>Ga0209540_10000001_pt1 | contig 495940 bp, 433 predicted proteins | sample BarGraIncu01121A_FD_184501 | JGI IMG/M metagenome (GOLD analysis project Ga0209540, IMG submission 184501) | Arctic peat soil microbial communities from Barrow, Alaska - Barrow Graham LP Incubations 011-21A (SPAdes) (version 2) | ecosystem: Environmental > Terrestrial > Soil > Wetlands > Peat...
TAAGTTGTCTTATTTTGAGAACTATTTTTGGTTGTAATTCTTTGATACACTTCATTTTTAATTGGTGGTGCTGTTCCCTTATCAAGTGCTGTTATAAACTCGTTACAAGTTTGAAATCTATCAGTAGTGTTTTTCGCACATGCTTTTCTTATGATGTTCCCAGTGCCGTAAGGAAGTCCGGGAATTAGTGCATTAATATCTTTTATCTCTTCCTTTAATATGCATTCCATTATCTCATAATCGGTATCGTTAATAATGTTATATGGTAAATCGCCGGACAACATCTCATACAATAAAAGCCCGAGTGAATAAATATCCGACCTTGAATCAACATCCAAACCAAGAACCTGTTCAGGACTCATATATAAAAGCGAACCCATTTTTGTTCCTGCTTTCGTTATACGCAAATCTTTCTGCAGCATTCTTGCTATCCCAAAATCAAGTATCTTTGGTACATCGTTCTGCTGTAATATTATGTTAGTTGGTTTTATATCACGATGTACGATGCCTTCTGAATGAGCATAATTAAATCCTGATAATATTTGTTTAAATATATTTATTGCTCTTGCATAATGAAAACCACCGCCCTGTTTTTCGATTACTTTGCCAATTGTATCTCCATCTACATATTCCATTATTATCATAAATTCATTATCATCTTCGATAAAATCATATACTGTTATGATATTCTGATGATTAAGCTTTGCAAGAATTTTTGCTTCGTTGAGAAATCTTTCTTTGAAATGTTTGTCACGGGTAAATTGCGAATGTAATTGTTTAACAACCACCAATCTGCCTAAAGATGTATGTTTTGCCCGGTAAATCTTACCCATTCCGCCTTCGGTAATATATGCTTCGATATTATAATTATTTATAGTATTTCCTGTTAAATTAGTATTCATATTGCATTATTACTTTTCCATTTTTATTTAAAAACACATAGTATTTTTGTTCTTATAATAATTAAAATATTAAATTGAAAATAATTTGGACATTTCCAAAAGATATTACATCACCGTTTTTTAATTCGCAATATTTTTTTTTAATTCCGTTTATTTTAGTCCCGTTTTTTGAATTTAAATCAGTCAGATAGAATTCGCCGTTATTTGCTCTAATGCTGCAATGAACTTTAGATATATATTTATCACGAATAACGATATTACATCCCGGATTTCTCCCGATAGTTAGTTCATCTTCTTCTACAAAAAATGCTTTTCCCATATATTGCAATCTGCCTTTAACAATTTGTGATTCACTTCGATTATTAATAACTTGTTCGTCAGTCTTGAATGTTTGTATATTATTATATTGATTTTGTTGAGATTGAACAGCTTTCCAATTCACTGTTTGGTCGAAATTATTATTGAATCCACGGTTTTTACTATTTTTCGTAATGATTAATAAAAATATCATAAGAAAAACGACGCAAATAACACCCGCAATAATATATGCAGAGTTATCATCTTTTGTAATCATTTTTTTAGTTGAAGTTGAATCTTTCTTTTGAATTGTATCTTTTTTTTGAATAGAATCCTTTGGAGGATTTTCCGGGGGTTTGATTTCTGGAGTATTTATTTGTTGAGATTTTGATATGCTGAATCTAATGTTATTGAATTTTAAGAAAGTTAATAGTTCGGATTCATGAATAGCAAAATACTGAGATTTACCTGAATTATGATAAGAATTTACCCCAATAACATCTCCTTTTGAATTAAGTAAAGGTCCACCACTGTTACCTTTGTTTAATATGGCAGAATGAAGAATTACTTTAGAAACTAGTCTAAAACCAAAATTCATAATTTCATTAGTAACATTGTTCACAATACCTTCGGTAATAGCAAATTTATAAATATTATTTTCAGATGTTGGATTTCCAATAGCATAAACCTTTTCACCAGGGACAATTGTAGATAAGTCCGCTAATTTTAAATAATTTAAGACTTTTTTTGTTCTTAATATAGCAAGGTCTTTTTCTTCATTTTTATCAATAAGTTTAATTACTTCAATTCTATTACCATTTTCCAGTATGATAAGCGAATTTCTAATATTTATATCATTTGCTACATGGTTATTGGTGACAAATGTATTTTCATTTACAAAAAATCCGCTTGCGAGAACATTATTATCTGTAATTAGTCCAACAGAAGACACCGTTTTTTGGTATATTGTATTCGCATCCTGTGCAGTTACATTATTATATATAAATAAAGTAAATAAAATTAAAGAAATATTTATAATGCGAGTTTGCACACAAATTGTTTAATTCACTTTCTTAAATTTGTCAAGCATATTCTCAACTGCCTTTCTATACTTCTCTTCGGCTTTTGGGTTAATTGAGTCTCTTATGTAAATGTAGATTTCTTCGGCTTCCTTATCCATATCCAAAGCATAATATGTATTTGCGAGTAAAAGCTTTGCACCAAAATGATATTTATTTCCTGGGTCTTCAAATTTCTTTTGTAACATATTCATTGTGTCTAGCCATTGATTTTCATTATAGCCCTTGTATTTGTTTTTATATAATTTATAAATTGAATAAACTTTATAATACTCAAGTTTATTCCGGAGTGAATCTATCTTTGAACGTTTTAGGGTATCCAGTTTCGAAATATGGAAAAGAAATTTATCGGATTTTTCTTCTAACTTCTTATATTTTACAATATTGCTATCGGTGCCGATATTATAGTAATAATCAGCAAAATAATTCATCCATATAAAATAATTATTTAAAAATATAGAATCTCTATTACTGAGTTCAAATGAATTTGTATAACAAGTTGAAATCGTATCGCACACAATGCTTGAATCCGAATTAATGAACAATAAATAATTTGCTATTAATTCCCAATATAATGGATTTTTTTCGTAATAGTTTATTTGATTTTTTTTCTTAATTACATCAAATAAATGACCAAATTTTTCTCCATTTAAATTATTGATATCAATTTTAGCAATATTTAAAAGTATAATAATTTGATACCGATTATTCCCATCTATAGAAATATTTCTTATATCATTTAGAATTTTTGGTTCACAATCACCATATTGTATATAATTGGCATTTTCTTTGTAAATTACGAATATAAAGTAATTATCGGTTCCAAGAGTATCTGGTATAATATTTATCAATTTAATAGGAATATTGTTTTTTAATAATTTAATATTTTTTCCTAATTTTATTAAGCTGTCTTCTGATATGCCGGTTGAACCAGAAAAAACCAAACATTTATAATCTTTAAAAGATTTATCAGTACAATATTCTATTAATGAAATTGTACTATCATTTCCACAACCAATAATTATTTGTGTATTTGCTTGTTTACTCATGCTTAAAAGCTGAAGCGTAATTAAAATAAAAAATATTGTTCTAAAAAATATGTATGTTTTCATTTATCAAAAATTTATTTAGGGTCTTCAGTTTCTTTATTTTTATTGTTTATTTTATCATCTTTGGTTTCATTTTTTTGTTCATTTTTTATAATGTCATCCCTTTTTGGGTTTGTGGATTGTTGTTTTTTATCTTTTTTATTTTCTTTCTTTTCTTCTTTATCAGGTTTTTTAATTTCAGGATTCTTAAAATCAATATTGTTAACAATATATTTTTTCTTATTAAACATTCCATAAAATACTGAGGAAGCATTTTTCGATAATCTGACATGATATATATAAGTACTATCATTACTATTAGTCATTGTAATAGAATTAAAATTACACTCATTTTCCTGACACTGCTTTATGAAATTATTAAGAGGAACTTTCAATTCTTGTTTCAATTCTATTAAAGAATCCCATTTTGTTCCTTCTTTTGATTTGATTGCATTTTTAAAATAATTTTCAATCCGAATATTTATTGTATCAACATCACTTTTATCCACACCCTTCGTTTTCGTTGAATCAATTTTTGATGAAACAACAGGGTAATCGGGCTTCATTATTACGAAATATATTAAAGCAGTAAATAGCAAAATCAAAGCGCTTATCCCAATATAAAAAGGTAACAGTTTTTTCTTGTGGTTATGTCTCATAATTATGTCTACCATACCCGTATCGATTTCTCTCGTCTTAGCATTTTTACCGGGAGACATACCGGATACAAAGTTCATGTTTTTTTTTATTATTGCACCTGCCGGAGGTGAAGATATTAAATTATCAGGTAATCTGGGACCATGAACTACTTTTATTATCTGCAATGTAATATTATCTTCACCCCCAGCTTTTAGGGCGAGATTTACGAGTTTGAGGCAGGCTGTTTCAGCATCGTTGGTATTATAAACTTCCTGCAATGTTTCGTCTTTTACCATACCAGAAAGTCCGTCAGAGCATAATAAAAACCCATCTCCTTTATAGATATTCAGACCTATAGAACTGATAACAGGTGAAATATCAATAGATATACCCAAAGCATGAGTTATTTCATTTTTACGGGGATGCTGTTCTGCTTCTTCATAAGAGATGAACCCTCTATCAACAAGTGTCTGTACAAAAGACTGGTCATTTGTCAATTGATACATAACGTTGTTTCTTACCATATATAACCGGGAATCACCGCAATGACCATAATACGCCACATTTTCTCTTGTTATTAAAATAACGCAGGTAGTTCCCATTCCACGCAACTGGGGTTCCTGACTTATCTTTTCTAATATTTTAATATTTGCATAAGAAATTGAATCACTGATTATTTGTTTTGTGCTTGTAATATTATCCGGGTTGGTTGTAATATGTTCTTTTATTGATGTAACTGCCAGCCTCGAAGCCACTTCACCTGCGATATGTCCACCCATACCATCGCATACTACAGAAACAAAACCGAAAATAGAATCGAAACTTTCCAAATAATCTTCGTTTTTCTCACGGACTTTACCGACGTCCGTAAGATTCCCGGTATCAAGCTGAAAATCCTGTGTTATGTTTTTAATCATTTATTCGCCAATTATATTTTAAATAATATATCAACAGAGCCCACTTTTAATATATCACCTGAATTTATTTTTGAATGACTGATTCTTTGACCGTTAATAAAAGTTCCATTTGTAGAACCGAGATCTCTTACAATATATGTTCCTTCGATAAAATAAACTCCGGCATGCCTTCTGGATACAGTATCATCATTGATAATTAGTTCTCCTACGGTTCTTCCTATCGTAATTTCACCACGGTTTATACCAACACTTTTGCCTGTATTATGTCCAGACATAACAGTCAGAGTTGCATAATTTGTCATATTTGGAATATTCACAGTATTATTTCCAATATTTACAGTATTATTACCTTTTGATTCTATAATCATAGTGCGTCTTCTGGTATCAATTTTGGGCGAAGTTCCAGGTATTAATTTTGCTGCTTCATTAAGTTGCTTTTCCAGTTCGGAAATTTTATTTTTATCTGAATCAGAAATTTCGCTCGCATTTTCAAGCTGGTCTAAAAGTGAATCATAGTCTTGCTGCATTATATCGAAATGTTTTTTATTTTCTTTAGCTTCTTTTTCCCGGAGTATTCTTTCCTGTTCTTTTTCAAATTTGTATTTTTTCTTCTTATTTACATTTATAAAAAGAAATACCAATAATACAATTAAAATAACACCGGAACCTATCGAGCCGTAAAGAAATTCTTTTGTTTTCCAAAAACTGATAGCCGGAGCATTTTTTATAATCTTTTTGGGAGATTCGTATTTAAAATCTGAAGCATAAGTATCTTTTCCTAACTTTACCTGCACTTGTCCAGTTATCTCTTTGTTTACCTCAAAATGACTAAAATATTTAATTATATACTCTTCTTTGATTCTTTCATAAATAAGTGGAATTATGTTTTTCATATCCTCGGGTACTTTTATCTTGTAATATTTTCCTCCTGAATTTGTATTAGCTATTTTTTCGATGTTTTGAAGTGTATTTTTATTATAGGGCGTTTCTTTAATAGAGCCAATTGAAAAAACTGTAATCCCTGAACTTTTTACCTCTTTTATACAATCTTCAATCTTATTTGTAGAGCTATTATCATCGCCATCACTAATAATTACTAATATTCTTCTTTTGGGTAATTCAGAATTTTGCAACCATTTAACTGCCTCTATAACACTCATATATAATTCAGTAGAAGAGCCTCCTGTCTCTAAATCATTAATATTATTCTTTAGAATATCTCGATCTGTTTCGAATCCCGTTTTTTTATAAAATTTATCATTAAACATTGCAATTGACATTTTATCCTGAGGTCGTAACTCCGAAAGGATATGCAACATACCTTCTTTGACATTGTCAAGGGGAACACCACTCATTGAATTCGAGGCATCTATTAAGAAACACAATGCTATACCATCATCAGATTTATAAAAATTATTTACTGATGGAAAAATTTTTTCTCCTGTTTGATTCTCTAATACTGCAAACATTGAAGAATCAATATTTGTAATTGGCTTACCATTTGTATCGAGAACACTTAAATACATTTTGATTAATTGAAATTCCGAGAAGTCTATGTCCCTTAAATTTAATGAGACTATATTTTGTGAGAACAATACTTCTGGAATTATTATTGATAATAGCAATAGTAAAAATTTTTTCATAACTATATTTTTATGGTTTTTGAACTGTTCTGAACAACAACTCTGTTTTGCCAATTTTCAATATATCACCGTCAAATAATTCTGCTTCGCTGATTTCGGTTCCATTGATAAATGTGCCATTTGTGGACATCTCATCTTTTATTTTAATGATACCTGCTCTAGAAAGTATCATACAGTGTGGGGAAGATACTGCTGGGTCGTTTAAATATATTTCGACATTAGGGGAACCACTAATTAAATTCCTACCTTCAAAAATTTTAAAATCTTCACCTTCTTTTACCCATGTGAAAGTAACTAACCATCCTATTAAGATTCTACCGTGAGTTAGTAAAGCAAAATTATCAGATTCACTACCAACTATTATTGTTCTCGATTTTGCTGATTTTTCCTGAGATTGAATAATTTTTGTAGTTTTGTCACTTTTATTGGTAAAGAAAGTAGAAGTGTCATCTTCGGAAAATAGATTATTTATACCTGCTTTTCTTTTCAGATCATCTGACGGACAGAATGGACATTTGTTCAAGTTAGAACTGTAAATATGACCGTTGGCACATACTTTCGTTGAATCTCTGAGTAAAGGAGACCCGCAATCAACACAGAATCTTGAATCCGCTTCATTTTCGCCATTACAAACTTTACATTTCATAATTTATAATTATTTGAAAGTTATAAAAAATGATAATATTAATTACTTAAGTTGACCGTTTTGAATATAAAGTAATGTTTTTATAACCTAATTTCTGTATAAAAATAAACACAAAATGTTTAAGATAAAAAGACTACCAAAGAAGGTAACATTGTTGATATTGGAAAAGTAACGCACATTTCTGAGGATATTCTAATGAATCGACTTAAAAATTAATGGACTTAGAAGTATAATTTATAAACATAAAAATAATCTATCATGTTAAATCAAATCTTAGAAAAACTGGATAAAATCGAATCCATGTTGAAAGAACAGTCAGTAAAGATAATGTCTTTAGATGAACTTAGTAAATATCTTAACTTTTCAAAATCGCATATTTATAAACTGACATCCAGAAATGAAATTCCATATTATAAACCGACTGGGAAAAAGATATACTTCAATAAGTCAGAAATTCACCTCTGGATTTTGAAATATCGGAGTAAAACAAAAGAAGAGCTCGAGGAAATTGCGGAGGAGTATGTTAGGAAACATCCGACGAAATATTGAATGAATAATATAATGTGAATTCCATAAATAATTATGGAAATATGTCAGCATTTTGTCAGCATTTTTCGGCAAAACAGGTAAAAATAGGAACATTTTATAAGTTTTCATCCAAAACAAAAAAAACTGAAAATCCTATATTTATCATAATTTTCAGCTTTTATATTGTGGAGATAAGGAGGGTCGAACTCCTGACCTCTTGAATGCCATTCAAGCGCTCTACCAACTGAGCTATATCCCCAAGTAATTATGTCAAAATTAATAAAATGGGTCTCCAATTACAAACCAAAAGTTACACTTATTTGCGTTAAACTTATTTTGAAATTGATGTTTAACTATTTTAGAAATATATTATTAAAAAAAGGAAAATATATGCTGTACAAAGGTAAAGCAAATTCATCATTCGGTTTATTTCTCATACGGCTCTCTGTAGGGGCAATGTTTCTAATTGCCGGTTCAAAGAAATTATATGACGTGGAAGGATTCATTAAACACGTGAAAGATATGCAAGTACTTCCGGATAATCTTGCATTTATATTTGGATTCATACTTCCTTTTGCTGAAGTAATATTAGGGAGCCTTCTCATTATAGGTCTTTTTACTCCTATCACAAGTTTCTTTTTATCAGTTTTAACGATATGCATTATTGTATCGACAGGTATTTTGCCATCTTTAGGTGTGCCTTTTGATTACAATTACATTATTCTCGCTTGTACAATTGCAATTTTTTTCTCTGGAGCAGGAGGATTGTCTTTTGATGCATTGCTGGAGAAGAAGAAAACTCCAAAACCTCAACCAAAACCTGTAAATGAGGTTAAAGAAATGAAACCTGTAGAAATTATTGAACCCGTTGAGGTTGATTTAAAAAACGATGAGAAAAAAGATACAACTATTTAATTTCAGATTTATCTGATAATAATTTCATCTCTTCCGGGACCTGTTGATATATATTTTATTTTCACTTCAACAAAGTCCTCAATGAATTTTATATATTCTTTAAATGCGGAATCTAATTTGTTAAAATCGGATATTCCGCTTAGGGATAATTTCCAGCCCAAAAATTTCTTATAAACAGGCTTTGCAGTTTTTAAAACATTGCTGTTCGTTGGAAATTCCTGTGTAAGTTTTCCGTTAATATCATAATGAGTGCAGGCGAAAATATATTCAAAGTCTGATAGTACGTCTGATTTTGTAAGTGCAAGCTCGGTTGCACCGTCAATCATGCATGCATATCTCAAAGCAACAAGGTCCAGCCAGCCGCATTTTCTTGGTCTTCCCGTTGTTGCGCCGAATTCATTTCCTATTTGTGCAATTTTTTTACCCGCTTCATCGAAAAGTTCAGTAGGGAAGGGACCTTCCCCAACACGGGTAGTATATGCTTTAACTATACCAATTACATCATTAATTTTATTCGGTGGAATACCGGTTCCCGTACAAGCACCGCCAGATGTTGGATTAGATGATGTTATGTAGGGATATGTTCCAAAATCAACATCCAGCAATGCCCCCTGGGCACCTTCGAGAAGAATACTTTTACCATTTTTTATCTGTGAATTCAAATACACCTGCGTGTTCGAAACAAATCTACTTACATTTTTGAAAATCTTAACTGCTTCACCAAATACAATATCTGCATTTAAAGAATTTAGTTCCGCAGATGATGCAAACGTTTTCTTCAGGAATTCAATATTATTTGAAATTTTTTCAAATAAAATAGTCTCGTCATAGAAATCATTTATCCTAATTCCCCGCCGAGCATATTTATCAAAATATGCAGGACCAATTCCTCTTTTAGTCGTTCCAATTTTATTTTTCTCACTTTCATTTATTACATCAATAATCTTATGATATGGAAATATCACGTGAGCGTTATCGCTTATCAATATTCGATTTTCAGGGTCTATTCCTTCTATTTTCAGAAGATCGATTTCCTCAAGCAATGCAGATAAATCGAGAACCGTGCCGTTTCCAATTACACATATGATTCCTTGTGTAAATATTCCGGAAGGTATTAAATGGAGAACGTGCTTTTTACCGTTAATTACGATTGTATGACCCGCATTTGCACCTCCCTGATATCGTGCAACTATGTCATATTCCGGGCTTAGTAAATCAACAATTTTGCCTTTACCTTCATCGCCCCATTGTAAACCTGATAAAACTGAAACTTTATTTGCCATAATTTTATCAAAATAAAAAAATCTTCATTTCCTTTTTTAAAAGGATGATGAAGATTTTAAAAATGAATAAAAAATTATTAATCCAGTTCAAAAACTAAATTCAGTTTTGTGATAATGAATATTTTTTTAATTTTTTCGTTTACATTTATAAGTTTAAAAGTACCCTTGATATCTTTAACTGTTTTCAAACAGCTTATCAGAATTCCCAATCCACTGCTGTTAACTGTTTTTACGTTTTTCAAATCAAATGCTATTGCTTTAATCTTCTTTTCGAGTTGTTCGTTTATCAAAGCTTTCAAATCATTTGAATTTACGAGTTCAAGATCTTCTTTTGCAAGTTCCAGAACTACGAAATCTTTTCCTTGGATGAAAATATTATTTTTCTTTTTTGCCAATTTATTTAGCCGTTGATAATTTTGTCTTTCCTTTTATTGTAAATTTGTCGTGTACTCTGTTTTTCCAGTCAACAACTATGGAACTTGCTACGAACACGGATGAATATGTACCTGTAATAATACCTATTCCAAATGTAAAGGAAAATCCTCTCAGTACTTCACCGCCAAAAATGAATAATACTAAAACCGTAAGAAATACTGTACCGCTTGTTATAACCGTCCTGCTTAATGTAGCGTTGACGCTCTTATTCATAACAGTCTGAATATCTTCATTTTTAAATAACTTAATATTTTCACGGATTCTATCGAATATAATAACGGTATCGTTCGCAGAAAACCCAATTAAAGTTAAAAATGCCGCTAACATTGTTTGGTTCAATTCTAATTTCAGTGAAGGTATAAGTGCATCAAAAATTGCGACTGCAGAAACAGTAATAAGAACATCATGGAACAATGCGATAACAGCTCCAAATGCATAAATAAGTTGGAACCTGAATGCAAGATATATAAGAATACCGAGCAACGAAAACACAACCGCAAACAACGCTTTAGTTCTTAATTCTGCGCCGATTTTCGGACCAACTTTGTCTATCCTCTCGACAGAAAAAGTATTATCGGGAAAATTGGTTTTCAAAACGCTTATTATTTTATCCGATACTGTCTGACCTTCACCCTGTAAAGGCGTTCTAAGCAGTACAAATTTGGGGCCACCCATAGATTTGATTTCCATGCCCGGAAAATCGTTCTTATCCATAATGTCACGGATTTCTCCAATATTCACATCATTTGCAAATTTCACCTGAAGTTCAGTTCCTCCAAGAAAGTCAATTCCTAATGGAATTGGCTTTAGATATAAAAGAATCATTCCAATAATAATTATTGAAACAGAAACGATATAGAATATTTTTCTTTTCCCTAAAAAATCAATATTAGTGTTATGTAAAATCCTCATATTTCTGAATTTAAATTTTCTTTTTTTAAATTTTAACCAAAACTTATTTGTTTACCTTTTTCTATCAGGATATCAAATATAAAATGTGTTATGACAATTGCTGAAAAGAGATTAACAACGATACCGATTAATAGTGTCAATGCAAATCCCTGAATTGGTCCGGTACCAAATTGATAAAGAATTATACCGGTGATTACACTTGTTAAGTGTGAGTCAATTATAGCAGAGAATGCTTTTTTGTATCCAATATCAATACAAGTTCTTAGAGGCTTTCCCGAGTTTTGCTCTTCACGTATCCTTTCAAAGATAAGAACATTTGTATCAACAGCCATACCAAGTGTCAGAATTAAACCTGCGATACCGGGTAAAGTAAGTGTTGCTTTAAAAGCAGCCATCACTCCAACAACAAATAAAACGTTAATTAATAAAGCAAAGTCAGCTACACCACCGCCGAATTTATAATAAACAATCATAAATAAAGCAACGAGTAAAAGAGCTCCCATTGATGATGTTAAACCTTTATTGATGGAGTCTTCACCGAGCGAGGGTCCAATGGATCTTTCTTCAATAATCTTCAGAGGAGCGGGTAAAGCACCGGCTTTTAATACGATTTCAAGAAGTTTAGCTTCCTGAATATTTGCCATTCCTTCGATTTGCGAACTTCCGCCTGTGATTTTACTTTTAATAACGGGAGCTGAATAAACAATACCATCGAGAACAATAGCGCATCTCTTATTAATGTTTGCACCTGTTATTCTTGCCCACTCGCGGGCTCCTTCAGAACTCATACCCATAGTTACAACAGGGCTGTTAGTCTGAGGATCAATAGTCGATTTTGCTTCTTCGACTACTTTTCCTGTTAATTCCGCATCTTTTTTAATACCATATAATATAAAATATTTCTTTCCTTCAATATCGATTGTTTTCTGTGACCAAAGGAATACCATATCAGAAGGAATTACAGCTTTCACATCAGCTCTCTTTAATATGAAATCAACCTGAGGTTTATCATTTTCTTCAACATAACCATCTGCTCCACCTCCTTCATATAATTTCACGAGCATAAAGAATGGGAATTTCTTTTTCCTTTCTTCAATAGACATATTTGCAATTGAATCCTGAGCTGAAGCAGTATCTGTATTTATTGCAGAAGTGTCTTTGTTCTTTACAGTATCTTTTTTGGATTTAGTTGTGTCTTTTTTCGTGTCAGTCTTTGACTTTTCTTTCTTATCAGATTTTAAATTTGCTGTGTCCTTTTTAGTAATTTTCGTTGTATCTTTTTTAATGGTTTCTTTAGTACCGGCTAATGAATTTGATTTCAAAGTATCATTTGAAGATACCTGGGTGGTATCTCCTGCTAATACTTTATTGATGGATTGCATTACTTTATATGTAATCGCAGGATCTTTTAACAATTGGAACTGAAGTAGAGCTGTACCCTGTAGAAGTTTTCTCACTTCATCCGGATTATTCACACCGGGTAATTCGACAATAATCCTTTTATTTCCTATTTTTTGTAATTGAGGTTCAGCTACACCATATTGGTCAACCCTCGTTCTTACAACTCTTACAGCTATATCAATCGCATTATCAATTTCATCATTTAGTTTCTTCTCAACTGCTTTTGCATCATCTCTGTCACCGCCGTAATAAGATTTAAGGGTTAATCCTCTTGAATTTAACTTAGTTACCAAAAGATCTATGATAGGTAAATCAGTCGTTTTTGTTTGTTCTTTCAATTCACCGAGGATCCCAATTAAAATATCATCCTTTTTCTTTGCAATATCTTCAAGGAATTTGATAACGTCAACGTCCAGTACGACATACATGCCGCCTTTTAAGTCTAAACCAAGTTTTATTCTATCTTCGCGGGATTTTTTTAATTTATCGCCATAATTAGTAATAAAATCAACACTGTCCTGTCCGGTTTTTGTTGCTAATTCCTTATTAAGTTGATTATCTCTGTAAGTAGGGTATATAAACCAGATTGCGAAGAGAATAAAAACACCAGTTAAAACAATTCTTGCAAGATTTTTCTTCAAAGCTTATCTCCGTATAATAATTTTAAATCTTGAAATATTAATTAAAAAAATACAAACAATAAAATAATTTTATTGTTATTTAATGTCAATCCAATTTACTTTATAATTCCGGGAAATATTTAAAATACCAAAGAATTATAAATTGAAGAATTGTAAAATTTTTTTAAAAATGTTATCTTGATTATTCCATTGGTATAAAAATTTTTAAAAAGAACAAAAAATTCTTATTTTTTAAATTTAAGTTACGGATTTATTATTGAATAAAGTTTTAATTATTTCTTATTATTTCCCTCCTATGGGTATGGGTGGTGTCCAAAGAACGTTAAAGTTTGCTAAGTATCTGATGGATTTCAACTGGCAGCCCTATGTGCTTACAGACAGTCCAAAAAAATATTATGCTTTTGATGATTTCCTTCTTCAGGAAGCTTTGGATTCGGGAATAATAATTGAGAGAACCGGGAAATCTATCGTTAATACTCAGCAAGTAATTACAAAAATACCTAAGGAAAGCTTTCGAAAACTAAGAAGCAAAATAGCCCAGATATTTTTTATCCCGGACAGTAAAATAAGATGGAAAAAGAAAGCATTAAAAAAAATAGATAAGATCTGGAAGAAACATAATGGATTCGACCTCGTTTTTGCAACTGCACCTCCTTACACCGATTTTCTGATAGGTCAGGAAGTTAAGAAAAAGTATAAGATACCTTTTGTAATAGACTATAGAGATGCCTGGGTGGATAGCCCTGTGCTGAACTTTTACCCTACTCCTTTCCATAAATCATCCAATGTTAATAAAGAAAGAAAAGTGATAAAGGATGCCAACGTTGTGATTACAACAAACCGGAGAGTTAAGGAATTAATAATTACGAGGTACGGAAACATTGACTATAATGACATAAAAATTTTTCCACATGGATATGACCAGGCAGATTTCGATTATGCAAAATTGAGGAAACTTCCGATGACAAATAAAATGAGAGTGACATATTCCGGGAGCTTTTATACTCGTAACCCTAAATTCTATCTTGAATCAATAAAGATTTTCTTCAAAAATCATCCTGAATTAAAGGAAAAGGTTGAGTTTTGCTTTATCGGACATTTTTCAAAAGAGCATTATAAATTAGCAAAAGAATTTAATATTATCGATTATCTGAATGTTATCGGGTATGTAAATCACATTGAATGCATCAAATATATTATTTCCTCTGATGTACTCTTTCTGTTAATCAGCAGAGGTGAAAACGAAGATGCAGCGATGCCGGGTAAAATGGGTGAATATATCGGCAGCAGAAAAAACATCATTGCCTGTATCCCGGAAGGAGTTACTAAAAAAATCCTTGAAAAATACGAGGCAATAAAATTTGTCAATAATGAAGATTCTTCCGAAATTGCAAATAAAGTTTATGAATACTATCAATTATTTTCTTCGAACAAAATGCCGGCTGCTAACGAAGAAATGGTTTTGCAATATGACAGGAAAGTGATGACTTTGGAACTATCAAAAGTATTTAATTATTTACTCGACGTAGAATAAAATGAATATTTTGATAGTTGGGAACAGCGGACGTGAAAATGCTATTGCTTATCAAATCTATCACTCTGAATCCTTCAGGAAAAATCATTCGAAATTATTTTGCACATATCCCACTCCCGGTATATCTTTGTTTGCTGAATCTGTTGATATTCAACCTTCCGATACGATTGGTCTTGTAAAATTTTGCATAGAAAATAAAATTGATTATACTATTGTAGGTCCCGAAATACCTTTATCGTTAGGAATTGTTAACGAATTTGAAAAAAATAATCTGAAAATATTCGGACCTGTAAAAGAAGCTGCGGAAATTGAAACCAGTAAGGTTTTTTCCAAAAAGCTTATGGAAAAATATAATATCCCCACAGCATCTTATAAAAGCTTTGATTCTGACAATTATGAAGAGTGTTTTAACTTTGCAGAAAAATCCAGATTTCCATTGGTTGTAAAAGCTGACGGTCTTGCTGCCGGTAAAGGTGTTGTGATTGTAAATGATTTGGAGGAGTTAAAAAATGCGATTAAAGAATTCACAGAAGACAAAATATTCGGTGAATCCGGATGCAGTTTTGTTTTGGAAGAGTTTCTAAATGGATATGAGCTTTCTATTTTTGCTGTTACTGATGGTGAAGATTATGTCTTGCTTCCCTTCGCTCAGGATCATAAAAAAATTGGCGAAAGAGATACAGGGAAAAATACAGGTGGGATGGGTGCATACGCACCTGCAGATTTTCTTGTTGATGATATTCTCAAAGAAAAAATTAAATCCGGGATAATAAGCCCCGTATTATTCGCTCTAAAAAAAGAGAACAGAAAATATAAAGGTTGTCTTTATTGCGGTTTGATGATTGTTGAAAATTCTAATGGAAATAAAAGTCCTTTCGTGATAGAGTTTAACTGCAGATTCGGAGATCCTGAAACTCAGGCTGTATTACCTCTTCTTAAATCAGATTTCCTTGCCCTTTTGATTTCTTCTGTTGAAGGAAATATTAGAAACTATATTATGGATATATATCAGGATTTTAATTGCTGCGTAGTTCTTGCATCCGGAGGATATCCTGACAAATATGAAACCGGAAAAATCATAACAGGATTAACTGACATTGATACTGATTGCCTCGTATTCCATTCCGGTACAAAATTAGTCGATGGAAATATTATTACCAATGGGGGAAGAGTTTTATCAATAATATCAAAAGGAAAATCATTAAAAGAAGCAGCTGATAAGTGTTATTTGAACATCGGTCATATTAATTTTGAAAAAATGTATTTCAGAAGAGATATTGCTATGAAAGGGTTACTAAAGTAAATGTGAATCAATGGAAACTTATAAAAAATATATCGCCGGAATTTTAAAGGATGATAAGATATCGATTGCCCGCTCGATAACTCTTGTTGAAAATGAAGATGATGCAAGTGATAAATTATTAAAAGAATTATTCAAACATACCGGTAAAGCATATAGAATAGGTATCACAGGTCCTCCGGGAGCAGGTAAATCTTCTTTAACTAACTGTCTTGTGAAACATCTTGTTCAGCGGAACCTTAAAGTAGGTGTCATTGCAGTTGACCCTACAAGCCCTTTTACAGGAGGTGCTCTTCTTGGGGACAGAATAAGAATGCAGGAGGTTGGTTCTCTTAATGGTGTCTTCATACGCTCGATGGCTACACGCGGGAGTTTAGGCGGACTAAGCAGAAAAGTCGTAGAAGTGTGCGATATTCTTGATGCTGCAGGTAAAGATTTTATTATTATCGAAACTGTAGGTGTAGGACAGTCAGAACTCGATGTAGCTACAACTGCTGATACTACATTAGTTGTACTTGTTCCTGAATCAGGAGACGCAGTACAAGCGATGAAAGCAGGACTTATGGAAATTGCGAATATTTTCGTCCTGAACAAAAGTGACAGGGAAGGTGCTGACGGAGTAGCCGCTACTATAAAAAATATTATCCATCTCAAACCGCCATCTGAAGATAAATGGACAGTGAATGTACTTAAGACGGTTGGTTCGCTTAATAAAGGAGTCGAAGAATTACTGGAGGAAATTTTTAAACATAAAAATCATTTAACAGAATCAGGATTTCTTAAAAAGAAGCGTAAGAATAATTTGAGAAACAAGATATTCGAACTTGTTAACAATAAACTTCAGTCGAAATTCTGGGATGAAAACAGGAAAGGAATTCTCGAGAAAACAATAGAAGAAATGTATGAAAGGCAGCTCGATCCCTATTCTTTCGTTAAAGAAATAGTAGATTTTTCAAAATCAGAATAGTATTCATACATTATTCATTGAATTTATATTTTAAAAAATTTAACTTAAAAGTTAATAAAATTTGATAAATACAATAATTATAAGGAGTCTATAAAAATAATGGCAAAACCTAAGGCACAGAGAAGCACAGGAATTATGAATAAAATGCGCGATAAAATGCCGATTATCATTATATTTTTGATAGTAGCATTTCTTGGCACAATTATTTTCGAGTGGGGTATGAATTATCTTGGATTAAGAGGCGGTGGGAATGTGATATTTGGCAGTGTGAATGGTCAGGAGATAAAACCGCAGGATTTTAATTTGGAAGTGAATAAAAGGATTGAAAATCAAAAACAGCAATCCAAGAAAAACGAAATGGATGAAAATTCTATTCAACAGATAAGAGACCAGGTCTGGAATGAGTATGTTACCAAAATTATTCTTGATGATGAGTGCAAGAAAATCGGTATAAAAGTTACCGACGATGAAATTACAGATTGGGTTTATAAAAGTCCCGAAACATTACCTGATGCATTAAAAAAATACTTTATGGATTCAACGAATGTTTTCAGAATGGATATCTATGAACAGGCACTTAAAGATACAAGACCGGAAGTAAAAGAATTCTGGGTCTCAGTAGAAGAATACCTTAGACAGACACTTTTACAAAGTAAACTTTATGCGGTAATTGCGGGGGCTGCCGGAGTTTCTGAAGGCGAAACATTGCAGAAGTATAAAGATGAGAATATCAAAGCAAATTTTGAATATGTACTTCTGGATATAAATACGCTCACCGATACTACTCTTTTTAATATTTCCGAACAGGAATTGAAATCATATTTTGATAAAAATAAGGATGAATTTAAACAGGAAGAAGCAGCACGGTTCAAGTATGTAACATTCTCAGATGCACCAACTTTGGAAGATTCTACTTTTACACAGAAAGACCTTGAAGCATTTATTCCTGATTTTAAGACTGCAGTAGCTTCAGATTCGAGTCTTATTGTTTTAATTAACGATAATTCTCAAACACCTTACAGTGATAATTTCCAAAAACCAAATTCACTTCCAAAAGGTGTTTTAAATTTTCTCTTTAGCGCAAAGCAGGATGAAGTTTCTAATGTTATTATTGACCAGGATGCATACCATGTCGTCAAATTATTAGATTCAAAAGAAGGTGAAGATTTGTATGTGAATGCAGAGCATATATTGGTTAACTTCGGAACTGATACTGCAGCGGCAAAGAAAAAAGCAGAAGATATTTTGAAAAAAGTAAAAGGCGGTGCAAATTTCGGTGATATGGCTTTGGAAAAATCTGAAGACCCGTCTGCAAAACAAAATAAAGGAGATTTAGGCTGGTTTACAAAAGGTGCAATGGTGAAAGAATTTGAAGAAGCTTGTTTCGGAGCAAATTCAGGTGAAATTATCGGACCTATAAAAACAAACTTCGGATTTCATATCATTAAAGTAAAAGAGAAAAGCAAAAAAGAATTCAAATTCGCAGATTTGAAAAAGACAGTTGTTGCAAGTTCAACTACAAAGGGAATCGCCAGAGATAAAGCGAATGAGTTTTATAAAAATGTTGAAAAAGGTGATAATATCGATACACTCGCAAAAACATTGAATCTTCAGGTGATGGCAACCCCTGATGTTGCAAAAAATGGTTTTGTTCCCGGTGCAGGTCAGAATAAGTCAATTATTAAATTCGGATTAGAAAATGCAGTAGGAAAGGTTGAAAGACCAATTAAAGTTCAGGGCGGATTCGCCGTATATCTGATTACTATGAAAATCAAAGAAGGTTTCAAGAATTATGATTCTATAAAGCTGACTATGATAAAACCTAAAGTGATTAACGAGAAAAAATTTGAAAAAATGCTTGTCATCGCAAATGATGTGAAGAGCAAAATTCAGAACGGAGACCTAAAATCGTTAGCCGGTTCGTTCCCGATGTATAAAGTCGAAATGGCAGATAGCGTAAGTATTTCTAAACCGAATCCCACTATCGGACAGGACTATGCTTTGATGAATGCTGCGTTTAATATGAAACAAGGAGAAGTTTCAGCCCCGATTAAAGGGCAGAAAGGATACTATATTGTAAAGATGAAAGAAATAACAAAATTCGACGAAAATGATTACAAAATGAAATCTAATGATATCAGAAAGCAGCTGCTTTCAACAAAGCAGCAGAGCATTTATCAGGAATGGATGGCAAATCTGCAAAACAAAGCAAACATAGAAGATAATAGAGATATGTATATGTAATCTAAAAAGTATAATTATCAATCCACCATAGTTTTATATTACTTAAATTATGGTGGATTTTTTTTATATTCTTATATGTTTACACGTCATACGATACTTGTTGTTTTTATTATCGGGATATGGAAAGTATCATATCCCCAGAGTTTCTTGGATATAAAACCGGATAATTTTCAATTGGCTGTATTTGGAAACTATGTAACATCAGCAGAGATAGAAATTAATCCTCTTACAAGTAATTCGATTGATCGATTTTCGTCAGAAGAAATCAACGGAGGTTTTGGAGTAGGGTTTTCGGTAAAGAAAAGAATATTTTTGGATAATTTTTATATAAGTCTCAGCACGGAATATATTAAAATTAATGATGACCAGAATGCACAGTATATTTATAACAACGATACTAATTATTTAAAAGTAAGAGTATATGAAACTATCTGGATGGTACCGGTGGAATTATCCTTTATTTTTGACGTTCCGAGTATTGCAGATGAATTAAAAATATATCTCGGGGGCGGACTTGGAATATATTTCGGCGATAGAAAGAGGAGAATAATAAATTTCGAAACTGAAACTTTAAGCACTTCTCCGAAGTTAAATTTACAGGTGCTGTGCGGTATGGAATATAAGTTCTCAAAAAATATATCGGCAATTTTGCAATTTAATTTCAGGGATGCACAGTTCAATGTACACAACAGGTATGCTACAGATAGGTTTGTTTATCAGGGTTACGACTATTTTTTTGAACAGGATATGCATTCAAAGATATATTTTGATGGTTTGAAAATCTGTCTTGGCTTAAGCTATAATTTTTAAAAAATATTATGAAAATATTTCCTTACATTTTATTTTTCACAGTTTTGGTTTTCTTCAGTTCAGATTCTGCTACGAATGAATTTGTAGAGAAGTCCCAATTCGCAAATGATAAATTTATTATAAAATCAAAATTTGATTTTTCTGTTTCCGAGGCAACAGGAAATATTTCCCTGATAACAGGAATAAAATCGATTGATGAAAAAAATCAGAAATATAGAATTAAAAAAGTGAAGCAGATCTTTAGACTTAATAATGGAAATCCCGGGATATACAGAAATCTGGAGATGTCCAGATATTATTTGCTGTATCTTGATTCAGAAAACAAATCAGATATTTCTGATATGATAAATGATTATTCTGCCGATTTGAATATTGAATTTTGTGAGCCGGATTTTATCGGAACCTCGGCAGGTGAAAAAGAATACGGAGTAAATTATTTATACCAAAATTCTCAGATACCAAATGATGAAAAATTCGGTATGCAATGGTCATTGAAGAATGAAGGAAATATATCTCCTTCAAGTGGCGGACAGGCACGGAGAGGTGCAGACATCAGTATGCCTGAAGCTTGGGATATTGAAACCGGCAGTGAAGATTTAATTGTAGCGATTTGCGATTCAGGGATCCGGTTTGACCATCCTGATTTGAAAAACAGAATGTGGGTAAATAAAAAGGAAATTCCCGGTAATGGAAAAGATGATGACGGTAACGGATATATTGACGATTATAACGGCTGGGATTTTGCTTATGATACAAAAAATCCGCAAGACGGATTTGGACACGGAACCAATATTGCTACGGTAATCGGTGCCGAAACAAATAATCAAATTGGTTTTGCCGGGGTTAATCAGAAATGCAAATTGATGAACTGTAAGAATCTCGGAAACGATAACTATGGAGAATATGAATGGTGGGCGGAATCTATAAAATATGCTGTTGATAACGGTGCTAAAGTTATTAATATGAGCGAAGGCGGCTCGGAAAAGTCGAACACACTTAGAGTTGCCTGTGAGTATGCTGATGAAAATAATGTTCTGATTGTTGCTGCGATGATGAATAAAGCTAATGGTAGTGACTACTTTCCGGCGGCTTACAAAACTGTTATGGCGGTAGGTGCAACAGATACAGATGATAAACGCTGCAGAGTGTTTTCCTGGGGCGGGGGAAGCTGCTGGGGAAAGCACATCTCAGTTGTTGCACCCGGAAATAAAATTTATGGACTTGATCACGATGACATTTATAATTACGAAACTTTCTGGAGCGGAACCTCTCAGTCAACCGCTTTAGTGAGCGGTATTGCTTCATTGTTATTCACTCAGAATCCTTCAAGAACTCCGGATGAAGTAAAGAATATTATCTGCAAAACTGCACTTGACCAGGTTGGAGACTCCGAAGATATAGAAGGCTGGGACCAGTATTATGGATGGGGAAGGGTTGATTGTTACAGGGCATTGACGATGGATGTATCGAAGAATTACAAAACAGTAAGGAAAGAAGAAGATAAAAATATTAATCCGAGAATAAATAAAAAGGATGATAACGGGGGCGGACCCGCCAAAGGTGATAATCCCCGGGATGATAAAGCGCGGGAAGCAAAAAAGCGCAAACCTGAATGAATCGCAGCTTAAACATTTTAACAATAATCTATTTTCGATTTATTAATCAAATCTCATTCTTTTATAAAGATTCGACACATCAGTGAAATCTTAAAGTATTATCTCAGAGCTTCTTTCAAAGCAAGTCCTTGACCGCGAGGGTAATTGGTTTAGATAGTTTTGCTTTGATGTTAATATTTGAAATTAATTACTCACTGAAGTTACGCAAAACACTAAAAATAGCCCGTTTTGTCATTCTGAACTTGTTTCAGAATCTCGTTTTTAATCATATTTTAGATGTTTCTCATCGCTCAACATGACAAATGCGTAACTTCAGTTACTCATATATTTTTGGTGAATTACAATTAAAAACCTCCTATCAGGGATTGGTATTTTCAATCATATTATACCGTAAAAAAGGGTTTTATATATTTAAAAGAATATGTTTACATTATACTAATCAAATAAAGAGTCATATATGTGTTTGATAAAACTAATATGTGAGTATAATTTAGTATTTACTGAATGGAATTTATTTGTCAAATCCTCTCACGAAATCTTTACACCTCAATTTACCAATTTATTAGAAAAATGATTATTCATTTTTATATATTAAAAAATTTAAATTTATGAAAAAGTTTTTAATTTTTTCTCTTATGCTCTTTATTCTTAATTCTTAATTCTTAATTCTTAATTCTTAATTCTTAATTGTTTTTCCCAGTGGCTCTTACAGCCCTGGCCTGTTTCAGGGAATACATATGATATTAAATTTTTTGATAATAACACTGGAGTAATAAGTTTACCATATTTAAATGTTTGGAGAACTACAAATAATGGTAATAATTGGTCTAACACATTGTCAGGTAATCTATTTCATATGCAAAAAATGGATAGTAATACGATATATGGAAACGGAAGACGATATAATGGTGATGAAGTAATTTACAGAACATTCAATAAAGGCTTAACCTGGGATAGTGTTGCCATATCAGGTCCGAATGTATATCTGGGAATTTCCTTTTTAAATAAAGACACAGGATTTGTTAGTGGATTTGATGGAAATAATTTCCACATTTGGAAAACAATTAACGGTGGTGTAACGCTTGTTTCGATAACAAATTCAATAGGTGATGGTACAATATTTTTCTTAAAATATAAAATAAATGGAGAATATTACGGATGGTGTTGTCACGGAGGAAATATGTACAAAACCACAAACAGCGGTAATAATTGGTTTCAGGTAGGCGGAGCAGGCTCACTTTGGCAGCTTGAATTTATAAACGAAAATACAGGATTTGCTACTACGGGTGGGGTAGATATGCAAAAAACTACAAATGGAGGATTAAACTGGATATCATATGTTATGCCAACTGGTAATGGAATAGTTGTGAACGATATTAAAAATTTTAAAGTAATTAATAGTAATATTATTTATGGAGATTATGGAACAAGACAATTACCAAACAACTCTTTAAGGGGAATCATCTGGAAATCAACTAATGGAGGTGTAAACTGGGGATATCAACAGCCTGATACGGCAAGTCCTTATATGGTTTATAGTGGTATCGAATTTTCAGATAGCTTAAATGGATGGAGTTATAATATCCATACTACAAACGGAGGCGGACCGATTATTTATACTGATATTTCTAACAATTCAATTACTCTTCCTAACACTTTTGTTTTGAAACAGAACTATCCTAATCCTTTTAATCCAACAACAACTATTGAATTTTCTATTCCAAAAGATTCTTATGTGAAATTAAAAATATTTGATATAACTGGAAAAACCGTTTTCTATGTTATAAATGATTTTTTGCTATATGCAGGGAATCACAAATATACGATTGACGCATTTAATACACTGGGATTATCAAGTGGAGTTTATTTTTACCGGCTCGAAGCAACGCAGAGAAATAAAAATAATAATGTTTTTACAGAAACAAAGAAGATGCTTCATATAAAATAAGGACAAATGTCCGTATAGTAAATGACGTCAGTCATTTAATCAGAAGTCCTCCTCTTTTTGCGGAGGAATTCTAATCAAGTTATTTGAGCATTCAATAAATTAGTATTATTTACTCTAAACCCCCCATCCCCCCTTTGAAAAAAAGGGGGGATATATTATTTAAATATTTGCATTTTCTGTCCGGAGTTAAAATTTTCAGATATTGTTTTTTAAGGATATACAATCACAAATAATTAATTACTTTTTATCAATCATTTCTTTTATTTTATGGATTAATTTTTAGTAATGAATATAGAGTTAGTAAAGAACAGGTTAATTAATACAGGGATGTTACGGGAAATCGTTTTTCTCGAGGAACTTGATTCAACTAATAAGTTTGCGAAAAGAGAGAATATTGAAAATGATATGCTTGTTCTTACATCCAATCAAACTACCGGCAGGGGAAGATTTGAAAGGTCCTGGAACTCAGAAAAGGATAATGATATTACAATGAGTCTTGTGAAATCGTTTGACCTAAATAATGAAGATATTCACCTTGTTACATTTTATGCTTCCCTGGTTATAATTGAGGTTCTGAAAAAGCATTGCCGGGATGGTGAAAAGAAGTTTTTTTTGAAATGGCCAAATGACATTCTGCTGAACGGGAAAAAAGTAAGCGGTATAATGATAGATGCAGTTGATATCAAAAGCAAAATGAAGAAACTGATAATCGGTATAGGTATAAATGTAAATAGAAAATTATTTGAAAAGGATTTAAGCCGCAAAGCTACATCACTTGCTTTAGAATTTGGCAGGGATTCCGACCTTGAAAAAATAATTTCAGATATAATAGAGAATTTTTATGATAATATTTCTTTATTAAAAGAAAAAAAGAAGTTGATGGATATGTGGAAAAGCAACAGCAATATCTTTGGGAAAGAGGCACTGATAAGAGTTTTCGAGAATTCAAAAGAAAAAAGGATAAAAATTATAGATGTAGATTTAGACGGGGGGATAAAAGTTGAAATTGAAAATGAAGTTAAAATTAAATATTTTAGCGGTGATATAACGGTAATAGAAACTTATTAACAAATAATAAATGTTATCTCAATTCGGTCAAATTTTTATTTTTTTACTGCTTGCAGTTGCATTTGTTGTGATTGCCTTCATTATTGTAAACTTACTCGCACCCTCCAAACCCAATAAAGGTAAAAATTCAATTTATGAATGCGGTGAAGAATCGGACAGAAAGACCTGGCTGAAATTCAATATCAGGTTTTATGTAGTTGCCTTAATTTTCATTATTTTTGATGTAGAAATAGTTTTCCTTTTCCCCTGGGCAGTCGTGTTCAAGGAAATGGGAATGGTTGCGTTTCTTGAGATGGCACTATTCCTCCTGATATTAATTATCGGCTTTATATATGTACTGGCAAAAGGTGACCTTCAGTGGGATAAACCCCAGCCTGTAATACCCAAACTTGATAGACAAATTTTTAAAATCGGAAATCAGAATCCATAATTTAATTAATGGGAATATTAAATAAACTCGACAGCAGAATAGAGCAGTTTGAAAGCGGTAATATTATTATTACTACAGCAGACAAATTATTAAACTGGTCGAGGCTGTCATCTATGTGGCAGATGTTCTTCGGACTTGCATGCTGTGCAATTGAGATGATGGCAACCTCGGCTTCGCATTATGACCTGGACAGGTTCGGAATAATTCCGAGACCCTCTCCGAGGCATTGCGATATTATTTTAATATCGGGCACTGTAACATTGAAAATGGCAACAAGAATAAAACGGTTATATGACCAGATGCCTTCACCAAAATATATTTTATCGATGGGAAGCTGTTCTAACTGCGGCGGACCATACTGGGAGCACGGTTATCACGTATTAAAAGGTATTGACAGGATAATACCTGTTGATGTTTACGTGCCGGGCTGCCCGCCGAGACCTGAAGCTTTATTAGAAGGTTTGCTGAAGGTTCAGGAAAAAATAAGAAGCCAATCAATGGCGAAACAAACAAATAAAGTATAAAGATGGAAGCAGCAGAAATTTTTAATCTTTTAAAATCCGTGTTTAATGAAGGTATTATGGAACTGAAAACTGATGTTCCTGTTGCACCTTTCATTATTGTTTCTGCGGATAAGATAAATGCAGTGAGTTTATTCCTCAGGGATGAAGATACTTTGCAATTTGATTCACTAAGCTGCCTTAGCGGAGTGGACTACGATAAAGATAATCTTGCATCGGTATATCATTTATATTCGTTCGTTCACAATCATAAAATCACTATTAAAGTAATTGTCCCTAAAGATAACCCTTTAGTGCAGTCGGTTTATGATGTATGGGCGACTGCAGAATGGCACGAACGTGAAGCATTTGATATGATGGGACTGAAATACGAAAATCATCCGGATCCGAGAAGGATACTTTGTCCTGATGACTGGGAAGGACATCCGCTGAGAAAAGATTATAAAGTCCAGGAGTTTTACAAAGGTATGAAAGTGCCTTATTAATTTAAAATTTAATTTTTCTAATAGATGGCTGAATTAAAAACCGATGAAATGGTAATCAATATGGGTCCCCAGCACCCATCTACACACGGGGTACTCAGACTTGAATTACTTTTAGACGGAGAGATAGTTGAAAATGTAAAACCGCATATTGGATATCTGCACAGATGTTTTGAAAAGCACTGCGAAGCAATGACGTATCCTCAGGTTATACCTTATACTGACAGACTTGATTATGTTAATGCTATGAGCAATGAGCTCGGATATGCAATCGCAATTGAAAAACTTCTTGGAATAGAAGTTCCCGAAAGAGTGGAATACATCAGGGTGATTATGGCAGAACTTCAGAGAATAGCTTCTCACTTAGTTGCCATCGGAACTTATGGAAATGACACCGGTGCATTTACACCTTTTCTATATTGTTTTATCGACAGGGAAAAAGTTCTTGAATTATTTGAAATGACCTGTGGAGCAAGAATGCTCTATAATTATATCTGGGTAGGCGGTTTATCTCACGATATACCGGATGGTTTTGTGAAAAAAACAAAGGAATTTATAAAATACTTCAGACCTAAGATTAAACAATTAAACGACCTGCTTACTTTTAATAAGATTTTTATTGAAAGGACAATAAATATAGGAATACTGCCTGCAGATGTGGCTATAAATGCCGGTGCAAGCGGACCAACGTTAAGAGGATCCGGTGTAAAATTTGATTTAAGAAAAAATGACCCTTATTCTGTTTATCATAAATTTGATTTTGATATACCTATAGGAAAAGGCGAACTTGGAACTGTAGGGGATTGCTGGGATAGATATATGGTCAGGGTCAGAGAAATGGAAGAATCTTTAAAGATAGTTGAGCAGGCGATAGACAATATACCTGAAGGAGATGTTACTTCAGCAATTCCGAAGAGAATAAAGCCGGTTGCCGGGGAAATATATTCAAGGACGGAAGTACCCAAAGGAGAATTGGGATATTATATTATAAGTGACGGCTCGCTGAATCCTTACAGAGTGAAAGTCAGATCTCCTTCATTCGTGCATTTGAGTCTGATGAACCAGATATCCAGAGGTTATATGTTAGCTGATGTAGTTCTTGTTCTTGGCAGTTTTGATGTTGTCCTTGGTGAAATTGACAGATAATAATTAATTTGAAAAATTAATACTTGTGGAAAATTACTTTGTAACAATTTTTGGAAACAATTTATTAGCATTTATACTTATTCCTACGGCAATACTAATATATGTTGCTGTATTTGCACTTTATGCAGTATTGGCGGAAAGAAAAGTATCCGCTTTTATGCAAGACCGAATTGGTCCTAATAGAACAGGTAAATGGGGATTACTGCAGACTATTATGGATGTAGTTAAACTGATGCAAAAGGAATTTGTTGCTCCTGAATTTGCCGATAAAGGGTTATATAATATGGCTCCGTTCGTTGTTTTTGTGGCAACGTTTATGGGATATGCAGTTTTGCCGTTCAGTCAGATTTTTATAGGAGCTGATTTAAACCTCGGACTTTTTTATTTCTTTGCAATCACGTCTTTGGGTGTTATGGGTTTATTAATGGCCGGCTGGTCTTCTCATAATAAGTATTCTCTATATGGTGCAATGAGATCTGTTGCACAAATAGTAAGTTATGAAATACCCACCGCGCTTTCTGCTTTAGTCGTTGTTATGATTGCAGGTACATTAAGTATGCAGGAAATCGTAACTTCACAGCAGGGCGGAATTCAAAACTGGTATATTTTAGGAGGACCGGGTGGAATTTCTAAGTTAATAATTATTCCGTTTATGGCTATAGCGGCTTTGATTTTATTTATTTCGACTCTTGCAGAAACTAACAGAACACCATTTGATATACCTGAAGCCGACAGCGAATTAGTTGCAGGTGTGCATTTAGAATATTCGGGAATGAAATTTGCTATGTTCTTTATGGCTGAATATGCTCAGATGTTTGCAGTATCGGCAATCGTAGCTACATTATTCTTCGGCGGATGGCAATCGCCATTTGGGGATATGATTCCTTTCCTGAATGCACCTGTTGTTCAGGTTATCTGGTTCTTAATTAAAGGATTATTTTTTGTGTTCGTTCAGATTTGGTTGAGATGGACATTACCAAGAGTGAGGGTTGACCAATTAATGACTATGTGCTGGAAATATTTTATCCCGATTAGTTTGGTCAATATTTTTATTATAGGTTTATATTTAGTTCTCTAAATTTTATAGGTTTTTAATGAAAGCATACTTCAAAAATATTTATCAGGCACTATCGTCGATTATGATAGGTATGTCGATTACATTTCGTCATATGTTCTATAAGAGCGTAACGATTCAATATCCTGAGCAGAGGTTACAGCTTCCTGAGAGAGAAAGGAACAGGTTATTTGTTAATATTGATGATTGTATCGGTTGTGATCAATGCGCCCGTGCTTGTCCTGTAAGCTGCATTAAAATCGAAACTATCAAAGTTACTCCCGGAGATACAGTAGGTAAAACCGGATCCACGTCTCAGGGTAAGAAAAAAGCTCTATTCGTTTCAAAGTTTGATATTGACCTTGCGAAATGCTGTTTCTGTCAGTTATGCGTGTTCCCATGTCCTACAGAATGTATTTATATGACTGATGTGTTTGAATATTCAGAATTTAAGAGAGAAGATCTATTATATCATTTTTCTGATTTATCAGAAGTTCAGGTTGAAGAAAAAAAGAAAAAAGCAGAAGAGTTTGCAATTGAACAGGAGAGGAAAAAAGCAGAAGCAGCGATAGCTGCAGCTGCTAAGAAAACAGAATCTCCTCAGAATCCATCAAATGAAAATATTGAGAAAAATTAAAAGATTTTAGTAATGTCACTTTATTCAATTTTATTTTATTTGTTTGCATTAATAATCGTTGTATCGGCAGTGTATGTCGTATCTACGAAGAACATTATACACTCTGCCGTATCCCTGTTTATTACACTTTTTGCAATAGCTGCTATTTATGTTCTTTTGTATGCAGATTTTCTTGCGATTACACAGATTATGGTTTATATTGGCGGCATTCTCGTACTGCTTATATTCGGTATAATGCTGACAAGTAAAATAACAAACCTCGACCTGAAAACTAAAAATCTCAGTGATTTACCTGCGATACTATTTGTTGCAGGGTTAACAGGTGTGCTTGTGTTTATTATGCTCACTACAAACTGGAAAACAGTACCGGAACCATCTAAGAATGATATAACTATTAATGCCATCGGAAAACTATTATTGACAGATTATCTATTACCTTTTGAAGTTGCATCGATAATTCTTCTGATCGCATTAATTGGTGCAGCAATGTACTCAAGAAAAGAAAAAACAATTAAATAATTATATGGAAGTAGGATTAAATCATTTTCTCATTTTAAGTACCGTAGTTTTTGGAATTGGGTTGTACGCCCTTATTTCGAGAAAAAATGCTATCCTTGTTTTAATGGGAATTGAATTAATATTGAATGCCTGTAATATTAATCTCATTGCTTTCTCAAAATACGGAGGTTTAGGGGTCGATGGACAGGTAGTAGCAATTTTTGTTATCATTCTCGCAGTGGCAGAAGCAGCTATTGCATTGGGAATAGTTTTAAATTTATATAATAACTTCTCAACTGTAAATATTGATGAAGTAGATAATATGAAAGAATAATTTAATAAGTTTATAATTATCAAAATGGATTTTTCTTTAATAACGCTTTCCTTAGTAGTTCTGATATTACCGATGATATCGTTTCTCGTTATTTCTTTCTTCGGGAAGAAAATGCCGGGAAACGGTAATTGGTTCTCTACATCAATATTATTTGTAAACCTGTTTCTGTCAATTTATATTTTTATCAGGTATGTCACAGACGGCGGTATTTCTTTTACGGTAGAGTGGATCAATCTCGGAACCGAAACTACAAGATTAAAAGCAGGAGTTGTTTTAGATAGTATATCCTGTGTAATGCTGGTGGTTGTTAACCTGATAAGTGCAGTTGTACACTTGTTCTCCATTAAATATATGGAAGGAGATTCAAAGTATAGCAGGTATTTTGCACATCTGGGATTATTCACATTTTCAATGCTTGGTATTGTGCTAACGAATAATCTTCTTCTAATGTACGTTTTTTGGGAATTAGTAGGTATCAGTTCATATCTTCTGATTGGTTTCTGGTATGAGAAAAAAGCTCCGCAGGAAGCCGCTAAAAAAGCATTTATTGTTAACAGAATCGGTGATATTGGTTTCTTTACAGGAATAATGATTATATTTACGTTCCTTGGTACTTTCACTTTTACAGATATTTTTGCCGGAATTGAGGCTGGAAAATTATCAGGTGCGTGGCTTACTGCAACAGGAATTCTGCTATTTATGGGAGCAGTAGGTAAGTCAGCTCAGTTTCCTTTACACGTGTGGCTTCCCGATGCTATGGAAGGTCCCACACCTGTATCGGCATTGATTCACGCCGCAACAATGGTGGCTGCAGGTGTGTATATGCTTGCAAGAGTATTCGTTATGCTTTCTGCAGATGCTCTGACTGTTATTGCTTATACCGGAGCAATTACCGCTTTCATATCTGCAACTATTGCCATCACACAAAATGATATCAAAAAAGTTCTTGCATATTCCACCATCAGTCAATTAGGATATATGGTTATGGCTCACGGAATCGGTGCATATTCATTTGCAATGTTTCATTTGACAACGCATGCATTTTTTAAAGCGTGCTTGTTCCTCGGTTCAGGTTCTATTATTTATGCGATGCACCACGTCCAGGATATCCGCGAGATGGGCGGCTTAAGAAAAAAGATGCCTATCACTTTTTATACTTTCCTGATTTCAACTTTGGCAATATCGGGTGTACCGTTTACTTCCGGATTTCTAAGCAAAGATTCAATTCTCGCTGCGACTCTTGCATTCGCTAAGGAAAACGGGGGTATTAATTATCTGATTCCGTTCATTGCCTTTACTGTTGCCGGCTTAACTGCTTTTTACATGTTCAGGGTAGTCATCTTAACTTTTTTTGGCGAGCCGAGGAATAAAGAAAAATATGACCATTGCCACGAATCACCCTGGGTAATGACATTTCCTTTAATACTTCTATCGGTGCTCTCATTCTTTTTCTTCTATTCATTTAATCCGTTGACTGCGGATGGGGGATGGTTCATGGAAGTCCTAAAAGCTCCAGAATCAATTTTAAGAGGGACTAAAGGAGCCATTTATCATATTCTCGATGCAATAGAGTTCAAAGAAGCAGTACATCAATCTCATTATACTGCGATGCTGCTGTCACTCGCTATTTCAAGTATAGGAATTTTAATGGCATATTTGCTTTACTACTGGAAGAAACTTGATGTTGAAAAAATTACTAATGCAATAAGACCATTATATAATTTCTCTCTCAATAAATGGTACTTTGATGAATTATATGATAAAACTGCGGTGGCATTCACAATGCTTTCAGCAAGAGTACTTGCATGGTTTGATGCAAAAATTGTTGATGGAATCGTAAACGGGTCTGCCTCTTTGACATATTTTACTTCAAAGTTTACCGGAAAATTTGATAATTATTTTGTAGATACACTAGTAAACCTCGCAGGAGGTTTTGCGGGATTCTTTGGATTGATATTCAGAAAAGTACAAACAGGAAAAATTCAAACTTATTTAGCATTTGCTGTATTTGGAATTTTAATTTTATATTTCGTTCTGAGAGTTATTTAAACAAAAGTTCTTTTATAATGCCGAAATGGCGGAATTGGCAGACGCACTGGACTCAAAATCCAGCGGGACTCAAATCCCGTGAGGGTTCGACTCCCTCTTTCGGCACTTGTTATTTTAAAATTTGAAGTTAATAATTTATTATTCATTATGCCTGAATATAAAATACTTGGTCTTGGTATCCTGAGCTGGATGATATTCCTGCCCATACTTGGTATGGTTATCACACTGCTGATACCGAAGTCTATGACGAAATCGATTAAGTACATATCAGTCTTTTTTACTTTCTTGCTGGTGGTGCTATCAGTTGTTTTATATATTAATTATGACGCTGCAAAAGCAGGAATAAATTCATTTGAAACTCTGCAGTTCGTTGAAAGAGTTTCCTGGATTGACGTAAATCTCTTCGGCGGTATCCATATTGAGTACTTCGTCGGTTTGGATGGAATTTCTATCACAATGATATTTCTTACTGCCATAGTCAGTTTTATGGGTGCAATTGCATCGTTCAGTGTTACAAAAAATGAAAAAGGATATTATGCATTATACCTGTTTCTTGTAACAGGAATGCTCGGTGTATTTTGTGCTTTAGATCTTTTCCTATTTTTCATTTTCTGGGAAGTGATGCTTTTACCTATGTACTTCCTGATTGGAATCTGGGGTGGTCCCAGAAGAGAATATGCAGCCATCAAATTTTTCTTATATACTTTATTTGGCAGCGTATTTATCTTGATTACAATCATCGCATTATATTTCAGTTCGGTAGATCCTCAGACAAAAATGCATACGTTCAATTTAATATCTCTTGTAAAGCAGTCAGGCAGTCTTCTCGGAGGTGTTGGTTCTAATATCAGATTATTGGCGTTCGCAGCATTGTTCATAGGTTTTGCGATAAAAGTACCTGTTTTCCCGTTTCATACGTGGTTACCCGATGCTCACGTGGAAGCCCCTACGGCTATATCAGTCATACTTGCAGGAGTACTGCTTAAAATGGGAACGTACGGAATATTAAGAATATCTTATCCTCTATTCCCCGATGCAACAATGTATTTTATGTATCCGATGGCAATTCTTGGTATGATAAATATTATTTATGGAGCTTTGTGTGCAATGGCTCAAACGGATTTCAAAAAACTAATTGCATACTCATCCGTTTCACATATGGGATATGTACTGCTCGGAATGGCATCAAATACAAGCATCGGAATTAATGGTGCAATATTCCAGATGTTCAATCACGGTACAATTACAGCAGTTCTCTTCTTGATGGTAGGTGTGATTTATGACAGGGCGCATACAAGAGGATTAAATGAATTTGGCGGAATTGCAAATAAGATGCCTAAGTATTTCAGTGTTGTTATAATTGCATTCTTTGCTGCGTTAGGTCTTCCGGGTTTAAGTGGCTTTATCAGTGAAGCATTTGTTTTCCTCGGCAGTTTCAGTAATCCTGTTATAAGAGTAATCGCAATTATTTCAACTCTTGGAATTGTATTGAATGCTGCATATCTACTCTGGACCTTGCAAAGGGTTTTCTTTGGAAGTTTACCCGAAAAATGGAATTCAATAACAGATATTAACGGAAGGGAATTGCTAAGTGCAGTTCCTTTGGTCATTATTATAATATTTTTAGGTATTTATCCTTCGCCATTTCTGCATTTAATATCAAGCTCTGTAAATCTGTTAGTAAATATAGTTACAGGTGCGGGCGGAATGGTAATAGGAAATTAATTTTGATTTTATAAATCTAAATATTTAAGTTTGTGCAGGCACAGCTATTAAATAATTTAAGCAATTTTTATCCCGAGATAGCCGTATTTACTACATTACTGGTCTGTCTGATTCTCGATGTAATACTTAATAGAAAATCAATTATTGTTTCTTTTGCAGCGGCAATCGGATTACTTATAAGTTTATACTTTCTTATCAATCAGTCAGGAGTGAAGACCAGATTCTTCAGTGATTTACTTGTAATAGATGGTATGGGATTATTTTTCAAATACATATTTGTTGCTTCCACGTTGCTGGTGATATTATTTTTCGGAGTTTCCAAAGAAATAAAAAATTCAGTACACAAAAATGAACATATCACGTTGATGCTTGGTCTTACAGGAGGCGCATTTCTAATGGCTTCCGCAGTTAATCTTTTAATGATGTATCTTTCACTCGAACTCGCAAGTTTATCTTCTTATGTTCTTGCCGGTTATTCAAAAAGGGATAAAAGATCCTCTGAAGCCTCAATGAAGTACATAATATACGGGGCAGCTTCCTCAGGTATTATGCTGTTCGGAATAACCATTTTATACGGATTCACCGGCTCTCTCGACTTATTGAAAATTAACCAGTTCATTTCATCAGCAAATGCAAATAACCCGGCGATAATAATATCTATCATAATGATCCTTGCCGGGATCGGTTATAAAATATCATCTGTTCCGTTTCAGTTCTGGACTCCGGATGTTTATGAGGGTGCACCAATTCCTGTCGGAGCTTTTCTTTCCGTAACATCATCGGCGGCAGGTATGGCAATGCTCATAAGGTTCTTGTTATATACATTCGTTAAAGTCGATGCAAACGGAACATGGGCAGTAATTGCATCTATAAAATGGAATGAAATAATAATAGTCGCTTCAATAGCATCTATGCTGCTCGGAAATATGGTCGCTTTATGGCAATCAAGTATTAAAAGACTGCTCGCTTATTCTTCAATTGCTCACACGGGCTATATGCTTCTCGGATTAACAGTCTTAAATCAAATGGGAATAACGGCAATTTTAATATATTTTGGCGCTTATTTGTTTATGAATCTCGGTGCTTTTTACGTCGTGATTTTAATATCCAATAAATTAAAAACTGACAATATCGAGGATATGGCAGGTATCGGATTCAGAGCTCCTGTTATAGGGGTTGCTATGGCAATATTTATGTTTTCACTTTCGGGAATTCCAGCTACAGTTGGGTTTATAGGGAAATTTTATATATTTTCGACCCTTATTAAAGCCGATATGGCATGGCTTGCTCTTGTTGCAATGATAAACAGCGTTATTTCTTTATTCTTCTATGTCAAGGTTTTAAAAGTTATGTTTTTTGCTAAAAACAGAAAGTCAGAATATAAAATTACATACAGTTTCTCAAATTATCTGATTTTAGCTTTATTCGTTATTCCGGTATTGTTTTTTGGACTTTATTTTACACCTTTGCTAAAATTAGCTGAGAGTTCGGCAACAATGTTCGGATTCAAATAAATATTTCTGAATTAGATAATAAAACTTTAAGTATTTAAATATTAATTTTGTAAAATAAAAACCGTTAATTACGGTTTTTGTTTTTATATTTAGTTATTTTGATTAAATTATATAACTGAAAAAATAATAAAGGAGTAATAAATGTGCGGAATTGTAGGATACATAGGTAAAAAAAATTCTCTCCCTATTATTCTTGATGGACTAAAAAGACTTGAATACCGCGGATATGATTCTGCCGGAATCTCAATCGTAAATTCCAAAAATGAGATAGTCAATTTTAAAAAAGCAGGTAAAGTTACGGATTTAGAAGATCAAATCGATCCCCAAAAATTTTATGGTACCATCGGGATTGGACACACGAGATGGGCTACTCACGGTGAACCAAATGATTTAAATGCTCATCCTCACTCAGATATGTATAATGAAATCACTATTGTACATAATGGTATTATTGAAAACTATAAAACCCTCAAAGTTCGCTTATCTAAAGAGGGGTATAAATTTAATACCGATACAGATACAGAAATTCTTGCTGACCTTATCCATCATCATTATAAAAATACTAATAGCTTCGAAATCTCAGTAAGACTGGCACTCAGTGAAGTGGAAGGTACTTACGGTATAGCATGCTTAAATATTAATGAACCGGATAAAATTATTGCAGCAAGAAAGGGCAGCCCCTTAATGCTTGGCATAGGTCAGGGTGAAACTATAATAGCATCGGATGCTTCCGCAATTATTAATTATACAAAAAATGTTATTTATCTTGAAGATGGTGAAATGGCAATTATCACAAGAAAAGGATTTCATCTTAAAACGATTGAAGATAAAGATATATTCCGCGAAATCCAGGAACTTGATATGGAATTAAGCCATATCGAGAAAGCAGGGTTTGACCATTTTATGCTTAAAGAAATCTGCGAGCAGCCGGAATCGATACAGAATACTTATCGCGGGAGAATTAATTTTGATACCGGTATCGTAAAACTTGGAGGTCTTGAATCAGTTGCAGAAAAATTATTTAATGCTAAAAGAATTATCATTACCGCCTGTGGAACTGCCTGGCACTCGGCTTTAGTCGGCGAGTATATGCTCGAACAATATTGCAGAATTCCAACTGAAGTAGAGTATGCTTCCGAATTCCGTTACAGGCGTCCTATTATCTACCCTGATGATGTTGTCATTCTTATAAGTCAAAGCGGTGAAACAGCTGATACACTTGCTGCTTTAAGAGAAGCGAAAGCACAAGGTGCTACTACAATAGGAATAGTTAATGTTATCGGAAGTACAATTGCACGAGAAGTGGATGCTGGAACTTATATTCACGCAGGTCCGGAAATCGGTGTTGCTTCTACGAAAGCTTTTACCTGCCAGTTGATGTCTCTTGCACTTATTACACTTATGATCGCCTCGGAGAATGAAACTTTGGATCCTGAAACTCTTAAACGACTCGCTAACCATATTAAGCAATTACCGGCACAGATTGCACACGTTATTTCGAAAAAAGAAGAATATAAGAAAATTGCACTGGAATTTGTGGATTCAAAGAATTTTCTTTATCTTGGCAGGGGCTATAATTTCCCCATTGCTCTTGAAGGTGCTTTGAAACTTAAGGAAATATCATACATACATTCCGAAGGGTATCCGGCTGCAGAAATGAAGCATGGTCCTATTGCCCTGATAGACCAAAATATGCCGGTGCTGTTCATAGCTCCGCAGGACAGGACTTATGATAAGATTATTTCAAATATAGAAGAAGTGAAAGCACGGAAAGGAAAAATTATTGCTATAGCTAACGAAGATGATGATAACATAAACTCATATTGCGATTATGTGTTAAGAGTACCTACTGTTGCGGCTTTGCTTGCGCCTATAATAAATGTGATACCGCTTCAATTTCTTGCTTATTACATAGCTGCAGCGAGGGGAGCCGACGTCGATAGACCCAGAAATCTTGCCAAAAGTGTCACTGTGGAATAAATACTCCATTTGAAGTATATTTGAGATTTCATATATTTCTCATTTGTGTTAATTAAAATTTTCACTTAGATGTCCAATAATGTTTTAAATGTAGGAAAAATTGTGCAGGTGATAGGACCTGTAGTTGATATTGATTTTAGTGGCGGAACACTCCCTCAGATTTTTAATTGTATCACTATTAAAAGAAAAACAACCGAAGAAGGTGAATTAAAAGATTTGGTAGTTGAAGTCCAGCAACACCTTGGTGAATCAAGAGTAAGGGCAGTTGCTATGGATTCTACGGATGGCTTGGTTCGAGGAATGGATGCTGTTGATACAGGAAAACCGATTCTAATTCCCGTAGGCAATCAGGTTCTCGGAAGACTTATCAATGTTATCGGTGAAAGTATTGACGGTAAAGGGAAAATCACTTCGGATTTGCTTTACTCGATTCATCGCGACCCCCCTTTATTTAAAGACCTTACAACAAAACAGGAAATGTTCGAAACAGGTATAAAAGTTATTGACCTTCTGGAACCATATACAAAAGGAGGTAAGACAGGGTTATTTGGCGGTGCCGGCGTAGGCAAAACTGTTATCATACAGGAATTAATACATAACATTGCAAAACACCACGGAGGTATTTCCGTGTTTGCAGGTGTGGGTGAAAGAACGAGAGAAGGTAATGACTTATACGTCGAAATGACAGAATCAGGAGTTATTAATAATACTGCTTTAGTATTCGGACAAATGAATGAACCCCCTGGTGCAAGGTTAAGAGTTGCATTAACAGGACTTACAATCGCCGAATATTTCAGGGACGAACAGGGCAAAGACGTGCTATTATTCATTGATAATATTTTCAGATTTACACAGGCAGGATCTGAAGTATCTGCTTTGCTTGGAAGAATGCCTTCTGCAGTAGGATATCAGCCGACTCTTGCCAGCGAAATGGGTGCACTTCAGGAAAGAATTACTTCAACAAATAAAGGTTCAATAACATCAATTCAGGCAATATATGTACCTGCAGACGACTATACTGACCCTGCTCCGGCAACTGTGTTTTCACATCTTGACGCTACAACCGAATTATCAAGGAAGATATCAGAACTTGGAATTTATCCTGCCGTAGATCCGCTTACATCGACTTCGAGAATTCTTTCTCCAAGAATCGTAGGTGAAGAACACTATAATGTTGCGCAAGGGGTTAAAAAAATTCTTCAGAATTACAAAGACTTGCAGGATATTATCAATATCCTCGGTATTGATGAATTATCCGATGAAGATAAAATAACTGTTGCACGAGCAAGAAAAATTCAGAAATTCCTCTCACAACCTTTCCATGTTGCCGAAGTATTCACGAATAAACCGGGTAAATATGTTACACTCGAAAATACAATAAAAGGATTCAAAGGTATTATTAACGGTGAATATGATGACTTACCGGAAAATTCCTTCTATATGGTGGGAACCATTGAGGAAGTTTTAGAAAAAGCAAAAGAATTACAAGCATAAATTCTTTAAAATTGGGAAAATATTTACATTTAGAAATAATAACGACCGACAGAAAAATTTTCAACGGAGATGTAATATCCGTTACTGCTCCGGGCACCTTAGGTGAATTCCAGGTACTTTATAATCACGCTCCATTAGTATCGACTCTCGATATCGGAAGAATTAAAATAGTCGGTACTTCTAAAAATGAAGAAGTATATGCTTCAAGCGGTGGCATACTGGAAGTAAGGGATAATAAAATAATAATACTTGCAGAAGCTATTGAAAAAGAAAATGAGATAGATATTAACAGAGCAGAAAAAGCTCTTCAAAAAGCAAAGGATATTATTAATACAAAGTCGAACATAAATAAATTCGAAGAGACCTTAGCTCTTAAAAGAGCTAAGAATAGATTGAAAATCGCAAAGAAATAATTATATCTGAATTTATTTTAAGTAAAAAATTCAGTAAATTAAAATTTGTTCTTAATATATTATTTTTTTTGGGGATGTAGCTCAATGGTAGAGCATCGCCCTTTTAAGGCGGTGGTTGAAGGTTCGAGCCCTTCCATCCTCACAAACAACGAAACCGTTAATTTTTTATTAACGGTTTTTTTATATAAATAATCAAATTTTAAATGAACACGAAAGATTGGCTCGAAAAAATTGGAATGGTTATAGACGCTCAGGACTCTGATGCCTTTGCATCTTATTTTACTGAAGATGGTATCTTCCGTTTTGGTAATAACGATCCGGTGCAAGGTAAGAATGACATTCGTAATTATGTTGATCAATTTTTCAATATGATAGATAATAGCAGGCACAAAGTGATTAATTTCTGGGAAAAAGACGACTCTATAGTTTGGCAAGGAGAAGTACTTTATACCCGTCTTGATGGGAAAAAGGTGAATATAAATTTCACAAATATCTTATATATGAAAGGTGACTTGATAAAAGAATATCTGATATATATTGATAACACACCTTTATTTGCAGTTTAGCCGATATAAAAAAGCTATTAACTTTTATCAATATCTTAATAAAATAAATATCTTTCTTATAGTCCTTTATGTGTTTCCGTAAATTCTCTTCCCGCTTTCAGAGCCTTTAAATTAAGGCTGACAACATCTTCACCTTTTCTTCCGAATAAATCTCTAATGCCTTTCTCAAATTTTTCATAAGGTATATCAATAAAAGGTGATGCGGCTCCGAGCATAACCATATTTGCTGAACGGGCAGAACCAAGCTTTCTTGCGATATCTTCTGCATCAAGTGCAATGTGATTTCCGAATGCTTCAATCTCTTTCATAATATCTTTAATATCGGGATAGTTTGTTATATTCACATAGGGAACAGTATTTGTTATCAACCATCCCTCAGATGCAAGCCAGGGAATGTAGCGAAGTGATTCCATCGGCTCTACCGAAATTATCATATTTGCAGAACCCTGAGGAATTAAATCCGAAAAAATTTCTTTGTCGGAAATTCTTAGATGCGATGATACATCTCCGCCTCTTTGGCTCATTCCGTGTACTTCGGATTGTTTGAGGCTTAATCCGGTTTCTATTGCTGCATATCCTATGGATGCGGCGATGGAAAGTATTCCTTGCCCGCCTACTCCGGCTAAAATTATATCATTTCTCATACTTTCTCCTTCGATTTTTGTTCTTTTTTGTGCTTGCCTATTGTTTGAATACATTCACGTCTCGGTATTATTACAGATACACCTTCATATTCAAGTTCTTCTTTATAAATTTCAACATTTTCTTTATCGAATCTTCTGTGCGGATTGATGACTCTTATATGCTCCGGTTCTACACCAACTCCTTCGCATATATCTTCAATCCTTCCTGTCGCTGATGAATCCTGTCCGCCTGTCATTCCCGTTGTTCCGTTATCGAGAATAAAAACGGTAATATGTGATTTATCATTTACTGCATCGAGCAGTCCTGTTATGCCTGAATGAGTAAAAGTTGAATCTCCGATTACTGCTATTGCGGGTTTCAATCCGGCATCAGCGGCTCCTTTTGCCATAGTGATGGATGCTCCCATATCTACGCAGGAATTTATTGATTGATAAGGAGGCAAAGCAGCAAGCGTATAACAGCCGATATCGGAAAATACTTTTCCTTTGCCGTAAATTGCTATTACTTCGTTCATCGCATTGAAAGAATCTATATGCGGACATCCTGCACAAAGCGATGGTGGTCTCGGAGAAATAATTCCCGGTGCCGGTTTCACTTGTGCTCCATCCATTCCGATTGCTTTACCTACGATATTTGGATTTAGTTCCCCGTCACGCGGTATAGTTCCATCAAGTCTCCCCGATACTTTCAGACAATTTCCAAGATATCCTTTTAATGCTTGTTCTACAAGCGGGTAGCCGTCTTCGAGAACAATTATTGTTTCGCACTCTTTAGTTATTTTTTCCACCATATTTCTTGGCAGGGGATACTGGCTTATTTTTAATATGGGACTTTTACAATTTGAATTTGAAATATTTTCCATCAGGTAGTTATACGCAATTCCGCAAGCAATTATTCCCGAACTTTTATCTGTTCCTTCATAGTATTTATTGAATTCTGATTTCTCAGATTCTTCTTCAAAATTTTTCTGGTTACCGAGCAGAACTTTATACTGTTTCCTTGCGATAGCGGGAAGCAGAACAAACTGAGTAAGATTCGTTGGCAGTTTAATTTCATTCTGTGCTCTAACCGTTTTTCTTTTGACACCTGCCCGTGAGTGTGCAAGGCGGGTTGTGATCCTCAGCAAAACCGGAGTGTGATATTTTTCAGAGAGTTCGAATCCACTATAAGCCATATCATAAGCTTCTTGTTGGTTTGTTGGTTCAAGGATCGGGATCATAGCAAAGTTTCCAAAAAATCGGGAGTCCTGTTCATTTTGAGAAGAGTGCATCGAAGGGTCATCTGCTGCAACCACCATCAGTCCTCCGTTTGCGCCGGTTATAGAGGAATTAATAAAAGCATCAGCGGCTACATTCAATCCAACGTGCTTCATACATACCATAGCCCGTTTACCCGTATAACTCATTCCCAGACCTGCTTCCATAGCAGTCTTTTCGTTGGCACTCCATTTTGAACGTATGTTTCTTTCTTTTGCAAATTTGGATTTCTGAACGTATTCTGTAATCTCTGTGGATGGGGTGCCCGGATAGGCGTATATACCGGATAAACCTGCATCAATTGCTCCCTGTGCAATTGCTTCATCCCCAAGTAGTAGTAATTTTTCCATAAGATAAAATTAATGTTGATTTGGTTAGACAAAAATATTCCGATTAATGATTATATTCAATCTAAATATTAAAGATATATTAAGGAAATTGAACTTTGATAATAAATTTCATTTCCATTGTATAAGACATACGTTTATCAGTTCGTTAATTAAAAGCGGTGTTAATATCAACTATGTGAGAGAAATCGCAGGTCATTCCGAAATTCGCACTACTATGAACTATATTCACTTATCAACGGAAGACTTGCGGGAAGCGATGAACAAAATACAAATTTTATAACAAGCGAGAATAGTGAATTGATAAGGGTTTGCGGGATTTTCATTTTAATATAATGGGGGGGTATGGAAAAGTTTAGAGGGGGGTATAATATCAACACATAGGGTATATACCCCCCACAGTTTTAAAGAAAAAAACTCACATTTTATAAGAAGTAATAAATATCTATTTGTTAATATAGAAAATTATTAATATAATAAAAAATTTCCGGGAGGGAATAATAATGAAAAAATTATTACTACTTATCTTAAGTTTTGCTTTCTTTTCTTCATTTACTTATTCACAGTCAGGTTGGTTCTCACAAAGTATAACAGTAAACTATCCGTTTTTAGCCGTTTACTTTGTCGATTCACAAACAGGATGGACTACGTGTACTTATAATTTTATTGGGGCAGGAACAATTTATAAAACTACAAACGGAGGAAGTAACTGGGTAAATTTTGGTAGCGCTGGAAATGATATTTACAGTATGAGTTTTATTAATTCAAGTACTGGTTATATGACAGGTCATTATGGTGGAATATTATATGTCGCAAAAACCACAAATGGTGGAACCAACTTTATTAATTCTAATAATTATGATGAATATGGTAAAGCTTGGTCTATATATTTATTAATGCATTAACAGGTTGGTTTGCTGGTTATAGCAATACATATCATAAGGGGTTCGTTGCAAAAACAAATGATGGTGGTTCTTATTGGACTGAATATAATCCTGTTAACAAAGATTTAAAATCTGTTTATTTTTATAATAATTTAACGGGATGGGCTGTTGGTGATTCAGGTATGGTATTGAAATCTACAGATGGCGGGGTAGTATGGGGTTCACAACAAGTTAGTTTTGATTATTTTTTAAAGGTTAAATTTTATGATGCTAACACAGGGTGGATATTAAGTGAAAATAAGGTGTTTAAAACTACAAATGGTGGTTCTTATTGGTCAAGTATTTATACTAATACGATAATATCTTTTAAATCCTTTACATTTATGGACTTAAATACAGGATGGATTGTGGGATATAAAACAAGTCCCCAAAACGAAGGGGTAATTTTAAAAACTTCAAACGGTGGTATAAATTGGATTGAACAATTACCTTATACAAACAATTTTTTAAATGCAATACATTTTATTAATTTAAATACTGGTTGGGCTGTTGGTAATAATGGAACAATTCTAAAAACAATAACGGGTGGTGTTATTACTAATATTCATAAAATTAATCCTAATGTTACATCATTCTATTCATTAAGTCAAAACTATCCGAATCCTTTTAATCCAAATACAAAAATTAAATTCGATATTCCAAAATCTTCAAATATCAAATTAACGGTTTATGATATTACTGGGAAAGAAATTTCAATTCTTGCAGATGAAAAAATATCTCCGGGTTCTTATGAAGTAGAATTTAATGGTAATAAATCTGCGAGTGGTATATATTTCTATAGACTTGAAACATCTGATTTTATTCAAACGAATAAAATGATTTTATTGAAATAATTTCTTATCTGAGGAAAGGCAGAACTGACAAAGGTTTTCTTTTTAATAATATTTATATTAATAACAAACTTTCAATATGCGATATTACAGTCGAGGTAATCATCCAGTAGATTTTATTTTATGGTTATTATTAATTCTATTTCTGTTGGGGATGGGTTTCCTATACATTATAAATGGTGTATTTAAACTACAAATAAAATCCGATTATCTTTATTGGTTGGTAATTTATCCTATCTTATTATTAATATTCGGTATCCTTATTTACATAGTAGGTAAATTAATAGATTTATTTAAAACGAGATTTAGAACTCACAAGATAAAAAATCTCAATTGAAACAACAGATATAAAATATTATATTTGTTCAGTAAAAAATTTTAAACTTAGCATTGATTACAGAAGTTTATAACAAAGACCGTTTAAGTTTTCAAGGTTTGCTAAGACCTAAAATTTTTTAAGCGATTTTTTGTTTTAAGCGGGTTTAAAGTTCTTAAAAATAGGTTTGATTTTACTGTATAGTAAATTGTAAAGTTTCAACACAGTTTTTTATTACAATTTGAAATTAAAACCTTTGATTTTTTGCTTAAATTAACACACGGAGAGGTGGCTGAGTGGTTGAAAGCGGCGGTCTCGAAAACCGTTATGGGGGCAACTCCATCGAGAGTTCGAATCTCTCCTTCTCCGCAAAAATATCTACAATTTAAAATTGACCTATCTTACTCCGTGCATCATCTTTAATATTGGCTTCACAAGCGCAAATAGAATTATCGAACTAACACCGGCAAAAATCACGAATATTAAAAAGAAATCAAAAAGGTCTTTTATTTCAAATCCGAGCAGTTTCGGTTTTACAGGGTTAATATTCCATTTCTCGATAACGTTATTATTTTTTACGACAAAAATGTTTTGTCCGTCCGGAGTGAATCTGTATAAAAATTTAGTTTGTCCTTTAACATAAGCATCATCTGACGATAATGCAAAATCGAGTTTCGCAATTTTGGCAGAGTCAATCTTGAATTCCGCAGGAGCATTTTGTTCATCCATCGTAAGCAGTTTTCCATTATCAATATTTGCTTCCCATACTTTCCTTTCGTCAAGAGACTGATTAGATGGTAGTTTTGAAAGATATACACTGTCAGGTTTGATTTCATAAAGACTGTCATAAGATTTTATTACGATTTTTTTATCAGGCAGTGTAATTTCTGTTCTGACTGCTTCCTGTGGATATAAAGCACTCATCACTCCTGAAAGCTTGAATGAAGTTCCGAGAGATAAAAACCAAATAGCCATAAGTATCGCTGCAAATTTGACCGGTGCAAGTTTGAAAACCATTGAAAGCCCGATAGGGGATAAGCAAAGTTCTCCGATTGTTAATGTAAAATACATTAATATTAACCAGACCATACCAACTTTAACACCGGGGGTTATTAGTTTAATTCCAATAATTAAAAGCACCCAGGCAAGAGCCATAAAGAGCAAACCGAATCCAAGTTTGACCGGAATGGAAGGTTCTTTGCTGCGCTTAGCAAGAAAAGTCCATACAATAGCCATTACCGGCGCAAAAGTTACAATGAATAAAGGACCGAACGATTGAAATACACTTGGCGGAATGTTAAATCCGAAGATAGACCTGTCCATCTGTTTATCTGCAAAGAAGGTGATTGAAGAGCCAAGCTGTCCGAATGCCGCCCAGAAAACCATCGTGAATAGGATAAGGATGAATAGTGCAACTATTTTTTGCTTTTCAATTTTTGTTAATGTCTTATCTGTAATAATTGATAGCGGTGCTGTGAAAAATATAGCATAAATAAATGAGCCAAAATTATCCGCATTTAATAAATATTTAAAAACAACTAAAACGATAATGAAAAACCCCAGATTCATAAAAATATCTTTTGTATTAATCTTTTTCTTTCCTTTTTCATCTTTTTTCACTGCTCCAGCGGGAATCACTCCAATGGGCTCTCCTTCCGGAGTGGTAAGGTATTTTGCTTTGTAAATAGAGAAGATAATCAGACTTAATACCATCCCTGTACCTGCCGCAAAATATCCCCATTTAAAATCAGCAAGATTACCTGTATTCCCTACAAATCCGCAAATAATCGGAGCAAGCAATCCGCCGAGATTTATTCCCATATAAAAAATCGTGAAAGCAGCGTCAATTCGTTTATCATTCTCCGGATATAGCTTGCCAACCATTGTGGAAATATTTGGTTTGAAGAATCCATTACCGAGGCACAGGAAAATCAATCCAAGAATAAGGAAAACTACTGAAACGGGTTTGTTAATATAAAAGATTCCGCTTGTGAATAAAAGAAATTGCCCTATAGCCATGAGTACACCGCCAGTTACTATCGCTTTGCGATTGCCAAGGTATCTATCTGCCATATAACCACCTAGAATTGCAGTGATATAAACCATGCCTATATAATTTCCGTAAATCATGTCTGCATCGATTTTATCGAATACCAGAGCATTTATCATATAGAGATAGAAAATTGCCTGCATACCATAGAAGCTGAATCGCTCCCACATTTCAGTTACAAAAAGCAGCGCAAGACCTTTGGGATGTTTAAGCTTTACTGTCGATTCCACTTTTTCACAATTAGTTTTCTAAATATTCGGTTTGCAGTTAAATTATATATTTATGATTAATAAAAAAAGTAATAAATAAGAAAGTTGAAGATTGAAAATGTAATAAAAATTTAATTTTTATTCTAAAAATTTTATAGAAAGTTCATAGTTTATTCTATCTTGAAAAGCATTATATTTTTCCATATTTTTATCTTTAATTTTAACAATAGATTATAATTCAATCTTTTGACAGTAAAAATAAACATTCAATCCATTTCATATCAGGAATCATACACTAAAATAATTAAACTATCTATTTTAAATATACTTCCAATAATTAAAATTTAAACACATATGTCCGAACAAAAAAAATATGTACCATTTGTTTCTTCGGAGTCTAATATTGCGGAGTTTACGATAAAGGCACTGCTTATCGGACTTGTTTTATCTGTGATATTAGGTGCAGCTAATGCTTATCTGGGCTTAAAGGCAGGTATGACGATTGCCGCAACATATCCGGCTGCGGTTCTCGGTATGGCAATACTGAAGATCTTCAAGGGAAGCATACTTGAAGAGAACTTTACAAGAACTGTTGGTTCTATCGGAGAATCTGTAGCAGCCGGTGCAATATTCACATTACCGGCATTTTTTATCTGGAAACCCGATTTCGATCTTGGTTATATGACGGCTTCTGTTATATTGGTTTCCGGTGGTATTCTCGGAATTATGTTTGTCGCTTTACTAAGAAGGGTTATGGTAGAAGATGCGGATCTTGTATTTCCCGAATCTATCGCAGCTGCAGAAATCCATAAATCAGGTCAAGGCGGCAGCGGCGGTTCCAAATATTTATTTGGAGCTATGGGAATTGGAGCGGTAATACAGGCGTTAAGTGAATTTAAATTATTCGTGACACCCTGGGAAAAATTTTACGGATTTTTCAATAAACTTACGATTAAAGGAACACACATTACCGGACAGGGAGGGATGCTATTAAGTTCACCGGGTATAAGTCCGGCATATATGGGTGTAGGCTATATTATAGGTCCCCAATATGCATCTCTCAACTTCAGCGGCGGCTTGCTTGCCTGGGGTTTACTGACTCCGATTTTGTTCTATTTCATATTACCCTATTTAGACCCTGCCTATATAAAAGAATTAATGACAGGGGTTCTGACTTCGAGTCCTAATATGTCTCCCGAAGATGTATCTAATCAGGTAAATATGGATTTGATGAAACATACCTGGAAATTTATTGTAAAACCTATCGCAATCGGCGGAATGTTAATGGGTGCTTTTTATACATTATTTAAAATGAGAAAAAGTCTTGCTGCAGGTCTTGCACGTTCAATTGGTGACGTTAAAAAAGCAGCAACAGGCGGTGCAGTCGCAACAGAAAGAATAGAGAGAGACCTTAAATTCTCTTATGTTATGTTCGGAATTCTACTCGCAGCAGTGACTACGTTCTGTGTTACTTATTTTATTTTCGGAACTACACTTCTTCCCGCAATAGTAGCAGCAACTTTGATGATAGTGCTTGCGTTTTTCTTTGCGGCTATTTCCGGTTATCTCGTTGGTTTGATTGGTTCAAGTAATAACCCTATTAGCGGTTTAACATTAACTGCATTAGTAATTACAGCTTTAGTGATGGTGATTATGGGTGTGGATAGTGCTCACGGTGGTGTTGCGGCAGTGCTTGGAGTTGCAGCAATTGTTTGCGTTTCAGCGGCGGTTGCAGGTGAAATGCTTCAGGATTTAAAAGCCGGTCATATTCTCGGTGGTACACCCTGGAAAATGCAGGTTGGTAATATTATTGGTGTTGTTGTTTCGGGGCTTGTGATGTTCTTTATACTTAACCTTTTAAATCAATCAGATATTGCATCAGGTAAAATGTCTTCCCCGCCTTATGTCGGAGGATTTGGAAGTAGTAAATTACCTGCTCCGCAAGGCGGTTTAATGGCAATGCTTTCACAAGGTATCGTAGGAGGAGAAATGGCTTGGCCCCTCATTATTGTAGGATTGTTTATGGGTCTGGCATTCATTATGATGCAGGTTAAAAGTCCTATGCTTGTTGCAGTGGGTATGTATCTGCCTCTTGAAACAACATTTGCAATTTTTATAGGCGGAATGATAAAAGGTATTGCAGATATAATTATCAAAAAGAGAGGTTATAATGAAGCTCAAAAAATCAGGATTGAGAATATAGGTATCTTGCTCGCTTCGGGTTTGATTGCCGGTGAAGCATTGACGGGACTTGCATTTGCACCTCTTAAAATTGCAGAAATAAAGCTTTTTGAAATTTTTTCCAACCCGCCGTTATTTATCGGGTTGCTGGTAATTGTTTTTATCGGATTTATTTTAATTAACATTCCTCTTAAGAATGCTGGCAAGGCTGATGAACCGGCTCCGCCGAGCGCAGGAATGTAAAAATTATTTGTAACTTTTTATAACTACCGTCCGTTTTATAATACGGACGGGATTTTTCTTATAATTAACAAATTTAATGTCACTATTTAAAAGTAAAGCTAAAACTCCTGAAATAAATTATCTCGAACTTATTCCGTTTAAAATCCATAAATCAGAATCAATAAACGGGATGACAAGTATTTTAATCCCAAAATTTAAAAAGGAATTCTTTCAAAACCTGATACCGAAAAACAAATCAAAGCATTTCAGAGTGAAACTCGATGAGCTCGGCTCATCTGTCTGGGAAGCAATTGACGGAAAAAAAGATGTTTCTGTAATTATAAATGAATTGTCTGCCCGGCACGGCGAAAAAATTGATCCTGCTCAGGAAAGAATAATTAAGTTTTTAACACAGCTATATCAAAGTAATTTTATTAATTTTCAAAAACTAAAAAAGGAGTAACAATGGGTAAAATATTAGGACAACTAAAACCCGAAAGAATATGGAATATTTTTGAAGAAATAGTAAATATTCCAAGACCATCAAAGCACGAAGATGCAATACGTGAGTACGTTATGAATTTCGGAAAGAAAATAGGATTAGAAACCAATATGGATGAAGTAGGAAATATTGTAATCCGCAAACCTGCAACAAAAGGTATGGAAAACAGGAAGGGAGTAATTTTTCAGGGACACCTCGATATGGTACCACAGGCAAACAGCGATGTAAAGCACGATTTTGAAAAAGACCCAATCAAGCCGCAAATTGACGGCGAATGGGTAAAAGCCTCGGGGACAACACTCGGAGCCGACAACGGCATCGGCGTTGCTGCGGCTCTTGCAATTATGGAATCAAAAGACATAGCACACGGACCTTTAGAAGCTTTATTTACGACTGATGAAGAAACGGGTATGACAGGTGCGTTTGGATTAAAGCCCGGTTTCCTGAAAGGCGATATTCTGATGAATCTTGATTCTGAAGATGAAGGCGAACTCTTTATCGGATGTGCGGGTGGAACAAATGCAAATATCACAATGTCTTATAAAGAAGAAGCCGTCCCTCAGGGTTATAAAGCTTTCAAACTGAATGTCAGAGGTCTTAAAGGCGGACACTCCGGATGCGATATACAACTTTACAGAGCCAATGCCAATAAAATTTTGTTCCGTTATCTTAAACACGCAGAAATAAAACGCAAAATGAGGCTCGCAAGTGTCGAAGCAGGAAATCTCCGGAATGCAATTCCAAGAGAAGGTTTCGCAGTATTTGTTGTCCCTGCTGAAATAGCAAAGGATATTCCCGGATGCGTAGCTTCTATGTATGAAGTTTACAGAAAAGAATATGCCACTGTCGAGCCGGATTTCAAAATGGATGTAGAAGCAGTAGATGCTCCTGCAAAAATATTCGACGCCGATTCACAAAAGAAATTAATAAATGCAATCATCGCCTGCCCGAACGATGTCATCCGTATGAGCAGTGATATGGAAGGTCTCGTTGAAACATCCACAAATCTTGCAATCGTAAAATCCGAAAATGGAAAAGTTGAAATAAAATGCTTATTAAGAAGTTCAGTCGATTCTGCAAAAGAAGCTCTTGAGCAAATGGTAGCATCATTATTTGAACTTGCAGGTGCGGAATTTGTATTCGATGGACAATATCCCGGATGGAAACCAAATCCCCATTCAGAGATATTGACTGTTATGCAGGGCATATACAAAAAGATGTTTGGAAAAGATGCCGCTATAAAAGCAATACACGCAGGGCTTGAGTGTGGACTCATTGGCGGAATATATCCTAATTTCGATATGATATCTTTCGGACCCACAATTCGTTCACCGCACTCCCCTGATGAGAAATTGAACATTGCAACAGTAACCAAATTCTGGAACTATCTTATAGAAACACTCAAAAATGTTCCTGTAAAAAAATAATTTCTCAGATTATTTCAGGATATAATTCTTGATTTAAATAAAAGAGCCATTACATTTGTAATGGCTCTTTTACTTTTACCTATCTATGCATTAGCAGCTAAAAATGTAACCATATTATGTATAGGATAAATCTCAGGTGGAACAGCTTCAATTCCGTGTTTTTTTAGAAGCGGCATTAGTGTTTCACCGAATTTTTTGAATGATTCTTCTGATTCCCAAACATCACAAACCTTAAGACCGTTTGGACTCGTTGCACATGCATGGAACATTAATCCACTATTATTCAGAATTCCTGATGGATTGAGGTCGTCCATTATTCCATCATATTGTTCTGACGTTGCTCCCTTGAAATTGAAATTTACCATTATTTGTTTCATAATTTATTAATTTAATTTATTTAAAATGTTACTTGATTTTTTAAAACAAACAACAATTAATAATCGTTCATATCAGAAAGAATAAAATAATTAGTTATTATTAAAATTAAATTTATTATATGATTATGCTGCAGGTTTAATATTTTGATTTATTCTGAAGAAATTATTCGGGTCATATTTTCCATTTGTGCCCCTCAAGAAGTTTCCTCCTGACGGGATTTGCATTTTTACTCGTCATAGATTTCACTTTCAAATGTCCCAAATCCCCCAAATAAAAAAAGCCATCCGACAGGCTAAACAAAACCCGCCGATGGCTTAATAAATAAATTATAAAATTCTCTTATTTAAAAATATATGCGAATGAAATATGTCCTAAAAGATTTTTTAAACTCGCCTGGCTGTTATTATATTCCGCAGCTATTAAACTTGGATTGCTTGCTGTTAATGTGTGATTCAATCCGTATTCAAACGCAACGTTCGTAATGAAATTCTTTGTGATATAATAACTAAAACCTCCCATAAAGTGATGCTCTAAGATTGCCGGAATAATAGGAATGATTGTAGTTGTAGGTATTGGATTACTTCCGTATGCATATCCCAGCCTTACCGTAAATTTATCACTGAATTCATATTCTCCGCCGAACTTCAAAATTACCGCATCTTTCCAGTTCAAAAGAAAATCAATTATCAAGTCAGCCTGACCTGTTCCGCCTGCCGCAAGCATTTTATTTATATTTGCATTTGTGCCGTTTCTAAGAGTAAGTGTCATTTTATCAAAAGATTTACTCCAGTTGATCCACTCGAAATCCAATCCGAATTTTAATTTTGGAATGGGAGAATACATCAACCCGATTCCGAAAGATTGAGGAGCTTCAAATGAATTTTCAATATCATAGGCTGATACAAATCCCTTAGTTGCGTCAATTCCCATTTGCAGGAAAGAACGTGTCACAGAGTCCTTTGCCGCCTGTACATTGATTCCCGGATATCTTGCCATAACATTCTGGACAGCCCTGCCTGATGCATCAGTGAACTGTGCCGTCATATCGAGTGTCGAAGTACCGTTTTTAAATCTAAGTGGAATCGCTGCTGAATATGAAGCACCAATTGAAAATCCATCATTGAATTTATATGCAATTCCGGCTTTACCGCTAAAGGTATATGATTTAAGACCTTTCATTTCTGCCGATGAAGTAACCTCTTTATAATCAAGACCGCCATAAGATCTCGGTGCGGCGAACATTTGTCCGAACGTCATGGTAGGAGTGGCTTGACCTTTCATGACAGTAGGACTAAGGCTGAACGGATTAGTGAATTCGAGTTGAGAATAAACAAATTCTCCCGATATTCCTGCAGAAAATTCAGGTGTGATTAAATAAGCAATTGAAATACCGCTTTCTATTATTGCGAATCTTGAATGATATTTCTGTTGAACATAATTTCCGCTTGCATCTTTAAACAGTTCATGATTCAGCATAAAATCAGCGCCCATACCTCCGGAAGTTATGGCTCCTGCTCCAAGTGTAAATTTACTCTTGTTCAATTTGTAAATGTAAGATAAACTTGGAAGAACATACAGATTTTTCTCGCCCTCAGCATCATTTAATATAGTGGTGTTTGTTACCCCGTTAACATTTTTATAATTCTTGAATTTGGGAGGAGGAATCATAAAAATTCCGTTTGCCGCTAACATCGAAGAATTTATAAATGATAATCCGCCGGGGTTCGTAAGCATCAAAGACGGACTGTCAAAAAATCCTATCTCTGTACCTCCTCTTCCTATTGCGCGGGTGCTATAGCCAATGGAACGTGTGCCATCCTGTGAATTAGATACTGAATAGACAAAAAGAAACACAAACAAAAATAGTATTGATTTGGTTGTCATCTGCATATAGTTTTAATTAGTAAATAGTTTTGAATATGTAAAAATATCAAAAATAATATTTAAATGCATTAAAAATATTTGAATATCAAAACTCTAAAAATTTTCATAGTTTTTCAAAGTTCGAAAGAGATGAAAGAAGTCAATAAAAAATTATTTCTAAATATTTAAATAATTATTATATGAATAAATTTATTTTATCAGTATTAATTTTATTTTGTTTTTTAAACATCACTTACTCTCAAAATATGAATATTAAAGAAAGGTTCGAATCTTTTAAGCCTGTAACCCTTTCTGCAGACCTATCCCGGTTGAGTGATAAGGAAAAGAAAATTATTCCGATACTCATCGAAGTCGCTAAAATAATGGACGATTTATTCTGGATGCAGAATTACGGGGATAAAGACAAATTCCTCAATGGTTTACAGGATGAGTATGAAAAGAAGTTTGTATTTATTAATTATGGACCCTGGGACCAACTCGATAACGAAAAAGTTTTTGTAAGCGGAGCAATGCCTAAACCCGACGGTGCAAATTTTTACCCGTTCGATATGACAAAAGACGAGTTCAATAAATTTTCCGACCCGAAGAAATCCGATCCTTACACAATATTAAAAAGAAATGAGAAAGGAGAATTGATAGTAATTCCTTATTCAATTGCATTCAAAGGGAATCTTGAAAAAGCTTCAAAACTACTCCTTGAGGCATCGGAACTTGCTGAAGACGCAGGTTTGAAGAAGTATCTTTCGATGAGAGCAGAAGCACTTACGTCCGATAATTATCAACCAAGTGATTTTGCCTGGATGGATATGAAGACTTCGAATATAGATTTTATCGTTGGTCCTATCGAAAATTACACTGACCAGCTTTTCGGATATAAAACATCTTTTGAATCATTCATTCTAATCAAAGATTTGGAGTGGAGCAATAGACTCTCAAGGTTCACTTCCATGCTCCCGGAATTACAAAAAGGAATGCCTGTTGACTCAAAATACAAATCAGAAATCCCCGGAAGCGAATCGGATCTCAATGCATATGATGCAATTTATTATGCAGGAGATTGCAATGCAGGAAGTAAGACTATTGCTATAAATCTTCCGAACGATGAAGAAGTACAAGCAAAAAAAGGTTCACGCAGATTGCAGTTAAAAAATATCATGAAAGCAAAATTTGATAATATTATGCTTCCTATATCCGATCTGTTAATCACTCCGGAGGAAAGAAAATATGTTAAGTTTAATGCATTTTTTGAAAACGTAATGTTTCATGAAGTTGCGCACGGACTTGGGATAAAAAATACGATAACAGGAGCAGGTACGGTACGCGATGCTCTTAAAGAGCAATATCCGGGACTTGAAGAAGGAAAAGCAGATATACTTGGCTTATATATAGTAACAAAATTATATGAAATGGGCGAACTGAAAGAAGGTGAAGTTATGGATAATTATGTAACATTCCTTGCAGGTATTTTCCGTTCTTGCAGGTTTGGAGCATCAGATGCACACGGTAAAGCAAATATGGTTCGCTTTTATTATTTCGAAAAACATGGTGCTTTCACCAGAAATACTGACGGCACATACAGCGTCAATTTTGATAAAATGAAAGAAGCCGTCGCTACATCAGTTCAGCAAATATTAAAAATCCAGGGAGATGGTGATTATAATTATGCTGTAAAACTCATAGAAGAAGACGGAAAAATCAAAACCGATTTGCAAAAAGATTTAGACAGAATAAAAGATGCAAAAATTCCCGTTGATATAGTTTTCAATATGGGAATGGAATATTTAACATTTTAATATTGTTTAAACATTAAATAATCGTTTTAATAAAAAATTAAATAATTAATTCTTCAACAACATATGAAATTTAAATTATTTGGAAAAAGTGGATTACGCGTTTCCGAAATATGTCTCGGCACTATGACATTTGGAACAGAATGGGGCTGGGGTGCAGATTATGAAAACAGCAAAAAAGTCTTTGATGTTTATTCCAATGCAGGTGGTAACTTTATCGACACGGCAAACCGGTATACCGAAGGTACAAGTGAAAAATGGGTCGGTGAATTTATTCATTCGGACAGGGACCACTTTGTTCTCGCGACAAAATATACTCTTTTTGATAAAATGGGTGACATCAATTTCAGCGGTAACCACAGAAAAAATATGATGCGATCAGTAGATGAAAGTCTTAAACGATTGAATACGGAATTCATAGATTTATTCTGGCTTCATATGTGGGACTTTACGACACCGATTGAAGAAGTTTTACGCGGACTCGATGATTTGGTTTCAAGCGGGAAGATTCATTATATAGGTATTTCCGATACTCCTGCCTGGATAGTCTCGCGTGCCAATACTATAGCGGAATTACGCGGTTGGACACAGTTCACTGGATTACAGATTGAATACAGCTTAATTGAACGATCAGCTGAAAGGGATTTGTTACCAATGGCTAAAGAACTTGATATTGCTGTCACACCATGGGGAGCGATAGCCGGTGGTGCATTAAGCGGGAAATATCTGAATAATAATGAACCTGAAGGAAGGGTAACGGCAGATTCCAAACGCCGTAATGAAAGGAATTTGAAAATAGCAACCGCTAATGTAAAAGTTGCGAAAGAACTCGGTGTTACACCTTCTCAATTAGCCGTAAGATGGACAATGCAAAGAAATCAGGTTGTGATTCCGATAGTCGGAGCAAGAAAAGAAGAGCAGATTAAGGATACGCTGGGAGCAGCTGAAATTGTTATTCCTGATGAACAGTTAAAAAAACTTGATGATGCAAGTAAAATAGAACTTGGTTTTCCCCACGAATTCTTTAAAGCGGGTTATATTAAGGATTTGATATATGGAGGGAAATATGATGATTTGGAAAACCACAGAAGATAGACAAGGGGTTAAGACCCCTTGTCATTTCATCGGATTAATTATCAACACTTTATTTCTCTACAGAATATTGAAATAATATTTTTTTCCCTTTATATAGTTTAAGTGTATATCCGTATATTTTATATTTATTAACTTCGGAAATAAGTGTATAAAAAACTTTATCTGTTTCACAATTAGCACAGAACATCTTTGTTGCACCCAACGAACCAAAAGTTATTTCATTCTTATTTATCTCTACGTTACCCAGATAAGTATTGCAGCCATCACTTCCGCTTACGGAATTATCATCGAGTTTAAAAGAGAGTTTCACATCTTTTTCCTTTGGAGTAATCAATCTTCCTTTAACCCGTATTTTATCGAGAATAAATGTTTTTCCATCGAGTCTTTGCCTATTACTCTTTGTAATAACCATTAAGGCTTTTTTGTCAATAATATATTTCAATTTATAGTTGAATTTTGACATATCAGTCGGAGGATTATCAGCATTTATCTTTTCAACCATCAATTCATATTCATAACCCTGAATGTATTTAAACCCTTCAATTTTACCGTTGAAATTCTGCCATTCAGAAGTCCGGGCTTCCCGAATAAGGAAACACTGCACATTACCCATTGATACAGTCTTGCATTCGCCGTATTTATTTGCAACATATATTGTCATTTCGTTGCTCTGTGCAAATAATTGAAGCGAAGAAAAAAATAAAACAATCACAAAAATTAAGTTTTTCATTCTTTTATTTTTTAAGAATTAATAAAATCTATAGAAAAATACTAATGGAAAAACACAAATGAAATGAAAAACAATCTTAACCGCAATTTATAGAATAAAAACCTGGGCTAAGATTGTTAGGATGTATGATATACACTTACTTTAGTGAAAATTATTTTTATTTGTTAGTACGAATAACAACATATCGGCATTTCAAGTTCCATAATATTTTAGAATTTACCATTTACTTTGAATTTATTAAATTATAAAAAACAGAAAACATAAATGAATATAGAAGAATTCAAAAAAGAAGCATATAAGATTGTAGATTGGATTGTTGATTATTACAAAGAAATCGAAAAATATCCTGTAAAATCACAAGTCGTGCCCGGTTTCATATTTAACCAATTACCTGATAAACCTCCAGCGAAAAGTGATAGCATAGAAGAGATTTTTAATGATTTTCAGAAAATAATTATTCCCGGAATTTCACATTGGCAGAGCCCTAATTTTTTTGCATACTTCCCTGCTAACTCGAGCTATCCCTCACTTTTAGCTGAAATGTTGACGGCTGCATTGGGAGCTCAGTGTATGAAATGGGAAACTTCGCCTGCCGCTGCAGAACTTGAAGAGAAAGTTTTGAACTGGTTAAGGGATATGATAGGTTTGCCAAAATATTTTTCCGGGGTGATACAGGATACAGCTTCGACATCAACGCTCGCTGCAATAATTTGTGCAAGAGAGAATTTTACTCATTTCAAAATCAACAATGATGGATTTGATGATTATAAATTTCTTCGTGTTTATTGTTCAACTGAAACACATTCATCCATTGAAAAAGCTGTGAAGATTTCAGGTATTGGAAAGAAGAATCTTGTAAAAATTGAAATTGATTCAGAATTCAGAATGAAACCTGAAGCATTGGATGAAGCAATTAAGAAGGATATTTCCGGAGGTTATAAACCATTATGTGTGGTAGCTACTCTAGGAACAACGGGTTCTACTTCAATTGACCCAATTAAAGAAATAGGGGAAATTTGTAAAAAGTATAATCTATGGCTGCATATTGATGCTGCCTATGCAGGATCAGCATTAATTTTACCTGAATATAGAAAACTAATAGAAGGAATTGAAAATGCCGATAGCTTCGTATTCAATGCTCACAAATGGCTCTTTACTAACTTTGACTGTTCGCTCTATTTTGTAAAAGATAAAGATGCTTTGATAAGGACATTTGAAATAAATCCCGAGTATTTGAAGACAAAATCCGACAACCTGGTAAATAATTATTGTGACTGGGGCATCCCTCTCGGCAGGAGATTCCGAGCTTTGAAGTTATGGTTTGTAATAAGGAGTTTTGGAGTAGAAGGTCTAATGAAAAAACTAAGATATCATATTGCCCTTGCAAATATGTTCAAAGAAATAATTCTTAAAGACAAAGAATTTGAAATAATTGCACCTGTCACATTCAATCTAATATGTTTCAGATTCAAACCCAAAGGGATTGGCGATGAAGAAAATTTAAATAAACTTAATGAAGAACTTTTGAACAGCATCAATAAGACAGGTCGTATTTATATTTCTCATACAAAATTAAACGGAAAATATACTCTTAGATTTGTAATAGCTCAGACAAATGTAACTGAGAAGAATGTATCCAATGCCTGGGATTTAATTAAAAACATTTCAAAAAATTTAAAATACTAAAATGAACTGGATTAAACTTATATCCAGTATAGTAATTTGTCAAATAGTAGGTATAATCGGTTCTTTCTTTACTGCTAAAAATATTCCGGTTTGGTATGCGGGTCTTAAAAAACCGGTATTTAACCCTCCAAATTGGGTGTTTGCTCCGGTGTGGATTACTCTTTATCTACTGATGGGTGTCTCATTTTATTTGATCTGGATAAAGTCAGCAGAAAAAGATATTAAAATTCCGGTAATTTTATTTATTGCACAGCTTATCCTTAATTCATTTTGGACAATAATATTTTTTGGATTAAAGTCGCCCGGATTTGCCTTATTTGAAATATTAATTCTCTGGATTCTCATATTATTGTGTATTATCGAATTTTATCCAGTATCGGTCACGGCTTCATTATTATTGATTCCCTATATATTATGGGTAACTTATGCTTCTATATTAAATTACAGCCTCTGGCGGCTGAATTAAATTTTCCCCTAACCGGAAAATCCGGAAGAGAATCAAGTTTATACTCTGATTTACATTGAATAACTGGAAGTACTGAACAATAATAAATTTAAGACAATTTTCTTACATATTATCTTTGGTATAAAAAAATTATAATATTTCAAAGAAAAATAATTAATTTCAAAAAATTTAGGAGGTCATATGACATTAATTCTTAATAGAAATGATGTGATTTCTTTGCTCGATATGAAAGATTGTATCGATGCAGTTGAAAAAGCATTTGCTGAATTATCAAATGGGACGGCTGTATTACCGTTGAGAACTGCAATCAAACCTGAAGGCGGAATATCATTATATATGCCTTCTTATCTAAAAGAGATGGGAGCCCTCGCATGCAAAGTAGTTTCTGTTTATAAAAATAATCCCTCTCAATACAATCTTCCAACAACAATAGGAAAAGTTCTTGTCCAAGATGAAAAAACGGGCGATGTAGTTTGCATTATGGACGGGAGTTATCTTACAGCAGTTAGAACCGGGGCGGCAAGTGGTGTTGCTACTAAGTATCTTGCACGGGATGATAAAGGACAATCTGTCGGAATATTTGGTGCCGGTGTCCAGGCAAGAAATCAATTGTGGGCAATCACCTGCGTGAGAAATATTAATAAAGCCGTAGTTTATGATTTAAATGATGAAGTCCTAAATATATTTATTAAAGAAATGACTGAAAAACTCAAAATTGATATTACCAAATCAAAATCAATTCAGGAAGTAATAGAATGTAATATAATATGTACTGCTACTTCATCTTCTGTACCTTTGTTCGACGGGAGTAAAGTAAAAGAAGGAACTCATTTAAACGGAATTGGAAGCCACACACCTGATGCAAGGGAGCTTGACAGTGAAATCGTAAAAAGATCCGTTTTTGTTGGGGATTCCCTTGAAGCATGTTTTAACGAGGCAGGGGATATAATGATTCCGTTAAAAGAGGGGAGTATAAAAGCATCGCATTTTTATGCGGAACTTGGTGAGATAGTGACAGGAAAAAAACCCGGCAGAAGAAATAATAAAGATATTACACTATTTAAATCCAATGGATTGGCAATACAGGATGCTGCCACGGCTCATTTGGTTTACAAAAAAGCTTTAGAAAAGAAAATTGGAATGCTGGTGGATATATAATTTTTTTCTATAAGGAATTGTTTAGATTAATATATGTTTCATTAAAAAACATTAATTAATAAAAAATATAAAAATATGAAAACACAAAATTATTCCAACCATAGAAGGTTTGTGATAATGTATCACGGATTTTCTCTTTTTCTGATTTTATTATTATTCATATCTTCTATTTATTATACAATTTCGGCGGCAAGTGCTCATTCATCTTTAAAACCGGGATTATTTCTATTCCTTGTTTCCATAGTTCTATTCACTCTGTTCTATTATGCAAGAATGTTTGCATTAAAAGCTCAGGATAGGGCGATTAGAGCCGAAGAAAATTTTAGGCATTACTTGCTAACCGGTAAACCATTGGACTCAAAGCTGACTATAAGACAGATAATCGGTTTAAGATTCGCCTCTGATGAAGAATTTCCTTCGCTTGCACAAAAAGCTGCAGAAGAAGGAATGAGTGAAGATGATATTAAAAAAGCAGTCAAAAATTGGCGCGGAGATTATTATAGAGCGTGAAAATTTGATAAATTCATCCGATGACTTAAAGCCATCGGATGAATGATTAAATTATTTCTGTGAATATAACTCTATAATTTTTAAGATTACTTCTGTTGCTTTTACCATTGATTCAAGGGGAACAAATTCAAATTTTCCGTGAAAGTTCAATCCTCCTGCAAATATATTCGGGCAGGGAAGTCCCATATAAGAAAGTCTTGAACCGTCTGTACCGCCCCTGATCGGAACAACCTTTGGCTCAACCCCAACTTGTACGATTGCCTTTTCTGCAATTTCAACTATGTGATACACTTCTTCGACCTTCTCTCTCATATTAAAATACTGGTCTTTTAGTTCAAGTTTTAAAACTCCTTCCCCGTATCTTTTATTCAAAAGGTCAACGCAATCCTGAATGAGAACTTTTTTCGATTCGAATTTATCACGGTCGTGGTCACGGATAATATATGTAAGACTTGAATTCTCAACTGTTCCCTGCATTCCGATTAAATGATAGAAACCGTCATAGTTTTCAGTGAATTCCGGTCTCTGATTCACCGGCAGAAGGGCATTAAGATCCATTGCTACTAACATTGCATTTATCATTTTATCTTTCGCATATCCCGGGTGAACATTTCTTCCTTGAATCGCGATTGAAGCTTTTGCCGCATTAAAATTTTCATACTCAAGCTCGCCTATCGCTCCGCCATCCAACGTATATGCAAATTGAGCTCCGAATTTTTCAACATCAAAATGATCAACTCCTCTGCCAATTTCTTCATCAGGAGTGAATCCGACTTTTATAGTGCCGTGCTTAATTTCAGGATTTTTAATAAGATGATTTATTGCGGTCATAATTTCGGTGATTCCTGCTTTATCATCAGCCCCAAGAAGTGTTGTTCCATCAGTTGCAATGATTGTCTGACCTTTATATTCCTCAAGTTCCGGAAATAAACCCGGAGAAAGTACAAGATTCAGGTCCTTGTTAATAATAATATCACCGCCATCATAATTTTCGACGATTTTCGGGTTAGTAACCGCTCCCGGCATATCAGGGCTTGTATCCATATGAGAAATAAAACCGATTACAGGAACATCCTTTTTTAAATTCGAAGGCAGTGTTGCCATAATATATCCATTATCATCAAGGCTCACATCTTTAAGTCCCATTTTATTCAATTCTTCCGAAAGTATTTTGGCTAAGTCTAATTGCTTTGATGTACTCGGGCATGTTTCCGAATTTTCATCTGACTGTGTATCAATCTTAATATATTTTAAAAATCTCTCGAAGATTTCTTTTTTCATAATTATTCCTTCATTTAGTTATTTAAAAAAATTTTATTATTCTCTTTGTTAATATCAGGAATATATTTATTTCCCAATTCGATGTATGATATTATTTTATCAATATCCTTAATTACTTCAATTACTTTATCTCCATTGCTCCAAACTTTTGCTGTTTCGGATATACTGAGTAATTCATTATTATCCTTATCCTTCAAAGAAATATAAATCGGAAGAGGTAATCCTCCGGTATTTTCGATTTTAATTCTAATTACTCCCTGTTCATAATTTACTTCTTTTATCGAAAGATCTGCATAGCTGATTTCAAAGAACCATGGTTTCCATAACCAATCAAGATTTTCACCACTAACTGAATTAAAGACTGAGAAAAAATCATACGGGGTAGGATGTTTGCCGTTCCATTCCCTGATATATTCTTTGAGCGCATTCTTAAAAATATCATTACCTAAAACATTTTTTAATAAATCATAAACACTGGCAGCTTTTTGGTAAGATGACACTCTGTATGCAGGTGAACGAAGTTGATGGGAAAGGATCATCAATGGCAAATCATAAGAAGTTCCTGCCATATTTAAATAGTTCTGTACAGTCCTTGCCTTCGAATCCATACCCTCACCATTTCTCGTTTGGAATTCTTGCGGCAGATAGACTGCCCATCCCTCATCCATCCAGGCATATTTTCTTTCATTTATACCCATATAAAATGGAAAGTATGTATGAGAAATTTCGTGTGAAGTGAGATAGACTGTAGAAGAATATTTATCCTCAGACCCGTTATTTACCATCATAGGAAATTCCATTCCACCTTCACCATTGAAGACAGTCATTGAAGGATAAGGATAAGGAACTTCGGGAAACTCATCAGACAAATATTTTATTGTTTCTTTTGCTATATTACATACTTGATAAAAATCTTTTGAATTTGGATTATATGCAGTATTAATCCTGACTTTTCTTCTCGGCTCGACTTCATAATCAATAAAGTCCCAGTAATAATGATCGCTCAAAGAAAAAGCAAAATCCGGAACATTTTCAGCTTTATAATGAAATGGTTTCCTATCTGAGCGATAAAAATCTTTATCATTTATATTTTTTGAACTGATAAAATTTGTGATTTCTTCTGATGTTTTTTTAAATATTTCTGAATTCTTTTTTGAGAAAATGTCATCGGGATTTTGTAACAATCCTGTAGCCCAAACGAATGCTGTCGGATCATCTACAGAAATATTGACATCAAAATCAGAAAAGTCATTATAAAATTCAACTGTACCTTTGTAATCCACTTTATCCCAACCGTCAATATCATCATAAACAGCAATCTGCGGATACCAATATGCAATAAAAAATGTCGAAGCATCATATATACCCATTCTTGGATTATCACCTTCCGGAATTTTAAAAGACCAGTCGAAATATAATTCAGTATTGCTCTTTGGAAGTAAAGGTTTATCTAATTTAATTTTTAAGTTCGTTCCGGAAGTTTCAGTTCTTTTTTCCTTATCAATCTCTTCATCCCCTATAGATATTTTGTTCAAAATTACACCATCTGTAATACTTTTCTGGTCATAGACCCAGTCTCTTGAGGAAGTTGGTTTGTTAAAGTTTTGATAAAGTCTGATATAAATTTCTTTAAGGGTATCCGGACTATTATTAAAATAAATAACATTTTCTTTCCCGCTCAGGATTTTTTGTGATACGGAAATATTTGCATCTATTTTATATTGAGAATGATTTTGCCAGTAAAATATTCCCGGATTCCCATCTAATGCACGTGTTTGATGTATTAACGCGTTTAAGTACTCTCTTGAAATTTTAATATTGTCTTGTGACAAAAGAAATGAATTCGCAATCAAAAGAAAAAACAATAAAAAGAAAAATACTTTTCTTAAAACTTTAAATTTTATTCCCATCAATTTTTTATTGTAAATAAAAACCCGCCTTCAATATTGAAGGCGGGATATATAATAAATTATTTCTCAGCCTTTGCTCTCATTGAATCCCAAATCATATACGCTGCAATTATGAAAAACATTACTAATGCGAGTATTTCTGCTGAATGAGATTCGAACCATGCTTCATTAACAAAGTTTATTCCCGAGAATCTTAATACAGCTGCAAAAACACCCATTAATGCTCCACCTGCAATAAATCCTGAAGCAATTAAAGTTCCTCTTTCTCTTCTGGCATTATTTGTTTTTTCATTTTTACTTCTTGTAGAAACGATATGTGCAATTATTCCGCCTGCTAAAATTGGTGTATTTAATTCAAGAGGAATGAACATACCTAAAGAGAATGCCAATGCTGGTACGCCTATCATAGTTAAGATTAGAGATAAAAATGCACCGGCGAGATACAGCATCCATGGAGCAGCTTGTCCGGACATCATCGGTCCTATAACGGCAGCCATAGCATTTGCCTGTGGTGCTACTAAGGCGTTCGGTCCTACAAATCCATAAGTCTGATTTAAAAGTATTATAACCGCACCCACTGTAGCAGCAGATACAAAAGTACCTAAGAACTTCCAGGATTCCTGTTTATATGGTGAAGAACCAAGCCAATATCCGATTTTTAAATCTGTTATAAATCCGCCTGCCATTGATAATGCAGTGCAGACAACACCGCCGATTACTAATGCAGAAATCATTCCTGCGGTTCCGGATAATCCAACGGATACCATAACTACTGAAGTTAATATTAATGTCATCAATGTCATTCCTGATACCGGATTTGTTCCTACTATGGCGATAGCATTAGCAGCGACTGTTGTAAATAAGAAAGAAATAACCATTACGATAACTAATGCGATAAGGGCATACTCTAAATTGTGAACAACTCCAAACATAAAGAAAATGAAAATCAATATTGCAACAAACAATATACCTCCCGCAATTATTCCCATAGGAAGATCTCTTTGAGTTCTCTGCACTCCTTCAGCCAATTTATGCTTTCCTGATATTTCTTTTAAGGCAAGGGAAAAGGCACTTTTAATAATCTTTGATGATCTGATAATTCCGATTACGCCTGCCATTGCTATGCCGCCAATTCCGATAGGTCTTACATAATTTCTAAAAATTTCTTCTGCCGACATATCGGATACTATCTTAGTAATATTTGCGCCTACAGTTCCTGTTAATGCAGGGGCAAAATGATTGATTATGGGAATAATAACGTACCATCCCACAAATGAACCTGCAGCAATTATTGCTGCATATTTAAGTCCTACAATATAACCTAATCCTAAAACAGCAGAACCAACGTTTAATTTAAAAATTAATTTTAGTTTTGTAGCTAACATATCTCCGGCTCCTATAACTCTCGTGGTGAAAACTTCACTCCACCAACCAAAAGTAGCTATAATGAAATCATAGATACCTCCGATTAATCCCGCGACTAAAAGAAGTTTAGCCTGATCACCTCCCTTTTCGCCGGAAACAAGCACTTCAGTTGTTGCAGTAGCTTCAGGAAAGGGATATACTCCATGCATTTCTGCTACGAAATATTTTCTGAAAGGAATCAGAAATAAAATTCCCAACATTCCTCCAAACAGGGAGGATAAGAAAACCTGATAAAATTCTGCCTGAAGATTCAGGATGTACAAAGCAGGTAATGTGAATATTGCACCTGCTACTATCACACCTGAACTTGCTCCTATTGATTGTATAATCACATTTTCACCAAGAGCATTTTTTCTTTTTGTTATAAATGATAAACCAACTGCAATTATTGCAATAGGTATTGCTGCTTCAAATACCTGTCCAATTTTCAATCCAAGATAAGCTGCTGCTGCGGAAAAGATTACCGCCATTATTAATCCCCAGAATACAGACCAGATTGTGACCTCAGGATAAGTTTTTTTAGAAAGCATAACAGGTTCATATACTTCACCAGTTTTTAATTCTTTGTAGGCATTATCGGGTAGACCCTTAATGCCGGTAGAAATGTTTTCTGACATAAGTTTTAATTTAAGTTAAAAAAACATATATATTATTTAAGTTAATACCATTTAACTAAAAATTAAAGATTTAATTTTATGACTAAAATTTATTTTAAATTACAACAAAGTAATTAAACTTCCGTATTTTTAGATATTATTTGAAACGTGAATTTGTTAATATATATTATATTTTAATAAATTAAATACATTGAATCATGGGAAAATTCAAATTCAGTGCGGCATTCATTATTCTTTTAATTGCTGTCGCGTTTTTCTTTAATGGCTGTACAAAGAAAGAAAATGACATGGAAAATAATTTTAAAGATTTCGTAACAAAGCTGGAAACAAAAATAATTCCGCTTTATAAAGATGTAAACCTTGCTTACTGGAATGCAGCGATTTCAGGTAAGAAAGAAGATTTTGATAAAGTTGCTGACCTGCAAAATAAAATGACTGCAATATATTCTAACAAAGATGACTTTAAAACTTTAAAAAAAATTAAAGAGTCAGGTGAGGTAAAAGACGAAATCCTGAAAAGAGAACTGATTGTACTATATAATTCCTACCTCGGAAATCAGGTAGATACAGTTAAGCTGAATGCAGTTAATAAAATGCAAAATGATATCGAACAGAAATATGGAAATTTCAGAGCCGAAGCAGGAGGGAAAAAATTAACAGACAATGAAGTCGAGAAGGTCCTTTCCGAATCTAAAGATTCTAAAGAACTGATGGAAGTTTGGATGGCACACAAGAAAATCGGACCGGTAGTTGCAGATGATTTAAAGAAATTAGTAAAAGCAAGAAATGAAATTGCTAAAGAATTAGGGTTTAAGAACTATCACGATATGAGCCTGAAACTCAGTGAGGAAGATCCTGAAGAAATCTCAAAGTTATTTGATGAACTTGATAATCTGACCAAGGATGCATTTGCAAAAGAAAAATCCAATATGGATGATTATTTTGTTACAAGATATAACATAAAAAAAGAAGACTTAAGACCCTGGCACTATCAGAATAGGTTCTTCCAGGAAGCTCCGAAAATTTACAAGGTCGATTTTGATGAGTTTTACAAAGATAAAGATCTTGCAAAGATTACCGAGACTTATTATAAAGGTTTAAATCTTCCGATTGATGATTTACTTTCAAAAAGTGATTTAAAAGAAAAACCCGGTAAAAATCAGCATGCCTTCAGTAGTGATATGGATAAGAATGGAGACGTAAGAGTTCTGTGTAATATCGTTCCTAATGAAAAATGGATGAATACTATGCTTCACGAATTCGGGCATGGTGTATATGCAAAGAATATTGACCGCACTTTACCATTCGTTTTAAGAGATGCAGCACAAACATTCACCACAGAATCAATAGCAATGATGTTTGGAAGATTCTCTACAAATGCTCAATGGTTAAAAGATAATATCGGGATCAATGATGAGGAAGCAAAGAAAATTACAGACGATGGATTTAAGTCGCTTCGTTTGCAACAGCTTGTATTCAGCCGCTGGGCACAGGTGATGTATAGATTTGAAAAAAGTATGTATGATAATCCGGACCAGGATTTGAATAAATTATGGTGGGATTTGGTTGAGAAATATCAATTGCTGAAAAAACCGGAAGGCAGAAACGAACCTGACTGGGCATCTAAAATTCATATCGCAACTTTTCCGTGCTACTATCACAATTATCTCCTAGGTGAATTACTTGCATCGCAATTGTACAATCATATTGTCAAGAATATAATTAAATCTGATGACTATAGAAATCAAAGTTTTACAAATAAACCCGAAGTGGGTACTTTCCTTAAGGAGAAAGTATTCGGACCAGGAATGAAGTATTTCTGGAATGATATGATAGAAAAAGCAACCGGCGAAAAACTCACCGCAAAATATTATGCGAAACAATTCGTGAATTAAGAGAAGAAGTTAAGAAGATAAGAAGTTAAGAAGTCAAAGCAGGTTAAAATATAAATTTTAACCTGCTTTTTTTATTTTAATTCATTCTAATATTTCCTTCTTATTAATATCAGGATTCTGAATATTTTAACATTTCACATAACTATTTATTTATTTACATTTGTAAAATTATTTTTCAATTTTCAAAATAAAATTATGACAGATACTACTACATTAAAGCGTGAACCTTCAGCATTTTTAAGGTGGATGGCTCTGCTTTTAATTTCTCTTGCAATGTGCGGAAATTACTATATCTATGATAGTATTAGTCCGCTGGCAGACCTGATCAAAGAGCAATTGAAATTTACAGATTCGGAAATTGGTCTTTTGAATGCAATTTACAGTTTTCCGAATATCATCATGGTTTTGATAGGCGGAATAATTATAGATAAAATCGGGACAAGAAAATCTGCTTTCATCTTCACTTTATTTATAATGGTGGGTGCATTAGTTACTGCATTAAAAGGAAATATCGTATTAATGGCAACAGGAAGATTAATTTTTGGACTCGGAGCAGAATCGATGATTGTTGCAATTACTACTATTATTGCAAGATGGTTTAAAGGAAAGGAATTGTCTTTTGCTTTCGGATTGAATCTGACATTGGCCCGGCTCGGTTCTTTTCTTGCATTAAATTCTCCTACCTGGGGAAAAAGTCTTTACAGTTACTGGCAAAGTCCTTTATGGGTAACAGTGGGAGCCGGGGTTTTCGCTGTCGTATTTATGTCGGTCTATTATTTTTTAGATGTATATGCTTCGAAAAAATACAATATGCCTGTAGAGGGTTCACAGGATAAAATTATTTTTAAAGAGATTTTTAAGTTCGGGACATCGTTTTGGTTTATAACAGCTTTATGTGTAACGTTTTATTCCGCGATGTTTCCATTTCAAACTTTTGCAATTAAGTTTTTTCAGGAAGCACACGGCACAACCCGGGAAGTAGGAGGAAATCTTTCAAGCATACTCACATTGTTTGCAATGATTTTCACCCCACTATTCGGGCTTCTTGCAGATAAAATAGGGAAGCGCTCATTAATGATGATGTTTGGTTCATTATTAATAATTCCTGTATATTTAATGATGGCGTATAGGGTTTTCAGCGGTTCTATTACAGGCGGATTTCATGTGGAAATGGCTTTCTTTGGAATAGAACAAGCAGTAATTCCTTATTACCTTATAATTCCTATGGGTATGATGGGAATTGCCTTCTCTATGATTCCGGCGATTATGTGGCCTTCGGTGGCATTAGTTGTTCCTGAGGAGAAACTTGGAACTGCTTATGGATTAATGACAATGATACAAAACATCGGACTATTCGGATTTAATATTTTAATCGGTTTTACAAACGATGTATCAAATGCGAGTGCGACTAATCCGGGAGGTTATACCCCTGGAATGTGGATATTTTCTATTTTGGGATTTCTTGGATTGTTCTTTGCGTATATGTTGAGACGTGCAGAGAATAAAAAATCGGGACATACTTTGGAGATGGGTTCGATTCATAAAAAATAATCGCAAATTACACTGATTATACTTATTAAGATGATTGCAAGAGTAGTTTAATTATAAATCATTGAATGATTAAATTGTGATTGGAATAGAATTATCCTCGTTCATATTAATTTATGAACGAGGATTTTTTTTAAAATTAAATATTATAATTAGATTAAATATAGTAATGACAGAAATCAGTTATTAAATTTTGATAACAAATCACCCACAGAATCTTTGTGCAACATTATTGACAGCATTTTTAATTTTACATAATCTTCGTGATAATATACATATCCTTTTGGTTCTACATTCTTTGAACCTGCACCTGAATCTTTTATTAAAAACCAATCTTTACCATTTTTTGTAGTGTAACCAATTAAGTGTATTCCGTGATCGTCACCTGTAGTTTTGTTATCAAACCGTAACTGACGTGCATTCTCATCAATATATTCCGAAGGTACATCAAAAGTCGGAACAATAGCAACTTTATTCCATGAATCATATCCTGCTTCAGAAACATCTCCTCCGATACACACTGTAAAACCGTTTCGAACAGCATTTTTAATAAGTGACATATAGACATCAAGCGGAACGTTGAGATAATCTTTGCTATACCACCAGTTATCCTCAACATCATAAAGAACCTTTGTATAGTAAGGATCTTGCATCATAGAGACTATATCAACATAATCATTAAGTTTAAGATCGACTACTTTATTTAAGAATTCTTTAGGTGTATATTCATCTCCATTAAATTTGAAAGATGAAGGCGGATTTCCCATATAGTTATTGAGTATAGATTTAATTGTGTTCGCTGCTTCCTCTTCATTCCATGCATTCAAAGATTTTATGCTCTGAAGATATTTGTTCATTTCCTCATACATTTTCCTGTGGTCGTGATACATTTGACCGGGAAGAAGTCCTGAATAAGCTTCAAGCGGAACAACTCCATAAGACTTCCATACCCGCGAGACAGCATTACCTTCCGAACCTTCACCGAATTTAGATTTTCCGCGGGTCTTTACGAAGAATTTTGCTTTTTCAACATACTCCCAATATACTGTGTACATTTCCGAAAGTTTAATTTGCTTATTGTGAATGCGGTATATCTCAGATTCAAAGTAAGACGTTGTTGAAAATGACCAGCAGGTTCCTGTAAGACCTTGAGAGACGGTTGGAGTGTGCCAGTAATACTTGAATTCATTAAGCTCTTTCGGCAAATCCATTCCACTAAAATCAGCTTTAAAATATTTTTGTGAAGGTTGTGATTCTGAAGTAAATCTGTCAGATTCTTTTAAAATATCATTAAAGAATCCGCTTTTTGGTTCTAAGAATTCACCTTTGTTTTTAACTTCGTTCTGCGGGAATGTGATATTGAAAAATGTTATTAGTAATAAAAATGTCAGTAAAAAATGTTTAGTCTTCATAAATAATATTTTTTGAATTTTACAAAGATACTTTTATTTTGGAATTATTAAAACGCAAGAAAGAAAAAGTGATTTTAATCACAAAACGGTATCATGGAATTACTAATTTCGTTACTGAATTTAATTCATAATAATTGTATTTTATAAATCGATTTCTGTATCTAAATTTTATTAATTTATTTAAGGAGTTTTTGTGAAAAATATTAAAAATCTTTCTGACTATACAAAATCAGTTCACGGGGGAATATGTGATAACGAACACTTAGCAGTGATACCTCCCATATATCAAACATCAACATTTAAATTTAAAGATACAGACCACGGAGCCAGACTTTTTGAAGCTAAAGAAGACGGTTATATTTATACAAGAATGGGTAATCCGACTATCGAAGCATGCGAAGAATCAATTGCAATTCTTGAAAATGGTTTCGGAGGCTTAGCCTGTGGAAGCGGAATGGCAGCTATCCATACCGTATTTACAGCATTGTTGAAAAAAGGTGACCACGTTGTTTGTTCAGATTCGATTTACGGACCAACTACAACATTACTGAATACAATATTTGAAAAATTCGGTGTAGAGACTACTTTTATCGATTCCACCCAAATTGGAAATATAATTAAAGCTTTCAAACCAAATACAAGATTAGTATATATCGAAACTCCGAGCAATCCAACGATGCTGATTTCTGACATTGAAGAAATATCGAAAATTTCTCATGAAAGAAAAGCAATACTTGTAGTTGACAATACTTTTATGAGTCCAGTTTTACAAAAACCTCTTAATTTGGGAGCTGATATTGTATTACATAGTTTAACTAAGTTCCTTAATGGACATGCTGATGTTGTAGGAGGAGTAATTGTAACCAAGACAGAAGAAAATTATGCGTTAATGCGGAAAACTTTAAATCTTCTAGGTGGAACTATTAACCCATTTAATGCGTTTTTAGTGCATAGAGGTATTAAAACGCTTGCTATAAGGATGGACAGACATTCTTTAAATGCCTCAAAGATTGCTGAATATCTGGAATCTCATCCTCAGGTAGAATGGATAAGATTTCCGGGTTTAAAATCCCATCCTCAATATGATATTGGTAAGAAGCAAATGTCAGGACCCGGTGGAATGATAAGTTTTGAGTTGAAAGGCGGGGTTGAAGCCGGAAAGATACTTATGAACAATTTACATCTTTGCCAGTTAGCTGTTTCATTGGGTGGGGTTGAAACTCTGATCGAGCATCCTGCATCAATGACGCATGCTAGTATGAATAGAGAATTAAGAATGAAAGCTAAAATATCTGATGGTCTTGTGAGATTATCGGTTGGAATTGAAGATGCGGATGAAATAATAGAAGATTTAAAACAAGCATTAAATCTAATTTAAAAATAATCGAATAAATATCATAACTTTTCATGAAGAATAAGTTACAAAATAATGAGGGACTTCAGGAGGATGTAAAATTCTGTACTGAATGCAATGAACAGCTTGATGAGTTCTGCTTTTCCGATATAGTAGGGGACAAAGAGTTTATTAAGAAGAATCATGAAAATTGCAGGAAGACCGGTAAGTTCAAAGGTGATGTTTGTTCGAAATTATACATTGCATCGGATAATGATATTGATGAGATTGTTTTGAACGGCGAATAAAAATTAATTCAATCAGGTATTTTAAAAAGGGATTCATATGAATCCCTTTTTTATTTTCTTTATTTTGATATGAATTCCTCGACTTCAGGAATTCCTCCATGTAAAATGAGATAACCATTACTGGGTTCTCTTTCGGTTATTTCCCCGGCAATTGGTGTGAGCACAATCTCTTTTGTTTTTGCCAAATCATCGTCTGACCTAAAGTCCATCCAAGTTTAATATATGCTGCTTCGGGAATCATATTAGGAGTGGTAATTACTCCAAGCTCCATCAATGCTATTCAATCATATTCATCCAGATCAGAAAGAGCGGAACTCATATGTCGTAATATTTCAGAATTGTATTGATGATTATAAATCCCTGCAGGGCAGCGGTAAAAAATTTCTTCACGGTATATAACTGTTAATGAATCTCAAGTCCGGATTTAAAACCTATCTTTCTAAAGTCTTCATCCGTCATTTCTTCGAATGGTTTGATTACAAAATCCTGTATAAATTGTTAAAAGTTAAAAAATAAATCTGGGAATCAATAAATGATTACCTGTTACCTTCACTACCTTTGAACAGAGCCTGAAGATTCAATGATGATGCCTTCGATTTCGTTGCAAGAGAAACATAAGTCCTTGCAAGTGTATCTTTTCCCGCTCCCAAGACTATACTGACAATTCCCAGAGCTTCCGCTAAACCATCGGGTTTAATTTCTTTAAAAATTCTTTTCCATATTGCCTCTTCAAGTTCGTTAATTGCCGTTTGAACTTCATATAAATCGTAACCTGATGAGAATCGTTCTCTTGCTATAGTTTCAACATGGTTTAGCATTGGGAGAAGGGATTTTTCCTTTACACTTTCTGATAATACGCTGTACAAAATCCTTAATTTTTCTTTAGTTCTCTCGTCACCTTCTTTATCATAACCTTTTAGTTTCACACATTTCATTGAATGGAATGCTTCCTCAACGATATCGTAAATATTGTCTTCGAGTAGTTTTTGTATATCCATAGTATATAGTATTTTATATTATATACTGCAAAATACTCAAATTTGTTAATGCTTTCAAGTTTGTTCGATTTGAACTGAAGATTGCCCCGATAATTATTATATTATTGGCAAATTATTACAATATGGATAATACATTTTTAATTCTAAGTCTTTTTTTACCAAGAATAACGTTGATTATTTATTACCTTATTCATTCTATTCCGGTAAATAATATTCCATTCATCGGTGATGTTCTGTTAGCGGTATTTCTACCCCGTGTTCTGATACTTATTTACATTGCGGATCATCTCGGAATAAATAGTTACTGGTTTTGGATACATTTAGTTGTTGCGGTAATAGTTTACTTTTTTTCTGGTAAAAAAGCAAACAAGAGATGGGGTAAAAACAATTAGAATAATTTTTGATCCAGTCTCGGGTGTGCTTTTCGCTTTAAATTTTCGGTATATCTAAATCCAGGATCATCATGAATATATTTTAGATAACCGACAAATGCTATCATAGCAGCATTGTCCGTTGATAATAAAGGATCAGGTATGAATATGCGGAAATCTCTCTGTTCAAGAGAGCGAAATTTATCTTTAAGAACTGAATTTGCTGAGACTCCACCTGAAATTGCAATATTTTTGATGTCATATCTTTTTGCAGCTTTCAATGTTTTTTCAAAAAGAGTATTTACTATCGCTTCTTGAAATGAAGCGCAAATATCAGATATTAATTTTTCATTTTTTATCTCCTCAAAATTTATTTTTTTTAAATGATATAATACTGAAGTCTTAATTCCGGAAAATGAAAAGTCAAAATAGTTACTTTTAATTACCGAAACAGGGAATTTGTGATATTTTGTATTTCCTTTTGCTGCAAGTTTATCTATTATCGGTCCCCCGGGATATCCTAGATCCATCATTTTTGCAACCTTATCGAATGCTTCTCCGGCTGCATCATCTTGAGTTGTACCTAAAATGGTATGGCTGAAATAGTCTTTTACAAGTATTAGCAAAGTATGGCCACCTGAAACAATAAGAGAAATAAATGGAAACTTTGGTTTTTCGTGATTCAAAAATGAAGAATAAAGATGTGCTTGGATATGGTTTACCGGAACAAAAGGTTTATTAAGTGAAAATGCCATAGACTTTGAAAAATTTAGTCCTATTAGTAAGGCACCTACTAAACCGGGTTCGGAAGTACATGTAATAACATCAATTTCATTTATCTCAATTTTCGCTTCACTTAATGCAGATTTTGTTATCTCGGGTAAGCTCTTAAGATGTTCGCGTGATGCAATTTCAGGGACAACACCACCGTATTTTGAGTGGAATTGCTGGGAGGATATAATATTCGAAAGTATTTTGTTATCATTTAATATAGCAACTGATGTTTCATCACATGAAGTTTCGATACCAAGAATGTACATTATTGAATTATTTAATATTTATATATATTGAAAAAACCTATTTTTAAAATTAAATTGTTATTGTGAATAAAAACATAGCAAAATTTCTTCTTTTTTTATTTAGCTTTTTTCTGCTGATAGGAGAGTTATATCCGCAAGTTAAATTGCTTATCCCGATGGATTTATCCCAGACTGATCATTTGAAAGCTTACGGAATAGCTTACAGGCATTTAATGAAAAACTTGGAACTTGACTGGCTTTTAAATTATCGAGGTGGATCTTTTATGTTTCAGTTCTCGGATAATATTCAAAATGAATGTGATTCAAAAGGTGTCTATTATGAAAAGCTGGACGGAACTCAAACGGCTCAAGTATATGCTTTTGTTGAAGATGAGAAAAATAATACAGATGTTGTTAGACTTGAAAAAGTTGCGAAGATTGCCGTTTATGTACCACCTAATGCACTACCGTGGGATGATGCTGTTCGGCTCGTACTTGAGTATGCCGAAATACCTTATGATAAGTTATGGGACGAAGAAGTTTTGCAAGATAAATTAAAAGATTATGACTGGGTTCATCTTCATCACGAAGATTTCACAGGTCAATATGGTAAATTTTTTGCAAGTTTTGCTACAACTGATTGGTATATGATTCAAAAGAAAACAAATGAAGATATGGCGAAAAAATTAGGATATTCGAAAGTGTCAAAATTAAAACTTGCTGTAGTTCAAAAACTTCAGGAATATGTTGCAAACGGAGGATTCCTTTTTGCTATGTGTTCTGCTACCGATACCTACGATATTGCACTTGCTTCACAATATACAGATATTTGCGATGTGATGTATGATGGAGATCCTATTGATCCAAAAGCTAATGAGAAATTAGATTTTACTAAATGCATCGCATTTCAGGATTTTATTATTGAAATGAATCCATATATATATGAATATTCAAATATAGATGTCACTTATGATATTTTGAATATAGGACAGTGGAATGACTATTTTACACTTATTGATTTTTCTGCAAAGCTCGATCCTGTTCCGACAATGCTGAATCAGTGTCATACTGCTTTGGTTCATGGATTTATGGGCCAGACTTCAGGTTTTCGTAAGGAATTGATTAAAAAAAATGTAACTATATTAAGTTTAAACGAAAATACAAATCTTGTAAGATACTTACATGGAAATTATGGTAAAGGTACATTTACATTTTACGGGGGGCATGATCCGGAAGATTATCAGCATTTAGTAGGAGCTCCTGCTACTGTGTTAAGTAAATTTCCGAATTCACCGGGCTACAGACTTATTCTTAACAATGTATTGTTTCCGGCTGCAAAAAAGAAAAAACTTAAAACCTGATGTAGATTTGAAAACAATTAATTTTGTATTATTACTTTTATCATTATTTATTTCATGTGGTAAAATTAATAATAATTCAGTCAATCTAATTGAGATAAAAGATGACCTTGGTAATCAGATTATTTTAAATGAGATTCCTAAAAAAATTGTTTCGCTTGCTCCTAATATAACTGAAACTCTTTTTGAGTTAGGTGCTGATTCACTTATTGCAGGTGTTACAAATTATTGTGATTTTCCCGAATCAGCAAAAAAAAAGTTTAAAGTCGGAGGAATGATAGATCCGGACCTCGAACTGATAATCTCGTTAAAACCGGATCTTATTATTGTAACAATAGAAGGAAATTCGCTTAGTACTTATAAAAGTTTAACTACTTTAGGTTATAAAGTTTTTGCAACCAATCCAAGAAACTTTGAGGGTGTGATTAAAATGGTAAAAGATTTAGGCATATTAACAAATAAGAAAAGTGAATCGGATATGCTCATTTCTAAGATGAAAAACAAAAAGCAAGATATATTATTACAATCAAATAACCAAACAAAAGATAGCTGCTTCATAATAATATCCGTAACTCCTTTAATGACCATAAACAAAAATACATTTATAAATGAGATTGTGGACTTATCGGGATTTATTAATAGTTATGGTGATGAATCATCTCCTTACCCTGAAATAAGCTGGGAAGATCTTTTTGCAAAAAAGCCTGAATATTTTATTCTTCCTGGAAATTTAAAAGATACGGTATCTACAAAAAAGATTATTATTTCGATAAAAGAAAAATTGAAGATAAATATTAGGGAAAGTACGCAAAAGTTTTTATTGATTGACGAAGATCTTTTTTTCAGACCAGGTCCAAGAATGCTGGAAGCAGCAGAACATCTATTATATCAGAAAATTATAAAAAATAGATAACATATTGATTTAAACATAGTCTGCAGATTTAAAACATAGTGAGTATACTGCTAAAATATTTTTTTATCTTATTATTAAATTAAGACAAAAAAAAAGTCAACAAATAAATAACTTATAAACAATAATATATACTGTTCAATTTTTAACTTATTTGGCACATTAATTGCACAAGTCAATTTTGCGTTATAAGTATCAAAAAACAAAAAAATTAATAAAATGTTAAGCTACATTCAAAAAAGTTTATCAAAGCATATTTTAATAAGCATTTTTATAACCATTATTGCAATATTTGGCGATAAAAACGTAATTAAAGCTCAGGACACTGATTCTTTAAATTTAGCTTATGAATATTATAATTCAGGTCGAATTCAAGAATCTATTATTCTATTTGAAAACTATGTGAAAGTGAACCCAAATGATACAAAAATTTATTTACAACTGGGATTTGCTTATAACAATATTAAAGATTTTGACAATGCGATTAAAAATTTCGACTATGTAATTAACAATTCCATAAATGCTGAAGAAATAAGTAGAGCAAAAATTCAGAAAAGTTATATAGAAGAAGAAAAGAAAAATCTTGTAACTAATGAAAACTTACAGATAAAAGATACAACCGTAGAAAAAGATCCGATGTATGAATTGAATTTGGCTTATAAAGAGCTCAATGATGGGAATAACGATAAAGCTATTTCATTATTTGAAAATTATTCAAAGTCAAATCCAACAGATACCCGTGTAAGTTTGCAATTAGCATATTTGTATTTTAAGAAAGAGGAATATAATAAATCATTGGATAAATTCGAAATTGTTTCAGCAAATTCAAAAGATGATAAAGAAATTGATGCAGCTAAACAATCCATATATGTTCTGCGGCAAATGATGCCCATGTATTCTAAATTTTCAAATGATTTGTATTTATATAATATGTATGATACTTACCAGGAAAATTATATATTAAATTTTATTGATCATTTTAATATTAATATTGCAAAAAATGTCTATACCGGATTTTATATAGATATTTTCATGGATAGCCGTTCCAAACCGGATTTAATTTATAACGACAGATATATAGAGTTCGGTGGCTTCTGGAAAGTATTTTTTCTAAAATATCTCACCTTTGAGCTAAGAACAGGTTTAGTAAGGGAAATTGATTTTAAAAACAATAGTTTTAATATTAAACCAATTTTGACATTCGGTTACAGATTAGGCGAGCCGAATATATATTCCGGGGCAACAACCAAGGAAAAAGAATTTTTATATGTAGATGTTTATTCAACTGTATTATATGATTACAAATTTAGGAATGTTTTTGGACAAATTTATCTTCGAGAAGTCGCTAGATTTCTTACAGGAGGTTATTCTTATTTCGAATTTTACCTGGGACAGAATGTATTAGGTGATACGAAACAGTATGATTTTAATAACTATGGCGAAATATCTGCGGGTATAAATTTTAAACCGAGCCTAATTAATTTCCCATTATTATTCATTGAAGCTACAAATAAGTTTTATTGGAAAGGTGGACCAACAAAAAATTCATTTCAAATTAAAGCAGGTTTTTTATTAAATTTTAATTTACCTCTATGATTCAGGAAATTTTTCACATTTTGTTATGGATTACTACTATTATTCTTGTAGTAAGCGGATTTGATGATTTATTCATTGATGTTACGTATTGGATCAACAGAAGGAAATATAAAAATTCACTGCCTAAATTTTCGGATATGGACAGTAAACCGGAAAAACCTATTGTAATAATGATTGGTGCCTGGAGAGAGTATAAAGTTATAGGTCGTACTTTAACTCTTGCTCTAAATAAATTGAAATATTCAAATTATAGAATATTAGTGGGTGTATATCCGAATGATTTAAAAACTGTAAAAGTTGTAAGGGATATTGCAAAAAAAGATAAAAGAGTAATTTTATGCCTCAATGTTAGTGATGGTCCTACGACAAAAGCAGATAATCTTAATAATTTATATTCCTGCTTAAAAGAATATGAAAGAACACACGGCTTATTTGAAGTAGTTCTGATACATGATTCCGAGGACTTTATTCATCCTCTTTCTCTTAAATTGTTCAATTATTTTATTTCATATAAGGGTTATTATGCCATTCAGATCCCCGTTATTCCGATAAAAAGTAAATTTGGACGATTCTTTCACAGGACTTATTGTGATTCTTTCGCTGAATTGCACAGTAAAGATTTAATTGTCAGGCAGACTTTAGGTTCATTTGTACCATTTGCCGGAACCGGAATGGGCTTCAATCGAAATGCGTTTTTATACCTTGAATCTCAGGCTGAAAAATATACTCCTCAACAAAGTAATATAAAAAAGGAAACACAAAAACAGAATGTGCTTCCCACTTATAAACCAATAGAAGAGTTAATCAATGAAATAGATAAAGAACAAGAAAAATCAAAATTGAATAACAAGATTGATGTCGACCTGAGGTATGCAAATGGTAATAGTAATTCTCCCATAAAATTTCCTACAAAAAGAAAAGTACTGGTGAAACAGATTTCATTATTTTTAATTGCGGCAGTTCTGATTGGTTTTATAATAATAAGTAATAATAATGTTTCGTCCAGATCAATGGAAGGGATTAAACATGAAGACATCAATGCAGAAACAGTGGCTACTAATTCAGAAAATGATCTAGAAGAACAAACAAAGGAATTTACGAAAATATCCTCAGGATATTCTGATTTTAATCTGAAAATTATTTATCTGAAAGAAATAAATGGTACTTATTCAATCCAGGAATCTTCGTGGACTGAAAAAAGCAAAGCCAACCATAGAGCAGCTCTGGTATCGAAGACTTTAAATGATAATAATGTTAATATTTCAGAATTCAATTCTGAAGGTATTACATTTTACAGGGTAGTATTAAAAGGATTTGAGTCAATTGAATCCGCCAAAGTTAAAGCACAATTAATAAGAGAATTAATAAAATATTAATAATAAAAAATGAATATAAATATTTTAACGGCAAAAGAAACCTTGATTCAGCTTGAAAAAATGAGAATTTTAGCAAGTAAGGATACTCAGCTTGTACTCGATAAAATTAGTAAAAGCATTGACTGGGAATTATTAGCAGGTACGATTGCAGATAAATTATCTAAATACAGAATCAAATTTCAATCCAGTAGTATCGTATTCGTGATAAAGTCACTTGCTTTGGAAATATTATTTGATATTCAGATAAATAAAATACATTCTGAAATATCGGATAGACAAAGTTATCAAAAATTTCTCGGAGTTCATAGTGCTCTTGAGATTCCTGAAAGTGCTCTCTGTGTAGAAGTTAAGAATGCACTTCTCGAAAAAGGATTATATGGAAATTTGGTTTCGCTTTTGGAGACTGTTTTAGAAGGAAATTGGGAAACCAAATTCCAGAAGAAACATGAAGGCAATATCGAATCAAAATTGAATCAGTTTGAAAACAAGTTAAGAAAATTCAAGGAATATGATTTCTCGGAAGATAATACATCGGAGCAGGAAATATCTATAAGTGAAAAATTAAAAGATAATAAAAAAGATATTCAGAACATTACAAAGAGTAAATATGATAAAAGTTATGCAAAGTCAATGGCAATGAATGAAAAGCTAAAGGAAGTTAATGAAAAAATTGATAACCTTTTTCAAACACAGATCTTAAAAGAAAAAACGGTAGACCAAAAAACCAATGAGATAGAAAAGAATATACCAAGTAACTTAAATGATATTAGAGTTGAATCACAAGAATTAACACCTGTCACAGGAATAGGAGAAACAGAGGATAATAGAGAAAAAGATGTTTATAAAAAACTGTTCGACTCATTTTATATCAAGTTACAAGCTGCTTCAAAAATTTCAGAAAAGAAAACTCCTGAAATCCCTTTAAAGGAAACAGCTTCTGAAGATGAAAAGGAAACTTCAAAGAAAGAAGCACAAGAAGAAACAACGGAGAAACTTAAAAAAATTGAAGATGAAATCAAAAAAATATATGATAGAATCAATCAAAATGATGTAACAATTCCCGCGGTAAATTTCGTGACACCGGAAATATCAAGAATAGAAGTAGAAAAGAAAGTTGATTTTATCCCTCAGGTGGAAATTAAAAAAGAACCTGTTGAAAAAATTTATAAAGAAGAAGAAAAAAGTATTCCAACTGAAGTAACAAAAGAAGTAGAAGAGCGAGGAGCTATTGAGGAAGAATCACCAATTATTGATTTAAGAAAAAAGAAAAGATATCATATATTCAATAACACTAATCTTACAGAAGACTATGAACTTGGGATCAGATTTTACAAATTGGGTTTTAAAACGGCTTTTATAAATATGAAAGCAGATGAGAAAGACGAGAATTCACGAATTGCTACAGCTGAATATTTTCCAAATACATTCTGGGGTTCTGTTAAGCAAAGATCAAGATGGATTGCGGGAATTGTTTTCCAGAATTGGAAAATTCATAAATGGGAAGGAAATCTGAAAACAAAATATTTTTTACTTAGAGATAGAAAAGCATTATTTAGTTTCTTCGGGATTTTTCTTTCTAATGTTGTATTTGCCTATTTCCTATATTGTATGTGCGGTCTAATTTTCAATTATTCTGTCCCGGAACCAACTGTTGATAAAGGAACACTTTTATGGTATTTAATGATTGCTACGCTTTTTTTCTTAATAACGAGAATTGTTCACAGGTTTGCATCGACATATAATTGGTATGGATTCAAATACGCTGCTTCGAGCATGGTAAGGCTTATTTTTGATAATCTTATCAATCTCTTTGCCACTGTAAGGGCAATAAAAGTTTATAACACTAATAAAAAACGAATTGTCTGGGATTCTACAGACCACTATTAAAAAATTTAAATCGTATTATCTTATGAATTACGAAGAAATTAAAAACAAAAAGATTATTGTGTTCTTTTTTGGAACACGCCCGGAAATAATAAAATTATTTGTTTTATATCGAATTCTTAAAAAGTCCGACGAATTTTATCCAGTATTATTCAATACTGCACAGCAGTCAATTTCCAATGATATTTTGAGTCATCTTAATTTAAAATTTGATATAATATCAGATGAAATTTCGAACAGATCAACAGATCTTAATGAGTTTATTTCTCATCTTTTAAAAGATTTTAATAATAAACTGAATTCAAAGTCTTCTTCTCTGCAAATTAAAGATATAGCAGGAATTGTTGTTCAGGGTGATACCGCATCGGCTTACACAGGTTCACTTTGGGGATTCTTAAATCATATTCCTGTTTTTCATGTTGAAGCAGGGTTAAGAACATTTGATCATGAAAATCCTTTTCCTGAAGAATTCTATAGGGAATCAATTGGAAGAATGTCCTCATTGAACTTTTGCCCAACTAATATTAGTTATGATAATTTAATCAAAGAGGGGATTAAAGCAAATAAAAATTATATTGTAGGTAATACGATTAATGATGCTATTGTTACACTTATTGATGAAAATAAAATAAAGGATAATAATGACCATAATTTCATATTAAGTACTTTCCACCGCAGAGAAAACTGGAACAATGTTGGAGATTATGCCAGGATATTAGATTTTATCATCAAAGAGAAAATTGGAAATCTTAGAATAATCCATCTGATGCATCCAAATCCTTTGATTAAAAAGGGTTTCGATAAAGCGTTTGATGGAAAATATCCTGATAATTTGATAATCAGAAATCCAATTCACGATTATTTTGAAATGCTTGGTATTGTTCGGAATAGTAATATGATTTTAACTGATTCCGGGGGGCTCCAGGAGGAATCAATGTTTTTTAATATTCCGTGTGGTGTCTTAAGAAAAGTTACAGAAAGACCGGAGGTTTTAAAGAAAAATGCCAAACTTTTATCTTTTAACAACTCAGAAGTTGCAGAATTTGTTGAAAGCTCTTTTTCATTCAACATTAAAAAGGAAAAATTTGATTATACTTATGGATATGGAAATACCAGTGAATTAATTTATGAAATCCTGAAAAATTATTACGATTTTTAAATAAGAAAAAAATAAATTTTTAAAGAATAGAATATAAAATCATTATGAAAATTAAAAACCCTTTTTTTGTAGTTATCATTTTTATGTGCTTAATTTTAATATCAAGTACTTTTGCACAAACCAATAAATTAAGGGATAATTACCAATTGCCACAGTTGCCAAGAATTGGTTCCGGACCAATGGATCCCACCAGCACGGTAATAAAAGGTGATTTCATGCTCACTCTTAGAGATTCTGTTCAATTAGATTGTTCAAAGTTTTATCCTTCTGAACACAATTTAAACTGGAAAAATGGTTTTCCTTGTGTTATTATGTGTCATGGATATGGTGACAGAAAAGAAACTCTGGAACAATTTGCTCATGACCAGGCTTCATATGGCTATGTTGTATATACTTACAGCATGCGAGGTCAGGGAAATTCTGGAGGATTATCTAATTTAATAAGTATTACCGAAGCACAAGATTTAATTGAATTTGTGAATTATGTTAAACATGATACTGTTACGTGGCTGGATAGCTCTAAGGTATTAATTATGGGTGGTTCTCAGGGAGCATTAATACCATATATGGCTGCCTGTAATGGTATGAAGGTTAATTCGATTATTTCTGCACTTGGTTCACCGGAATTTGCAAGCAGCTGGATAGAAAATGGCTCTATTAAAATGACATTTCTATGGACTATTGGTTATACGCCTGATACCGCAAGATATACACCCCTTGTAACCAGAATGTCCGACTGGGTTTATGCAACAGGTGGTGTATCAGATAAATGGGATAGTCTTGCATATTATGTTCCATTGAATAGGGATTTCAAAAATAAAGTTTCTTCTAATCAAGTTCCGATGTTAATAGAAAATTCGTGGCAGGATTATTTCTTTAATGCAAGGCAGTCTATTGAAGGGTTATCATTGTTACAGCCATTTTACAGAACATATTATGGAGCAGTTATGGGTCACGGTGGAGATACTTCAGGAGTTGAAAACATCTGGCATATGAATTTCTTCAACGAATGGTTTTTTTATTATCTTTGGGGAATTGACAATGGTATAATAACCAGACCGAGATATCATTATGCCTTTACGACTTCTCCGACAAATTCAAAAGGTATGTGGTCGTTTTCTCACGACAGTACAACAGTATGGCCTCCAAGTACTACCAATATGAAATTGTATTTTAATGAAAATAAAAAACTTACATCTAAGCAAGTTAGTGATAATAATATAAAGATTGATTTGAAAAACGATGTTAAAAAAAATTATACTTTACAAAATGCAGTTAATGATGAATTCACAGGTAAAACTTTTGCTGAAGGATTTAAAGTTGCAAGTATATATTTCGAAACCGTTCCTTTAACTTCAAAATTAAAGATGATTGGAACACCAACTATTAATTTAGATTATTCATCTGATGCTAATATATGTCAATATAATTTTCAGATATTTGAAGTTTTCTCCAATGGAATCCAAAAGTTAGTTACCAGAGTAAATTATACTGACCGGAAGTATACTAAAAATTTAAGAAAAGCAAAATTAATTAATGGTAATGCACATGCTCATATATTTCAATCCGGAAGTAAAATCCGGGTAGTAGTAACAAATTTAGACTGGACACCAAATGATTCTCTTTTTCTTGGCACAAATCCATTTGCTTTACCTGTAATGACGTCAAGTAATAATAGCGTTTACCTGAGAAATACTTGCATTAATATTCCAGTAATGAGTAGTCAAAATTCACTGATAGTACTGAAAAATGAATTACCGGAAAAAATGTTATATCAAAATTTCCCGAATCCATTTAATCCAACTACAACAATTCAATTTAAAGTGCCGGATAATTATAGTAGTAACGTCACATTAAAAATTTATAATTTAGTTGGCAGGGAAGTTGCAATACTTATTAATCAAAATTTAACCTCAGGAATTCATGAAGTAATATGGGATGCAACAAATATCGCTTCTGGTGTTTATTTTTATAAAATTACCGCGTGGAATGTTTCCGAAGTGAAAAAGATGACTATAATTAAATAGTTCAATTGGAAGTTGATTTTTAGACCCTTTTGTTTTAATTAACAAAAGGGTTTTTTTATGTAAAATTGCCAGATATCAACATATAGCAGAAACAGATTTTAATTTTATTAATACTTATAATACCTTATATTTATGATATTTAAAAATTATGATTTATTTAATTGATATCACTTTTTGAAATAACGATAAATTATGGGACAAGATACCTATTTGATAGAATTAATTTAAGAGTCTCAGGGAAAGAAAGATATGGATTAATAGGTGCGAATGGAGCAGGGAAATCAACTCTTTTGAAGCTAATCTTTGGAATTCAGCAGTCTGATTCAGGTGAAATAGTTATATCAAAACATACTACAATAGGATATCTGCCTCAAGAAACTGTTAATCTTACCGGAAAAACTGTTTTTCAGGAAGTTTATGATTCTGCCGAAGATTTAACGTATTTACGAAATGAAATAAAGGACATTGAATATGAAATTGAAATCACTGTTGAAAAAAACTCTGAAATATATTTGGATTTACTTAATGAATATTCTGAGCTCCAGGAGAAATATCAATTATTAGAAGGGTATAAACTCGATGCAAAAGTTGAAAAAATTTTACTGGGACTAGGTTTCCCGGATAAGGATTTCAACAGACCATCAGAAGAGTTTAGTGGTGGATGGCAAATGAGAATTGCATTAGCAAAACTTCTCCTTCAAAATCCCTCAATATTGCTTCTTGATGAACCTACAAATCATTTGGATATTGAATCACTAATTTGGCTGGAAAATTATCTCATCAATTATTCCGGAGCTATATTAATTGTTTCACACGATAAAAATTTTCTCAATAACATCACAAACAAAACAATTGAAATATCCGGTGGTTCTTTAACCTCATATTCCGGGAATTATGATTTTTTTGTAGCCGAAAAGGAAAAAAGAAAAGAACTGATAGAAAGTCGGATACGGAACCAGCAAAGATATATCAAAGAACAGGAAAAATTTATTGAAAGATTTCGTTATAAAGCAACAAAAGCAAAAGCTGTTCAAAGCCGTATCAAAATGCTTGATAAAATAGATTTGCTGGAGGAAATTGAAAATGATAAGCACATAAAGTTCTCTTTCCCGTCAGCACTGCATTCAGGAAAAATTGTAATGGAAATTATAAATCTCTCTAAAAGTTATGATGGTAAAGAAAATGTTCTTGAGGATATTAACCTGGTTTTTGAGCGTGGTGAGAAAATTGCATTTCTTGGAGTTAATGGATCAGGAAAATCTACTTTATCCAGTATAATTGCGGGAATCGAACCATATGACTCGGGTATAGTTAAAGATGGTCATCTGGTAGAGAAAAAATATTTTGCCCAAAATCAGGCAGAAGAACTTGACCACGAACTTTCAGTTCTTGAAACAATGGAAAGGACATCGAAGAATCAGACACCTTTGAATCTGAGATCTATTCTCGGGGGCTTTTTATTCAAGGGTGATGATGTTTATAAAAAGATAGGAGTATTATCCGGTGGGGAAAAGTCCAGGCTTGCACTGGCAAAAATGCTTATAGAACCTTCAAATTTCCTCATCCTTGACGAACCTACCAATCACCTCGATATTCCGTCAAAAGACATTCTGAAAGAAGCATTACGAAATTATGAAGGAACTGTTATTATAGTTTCTCACGACAGGGAATTTATTGATGGAATTGTTAACAAGGTAATTGAGTTTAAAAATAAAAAAATAAATATATTTATAGGAAATAGTTCTGATTATCTTAATTCTAAGCATATGAATGAAGAACAATATTCATATGATAAAGCCGGAATTGAAGCCGATAGAGAAGATATACCAAAAGAAAATACCTGGCTACAAGTTAAAAACAAAAACAAACAATACAAAAAACAAATTGCAAAGCATAAAAAAATAATTCAAAAATATGAAAACGAAATTTCAGAATACGAACATAGGAAAAATGAAATCGAAAAGGAAATGTTGGATGAGAATTATTATAAAGATGTAAATAAAGCAGTTGATTTAAAAAATGAATATAAGGATATTCTCGAAAATTTAGGAAATTTAAATTTTCTCTGGGATACAGAGATAGAAATTTTAACAAATATAGAAAAACTAAATCAAGAAGGAGAACAGAAATGAAACAATTCTTATTAATTTTAATTTCAATTTCATTAATCACCTTTAACTTCATAAAAGCTGACGGAGGAGACGATGGAAAAAAGAAAGCGGATATGAAAAGCAAAGCAAGTGTTGAAAAATTTTTAAGGGACTATAAATTAGCAAAGAAGGAATTCAATTACAAAACTAACAAACTTATTGATTTTTACGTAGATTTTCAGCTTGGTGTCGCTGGAACAAATGCAAATATAACATCAGCAGCAAATACGGGCGAATATAAAACAACTTCAAAATTAGGTTATACAACAGGCGCTCTGTTTTACTTAAACCTTTTCAATATGGTTAGTTTTTCATCGGGACTTACTTTTGATGGTAGAAGTTTTGGTGTTACTACTCCTTCAGTAATCCCTCCGAATCTCAATGATTCTTCTTTTAAATCGAATAATACCAGCTATTTTACAAGTAACTATTTAGATATTCCCCTTAATTTCAATATTGGAGGTATGTTGACGGAAAAGTTCGGCTTATGGTTTAATGGCGGTCCATATCTTGGAATTCTACTGAACTCACCAAATAATCTTCCAACTGGGATGGGTTATAAAAATTTCGATTTAGGTCTTAATGGGACATTAACCGCAAATTATGTTTTTGCATATCCTCTTAGTGTGATTTTAGGAACCAGTTTTAAATATGGGGGATTAAATAATCTTGGTAGTACAAAATTAGTAGATAAAATAACGACTACAAATTATTCCTTCTTTACGGGGTTAAGGTTATCTTTCTAAAACTTAACAAAAGAGTTGTTTTTGTTTCTATTATTTTAATGCTGGGTTCGTTATTATTTGAATATCGGAAATTATAATATTATACCAACACAGACGGGTTTGTTCAGACTCGATGGTGGAGCAATGTTCGGTGTCGTTCCAAAAGTTTTATGGAATAGAACAAATCCATCAGATGATTTAAATAGAATTCAAATGTGTAACCGGGTTCTTCTTCTGGATAACGGCAAAAGGAAAATACTGATTGATACAGGAGTAGGGAAAAAGTTATCTAAAAAGCTTAACGAAATATATGCCGTCGATTACTCAAGCAATTCACTCGAGTCATCACTTAAAAATATTAATATTTCACCCTCAGAAATAACCGATGTGATTCTCACTCATCTTCATTTCGATCACTGTGGAGGCTGCACTTATTACGATGATGATTTCCAATTGAAAATAACTTTTCCCAACGCGGTCCATTACGTGCAGAAAAAGCAGTATGAATGGGCTATGAACCCTACTGTAAGAGATGAAGCAAGTTATTTCCCGGAGGATTTTAATATACTTGCCGAAAATAAACTTCTTAACACGATTGATGGTAATTACAAATTTGATGATTTTATTTGTTTGAACATTGTTAATGGTCATACACCGAATATGCAGATTGTAAAGATATCTGATGATATTAATACAATTATATATACCGCAGACCTGATTCCGATGGCAACCCATATCTCTGTACCTTATATTATGGGCTATGATTTATTGCCCTTAATCACACTCCATGAAAAAATAGCATATTTGAGACAAGCCTCAGAGAAAAACCATTTAATTTTTCTTGAGCACGACCCTTTTATTGAGTGCGTTAAAGTAAATCTGAAAAACGATAATTATTTTCTGAGCGAAAAAATTAATTTATAATATTGCAATTTTCATTAATAGATAGCCTGATTGTAATAGTTTACCTGATAGGGAGTGTAATTTATGGAATATATATTGCCGGTAAACAGAAAAATACTGACGATTATTTTCTTGGTGGTAAAAAATTATCCTGGTGGGCTGTAGGTTTCTCAATTGTAGCATCAGAAACTAGTACTCTCACTTTCATTAGCATTCCCGGATTGGCGTATAAAAATAATTTCTTTTTTCTTCAATTGGTTTTTGGATATTTTATTGGACGAATGTTAGTCACATTCTTTTTCATTCCTGCTTATTACAAAGGAAATTTAGAAACAGCTTATGATTTTCTTGGAAAAAGATTTGGTCTTTTGATCAGGAAAGTATCCTCGTCTGTTTTTATAGTAACAAGAGTTCTGGCTTCGGGTGTAAGGTTATTTGCTACTGCTATTCCCGTACATTTAATAACAGGATTGGATTATTCAGTAAGTATTGCAATCATAGGTATTTTCACCCTCATATATACTTATCTAGGCGGCTTAAAAGCAGTTGTGGCGATGGACGTAATACAAATGTTCATATATATCGGTGGTGCTGTTGCGTCTCTTCTTGTGATTTTTAGCTTCCTTCCGAATGGAATGTCTGATGTTATAAATTTAGCGCATTCAAACGGGCAAAATAAATTTGAATTATTTAATTTTAATTTCGGGAATAGTTTTGGTGAATTTTTTGCATCACCATATACTTTAATCGGGGCACTTTTCGGGGGTACATTCCTTGCAATGGCATCTCATGGAACTGATCAACTTTTAGTTCAGAGATTACTCGGTTGCAAATCAAAAAGGGATAGTCAGAAAGCACTTATGCTCGATGCATCTTTAATCGTTGTACAGTTTGCATTTTTTCTCTTTATTGGTCTCGCATTATATGCTTTTTATAACGGAGCTGCTTATGACTCGCTTATACTGAAATCCACAGGAATAAGACTTACTTCTTCTGATGAAATTTTCCCTAAGTTCATAATTGAGAATCTACCTATAGGAATCGCGGGTATTGTGATTGCAGGGGTGCTCGCTTCTGCTATGGGAACTTTATCTTCCGCGATAAGTTCGCTTGCCTCTTCCACATATCTTGATTTATTTAAAAACGCATTTAAGGATATTTCATCAAACCCCAAACGGGAAATATTCTGGTCAAGAATTTTCACCCTTATCTGGGGAATAGTTTTAATCGGCGGAGCGATGCTTTTCAGAGATTCAAAAAATCCCGTTGTAGAACTTGGGTTATCTATAGCTTCTTTTACATACGGTGGATTGCTTGGGACTTTCTTGCTTGGATTATTCTTCAGGTATCTTAAACAGATTGATGCTCTTTTCGGTTTTATATCAGGCATACTTGTTATGGTACTTGTCATATATTTTTCAGAAGTCGCTTATACCTGGTATACGATAATAGGAGTTTTTACCACTATATTTGTTGCAAATCTTATTTATCTTATCCGTACAAAAGTTTTATCGAAATTATAAATATTTAAATTGGGAGAAATTTACGTAAATATAGCTCTTGATTTACCGATTCCTAAATTATTCACATACAAAGTTCCGGAAAATCTATCTCGTGAAATTGAACCGGGTAAAAGAGTACTCGTTAATTTTGGGAATAAAATACTTACAGGTTTCGTTATCGAAATATTATGGCACACAGATTTGGAAAATGTTAAAGAAATAAAATCTGTATTGGATTCAGGACGGATTTTTGATGATGAGTATATAGAATTTGCAAAATGGTTATCGAATTATTATGTACAATCTTTTGGTGAGTTCATTTTCTCTTCAATTCCTTCGAAGATAAATCTTAGAACTGAGAGATATTATTCTCTGAATGAAAACTATATTGAAAAACTTGATAAAGCGAAAATAAAAAAAGCTTTTTACATAAAAATAATAGATTTATTTAAGGATAATACCGAATTCCAGCTCACAAAGAAGCAAATCGAAAATAAATTAAAAACCAGTAATATTTCTTCTCAACTAAAAACACTTGAAGATCAGGAGATTATAATTTCATATAATTCCTTTTCGGAGACTTCCCGAGAGAAAGTCGTAAAAATTGCGTCTAGAAATTTTAATAAATTGGATTTTAATATTATTTTAAAGAGTGTTAAGTCGGCATCTCAAAAGAATATTCTTCAATTGCTGTTTGATAATGAGGCATTGGAGTATTCTGAAATAAATAAAAAAATTAAATCAGCATACTCTTCCATACATTCACTGCTAAAAAAGAATCTTATCCGTGTAGAAGAAATTCGAAAATACAGGGGATTTAAATCACTACTTACTGAATTACCAAAGAAAATTACATATAATGCAGAGCAAAGCGGAGCCTTGTTAAAGATACGGGATTCCATTAATTCAAAATTGTTTAATGTATTTCTATTGTTCGGTGTAACCGGAAGCGGTAAAACTGAAGTTTATATGAGGGCAATATCTGAAGTATTGGATAAAGGTAAAACCGCAATTGTTCTGGTTCCTGAGATATCTCTTACACCTCAGCTTATTCACCGTTTCCAGGAACGATTTGGTGAAATTATCGGAGTGATTCACAGCCGTCTTACAGAAGGGCAAAGGCTCGATACTTACGATAAAATCTCCGATAATGCTATTAAGATTGTTATAGGTGCTCGCTCTGCACTCTTTGCTCCTCTTAGAAATATCGGAATTATCATCGTTGACGAAGAACATGATTCTTCTTACAAACAGAATTCATCTCCGCGATATAATGCAAGGGATGCAGCGGTCATTAGAGGTAAAATTAATAATGCTGTAGTAATTCTTGGTTCTGCTACTCCTTCTTTGGAAAGTTTCTATAATGTAATTGCAGGTAAGTTCCAACTACTTACGATGATGAAAAGGGCTTCCGAAATAAAACTTCCTGAAGTAAAAATTGTTGATTTGACAGCTTCAAGAAAGAAAAGCGGTATTGGTGAAGATGAAGATATTCTTACAATAATTGATAAAGTTCGTGTAAGGTTTCTTTCGAAAGAATTAATATATTCTATATCAGAAAAACTTGACAAAAAGGAAGGTATTATTCTCCTCCAAAACAGGCGTGGTTATCATTCATATCTTGAATGCATTGATTGTGGAAATGTGGAGATGTGTCCTAGGTGTAGTGTGTCACTCACGTTCCATAAGACATTTAATTACCTCAAATGCCACTTCTGTGGATACAACAGGAGTGTGATTGATAAATGCTCAGTATGCAGGTCAACAAGAATAATTAATAAAGGAGCCGGAACTGAAAAAGTAGAAGAAGAAATTGAAAAACTCTTCCCCAAAGCTATTTTAAGAAGAGTTGATTCGGATATTATGACTTCGAACAGAAAATATCAGGAAACGCTAAGGGATTTTTATGAAGGCAAAATAAATATACTGGTTGGTACTCAAATGATATCAAAGGGTCTGGATTTTCCGAACGTCACACTCGTGGCAGTTATTAATTCAGATATTGGATTACTTTACCCTGACTTCCGCTCAACCGAAAGAACTTTTCAGTTGCTGACACAGGTATCGGGAAGAAGCGGAAGGAATATTCTAGAAGGTGAAGTATTAATTCAAACAAATCACCCCGATTATAATGTTTTCAAGTATGTAAAATCTCATGATTACCTTGGGTTTTATAATGATGAGATAATAAACCGTGAAAATGCAGGATATCCGCCGTTCAGTCGCGTGGCAGTTATAGAATTAAAGTCGGAAGAAAAAGCTCTTTGCGAGTCGAAAATAAAAGAACTTTACAATCTTATCAAGAGTAAAGACGTAAACAGAATTCTTGATATTCTTCCTCCATCACATCCCTTATTTTTCAAACTGAAAGATTTATTCAGATATCATTTGTTGATAAAATCTCCTAAAGCAAAAGATAAATCAGGTAATTATCTCATTAAATCGCTCAATCTAGCATACAAATATTCTGAAAAGAATTTCCCTAATAATGTGAGAATGATTATAGATATGGATGCTATAGATATGCTTTAGAGTGAAAATTTTGTGATAATACTTTTAGTAAAAAAACGATCAAGAAATCTAAAAGAAACATTTATAAAATAAAAAAAGCCCGCTTGTGCGGGCTTTTTTAAAAATGAAATTATATTTACTTTATTAGCATTAATTTCTTTGTATCAGTAAATGTTCCTGATTCTAATCTATAATAGTAAACTCCACTCGCAAAATTAGTGCCGTCGAAATCTACCATATAGTAACCCGCCTGTAATTCCTGGTTTACAAGTGTCAATAATTCACGTCCCAACACATCGTAAATTTTCATAGTTACTAGCCCTGATTTTGGAATAGCATAACTAATCTTTGTAACTGGGTTAAATGGGTTAGGATAGTTTTGTGATAACGAATATACATTAGGGATACCGGTCATACCATTATTGATTCCAACTATAGCATTGATTGTTAGATTGATATTTGGTCTTGCAGTGTAAGATGAAGATGGAGTCGTAATAGCTACACATCCATCACCAGTAAGTATATCCTGATGAGCATGTTTCAACTGATTTAGTGAATTTGGTGTTCCGTTAATAGTTGTACTTGTAGTGAACGTAGAATTATTGTAACATATTTCTATAAGCAGACTGCTTGTTCCATTCCATTGGAATGGTGTAGTCAGATCTATATATTGCCAGCCAGTTCCGGGTACTGTGTATCCTGAAGTAGGGGAGTACACCGTTGTAAACCCAGAAGTGACATAACTGGAAAGGGAAGTACCTGAATAGTTTTGCATCCTAACATTGAAACCGTTCATTACTTGAGAAGATGCCGAAGTAACTTCAAATCCGATTCTTGTAACATTTCCGGATGCAACACCTGTTGCAATAATTTCCGGAGCAGTATACAACATCTGAGTTCTTGCATCATCATAATATGTATAGAATGGATAATCGCAACCTGTAGTGCCATTTCCGATGACAGCAATATTCTGACCAACTGTTACTTTAAGAGAATCTGTACAGGAAATTCCAAGATTTCCATTGAATACAAGATTTATCTTAGCCTGATAACCTGTAGGTGTATTTGCAGCGGATGATATACTGTATGATTTTATAGCAGAATCTCCTGCAGCAATATTTCCATAATTATTACTTGTTGTGTTAAGAGTTATATAAGGGTCATTTGCAGATATAACACCAACTACATTATTGACCATTGAACTTCCGGAATTCTTTATTTTTATTTTTAGTCCGACAGTTTCACCGGCATCGAATCTTCCGTTATTATTTCCGGCTGAATCATTGATTGTAAAGTTATTGTATTTTATGCAAGCTGAATGTGCTGTTAAATCAAAATAACTAATCCATGTATCTGAACCACTAGTTACAATTACTTTGAATGAAGCGACATTATAATCCGGAATATTATTTGCGACTGTATAAGCAAATGCATCAGTTTTAAGTACAGTCGCACCTGCATTGATATTTCCGAATGATTCAAGCGAATCTGTCATTGTTATGTAAGTATTTGTAGTTGTAACTTTAACATTTACTCCATTTGCTACGGCAGAACCAACATTTTTAAGTCTCAATGCTAATTTATTAGTTTCTCCATAATCCATTAATCCGTTTCCGTTACCTAGTGGTGAAGCATCATTTATTGCAACAGAGTCTTTAACACAATACGGTCCTGACGGAGGAATTACATTTACCGGCGCAGAATATCTGTAATAATTTTGCTTTGTAATCGTGACTTTTAAAGATTGACCTGGAATTTGTGTTCCGGGAATAGAAATTGAAACAGGCGAACCAGTACCGGTAGCTGTGCCTAAGATTGTTGTATCGTTCGTTATGGCTATGAAAGAACCTGCATTTGCAGTAACATCAAAAGACGTAACACCTGAAAGAATTACAGGATTGTGTGCAACTGTCAGGTTTTGCGGTACTTCAGAATATAAATTTAAGAATGCATCGCCATGCATATGGAATAATCTGTAAGTAACAAGTTTATCACTTGTATTATATGGCCAGCTTGATTGCTGAAGGAAGAATTTTCCTGCAGCCATTCCGAAAGCCGGTTTCTCATCTCTTGATGGGGGAGTAGTTCCGTAACCCGGCATAAAGTCAGGCCACATATTATCATACATACCCCAAACATAAGTGTCATTTACAAATGAATAAGAAACTTCAGACGGACAAACCATACCTAATGCTCCTGAATTCTGTCCGTTATATTTATACCTATAAAACACTTCTACGAAGCTTCCATTAGGAGGACAACCTGATGGATTATGATATGCACCCGTTTCACAATTGATTGAAAATATAAATGTTAAATCCGTATTCGTCAATTGAGATGCATAAGATGTAGTGAATCCGGGCTCGCCCCATCCTGTGTACATACCATGATCACGATGCTGTAATAGAAATGAACCAGCGTTAATTGCATTTACAACTTGTGTTGGTGTTCCACCGTCAAATCCCCCGAGTGAATCAGGTGACATCGGAATGTAGCCTAATCCTGTAGTTCCGAAATAATTTACAACTGTCGCAGTATTTGTAGCAGTTGACCATTGAGATCCCGGAGTTCCGGAATAAACCTTATTAATTCTTGTAGGTAATTTATTTTTTATTTTTTTAAAGTAACCGCCTACTAATTCCGAACAAAGCTGGAACCATCTTTCTGTCTGCCATCCAAGTGCTGTTATAGGATGAGCATAAAAATACGGACTTGTAGGAGGACTTTTCTCATAATTAATATTCTTAGTAATTAGCGTTTGAAGTTCCGATGCATTATTCGCAATAATTCTTGAAAAAACAATCTCGGGCATTTCATCACCGTTGACATCTGCGTAATAGTTATCCGATGCAAAATCAGGATAACCTGAATCAGGCTGTAATTTTGAAATAATCGTTGTGTTTGCGTCGGTTCCATAGTCTGCCATCAGGCAAATAGCCGCAGGCTTTATAGTCCAGGTATTATATATATTCGTAACCCAATTTTTAATTAATGTTACATCATTACCGCCGATATCTGATAATTTGAAAATACCGGTTTTAATTCCCTGCATAGATCTGAATTTTTTTACTGTATCAGCCCAGGCCGAGAATTCAGGAGCATTTGGTACTATTATCACATATTCATAACCGGTAACATCCATTATATTGGAATACCTGTGAGCAAAATCAATTACAGGTAATGAACTGTAATTCAATATTGCGTCGCTTAAAATTGGTTCCCACCATATACTTCTGAATGCGGGGTCTCCGAATTGACCATTTCCTCCCGTGAACGTGATTTCTATTTTAATATCCCGAAAAACGGTTAATTCCTTTGTTGAAGGATTGTATTGAAAAGGTGTTACTCCAAGCATAACTATATCCACACCTCTTATTTGTGAAACCTGTGAAATCATAACAGGGTTTTCGGGATATAAATTACTATGATTATATACCGATAAATCTTTATTATATTTTAATGGTGAAGGATCATTATCCTTTGGAATTACAGGGGCAGGTGCAATATCAACATTTTTTATTGTTTCAATTCGTGAAGTTATTATTCTATATGCAACCTGAGCACCGCGTGGAATTGCAATATATCTGCCGGTTCCTGCCAGATCAGGCTTTCCTGCATCGTTTGGCAGAAAAATACCGGGAATCTTAGCTGCTTTTAAACTAACTCCATTTACGTTTACATCTTCCAGGTAGAGTTTGCTCATCGAAAAATTTATTTCAACTCCTGAAGATTTTGAACTTGTTAAGGTTATACCATCCGCTCCCCAGGGGTTATTGTAATTTAAAACCTGAGCAAAAGAATTTGATACTAAAAGTAAAAGCAATAGTGAAACAATAAAATTTACTTTTAGTATCAAAGAAAAAATTGAATTTCGTTTTTTCATTTTAACTTAATTAATTTATTTATTAAAGAAATTGATTTTAGATATAAATATGCCTTGTAAAAATTTGTTGTTTTATAACATTGGTTGAATCTCAAATCCTAATTATATTGATTTATAATACAAAGCTATATATTTTAATTTACATTTTAAATGTAAATTAATTTAGTATAAACATGATGTAATCCTTCGAAAAATTAAAGTTCCCAATTAGTCAATCAATTAAAACCTAAATATTTCCGGTAAAAATTAATAAACGAGTATACTCTAAAGTTCATTGAGAATTCAAATTCATTGTTGTATTTTAAATTTTTTATAATAAAACTGTTTGAAACATGGATTTAAACCTTAAGAATTTAGAGAATTGTAAAAGAGAATTCGGTGCTGTTCTTAACTATGAAGAACTTACGCCTCATTTCGAGAAGGCAATAATAGAATACAGAAAAAAAGTTACCATACCGGGTTTTAGAAAAGGTAAAGCACCGCTAAATATGGTGAAAAAATTGTATTCAGATAACATTGAATACTCATCATTAGAAGACATTGCTAACGAAGTATTTATTCATTACCTTGATGAAAATCATATTCATATTATCGACAAAGGCAGCCTTGTAGATATAGACTATAAACCAAAAGAACAACTAACTTTTAAAATAATTTTTGAAGTTTTTCCTGAAGCGGAACTTATAAACTATAAAAATTTAGAACTCTCGAGAGATAAATATTTCATTAGTGATTCAATTGTGGACGACGAAATTAAAAATATTATGTTTAACTTCGCTCAGTACGATATTGATGCACAAGCATTAAGTGATGAGTATAGGGTAACTATAGATACTCAGGGGTTGGATGAATCCGGTAGTATTATGGTAGGGGATACGACAAAAGATACTAAAATATATCTCGGAAATAAAAACATATTTCCTGAATTTAAAGAAGGTTTGAAAGATATTAAAGAGAACGAGGAACGCATTATTGAAACTAAGAATGCAGATGGAAATCCAAAAAAAGTTAAAATTACCTGTACAAAGGTTGAAAAAATCACATATCCTGAATTGAAGGAAGAGTTTTTTAAAAAAGCCACAGGTAAAGAATTCAAAACCGAAGATGAATTCAGAAGTTTTATTAAAGATGAAATAATTAATTATTATAAAAGTATATCTGATAAGAAATTAGAAAAAGATATAATAAGTGAAATTATCAAACTGAATGAAATTGAAATACCTGAGAAATTCATTGAAAGTATATTAAGCGGATACCTTGAAGACTATAAAAAAATGTATAAAAAGGCGAAATTTACGAAGGAACAAGATGAAGAGTATAAGAAATCACGAAGAGTCGATGCTATTAAACAGGCAAAATGGTTTTTCTTCAGAGAAAAACTGATTGAACTTGAAAAGATAGAAGTTTCAGATGACGATTTTCTGAAATTTGCGAAAAAAAACATTAAAATTTATAATTTGCCGCTTGAAGCGGAAGTATTAGTGAAAACATATAAAGAAAATAATGATGTAAAATATTCAATTCTCGAAGATAAAATATTTGAATTTCTAACAACAAATGCAAACATCAAAGAAATTGAAATAGATTTAAGTAAAAAAAATACTGAAGAAGAAATTATTTCATAAATAAATCATAATAAAATGGATTTTATAAGTATAATTAAAAGAAATGAGGATTTCATAACTCAGGGCTTGAATAAAGTTCAGCCCTTAAAAAATCAATTGGTGCCGATCGTTGTCGAATCAACTTCACACGGAGAACGTGCTTATGATATATATTCGAGATTACTAAAAGAAAGATTAATATTTCTTGGGTCTCCGATATTTGACGAAATCGCCTCATTAATAGTTGCTCAGTTATTATTTCTGGAATATGAAGATCCTGATAAAGATATTTTATTATACATTAATTCTCCCGGAGGAAGCGTTTCAGCAGGCCTCGCAATCTATGATACTATGAGTTACATAAGGTCTGATGTTTCAACAACTTGTGTGGGACTAGCGGCATCAATGGGGCAGATATTGCTTACAGGCGGAGCAAAAAACAAAAGAATTGCTTTACCGCACTCGAAAATATTGATGCATCAGCCTTTAGGTGGTACGCAAGGCCAAACAACAGATATAGAAATTTATACTAAGGAAATGATCAGAACGAGAGATACGATTTATAAGATTATTTCACATCATACAGGGAAAACTGTAGAGCAGATTGCTAAAGATGCCGAAAGAGATAATTATATGAGTTCAGAAGAGGCAAAAAATTACGGACTGATTGATTTGATACTCAGTAAAAGAGAAAAACCAGAAAAAAAAGGGTAATAATTAACAACCGTTTCTGATTATCTTTTAATAAAGTTTCTATCTTGAAAAAGAATGTAAATATAAGTAAATTCAAAATTTATTATTTTAATTTTTAAAATGAATTATAAAATAGTTAATCGAGTTGCAGGTCTGTTTGTCTTTCTGTTCTCAAGTATCGTTTTTTTATTGACAGTTCAACCAACTTTATCGTTCTGGGATTGCGGTGAGTTTTTAGCTTGTGCTTTTACACTTTCCACGCCTCATCCTCCCGGCGCGCCTCTTCATATATTAGTTGGCAAAATTTTTACAATGTTTCCAACTGCAACAGATATAGGCTTAAGAATGAACTTGCTATCAGTATTTTCGAGTGCAATATCTGTTATGTTGGTATATTTAATCTCAACGAAGTTAATAAAAAATTGGAGAGGGACTCCTAAATCAACATCAGATATATTAATAATTGCAGGTTCTTCAATAATTGGTGCTTTAGCATTTGGCTTTTGTGACAGTTTCTGGTTTAATGCTTTGGAGGCTGAAGTTTACGGTTTCGGTACGTTACTTACAGTAATTTGCGTTTATCTTTTGATGCTTTGGTGGGAAAAGGCCGATGAACCGGGAAGTGATAAATATTTATTGATGCTGATGTATGTTGTGGGATTAGCTTTTGGAATACACTTATTAGTTCTGCAGGTGATACCTATTGTTGGATTGTTGTATTATTTCAAAAGATTTGAATACAATTTTAAATCATTGCTAATAGCCATCGGAGCATCATCCGTTGCATTTATTCTTGTTTTTTGGCTTATCGGACAAAAATATCCAATGCTAATGAGTGAAAATACCGTACTTGGTATTTTAGTATTTCTGATAATTTCTGCTATTTCGGTTTATTATATATTTAAAAATAAAAGTAAAACAGTCATATTTGCTTTCTTATCTTTATTTTTAATTTTGCTAGGCTATTCAACTTATATTTCCGTTATTCAAAGATCTGGTGTGCCTGATTTACCTCTTGACGAAAATAATCCTGATACAATTGAACGATTAATACCATATCTGAATCGTGAACAGTATGGAGAACAACCTTTAATAATGCCTAGGAGATACTCACATGAACCACAACACCAGCGAACATGGAATAACTATACAAGCGATATGGATTTTATGTGGAGATATCAGATAAATGAAATGTTTAACCGTTATCTATTCTGGCAGTTTATAGGCAGAGCAGGATATAATCAGGGTGATGGAGTTGACTTCAGTAAATTCTTTGCTGTTCCATTCCTTTTAGGAATGCTTGGACTATTTTATCAGTTTAAAAAAGATTGGAAACTTGGATTCGCTTTACTCGGGATGTTCTTGATTATGGGAGTTCTTACGGCACTTTACCAGAATCAACAGGATCCGCAACCACGGGAAAGAGATTATTTCTACGAAGGAGCTTTTATGACCTTCGCCTTGTGGATTAGTTTAGGTGTCGCAGCGATCATAGATCAGGCTAAACAATTTATTAAAGGAGGTGGAGCAGTTCCCGTTACAAGCATCATTCTGCTTGCTTCTTTTATTTTTGTTCCTATTAATATGCTCAGAGTAAATTATAAATATCAAACCCGTGAAGGTAACTATTTACCCTTTGATTATGCATATAATATTTTGCAAAGCGTGGATAAAGATGCGATTCTAATAACCAATGGTGATAATGACACATTTCCATTATGGTGTTTACAAGCTGTATACGGCGTGAGACAAGATGTTAGAATCATTAACCTTTCATTAGCTCAGATTGACTGGTATAACCTTCAATTGAAAAATGAAAAACCTTATGGAGCACTTACAGTTCCTATGACTTATACTGATGAACAATTGAAAAATGATAATATGATGAAAATGCAATCAAGAGGATGGGATGAGAAAAAGAAACTTTACCTTGATATCCCATTATCTGCCTATCCTGATTCTCTGAAGAATAAACCGAATCTACCTGATAAAATCGAATATACTGTAGCGGCAACTATTCGTCAACAGCAAGGAAAACAGACTTATGGATTTTTAAAGATAAACGATTATATAGTAATGGATATGTTAAAAGCAAATAAATGGCAGAGACCGGTTTATTTCTCAGTAACAGTTACAGAGGAAAATTATGTTGGGCTTGGTGATTATATGCTAATGCAGGGAATGGCATTGAAAATTGTTCCCTATAAAACTACAGATCTGAACAATCCAAATAGTGTGGCTATGAATCGTGCATTAATGAGAAAATGCCTGTTTGACAACCCTGTTAATCCTAGTAAAACACCTCAATATGGAATGATGTTTAGAGGATTGGATAAAGGTAATATATTCTTTGATGAAACACAAAAAAGAATGATCGAAACTTATCGATCACTCTTTATCAGATTAGCGTATAATTATGCAGATGATTCAACGCAATCCAAAGAAGCCGGAGTAGTATTAGACCATATGGAAAAAGAAATCCCCAAAGATGCAGTTGATATGGATTACAGGCTGAAATATGAAGCCGCAATGTTATACTATAGAATTGGCGATATAAATAAATTTAATTTTTATGCAGATGATGTAGAAAAAGCCATTAATGAAGAATTGAAAACCAAGAAAAATATTAACACGCAATCGTATTTTAATCCTTATAGATTATTATTGGATATTTATGAAGCTAAGGGTAATTATCAGGGAGCTCTTAATCTTCTTGATGTAATTTCCAAATCTAATCCTAATGATGCATCAATAATTCAAAAAAAAGAATCTATAAAACAGAAAATGTCTGGCGGACAAAATAAGAAAGATACATCTAAAAATACAGAAGAGGAAAAGAAATATAATAACCAACCTTGATAAATAGACATCAACAATAAAATTTTAAAAGCCTTTACTTCCTTGCAGTAAGGGCTTTTAAATAAAAAATGTAATAATGCAGAATAAGAAAAAATGAAGGATGGTAAAAAAATAGGAATTCTGATTGTAGCTTACAATGCTGTAACGACGCTTACAAAAGTTCTTGATAGGATTCCTAAGAATGTTTATGAAGAAATAGATGAGATTGCCGTTTTCGACGATGCGAGCAAAGACGATACATATATGCTTTCACTTGGATATAAAGAAGTCCATAAACTTGAAAAACTTCATATTTATCTCAATGATAAAAATCTTGGGTATGGCGGAAATCAAAAACAAGGATTTAGTTATTTTATAGAGAAGGACTTTGATATCGTTGTATTGTTGCATGGGGATGGACAATATGCACCGGAAATATTGAGTGAAATGTACACACCAATTGTTGATGGGAAATCAGAGGTTGTTCTCGGGTCTCGAATGATGAATAAATACGGCGGTGCTTTAAAAGGAGGAATGCCTTTCTATAAATATTTGGGAAACAGAATCCTGTCAATTTATGAAAATTATTCGTTGAAAATGGATTTAACCGAATTTCACTCCGGATACAGGGCATATTCAATTGATGGCTTAAAGAAAATTAAACTGGACAATTGCTCAAATGATTTCCATTTTGATACTCAGATTATTATTAAAGCAAATCATAATAATCTTCGTATTGCTGAAATTCCGATTCCTACATACTACGGAGATGAAATATGTTATGTGAACGGTATGAGATATGCCAGAAATATTTACAAAACAGTTAGGGAGTACAAAAAAACAATTAGCGGGAAACTTAATTCTCCTGTTTATTCAGAGTATTATATAAATTATCCTTTAAAATTATATCCGCATTCAAGCCATTACATTGCCTTAAAAGAATTAAAGTCTAAAAATAACCTCAAAATTCTTGATATTGGTTGTGGTGAGGGATTCTTTGCTTCTAATATCAGCAATAGCAATCTTAAAACAGGAGTTGATTTTATTTCCGAAAATGATAATATCAGAAATAATTTCAACAATTATTATCAATATAATCTTAATGATGGAATTCCATCGGAACTTCAGGGACATAAATTTGATTTTGTCCTATGCCTTGATATACTTGAGCATCTTACAGATTATGAGACTATTTTAATGCAGGTGAAAAATATTCTTAAAGATGACGGAAATTTAATAATTTCTCTACCGAATATAGCAAATATTTATATCAGGTTAAATTTATTATTTGGACGTTTCCCGTATTCTGATAGGGGAATTCTGGATAGAACTCATTTGCACTTTTTTACTCTCGGTTCCATTAAAAAATTATTGAGGAAATATGATTTTGAATTATTAAATGTCAAAGTTTCACCAATTCCTGTGATTGAAATCCTTCCTGAGATCCTTAAAAAAAATATTGGTAAAATATTGAATCAATTTCTTTTTCTGTTTTCGTTCATTTTTAAAAGATTATTTGGTTATCAGTTCATAATTACTTGCAAAAAAAACAAGTCTAGTCTATGGCAAAAGTAAAAACAAAAAAGCTAATAGTCACTTTAACTCACGAAAAAGATATACTTGAAAATGTCTGGCTTTGTATAGGGATTTTATTTGTCTTCTGGTTGATATTATTTTCTCAATTATTGTTAGGTAAAGCATTTCTCTGGGATGACTTTGCCCAGCAGTATTATCCGGGTAAGACAATGACTGCAGTGATGCTGAACTCCGGTGAATTCCCTTTCTGGAATCCATATACATTTTCTGGAATGCCTTTATTTGCAGATTTACAAATTGCAGTATTATATCCTTTTAATTATATCTTGAAGTTCTTTCTAAGTTCAGACCAATTATCTCCCGTATTGTTGCAATTTACTATTATCTTTCATTATCTTATTTGCTCCATTTTTACATTTTTTCTCGGGAAACAATTAAAATTTTCGAATATATCTTCTATAATAACCGCTATCTTATTTACTTATTCAAGTTATATGATTATCCATATGATCCATATGCCTCTCGTAGAAGCTGTTGCCTGGTTTCCTCTGATTTTTCTACTTTGGCTAAAGTATGTCGAAACACGAAAATATATTTTCATTTTATTTGCAGGTTTATCTATGACGCTATGTATCTTATCCGGTTATCCACAGGTTGCTTTTTTCAATTATTTATTCATTTCTGTATACATACTTATTATATTCATTTCAAATATTAAAGAAAAAGATTTTAGATTTTGCAGGCAGCTTGTCATATCTTTCCTTCTATTTTTGATTATTCCATTTGGTATAGCAGCTATACAGTTATTACCTGCTAATGAGTTTGTAAGTCTTTCTAATAGAGCCACATTTGATTATGAATTCGCGAAGCAGGGTTCAATACATCCATTGGATTTTTTTACATTTTTTGTTCCAAAAGTATTCGGAGTATGGAGTGAAAATTCAGAACTTACTGATATAAAATATTGGGCTAAACATTCCGAGGGGATTTTTATGTTCTCAATTTCCAATCTTTTTATATCTGTACTTACAGTAATACTTATGATTCCCGCTATCGTCTATACTTTAAGAAAAAAAGAGGATTATAAATTTTATATTTTTCTTACTGGGGTTATAGTGTTTGCTCTGCTATTTGCTCTTGGAGGCAACTTCTTTTTGCAAAAACTCTTATTCGATACTTTACCGGTTTTCAACAGGTTCCGAAATCCGGGGCATATCTTATATTTATATTCTTTTTCCGCATCAATTTTAACCGCATACGGACTCGATTTAATTTTAAAAAAGACGAATGTTGCTAAAGATTTATTTTCTTCAAAATATTTCATTTTTTTATTTTCACTTTTTGGGTTTATTCTCATATTAGTAATTTCAGGTTTTTTCAAACCTGCTGACATCCAGAATAAAGACATCCAGCCCTGGATAAGCAAACAATATACTGTCTATTTTGTGTTTCTACTTTTATTTGCAGGTTTAATCCTTTTGTATCTTAAAGAAAAAATTCGAAAGAATTTATTCGGAGTTTTGTTAATTATTTTGCTTTGCGCAGAAATATATTATATCTGGGGTGATTTAAATAATGGTTCCAGAAATCCCGAAACAATATTTTCACAAAACATTCAGGATACAAAAAAATTCAAGGAAGAACTTAAAACTGAATATTTTCGTATAAGTATGAGGAAATATTTCCCTGAAGGTGGTTCATATTCGCATTTTCAACGGAATCAGGGAATGATTGACAGAATACCCCTGATCGAAGGTTATGGTGCTTTGTTGATAAACAGACTTTATCCTTTTAATAAAATTAATGATGAAAGTTCGCAAACTCACGATTTAATGAATGTCAAATATGATATAGTAGTTGATAAGAATAAAAAAACAGCATCTTTTCAGTTAAATCAGGGATATTTACCCAGGGTTAAAATGTTTTATGAAATTAAAGTTATTGAAGACGACACTACAGCACTCAGGAAATATATGGAGAGTAAAGAATACGATTATAAAAAAACCCTGGTCTTCGAAAAAAATCCCGTTAATATTAGTTTACCACTATTAAAAGATTCTCTTTCGATGCCAAAATCAAATGTTAAAATAGCAGAATTTAAAAATGACAGAATTTTCATTGAAGCCGAAACATATGAAAATGGTTTCTTATTCTTAAGCGAAGTTTATTATCCCGCATGGAAAGCTTTCATTGATGGGAAGGAAACTGAGATATATAAAACAGATTTCTCTTTGCGATCTATTTATCTGGAAAAAGGAATACATAAAGTTGAGTTTATTTATGAATCAGATTCATTTAGTAAAGGTAAACTTATTTCTATATTCATTTTATCTTTGACCTTAATTTCTATTATATTCTTTAGTTTTAAAGAAAGAATCAGAAAAAATATAAATTCGGGAAAATGAAAATACTTGTAAATGCATTATCCGGAATTGGAGATTCTCTAATGTTTTCCCCGGCTTTAAGGGTTCTGAAAGAAAACCTCCCTGAAGCAACTATTGATTTTCTTGTTATGTATGAGTCCGTTAAACAGTTATATGAAAAGAATCCATTCATTAATTATATTTATTTCATTGACTTCTTAAGGATACCAAAAATTCAATCAATTAAAAAAATTTTGAAAATACGCTCTGAAAATTATGATTATACTATTAATGTCTACCCTTCAAACCGTCTCGAATATAATATGCTTAACTTTCTTTTAGGACGTCATAGTAGAATTTCTTATACATATACACACTCAAATATTTTCCGCTTTGAATTTCTAAACAATATCCTGATTCCCGAAGTTAAAGATAAGCATAACGTTTTACAGAACCTGGAAATTGTAAAAAGGATTATTAAAAAAGATGATATAATTCCTGATGACATGGAGATTTATTTGAGTGAAAATACAGAAAATAATGCAATAAATTGGTTTAACCATAACAATATAACAGCTAAATATATAATAGGATTACATCCAGGTTCATCAACTCTTAAAAACCACATAAATAAAAGATGGGCTAAAGATAAATTTGCACAGCTTGGCAAGATTCTAATGAAAAAATATGGTGCACAAATTTTACTATTCGGAAATGAATCAGGATTGAATGAAGAAATAAATGCTTTAATGGGAAATCAAGCTTCGATTGTAAAGACAGATAATTTTATGGATTCGATGTCGATTCTGAAAAAATGTAATCTTTTTATATCAAATGACACAGCTTTCCTTCACTGTTCCTCTGCTTTTAAAATACCTGTCGTAGCTATTTTTGGATATACAAATTATAAGGAATTATTTCCTTGGAATACAAAACATGGTATTTTAAGATTGCCACTTGATTGCAGTCCCTGTTTTTATAACTCTCCAAAACCTGCCTCTTGTAAATGGCAGGGTGATGAGACCTTTAAATGCTTAAAAGATATATCCGTAGAAGATGTATATAACGCTTGTCAGACTTTAATTGAGGAAATCCCAGACAATAGTAAACCTTGAAATACTTTGTAATACTCCACTCCGGTCAATCATTGGATAGAGATATGCATTGTAATTAAAAGAATTCAATACGTTTGCGATAGTGAAATTTATATTTGCACTTCCAATTCTTGCTCCGATATAGAAATCGATGTTTAGGTTATTCCTTGTCTCTCCAAGTTGCTCTCCTAAGGAATAATAAATCTGATTATAGTTAATAGGTTGAAAATTATTTGCATATTTAATATTCACCCCTAACCTTAGATTCAATTTATTCTTGAAAAAGAAATCATGGTATGAAAAATCTGTTTTCAAATTGTAATTTGGAAAGAAGAGTTCATTGAATTTATCAACTGATATATATCCTGAAAAATATTTATCCTCAAAATCAGCAGAAATATTGATTCCCTGAGATGTATGGTCCTGATTTAATTTACTTTGGTTATTGAAAAAAACACAGTTTATATTTAGATTATTGAAAATAATAAATGCACCAATATCGAAATATCGGTTGTCAAATTTAGAAGGGATAAATGAATTTGTTTTGCCTGCAGTCTTACTGACACCTCCCTTAATCCCTGCTTTGAGGTTATCTTTTTCTAAAATTATGTATTTTAAATCACCCCCATAATTGAAATAATCATTATCAAGTTTATTATATCTGGCAGCAGTAGAAATAAAAAATCTGTTTGCAAGAAATTCAACCTTAGCTAAAAAAGAATGATTATCAAAACTGGAATGATTGTAATAGTTGATGATTCCTGAACTCGAATTATTGAAATAATTGAAATAACCGTTGTATCCCAATAGTATATTGGTAGTTAAATTATTACTAATTTGAATATAGATATTCTGTTTTAAATCTATTCCATAAAGTATTGTTCTAAAATCGTCAGATATATATATTCCATTTGGTGTGGGGCGGTTTTCTTCATCCCGATATAGCCTTACTGAATTTAAAACATAGAGCCGGAATTTAGTTATAGATTTATCATTATACAGAATTCTCGCATTCATGGAGAGATCTGTCAGAAAATCCGTTAATTTCTCATATGAATCGGGATTTACTACTTTTGCAAGGATTGGGTCTGCGAGAGAGTCATTTGTCGAATTTATTAAACCTTCGTTTAACCCCCTTTGAAATTGAGCATAATTAAAATTGAATCGGAAATTTATTTTAGTAGAAGGGAAATAATTAAATCTGATTCTACCCCGCCAGGTTGTGAAATCGGAATTGATATATCTGCCATCAGTACTGTGACTATTTAATCCGAAGCTGAAATTAAATTTTTCAGAAAACGGAATCGTAAAATTTATATCCGCATTTAAAGAATTAGTCCTATCCTGTGAATATCGAAATTGAGAAAATGTTTTAGGTTGGAAAAAATCTTTTGTTATGATATTTACACTTTTCCCGCTCACGTTCAAACCGTATAAAAAGGAAATTGTATTAGGCACTTCCTCAATTTTGTCTATCTCGTTGACAGAAATATTTTCAATATCAAATCCACCAAATTGAGGATCATTAATCTGGATACCATCTTTAAAATAGCCAAGATATTTATCAATATTTGAATTATGGAATATCAGGTTTTTACTTCCCATCCCGAAATCAATGAGATAATATCCGGACTTTTCATTAAGAATTTCACCTAAATTTCTTTTATCATTCCAGATATATTTTTTGTAATTCGTGGTATCGGAAAATGTATCTAAAGAATATGGGTTTGTAATTTTATTTTTATCAAAAGGTATGATTAGAGTAGAATCCTGATGCTTCACCTGAGCATAAGATGAAGCATTCAAAAAAATTAAGATTGTTATCTTAAAAAGTTTCATAATATAATTCCAAAAAAAATATTTATTCAGGGATAATTCCATCATTTATTCTGATAATTCTATCGCACCTCTGAGCAAACTCAACATTATGAGTTACAATTAAAAAAGTAGTATTATGTTTTTTTCTTAAATTAAAAATTAAATCTATAATGGATTCAGCATTTTGTGTATCGAGGTTTCCTGTTGGTTCATCTGCAAGTATCAAATTTGGTGAGTTTATCAAAGCCCTTGCTATTGCTGCCCTTTGAGCCTCTCCACCCGATATTTCTGAAGGTTTATGGTCTGCTCTGCTTGATAAATCTACTTCCCTAAGCAATTCATTAATTCTATTTTTGTTAATATTTTTGCTGATCATTGCGGGTATGAGAATATTTTCAAAGACTGTAAATTCCGGTAATAAATGATGAAACTGAAATACGAAACCTACTTCTTTATTCCGGAAACTTGCCATTTCTTTATCATGGTAAGTAAAAATATCCTGATTGTTAAATATCAGTTTACCGGAATCCGGTGTATCTAAAGCACCAAGGATATGTAAAAGTGTACTTTTTCCTGCTCCTGATTTGCCAACAATAGCAGCTATTTCTCCCCTGAATATTTTTAAATTGATTCCTTTAAGAACATGTAATTTGTTCTGCTTGGTAATCTGATAAGATTTACGTATATCAAAAGCTTCTAATAATAATTCGTTCTGCATATTATATTTTTAAACTTTAAATTTTAATTATTCCCACCTGATAGATTTAACCGGATCAATTTTAGCAGCTCTCTTTGATGGATATAATGAAGCAAGAAAACAAAGAAGGAGAGCAGCAAGTGGTATAAAAATAAAATCAGTTAATCTTAATTCAACGGGTAAAGCATCTACTTTGTAAACCGAAGCGTTGAGTTTGTAAATTCCATAATATTTCTGCAGTAATGTCAGTATTAATCCTAATGCAGAACCCGCTATCATACCAATCAATCCTACTACGACACCTTCAAACAAAAATATTTTTGTTATTTGTTTATCACTGGAACCCATAGCTTTAAGTATGCCGATATCCCGTTTCTTTTCAATAACCGTCATAGTAAGTGAGCCTAATATATTGAATGTAGCTACCAAAATTATAAGGCTTAGAATTATAAATGCAACCCATCTTTCTATCTTTAGAATAGAATAAAAGTCACTATGTAAATCATACCAGGTCATTATTGACAAATTGCTGTCCAGTTTCGAGGCTAAGTTTGATTTTATATTGTCTGCTTCGTTGATATTATTGAGGCGAATTTCTATACCGTCTACTTCATTATTTATTTTAAATAGTTCGCGTGCATTTTCTATACTTATATATGCATATTTTGAATCATATTCTTTATTATCGGAGTCATAAATACCTTTCACTATAAACTGCTTTGTTACCGGTTCTACAAACTGTGTGAGCGAATTTTCAAGCCCAAAAGGACTAAGAAGCGTCATTGTATCACCGATAAGACTTCTCATCTGATCGGCAAGAACTATCCCTAAAACTATACTCCCATAATTTCCATTATCGCTGAGGTCAAATTTTCCGAGTTTTGTAACATTTTTTACACCGGATACCTTTGAAATCTTATTTTCATCAGTTCCTTTTATAAAGCACACTTTATTGAAAGTTTTATTTGCCAGCATTCCTTTGGAGAGTATGTATGGAGCTGCTTCCGAGATATTTTCATTTTGTATCTTTTCGTATATTCCATTATAATTTTCTATATGACCGGATTTTGCTTCAATTCTGATATGAGGATCAAATCCAATGAGTATATCGGTCACCTTTTTATTAAATCCATTAAACACAGATAAAACGATGATCATAGCTGCTACACCAATTGAAACACCAATAACCGATATGAGTGTGATTATTGTGATGAAATTTAATTTTCGTTTTGAAAATAAATATCTTCTTGCGATAAAAAATTCTGCACTTTTCATATATTATTCGTCAAATACTATTACTGATTCTTTATACTGGCGTACTTTATTCGTATCTATTTTTTTTATCAGATACTCCTGCAGTTCTTTTGATTTTAATTCTATATCTTTTTCTTCGAGTAAATTCTTGATATCATACCTTATGTGCAGAACCCTGTTAATCAGAATGTGCCTCGTTATTCCTGCCGGTATTTTGTTCTTGAATTTACCATTAGCTATATCAATAATATGTTCTTTTCTGAAAACCGGAAACTCAATTAAAATGCCTGATTTTCGTGAATATCTTTTCAAATCGTTGATTTTTATTTCACTTTCAGATCTGTCAAAAGGATAATAATTAAAATAAGTCTTTGTGATACCGTTTAACTCAGATATCATTCTATCAAAAGAATCTGACAAGTAAATTACTATACCTTTAAAAGTATTTGTATCAGTCGCAAGAATGGTGTGTTTATTATTTATCGATAGGGGATTAAATTCCGAATGTCTGACTTCTTTATATTTAATATTGTTCTTACTGCAATATGATAATATTATCGGGAAATCAAAATTGTATACTAAATGATTCCAATTCTTCAATTTAATTCTTGTATCAGAATAATTTATTATCTGAGCTAATACTAATTTACAACCTATATCTTTAAGAGAACTTAACCTGTTCGCACCGTCAATTAAGAATTTCAAATGTTTATCGGTCGCAACTATTACAGGATTCATTAACCTTCTGTCTTTAGCAATCCTGTCAAAAATATTCCTGAGTCTTTTGGCTTCAGTAGTTTCGTGTAACTTTATGTCTGAAATTTTTAATATTTCGAGATCGAAAAAATTCTGTGTGAAATTAATCATTAATTAATGTCTCTTTCCTTTATTCCTTATTAAACTCAATAAGTCCTTTTTTGTCTAATGAAATCTTAATTGTATCTCCAGGTAGAAAATCAGCATTTAATATTTTTTCAGAGAGCGGATTTGATAAATATTTTTGAATCGTTCTTTTTATAGGACGGGCGCCGTAAACAATGTCATATCCAAGTTTTCCGATCCAATCCTTTGATTCATCATCAATTTTCAATTTAATGTTATTCTTCTCTAATCTTCTTGCCAATAATTCTATTTGTATATCTACAACTTTTCTGATATCAGATTTAGTTAAAGGATTGAATAGTATTATTTCATCTACTCTGTTAAGAAATTCGGCTCTGATTGTTTCTTTAATTAATTCGAGTAATTTAACCCTGAGTTCGCTCATAATGTCTGCTTTATTGTCATCAGTCATTAATTGTAATTGTTCCTGAATCAAATGCGATCCTAAATTTGAAGTCATTATTATAATTGTATTCTTGAAATTAACAGTTCTTCCCTGTGAATCAGTCAGTCTTCCTTCATCGAGAACTTGTAAGAGAACATTAAAGATGTCCGGATGAGCTTTTTCTATTTCATCTAATAATATTACACAATAAGGTTTTCTCCTTACTGTTTCAGTTAACTGTCCGCCTTCTTCATAACCTACATATCCCGGAGGAGCTCCGATAAGTCTTGATACGGAAAACTTTTCCATATATTCGCTCATATCAATTCTTGTCATCGCTTTTTCATCATCAAAGAGAAATTCAGCAAGTGCCCTTGCTAATTCTGTCTTTCCAACACCTGTTGTTCCAAGAAATATAAATGAACCAATAGGTCTGTTTTCATCCTGTAAGCCTGCTCTAGTCCTTCTGATAGCATTTGAAACAGCACTGATGGCATTCTCCTGCCCTACAACCCGTTTTGTAAGCTTGACTTCCATATCAAGAAGTTTCTGCCTTTCTCCTTCAAGCATCTTGGTTACCGGAATACCCGTCCATTTTGAAACCACTTCTGCAATGTCTTCAGCATCAACTTCCTCTTTAAGCATTTTATTATCTTTTTGTATCATTCGCAATGAAGTTGTCTTTTCCGATATTTCTTTTTCTAAAGCAGGTATTTTTCCATACCTTAATTCTGCAACCTTGGCTAAGTTTCCCTCTCTTTCGAGTTTTTCGGCATTGGTCTTTAATATTTCTGTTTCTTCTTTCGCAGACCTTATAGCACTGATTAGTTCCTTCTCCAAATTCCAGTGAGCAGAGAATTCATCTCTTTTGGATTTAAGATTTGCTATCTCTCTATCGATTTCTTTTAATCTCATTTCAATTGGATTGTTTACATTTTCCAGTTTTACCATAAAAGTCATTTAAATATTAATTATTAAAATATTGAATTTTAGATTAAATAAAAACGAAGTTGAAAATCTTATACTTAAATTTAAAATTTTATATATTATATTAAAATGAATTTAAAACAAGAACGATGGGGAAAAAATTATTATTTCTTTTATTATTTACGATATTCTATGGATTTACTTATTGCCAGATAAATATTGATGCTAATGACCTTAGAAATCTGATTATTAAAGGAAAAATACAAGAATTAACCGTATTGACAGCATCTCAGATTAACACACCTTCAGAAAATAATGAAATTGAGTTCCAATATTCATTCGATACAATTGGAAATATTACAGCGAAAAAAAGTTTTTATAATGGAATGGTAATTCAAAACGAAATATTTTTTTATGATTATAAAGGAAATATGACAAAAGAACAATGGTTCAATCCGGATAACTCAGAAATATTTTCGAGTTACACAAGGTATGAGTATAATATTAGAGGAATGGTTGGAATCAAAAACGTCTACAATTCTGATAGTTCGATTCGTAAATCCTTGCTTTATTCGTATGATGAAAAGGGATATTTAACCCAAATACATGTAAAGGAATATTATGATGAAGGGGATGAATATTCTGAAATATTTAATTATGATGAAAAAGGAAAATTTATAAATCATCAGATTGTTGATTTAAACGGAGTTCAGATTTTATATGAAAATTTCATTTATGATGAAAAGGGAAATATAATTGAATTATTGAGCAGTGGAGAGGAAATCAATAGAAAACTCAATTATGAATATGATTTGAATGGGAATTTATCGAAGTATATTCTTGAGTCTTCGGATGATGAAGGAAAAAGTCTTACCGAAGGGATTTATAATTATGACAATAAAGGTAATTTAATAGAAGAAATATTATATGATAATAAAAATTATCCTACCGAAAAAAGGAAATTTGAATATATTTATTAATAATTTTTCTAACCTTCTTTTTTTTGTATCAGTAATAGGTTTTGTCTTTCTTTTCAAAGGGTGCGGGGAAAATAATAGAGATAAAATAAAATTAAAAAATGATTCCTCAGTAGTAAAATTTGAAATAGACGAAGATAAAACAGAAGTTGATTCAATAATCATAATTGGTGTCGGAGATATTATGATGGGATCAAACTATCCTGTTAAGTCTCTTCCGCCTGATGACGGAGCAAATTTATTTTCTGAAGTAAGCGAATATTTATCAGATGCTGATGTTACATTCGGGAACCTTGAAGGTCCACTGCTAACAAAAGGAGGAACTCCCAAACAATGTGGACCAGAAAGTCATTGTGTCGCATTCAGGATGCCGGAGCATTATGCTGCTTATCTGAAAGAAGCAGGATTTGACATAGTTAGTATCGCAAATAATCACGCAAATGATATGGGTTCTGAGGGTCGAAAATCAACAAAATATACTCTTGAGAAATATGATATAGGATACGCCGGGCAGACAGACTATCCGGTATATAAATTCGAAAAAATGGAGTAAAATATGGATTTACAGCATTTTCTCCGAGTATAAATACTTGTAATATAAATGACATTGATAAAGCGGTTGAGATAGTAGGGGATTTGAAGAAAGAAGTTGATATCGTAATTGTTTCTTTTCACGGAGGAGGAGAGGGAACAGCCTTTCAGCACGTAACCGGGAATAAAGAATACTTTTTAAGTGAAACGAGAGGGAATGTTTTTGAGTTTTCGCATTCAGTTATAAATGCAGGTGCAGACATAGTGTTTGGTCACGGACCTCATGTACCAAGAGCAATAGAAATGTATAAAGGGAAATTTATTGCATACAGCTTAGGAAACTTTTGTACTTACGCTAAATTCGGTCTTTATGGGGTATTGGGAATCGCTCCAATTATTAAAGTTTGGATTGATAATAAAGGAAATTTTCTAAAAGGTAAAATTATCCCGATTAAACAAATTAAAAAAGGGATTCCGGTTTATGACGAAAATGAATCTGTAATTAGAACAATAAGGAACTTAACAAAACAAGATTTTCCGGATACTGATATTATAATTGATGATAATGGCGTAATTACTAATCCTAAATAATATTATTGTTAATGTTTAAGATAAAACAATATCTTTGTTTTTTGGAATAGAGTTGATAAACTCAGATGACTTTATCTTTTTCTTCCCTTCTAGTTGTAATTCCAGAATCTCCAATAAATAGTCTTTTGTGTTAACATAAAGATTTCTGCTGATGATTAATAATTTGCCCGGTTCAGACTCTGAATTTATTCCAGATATATTAGTTTTAAAAATTTTTAAGTTCTGATCTTTATAGTAACAAAATGCTGCCGGATACGGCGAAAGTCCTCTGATAAGGTTATGAATTTTTACAGCTTCTTGATCCCAGTCTATTTTGCAATTTTCTTTAAATATTTTAGGAGCAGGAGTTGATAATAATTCATCCTGCATTGATAAACCATAATTATTTTCTGTAATCAAATTAATTGTACTAATCAGTAATTCAGCTCCTATGGTAGAAAGCCTACGGTATAATTCGCCGAAACATTCTTCATCGAAAATAGAAACCTTTTTCTGCAAGATGATATTTCCTGTATCAACTTTTTCATTTATAAAAAAGGTTGTAAGTCCTGTCTCCTTCTCGCCATTTATTATTGCCCAATTTATAGGAGCAGCTCCTCTATACTTTGGCAGTAAAGATGCATGTAAATTAATTGTACCGAATTTTGGAATACTGAATATATTTTCCGGAAGAATTCTGAATGCAACTACAATTATCAGATCCGGATTTTGATTCGTTATGTTATCTATAAATAAGGGATCTTTAAGATTATCCGGTTGTAATAATTTAAGTTCATTTTCAATCGCAAATTCTTTTACCGGACAAAAGGTAAGTTTTAAACCTCTCCCTATTTTTCTGTCGGGAACGGTTACCACAGATGATACATCAAACCCTTTTTCTAAAATTGCTTTTAAAGAGGGAACCGCAAAATCAGGAGTTCCCATGAATATAATTTTCATTTTATTATCTAATTCAACTTCCTGGAAAGGTATAAATTATTAATATCCGTGGAAATCATCAGAATAAATGTGCAGAGGATAATCAGCGTTAACTTTTCCTTTTCTAATGTCAGATAATTGCTTTTTTATTTTCTTTCGTTCGTCTTTTTCGAGATGATCAATAAATAATATTCCGTTCAAATGATCTATTTCATGTTGTATAACTCTTGCCATTAAATCGTTATACTCCTGCTTGATCTCATTCATACTAAGATCATAATATTTTAGAAATATCTGTTCCGGTCTTAACACATCTGCTCTTACTTCAGGAATACTTAAGCAACCTTCAGACATTACAATTTCGCCGTGAATATCTTCAATTTTAGGATTAATCATTAACAAAGGTTTAGAGTCTTTGTGTTTTTCGATGCAGGAGATATCAACTATAGCAATTTCTAGATTCTGATTAACCTGTGGAGCAGCTAAACCTATTCCATCACCATTTCTCATGGTAAAAAACATGTTTTCTACCAGAGTAATTATTGTATTATCAATTTTTTTTACCGGAAGAGATTTTTTCTTTAAAATTTCCATTCCATATGTTGTTATGGGAAGTCTTTCAGGCATTTTCCTGCTATTTTTATTAACTTTTAAAAATATAATAAATTTAAATATCTTTATAAAGTAACTTTAAAATAAGTATTAAGAATATTATCTTTAATATTGATTTAAATTCAGCAAATAAATTATTTTTTAAATAAACATACCTTTATTGAGGAGAAAATTAAATGGCAGATTATAAGTCGGATCAAATTAGAAATTTTTCGGTAATTGGACATGGTGGATGCGGTAAAACTATATTTTCTGAAGGAATATTATATGCTGCTGGTGTTACGAACCGATTTGGTAAAATAGAAGAAGGGAATACAATAAGTGACTATCACAAGGATGAAATTGAAAAACAAATCTCTATCAATTCTTCACTTTTAAATGCCTTTTGGAAAAATTCAAAAGGAGAAAAAATAAAACTTAACATTATTGATACTCCCGGTTATATGGATTTTCTTGGTGATGTAAAGTCTTCTCTGAGAGTAACAGATACGGCTGTTATTTTAGTGGATGCTTTCAAAAGCGTAGAAGTGGGAACAGAAGCGGTATTTAAATATACAAAGGAAATCGGAAACAATATCCTTTTTGTCGTTAATAAATTGGATTCTGAGAACTCAAATTTTGAACATACTCTTAATCAAATAAAGGAAAGTTTTGGTTCTGAAGTTGCAGTCATTCAGTTTCCGGTAAATGAGGGTAATGGTTTTAATTCTGTAATCGATGTCGCAAAAATGAAGATGATAAAATTCAATTCAGACGGTAAGGGTGAATTTACTGTTTCCGATATTCCAAAAGAACTTGAAGAAAAAGCAAAGGAATATCATCAGAAGCTGATAGAAACAATTGCAGAAGAAGATGAACAGTTATTGGAAAGATTTTTTGAAGAAGGAGCAAATCTGACAGAAGAAGAAATTCATTTAGGTTTGAATAAAGGAATGAAAGAAAGAAAATTATTCCCAGTATTCTGTGCATCAGCAAAAGATAATATCGGAATAAGACCAATACTTGATTTCATTTCGGATTATGCAGCATCACCTAAGGATGTTCCAGCGGAAAAAGCAATGAAAGGTGATTCAGAAATTGAAATAAAATGCAATCCCGAAGGAGACCCTGCTTTATTCGTTTTCAAAACCATGTCTGAACGAAATGTAGGTGAACTTTCTTTCTTTCGTGTTTACTCAGGGAAAATAAATGCAGGTATGGATTTATTGAATGCAGCAAACAGTAAATCAGAAAGAATATCGCAGTGTTACTCAATGAACGGAAAAGACAGAAAAGAAATGGATGAGGTGATTTGTGGTGATATTGCAGGAGTTGTAAAATTAAAAGATACTCACACAAATAATACATTATGTTTGAAAAATTTGAATATTCAATTCCACAAAATAAATTTCCCTCAACCGAATATGACTTTGGCAATTCTTCCGAAACGTAAAGGTGAAGAAGACAAAATTGCTACATCTTTGCACTCTCTTCATGAAGAAGACCCTACTTTCATCGTTAGATATAATGGTGAAACAAGTCAGACAATAATAAGCGGGCAGGGTGAAATTCACATTAACACAATTCTGAATAGAATGAAAAACAAGTTTGGTCTTGAAGTTGATGTAGCCGAGCCAAAAATCCCTTATCGAGAAACAATACGCTCTATTGCTGCAAATGTTGAATATAAGCATAAAAAGCAATCAGGCGGTAAAGGACAATTTGGGCATGTTTTTATAAAAGTTGAACCTCAACCAAGAGGTCAAGGATTTGAGTTCGTAAATGCTATTGTTGGTGGTGCTATCCCGGGAAGATTTATTCCCGCAGTTGAAAAGGGCATTATTGAAACTATAAAGTCGGGAGTTATTGTTGGATGTAAGGTAGTTGATGTTAAAGTTACATTATTTGATGGTAAGTTCCATGATGTTGACTCAGACGAAAATTCATTTAAACTTGCAGGTTCAATGGCTTTTAAAAAAGGATTCAAAGAAGCAAATCCTGTGATTCTTGAACCAATTTATAATGTTGCAGTATCTTTTCCCGAAGAGTTTATGGGTGCGGTATCAGGTGATATTTCTTCAAGAAGAGGAAGAATTATCGGCATGGAAGCAGATGGAAGGCTTCAGGTTATCAAATGCCAGATGCCGCTATCAGAAATGGCAGGATATTCTCCAAAACTTCGTTCACTTACACAGGGTCGCGGTAATTATACTCGGGAAATGTCGCATTATGAAGACGTACCAAAAGAAGTTGAAATAAAAATTATTGCGGATTACGAAAAACAAAAAGCTGAAAATCAGTAATAATATATATTTTATATTTAAAGAAAAGGCTGACTTATTAAAAAGTCAGCCTTTTTTATTATCCACATAGAAATATCTAAAACTGAATTACTTTTTTGAATAAATATTCCAGAGTCTTGTAGTTACATCATATAGTGCCGGTTCTAATAGTGCCTGGTCGTCTGTTTTTGAGGGCATATTTTCAAATACTACATAAGGAACATCAATTCCATTAATATTAATATAAGTGGTTGTTCCTTTTGTAACATCTTCCCAGTCAACTAATTTATACATTCTTTCTAGTTTACTATCAGGTAATCCATGTTCGAGAATACTATCAGGTTTCTCGGGATTGAATCTTTTTCTGTTTTTTCTTAGTGATTCTTCAAAAGGAACATTCACATATATTATTACAGCTTCTTCAAGTAGTTCTTTAGATAAATGCGAAAAAGCGATTTTATAGCCACCATGTTCTGAACCACGTGAGAATTCAATTAATCTCGTTATCTTATCGTTTTCATCTTTCATATCTCTTATACTTTTCTTATAGTCGAAACAAATTCTTTCAATTAATAAATGCCAGAAGTATTCATGGAGAAAATATCCGTCTGAGGAAGAGTGAAGTCTTGGTTTTTTAAAAACTTTTTCAAGAATATCATCTTCTTCAAACCAGGTCCAAAGCATAGGAAAATCATCAATTTCTATAATTTTTCCAACATGAAATTTATCAGATCTAACTTCAGACTTAGAATTTTTAAGAAAATTAATTACTTCAGATTTTCCGGATGCTGGTCTTCCGAGCAAAATAATCGTTTTGAATATGTTATTCATTCATTTAAATTATAATTTTCAATGTTTTAAAGATATTAAAAATATGAATAAAATGATAAGGAAAAATAATATCGAAAATTAAGAATATTCAGGTAATAAAAATACGAAAAGGTATTTGTAACTTTTTACAATACGGTTATTAAAATTTTGTTATTATTTCAAATAGACTAATTTTTTTGAGCTAATTTTTGTTATATTAATATGATAGAACTTAATAACAGTCTTAAAACAATATGAAATTAGATGAACTAAATGTTCAACAAAGAGAAAAATTATCAGAGTTCGGAGTAAATACATGGTTTGTTCTGGATTTGCTTGACAATTTTTCAGAAAACCCGGATAGTGTATCAACTGATTGGCAAAAATTTTTCCACTCTATCAATATCGGTTTAAAAAAAGGAATCGATAAGGTAGAATTAAAAGAAACACATAATAAAGAGTTAGAATATCCTGCTATTAGTGAAAATGAAGAAGCTTCTCCTATAAGAGGCTCGGGAGCACGGATAATAGAAAATATGAATACGAGTCTTTCCATACCAATAGCAACTTCATTACGTACGATTCCTGTCAAGGTTCTTGAAGAAAACAGACGAATAGTTAATCAGCATTTTGAAAAAATCAGAAGTAAGAAAATATCTTATACTCATATTATAGGGTGGGCAATAGTCAAAGCACTTAAGAAATTTCCGGTTATGAATTATTCGTTCAGCACAATTGAAGGGGAACCTTTCGTTATAAAAAAATCTGATGTGAATATCGGACTTGCGATTGATATTGAAAAAAAAGATGGCAGCCGTTCACTTATTGTCCCTAATATTAAGAAATCGAGTGAAATGAACTTTAAGCAGTATTTTGACGCATACAATGATATTATAGATCGTTCGAGAAAAAACAAGATTGAAGTGGCGGATTTTCTTGGAACAACAATTTCTCTGACAAATCCCGGGAAGATAGGTACTGCATCTTCAAATCCAAGGTTAATGGTAGGGCAGGGAACGATAATTGCGACAGGGGCGATAGATTTTCCCACGGGTTTTCAGGCTGCAGCTAAAGATGTAATTTCAAAACTTGGAATCAGCAAGGTGATGAATATTACGAGTACATATGATCATAGAATAATACAGGGTGCAGAGTCAGGAATGTTTCTGAAAAAAATCAGTGAATTAATAAATGGTGAAAACGAATTTTATGAAGAAATATTTTCAGATTTAAAAATACCTCTGAAACCAGTAGTATGGGCAGAGGACAAAAATGCAGAAGATTTTGATAAACTTAATAACATAGAAGAAATCGAAAAGCATGCAAAAGTTATTCAAATGATTAATATGTATAGAGTTAGGGGGCATCTGCTCGCAAACCTAGACCCTCTGCATCCAAAGGCGCAATATCATCCAGAACTTGATCCTTCTCACTATGGATTAACTGTGTGGGATTATGACAGACAGTTTATCACAGATGGAATTGGGGGTGTCCGTTCTGCAAAACTCCGCGACATTCTTGAAATGCTTCATAAAACATATTGTGATAATATTGGAGTTGAGTATCGTCACATCCAGGATCCGGAAGAAAAACACTGGTTACAAAGCAATATGGAATCTATTCGAAATAGTCCTATGTTTAATTCAAGAATTAAAAAACATGTTTTATTCAAACTTATACAGGCTGAAAACTTTGAAAAGTTTATTGATAAAAAATATTTAGGACACAAAAGGTTTTCTCTTGAAGGCTCGGAAACGGTAATTCCTGTCGTAGATTATCTGTTGCAGGAAGCAGCTGATGAAAATGTCGTTGAAGTGATGTTAGGTATGTCACATAGAGGCAGGTTAAACGTACTTGCAAATATAATCGGAAAGCCGATGCATAAAATATTTTCTGAGTTTGAGGAATTTTTAGACCCAAATACGACTCATGGTTCCGGAGATGTAAAATATCACCTGGGGGCTGCAGGTGAATTTATATCTATAAATGGAAATAGCATAAAAGTGTCAGTCGCATCAAACCCCTCTCATCTTGAGTTTGTAAATCCTGTGGTAGAAGGAATTGTACGGGCAAAACAGGTCAGAATGAAAGATAAAGAAAAAAATAAAGTAATCCCTGTTCTGCTTCACGGAGACGCTGCATTTGCAGGCGAAGGAATTGTAGCAGAGACGCTCAATTTATCACAGCTTTTTGGTTACAGAACCGGCGGTACAATTCATATAATTATTAATAATCAAATTGGATTTACAACACTGCCGAGTGATGCACGTTCTTCAGTCTATGCAACCGATGTGGCAAAAATGGTACAGGCACCGATTTTCCATGTTAACGGTGATGATCCTGAAGCAGCAATGTGGGTAACAAAACTTGCTTACGAGTATCGAATGAAATTTAATAAAGATGTTGTCATTGATATATTCTGCTACCGAAGATTAGGGCATAATGAAACGGACGAACCGGGTTTCACACAACCGGTATTATATAGGTTAATCAAAGAACATGCTTCTGTAAAATCTATATATGAAAAGAAGCTCCTTGATGAAAAAATCATATCAAATGAGGAATTAATTGAGATGGAAGAGAAAATTCAAAAAGTGCTGGATGGAGATTTTACTAAACTTCACGAAGATAAATACGAATTTCTTGATGTTCCGTTAGCCATAACAAATGATGAAATTGATAAATTAATTCTCGATGAAAATACAAATATATCAGAAACATCGATGGCATTAATCGTGAAAGGATTAACGAATTTCCCTTCAGACTTTAACATCCATCCAAAACTTAAGAAATTTGTTGAATACAGAAAAAATTATTTAAAAGATGAATCTTCTATCGATTGGTCATTTGCTGAAGCACTTGCATTTGGTTCGTTGCTACTCGAAAATATTCGGGTGAGATTAAGTGGACAGGATAGTGCCAGAGGAACATTCTCACAGAGACATTTAGTATTTACTGATTCCATCAACGATAAGGAAATTATTCCTTTAAATTTAATAAAAGAAGGTCAGGCAATAATAGAGCCTCTTGATAGCCTCCTCTCTGAAGCAGCTGTTTTAGGATTTGAATTTGGATACAGTGTTTCCGATCCCTTAACATTAGTAATGTGGGAAGCACAATTTGGAGATTTTGCGAATGCAGCACAAGTGATAATAGATAATTTCATTGTTAGTTCTTATACAAAATGGAAACTTCCAAATAATCTTGTTATGCTTCTTCCTCATGGTCAGGAAGGTCAGGGTCCCGAACACTCTAGTGCAAGAATTGAAAGATTTCTTGAACTTTGCGCTGATAATAATATGTCTGTAAATATTCCAACGACTCCTGTTCAATATTTTCATATTTTAAGAAAACAGATGAAATCAAAAGACAGAAAACCTTCGATTATTTTTACACCTAAAAGTTTATTAAGGAATCCCGAAACCCGATCATCTATAAGCGAATTCACAACCGGGGAATTTCACACAATTTTAGATGATAATTTAGATAAAGCAAAAATCAATAATATCATTTTAACAAGCGGTAAAATATATTATGATTTATTAAAATTCAGAACTGAAAATAAAATTCAGAATACAGCAATAATAAGACTCGAGCAATTATATCCATTCGATAATTTAAAATTAAGCAATTTTCTTAAAAGTTATAAAAATATTCCAACAATAAAATGGGTACAGGAAGAACCTGAAAATATGGGGGCATGGAAGTATTTATACCTTAAGTTTAACAAGTATTTCGCAGGTGAATATAAAATCGAATGTATATCCAGAAAAGAAAGTTCAAGCCCTGCACCTGGCTCATACAAACTCTTTACTGAAACACAAACACAAATAATGGAAAAAGCATTTGGATTGTAAACGACTTTGTATTATTTGTTTTTAAAAAGCAGAATAATCCTATTGACTAATGATTAAATCTATTTCTTCGTAATTATAAATGATAATTTCATTGGTGAGAAACAATAGGAAAAAAATAATTTAGAAAATCTTTCAGATCTGAAGCAGCTATCCGGATATCATCCGAATTAATAATTAAAAGCGGTTCCTTTCCTTTATCTTTGTATTTTTTATCGTAAATTTGCAGAAGCATCGTTTCTGAAAAGCAATCAATATTTCCTTTAATTAGTTCGATCAAAAGATATTCATATATTTTATTACTAAGTTCTTTTCGAAAATAGCGTTCTTTTAACTTAAATATTTTTTCGATTTCAGCTATACCTTCATTATTCACTCCAAAATAGTTCTCCTTTATTCTTTTAACCCTGTTCTCTATACCGCATTCAAGTTTAATACTTTTTGCAGAATTAATTTCTTTATAAAGATTTTCAGGAATCAAAAAATCACCAATCTTTTTACTTTCACTTTCAACTATGTAACAGGAATGATTATAAAATATCTTTCTATTTTCCATAATTGAACTGTAAATGTTGTTTTCAAAAGCACTTTGATTTTGAACCGGTAAAATATTTTTTATCTTATATGGGATAAAACCAAATAAAGACGAATAGTGTTTTGCTGAATCCTCCAAGTCAATAATTGGGAAATCATTAGATATGGATTTTAGGAGTTCGGTTTTACCTGTTCCTGTGCTTCCGGTAATTTCAATTAAATCGTATGGAAAATCCTGTGTATAAAAATAATCATAAACTGTTCTTCTGAAAGATTTGAAACCTCCCCGTATAATCAATGGCATATATCCGCAGTCCGTTATCATTTTCGAAAGGTATTTACTTCGTCCTCCTCCTCTCCAGCAATATACAATAATGTTATTTTTCTGAGCATTGTTCTTAAAAAGAAAATTACGAAGTTCATTTATTTTAGGATCAGCATATTGAATAGCGAGATATAAAGCTGCTTTTTGTGAGTATTTTTTATAAATCAATCCTACATTATGTCTTTCTGGATCAGAAAAAACAGGAAAATTTAGAGCATTATATACATGAGATTCATTATATTCTTTCTCGGATCGGGCATCAATTATCAGCAGATTATTTTTGCATACATAAAGATTCAGAAATTCTTTATAAGTAATATAACTGAAATTGTATTTTTCTAACAGTTGACTCAGAACAGGTATATTTCCGGTATCAATATTCCTGATATATTCGAATAGTTCTTTATCGTTTGTTATCGTCATTAATTGAAATTGAAAATTATTGTTCCTGTTTTATATATATTATCCGGTGATATAACTCTTCCAACAACTGCTGACACTTCATCACCTTCCGATTGTAATTCCTTTAGAAGTTTTTCTGCATTTGATTCGGGAACCGAAATTAATAATCCTCCCGATGTTTGTGGATCGTATACTAAATGCTCTAGAGCTTTATTAATTTCTCCTTTTAAAACTACAAAATTCTGTGTATATATTCTGTTTGACTTATCTCCACGAGTTAGCATGTTATTTCTAATAGCATCTAACGCTCCGTTTAATATAGGAAGTTGGTTTATATTGAATTCAAAAACCATTTTAGAGGAATTAGCCATTTGCATCGAGTGGCCTGCCAATCCAAAACCTGTAACATCTGTGCAAGAATTAGCATTATATTTAATCATCAATGCAGAAGCATATTTATTGAGTCTGGTCATTGATGAAATTAAATCATTATAAATTTCAATTGTCAGGTCGGAGTATTTTATACAGTTATTTAATATTCCTGTTCCCAATCCTTTTGTTAAAATCAAAATATCACCTTCTTTGGCAGAATTATTGCCTATAATTCTATCAGGATTAATTGTTCCTGTTACCGCTAATCCATAAACAATACTTGGGATATCAATTGAGTGACCTCCAATTATTACACAGTCTGCTTCTGCTGTTTTATCAATACCTCCCCTGAATATCTCTTTTAGTATTTTAACATCTTCTGCTTGAGGAAAAGCAACAATATTTAAAGCATTTATTGCCGTTCCTCCCATTGCATAAACGTCGCTCAAAGAATTAGCAGCAGCAATCAATCCAAATGTATAGGGGTCATCAACAACGGGAGTAAAAAAATCAGTTGTATGAATTAATGCCAGTTCATCATTTATTTTGTAAATACCTGCATCATCTCTTCCCGCGAAGTCAACAAGAACATTTCGGTTAGTTTTCCATTCAAGACCTTTCAGAGCTTCGTTAAGAATATTTGGAAATATTTTTGCAGCGCATCCAGCGGATTTAACCATTTGGGTGAGTCGAACATTGCTCATTTTAGTTACACTATTTTAAAATTCATGAATATTAACGTTAGAATTATTGTTGAATATTTACAAAATAACAATTATAGATTAAAAGTGTAATTTATTTTGATTTGAAAAGCAAATTTATATGAATTATTTTATAAAATCGAATAAAATGAATTTATGAATAAAGTTAACACAGAAATGAAAGAGACCCGGCAAGGATTTGCCGATGCATTACTCGAATTGGGTAGGGAAAATTCTAATGTTGTTGTTATTGGAGGAGATGTTACCGGCTCTGTTAAAACAAACATATTCCGTGATGAATTTCCTGAAAGATTTTTCTCTGTTGGAATATCTGAACAGGATATGATGGGTACTGCCGCAGGTCTTGCTACAATAGGGAAAATACCATTCGCATCTACTTACGGAGAGTTTGCAACAGGAAGACCTTTCGATCAGATAAGGCAATCTATTGCTTACAGTAAGACCAATGTTAAAATTTGTGCTTCGCATTGTGGGATTTCAGTTGGACCTGACGGGGCTACACATCAATCACTTGAAGACGTTGCATTAATGCGTGTATTACCGAATATGATAGTAGTTACTCCATGCGATTACAATCAAACCTTTAAAGCTGTCAAGAAATGTATAGAAATTAATTCACCATTTTATATTCGTTTTTATAGAGATAAAACTCCTAATTTTACAGATAAAAATTCGGAATTTGATTTCGGAAAAGCGGAAATATTAGAAGAAGGGAATGATATTACGTTAATTGCAAATGGCCTATTAGTTTGGGAAGCTTTACTTGCTTCTAAAGAACTTAAACATAAAGGAATAAAAGCAAGAGTAGTGAATATGCATACAATAAAACCTATTGACGAAAAGATTATTATCGACTCCGCAAAAAAGACAGAAATGATAATCACTTGCGAAGACCATCAAAAACATTGCGGATTATTCAGTGCAGTAGCGGAAGTGATAGTCGCGAATTATCCTGTCAAAATGGACTATATTGCTGTAAATGATATTTTTGGGGAGAGCGGAACAACGAAGGAACTTTTACGTAAATATTATCTGGATTCGAAAGCAATTGTAGAAAAAGTTTTAAAAAATCTTAATAATAATTAAATATATTTTTAAAAATTATGGAAAATGCTGCATTGCATACAAGCGAAATGAAAAATTATAAATTATTAATTCTAATTGTTTTTATTTTGACCCTATTAACCGGGTTTATTTTGGGTAAGGTATTATTCCCGGATTATTTCAGGAATAATAAATCAAATATCAATCAAACCCCGGCAGAAAAAATTGAAACTAACCAAAAAGTTTCAGATGACAGGCAAACAGCTATTACAAGGGCTATCGAAAAAGTATCACCTACAGTCGTTGGAATTAATGTAGAAGAAGTAAGGGAAGTTCAGGATCCGTTTGCGAACGATCCATTTTTTCAACAGTTTTTTGGAAATGTAGAACCCCAAAAACAGGTTGTTCGCGGTTTAGGTTCCGGTTATATTATTTCCGAAGATGGCTACATATTAACGAATGATCACGTTGCGGGAAATGCAACAAAAATCTCTGTTACGCTTACTACGGGTGAAACTGTTGATGCTAAACTGATAGGTTCAGATCCCAATACTGATGTTGCTTTACTCAAGATAGATAAAAAAAATCTACCATTTATAAATTTCGGAAATTCTGACAATGTGATTATTGGAGAGTGGGTGATAGCTCTTGGAAATCCCTTTGGATTATTTGAGATAAATGATAAACCTACAGTAACTGTCGGAGTTATCAGTGCCTCAAAAATGAAACTATTCGCGGAAGGAAAACGGGTTTATAAAGATATGCTTCAGACTGATGCTTCTATCAATTCGGGTAATTCTGGAGGACCGCTTGTAGATATTGAAGGTAATGTGATTGGAATGAATACGATCATTTTTACCGGCAGTAATTACAGTTCCGGAAGTATTGGTGTTGGATTTGCTATTTCGATAAACAGGGTTAAGAGAATTATGGAAGATATAAAAGCAAACGGTAAAATCGATAGAAACTATAATCCTGGATTTAAAATACAACCAATTGATGATAGGTTAGCAAAATATTATAATCTAAACACTAAGCAGGGAGTCATTGTTGTCCAGGTTTTAAAAGGTGGAAATGCAGACAATGCCGGCTTAAAACCTGAAGATATTATTTTGGAAGCAAATGGTGAGAAAATCAGGAATGAACAGGATTTAATACTAATAATAAATGATTTAAGAACAGGTGATACTGTAAAACTTAAAATAATGAGAGGAAATTCCGAAAAGGAAATTGATCTAAAACTTTCGGCACAGTAAAACGGTATAATGACTTCTGAGATCCTGGAAAGATTTCAGAAGTCAATTATGAAATCAATTATTATCAGGTACTTCAAACGCTTTATTTTCCTGCTGAATGTTTTCATTGATTTTGCACGTTCCATTAAATATAGCCCCGTAGTCAATCACGATATAATCTATGAATACATCACCATTTAAAAGTCCGCCTTTTTTAATTTCAAGTTTGTGTGCATGAATGTTACCTTTTACGTTTCCTTCAATTATGACTTCGACAGAACTTATATCACCATTGATTATACCTTTTTGTCCGATAACAAGTCCACTTTCACCACTTAGATTTCCTGTTACAATTCCATCAATTTTTGTATACTCCGGTGAATAGAAGTTACCTTCAAATTTACAACCTTCACTCAACAAAGTCTTTATTTTATTGCTGCTGACACTTTTTTCAGGCTTCATATTGAAAGTTGGTTCCGGTTCTTTACTTTTTTGACCAAACATTTTTTATAGTTTAAATTAACAAATATTAGTGATAGTTTTAAAGAAATTAACATTATGCAAATATATTTAATATAAACCAATTAATACATTCTTATTTATGTCCGATGTAATTGTAGAAACTGTTAATTTAAAGAAATATTTCCCCATAAAAAAAGGAATATTCTCAAAGGTAAGTAAATATCTGAGAGCAGTTGATGATATAAATATCAGGATAGATAAAGGAAAAACCTTAGGACTTGTAGGGGAATCAGGATGCGGTAAAAGTACTTTAGCGAAAATTCTTCTTTTGTTGATTGATCCCACAGAAGGAAAAGTGATTTTTAATGGAAATGAAATAACTAATAATAAAATAAAAGATTTAAAATCCCTCAGGAAAAAAATTCAGATTATATTCCAGGATCCTTATTCTTCCCTTAATCCTAAATTTACTGTCGGTAAAATGCTCAAAGAAATAATTAAATATCATAAAATTGCTGAAGGTAAGAATGCTGAAAAAAAGGTGCATGAACTATTAGATAAAGTAGGATTAAGAAAAACTGATTCAACTAAATATCCTCATGAGTTTTCTGGAGGGCAAAGACAGAGAGTTTGTATTGCGAGAGCATTATCTCTCGAACCGGAATTTATTATTTGTGATGAACCCGTTTCTGCACTTGATGTTTCTGTTCAGGCTCAAATTATCAATCTTCTTATAGATTTGCAAAAGGATATGCAACTTACTTATCTATTTATTTCTCATGATTTATCAGTAGTAAAACATATATCGGATTATATTAGTATAATGTATCTTGGAAAGATAGTTGAGCATGCTGAATGTAATAAAATATTTAATGAACCTAAGCATCCCTATACTGAAGCATTGCTCGCTTCTGTTCTGGATCCGAACCGGATAAATCAAAACGGAAAAATTATATTAAAAGGAGATTTACCATCACCTTCAAATGTTTTTAATGGATGCAATTTTGAGTCAAGATGTGTAAAAGCATTTGCTGATTGTAAAGAAATCTTACCTAAACTTATACAGACAGATGATCACTCGGTCAGGTGTTTACTTTATAAAAATGAATCAAGTGAAGTGAAACCATTTAATTGTTAGTGTCCGTTATAACTTCAAAAAAGAACAATTAATATTGAGAAAAATATTTATCATATTTTTAGTATTAAAGTTGATAATTGTATTTATGATTGCTATCAATATATCGTTTTCTCAAACCGATTCTGGTAAATCAATTATATCTGGAAAAGTATTCTCCGATAAAAATATTCATCTTCATAATTCAAAAATCATTATAAAGAATTCAAAATCAGGATTATTATATGAACCAAATTCAGATTCGAACGGCGATTTTAAAGTTGAAATCTCAGAATGAACTTTTGAAGTAGAAATCACAAAAGAAGGATTTTCAGTCTATGAAGAAAAAGGAATCAATATTATCAAATATCAAATACTAAATCTAAAAATAATATTGATTGAGAAAATGTACACTACAGATATTATTGATGTTGAAGGTCAATTTAAACAAAGTCAGAATGATTTGAGAACGAGTATTTTTAATGTTTTCCCCAAAAATATTAAGATACTTCCGGGTGCAACTGAAGATGTTTGACGTTCAATAAAAGTCTTTTCCGGAGTATCCTCTCCGAATGATTTTACATCTCAATTAGTAATAAGAGGCTCAGGTCCGAATCAGAATCTTATAATAATGGATGATGTTGAAATATTTAATCCATACAGGTTATATAGGCTGGTAAGTATGTTTAATCCAGAAACTCTGCATGATATTACCTTAATTACAGGCGGTTTTCCTTCTAAATATGGAGTCGGACTTTTTATCTTGATATAGTAAATGTTTATAATAGGAAAAATGTGATAGATTATTCATATACACTTAATTCTAACCTCAGAATAAAGCGATTAGACCGGTATGATCCCTATATTACCTACAATTGGTTTAAGTGTGAAACTTTGACAGGATGAGATAACAGTTATCAACTGTTAATTAGAGAAATTGTATAATTGAAGTTATATTCTGCTTATCCATACGGTGAAATCAAAATTAAATGAAAATATTCGAATTCAATTGAAAATAGGGTCATCTTTTGTTAATTTTGCATGTAAAAGGAAAATTTATTGAATATTTGTATTTTTGCATCCGGAAGAGGCAGTAATTTCCAAGCGATTTTAAATGCTAAATCAAAAGGGTTAATCCATTCGAACATCAAACTTTTTATTACTAATAATTCCAAATGCGCTGCTGCTGAAATTGCAAGAAATAATAAAATCGATATAATTCATATTAGCAGAAAAGCGTATCCATCTCTTACAGAAGATGAATATGACAATCTTTTTATTTCGGTATTGAAAAAATATCAAATTGATTTGGTCGTACTTGCAGGATATATGAAAAAAATTAATTCTGGAATTATAAGGGAATTTAAAAATAGGATTATTAATATTCATCCTGCATTACTTCCAAGTTTCGGTGGAGAGAATATGTTCGGATTAAATGTTCATAAAGCTGTGATTGAAAGTGGCGTAAAAGTATCCGGTTTGACAATTCATTTTGTCAATGAAAATTATGATAATGGGAAAATTATTTTCCAAAAGTGTGTTGATGTTGAGGATGGGGTTGATGAATTTTCTCTTCAGAAAAAAATATTAAATTATGAGCATGAATGCTATCCTGAAATAATCCGGAGAATTGAAAAAGGTTTAATAACAATAGGTATTCAGGTATGAAAAAAAATGCACTGATAAGTGTCTATGATAAAACAGAGATTGTAAAGTTTGCTTTAGAGTTGATTAAATTGAATTTCAATTTGGTTTCTACGGGTGGAACATATAAGATACTGAAAGAAAATAACATCAATGTCAACTCAGTAGAAGAAATAACTCTCTTTCCCGAGATATTAAATGGACGGGTCAAAACACTTCATCCATCAATCTTTGCCGGGATATTAGCAGACAAAAACGACAAAAATCACATTAAAGAATTATCCGGACATCAATTAAAACTTTTTGATTTGGTTGTTGTGGATTTGTATCCTTTTGAGGAGACGATAAAGAAAGACGGAGTCACTCTGAAAGAAGTAATTGAAAAAATTGATATTGGTGGTGTAAGTCTTATCCGGGCTGCGGCAAAAAATTATCAAAGTATTCATATTTTAATTAACCCAAACCAATATGAAACTTATTTGATGATATATAAGAAATTCAACGGGAATATTCCTTTTGAGTATTCACAAATACTTGCTCAAAATGCATTTGATACCATAACAAATTATGATTTTGCTATCGCTAAATATTTTGAGGAAATAAATAAAGGAATTAATGCTGAAATAAAGGGTTCTTTCAGATTCTCTGCTGAAAAATTTATCAGATTATCTTCAAGGCAGGAATTGCGATACGGTGAAAATCCTGATCAAAAAGCCGCAATTTTCAAACAGAACTTTGACGAAATATTTACAGTACTTCACGGTAAGGAACTATCTTACAATAATCTTCTTGATATAGATGCAGCCATTGGATTGATAAATGAATTTGAAGCAGCAGAGCCAACTTGCGCAATAATTAAGCATGGTAATCCTTGCGGCGTTGCAACCTCAAATAATTTCCTTGAAGCATATTTAAAAGCTTTTGAGACGGATAAAACCTCACCATTTGGAGGAATAATCATTATTAATGGAAATTTAGACCTTAATACTTCTATTGAACTTGATAAATTATTTACCGAAATTATTATTTGTACCGATTTTGATGATAATGTACTGCAATTACTCAAAAAGAAAAAGAATCGAAGATTAATAAAATATAGTTTTTACAATGAGAAAGATGAACTAAAATCAATTTCCGGCGGTTATCTTTTTCAAGAAAAACAAGTGAAATTATTTGATATTGGCTCTTTAAAAAATGTAACAAAAAAGAAACCTGATAAAGACCAGATTGATGATATGGAATTTGGAGTAAAAGTTGTAAAACATACGAAATCAAACGCAGTTGTATTCGTTAAGGATAAAAGAACATTAGCAATCGGAGGAGGTCAACCCTCAAGGGTTGATTCTACAAGGATTGCAATTAGTAGAGCAAAACAGTATGGATTGGATTTGAATGGTTGTGTAGTTGCATCCGATGCTTTTTTCCCATTTGCAGATAGCATAGAAGAAATTGCTAATTCCGGATGCACTGCTATCGTTCAGCCTGGTGGTTCTGTCAGAGATGATGAAGTGATTAAAGCAGCGGATGAAAATAATATCGCAATGGTTTTTACTGGCATTAGATATTTTAAACATTAAATTGAATTTTTAAAATTTATTATAATAAAGGATTTTTAGAATGCCGTTTTTAGGATTGTTTTCGAATGATATAGCTATCGATTTAGGAACAGCAAATACTTTAATTTACATGAAGGGTAAAGGGATTGTATTGAATGAACCTTCGATTGTAACTTTCGATGTAACATCAAGGAAAATTGTTGCAATTGGAAATGATGCAAAGAAAATGATGGGTCGAGTACATAAAGAACTTAATACAATTCGCCCGATGAAAGATGGTGTTATTGCAGATTTCGAAATTGCCGAAGGAATGATAAGAATGTTCATTAAGAGCATCTCATCAAGCTGGGCACCTGCCCGACGAATAGTGGTTTGTGTACCAAGCGGAATAACCGAAGTAGAAAAAAGAGCTGTGCGGGATACCGCTGAACACGCTGGAGCAAAAGAAGTTTTTCTGATATCTGAACCGATGGCCGCGGCAATAGGTATTGGACTCGATGTAATGGCGCCTCCCGGTAATATGGTAGTAGATATAGGTGGCGGAACTACTGAAATAGCAGTTATTGCTCTTGCCGGAATGCCGAATGGTGTTTCAATCAGAACTGCCGGAGATGAACTTACTGAGGCTATTATCAGATTTTTCAGAGGTAATCAAAATATGCTGATAGGGGAAAGAACAGCTGAAGAAATTAAATGCCAGGTTGGTTCTGTTATGCCTATGAAAGAAGAAGTAATTATTGAAGTAAGAGGAAGAGACCTTGTAGCTGGAGTTCCTAAAGTAACAGAAGTAAGTTCAATAGAAATCAGGGAAGCATTGAATCCAGCAGTTACTCAAATGGTCGAAGCTGTGAAAGTAGCACTTGAAAAAACTGCTCCGGAATTATCTTCAGACATTCTTGAAAGGGGAATATTCCTGACGGGAGGTGGTGCACTACTTAAAGGACTTGATGAAAGAATTAAAGTAGAAACAGGAGTTCCGGTTCATATTGCAGATGATCCTCTTACTGCAGTTGCACGCGGAACAGGAAAAGTGCTTGAAAATCTGGATCAATACAGAAAAGTTATGCTTAAGAGATGATTATATTTTTAGAAAATAATATATCTGAAAATAAAATTTGAAGAAATTCGGTTTATTTCTATTCCAGACAAAGGAATATTTAATATTAACAATTACTGTAATAATTTCTCTTATACTGATTTTTTCCAACGATAATTCTCAAATAAGATTTTTAAGAGGAATTGCAATTGGTTCTTTTGGAACTCTTCAAAGTGGTTTTTCTGCTATACCAAATATTTTTGAAATTCAGAAAGAAAACAAATTTCTTAGGGAAAACAATATTACTTTATCCAACGAAATTGCAAATCTCAAGGAAGCAAAGCTTGAAAATATTAGACTTACAAAACTTCTAAATCTGAAACAAAAAAATATTTTAGGTATTATAAGTGGAAGGATTGTCAATAAATCACTTATCCAAACTAGAAATACGATCACAATCAATATAGGAGAAGCAGATAGTGTTAAAATTAATATGCCTGTAATCACTGATGATGGCTTAGTCGGTAAAATTGTCTCTACTAGTAAAAACTATTCAATAGCACAAATACTCTTAAACAGGGATCTTAAAATAACTGTAAAATGCCAGAGAAGTAGGGTTGATGGAATTTTAAACTTTGACGGATTCCAATCATTAGCTATTATGAATGTTCCAAAATCGGCTGATGTAAATCAGGGAGATATTTTTATTACTTCAGAATATAGTAATCATTTCCCCGCAGGCATTCCAATCGGAACGGTTATAGAAACAGGAAACTTGGATAATCTCTTCAAAAAAATAATTATTAAACCGGCTGTGAATTTCGAAGCACTTGAAGAAGTTTTCATACTTATTTTTATACCTGATAAAGAAAAAATATCACTTGAAAAAAGTTTGTTATTGAAATAAAAATCAAATTGTTTAGTCCGTACATAAAATATATCATCCTGTTAATATTAGCGATAGTAATTCAAAAATCTTTCATTTGGTTAATTTCTATCTCACAATATAATATAATACCGGATATTCCATTAATTATAATAATATTCATTGGTTTAAAAAGGGGAAGACTTGAAGCAACCATTAGTGGGTTTGCAGCGGGTCTGATTATTGACATTTTAAGTGGTACTTTTGTGGGGCTAAGTGCACTAGTATATTCAATAATTGGGTTTATTGCGGGATATTTCAAACGAGAAGATGATAAATATTTAAAAAGATATTATTTTTCTTTACTAGTTTTTATATTGCTGTTGATCGGCAATGTCATTTATTTTTTCACTTATTTCCAAAGTTATTCACTTCTTTTCCTTGAAGTATTACTAAAATATGTAATTCCTAATTCTACATATACCGCTCTGGTTAGTCTAGTGTATTTAATTTTTCCTAGAAGAAAACAAAGTTCGTTAGCATATTAATGGAACTAACAGGAAAAAAATATTTTTTATATGGCATTGCATTTGCACTGTCATTTCTCTTAATAGGAAGATTGATTCAGATTCAATTTATGAATCAGGAAGAATATGGAAAAGAATCCCAGAAAAATTCGGTAAAAAAAATAACTGTTACACCCGCCCGTGGCTTAATGTATGACAGGACAGGAAAACTATTAGTGGATAATAAACCATCTTATTCTCTGACGATTACCCCTGCTCAATTCGATACAAGCACAATACTTGAAATATCTCAACTTGTAGATATGCAATCAGATGAAATAAAATCAAGATTATCCGAAGCAAAAGGAACGAACAGATTTAATCCGGTAAAAATAAAAAGGGATATTGATTTTAAAGTGATTTCCTATATAGAGGAAAACAGGGATAAATTTCGAGGTATAGATTTTCAAGTTGAATCATTGAGAACTTACCCCAATAAATTTAAAGCATCTCACATATTTGGTTATAACGGTGAAATTACCGAAAAGCTGCTTGAAAATCAAGTTGGCAGTTACTATAAGCAAGGCGATATTATAGGTGCAACCGCTTTAGAAAAATCTTATGAAAATTATTTACGGGGGGAAAAAGGTTTTAAGTTTATACTTGTAGATGTGAGGGGCAGGGAAGTAGCCAGTTTGAATAATGGAAATAGTGATATTAAGCCGATAAATGGAACAGACCTCATTTTAAGTGTTGATGCCGAATTGCAGGAATATGCAGAAAAACTATTAGGTAAGAGAAGAGGAGCAATAGTAGCAATTGATCCGAGAAATGGTGAAGTACTTTGCCTTGTTTCGAAACCGGATTTTGATTTATCCGTTTTTTCCGGTTCAGTTGATTCTAAAATATTTTCAATGCTAATTAATGATGAGAGTAAACCTTTATTTAACCGTGCGATTCAATCGAAATATCCTCCCGGGTCAACTTGGAAACCTATGATGAGTTTAGTCGGATTAGCTTCAGGTGTGATTACGACACATTCAACAATTTCTTGCGAAGGTTCTTTCACGTGGGGAGGTAGAACCTGGGAAGACCACGGCGCCTATGGACCAATTTCAGTTGTTACTGCTCTTGAAAAATCAGCAAATGTATTTTTTTATAAGCTTGGACTCAAAGTCGGATTAGATAATTTTGATAAATATTCTAAAATGTTTAATTTTGGTATAAGAACTGGAATTGATCTGCCTAATGAGACAAACGGATTACTACCATCTGAAGAATATTATAAAAGAATATTTCCTAAAGGATGGTCACAGGGGATATTAATTAATTTAGGAATCGGACAGGGTGAACTTCTTGTTTCTCCTGTTCAGTTAGCCGCCTATACTGCAGCAATTAGCATGAATGGATTATATAATCAACCCCACCTTGTAAAAAAGTTTCGGAATCCCATCACCGGTGAAGAAGAAAAAAATAATTATGCATCAAAAACTATTGACTTTCCTCAATCATATTTTGATGCCGTTAAGAAAGGAATGTATCTTGTTGTTAACGGAAACGGGACTGCAAAAAATATCAAAAACAGCGAATATGATATTTCAGGAAAAACCGGAACTGCACAGAATCCAAACGGAAATAATCACTCCTGGTTCATAGGATTTGCACCTTTTAATGATCCGCAAATTGCTGTATGTGTATTAGGTGAAAATGCAGGATGGGGAAATCAATTTGCAGCTCCAATGGCTGCGGCTATAATTGTAAGATATTTAAGCAAAAATTCTCAGGATACATGGAATGAAAATGCAAAAATTGAAGTAAAAGATTGATATCATGTCATCCAGAATTTTAAATAGATTTGATTTAATCACAGTATCACTTGCAATTGGTATTTTAGCAATCGGTCTTATTGCTGTTTACAGTGCTACATATAGTAATGGTCTCGATCTCTTTTATAAACAATTAGGATTTGCAATATTCGGAATAATCTTGATGATTGCGATTTTGTATATTCCTCCCAGATACATTTCTAATTTTTCACTTTGGTTTTATATATTTACAATAGTACTTTTAGTGTTAGTCCTTTTTATAGGAAAAAGAATCGGCGGAAATCGCAGTTGGTTCAGTTTAGGAGGTTTTGGAGTTCAACCTTCCGAGTTTGCAAAAGTAGCAACCGTTTTGATGCTTTCTTCATTTCTTAGTTCAGAAGAAAAAGAAAGATCCATTAAAAATCCTTTTACTTTTCTTAAAGCAGTTGGTATTGTCTTAATTCCTGTGGCTCTGATTATGAAACAACCTGATATGGGTACTGCTATAGTATTTTCTAGTTTTATTCTTCCCATTTTCCTTTGGTCTGGATTATCTTTCTATGCTTTAATAGCTATTATATCACCTATTATAATCGCTGCGTTGGCATTTTTTAAACCTGAATATTTTTACGTCGCGTTAGGAATCACATTTATCATAATGCTTCTGTTCCGGAAAAAATTATACCTTACAATATTTCTTACTATTATTAATTTTTCCGCAGGTTATTCGGTGGGTTTTTTATATAGTAAACTGCAGCCTCATCAGCAAACGAGAATTATGGCAGTGATAAATCCATCGAGTGATCCATTAGGTACTGGATACAATGTCATACAATCAAAAGTCGCCATTGGTTCCGGAGGTTTCTGGGGAAAAGGGTTGCTTCAGGGAACTCAGACTCAGCTGAAATTCATTCCTGAACAATGGACAGATTTTATATTTTGCGTAATTGGTGAGGAATTAGGATTTATTGGTGCATCTTTTCTTATCATATTATTTCTTGCATTATTACTGAGGTTTTTAAGTAATGCATCCAGTTCTAAAAATAAATTTTTAGGTATGGCTTGCGTAGGTTTTGCCAGTATTATACTTTTCCATCTCGTCATTAATGTGGGTATGACAATTGGAATTATGCCGGTTATAGGAATTCCGTTACCACTTGTAAGCTATGGTGTTTCGTCACTTTTGTCTTTTATGATAATGCTTGGATTGAGTATGAATACTTACCGGAATAGAAACATATTAAATTAACAGATGATTTATACTGAAAAGTTAAAATATATTATTGAAAAGAAAAAATCTAATCTGATTGTGGGATTAGATCCAGACATCAGGAAAATTCCTGAAATATTCTTGAAATTTAAAAATCCTGTTCTTGAATTCAATAAAGCAGTTATAAATGCATCAAAAGAAATAGTCGCTGGATATAAATTTAATATTGCTTTTTATGAAGTTTTGATGGGAAATGGTATGGATATAATCGCAAAATCTCTAAGTTTTATTCCCAGGAATTGTGTGACAATATGTGATGCTAAAAGGGGTGATATCCCCAATACATCTGAAATGTATGCAAAAACATATTTTGATAATTTTTGTTTCGATGCAGTTACACTTTCACCTTATATGGGTCTTGATTCGACGGAACCTTTTCTTAAACGGAAAAATAAATTTGCTTACATATTAGCTCTTACTTCAAATAAAGGAAGTTCGGATTTCCAAAAAATAAAATCCGGTAACTCCTTATTGTTCGAAATTGTTGTAAAAAAATATCTAAAAATGTATGGAACTGACCTTACGGGTTTCGTATTCGGAGCTAACCATTTATCAGATATAAAACGACTGACCAAGAAAAACCAAAATTTATTCCTTCTTATCCCTGGTATTGGTGCTCAAGGAAATGATTTACAGGAATTAATCTTCAATTTATGTAATGATGTTTTTGTGATAAATTCAAGCCGCTCAATAATATATTGCAGTCAAAAGAATATTACATTACCTGAGTTTACAAAACATGTAAAAAATAAATCAACTGAGCTTAATTCATTGATAAATCAATATAAAACACAACATAAAAAATAATAAGAAAGAAGGCCGGTATAATTATTTATTACTTGATTTAATGAATTGTATTGCTTAATATAAACAATAGTTCTTTTATATAATTTAAAAAGGAGAAGTTAATGCAAGAAAGCAGAAAACTTTGGTTATTGTTTATTATAGCGATTTTCTTTACAGTATTAATAACCGGTTGTTCTAGCACTTTGCAAGTCACTGATAATGTTGAAGGCTCCTCAAAAAAAGATGTTAACGGTTACAAGAATTCTCAGGAATTAGTATCCACTAACACCTTAGAGTCAAAAAGTACTCTCAACAAAGGTAACCTCGAAACATTATCAAGCTCCTTATCTGAATATGTCTCATCTTCGGAAATGACGAACGAAGAAATGACGATGAAGATAATCGAATATCTCGATACCCCATATTTATGGGGTGGCAATTCATACCGAGGTATTGATTGTTCAGCGTTTGTTCAGTCTGTAATGTATCAGGCACTTGGTATAACATTACCAAGAACATCATTTGAACAATCCAATGTTGGTATGGATGTGGCTAAAGAGGATTTAAAATTTGGTGACTTGCTCTTTTTTGATACGATGAATAAAGGTAGAACCACTCACGTAGCTATATATATTGGTAATGGTATGTTTGCACATTCAGGTTCTAAAACAGGTGTAGCTTTTGCCTCATTAAATTCTGATTATTATTCAAGAACATTCTTGAAATCAAAAAGGGTAATCGGAGTTATTCAGTAATAATCAGAGTTCACCGAACGAAAAGTCTCGAAATCATTAAGGTTTCGAGACTTTTTTTTTGTATATTTTTAAAGATATTAAATTTTTATGTTTCATTATCGATATGTCAAATTTTTTTCTGAAACATATATTGCATTCAATCTCAATAATACTAGGAGTAATCTCACTAAGTTTTGTGCTTATATATTTGGTTCCGGGAGACCCGGTAAAACTTGTTCTCGGTCAAAGGGCTGATGAAAAAACCGTCGAAATAGTGAGAAAAGAGATGGGTTTGGATAAACCCATTTATTCACGGTATTTTGACTATATATTTAAAACAATGAAAGGAGATTTAGGCGTTTCTTACATTACAAACAGAAATGTTCTCCTTACAATTCTTGAAAAATTTCCCGCAACTGCATTATTATCTTTCTTTGCTATATCAATTTCCGCATTATTTGGAATAATAATAGGATTATTTGCTGCCATCAAAGTACATTCCAAATTCGACAGTGGTTCTATAATTTTTGCATTAATTGGAATTTCCATTCCTCAGTTTGTTTTGGGATTATTAATCGCATTTATTTTTGGATCTATCCTTAATTGGTTCCCTGTTACCGGTTATATTAGTGACGGGTGGCAATATATGGTTCTGCCCATGGTAACATTATCTTTAAGACCTATGGCTATTATTGCGAGAATAACACGATCGTCAGTAATCGAGGTTATGTCATTTGATTTCGTAAGAACTGCAAAAGCTAAAGGATTATCAAAAATGAAAATTATCTTCAAACATATACTTAGAAATTCTTTAAATCCGGTAATTACAACACTGAGTGCATCATTAGCAGCAACTCTTGGAGGAGTATTTTTCATAGAGTACATTTTTAATTGGCCCGGAATAGGTCTTTTAGCAATTGATTCAGTTATCAAACTCGATTTTCCAATGGTACAGGGTACTGTATTATTTAGTGCGGTCATTTTTGTTTTTATAAATTTTATAGTGGATATTATTTATTCTGTATTAGATCCTAAGGTAAAATTAACATAACAAATATTTGAAAATAGATAAAATAAATCCGGTGATTACAAAGCAAAAAATCAAAGGTCAATTTTATACTTTTAGACTGATTGTTCAAAATAAGTTCGCCCTTACTGGATTATTAGTACTTCTATTTTTATCTTTGCTTGCAGTATTTGCTGAATATGTTTCTCCGTTCAATCCTGATATGCAGGTACTTGAATTCACTGCCAAAGGACTTAATTTTAAAAGTAAAGTTTTGGTAAAAAAATCAAATTCTCTTATACCTATTAAAGATGTAATTTCTGATTCTGGTGACAGTATTATTTACAAAGATTATGATGGAAAAGAAAAATTAATATCCAAGGATGGACTCCTCAAACCAAGTCATATTAAATGGGAAAAAAACGTAACATATCTTTTAGGAACAGATGGTTTGGGAAGGGATATTCTAAGCAGGATAATCTATGGAACTAGGATTAGCCTCTCGGTAGGTTTGATTTCTCAAAGTATAGCACTTCTGATTGGAATTTTTTTTGGTGCCACTGCAGGATACTTTAAGGGAATTACAGATAAAGCAGTCATGTGGCTGATTAATGTAGTGTGGGCTTTTCCATCAATACTTTTTGTTATAGCGATTTCAGTTGTTTTGGGAAAAGGTTACTGGCAGGCTTTCGTTGCGATTGGTTTTACCGGATGGGTGGATATTGCAAGGATTATACGGGGTCAGTTTTTTGAATTAAGGGAAAAAGAATTTGTAGAAGCAGCAAAAGCATCCGGATTTAAATCACCCCGGATTATATTCAGACATATTTTACCAAATTGTATAGGACCTTTAGTTGTTTCCGCAACCGTCGGATTAGCCACAGCAATTATTTTTGAGGCAAGTTTAAGTTTTCTTGGGCTTGGGGTACAACCTCCGACTGCGAGTTGGGGTCAGATGATTTATGATGGCTATATTTATATAATAGTGGGTACTAATTGGTGGATTGCAATCTTACCATCTATTGCTATTCTCGTTACAGTTCTTTCTGTAAACCTTCTGGGAGATGGATTACGGGACTCTTTAGATCAAAAATTAATAAAATAGATTTTATGAATTCAGAAATCTTCAAATACCTTTTCTTCCTGACCCGGATAAATAATCTGGGAAATATAAGAATTAAAAATATATTAAACCATTTCCCGGAACCTCAATTAATATTTGAAATATCAGGTGATAAATTAAAAATAATTGAGGGTGTCAATGATAAAATATCAAGATTAATAATTAATTCAAAAAAAGATTTTCGACAATATGAAGATGACTATGATCTCCTGTTAAATAAAATTGAAAAGAATAATATAAAGATTACTACGATTCTTTCAGATGATTATCCTTCTAATTTAAAAAAGATATATGATGCACCAATTATACTATACTACAAAGGAAATTTGAATGAATTAGATAAATACTCTATCAGTATCGTCGGAACAAGAACTCCTACTATTTACGGTAAAAGCGTTTGTGAAAAAATTACAAATGGACTATGTGAAATTGGGATTATGACTGTAAGCGGAATGGCTAAAGGAATCGATTCCGTAGTTCATAGGACTACATTGAAAAATTCCGGAATTACATATGCTATACTTGGAAGCGGCGTTGATGTAATTTATCCATATGAAAATAAACTATTATACCACGATATTATTGTACAAGGTGCGGTAATTTCTGAATATGTGCCGGGTGCAAAACCGGATAAAGTTAATTTTCCCAAAAGAAACCGCATAGTGAGTGGTATCGGCTTGGGAACGTTGATAGTCGAGACCGGGGCGAGAGGTGGTTCATTAATTACTGCTGAGTTTGCCCTCGATCAGAATAAGGAAATATTTGCTATTCCGGGTAATATAAACTCACAAAAATCTGTAGGTGCAAATGAATTAATAAAAAAAGGTGCAGCTAAATTAGTAACTTGCGTGGAAGATATTATCAATGAATTCGATTATGCCCTTAAACCAATTTTAAAAAACAGGGGAAAGGGAAATGAGCAGAAAGTTTCATTAGAATTAGATATTTTTGAGAAGAAAATATTTGATGTTATTTCTTATGAACCGATTCATATAGATAAAATTAATGAGATTACGGGTCTTTCTATATCAGATTGCCTTGTACAGTTATTATCCTTGGAATTTAAGAATATAGTGAAGCAGTTACCAGGAAAGTATTTTGTCAGAATGCACGATTAATAGAATTTTAAATTCAAAGAAATGTTAAAACAAACTCAATCTCAAAGACTTGTTCAGAAAGTATTGCCACAGTTGATTCAAAAAATGAGTTTACTGGCTATACCTACTATTGCTCTCGAGCAAATGGTCCGCCTTGAACTTATTCAAAATCCATTTCTTGAAGAACGGGAATTAGAGACTCTTTCTGAAGATCAAATAGATAGCGATGTACATGAATCAGATGATGCATCAACTGAAGAAAGTAACAAAGAAGAAGAGTACAATTGGGATGACTATTTGAACTCTGACACGGAAGGGTATAAGACTCCCGGCGGAAATTCGGATGATAAAGATACGAATTATGAGAATATGTGGAGAAGTCCGCATTCAAAAAATGATATCCTTCTATCTCAGGTATATTTGTCTGAACTTAACCATAAGCATATGCTGATTGCAGAAGCAATCATAAGATCTTTGGATGATGATGGATATTTCAGACAGGATATAAACGAGTTTGTTGAAGACCTGAAGAATTTTCATTTTGGAGATGAGTTTAAAGATGAAGATACTACTGCATCTGAAGTTGAAAAGGTATTGCAAACGATACAGAAATTCGATCCGCCAGGTATAGCTTCAAGAAATTTACAGGAATGCTTGATTAATCAAATAAATCAGAAAGATCTTGATCCTCAACTAAAAACAAATGCTCAAATTATAATCAGAGATTATTTTGAAGAATTCAGATTAAAAAATTATGAAAAATTAGTTTCGGAACTGAACATTGACATCAATACTCTTAATAAAATATTTGATTTGATTTTGAAACTAAATCCAAAACCAGCCGCGTCTATAGAAGATGCAGCAAATGCGGATTATATATTTCCCGACTTAATTGTTTTAAAAGAAAACGGGATTTATAAAGTTGAATTGAATGAAAGAAATATTCCCTCGCTCCGAATTAATTCTGCTTATAGACGGTTAATAACAAACCAGAAAAATATTCTCGATAAAAACACAAAAGATTTTATTCACAATAATTTCGAAAGAGCAAAGTGGTTTTTGATGGCAATTAATTCGAGAAGGGAAACAATGTTGAAAGTTATGAATGCTATATTAAAACACCAAAAAGAATTTTTTGATAATCTTGGTGAGGGTTTGAAACCCTTGTATGAAAAAGATGTTGCTGAGGATATAGGTATGGATATTTCTACCGTCAGCAGGACGGTTCGAGGTAAATATGTCCAATCCGAATTTGGTATTTATGAGCTGAGAAATTTCTTCAGTCATAAAGTCAGGAATGAAGTTGGAGAAGATATATCAAATTCAGAAATCAAAAATAAATTGAAAGAGGTAATTGAATCTGAAGACCCGGCAAATCCCCTAACAGATGAGCAACTCGTAATTGAGATGCATAAACTAGATTTCAAATTGGCAAGGCGAACTGTTGCTAAATACAGGGATATTCTAAAAATTCCTAAAGCAAGAATGAGAAGAAAACTATAAATAACAAAATAATTTGAAAAAAAATCAAGAAATAAAATCAACAACCGTTATCGGATTAATTAAAGATGGTAAAGCTGTTATCGGAAGTGACGGTCAGGTAACTATGGGTAATACTATTATGAAACATAAAACGAAAAAAGTTAGGAAGTTATATAATGATAAAGTATTAGTAGGTTTTGCAGGTGCAACCTCAGATGCTTTTACTTTGTTTGAAAGATTTGAAAGTAAACTTGAACAATATAAAGGAAATCTTTCCCGCGCTGCGGTAGAACTCGCAAAAGAATGGAGAACAGATAAATATCTTCGTCGGCTTGAAGCTTTATTAGCTGTTGTTGATAAGGAAAAAACATTAGTGATTTCCGGTACTGGTGACGTGATTGAACCGGATGATGGAATCGTTGCCATCGGTTCAGGAGCACCTTATGCCCTTGCTGCAGCTAGAATGATGCTAAAGTATTCCAAACTTGGAGCAAAGGAAATAGTTAATGAAGCCCTCAAACAGGCAGCAAACATATGTATCTATACGAATGATAATATTACTATTGAAGAATTAAATTAATTTAAATGCAAAACAATATAACAGAAAAGACACAAAACATTAAGAAGAAAGTAAAGTCAGCGAAAACAAGCAATAAAAACATTATTGATCAGTTAACTCCTACACAGATTGTTGAGGAGTTGGATAAGTACATCATAGGTCAGGATAATGCCAAGAAATCAGTCGCAATTGCTCTGCGTAACAGATGGCGCCGACATCAGGTAGCAGAGAATATGCGCGATGAAATTATGCCAAATAATATAATAATGATCGGTCCGACAGGAGTCGGTAAAACAGAAATTGCTAGGCGTATATCAAAATTAGCGAATGCTCCTTTTATTAAAGTTGAGGCATCAAAGTTCACAGAAGTAGGGTATGTAGGACGCGATGTAGAATCAATGATTCGCGAACTTACTGATTTATCCGTAAATATCGTTAAACTTGAACGTACAAAGGAAGTGGCAAAAAAAGCCGCAGAGAATGCTGATGAAAGGATTCTTGATATTTTAATTCCTCCTGTGCGGAAAAAACCTGAAACCACTGATGAAGCGAAAGCCGCTGTTGATGCTCAATTTGACGATGGTAAAATGAAGATTGAACTTGATAATGGACCACTAGAAGATAATTATACTACCCGCGATAAATTCAGAAAGCAACTGCTTGACGGTTCTCTTGATAACAGAATTATTGAGATGGATTTAACAAGCGAAAATATGCCGATGTTGCAGGTTCTCGGTCCGATAGGGCTCGAGGAAATGGGTCTGAATCTGAATGACTTGTTCGGGAATATGATGCCAAAGAAATCAAAAAAGAGAAAGCTTTCAATTGCAGAGGCGAGAAAGGTACTTACTCAGGAAGAATCCCAAAAACTTATCGACATGGATGGAGTAATCAAAGATGCAGTTGAAAAAGTTCAGAACTATGGAATCGTTTTCATTGATGAGATTGATAAAATTGCTGGAGGTGGAGGAAAACAATCTGGAGTTGACGTTTCCCGCGAAGGTGTTCAAAGGGATTTGCTTCCTATTGTTGAAGGATCTACGGTCATAACTAAATATGGACCTGTAAAAACAGACCACGTTCTTTTTATTGCTTCGGGGGCATTTCATATTTCAAAACCGAGCGATTTAATACCTGAACTTCAGGGAAGGTTTCCTATTCGAGTTGAATTAAATAGTCTGAACGAAGAAGATTTTTATAAAATATTAACGCAACCTGAAAATGCATTGATAAAACAATATAAGGCTTTATTACTTACGGAAAATGTAGAGCTAATTTTTTCTGACGATTCTATAAAAGAAATTGCAAAGATTGCAACTGAAGTGAATGAGCAAGTTGAAAATATCGGTGCCAGAAGGCTTCATACAATACTTACGAACTTGTTAGAAGATATTCTGTTTAAAGTGCCCGATAAAAATAATAAGAAAAAGATTGAAATTAATAAAGAACTTGTACACGAAAAGTTAAATTCGATTGTAAAAAACAGAGATCTTAGCAGATACATTTTATGAAGAAATTATTATTGGTTATTTTTCTTTTTTTACTTCGGTTGCTCAATATAAGAACCGTGAGTCTTCGCAGATATATGCCGGATTAGGTTATTCGCTTGTTTTTTTCACTAATTCTGATGTGAGCAGTATTTATCCTACAATTGATTTAGACCGTTCGGGGCTTCTTAGTGAGGTTAACGGATTTTATGGTATCAAATTTAATAATTATTTGGCTGTTGAATTTACTCCTTCCTTTTTATTTGCAAGGAATACTCAACGTGCTGATGGTAACTGGTACACACAGAATAATCAACATCTTTGGTATATTCCACAAGATGCTTCTCTCTTTGCTTTGACTATTAATCTAAAAGCAAAAGTATTTCCTTTTGGAAATAACCAGCAGAGTTTATTAAAAGATTTCTACATAGGTACAGGCGGAGGAATGGTTTATATTAAAGAACAAGCGAGAAATTATATATACAGTGATAGTTCATATAGTATGAATTATTTAAGAGTACAGGATGATAAAAACGATGTCTGGGCTCCAAATTTTACATTATCACTCGGAATCAGTTCGGCAAGCAATTTTGCATACGGTTTCGATATCACTTATAGGGTTGTTCCTATGCCTATAAAACGAAATACACCTCTTAGTTCCTCAAATGCAAGTAATTATAATAGTATAAATCTATCCGCAAGAGTTTTGTTTAATATGTAAAATTAAAAGCCGCAGATAATCTAATCACCTGCGGCTTTTCAAATAAATCTTTAGCTACTGTTATTCTTATTTTAATATTTCACGTGAAATCACAATCTTTTGAATCTCGCTTGTACCCTCGTATATTTCAGTAATTTTCGCATCGCGTAAATATCTTTCTACAAGATATTCTCTTACATATCCATAACCACCGTGAATCTGAATTGCTTCGAGTGCACAATCTACTGCAGTTTCACTGGCAAATAGTTTTGCCTGTGCTGCTTCTTTTACAAATTTTTCGTTTTGGTCTTTTTTGAACGCTGCTTTCAGAGTTAGTAATCTGGCACCTTCTACTTTTACAGCCATATCAGCCAATTTAAATTGAATTGCCTGTAAGTTACAAATTGGAGAATTAAAAGCTTTTCTCTCTTTAGAGTATTTTGTTGCTGCTTCAAGCGAGGCCTGAGCAATTCCAAGAGCTTGTGCAGCAATTCCAATTCTACCTCCATTAAGAGTTTCCATAGCTATTTTGAAGCCAAAACCTTCTTCCCCGAGTATATTTTCTTTAGGAACTTTACAATTATTTAAACCGATGGAGCAGGTGTCAGAACCACGGATTCCAAGTTTATCTTCTTTTTTACCAATTTCGAAACCTTCAAAGTTTTTTTCTACGATGAAAGTGGAAATACCTTTATATCCTTTTGATTTATCTGTAACTGCCTGAATGAGATAGCAATCAGCGGTAGTTCCATTTGTTATCCAGTTTTTCATTCCGTTCAGAATATAATAATCTCCATTGAATATAGCTTCAGTTTTTTGCTGAGTAGCATCGCTTCCTGCTTCCGGTTCAGAAAGACAAAAAGCACCTAGTGCTTCTCCCATTGCAAGTTTCCGCAGATACTTTTCCTTTTGCGTTTCGGTGCCCCATTTTTCGATTCCAAAGCAGACAAGAGAATTGTTTACAGACATAATTACACCAACAGAAGCATCAACTTTTGAAATCTCTTCCATCGCTAGTACATAACTGATTGTATCCATACCCGCACCTCCCCAATCAGGAGAAACCATCATTCCCATGAATCCAAGTTCTCCCAGTTTTTTTATGATCTCTGCAGGGAAAACCGCATTAATATCCCTTTCAATTTGTGAAGGGGCAATTTCATTTTCAGCAAAATCTTTTGCAGCTTCTTTTATCGCAAGATGTTCCTCAGTAAATTCGAAATTCATATTATTATAGTTTAGATTAATAAGTTATTTTCCGTAATCGTAGAAACCTTTTCCGCTTTTCCTCCCAAGATAACCTGCAGTTACCATTTTCTTAAGAAGCGGGCAGGGGCGGTATTTAGTGTCACCGAGACCGGTATGCAATACTTCCATGATTGATAAGCACACATCAAGTCCAATAAAATCAGCCAGTGTAAGGGGACCCATTGGATGATTCATTCCAAGTTTCATCACAGTATCAATAGCTTCTGGTTCGGCTACTCCTTCCATTATGCAATAAATTGCTTCGTTTATCATTGGCATAAGAATCCGGTTAGCAACAAAGCCGGGGTAATCCTGAACTTCAACGGGTTCTTTCCCTATTCTCAACGATAGATCTTTTACAGAATCGTAAGTATCTTGAGAAGTAGCCAGACCACGAATTACCTCCACAAGTTTCATCATAGGAACGGGATTCATAAAATGCATTCCGATTACCTGTGCAGGTCTTTTTGTAACTGCTGCAATTTCCGTGATGGAAATGGATGAAGTATTTGTAGCAAGTAAAGCATTTTTATTTACCAATATATCTAAATCCCGGAAGATTTGCTTCTTGATTTCCGGATTTTCGGTTGCTGCTTCGATAATTAAATCAGATTCGGAAGCAGATTTTAAATCGAGAGCAATTGTTATATTATTCAAAGTTGACGTTTTATCCGCATCAGTAATTGTTCCTTTTTTTATTTGTCTGTCAAGGTTTTTAGATATATTGCTAATCGCTCTGTCAAGAAACTCCTGCTTGATGTCAATGAGGATCACTTTATACTCAAATTGAGCAAAAGTGTGGGCTATTCCATTGCCCATCGTTCCTCCACCAATAACAGCTATTTTATTAATACTCATTATATAAATTAATTATTTTTATAAAATTAAATTTTTTCTAATATAATTGCACTTGCTTCACCGCCACCAATGCAAAGAGTTGCGATTCCTTTTTTAGCATTTCCACGAATCATATTATAGAGGAGAGTTGTGAGAATTCTCGCTCCGCTTGCACCGATTGGATGTCCTAAAGCAACAGCGCCTCCATTGATATTCACTTTATCAGGATTAAGACCTGCTACCTTTATAACAGACAAGGCTTGTACAGCAAAAGCTTCATTAGCCTCAAATAAATCAATATCTTCTTTGTTAAGACCGGTTTTTTCCAATACTTTTGTAATTGCGTATGCGGGAGCAGTGGTAAACCATTCCGGTTGTTGAGCATGAGAGACGTGACCAAGAACTCTTGCAAGTGGATTAATGTTTAATTCCTCTGCTTTTTCAGCGGACATTAAAACTAGAGCTGAAGCGCCATCATTTATTTTTGAAGCATTAAAAGCTGTCACAGAACCATTATCCTCAAATGCGGATTTTAGTCTTAAACCTTTATCAAAATTTACTTTTTTAGGTTCCTCATCTTCAGAAATGATTATATTTTCTTTTCTGCCTTTAATCTCAATAGTAACTATTTCTTCTTTAAAAAATCCTTTTTCTATTGCATTAAGAGCTTTCTTATAACTTTGTATAGCAAATTCATCCTGTTCAGCTTTCGAAATTTTCAATTCCCTGGAACATAGTTCAGCTGCATTCCCCATATGATAATTGTTATATACATCCCATAAACCATCAAGGATCATCCCGTCAATTACTCTTCCATTTCCCATACGATAACCATTCCTTGCTTTATCTAGATAATAAGGGACGTTGCTCATAGATTCCATTCCACCCGCTACCACTATGTCCGAGTCACTGCATTGAATTGCCTGCACAGCAAGCATTACTGATTTTAAGCCCGAGCCGCACATTTTGTTGATAGTAAGACAGGGAACAGAATCCGGTACTCCGGCGTAAATAGATGCTTGCCTTGCAGGTGCTTGACCTAAACCGGCAGGAAGTACACACCCCATAATCACTTCTGAAACCATTGCAGGAGTAATATTACTTCTTTTTATTGCTTCTTTTATAACAATTGCTCCGAGTTTTGGTGCGCTAAGTGAAGAAAGTACTCCCATAAAACTCCCAACTGGAGTTCTAACTGCAGATACTATTACTACTTCTTTCATTTTATTAGATTTAATTTTATATAGCTGAGTTTACAATATTTACAAATGATTCTGCTATCAAACTTGCTCCTCCGATCAAACCACCGTCAATATCTGACATAAAAAGAAGCTCTTTTGAATTTTTGTCATTCATACTTCCTCCGTATAATATAATAATATTATTTGCAATTTCATTTGCAAATAAATTGCTCACTGATTTTCTAATTAAAATATGCATTTCGTTCGCCTGCTCACGTGATGCAGTTTTTCCAGTTCCTATTGCCCAAACTGGTTCGTATGCGATTACGATTTTCCTTATTTCTTCATCAGACAATCCTTTCAGGCACAATGTAACTTGTTCATCTACAATTTTGATGTGAATATTGGCTTCACGCTGCTCCAGGGTTTCTCCTACACACAAAATAGGAATTAATTCATTTTCAAGAGCTTTCTTTATTTTTAAATTTATAATATCATTTGTTTCGAAAAAATATTGTCTCCTCTCGCTATGACCTATTATTACGTAATTACACCCTACTGATTTAAGCATTTTTGCTGATATCTCACCGGTAAAAGCACCTTCATCTTTATAATGAACGTTCTGTCCTCCGGTACTAATACCAGAATTTTCTAAAATATCGTTTGCTGCATTTAGATTTACAAAAGGCGGGCAAATCAATACATCGACTTTATTAAGAACTTCGGGGCTAATCAATTTTTTTAAATTTAATATTAAGTCATATGACTCAGAAAAAGTTTTATTCATTTTCCAGTTTCCTGCAATTAATTTCTTTCGCATTTCCTTATCTTTAAATTATTAAAAATTTTCTTCAAAATATTAGGATTATCTTTTCTTCAGATATTTATAACTGATAATTACATTTTTTCTTTTAATTCGATTAAATAATTGTTCCATATACAATGAGCAAAACGGGATAAGAGCTATTTTCATCATAATCTGATATCTAGGCAGAGCAAAAAATAAAATAACCGTCAATGTCGCCGACAAAATAAAAATATAAATGATATAGTATTTCCTTAGATTAAATGACTTAATGATCCCCAAAATAGAAAATATAATTATAATAAGTGAGGGAATCATATATCCCAGATTGAAAGATCTTTTATCGTTAGTATTAAATATCCAGAGGTGATATACTTTCAGAAAAGAATTTTTAATTTCCTGTACGGGATTTTCTTTTGCGAAATTAAAAGCTTTATTATAATAATAATCATTGTACATTAATTCGAAGTTATTTCCGGACGTATTAACTTTGATTTCGGATAAAAAATATTCGTCTCCCCAATAACCTATCCTCTCAGGGTTGTGTCCGCGGTAAAAATTCAAGCCTCCACTCGTACTGAGTGGAATAAAATCATCAAAGACTATTGCATTTCTGATAATCCAAGGAGATATAAATAGCAGAATTAAAATAGCACTTGTAAAAGTAAAACTAAATTTTCTTTTAATAAGAAGAATGATATAAACGAATGCAAGAAATAATACAAATTCACTTCTGAGTAGTATGAGCATAGAAGCAAAAAAAGAAAATAAAAATATTTTTCTTTTATTATGAAAAATGTCTTCAGATAATATTAACATGAAAAAACAAATTATAAATAAATGATAGTGATTTACAGCATTAAAAATAGTAGTGATGTAAATAAATTCAGGTACTATGGCTATTATCAGTGATGATATTAAAGCAATGTTTTTTGAAAAATATTTTATACAAAATTTATAAAAAAGGAAAATTGTAATCAGACTAATAATTATTTGAGAAAATATCAGGAGGATATTTCTCGATACATCGTTATCTATGAATAAAAAAGGATAAAGATAATAAACATATACCGGAGGCATAAATGCAGAAGGATAGGGGGTTGAATTACTATCATAAATTTGGTTAAGTTTGTCATGCGTAAAATAAAATAGAGAATATCCTTTACCGGCTTTCAGATTCTCTCCTATATAACCGAACTCCCAGTAATTACTGCTTTTAAGATCAACGAAAAAAATAAGAAATAACATTCTTGCTAAAAAAGCTAATCCAATAATATAAAAAATATATTTATTATTAGTTTTGGATTCCATTTAAATTTGATTCAACTTTGAAACAGCCAATTTTTTAGCTTCGGAATGTTCTATAATTGGTTCAGGATAATCAATACAAATTCTAACTTTGGAACTTACTTTTCTGAACCAGAATACATTCAGCATTTTGTTTCTTAAATTTGTGGTTTCCGTTCGAAAAATGAATGACTTGTCAATTTGACAAATGCAGAATTATCCTGATATTCTTTAGTACTAATGGAATTTAAATAACTCATTGAAGATTGTAGTCCCTCTTTGTATTCTTTAATTAATTTTTTTACATTTCCTTTGTAGGGGACTAAGGATTCTTCTCCTTCTATGTAATTTTTATTTTCTTGTTTTACTGCAAATGAGGCACTTCCGAAATATTTTTTCCATCTTTGGTTGTTGAATTTTAATACATCACCAGGTGCTTCTTCGGTTCCTGCAAGTACTCTTCCGAACATAACGACATCACAACCCAAGGCAATTGCTTTACACATAGCTCCTGGAGTATTTATACCTCCATCTGCAATTATTTTGACATTGCTTTTCAATTTCTCTTTGGCTTCGAGTGACTTTATGATTGCATCTACCTGTCCTATCCCGACCCCTGATTTTATGGAAGTAGAACACATTGCACCATTTCCTATCCCTACTCTGATAGCATCTACTTCAAGTTCAATAAGAAATTTTGTGACTTCAAAACTTGCAACATTACCTGCAATGAGTTTTAGGTCATAATTTTTGATCAATGAGTTAACGCTGTTAATAAATTTACTAAGAACCTTCGAACCGCCATTTGCAATATCAATACAAAGAATTTTAACTCCGAAATCTGCTAATTTCTGCATTCTCAGAATTTCTGTTTTCTCATTTACCCCAATTGCAGCAGCTTTAAAAGGAGAGTCTGTTAAGTTATTTTCCTTGTATTCTTCTATTTGTTCATCTACTGAATTAAATCTATGCAATATACCAAGGCATTTCAGGTCAGCAAGTTCCTTAGCCATCTTTCCGCCGCAAACTGTATTCATTGGAGAAGCAACAATGGGAACATCTAATTTTAATCCGAGAAAATCCACGGATGTATTGCAATTGGCACGATGCTCAATTCTCGAAATCTGATTCGGAATAAGAGAAATATCATCATAAGTCAATGAATAATCATGAAAAATATTTTTGTATGACAATTTATTTGTAATTTAATTTATAAAATAATAAAAATCATAGTCTGTATAAACATCCTATGATTTTCATTTGAAATTAATTTCAGTTGAGAATAAATTATGATAATGATTTCGTAACTTTTTCTGACGCATCTTTTAGGGTAGTTGCTGATATTATATTTAATCCAGAATCATCAAGTATTTTTTTTGCTTCATCTGCGTTTGTGCCCTGCAACCTGACCACCACCGGAACTTTAATATCTATAGATTTTGCTGCCTGAACAATTCCTGCCGCGACAAGGTCGCATCTCACTATACCACCAAAGATGTTTACTAATATAGCTTTTACATTTTTATCAGACAATATTATCCGGAAACCATTTTCTACAGTTTCAGCTGAAGCAGTTCCACCAACATCGAGGAAATTAGCAGGTTCGCTACCCGTGAGTTTTATTAAATCCATTGTTGCCATTGCTAATCCTGCTCCATTCACCATACAACCAACTGTTCCATCCAATTTTATATAATTAAGGTCGAATTTGGAAGCTTCGATTTCAAGAGGATCTTCTTCATTGATGTCTCTCATTGCAGATACATCTTTATGTCTGAATAGAGAATTATCATCAATAGTAATCTTGGCATCTAAAGCCAGTATATTGTCATCATTGGTAACTACTAAAGGATTAATTTCTAAAAGTGAAGCATCAATATCTTCATAAGCTTTGTAAAGTTTAGTAATAAAATTCAAAAAACTCTTGAATGCAATTCCTTCAAGATGTAATCCGAAAGCCAGTTCCCTTGACTGGAATGCAGTGAGTCCTAAACCCGGATCAATCCAGATTTTAATTATCTTTTCAGGAGTTTCAGCCGCTACTTTTTCGATTTCTACTCCGCCCTCTGTCGAAGCCATAATAACATTTTTGTGCTGTTGTCTGTCTAATAATATCCCGAGATACAATTCTTTCTTGTAATCAATACCTTCGGCAACGAAAAGAGTTTGTATTTCTTTTCCTTCTTTACCTGTCTGGTGGGTCACTAATATGTTCCCGATAATTTTGCTTGCATAATCTCTGGCTTTATCAAGGTGTGTCCCGAAAAATTTCACACCGCCTTCAACTACTATTTCATCTTTTTTGTCTTTATTATATACAATTCCTTTCCCTCTGCCTCCAGCATGTATTTGTGATTTAATCACAAATTGAGATACTCCAGCTTCCCGTAATTTTGTAACTGCACCATCAAATTCCTCCATCGATTTAATCGCAACTCCATCCTGAATTGGAACTCCGTATGTTTTTAATATTGACTTTGCTTGATATTCGTGAATTTTCATTAGTAACAATTTTAAGTTATAAGATTTATTTATTAATTTTTTCTTTTATTTTTTTCATCGAAGTATCTAACCTCGATTTTATTGAATCAAGTTTTTCTTTTCTAATCAGAGTATCAATTTTGTTCAAACTTTCATCTATTGTCTTATCGATCTTTTGGTTAATTCTGTCTTCAACTTTCTGAGATATCCTTTCGCAACCTAGGAGAGAAACGAAAAAAAACATCAGCAATATTATTCCGGCACTTTTTGACATTATTTATTTCACTTTCTTGCTAATAGATTTTCCTTGCTGGAAAAGACCAAGATAGTCTTTTCCCCCTGCTTTTGAATCAGTTCCGCTCATATTGAATCCTCCAAATGGATGAGCTCCAACTAATGCTCCGGTACATTTCCTGTTCAGGTAAAGATTTCCAACGAAAAATTCCTTAGCTGCTCTTTCAATTTTTTTCTTATCTTTGGAATAAACAGCTCCTGTTAGACCATAAATAGTTCCGTTTGCAATATTCATAGATTCATCAAAATTCTTTGATTTAATAACGGCAAGTATAGGACCGAATATCTCTTCCTGAGATATTGTTGCATTTGGATCTACATCTTTGATTATGGTTGGTTCTATAAAATATCCGTTTCCCTCAGCTTCTTTTCCACCGAATATTAGTGTTCCACCTTCTTCTATCCCTTTATTTATATAATCAAGTATTTTTATCTTGGATTTTTCATTAATAACGGGTCCCAAATTAGGGTTGTTTCTTGCTTCAGAAACATTCAATAATTTTGCTTTCTCAATTAATGCATTGCAAAATTTATCATATATTGCTTCATCTACGATCACTCTAGAGCAAGCTGAACATTTCTGCCCCTGGAATCCGAAAGCAGATTGAATTACTCCTGTTACTGCAAAGTCGAAATCTTTCAGTTCTTTATCAATAACGATAGAATCTTTTCCTCCCATTTCAGCGACGACCCTCTTTATCCATATTTGCTGGGGCTGCTTTTTAGCTGCGAGTTCATTTATTCTTAATCCAACTTCCATTGATCCAGTAAAAGATATAAATCTTGTGAGATGATGCTGTACTAATGTATCTCCGATGCTTCCACCGCCGCCTGTTATGAAATTTAGTACACCAGTCGGAAGATTTATTTCTTCCATTAGTTCTACAAACATTTGTGCTATAGCAGGGGAGTCACTTGAGGGTTTTAAAACAACAGTATTTCCTGATACGATAGCAGCTGTTGTCATTCCTACAAGTATTGCCAAAGGAAAGTTCCAGGGTGGTATTACAATACATACACCAAGAGGAATGTATGTTAATTTATTATCTTCACCTTTAATTTTTATTACAGATTGACCTTTGCTGTATCTTAACATCTCTCTTGCATAGAACTCCATAAAGTCAATTGCTTCTGCAGTGTCGCCGTCTGCTTCAGCCCAATTCTTTCCGACTTCATATACCATCATTGCAGAGAACTGATGTTTCCTTTTGCGCATTAATTTTGCAGCTTTGAAAAGATATTCTGCTCTCTTCTTGGGAGAAACATATTTCCACTCGCTAAATTTAGCGTGTGCTGTTTCTATCGCCTTTACTGCAAGTTCTGCATTAGCTCTTTGGAAAGTTCCTAATACTTCGTCTGTATTTGAGGGATTGATAGAGTATAATTTCTCTTCCACAAAAATCTTCTCGCCGCCTATTAAAAGCGGATATTCTTTATTGAATCTCACTTTTACATATTCTAATGCTTTCTCAAATTCTTTTTTGTTTTTCTTTTGAGTAAAATCTATATACTCTTCATTCTTAAATTTTTCTGTACCCATATTATTTTAATTATTATTTATTAATTGTAAAATTTTATTATGCAATTCTGGACGGATTTCTCTAATCCCGTTGTTTTTTCTACTCGGATAAATCCTGTTGGTTAAAAATATTATTATTATGTTTTTGTCCTTATCACACCAGATACTTGTACCGGTAAATCCTGTATGTCCGAAGCAGTTATCAGATATCAATTCTCCGCAGGGTGCTCTAAAGTTCGTAGGTAAAGGTTTAGTGTCCCAACCAAATGCCCTCGTATTTTCATAACCGGTTATTGCAAACTTCGTAGTAAATAAGTTAATGGTTGCTTTATTAAATAAAACTGGATCTTTTAATGGTTTCACAGTACTTTTTGTTTCATAACTTTTTGTTAATAATGTCCTTGTGTATTTATACAAATCATTTGCATTTGAAAAAAGTCCTGCATTTCCTGAAACACCACCCATTACTGCAGCAGACTCATCGTGAACTTCTCCCTGAATTTGCCGCTTCCTCCAATACTCATCTTTCTCTGTTGGTAGAATATCGCTTCTGATTTCATCCGGAGGATTAAACATTGTTGATAACATATCATTGGGAGTGAAAATATATTCTTTACAAAATTCATCAAGACTTTTTCCGGTTATTCTTTCTACTATCACTCCGAGTAATATGAAATTCAAATCACTATAAACAAACTTATTACCAGTTTGATAATCAAGATTTATTTCAAAAATTGTTTCTAATAGTTCGTCTTTGTTTTTGCAATATTTATAAAAAGGAAGCCAGTCTTTCAATCCGGAGTTATGAAGCAGGAGATTTTGGATTGTAATATTTTCTTTCCCGCTATTATTAAATTCAGGGATATAATCTATTACTTTATCTTCAAGTTTCAGTTTCCCCAAATCAAATAAAAGCATAATAGCCGGGGTAGTGGCTGTAACTTTAGTGAGAGATGCTATATCAAACAGGCTATTATTTTCCACAGCTTTCGAGCCATTTTCATAAGTAAAGGAACCATATGATTTGAAGTATAATATCTCGCCTTTAGTCCCAATTAGCAATTGTGCTCCCGGGAAATATCTGTTCTCAATACCTTTAAGTACTAATGAATCTACAGACGAATAATCATATCCGAGAGAGACATTACAAAAGCAAATTATTATGAATAGGCATAATCTTCGCATTAAAAAATATATTTATTTTAAATCTCTACTTCAATCTACAAATTTCTGTACATTAAAAAAAATGCCTCTTTCTTTTCGAAAAGAGGCATGAAATTAACATAATTATCTTTTATCTCTTTCTTTTGAAACCATATATCAAAACAACCCCGGCAAATACGATTATCGGAAGTTCTAATCCGAATAATCCGCATTTTTTTCCGCTTTTTACTGTCGCAGACATTACTACATCTTGTTTCAAATCAGTCAAATTCTTATCCCATGTCACTTTTTTACCCTCTATTTTCCCGTTAGATGCAATTACTTCATCAGCAAATTCAAATTCATACGCTAATTTATATTTTTCCATTCCCATTCCGGAATTCGAAGTATCTTTTAGTAAAGTGTATTTGAAATCCATGCCGTCTTTTCCTTTTTCCCATGATGCCTTAATTTTCGAGAATCCCGTGGCTTCAGTTAGTTTGTTAAGATCCTTGAATTTTACATCTAATGTAACATGCGTTGATTTTGTAGTGTCGGTATCTTTTTTTTCTTCTATTTTTACATCACCTACCTGTGTATTAGAAGAAGAAAATTTGCTTCTCGCTTTGTCCTCAGTAAAGCCAAAACCGCCTAATTCACCGCTTGAAATGTTAGTTGATGCCGCCCAGTAATGAATCTTCATCGTCCCTGAACCATCAGAATTTATAGTTGCCTTTTGCTCATAGTTAACGCATCCGGCAAGAATTAATGAAGTAAATAATGCAAAAACAAAAAGTGGTAGAAATTGTTTGATTCTTCTCATATTGTGTCTCCTTTTTTTGTGGGTTTAGAAAAAATATAAAAATAAATTACACTAACTGAAATAAATATGAGTTTTATTATTCTTAATATAATACTATTTTCTTAAAAACAATATTCTAAAATGTTAAACTATGGAAAATGTTTAATAAAGTAATATTATTAATTTCAGTTTTATTTTTCATTGGTTTTAATGAATCTCTTCCTCAACCTGTAATTAATCTATCTGTTAATAATTATAATTTTAATCAAAAACGAATTAATTCTTTGTGTGGTTATAAATTTACTGTAACCAATACAGGAAATGCTGTATTGAATATCACATCTATGAATTTTTCATCGCCGAGATTCAGAGTAGATACAACTTTAATGCCTTATCCGCTTGTTATCCAGCCATCAGCTTCCAGGCAAATAAGGGTATGGTTTAATCCCGTTTCCGCGACAACGATAAATGATTCTTTGGCTATCGTTTCCAATGCTTCGAATCTTCCTCTCGCTAAAATATATTTCTCCGGCACTGGTGTCAATCTCTTATCTACATTAGGATATATTTTCTGGCAGGGTTTAGTCCCCGACAATCCGTTCACAAGTTATGATGATTACCAGCCGATTAGTATAAAACAAATTTCTGATGCTAACGGAGATGGCGTGAATGAAGTAGTTGTAAGTTCAGGAAATTATCTGACGACCTGTTACAATGGCAATGCGTGTGATTCTGCAGATATTTTATGGGTATTTAATACTGGTTACAATAATAATAATACAGGTGCTGTAACGTGGGAAGATGGAATGCAAATTCGTGATGATGTAGATGGAGACGGAGTTCAGGATGTAGTGATAGGATGTGCGGGTGGAAATGAAGAAGTTTATACAATCTCAGGAAGAACAGGCAGACAAATCTGGGTTTATGGTGATTCAGTAACCTATAGTGACGGTGATATTGAAGCTGTAAGAGTCGATAAAGATTATAACGGTGATGGTATTAAAGATGTGCTTGTATCTGCAAGCGGATCAGGAAGCGGCACAGGCGGAAGGCATAGTTTAATCTGTCTTAATGGCACTAATGGAAATGTAATATTTTATACTGTACAGACAGCCGATTTTACGGGTGATGTTCTTGCCACTGACTTTGGAGGTGCGATTGGTATAGCATACGGAAGCGGATATTCTGTAAAAGGATTTGACAATTTTGGAACTAATACTTGGAGCTATGCTGCAACGGGAAAGATTTGGACAATGAAAGAATTTCCAACGATAGGTACTGATACAGTGAAAGAGATTATTGGAAATTATGGCTTTAGCGGGGGACTTTTCTGTATCGCAGAAAATAATGGAATCGTAAACTGGACAAAAACGCTCGGCTCAAGTAATAATGGAAGGATTCAACTTCTGGATGATTTGGATTCAAATGGCTACATTGATTTTACACTCTATGGACCGCAGTCTGCATACAGGATTGATTCTAAAACAAGCAATATTCTCTGGACAAATAATCTTGCAAGTTCTTACCTGAGAGGTGCCGGTTTTCTAAGCGATGTAAACGGAGACGGTAAAAGAGATATATTAATTTCTACACAGTTGCCCGGAAAAGTTCTCGTTTTGAATGGAACTAATGGAAATATTCTTTTCACACATCAGTGGGGAACAACACTAACACAAAGAGGAGATAGATGTGCGGCAATGCAAAGCATCGATGGGAATAACACTTCAGAATTTATAGGTGGTTGCAGGGATGGAAGAATAGTATGTTTTTCGGGAGGACAAAATATTCCTACGGGAATAACACCTATTTCAAACAACACCCCGGAGAAATTTGAACTTTTACAAAATTATCCGAATCCATTTAACCCTGAAACTAAAATAAAATTTATTATTGCTCAGAATTTAAATACGGGTGGAATTACAACACTTAGAATATATGATGCCCTTGGGAAAGAAATTAAAACACTTGTAGAAGAAGATTTATTGCCCGGTCATTATGAAGTGACATTTAACGGAATAGCATTACCAAGCGGTGTTTATTTTTATAAACTTCAGTCGAACAATTTTCTCGAATGCAAAAAAATGATTTTAATCAAATAATCTTTAAATATTATTTTTATAGTATTTCTTAATTAATTATAAATAAATAAAATTAGATGAACAAAATTCTTCTTTCAGTCCTTTTAATAATCATATTAAGTTATCAAGTTGTAAATTCTCAAACTTTAGTTGCATCATATCCGCTTCCTTACTATAATCCTTATAATTTCTTGTGGGGCATAACAGGTATTAATGATTATCTGTGGTGCGGTTCTGATTATTATGCTTCTACACCTGGTTTATATAAAATATCTAAAACTGGAGTAATTGTTGATAGTATGTCGACTCCATTTGATTTTAACCACGGTCTTGCCTGGGATGGCAACGGATTTTGGATTGCACAGGATTATAGTTCTTCCGGAGCTAAATTATATAAAATAAATATGAGCGGGCAAAAAGTTGACAGTATCATGCTTGGCTCTTATGCTCAGGGTGTTGGAGGTTTGGCACTTGATGGTAATAATCTCTGGTTTTCTGTTTACTATCCTGACAATCCATCTTATCCATTTGCTTATGCTTACAAAGTTAATCTTTTGACTAAGCAATTGGTTGATACAATTCCATTAAGAGGAAAGCAAGTTTATGGGATCGCCGTTAAGGGAGATACAATATTATATGTTAATACTAAATTTCAGGGAGAGCTGGAAAGAATTTATGCATATAGAAAATCAGTCGGAGACACTTTATTCTCATTTGCTGCACCTGACCCTGATAATGACTGCGACCCGAGGGGATTATTCTGGGATAATCAGAATTTGTGGTTGCTAGCTTATAGAGTTGGAAATAATATAAATCAATACAGAACTATTTATAAATATGCTCTTACAGGGTCCGGAAGTCCTGTCATAACCACATCTACAAATCTAATTGATTTTGGAAATATTCTCATTAATGGAACAGGAACTCAGAGCCTTACAATAAATAATCTTGGTACTGCAAAACTTATTATCAGCGGTAAAAACATTAATAATCCTCATTTCGGAATTTCTCCGAATAATGTTCCGGATACAATTCTTCCGGGTCAGTTTAAAAATTATAATGTAACGTTTAGTCCGCTTGTATATGGGTATGATTCTACTCAACTTCAGATTCAAAGTAATGATTTCGCGAATCCGAATGTAATAGTAAGACTAAAAGGAAAAGGAGTTTACACAGGTGCCTTTATAAATCTATCTGATTTAAGTTATAATTATGGACAAAGGCGTGCAAATTCACTTTGCGGATATATTTTTACTGTAATGAATCAGGGAAATACGCCTCTGCAAATTAATTCGATGAATTTCAATACTTCAAATTATCGAATTGATACACTTGGATTAACTTTCCCTGTTTACATTGACACTCAAAAAACGAAACAGTTCCGTGTGTGGTTTCATCCCACATCACCGAATAGTTTTGCAGATACTTTAAAAATAAATTCAAATGCTGTCAATCTGCCATTATCAAAAATATCTTTATCGGGTTCAGGTATTTCTCAGACATATGACTTAGGTTCAATACTGTGGCAGGGAATTGTTCCTGACAATCCATATACGTCTTATAATGATTATCAACCGGTTAGCATTAAGCAAATTGCTGATGTGAATGGCGATGGATTTAACGATATGTTAGTTGCGAGTAATAACTACTTAGTTTCCTGCTTTAATGGAAACTCTTCTGTCACATCCGACGTTTTATGGACATTCAATTCCGGTATCACAAATTACAATTCCGGTTCTGTAACAAATGAAGAAGCAATGCAGATAAGAGATGACATAGATGGAGATGGAATTCCGGATATTGTAATCGGCTGCGGAGGCGGAAATGAGATGGTATATACTATTTCAGGACGTACCGGTCAGATGATATGGTCGTTCGGAGATTCAATTAATTATAGTGACGGTGATATTACAGGTGTCCGGGTTGATAAAGATTATAATGGCGATGGTATAAAAGATGTTATTGTTTCAGCTAGCGGGAATGGTCAACCTCCACTGGGCAGAAGGTCAGTATATTGTCTTAATGGTATAAATGGAAACTTGATATTTCAAATTCCGGAAACACAGGTTCAATTTCTAACTGATGTGGCAAATAATCAGCTTGGAGGAGCTGTGGGGCTTAGTAATAATGGCGGACCGTATTTTGTTCAAGGTTTCAATAATTCCGGTTCAAATACTTGGTCTTATACTTCTACAGATTATGTCTGGAATCTGAAAGATATCAAAAGTATAAATTCCGATACTATCAGAGAATTTGTAGGTTTCGCCGGATTCAATGGAAAAATATTTACGCTTAATGGTGTTACTGGTGCGGAAATATGGTCAAGGAATCTTGGTTCAAGCATTAATGGTACGATAAAAATATTACAGGATTCATTGCATAATAATCTTTTAAATAAACTGTACACATTCGGTCCCAAAACTTTACAGGTAGTTGATCCGGTTACATCTAATGTGGATTGGGTTCTGCCACTGGATAACTCATATATTCTCGGTGTATGTCAGTTGAATTATTATCATTTATATGCCCCAATGATAGTTGCGACTACATTAAATAATCACGTCTATGCCTGTAATACGAGGAATACCGGCAGTATTGTGTTTACGTATTCGTTTGGCAGCGGTGGTTCAGAAACTGCCGCTGAAAAAGTTTCTGCTTTAAAAACTGTTCGAACTCCTGATCAGCAATATAACGGCATAGCAGATGATTTTATTGCAGGTTGCCGAGACGGAAGAATTGTTTGTTTTTCCGGTGGATATTTCCTGACACCCAATGTTAATACAATAGGGAATAATGTTCCGGATAAATATTCACTTGAACAAAATTACCCAAATCCGTTCAATCCCGTTACTAAAATCAAATTTGCAATTCCGAAATCTAATGATGTAAAAATAACGATCTATGATATCAGTGGAAGAGTAATAAAACTTGAAACATTATCAAATCTTTCGGCTGGGATTTATGAATACACTTTGGATGCATCTTCATTTACTTCGGGTACATATTTTTACAAACTGCAGTCTGGTGGGTTCTCAATGGTGAAAAAAATGCTGATGATTAAATGATATCAGTTATTGAATCAGAAGTCTTGGAAATCCGCCTGGGCGGGCTCCTCTCGTTGTGCCTGCCCGCTATGGCGGGGAGGGTTATTAATAAAGTGATTATTCATCAGGTTATAGATTTTAATTAAAATATTTTTAATAAAACAAGGTCGAAATGGTAACGGGATAAATATCTAAATGTTTATCCCGTTTCTTTTTGCTATATCTTCTATTTTTTCCAACGATTCCTTTAATCCCGAACCGGTAGAATCACGATAAAGTTTAATTGCATTAATTTTTTGATTAGCTTTAAGTTCATTCATGATTTTGATTTCCAGATCTCCCGGGATGATATTTGTTTGAGTGTGAAAATTTTCCTGTTGTCTTTTGTCAATATGAGATTGGAATTCTTTAATTCCAGATTGATTCTGATATTCTTCAAACGAGTTTTTTGATCTCCTTTTGAATAATATCCTTAGTAAACGAGGAAATATAAATATTAGTAGGAATGTAGTCAGAAGATAAATTAAAAATGCTGTATAGTATGTTTTCTCAGTAATATCTGCTTTATTACCTGAAGTATCCGTGCAAATATACTGGTATTCGTGTGATTTAATCTGAACAGAAAAATCCCCATCGCAAACGATAGGTGAAGCAATCTTAAGCATTCCCGGAAAAGAATTCATCAGAATATAAATAAATACTGAAAGTATCAGTAAAAGTATTGATATACTAATGACTTTATACTTTGTTGTTTTCAATCTCAATTATCATTTTGTTTACACAAGCTCTTTAGCAGTTCGCCTGCTTTTTCATATCCCATGCTGTATGCAGTTTTGAAGTCCCAGCATGCTTCATCTGCTTTACTAATCATATAATATGCCATCCCTCTTCCGAAGTATGCCTCTTTTAGCGATGAATCAAGATTGATAGCTGAAGTGAAATCCTCAACACCTTTCTGATAGTCTTTCATTAAAGTGCAAACAACACCCCTGTTTAAAAAATATTTAGGATTATTACGATTATAAGATATCGCAGAATCTATGTCATTTAAGGCAAGATCGTATTGTCCTTTGTTTTTATATATCATACCCCTGTCATTATATGCATCAGCGTAATCTTTTTTTATCTCAATCACTTTTGAATAAAAGGCAAAAGCCTGATCAAAATTTTTCAAAAAATAAAATGATGAAGCTTTATAAAAATAATATGAAGCTACAGAGGGATTAATTTTAATTGCCTTATCAATATCATTTATAGCATCTTCATAGTCTTCATTTTCTATATTACAACGACCCTTCATAAAATAAGCATCTGCATAATCTTTGTTGAGTTCTATTGCTTTTGTGAAATTTTCTAAAGCTGAATCAAAACTTTCTTTCTTGAAATACTCCATACCTTTATTATAATACTCTGTACCGTTTTGGGAAAAAACATTTGGAGTAAAGATAAACAAAAACGATATAACTATCACAAGCGTAACTATTTTTATCATACATTTAAAATTATAGTTAAAAGTTATTCAAATCAAATTTTACTTTCAATATAAAACACATTCATGGGATTAGTTGAAATTATAAACTAATATTTACCTTTAATCTTGAATATCCAAAATCTAACTTTCTATTGTAAAAATGAAGAATGTATTAGCATTAATAGGACCAACAGCATCAGGTAAAACTGATATTGCTCTAAAAATAACGGATATGCTGAACGCGGAAATAATATCTGCAGACTCCCGGCAGATTTATAAATATATCCCTATAGCTTCTGCATCCCCTTTTAAAGAAGAATTAGCAAAAGTGAAACATCATTTCATTGGGGAACTTGAGTTAGGTGAAGTATTTAATGCAGGCGATTTTGGGAAAGCCGGAAGAAAAATTATAATAGATATATTAAAAGAGAATAAAATTCCAATAATAGTCGGAGGAAGCGGACTATATCTGAGATCACTTATCGAAGGATTTTTCGAAAAAGAGACAGAAAATGAGGAGGTCAGGAAGACATTAGAAAAAAAATTAAAGACTGAAGGATATATAGCACTGTATGAAGAATTGAAAAAAGTTGATATAGAATCAGCAAATCGAATGGATGCAACTAAATTTCGCCGTGTCATCAGGGCACTTGAAGCTTTTTATGTTACAGGGAAAAAAATGTCTGATCTTCAAAATGAAAAAATTAATGTAGGATTTGATACTATTCAGTTTGGGTTAAAGTTACCCCGTGAATATTTGTATGAAAGAATTAATAATCGGGTTGATACAATGATTGCAAATGGCTTACTTGAAGAAGTGAAAATATTAAAAGAAAAAGGTTATCATTACAATACTCACAATTCTCTGAATACCGTCGGAATAAAGGAAGTATTCAGATATTTGGAAGGGGAGTTAACTAAAGATAAAATGACAATCTTGATTAAGCAAAACTCAAGGCACTATGCCAAACGTCAAATGACATGGTTTAGGAAAGATAAAAACATTAACTGGATTCTTGTTGAAAGAAATACATCATTCAATGATACTGCAAAAAAAATTGTATCCGTTTATCTAAAAAAGCAAATATAATTGAATAACGATAAACTGAGAAAATATTTAGATAAAAACTATTTAGACTACAAAAAATATCACTCCTCAAATGACCCTGTTTGGTTCCTGCACAATTTGAAAGATGAAAACGAAATAGAAGTAACAGCTTTCATCTTATCCTGCTTTGCCTACGGGAAAGTGGAAGTAATGAACGAGTTTTTCTTGAATCTATCATCCCGAATAGCAGGTAATTTATATGAATTCGTATTGAATTTTGAAGAATTGAAAGATAAAAAATATTTAGACAAACTTTATTATCGTTTTAATGTATCCGAAGATTTAGTCTTTCTCTTCAGCAAACTCAAACAAGTGATAACAGAATTCGGGACACTGGAAAAATTATTTTTATCCGGATATTCAAATAATGATGCAAATATATTAAAAGGACTTTATGGTCTAACTGATTTTATGAAAAAAGGGATCAGAAGTGACTCTAGATACCATTATTTAATTCCTGACACAAGAAAAAATTCTACTTGCAAAAGACTGAATCTCTTTTTGCGATGGATGGTAAGAAAAGATGAAATTGACCTTGGAATATGGAATAAGGATATTTCTAAGTCGAAACTTCTCATTCCTGTAGATACTCATATTTATAAAATATCTCAGAGACTGAAATTAGTGATAAGAAAATCATGCGATTTGAAATATGCGATCGAGTTAACAGAAAAACTAAAGCAATTTGATCCGGAAGACCCTGTGAAATATGACTTTGCGTTATGCCATATAGGAATTGATAAAAAAAAATCCCTCCGGTTTCCCGAAGGGATTTAATATAAATCTAAAGATCTTATATTTTTAATTTAACATCGCTCTATTAATACATTCCACCCATATCGCCCATTCCTCCCGGAGGCATCATAGGCATTTTTTCTTTTTCAGGTTTTTCAGTAACAGTTGCTTCGGTCATAAGAAGTAATGCTCCTACTGATGCTGCATTTTCCAGAGCAACTCTTGTAACTTTTGTAGGATCGATTACACCTGCTTTTACTAAATCTTCGTATTCATCATTTGCTGCATTGAATCCGTAATTTCCTTTGCCTTCTTTTACTTTATTCACTACTACGGATCCTTCTAATCCTGCATTTTCAACTATTTGCCTGATAGGTTCTTCGATTGCTTTTTTTATTAATGTAATTCCGAGCATTATGTCTGAATTATCATTCTTAAGTTTATCGAGTTTTGAACTCGCTCTTAATAATGCAACGCCGCCTCCCGGAACTATACCTTCTTCAACGGCTGCTCTTGTTGCATGTAATGCATCTTCGACTCTTGCTTTCTTTTCTTTCATTTCAACTTCTGTAGCTGCACCAATTTTTAGTACTGCTACACCGCCTGAAAGTTTCGCAAGTCTTTCTTGTAATTTTTCTTTATCGTAATCTGAAGTTGTCTTATCCATTTGTGTCTTTATTTCGTTGATCCTCTTCTTAATATCTTCAGTCTTTCCTGCACCTTCAATTATTGTTGTGTTATCCTTGTCAATTACAACTCTCTTTGCGGTTCCCAAATACGATAATGTAGCGTTCTCTAACTTGAACCCTTTTTCTTCAGATATTACTGTACCATCGGTAAGGATTGCAATATCTTCAAGCATTGCTTTTCTTCTATCACCGAATCCGGGAGCTTTTACTGCTGCAACTTTTAATGTTCCTCTAAGTTTATTAACGACTAAAGTTGCTAAAGCTTCACCTTCAAGGTCTTCAGATATTATTAAAAGACTCTTTCCTGATTGTGCGATTTTTTCAAGTATCGGAAGTAAATCCTTCATCGAAGAAATTTTCTTATCATGTATTAATATGAAAGGATCCTCTAATTCAGTTTCCATCGAATCGGCATTGGTAACGAAGTAAGGTGATAAGTAACCTCTGTCAAATTGCATACCTTCTACAACGTCTAATTTATCTTCAGTTCCTTTTGCTTCTTCTACAGTTATAACTCCATCTTTTCCGACTTTTTCCATTGCTGATGCGATTAAATCACCTATTGATTTGTCATTGTTTGCAGAAATTGTACCAACCTGGGCAATTTCTTTATTTTCTTTGATAGGGGAGGAAATTTCGTTTAATCCCTTTACTAATTCAATAACTGCAATATCAATTCCTCTTTTTAAATCCATAGGATTAGCTCCGCCAGTTACATATCTTAATCCTTCTCTGTAAATCGCCTGTGCTAAAACGGTAGCAGTCGTGGTTCCGTCACCTGCAACATCAGAAGTTTTCGAAGCAACTTCTTTTACCATTTGTGCACCCATATTTTCCACTGAATCTTCTAATTCTATTTCTTTTGCTACAGTTACTCCGTCTTTTGTTACTGTCGGGGCACCGAACTTTTTATCAATTATTACATTTCTTCCTTTAGGTCCTAATGTTACTTTTACTGCATTGGCAAGTTTATCGACACCTTTTAATAAAGATGCTCTTGAATCTACGCCAAAATTAATTATTTTTGATGACATAATTTATCTCCTTTTAATTTTATTTAAACTTTTTTTTAGATTATTGCATAAACATCAGATTCTCTCATAATAAGATAATCTATGCCGTCTATAGTAACTTCTGTTCCGGAATATTTACCGTATAAAACTTTATCACCGACTTTTAATTCCATAGCTATGAATTTACCATCGTCTGATGTTCTTCCTTTTCCTGCTGCAACTATTTCACCTTGCATAGGTTTTTCTTTTGCTGTATCAGGGATAATAATTCCTGAAGCCGTTTTTTCTTCCGCTTCGGAAGGTTTTACAACAACCCTGTCTGATAAAGGCTTAATTTTCATTTTTTATTCCTTTCGTTTGTTTATAAATTATTGATATATAGTTATTTGATGTAATTAGCACTCTCTTGGTGACAGTGCTAATATAATATGATTTTTTTTATAAGTCAATACATTTTCAAAACCACAATGAAAATTATGGATAAAATATTAAATTTATTTCTTTCAATATTTCCACTACCTTTAGTAGAATTTTAAAAAAAATATGAAAATACTGAAAGAAAAAATAGTATTTATTACCGGTGCATCCAGTGGTATTGGTAAAGCAACAGCTACTGCTTTTGCCAAACTTGGTGCAAATTTGATTTTATCAGCCAGAAGAATTGACCGGCTAAATGAAATATCTTCTGACTTGAAAAAAAAATACAAGATAAAGACTTATCTTATAAAATTAGATGTCCGGTCTTATATCGCTGTTAAAAAAGAAGTTTCAAATTTACCTTCAAAATGGAAGAAAATTGATATTTTAATTAACAATGCCGGACTTTCAAGAGGATTGAATAAAATACAAGATGGTGTCTTGTCAGATTGGGAAGAAATGCTTGATACAAATGTCAAAGGTTTGCTTTATATTAGCAAAGAAGTAATATCATTGATGCTTAAAAACAAATCCGGTCACATAATCAATATCGGTTCCGTAGCAGGTCATGAGGTTTATATAGGCGGAAACGTATATTGTGCCTCCAAACATGCAGTAGATGCCCTCACAAAAGGTATGCGAATGGATTTAGTTGATACACCTGTAAAGATATCAACAATAGACCCCGGATTGGTAAATACGGAATTCAATCTTGTGAGATATCATGGAGACAAGAAAAGAGCCGATAACACATATACAGGGATGCAACCGCTGACTCCGGATAATGTTGCCGAAGCAATTGAATTTATTGCTACAAGGGATGATAATATTAATGTTGCTGAAATGATAATTATGCCAAAAGCACAGGCAGGTTCAATGGTCGTCCACCGTAAAATATAATATTTTGATTTAGAATTTAATTTTTTGTTTTATATATTACTTTGAAAATATCGGATATTTTAGCATCCTACGAATATTGTAAAAAAATAACGATCAACCATTACGAAAATTTTCCTGTTGCATCCGTTCTTTTTCCGGGATCGAAACGAAAACATATTTATAGCATTTATGCTTTTGCAAGAACCGCAGACGATATTGCAGATTCAAATAAATATACATCAAATGAAAAAATAGATTTTTTAAATGAAATTGAGCACGATTTTCTTGATTCTTTGGATGAAAAGTTCAAATCAAAGACTTCTTATTCCGGTAAAATATTGCCCGCTCTGTGCGATACTATAAAAAACTTCAATATTCCTGAAATAGAGTTTCTTAATCTATTGAAAGCATTCAAACAAGATGCAGTTTTAAAAAGATATAATAATTTTAGTGAATTAATTGAATATTCAAAGCTTTCTGCAAATCCAATCGGACATTTAGTATTATATGTTTCAGGTTACAACCCTGCTAGTAATTCTGAATTGTTTGAGAAATCGGATAAAATTTGCACCGCACTTCAACTCACAAATTTCTGGCAAGATGTTTCCATCGATTTGAATATTAATAGAATATACATTCCTTTAACAATTATGCATAACTATGGTTATAATGAAAAACTTTTTTATAAAAAAACTGAAAATCAAAATTTTAAAAGCATAATGAAGTTTTTAGTAAGTAAAACATATTCGATATTTGATGAAGGTAAATCTATAACTGATATATTAAACAGAAGGTTAAATTTAGAATTTAAAGCGATTTATAACGGAGGAACCGCAATTCTTGAGAAAATTCGGAAATCTGATTACAAAGTATTATCTAAAAGAGTGAGTTTAGGTAAGAAAGATAAACTTTTTATATTGTTAAAATCAATATTAGGAATTGGCTTCTGATACTAAGATAATAGAATCCGGAAATCGAAAACGAACAAGAAAAAGTAAAACGAATTTCTTATATTCAACTTTTTTTCTTAAAAAAAATAAATCTAATGCTTTAAATTCTATTTATTCATTTTGCAGAATAAGTGATGATATCGTGGATGAAGAAAACACATCACTAGAGAAAAAAGCAGTTAAATTTAATAACTGGAAAAACGAATTCATCGAGTCAATTAATGGAAGACCCTCCGGTAATTTTTTAACATATCTCAATAAAATCATTATCGACTATAATATTGATAAAAAATATTTTCTTGATTTATTAAAAGGAATGGAAATGGATCTAAACAGGCGGGAATTTCTGAATTTTAATGATTTATATGAGTATTGCCTTTGCGTTGCTTCGACAGTGGGTCTTATATTCATCAGTATAATGGAAAATAAAACCCCCGAGACAATAGAATACGCAATCAATCTTGGAGTTGCACTTCAATTGACAAATATTTTAAGGGATATCAGAAAGGATGCTTTAAACGGAAGAATTTATATCCCAAAAACTGATTTGGAAATGTTTCAATATACAAAAGAGGATATAATAAATAATAAATATAATGATAATTTTAAGAATCTTATGAAGTTTGAAATTCAACGTGCTAAATCCTTTTATGACAAAGCCCATGAAATCTTAAAAAAATCAGATTTCAAAATAATGCTTCCTGCCCTAATTATGGATTCTACTTATTTTAATATTTTAAAAAAGATTGATAGACTTAATTACGATATCTATTCAAATGAAATCAGGTTATCAAAATTCAGAAAAATCTTTATTTCATTTCAAGTTTATCTAAACACAATCTTAACCGGAATCAATGATTAAAAAAGTGACTGTAATCGGCGGGGGAGTTGCAGGTCTTTCATCGGCTGTATTTTTAAAAAATAAGGGTTTTGATGTTCAGTTGTATGAAAGTTCCCCGAAGCTTGGGGGACGCGCATCGAGTTATTTTGATAAAGACGAAAATATGTACTTCGATAATGGTCAGCATATATTTGCCGGATGGTATGAGGCAACCTTTGAGTACCTAAAATTGATAGGAACATTTGATAATTTGGATTTTCAAAAGTCATTGAACATCAAATTTATTGATAACAATAAAAATATATTTGAATTTTCTGCATTCGATTTACCGGTGCCATTTAATCTTTTATTCGGTTTTTTGAAATTCAAAGTTTTACATTTTAGGGATGTATTAAAGATTATCCGTTTACTGCTTTTCATCAGAAAAAATAATTTTAATCCTGTTTTCGATGGATTAAATCTTGACGAAATTTTTAAGATAATTCCTCAATCTATCAACAGTATGAAGTATTTTTGGGAACCTCTGATTATTTCAATTTTTAATTCATTTCCCGAAAAAGTGAGTTTTAAAATTTTCAAAAAAGTAATAGCTGTTGCTTATCAAAAAAAATCTTTTTCAGCATTAGTCTTACCAAAAGTTGATTTGTATAGCATAATTACAAAAGGTGCAGAAAATTATTTTCGGGAAAATCAAGTTGAAGTTCATTTATCTGAAATGTGCCAATCACTTAAAATAACCAATAATAAAATTGATTATGCTTTACTTTTAAATGGCAGTAAGATATACTCTGATGATTTCGTGCTCGCAGTACCTTATTATAATTTTTTTAAAATATTTTCAGAGGAGGATGTAAGAAAATATTTTCCTTATTCCAAAGAATTAACTCCTTCCTCGGTTATTTCAATTCATATTATTTTTGAAGACGTTTTATCGCCTGATATTATACCTTTTAACGAATATGGTATGCTTGGCATTACCGGTAAAACTATACAGTGGATTTTTCGGAAATCTAATTGTATTATTTCACTTACATTAAGTGCCGTAGATTTCGATAAATCGTTAAATGCCAAAACAAATTCGGAAATTTTCGATATTTGTCTTAAGGAATTATTTGAACTTTTTGTGCAGCTCAAACCAAATCGAATTATAAAATTCAAAGTTATAAGGGAAAAAAGAGCTACTTTTATTTCCGATGCGGAATCATTGATGGCAAGATTGAATTCTAAAGCAGAAATTAAGAATCTTTATTTAGCAGGGGACTGGGTAAATACAGGTCTCCCATCCACAATTGAAAGTGCCGTGAAAAGTTCTAAAATAATCAGCGAATTGATGGTAAAATGATCTTATCTCAAGTCGTTGAAATAATTCTTAACTATAGCAAGATCTTCAATAAAACCGTTAAGATTTTTCAAAGCATCGGAAGTATTATCTAAGAACTTTTTCCTGAATGACATTACAATTTCATCTTCCCCTGATTTTAACAACTCTGATAAATTAAAGATGAGTAACTCAATATTTGTCACGAACTCAGATAAAATATTCTGTTTTGATTTTTCTTCAATGATTTCCTTTGAAAAGATAGTTTTAAGACCTGTTAAGTATTTTCCTGTGAACATTATTTTATCCAAGATCGCAGAATCCGTGGAATAACCTGATAAATCAATAATGTATTCAAGTTCAGTTAAATATTTTAATTTATTACCGGAATGAACCTGTACTCTCGATAATAAGATTTTAGAATTTTCAGAAATCACACGCTAAATATAAAACTATGTAGTTTTTCCGTGACAACTCTTATATTTTTTACCGCTTCCGCAAGGACAGGGGTCATTTCTACCGACTTTTTTCCCTACCTTGATAGGTTGTTTTTTACCTATTTGTGCCGCTTCATTCTCTACAGGTTCGAGATTGCTATGGAAACCCATACCATCAGAAGTGGCATGAACTGTTTGAAGTCTTGACGTATTCACTTCTCTAGGACCTCTTATGTTTTGAGCCTCTTCCGGTGCTTGAGTAGTAAATTTAAAAATAAAGTTTATAACACCCGTATTAATTTCACCAAGCATATCTTGGAACAATCGAAAACCATCCATTTTATATTCAATAAGGGGATCTTTTTGACCGTAAGCTCTGAAATTTATACCTTCCTTCAGGTCATCCATTTCTCTTAAATGATCTTTCCATTTCTCATCAATTATGGTTAACATAGAAAATCTTTCCACTTGTGACATTAAATCAGGACCATATCTTTTTTCTTTTCTTTCATAAAATTCCCTTGTAAGTTTTTTAATAATTTCTTTTATACCGTCTTCACCTTTGGTTCTGAATTCCTCCGGAGTAAACTCAAATCTTATCAGAAAATCTCTTTGAACTTGATCTTTTAGTCCGTTCAAATCAGTTTCGGGATAGTATTTTTCTACAATTGAATCAACAGCGTCGTCAACATTTTCAAGTATTTTATCTTTTAGTCTCTCACCCATTAAAGCTTGTCTTCTCAATTTGTACACAACTTCTCTTTGCTGATTCATAACATTATCGTACTCGAGTAATCTTTTTCTTATTGCGTAATTGTTTTCTTCGACTTTCTTTTGGGCTCTTTCTACAGAATTTGTAATTAATTTGTGTTCTATCGCCTGACCTTCTTCGATTTTTAACCTTTGCATTATACTTGCAATTCTCTCGCTTCCGAACAGTCTCATCAGATCATCTTCAAGGGATAAAAAAAATCGAGATGAACCCGGATCTCCTTGCCTTCCTGCTCTACCTCTTAATTGCCTGTCAATTCTTCTGGACTCATGCCTTTCTGTTCCAATAATGTGTAAACCTCCCGCATCCGGAACTCCCGGTCCTAATTTTATGTCAGTTCCTCTTCCTGCCATATTAGTTGCAATCGTTATGGCTCCGGGTAATCCGGCATTTGCTATTATCTGAGCTTCTCTCTGATGCTGTTTTGCGTTGAGTACTTCATGGGGTATTGAACGACGTTTTAACAACCTTGAAATCGTTTCTGAAACCTCGACGCTAGTTGTTCCAACAAGAACAGGTCTTTTTTGATTTCTCATTTCTACTATTTCGTCTATAACCGCTCTATATTTATCTATCCGTGTTCTGTAAACACGGTCATTTGCATCTGTCCTGATGCAAACTTGGTCTGTGGGTATCACAACTACATCAAGTTTATAAATATCAAAGAACTCGGTTGCTTCTGTTTCGGCAGTTCCAGTCATACCGGCTAATTTCTTATAAAGCCTGAAATAATTTTGAAGAGTAATGGTCGCAAGAGTTTGAGTATCTTTTTCTACTTTAACATTTTCTTTTGCTTCTATTGCCTGGTGTAATCCTTCGGAATATCTGCGACCCTGTAAAATCCTTCCGGTAAATTCATCCACAATCATTATTTTTCCGTCCTGAATAACATATTCTACATCTTTTTCATAAAGGGAGTATGCTTTTAATAATTGCTCGACAGTGTGTAATCTATCACTTCTTTCCGAATATAATTTATAAAGATCATCTTTTTTTATATCTTTCTCAGAATTTGAGAGATCCGGATTGTGTTCAATTTCAGCAACTACTGCCCCCATATCAGGTAAAGTGAAGAAATCTCTTTCAACAGCAGACGGAGCAAGAAATTCCCTTCCTTTTTCAGTTAAATCAGTAGTATGTGATTTTTCATCTATTACAAAATATAGTTCATCATCAACGACGTGCATTTCCTTAGCCTTATCCCTGTTGTAAAAAGACTCTGTATCCTGAAGAAGTTTTTTATTAGCACCATCGCTCAATAACTTCTGAAGTTTTTTATGTTTAGGTAATCCATGCTGAGCTCTTAAAATCGCTAGTCCGGCATATTCAAACTCATCTTTTGAATAATTCTCTTTGGTCAAGATTTGTTCTGCTTCAGATACGACTGTATTTATCAATGACTTTTGAGCTTCAAATATTCTTTTTATCCTGGGATTAATTTCATCAAATTTGTGTTGACCAATATCTACGGGACCTGAAATTATTAATGGCGTTCTTGCTTCATCTATCAAAACAGAGTCAACTTCGTCAACTATAGCGTAAAAATGTCTTCTTTGTACCAGATGTGTTTTATCAACAACCATATTATCCCGGAGATAGTCAAATCCAAATTCATTATTGGTTCCATAAGTGATATCACAGTCATACATTTCCCGCCTTATTTCAGAGTCCATATCATTAAGTATTACACCTATTTTCATACCATGAAATTTAAAAATTTCACCCATCCATTCGCTGTCACGTTTTGCCAGATAGTCGTTTACCGTAACGAGATGCACACCTCTTTCTGCTAAAGCATTTAGATATAAAGGTAGAGCCGCAACAAGAGTTTTACCTTCACCTGTTGCCATTTCTGATATTCTGCCCTGATGTAATACAATTCCGCCTATTAATTGAACATCAAATGGTATCATATTCCATTTTATCTTAAAACCTGCAGCATCCCATTCTCTTCCGCACAATCTTCTGCATGTATCCTTTACAACAGCAAAAGCTTCAGGTAAAAGATCATCCAAAACGGATTTCACTATTTCGTAATAGTCATCATTGAGATTATCAATTTCTGTATTAATACTACTAATTTCTTCATGGGATAAATCTTCTTTAAGTTTCTCTTGTAATTCTGTGATTCTGGTCTCAATTTCAGATGTTTCGCTTTTAATTCTATTCTTAAATTCGGTTGTTTTATTGATTAATTGCTCGTCAGTCAGTTTCTGATATTCTACATAATATTCATTGATTTTATCAATTACAGGTTGAATTATTTTTATATCCTTCGTATGCTTCGATGGAAATAACTTAGAAATAAATTTTAACATATTTAATTACGTATCTATACTTTTTTTAATGAATTTTACAAATTTAACATTATTAATAACCAAAAGAAAAATAAAAAACCATCTCATTGCGATTATCATTGAAAGTAAGTATATAAAAAATAGTACTTTCTAATAAAAAGCACCTTTTTTTTACAGTGATTATAAAACAAATTGATTTAAGTCTTATAAATATTTAACTTTGCAGGTAATATTAATTGTTAAACTTCAAATAAGGAGAAAAAAAGAAATGGCAATAATGATAACATCGGAATGCATAAACTGCGGAGCTTGTGAACCGGAATGCCCAAATAGTGCAATATATGAAGGTGGAGCAAGCTGGGAATTCGGCGGAAAATCATTTGGGGAAAACGATGCGACTGCTTCAGGCGCAACCGGATTTTTCTCGAACGATTATTTTTTTATTGTTCCCGATAAATGCACAGAATGTGTCGGTTTTCATGATGAACCTCAGTGTGCAGCCGTATGTCCTGTTGATTGCTGTGTTCCTGACCCGCAAAGAGTTGAGGATAAAGATACTTTGATGAAAAGAAAAGAATATCTTGACGGATTAGGTAGGTAATTATTACTTAATTTTAAAGATTTATATTAATCTTTAATTTCTGTAGAAGTTTGATTTTGATTATTCGTAAAATTCTGTTGATTTGTATCGGCGGGAATACTTGAATTTTCCAATAGTGAACTATCTGTTTGTAAGCCTCCTATATGGGAGGCTTCTTTTTTAAAAATCCATTTATATCCTATCACTATTAACAAAAAGCCCAGAGATACCCAAATATCTGCAAAATTAAAAATCGGCCATGTATAAACCGTTTTACTGAAAATCCTGAAATCAGGAATATCAAAATGAAAAAAATCTACAACTTTTCCATAAAAAAGTGGTGCGTATCCATATGCAATACCATAAAATGTTCTATCGATCATATTTCCAATTGCTCCCCCTAATATAAAAGCGAGAGAGATACGAAGATAAAGACTTTGATTACGGTTCTTATAAATAAAATATATTATTAGAATAGTGGCAAATATAGTGAAGAGGGATAAAAATAACTTGCCCCCTAATTCTATACCGAATGCCATACCCGGGTTTTCTATATAAGTTAATCGGAAAAAATTTCCTATAATATTGATACTACTACCGTAGTCCATACCTTTATGAGAAATTCCAAGGAAGGGGATATTTAATCCTTTTATAAATAATTTCGAGACCTGGTCAATAATTACCAAAAAAAATGTCAGAAATATAACACGCAAAATTTTGTATTATCCTCTCAGGTTTTTACATTCGATGCAATGCTGTGTAATCGGAACGAGTTCTAATCTTTCTTTCGGAATCAAAGGACAAGTTTTGCAAAGATATTTTGGTTCATCTATGCAATCTATGCAAATACCATAAGTTCCATGGTCAATCCTCGTAAGTGCTTCCTGAAGGTATCCTAAATATTTTTCATCACGCTGGACAAATAAATAATTTTTTTCCCTTTCCATTTCATCTGTTCCCTGTTCTGCCATATGTGTTGCATAAGTCAGATTATCACCTACATATTCACCGGTTTCTGTGTCAACTAATGCTTTCATGTTTGCTTCAGCACTTTGAATGATTAATTTTCTTTCGTTTAAAATAACTTCTTTGAAATGTTTTAGCTCTTTTGCTGTATAAAGTAATTTACTGCTCTTTTTTATAGGTTTGGCTTTTGCTTTAAGTGATTTTTTCACTTTTGGCAATTTAGAAGTTTTAATCTTAAAAGATTTCAGAGCTTTAACTTTAGGTGAAGCTTTAACTTTAGGTGAAGCTTTAACTTTAGGTGAAGCTTTAACTTTTGGTGAAGCTTTAACTTTATGCAAGATTTTCTTTTTCTTCACTTGTACAGCTTTCTTTTTATTTGCTCCTTTGGAAACTTTTATGGGTTTTCCGGAAGGTTTTTTCGTTTTTTTTACGGGTTTCAATTTTGTAACATTTTTCTTTTTCATAAAATACTATTTTTTTCAATAATTTATAATTTTTCTATTAGAAAATCACAGGTTTCTCCGTTAATGTCTGTCTTGAAATATTCTTTTCCATTATCATTAATTGACAATTCTTTACATAATATTTCATTACTGAAACTGTCAAAATTACTTTTCAGTATTTTTTCAATTTTGTCAGTTGTTCTGATTAATATTTTTATGTTATCATTAACTTTAAAATTGTTTGTTTTCCTGTAATTCTGAACTCTGTTTACAAATTCACGTACAATACCCTCATCTATCAGTTCTTTATCCAGTTTTGTATCAAGAGCTACTGTGATGCTTCCTTCTGACTCGATAAGCCAGCCTTCAATATTTTCAGTAAGTATATCGATATCTTCCCTTGAAATTTCGAAATTCTCTATACTGATTTTATTGTTTCTTTCAATTACCTTAATATCTTCGTGTTTTAAATTATTTATCAAAGACTGAATCTTTTTAACATCTTTTCCGAATTTTGGACCTATTACTTTGAAATTTGGTTTAGCCTTTTTTCTAATAATATTAGAATCACCCTCTATCAATTTCAACTCTTTTACGTTTATTTCATCTAATATAATGTCTTTTACCTTCAATATCTTGCTACTTTGTTCCTTTTCAAGGACCGGAATTATTAATTGTCTTAAAGGCTGCCTTACTTTTAGGTTATTTTTAACTCTAACTGAGCGGACAAGATTAACAATTTTTTGAGCAAGATCCATTTCTTCCTGAAGTTCTTCGTTTATCAAATCTGAATTTGAATCTGTGAATTCGGAAAGATGAATTGAACTTTCCGGATTTTTTAATCCGAGATATAATTTCTCTGTAAGAAATGGTGATAATGGTGCAGATAATTTCAATACTTCTATAAGAACTTCATAGAGTGTGCAAAACGCACTTAATTTGTCATTATTATTTGCAGGATTTCTGAATCTTTTTCTGTTGCGCCTGATATACCAATTTGATAATTCATCTAATGTAAAATCATACAAGATCCTTGAAGCTTTTGTTATATCATAATTATCCATCAAGTCGAAATAATCTTTCTTCACAGAGTTTAATTTGGAAATAATCCATTTATCAATATCTGCTCGATCATTCTCCGGAGTTATATGTGCTTCTTTATATTCAAAACCTATCATATTCGAATATATCACAAAAAATTTATAAGTATTAATAAGCGTATCAAAAAACTTATTCTTCACCTCTATAAGATCGTCCTCATTGAACAATTTGGATTTACCCATTGGTGAGGAAAATACTAAATACCACCTCAAAATATCCGCACCAAATTTATCCAGCATAACAAATGGATCAACAACGTTCCCTACAGATTTGCTCATCTTTTTACCAAATTTATCAAGTATAAGACCGTTTACAATCAGATTTTTATATGCGGGTTTTCCAAACAAAAAAGTGCCAATTGCATGTAAAGAGTAAAACCATCCTCTTGTTTGGTCTAATCCTTCAGCAATAAAATCTGCAGGATAATTATGCTCAAATAGTTCTTTATTCTCAAAGGGATAATGATATTGGGCAAAAGGCATTGAACCACTATCAAACCAACAGTCTATAACTACCGGTTCTCTTTTCATCATTTTTCCTGTATCTGATAAAACTTCCAAAGTATCGATAAACGGTAAATGAAGGTCTAATGGTTTTTTCTCGTTATATACGTCGTCAAAATTTAATGATTTTGTCCTTAATTCTTCGATACTACCTATGCATTCATAAACGATTTCTCCTTGTTCATTATCATAACTCCATATCGGAAGGGGAGTGCCCCAGAACCGGTTTCTTGATAATGCCCAGTCTTTATTTTCTTCCAGCCAGTTTCCAAATCTTCCGGTACCAACCTCAGCAGGATACCAATTAATTTCCTTATTCAGGGAAATCATTTTATCCTTATATTTTGTGGTTTGGATAAACCAGGAATCGGTAGCATAATATATTAAAGGTTTTTTATGTCTCCAGCAAAATGGATAGCTATGTGTAAACATTTCTTTCTTGTAAAGCCTCCCGGAAATTTTCAGATCATTAATAATTTCTGGATCAGCTTCTTTAAAATTCATGTTTTCATATCTGCCAAATCCTTTCTTGAATAAACCATTTTTTTCAACAGCTTGAAGCATAGGTAAATCATATTTCAAACCAATATTGTAGTCGTCTTCACCAAATGCGGGAGCAATATGGACAATTCCGGTACCATCTTCCATAGTAACAAAATCACCGCAAGTAACATAATATGCTTTTTTATCAACATTCATTAATTCAAACAGACTCGAATATTCAATGAACTCTAATTCTTTTCCGTTAATTTCTCTGATAATTTCATACTCTTCCTTAAGTACTCTCAATCGGGCTTTTGCTAAAACTAATTTTCCGTGTTCCTGAGTATTTACTACTACATATATTTCATCCGGATTGACACATAATGCTACATTTGATAAAAGTGTCCAGGGAGTTGTAGTCCAGACTAAAAAATCAGTATCTGAAAATTTCTCCGATTTTATTTTAAATTTCACATAAATTGAAGGATCTTTAATATCCTGATATCCTTGAGCGACTTCATGAGAAGATAAAGGAGATTCACATATCGGGCAAAATGGCTGAATTTTAAATCCTTTATAAATTAATCCCCCGTCAAAAAATCTTCTAAGTGCCCACCATACAGATTCAATATATTCGTTGTGAAATGTCACGTAGGCATCTTTAAGGTCAATCCAGTATCCCATTCTGTGAGTAAGATTTTCCCATTCTGAAAGATAGGTAAAAATTGATTCTCTGCACGCATTATTAAATTCAGTTGCTCCGAAGTGTTTTATATCATCTTTTGATCTGAAACCAAGTTTTTTTTCAACTTCGACTTCAACCGGAAGACCATGAGTATCCCAACCTGCTTTTCGATTGACTTTATATCCTGACATAGTTTTATATCTGCAGATCATGTCCTTGACTGTTCTTGATATTACGTGATGTATGCCGGGAACACCATTAGCTGTAGGAGGTCCTTCATAAAAAGTAAATTCCTTTTTTGAGGCTTTTTCTGATATACTTTTTTTAAATGTACCGTTTTTTTCCCAATACTTTAATATGCCTAACTCTAAATCAGGAAGTTTAATATTATCTTCTAAATTTTTATACATATTTTTGCCAAAAATAAACACGTAAACTAAATAATAAAGAATATAATATCAATGTATATATTGATAATTATAATATCCCATTTCCCAAACGAAATAGTTTTAGTTCTGGAGTTAACTTATATAAAAATATAATGGTAAGTCAATTTTTACTTTTTAATAATCTCGCTTTTAATTATTTATCTTGTTCGCGTTTAATTCGGTAAAAACTGATAATTTATTTGCCTAAGTACTTATGTTCTGATGTGAATAGGAGAAAAAAATATTATTAATCAAATTTTAATTAAAAAATTATTTAATCCCGGTTATTTGATTTTTTCTTGATTTCTTTCCTCAAAAATTGTCTTAGATTTTTTTGAAAGACTATCGATTTAGCAATCTGAGAAGGAGAGAAAATCGTTTTTAAATTGTTAAAATATTCTTTTTTAGAATTTTCAATAAGCTGATCAATTTCAAGGAGTCTATCGATTTTTGTGCTGATATCTGATGATTCAGGGTTATCTTCGATTGATTGAATTATTTCGATCTTTTCTTTGTTTAACTTTTTTATTCCATCTCTGCTTTGGTTAAAGAATTCAAAATATTTATCTGCCAAAGAATCCGATATGTTAAGTTTTTCAGTAATTTTTGCTTTCAATAACTTCTGATACTTTTTCAAATTATCATTTTGCGCATTTAATAAATGATAAGTTGCAAACATCAGGATAATGAGAAAAACTAATTTTGATATTTTATTTTTCATATTATTTTATAATTTTTCATTTTTAAGATTGTTTAATATCTCAATTTGAGATTCTTCATTCAGATCTAAGAATTCATTTTCAAGGTTATTTAACTCTTCTTCATCCTTAGAGAAAAAATCTGTTTCCTCTGAATTCTCAATAATGTTTTCTTCAATGTTGTAAAATTTATTTTGCTCATTATTTTTCACCTTTTTGGATTTCAAGGTATTAAAAGTATTAATCTCCGAATTTAATTGATCGTTGTCTCTTTGAACTATATCTTCAGATTCATTAACATGACTATTATCATTCATATCTTTGTTCATAATAACACCATTTTCAGTGTTCTTATTAGAAAAATTTTCGGAAGAATCAGCAATATTTGTAATTTTGTAGAAACTAATTCTGTAAATCAGTAATATCAGAATAACGGGTAATGCGGGAATAAGATATTTCCAATGCGATCGTATGTTCCGCAGAAAAGAAATCAATGAAAATCCCAAATTACTCCTGGTATGAATCCGGCTATTTATCCTAGGTAAAATTGTATTAAAATAATGATCAGGAGGTTCACTGACATTGGCGGAATGAATGAAATTAAATGTATTCCTAAAATTTTCATATATCTTTTTGAATTCGGGATTGATATTTATTTCGTTTTCTATAGCTGATATAATTTCTTTATCATTTATATTTCCGTTAATATAATCCGGTATATGATAACTTAATTTACTTGAATTCTTATCCATTGATATTTATTCATTAAAAATTCTTTTCTTTTTAAGATGTTCCTCAATTTTTTTAATTGCATGAAAATAATTCGCTTTTAATCCTCCTATCGATTTATTCAATATATTTGAGATTTCTTCATAAGTGAGATTCTCATAATATCGTAAATTGAATACCGCTCTTTGTTGATCAGGTAATGTAAGAATCGCTTCCTCAAGATTTTTTGTTTTATTATAACTATCATAGATTTCATCCGAATTTTTTTCATCCGATTTCAAATTGTATGCCTCTTTGCTAAAATCACCTTTTTTGTTTAATATTATGTGTCTTTTTTTTAAGTGGTTTAAAGAATGATTCATCGCCATTTTATAGATATATGTAAAAAATTTTGAATCTCCTCTGAAAGAATCGATAGAATCATATAATTTTATAAAAACTTCCTGAGTTAGATCATCAGCTTCATCATGATCAATCACCATTTTTCGTATAAACCAATATATTTTCTTTTGATATTTCAAAACGATATAATTGAATGCTTTTTCATTACCACGTCTGAAACTTTCAATAATCACTGTATCTTCACTATTTATGTCAATATTATTCCTGTTCAATATTATACTTCTCAAAAATTAGACAATCTTATGCAATAAAAGGTTTAATAGTTTAAAATTGCAATTATTTCTTAAAAAATCAATAATTAATGATTTTTAAATTTATCAATTTTTTCAGTTTAACTATCGAAATCCTTTGGTAAATTTAAACGATGAAATCTCCGATTACTAATTTTGACTACATAAAAAAGAACTATTTAACTTTCACAGTAATACTTTGTGTGATTATTATTTTATTTATATTTATAATAAATTTTGTGAATAATAAATTAATAAATACAGATATTAAAAACAGTCAAAACCTTGAAGAACTTGTACCTCCCGTTACAGAAAAGAAGGAAGAAAATTTATCTTTCAAGGATAACTTGAATAGTAATTCATATCAAATTATGAATTTCGTTGATAAATTGTTTATAAATTGGGACAATATTTTTGAGTACTTTGTTTATAACAGATTTATTTATAAATATGACACTTCAGAATTTAAAATTGATATAACTAAAAGTATAGAAAAATTTAGAAGCAGTTATTCCAGAGGCAATGTTGATAACCTCGTCAAAGATTATGGCGAATTAATTAAAAAGGAGTGCAATATTTACAAATTAGATTGGAGATTGATACTTTCAATAATACGTCAGGAATCATACTTTGACCCAAATGCTGTCTCTCACGCAGGTGCTTTAGGATTGATGCAAATAATGCCCGGAACAGGTAGTAGTCTTCAAAACATTTTACAACTTGAAGATACACGATCCCCGCAGAATAATCTGATTGCAGGAATATATTTTTTTGCAACTCTGGTAGCAGATTTTGAATTCACAGGTGATGATAAATATCAGTTTGCGTTGTGTTCTTACAATGCAGGACTTGGGAGAACTATTGATGCTATGTCTATAACTTATTACCTGAATCAAGATTATAAGAAATGGGAGAATGTGAAAGAGAATCTCAGACACTTAAGTTCAAAATCAGACTCCTTGCATAAACTTATATGGTCACAATCAAAAAGGCCTCTGTATGGAATGCTTGAAAATTGGCAAGAACCATATACTTATGTTACTAATGTTATGTTCTATTTTGAAGAATACAAGAAATTATTTGACTCGAATCTCATTGAAAGCAAACCGAAAAAGAAAAATAATAAATCTAAGTCGAAAAGAGGGAAATAATTTTAATACGGTGGAACTATCGTACTGCCATAGTAAGAGATAGGCACATAATTTTATTTACTCCGGATTTTCTAAGCACTTTTATTACTTCGTTCAAAGTGGCACCTGTTGTAATAACGTCATCGACAAGAATAATATTTGAATCCCTAAATTCGTTTTTATGATAAAGGTTTTTGATAAATGCATTTTTAACATTTAATTCCCTCTTATGAATTGATAAGTGAGTCTGTGTTGTAGTATTTTTCTTTCGTATAATCAGGTCTTCAACATATTTCAAATTTAAAACTTCATTCATCCCTCTGCAAATATAGTCAGATTGATTATAACCTCTTTCTCTGAATTTAATTTTATGGAGTGGTACAGCTGTAATAATGTTAAATATATTGGCATTATTAAATTCAGTTCTTATTAGTAATTCATTTGCAAAATACTTGCCTAAAAAATATCCCAATCTTTTCATACCTTCAAATTTTAAATAATGTATCAGTTTTTGAGTATCACTATCTTCCTGAAATCGGAAAAGTGAATATGAATAATCACTTTTAAGCTTAAATTTCAATTCTAACAAATCATTTTTATTGACCCTTTGAAGTGAATTTAGTACTTTATCATCTATATATTGATTCGAATTGCTTGGTGTCAGTTTGATATCTGATAAGATACAAATTTTAGGAAAAATAAAATCTAAGATATCATCTTTTAAAGGAATTTTCAAAAGAAAATTATTTTACTTTAGCTTTTTATATTTGAATTTTTTTGGTTCAATATTACCTAATCTTTTTTTCTTATTTTCTTCGTATTCCGAGAATGATCCTTCGAAAAAATAAACCTCAGAATTACCCTCGAATGCAAGAATGTGTGTGGCAATTCTATCAAGGAACCATCTATCATGTGAAATTACAACTGCACAACCTGCGAAATTATCCAAACCGTCTTCTAATGCCCGTAAAGTATTAACATCAATGTCATTGGTAGGTTCGTCAAGAAGAAGAACATTTGCTTCGGATTTTAATGTCATTGCAAGATGTAAGCGGTTTCGTTCTCCGCCGGAAAGCATACTTATTTTTTTCTCTTGATCGGTGCCACTAAAATTGAATCGGGAAACATAAGCTCTTGAATTGAATAATTTCCCATTTAAATTAATAAATTCTTCACTTCCTGATATTACTTCCCAAACAGTTTTTTCCGGGTCAATTTCTGTATGCTCTTGATCTATGTATCCAAGTTTAACCGTTTCACCGATTTCTATACTTCCCGAATCAGGAGTTTCGGAACCTAATAGAAGTTTAAACAAGGTAGTTTTACCGGCTCCATTTGGACCTATTACTCCAACAATTCCGGCAGGTGGAAGATTAAAATTGAGATTCTCGAAGAGAAATTTATCTCCAAATGCTTTGGATAAATTTGTGGCGTTTATTACTTTATTTCCAAGTCTTGGACCATTGGGTATGTAGATTTCTACTTTTTCTTCTTTTTGGTTTGAATCTTCATTTAACAATTGATCATATGCTTGAAGTCTTGCTTTGGCTTTTGAATGTCTCGCCCTTGGTGACATTCGAACCCATTCTAATTCTCTTTCAAGAGTCTTTCGTCTTTTGCTTTCTTGTTTCTCTTCAAGCTGCAGACGTTTAGACTTCTGGTCAAGCCAGGAAGAATAATTTCCTTGCCATGGAATTCCTTCTCCACGGTCAAGTTCTAAAATCCATTTAGCAGCATTGTCTAAAAAATATCTATCGTGAGTAATTGCTATGACTGTACCTTTATATTGTTGTAAATGTTGCTCAAGCCAAAGAATCGATTCTGCATCCAAATGATTAGTTGGTTCGTCCAATAATAATATATCAGGTTCGGAAAGCAAAAGCCTGCATAATGCAACTCTTCTTTTTTCTCCTCCGGATAAATGTTGAATTGGTAAATGACCTTCAGGGGTATTTAATGCCTCCATTGCTCTGTTTAATACAGAATCAATTTCCCATGCATTTTTTTGCTCTATTAATTCTGTTAATTCTCCCTGTCGTTCGATTAATTTGTTCAATTCATTGTCTGACATTGGTTCAGAAAATTTATCATTTATTTTATTATACTCATCTAAAATGTTGAATATCTCTCCTACACCCTCCTGAATTATTTCTTTGACCGTCTTAGAATTATCAAGTTTTGGTTCTTGCTCTAAAATGCCGATACTGTATTCTTTTGTAAAATGAATATCGCCATCAAAACTTTCATCCATACCGGCAATAATTTTGATAAGTGAAGATTTACCGGACCCATTCAGACCAATAATTCCAATTTTAGCACCATAAAAAAATGAAAGATATATGTTCCTCAAGACTTGTTTATTAGGAGGAAAAAACTTACTGACTCCTACTAACGAAAAAATTATTTTATTATCCTGCATAGTAAAATATTAAAATGATGAGCGGAGGTGCGGAAATAAATCTTAAGATAAATAATGAATATTGGATCTGCTTTAATAATAATATTTAATCAATTTCATTAAGTAAATTTGATAAAAATGATTTCAATTCAGATAAATCTTTTCTTAAATGTTCAGGTGCATCGATATTTTTATTCAGAGAATTATCAATATCACTAAAAAGGCTTAATTCATTTTTGCTTTTTACCTGATTCGGTTTCGCTAAGATACTTTTTTTAACAATTTCAAGTCTTGTACCAGTATTATTTTCTTCTTCTGATCTATCTGTGTAGTTTTTAAGTAAATTTTTGGCACCTTCGATTGTATATTTTTCTTCTCTTAATAATTTCTTTATCTGAAAAATGAGTTTAATATCTTTATTAGTATAAATCCTGTTTCCTGCTAAATTTTTTGCGGGTTTTAGTTGTTCAAATTCGGTTTCCCAATATCTTAGAACGTATTGTTCTAAATCAGTTATTTTACTGACCTCACTAATTGAATAGTAAAGTTTCTTCATCGCAAAACTTTTTTTCATAGCCATAATTATTTTTTCTGTAAATTAACTTAAAAAAGAGAGTAAGTCAATATATTAGTTTAACAATATAGACTTAACATCCAAATAATTAATGTGGATAGATAGTAACAGTTTAAAATATTATTAGAAAGAATCGATTGCTGGTATTTAAATAATTATCACAAATACTCTGATATGTATTTTTATAATATAAATAATTTCTTAATTTATCTTAATTTAAATTAATTAAAATGGAAATTAAATATATTTTATTCGCTTTATTTCTGACACTAATTTTGTCATCGTGTAGTAAAAAACCCGATGCACTGTATATTAATGGTAAAATCCATACTTTGGATGAAAACAACACGATCGTAGAAGCTGTAGCCGTTAGAAACGGTTTAATTATAGATTTAGGGACTACAAAAGAAATTTCAGAAAAATATGGACCTGAAAACATAATAAACCTTGAAAATAATACTGTTATACCTGGATTAATCGATTGCGATGGTTCTCTTGTCGAATTTTCTAAAAATTTTCTTTACACTGTTTACCTTAATAATGTAAAATCACTTCAAGATCTCAGAAGTAAAATTAAAAATAAATCTTCAGATCTGTCGAATGGAGATTGGATTGTATTTTATAACCTTAATATGACTGATTCGTTAATAGAAAAGATAAATAAAAATTTTATTGATGAAGTTGCAAAAGAAATAAATGTTGTATTGGTGGATTCTCTAAAAATACTTACTATAATCAATAGTAAGGGAATAGAGACACTTCAGATCACCAATCTGATTCCTGACCCAAAAAACGGCGAGATTCAAAAAGATAAAAAGGGTAATCTTACCGGACTTTTTTTTGATGATGCGCAGAAGTTGATTTATGAAAATATTCCGGAATTAAATCGTAAGCAGGTATTTAATTCTGTCGAAAAAGGATCAAAAGAACTTCTCAGATACGGAATAACTGAAATTCATGACAGGACGATTGGGAAGGAAGCTATAGAATTGTTGAAGGAATTGATTGACAGTAATAAATTATCAGTTAAAGTATATGGTGTGTTAACAGGTAGTGACGAAGGATTTGAGGATTATCTTAAAAAAGGATTAATCGAAAATTATAAGGATAAACTAACTGTACGAGCTGTAAGCCTGGATTATGACGGTGCATTCGAACTACAGGAAGCATCCATGAATGATGAGTATAAAACAGAACCAAAAGTTAAACAACCATATATTGATGAAAAAACCATAAATGACGTATTTACAAAAGCAATAGATAAAAATTTTCAATTCAGAATAAAAGTAGTAGGGGACAAGGGATTATCCGAAGTATTAACTGCATTAGATAAAATTATTAAATCTAAAAATCCTAAAGATCATAGAACTATTTTAGAATATGTTGAATTTACGAATCCGCCGGAGATAAACAAAATGAAAGAATTAAATATTATTCCTTCGTTGAGACCCGAGACTACAATAAACGATATAGAAAATTTGCCAAATTTATTGTCCAATGTTAAATTGAGAAATATTGGATTATGGAAAACATTGTTGCAAAGCTCAGGAAAGTTTATAACGGGATCAGGATTCCCGTTCGAAAACCAGATAAATCCTTTTCTGCAAATGTATTTCCTTGTTTCGGGTAAATCACTTGATTCGGATAATAATAAAATTCAAAATCCTGAACAAAAGATTAGTATTCTGGATGCCATTAAATCTTATACAATCTGGGCTGCCTACTCGGCATTTGAGGAAAAAATTAAAGGCAGTATCGAAAAGGGTAAAGTTGCTGATATGGTAGTATTATCAGATGATATATTCGTTGGTGACACCAATATATTACTTAAAGTAAAAGCACTTAAAACTATTATAAATGGTAAAGTTGTATATGATTATACAAAATAATATTTAACTGATATGGACGAGAAGAAATTGGATCGATTACTTGATATTTTAAATTTTTCCTCCATGATTCTTGCAGATAAGGGTTTCAAAAATGCAAGGCTAAATGTTGAACTGCTTTTGTCATTTGTATTGAAATGTAATCGGTTACAGTTATATATAGACTTCGAAAAACCCCTTAGTGTTCTAGAAAAATCTGAGTTTAAATCCTTATTACGCAGAAGATTGAATTATGAACCCTTGCAATATATACTTGGCAAAACTAATTTTTTTGGTTACGAAATTCAACTTTCAAACTCCGTTTTGATCCCGCGTCAGGAAACAGAATTACTGGTTGAGTGTATAATAAATGATTTAATCCAGTTTAAATACGATTCAGTGAATATACTTGAAATAGGAAGCGGCTCAGGTTGCATTTCCATTGCTCTTTCAAAAGAATTAAAAAAGCATTCTATTTTTTTTAATATTAACTCGATAGATATTTCTTCTGAAGCTATCCAAATAGCTGAATTAAATAAAAAGAAAAATAATTGTGAGAATTTAAATTTTACTTGTGCGGATGTGTTTAATATTAAGAATTTTGATAATTATAATTACATTATATCGAATCCTCCGTATATTTCTGTATCAAATTTTGAAAATCTTGACAATGAAATTACTAAATATGAACCTGAAATAGCATTAACCGATTTTTCAGATGGATTTACTTTTTATAAGCATATTTTTACGACATTAAAGAATACTAATTCAACCTGCAAAGTGTTTTGTGAAATAGGCTACGACCAAAAAGATTTTCTCGAGAACTATTTAAATTCCTTGGATTTATTTAAATATAAATTCTATAAAGACTATTCAGGTCTATACAGAATAATTAAAGCAGAAAATTGATGAAAACTGTTATTCAACGCGTAACTTCCGCCAGTGTAGTGGTAAATAATTCGATTCATGCTGGTATTACTAAAGGCCTGTTAGTTTTTCTGGGAATTGAAATATGTGACTCAGAATCATCAGCTGATTTTCTGTCACGTAAAATCCTCGATTTGAGAATATTTTCGGATGAGAATGATAAAATGAATTTATCTGTTAAGGATATTAGCGGTGAATTATTAATTGTATCTCAATTTACGTTATGCACTGTTGAAAAAAGTGGGAATCGTCCAAGTTTTTCAAATGCTGAAATACCTAAAAAAGCCAAATATTTATATGAATATTTTATTGAAAGAACAATAAATTATTATCACAGATCTAAAGTGTTTTCGGGAGTTTTTGCTGAAATGATGAAAATTAATTCTATAAATGATGGTCCGGTAACAATTTTAATGGAAAGAAAATGAAAGATATAAAAAATCTTACAATTTGTATTATTGGTTCAGGCAAAGTCGGATCAGCACTCACTTTTGAATTAGTTGAAAAAGGATTTAAGGTCAGATATTTAGTAAGCCGCAATCTTGAACATCTTCAAAAAATTGCAAAATCAATCATTAATATTGCTTTTTCTGACAAACTTGAAATAGAATTTATTAAAAAAAGTGATATTATTATTATTTGTATTCAGGATAAATTCATCTATGATTTTGTTTCTAAACTGAAGAATACCGGTTTAAATTATTATGGTAAGTTCATCTTCCATACAAGTGGTTTTTTATCTTCGGATGTATTTAAAAACGTCAAAATTTCGAAAAATAATATTGGTTCTTTTCACCCCGTTCAAACTTTTAACAAAATATCCTTTAAAAAAAGTAATCTTTTTAAAGGAATCTATTGGGGGATAGAAGCAGGTAATGAATTGAGAAAAGTGCTGATTAATATTTCAAGAGCATTAAACTCAAATTACATTCTAATACCAAAGAAAGATAAACATATGTATCATTTTGCCTGTGTTTATTCTTCAAATTTTCTTGTCACATATTTAAAAATATTGGACACAATGATTTCAGATACGAAAATTAAACCTATAAAGAATATTGAAATATTTCTTCCCATAATTAGGCAAACATTGAATAATATTGAACAAAATGGATTTAGTAAATCATTGACTGGTCCATTTGTAAGAAAAGATTTCAGAATAATTGAAGGACATTTAAAGTATTTGAAAAAAAACTCACCTGAAATTATACCTCTATATTTGTGTTTTGGTAAATGTGCAATTGATATATCTTCAATAAATAATCCTTTTTCAAATTCCGAATTATCGGAATTAGAAAAAATATTTAAGAAATATAATAATAATTTAATTTAATAATGGCTAAAAATATCAAATTAGTATTTTTATTTTTAATTTTCTTGACCCCATTAAAATCTTATTCTCAAAACAAAGCAATTAATTTTAGCCATACAACTATAATTAATCAGGATTCTATTATTAAAGGAGAAACTTTTAGTGGTAAACTTGGTGGAATATTTATATCACCATTCCTCGGAATAGAATGGCCTGTAAAAATATTTAATACGACTTCGGTAAATTCTTTAACATACGGGTTGAAGTTAGAATTTGCGAATATAAAATTATATCCTGTAATTCTTGGTGCTATATATACTTACCAGAATAACACCGGAAAAGATGAATTTTTGACAAAAAATTTATTAAACTTTTTAAATACAAAAATAACCTCATTTGGAATTACTGCTGATATTCTTCTTAACAAATACATTAAATCTAACTTCACTCTGCCGTTTCTGACTCTGGAACTCAAATATTTAAAAATTCAGAAAGAAATATCACCAACTGAAAATACATTAAATATTATAATGAATGATAATTTAATGGGTATTACTGTGGGAGGTGGTTTTACATTACATATTTTTGATATTTATGGTACTTATACATTCGCGAAGGATTACTCTTCAGCAGGTATTAAAACCCGAATTCATTTTCCATTAATTAAATTTTAAAACTTTCTTCCTTTCCAGTTTATTTTATTTCCAAAAAGGAAAGAAATTGGCAGTAGTAAACCGTATAATGCAAAATAAATCTGGAAAAAGGGATAGTAAATAAAAAGTTTTCGAATCTTTAATTTCCGATAAGCAGGAATTGTAATTAATAAATCAGATATTATTTTGATTGATATAATGGATAAATATACAAAAGGAGGAAGAAATATTAATCCAAAAATTAATATAAAATTCATAACATATAATTCAAATCCCATCAAATATCTAAATAAATTAAGTTCTGTTCCACCCTTGAACCATCTCTTCTTTTGGTTATATAATTCACTGATTTTTCTGCATGGATTTGTTTTTACTAAACATTCTGGATCGATAGGAAATTTTATAACGTAATTCTCTTTGTGTTGAGAAATCTTTTTTAAAAGAGCAAGATCTTCTGTTACCGAAAAGTCAATATTTTGGTAACCCCCAATTTCAATATAAACATTTTTTCTGAAAGTAATGTTATTTCCAATACAACTTAATGTTTTATTTAATCCGATACCCGCAGAAGCCATCGCTAAAAGGTAAATCCAATCTATAGATTGCAGTTCAGAAAATAATAATTTATTATTCTTGATATTTGTAAATCCGCAGACCATACCTACGTTATCGTCATCGTAATATTTGATTGTTTCTTGTACCCAGTTTACAGGAACTTCGCAATCTGCATCAGTGATAAATATTATCTCACCTGTAGAACTCTCTACTCCTGTATCAATCGCATTCGGTTTACCAATAAGGTTATTAGTTGTATCATTCCTGCTGTCTAATATTATAAATTTATTACTGTTCCCGGTTGCTTTTTGCATTACAGATTTTGTGTTATCGGTAGATTTGTCATCAACTAAAATAATTTCCAATAAGTGAGCCGGATAATCAATATTAATCAATGAATTAATACAATTCTGAATATTGTTTTCTTCGTTTCTTGATGCAACGATTATTGTTACACTTTTATTATTAGGATAAACAAGTTTAGAGGTGTTTGATGATTTTATAAATCCATTCAGTAATAAAACAAATAAAATCAGATAAACGAATGATACTCCCAGAAAAAGATATATCATAATATTTAAAAGGGTAGATTCCTTTCTATTTTACAATTGCTATTTTAATAATTTTAGTTTCTTTATTACCGTCAATTTCTGCATCTATTACACCATAATAGACGCCGCTTTGAACATTCCTGACATCCCAGATAACTTCATTGTCGGTATTTGAATATGATGTCCCCGTTAAGTTAGTCACTAATTCACCCGAAAGATCTAAAATTTTAATATTCACTGCGCCCGCATTTCCGTTAATATAATATCTGATAAATGTTTTTTCATCATAAGCTGGGTTTGGCCAGTTATAGCATCTTTCTGAAGGTAATTTTTCCGAATAAGATATCTGAGAATGGATTGACTTATAATTATTGTTGGAGAAATACTTGTCACCAAAATAATTTTTCCATAAAATCTTACTTTCGTTATATAAGACATTTGTCTTATAAGCATACAGATATCCGTCACCTCCGAAAACAATAATACCTAAGGTGTCATTTAAATTCGCAAGGGATGGCGTAAAAGAAGAAATACCGGTTTTAATTGGAAAACCATTAACCATTTTTCCGTCAATTCCATATGCATATAAATCACCATCAATAGATGTGTATATAATATCAAAGATGCCATCATTGTTAATGTCAGCGATACAAATTTCGGAATAGATATCTCTATTTACAGTTACAGGAAAATTATCCAGTAATATACCTGCAGAATTAATTACAAATAATTTATTATCTGCCATAAAAATAATCTCTTCTTTTCCATCTTTATTTACATCAGCTAATATAGGATTTAAATATATTCGTTGGGGATTATAATTTAAGTTTAACGGATTTCCGTTTATATGAAAACTGTTTGGTAAGTTTAAGATTAACGAGTCTTTGGATTCGCTGCCTAATAAATTTCCACAGACAATAAGACTATTCGGATCTCTTGATAATAAATAACTGTTCGCATTATATTTTGAAAACATATAAACAGGTTTTCGAATTGGTAAATTTGTATCTATAAATCCCGAAGATTGTCCATCAAGTCTTTGTTCATATACGTAACCGTAATTTGATCCCCATAAAACTTTTGAAGAGTCAAAAATTAATGGTGGAGCAGTCATATAAAAGTTTGGCAGATTTTGAAAATTGTTAACGGTGGAATCAATTAAATTTATATTTCCGTCAAATCCAAAAAGCCCTATTTTGCTCCCGTTATTAATGTTTGTTGATACTACGAGTTTTCGTCCCTGCGGGTTATTTGAAAAAGCGTATCCTGCCGGTGTATTACCAAAGTTATACAATAGAACACCATTTTGATTAGGAATAATGGGTGTCCCATCAGTCCTGAATCCATATAAATCTCTGCCATTATTTACAAAAAATTCATCTTTACCATCTCCATTTAAATCAAAAGCAATTGGTTGCATTAAGTTAGTTGTGAATGTAGGATACCCGCCTATATATTTTGGATAACCGGCTAACGGTTTTATGATATCTCCGCCAATATTAATTTTAAACTTCATCATTGGAGATATAGTATCGAATTCGGTGATGCTAATATTACTATTAGCCAGTGAATAACTAAGTGAATTCGGGAAAGAAAACGGAGTAAACTTATTTGTGTAAATATTTGATGGAACGTAATGATTTCCGTTAAACCAATAATCAACAAATGTACCATCCCCGGTCACTTGACCAAAAGGTGTGTTAAATGTTACACCAATATCCTGAGAACCTTTTGCCTCCTCAAGGTCAATGCCTTTGTGATTTATATTGTTGTTAATTGAATTTGTTGCAAGATTAGCAAGTATTACATTCTCATCAATATGCCATATTAGAATTCCACCTCTGAACTTTGCTGTATCATCTATTAATCCGGGTAAACTCCAATCAAAATACTTTACATTTGTCAAGTTACCGTCAATTTTAGTAATATCATAATTTAAAAATCCGGAAATATCTTTAGTAAATGTTGCGGAATCGTTGAATGCCCGATTCCGTGTAAAAATTCTCTGACCTGAATATTCAGGATCCCTGTTCCGGTTTTCTATTAAAAAATATTCCCGGCTATTCATTAAAACTTTAAATACCGTAGAATCATAAGTATTTCTGGAAGATGAAGTTTTGATTTTGTAATTTGCCTCTCCATTTGATATAACGATAGGGGAAATCCATCCTAAATAAATTTTTTCCCATGCAGAAGGTTCGGGGGGGAAAGCACCATTATAACTAAAAATTGACTGCCCATCCATTAAACCAAATCTGCCTATCGCGGTTTTACCTGTTTGTGTGTTAAATAAATCAGGCAAACCTAAAAAACTTCCAAAAGATGCAACAAAAATTCCGTTAGTTCCTAATTCTAATAATGTATTACCTGAAATTAAACTTAATTCCCTTAACTCTGTTGATGGAATAATAAGAGAATTTTTGATAGATATACCATCGTTTGTTAAAAATCCCGTGTAATTATTCCCATAGATTTCCTGAAGATTTTTCAAACCCAAATATACAGTTGGTAAGTCATAAGGTGTTGGATCATAACCATAAATAGAAGTAAGATCAACATCTCTGCCCACTCCGGCATGAAAAATAACAAAAGCAGTTTTTTGAGTATCTATGTTTGAAAAATTGATGGAGCTGTCTGCAATTCCCCAGGAATCTTTAAAAAATTCTCCTAATTTAAGAAAGCTTTCATTTCTTTGAGGAGAATATTCTTTCATTTTCTTGGGAAGAGTGATTACATTACCATATAGTTTATAATTAACTACAACTTTACCATTTGAGCATTTCGCATAATAATTCTTTAAAAATTCTAAATGATCAATGAAATATAAACTATCATATGGTGGTGAATCAATCACAGTATCTCTTTGAGTAGAAGGGTTAAAATACTTGCTGGATAAATCAAATTTCCCGCTTCCGCTCGATAATGGATCCGTATCTTCCTGAAACTGAACAAGTATTGCAATAATATTAAACGTATCGGAAGCTGATTTATAACCAAGAGGTGAATAAGTATTCTCTTTTCCGTTTTTTATTGGGTGTGATAATGTATAAGATAAATTTTTCTTATTTTGTGATAATAAAATTTGGTTTGCTGATAATATTATCAGCAAACCAATAATGATAAACTTAAATTTCATAATGTTTTTTTAAAAATTTACAATCAATCCAAATCTCAGAGTATTTGCAAGAGGATGATTCTCTTCTATAGTATTTATGTAACTGAAATCGAAACCGTATAGACTATATCTTAACCCTGCTCCGAGTGTAATATATTTCCTGTTTCCGTTAGAAGGATCTTCATAAAAGTATCCTGCTCTCAGTGCAATCAGTCTTGGGCTTCCATACCAATATTCTGCACCAACAGAAGTCTGAAAAGTCCTTGCAATACCTGGTATGCCGCCTTTCCAGGAAGTAAACATAGCTTTATAAAAAGGATCGGATTCTCCTTTTCCAAATCTGTTGACTAATAATTTCGAAAAATCTGCGGTAATTGTAAGATCATTACCTTCATTTTTAAATACTTTGTAGGCAATTCCAAACCTTAACTGAGTGGGTATCGGATCTGCTTGAGATGCATCTACGTAAGAAATTTTTGGACCGAGGTTTGATAAATTTATACCTAACGAAAGTCTATCTTTGATGAATTTTGGTCCGGTTATAGGTCTGTATATTGCAGATATATCGAAGCTTGTTGTAAATGCAGTTCCTGTGCCTTTTTCATTTCCGACATTAAGATTGTTAGGTGATAAACGACTGTAAATAAATCTTGCGGTTATACCTAATCCTAAATCAGGACGGACTTTTGTTGCATAAGCTAAAGCCATTGCAAATTCATATGCTTTGTAGTCTTTTGTCGGATCAGCATTTCCAAACTCATCTCTGTACAGGACTTCACCAATATTTAAATAAGTGAAACTCATTCCGACGGTTCCGTTTATACTTTTAATATATTTTTTTGCTGCAAGAAAATCATAAAACAAATCGGAAATTCCTAATCCGGCTAACCATGGTGAGTGTGTAAAATTTATTTCTGTACCAACTTCCTGAAAAGCCAGCCCTGAAGGATTCCAGTGCATTGCAGTAGCATCATCTGCAATTGCTGTTCCTGTTTCACCCATAGCCGAAAACCTCGAATTAGGACCTATTAAAAGAAAAGGTACACCGGTTGAAACCGCGTTTTGAGCATATAAATTGGAATCGTTTGATAAAAATATTAATCCTAAGATAATTAATACAAGTGCTTTGATTTTTAATTTTGACATTTATTATTTTGCCTCCGTTTATTATTAATATTATTTTAATTTTGCTAATTTTCCGGCATTAGTCGTAGAAAACGTGCCGTCTGTTGTTTTAATAGTCATTTTATATAAATATGTTCCATTTGCGATGTTATCTCCGTCTGTATCACGTCCATCCCAGTTTATCATCACATATTTATCTGATATATTATTTTGATCAATCTCTTTTATAAGTTTTCCGCTGACGGTATAAATTTTAATGATTACATTAAGCGGGGAATCAAAATTATGATTAAAGACGAAAGAAGTATTATCTTTCATTGGATTTGGATAGTTATAAATATTGTCAACACGAAGTGCTGTATTACTTTTAACTGTAAAATCAATTGATTTAATAGAATAATTATTATAAGTATCCCAAGCTTTGATTTTTAAATTATATTTTCCATCAGCAAGTTGCTGTAAAGGATATTCCAACGACCCGTATTGATAGCTGTTTGTAGAATTAAAATAAGAAGTTAAATCTAACTTATTATTCTCATCATCGTTGATTATTCCCTCAATTTTATGTCCTATTGTTCCTGTCAGGTTAATACCGTTAAAATCAAAGAAATCTGCAATTATCCTAGTATTTTGGTTAATCAAATCTCCTGTTCTGAAATTTCTATCACCCATAAAGACAGTAATATCAGGACCTAATGTGTCGGATATTGCAGTAGTGTCAATACCGTTTAAGATAAATTTATTTGAATATCCGGAACCTTGAGTGCTCGAATTCTTAAAGTATGCTAATATTTTTCCGTTCCCTGTATTATACGAAATATCTTTGGGTACGATAAATTCAATTTGCCATTTACCGTTTAAAACGTTTGTTTTCCCTTTAAATATAGAACCTCCGTCTAATCTGAAATTAAAATGATAACCAAAATCCACAAAATCTATATATTTATCGACGTCGAAAACTTTTAAAATTAACTCACCATTATAATTATTCCAAAATGTGGAATCAGGTTTTAAAATGCTGCCTGAAATTTTAACTTTTTGTAAGGCTTTAATTGTTGCAGTGTCATTAGTTCCAACATTATTAATACTATCGATTCTTGTAAAATACTCCGGCAGACTAACCCTCAAAGTTGGATCACCGACGAGACAGAATTTTGCATCATTATCGCTTAAACCGGATAACTGATTCTTCACAAAAAACATTGCTTTACCTATCCGTATAGGAAGGTTTAAAGTATCTTTATCGTACATGAAATTACTCCAAAGTGCATTATTAAAAATAGCATTCGGGTCACTGTAAACAGGTCTGACTGCTGCAATTACACCTATAGCTCCTTTATCAGGTTCAAATACTAACTGTTCGCCGGCACTTACAATCGAAGGATCATCCCACCTGGCAAGATCACAGCTTGCAATTGTGACAAGAGGGTATTTATCTTTATTATTTAATTGCGGGATACTTTCACCTCTAACAAAAATATGTTCGTGAGCCCATAAGTCAACGCTGCCATGTCCGACATAGTTTATAACTAATCTCCCTTCATTCCAACCTTTAATGATATCAATATTTGCTCCCGGTTTCCTGCGTCCTTGAGGAGTGATTACTGTAGGATATGTTACTATGTAAATTTTCTCTTTTTCATAATCTTTCGGAGTATAATATTCGGCAATATCTTCGCATTGCCTTGTATGTTTATCTCCTTCCTGTCCGAGGAAGTTTTCTGTTGTCCATCCGTCATCAGCTACGTACATAATTTTCTTTTTCCAAATATCATTTGTATTAGTGGATTCATAACTTATAATTTTATCTATAACAGTATTAGCTTCTGTTAGCGAATTTACACAAATTCTCCCGGTAGAAAAATCAGGTTTTCCGATACCCGGATAGCCGGGCTTTATAAAGTTTTCATTAATATCCATTAAAAAATCATCACTATTATAACTTGTTATTTCATTCATATCGTCTTCGGTTTTCTCTACCGGAGGTAAATAATTTTTAACATTAAGATTATAAATATTTTTAAAATCAAAACTTCCGTCTCCTAAAAATAAAACATACAAAGGTTTTTCATTCCAGTTATTATATGAATACTTTAGAAAATTTCTCGCTGCCAGTGGATCAACCAAACCGCCCGAAAACTCATTATATATTTGATTAATATCAAAAACAAATGTTTTCATGAAGTTTATATCAGGAGTTTCTCTGTGAGCCTTTAGCCTGTTGGCAGCCGGAAGAAATTCCGTTGGAGATATAATAACAAAACTCGCACCATCACTTATTCCTTGGATATTCTGGTTAGGAATTTTTTGAGAAATAGAAGCCGGTGTCTTATAGTTATTGCCTTCGATTATTATATATTCTTTCGGACTTCCTGCTAAAATATTATCTTGAAATCTCACTGAACCGGAGGTAAATGAGATAGGATTAATTAAATTAACATTCCCCCTATTTGAGATATTAAATATTTTTAAATCCTGTGTGCTGAAAGGGGAAATATTATATTCAACCGTAGATAAAGTATCGGGAGAGTTAAACCTTATAACATTATTATTCACAGAATTAAAATTCCTGTTATATTCTACTTCATAATAGTCATAATATCCTGATGACCCTGCATTATTATATTGAGAAGGTAGAGAAAGTCTTATATTAATAGAACTGGAATTACTATTTAACGGATAATAATATTCGTCATAAGTCAAATTTATATGAGAGAATGATATTGGAATTCCATAAACTTCTTTAAGAACTGAAAGACTTGAATTATCATCTTTTATAGTAAAAAAACTTGAAGAGGTGGAACCGTTTCCGTATCGTATCCGTAAATCTATATCACTCCCTTGCTGATATCCTTTCAACTCTTTGTTGAAAACAAAACTTTCATTTAAGGCTATCATTTGGCTTAGCCAGAGATTTCCGGTTGATCCTAAATTAGAAATTTCAGGTTCGTCGAAAATCTTGTCTCTGAAGTAAGATAGGGGAGTTAAACCTTGCAATGATGGAGAGTTCAATTCCTGCATTCTCAATCCATTTGAGCCGCCAAAAGTGAGCCAATAGTAATTTGAATTTGTATAATGGTTAATATAATGAAAATATTTTCTTTGTAAACTATCATATTTCCAGTCATTTGGAGAAACACCAAAAAATAAAATATAATCATTATTTCCAAATTGCCCGGGAACTTCGGTTTTGATATAAATTGGATTTTCAACCAGGTCTGTGGGAACTAATGTTGAGTTTTGAAATGGTAATTCCTGCCCTCCATTCCCATATATTTTGATTGTCGATGGATTAATTCCCGAAACATTTATACCTGCCTGCTGAAGATAATTTCTATCAATTTTATAAACACCAGTTTCTTTTACTTCCATTTTGTAGAAATCTCCGGATGCAAGAACACTATTAACTAATACAGGCTTAGATTTTAAATTATTAAATTCTAATGTTGACCAATTTATCGCATTTTTGGAGTTAATAGCAATACCCGAAAACAAATTCAGTTCTTCTTTACTCATTTTCTTATTACTATATAAAGGGCTTCCTCCAAAATATATACGGATTTTAATGTAAGATAATTTTCGAAGTGTTTTATTTAAAGGGTTATATATGCATGGTGTAATATCTAGAGACCCAAAATATTTATTTCTTACAATTCCATTTTGTTCTAATTTAATAAAGGAAACCGGGAAAAATGAATTTTGATTATAAACTTTATCATTTTTTATATAGTCATAAAGTGCTTCAAATTTATTATTTGATTTCTTAGGAGTAGGAACGGGTAAAACATCCTGATTATTAATATCCGAATATTTATAATCAATAATTTCTGCTTTGTTGTTTTTATCCGTGGGAAGAATAACCGAAAAAGATCTCATTCCTAAATCAGGATAACCGGGCGTATTTTTTCTTATGGAATTATAAAAATCAAAATTATTATTACTGGTATATTTTGGGTAATAATCAATTTCTATGTAAGAATTATTTGATGATACGATATTGTAATCGGTACTGTAATCGGTACTAATGTTCTTTTTATTGTTTTGAGGATAGGAATTAACCCCAAGCAGCAGGAAGAACATAAGTGTTATAATATTTTTACAAAATTTCATATAATCTTGAATTCATTTATTAATTATAATAAAAAACCACTTATTAAAGTTCATAATATAATAAAACTTTAATAAATGGTTTAAAGACTTTCGAATAATATTTTATTTGATTTATAAAAACTTTGTAATTATTATCTTATATACTTCCTTTCTTTTCAACAAATATATTGCTACTGATTTATATTGTCAAGCGTAAAAAAAGAAAGGTATTTATCATTTCTTTTTTTTGAGTCCCATTTTTTCTATCACATCGAGATTTTGAAGAGCATTTTTTGCTGCTTCTTGTTCTGCTTGTTTTTTCGATTTTCCTCTGCCTATACCTAAACATTGTGCTGCTATATGGACTTCGACTGTAAATAATTTATTATGTTCCGGTCCTTCTTCTTTGATGACATGATACTCCGGAATATAGTCAGTATGTGCCTGTGCATATTCCAGAAATTTACTTTTATGGTTCTCATCAAATTGATTTAGCCATTTTATATCCAGTTTTATAAAAATTTCGTGATTCAGGAATTTTTTTGCAGATTCATATCCGGAATCTAGAAATATTGCTCCTATCAGAGCCTCGTAAGCATCTGCTAGAATTGCATCATAACCTTCCTCGATAGATTTTATGGCTGTATTTGATGCGAGCAAATATTCCTGAAGATTAATTACTTTGGCTCTTTCCGCGAGAAATCTTTTATTGACCAAAATAGACCTGAACTTTGTAAGATCACCTTCCTCATTAAGCGGAAAATTCATGTATAAAAATTCTGCAACAATTAAATCCAGCACAGCATCACCAAGAAATTCAAGTCGTTCATTGCTGATTACAACTTCTTTAAAGGGGTCCTTTCTTATTTTAAGAAAAGACCTGTGCGTTAAAGCAGTAATAAAATAATTTTTATCTAATATCTTATAGTGGATTGAGTTTTGAAATTTCTCAAAATTGATTTTTCTTATCGCCTTTGAAAGTGATTCTTCCGCTTTAGCCGGTTTTTTTAAAAAGGGAAGTATGAATTTTACTTTTTTAAGAAATTTAAACATAAAGTCGTACCATTATCACAACAATGAATTAATCAAATTTTTTGAAAACAATAGCAGTATTATGTCCGCCAAATCCGGAATTATCGGTCAAAACAGTTTTAACATCATGTTTAATGGCTTTATTCGGTACGTAGAACAAATCGCATTCTTCATCTTTCGTTTCATAATTTATTGTCGGAGGTACTATCCCATCTCTGATTGTTAATACGGAAGCAATAGCTTCAATTGCACCGGCTGCGCCTAACAGATGACCTAACATAGATTTTATCGAATGTACAGGCATCTTATAAGCTCTTTCCCCGAATACCGTTTTAATTGCTGCTGTTTCATTTCTGTCGTTAGGAGGAGTGGAAGTACCGTGAGCATTAATTATATCTATATCCTCAGCTTGAAGATTTGAGTCTTTAATTGCTAATCTCATCGCTTTTACTACACCTTCTCCGTTTGGAGCAGGGTCTGTAATGTGGTGAGCATCTGATGTCATTCCAAATCCTGTTAGTTCAGCATATATCCTTGCATTTCTTTTTAATGCGTGTTCAAGTTCCTCTAAAATTAAACAAGCGGAACCTTCACCCATAACAAATCCGTCCCGGTTTTTATCGAATGGTCTCGATGCCTTTTTTGGTGCATCGTTTCGAGTTGATAAAGCTTTCATAGCATTGAAACCCCCGACTCCCATCGGACAAATCACGGCTTCAGAGCCTCCGGTAACAATAATATCTGCATCACCTCTTTGAATAATCATGCACGAATCAATGATAGAATGAGCAGATGTTGAACATGCAGATACCGTACCGTAATTCGGACCCTTTAATCCATGTCTCATGGATATTCTACCCGGAACTATATCGGATATAAGCATCGGAATAAAGAAAGGGCTTATTCTATCAGGATTTCCATTTCTATCAAACAATATTTGAGTTTGCTTTTGATAAGTTATCATACCGCCTATACCTGAACCAAAAATAACTCCGGCTCTATCTCTGTCGATTTTTTCTAAATCAATTCCTGAATCTTTTAAAGCCATATCGCTTGCGGCAATAGCATATTGGGTAAATGGATCCGTCCTCTGAGAGAGTTTTCTATCCATATAATTCAAAGGATTAAAACCTTTAAGTTCGGCTGCAAATTTCGTATCAAATTCCGTGGTATCAAAATAAGTTATATTATCAACACCGCTAATTCCGTTGATTAATGAATTCCAAAAGTCCTCGAGTGTTAATCCTACGGGAGTAATGGCTCCTAAGCCGGTCACTACAACTCGTCTTTTCATCAAATTATATTTTTTAGTTTGGAATCTTTGTTTTTATATATTCAATTGCGTCGCCGACTTTTGTGATTTTTTCTGCATCTTCATCGGGAATTTTAATATCAAATTCCTCTTCAAATTTCATCACTAATTCTACTGTATCGAGAGAATCCGCTCCTAAATCATTTATAAATGAAGCTTCGTAAGTTACTTTTGTTTCCTCAACTCCAAGTTTGTCAACTATTGCTTTTTTTACTTTTGCTTCAATTTCTTCATGCGTCATTTTGTTTTGCTCCTTTAAATTAATTAATAAATAAATTTTGTAAATATATATATCTTTGTATCGATTTTAAAGTATAAATTTTACAACACTTGATTTTATTATTATAACTAACAGTTAATTTATGCTTAACGTTTCAGAGGTCTTCGAACTATGTAATCACCTTCAAGTTTGTATTTACCATAATTTACATTATTTTTAGCTAATTTTCCATCATTTTCTTTCCTGGAACCACCCCATATCGCATTTGCGTATATAATATCATTAATTTTTACTAATGATTCGAATATGATAATATGCCCATTCCAGACAATCAAGTCTCCCTTTTTAATATCTTCAGGTGATTTTATATCAATAACAGGAAATATATCGTTGAATTTATTTGTATCAGAAAGATCTTTAGTCAAAACATATACATCGGGACATTTATATCCGGCTTTGTATATGCAGTTAAGAGCAAAAATATTACATTTGGTGTAATTTTCAAGTCCTTTTATAGAATTATCTAACCAGTAAATTCTTACAGAATCAGAACTCGTCTTATACATTTCATTCCCTTGTTCTTCGAATGCTGTTTCAAATATTATATCAGCATCTGTTTCGGATACAACTTGTCTGTTATTTCCGCGGGGTTCTGATGACGAACATCCGTATAAAAAAAGAAGTGAAAGGAATAAAAGAATATTCAGAAAAGATTTTGTACTAACCATTATCTTACATCAATATTTTTTCGATTGAGTTGAAATATATATTTTCAAGTTCCTCAATTTCTATATCAATATCAGAATTGATTCTCAAACTATCCCCGGTTGTTAAGCCTATTTTTTTTATCGGCACGGAATATATACTGGATAGATCTTCAATTTGTTCTTTGTTAATAACATCTGCTGAAATAATAACTCTCGACTGTGATTCTCCGAATAGCTCAAAATCTTTTCTGTTCTTAAAGTCAATATTTACTTTAACCCCAATTTTGTTATTTCTGTCCATTATACAGCATTCTGCTAAAGCAATTGCAAGTCCTCCTTCTGCTGCATCATGGGCGGAGTTAATTAATTTATTTTTGGATAGAATAATCAAAAGGTCAATCAGGTTTTTTTCACTTTGTAATTCAATATCCGGAGCATCTCCTTTGAGAATATTATGAATTAAATTCAAATATTCACTTCCCCCGATTTCAGAGTTTTTATTGCCAAGCAGATAAACCAAATCATTTGTTTTTTTAAAATTGCTCGTCACGGTTTTCCTGTAATCTTCTATCAGTCCAAGCATTCCGATTACGGGAGTAGGGAATACGGCATAGTCTTTCGACAGATTATAAAAACTTACATTACCTCCGGTTACGGGGGTTCCTAAAAACCTGCAGGCATCTCCGATACCTCTTACCGCTTCTGTAAATTGATAATACATTTCGGGATTATAGGGGTCGCCAAAATTCAGGCAATTCGTGATTGCGAGTGGTGTCGCACCTGTACAGGCAACATTTCTTGCACTTTCGCAAACTGCTATCATCCCGCCTTTGTACGGATTCAGATATACGTATTTACTATTGCAGTCAACCTTTAACGATAATGCTTTATTAGTTTTTTTTATTCTGACAACCGATGCATCACCTCCGGGCATTACTGAAGTGTTAGTTCTCACTTGAGTATCATATTGCTGATATACCCAATTCTTGTTTGCTATATTAGGCGCACCTAAGAGCTTCAATAAAACCTGATTTAAATCTTCAGGCTCTGTCAGAACACTTGAATCAAAATTTCTTGTTTTTTTTAAATATTCCGGCTCTTTCACATCCCGCTTATAAACCGGCGCTCCTCCTCCCAGCACAAGTTCGCTTGCAGGGATATCCGCTTCAAGTATTTTCTTGTAATGAATTTTAATTCTATTATCTTCTATCACATTTCCGATTTGCACGCAGTTCAAATCCCATTTCGAAAATATCTTTTTCGCAATTTCTTCTTTTCCTTTTTCTACAACCACAAGCATTCTTTCCTGGGACTCTGATAGCATTATTTCATAAGCACTCATACTTTTATCCCGCAGTAGTACAAGGTCGAGATTTATTTCCATTCCGCAATTACCCTTAGCACTCATTTCACTTGAAGAACACGTTATTCCCGCGGCTCCCATATCCTGAATCCCGACAACCGCACCTGATTTTATCGCTTCCAGTGAAGCTTCGAGTAATAATTTTTCAGTAAAAGCATCTCCTACTTGAACGCTCGGTCTTTTGGATTCCGATTTTTCAGAAATCTCTTCAGAGGCAAAAGTCGCCCCGTGGATACCGTCTTTTCCTGTGGATGAGCCGACTATGAAAACCGGATTTCCAACGCCGGAAGCCGTCGCTGTGGCTGTCTCACCGTGTTTAACAATCCCCACTGCCATCGCATTTACTAAAGGATTATCCTGATAGCACTCTTCAAAATAAACCTCTCCGCTGATAGTCGGAACGCCGAAGCAGTTTCCATAATCTCCGATTCCTTTTACAACATTTTTAAATAGAAATTTATTTCTTTCAGAACCATCATCATCTGTGATTTTTCCAAACCTCAGCGAATTCAATGCCGCTACAGGTCTTGCACCCATTGTAAAAATATCTCTTAGTATCCCGCCAATGCCTGTAGCGGCGCCCTGGTATGGCTCCACTGCAGAGGGATGATTATGTGACTCAATTTTAAAGGCAACCGCCAGCCCGTCTCCTATATCCACTAATCCTGCATTCTCTTCACCTGCAGACACCAATAATTTTCCGCCGCTTCTCGGAAGTGTTTTAATCTGAAGTATGGAATTCTTGTATGAGCAATGCTCGCTCCACATCACGGAAAATATTCCAAGCTCTGTGTATGTAGGGGTTCGTCCTAATATTTTTAGAATTCTCGAATACTCTTCATCGTTTAATCCTAATTCCTTTGCCGCATTTAAATCTACGATTTCTTTTTCCATTTAATTATATCGTTTCTTTTTGTCAAATTTATTGTAATATAATAGTGTTCCTGAAATTACTAAAAGCGGTTTTGTAAATACATTCAAAAACGGAATAAACATAAGAATAAAAGAAGTTAATCCAAATCCAAAAGTCAGCATTCCTCCCCTCGATACTATAGATATCTTTTTCCTCAGCGGTAATAGTTTTCTCGCCATAGGGTAGTCAAGGAAATCGAGCGCACAGAAAAATACGGAAAATAAAAATCCGAATATAGCTGAAAATATTCCTCCGATTAGAGGTATCATACCTATAAGAAAAAAAATAAATATTACAAGAAAATAAAACGACAGTTTAATTAATTCATCTCTTGAACTTGAATATAAATCCTTAAAAAAACCTGTACCGCTTACAAGTGTCTCTCCCGTAATAATCTCTTCCGAAACCTGTGAAATCTTTTCGTTGAATGGGGCAGTGATTATTCCGCTTAGAAAAAGGAAAATCAGGTAACAAAATATCACAATCACAATAAATGAAATTATGACGATGAAAACATACAGAACTTCCTGCCACCAAAGTGAATGGATACTGTCGGCACCTGTCAGTTGTTCTGATTTTACCAATGCCCATTTGTAAACTAAAATAAAAATAGTTCCGTATATTAAAAGGTTAATTAATACCGGAACTATTGAAAGTTTTATTAATCTCTTATTATTCTTTAGAACATTAAGGCATTTAAAAGGATAATATAGACCGTAGAAAAAATCATTCATACATTAATTTAAAAATTCATTATTTTTTTAAATTTATCAACGCACAAAAAAATATTCCGGCTCAAATATTTGTCAAAATAGTTCGAGAGGGTTGTAGAAAGTTTTGAGTTTCAAGTTAAAAAGATAATATTCATAATTACATCTCGATTTAATATTAATATCAATATATTTGAGAAAGTTCTTATAAGCGAAATGTTAACCATAATTTTAAAAAATACCACTTATGAAACAAAGCCAAGCTGAATTTGTGAAATGGTTTTCTCCGTTACTTGACGCCCTTCGTGATTTAGGCTATTCTGGTAAACCAAAAGAAGTATCAAGAAAGATTGCAGAAAACTTGAGACTATCGGATGAAATAATAGATTCTAATCTTAAATCAGGTGGCAATAGATTTCATAATCAAGTAGCTTGGGCAAGACAATATCTAGTTTGGGAAGGACTACTTGACTCATCAAAGTTCGGGACCTGGAAACTGACTGAAAAAGGAAAAGAAACAAGATTAACTGACCAACAATCTAGTGATATATTCAAAAAGTGGGTTGAGTATCATCAGAATCTTCGAGACGGGAAAAATGAAGATGAAATAATCTCAAAACAGGAAGAGATACCACCAGAAGAATATGAAGAAACAACTCATCCCGAATTATTAGATGTTTTAATGGGACTATCTCCTAAAGGTTTTGAGAAAGTATGTAAAGAGCTATTAAGAGAATCAGGTTTTGAAAATGTAATTGTAACTGGACAATCTCATGATGGAGGAATAGATGGTTTTGGAATACTTGAAATAAATCCTTTTGTAAGTTTCAAAGTTCTATTCCAATGCAAAAGGTATAAAGGTTCTGTTCCAAGAGCATCAGTCGGTGACTTTAGAAATGCTATGATTGGTAGAGCGGAAAAAGGAATTATTATGACAACTGGTACATTTTCAAATGAGGCTATTAAAGAAGCATCAAGAGAAGGTGCTCCGCAAATTGAACTTGTTGACGGTGAAAAGTTAGTTCAAATGTTTGAAAGAGTTGAATTAGGTGTTACTCCAAAGACAGTTTATGTTGTCGACTTGAACTACTTTGAAAAATATAAGGAATAAAAAACTATGGCTAACAGCAAGGTTTGCTGCAATGCGCTCCGTCCTTCGTGGACAGGAACGCAGTGGACAGAAACATTACTTCTTTTATCCAATGCAGGGAAGCGCACAGCAGCAAGCCGCAGAAAGTTATCGATAACCTAAAGCCAAACTAAATGAAACAAGAAATTGAGAAAATAAGAGAATTGCATGACACTATTGAAAACTCAGATAATCAAAGTGACATCGACAGTGTAAAAGAAACATTTGACTTATTTTAGCGTAATTTTATTCTAAAAATTTACTTCACTGCTTTCAGAAGCATTTCTTTCAAATCTAATTTTTCCCACGTGAAATCTTTATCGTTTCTGCCGAAATGACCATAAGAAGCTGTTTTCCTGTATATGGGTCTTCTTAAATTCAGACGATTTATAATTCCCTTTGGTGTGAGGTCAATATTATTCTTAATGATTTCAGCTAATTTTTTATCGTCAACTTTTCCTGTACCAAAGGTATTTACATAAATAGATACCGGGTGGGGAATTCCGATTGCATAAGATAATTGTATCAGGCATTCTTCTGCAAGTTTAGCGGCTACAATATTCTTTGCAATGTGCCTTGCCGCATACGCCGCACTTCTGTCAACCTTCGAAGGGTCTTTTCCCGAAAATGCTCCGCCGCCGTGAGGAGCTTTCCCGCCGTAAGTATCAACTATAATTTTCCTGCCGGTCAAACCCGTATCACCGTGAGGTCCGCCTATTTCAAATCTTCCTGTCGGATTAACATAAATTTTTGTTTTACTGTCGAGTAATCGTTTCGGGATAATTTTCTTTATTACATTTTTTATTACATCAGCCTTTATTTTAGCCTGAGTTACGTCAGGATCGTGCTGAGTAGATATTACAATGGCATCTATACGTTTCGGTTTATTATTATCTCCATATTCTACCGTTACCTGGGATTTTGAATCAGGTCTCAGATAGGGCATTAACTTAATATTTTTCTTGCGGATGTTAGCCAATTCCTTGACAAGTTTATGAGCTAATGTGATTGCGAGGGGCATATATTCGGGGGTTTCATTAACAGCATACCCAAACATCATACCCTGGTCTCCTGCACCGCCTTTATCTACTCCCATTGCAATATCGTGGGATTGTTTATTGATTGCAGACATAACATTGATGGAATGATAATCGAATCTATATTCTCCTTTTGTGTAGCCAATTTCCTTAACAACTTGCCTGACAACTTTTTGAACATCGACATAATGATGTGTAGTAATTTCACCGCCGACAAGTACTAATCCTGTGGCGCAAAATGTTTCGCAGGCAACCCTTGCGTATTTATCGTGTTTAAGAATGTCATCAAGAACTGCATCCGATATCTGGTCGCAGATTTTATCAGGATGACCTTCGCTTACTGATTCTGATGTGAAATAATAAGACATAACTGATATATTTTAATTTTTAAATGATTTCAAAATCTTATTTAATATTATCCCAGACGATTTCTGAGATATCTTTTATTTTTACTTCTTCTGTCTTTTCAATTGCTTTTATTCCGTCACTGAGCATAGTCATACAGAATGGACAGGCAGATGCTATTACTTCGGCACCTGTATTTACGGCTTCTTCTGTCCGTTCGATATTAACTCTCTTGCCCTCGGTTTCTTCCATAAACATTCTTCCGCCCCCGGCACCACAGCAGAATCCTCTGTCTTTAGAGCGGTTCATTTCAATAATTTCCAATCCGGGAATATTTTTTATTATGGAGCGGGGAGTATCGTAAATGCCGTTATATCTGCCTAAATAACAGGAATCATGATAGGTGAATTTCTTTTTTTCTTCTTGCTTAGTTTGAATTTTTTTCTCTTCTATTAACTTGCTGATAATTTCCGTATGATGATATACTTCTAAATCTATTCCAAACTGCGGATATTCATTTTTTAAAGAATGAAAGCAGTGCGGGCACATAGTAACTAATTTTTTAATATTGTATTTTTTAAATGTCTCAATATTTCCGTTAATAAACTGTTGTGCAAGGAATTCATTTCCTAACCGCCTTGCTGTGTCACCATTGCATTTTTCTTCATCACCAAGCACACCAAATTTAATACCTGCTGTGTTCATAATATTTGCAAACGATTTTGTAACGTTCCGGTAACGCTGGTCGAAGGCTCCTGCACAGCCAACCCAAAACACTATGTCAAGTTCATCAGCATTCCCTGCATTACTTAATTTTACAAGATTGTTTGACTTTCCTTCTTTTTCAATTGAATCATTAAACTCTTCAATCCATTCATTTCTTTGTTCTGAACTAAATGCCCACGGAGACTCATTATTTTCGAGATTTCTGAATACTGTGCTTACTTCCTGAGGAAAATCAGATTCCATCATTGCAAGATTTCTTCTCATATCTATTATCGACGTCAAATGGTCAATCATCACCGGACACTCTTCCACACAAGCGGCACAAGTAGTGCAAGCCCACAATTCCTCCTGTGTGATATAATCAGGTACAAGTACTTTTTCTAAGATAGGGGAATTCTCAACTTTTTTAATTATAAGAGGACCTTTTTCTTTTGTTCTTAATCTTAATTTGGTAATAATTTTTTTAGGGTTCAGTAATTTTCCGGTTCCGTTTGCGGGGCATACTTCAGTGCATCTTCCGCATTCCGTACAGGTATATCCATCGAAAAGCTGTTTCCAGCTTAAATCTTCAATATCTCTTGCTCCGTATTGCTGAATTGATTCATCTTCAAAATTAATCGGCTTTAACACATTCTTTTTTTCTATTTTGAAATTAGAGAAAAATGTATTAGGTATTGAAGAAAGAACGTGAAAATGCTTTGAATAAGGAAGAAAATTCAGAAACACCAATACAATAATGTTGTGTGCGAATAAAAAGAACAGGAATAAAGATTCAGAGCCGTTAGTGAAAATATTATTCGCCAGGAAAGCCGATACCGGTCTGAATCCATTTGATTGATTAAGTAATATTTTTTCTGTTGTAGCACCGAACATAGTTACCATAACTAATAATATCAGCATCAGGATAAAAGTTGCATCTCTTCTGGATGATTTTTCTACCTGAAGTCTTTTAGGCGTTCCGATATATCGTCTGAATAACGAAAATACAATAACAAAAAAGACTAATGCACCAAATAAATCCTGACTAAAAGTGATTACAGAATAAAATCTCCCGAGAAAGGAAAAAGAAAATCCCGGAAAAAGAGCTTCAATGAATCCTTCGACTACAACAAGCAGCAGAACCATAAATCCCCAAAAAATTGAGACGTGCAGAAATCCTGCAAATCTTCTTCTCAATATTTTCGATTGAAATATAGCAATATTTATGACATTTATTATCCTTTGAGGTATATCATTAAACCGATTTTCTTTTTTCCCGATCTTTAAGTAAGAAATGAATACTTTAACCGAATAAAGGAAAAATATTATTGCGGAAATTAATATTAGGGCAAACAGTATTCTTAAAATCATAATTTTAAAATGTTACAATTTAAATAATTGATTTATAATTATAAAGACCTTTATCATATTTTCTGTCTTGTAATCAATAAGAAATAAAGGTTTATTTATTTTTGTTGTTACTTAAGTTATTTTTGTTCTTCTGTTAAGTTTCTAATTTATTTGAATGAATATTTATCCGGTTAAAAATATTTCAGAACGATTTCCGAAATTTAAAAATATTTTTAATGACAGTAGCGATATAAAAACAAAGTATATTGTCTTAATCACTATTTTAATAGGATTAGCAGCTCAATTTTTATCATATCACTTTGATTACGTTTATGCATATCGTGATGCAATTTTCAGGACAGAAGCAGCGAGAAGATTCCTTGATGCCACTAATCCGGGATTCATTAATCAACTCGGAACTGTATGGCTGCCCATCCCAAATATTATTTTGATGCCGTTTACTTCTATCGATTTTATGTGGTATTCGGGACTTTGCGGATGCATAGTTAATTTTTTTGCATTTTTAGTTTCTTCTGTTGTAATATATCTGATGTTAAAGTTATATACAAAAAATTCCCTATCTTCATTTTTTGGATTTCTCGTATTTATTCTCAATTATAATATACTTTATTTTCAGACAACGGCTATGACCGAGGTTATGTATCTTTGCTTTATAATTCTTCTGATTTATTTCTCATCAAAATGGGTCTTTGAAAATAAATATCGTTTCTTATTTTATTCGAGCATATTCTCTGCGTTAGCGTTAGGTACAAGATATGATGCATGGCCGATATTCGGAGTTTCTTCTATATTAATGTTAGTTACGTCTGTTAAATTAAAAAGAAAATTAATCAAATCAATATTCCTTTATACTTTCTTACCGGCACTTTTTTTATGTCTGTGGCTTTTATATAACTGGATTTATTTGGGTGATGTTCTTGAATTCTCACGAGGAAAATTTTCTACATTAGCTCAACTGAAGTATTATGAAGATGCGGGAAGGTTATTAACAAAACATAATTTTTTATTATCTTTAAATGTAACACTTAGCTCTATTTCTGCTTATTCCGGAATCCTGATTGCTTTTCTTGGATTATCAGGAGCAGGTTATTACTTCTATGAAAACAAAAAAGATATCAGTAAATATTTTCCTTTTATATTTCTGTTTGCGTTTCCTGCAAGTCTGATTTTGCTGTATCTCGGTCAGTTGATTATTGAACTTCCGAATTCTGAACCTCCAGGATATTTCAATAGTCGGTATGGTCTTTATATTTTTCCGGGTATTTCTTTTTTTGCAGGAATCCTGGTTTATTATTTAAGGCAAATAAAGAATGAATTAATAAAAATTATTTTAACCTCAGTTGTTTTAATATTATTCATCTCACAGTCTCTCTTTTCATTTTCGTGGTTCCCATCACATATCCCTGCTTTAGCCGAAGCAAAATATTCTTACAGCCAACCAAGTGTGGACGTATCAGAATTTTTAAATAAAAATTATGATGGTGAAAAATTACTCTATGATGGTGCAATATTTGCTATTTATCCATGGGCTAAGGTGAATTTGCGGGATAGAATCACATTTCATACTTTCGATTTAGGAGAAAAAGCGATGAAAAATCCTGTAATGTATGCTAAATGGGTAATGTTTTATACTAAAGCTCCTAACGACTTTATCTTTAATGCGTTGGATACAAATTCGAATTTTCGTAATAATTACGACTTAGTTTTTAGTGAATCAGGAATTGAAGTCTATAAAAGAAAGTGATTATTTATTCTCCCATAATTTGAAAAACTATCCTTCTTGTTCTTGGTCTGTTATCAAAATCGATGAATACAACCTGCTGCCAGGTTCCGAGTGTGAGTTCTCCTTTAATCACAGGAACCGAGAGGGAAGTTTTAACCAAAAAAGATCTCAAATGAGAATGCCCGTTTCCATCTCCCCATGTATCGTCGTGATTATATCTCAATGCTGAAGGTAAAATTTTATCAAAAAATATTTTTATATCCTTAAGTAATCCGGGTTCATATTCCACCGTACTCACTCCTCCCGTGGAACCAATCGAAAAAATCGTAAGTACTCCATTTGTAATTTTAGATTTGGAAAGAAATGTTTCAATTTCATTTGTAATATTTATAATATCACAATTTCCTTTTGTTTTTTTTATGATTTCTTCTGAAATAATCTTCATGAAATTATTATAATTTGATTACTGATATTTCTTTTTTTTCTATTACATATACCAGATAATTCTTGTGAATAAAAAAACTATCCGGAACATTAAATCTTACATTATGATTTATCTTTTGATGAAGAACTTTATTTTTATCTGCAATCTCATATACGCATAAAATATTATCAAGTAAAATATTATCGGCATTGCTTTTTTCAGAACTCCTGATATGATAATTAAAAATTAATAAATCATTTTGCTTAATATATTCGACTTCCCCCTGAATTACTTTTCCCTCCAATTCTTTTGATATGATTTCTCTAATATCATTATTTGAGGTATCAAGATTAAAAATATCAGTATATTTGTTATGAATATATTGATTTTCCGATGTTTCAGACTTTAAAGATTGAATATCGCTGCTATTTTCATTTCGAATTTCTTTTTTAACATTTCCATTTTCTTTATCTATTAAATAGTATTTGAGAGATTCGAACATTTGCCTGTATCCGTATAATTCTTCATCAGAATTGAAGAAATATATTAAATCCTTATTTTCCCATTTTATTTCACCTGTAAAAATGTCTATTGCAATAATTCCGATATGATCCGGCATATTTGGATTTTCAAACCGGTGTAAATAAATATAATTTGAATCGTAACCTTCTATCGAAATCCAATAATTATAACTTCCAAGTATCAGGTTTTGAAAATTGATTTTCCCTGTTCCTATTTCCAAACTGAAAAAATAAACTATTTTTTTTTCTAAATCGCGGGTTTCTCCAACTACTATACCAATATCCGTTATGAAAAACCTCCATAAATTTCCCTTTTGAGAAAAAATCCAGAGAGGTTTCAGCATATTCTTATTTTGTTTGAAGAGATTCATAATGTTCTAATATAATTGCTATACCTTTGAGCACTAAATTACTTTCAATTGCATTAATGAGTTTTGTATTTCTTATAATTAATTTTTTATTACCACCGGTTACAATAATAAAAAGATTCCGGTATTTTTTCTTGAGTTCTGATATGATTCGTTCAAAGGAATAGAGTACATTAAAATAAACTCCTGCTTTAATATTCGAGATTGTATCTTTATTAATTAGAAATTTTTGAACCGATAATTTCACCTCAGGCAATGCTGTGCTTCCGATAAGTGAATTCAAAGATGTTGAAATGCCCGGGGTAATCATTCCACCCTGAAATATTTTATTAGTTATGAGATTATAAGTTGTTGCAGTTCCGAAATCGACGAATAAAATATTTTTCCTTTCAGGATACAAATATGAAGCCGCAACTCCTCCGCAGATTCTATCGCTTCCTAAAGTTTTTTTATAACTAATTTTTATCGGAGATTGAGTAAGGCTATCGATGAAAATGAGATTTGATATCCCGAATCTTTTTAAGGATTTTTTTGTCTCAGGTTTAAGTTTCGAGTCTGTAAGAGATATTCCGGCAAAATCAATATGGCATTTGATAGTTTGTAACACCATATCAAGAATATCAGAAAATTTTTCTTTTGTATAGACTAAATTATTTACTAATCTGAAACGATTATTAGAAGATAACGCAATTTTAATATTAGAGTTACCAATATCTAATAAAAGATATGTGCTCAAATCGGATTCTTTAAATAATAACTGTTTTTATTATAAAATAAATTTGATACCGCCTGTTAGTGTGTATCCGGAAACATTGCCATCGTCCTTGATAATAATTTTATATTTTCCGTCTATAAAGATATTATAATTTGTTCCCACATCAAGAAATTCTACACCTCCGCCCAGATCCAGTCCAACATTGGTAAAATTATCATTTACAACCGTTGTTCCTACTTTTACTTTCTGGTTGAGAAAATTTATACCTATTCCGGCATCAAGATAAGGCATAACACCTTTGGAGTCGAAATTGAATCTCATAAGACCTGCCATTTCGAAATTATTATCCTCATTTACTTTCCAGTAATTTGCCTGAGGTGAAATAGAAAAACTTGCTACTTTTATATCAGCCATAAGTCCGATTGCCAATCCGGTCGATTGCTGCATAAAAGCAAACCCTCCGTGAACGCCCAGTGCCAATTTTGTAGCCGGCACTTTGATAGGGGATAGTAGCGGAGATTCATTAACGATATCAGATTTGAATTGTGAAAAGGATAAATTACTTGAGGTCAATAATGCGAGAATAAAAAAAAATATTTTCTTCACTGTGTTATATATTAATTATTAAAAATACATTAGTTGAAATGAGAAATGCTTAATTTCTTGATTTCATCTCTTAGCATCGCAGCTTTTTCGTAATCTTCATTTGTTATTGCTTCATCGAGTTCTTTCTTTAAAATATCAAGTTTACTGCCTTTTTCTTCTTTTTCGTGATAACCGGTGCCGGTAATATCATCAGACTTTTCCTCGTCAGATTTTTCATCATCCGGTTCAGGAACAAACCCGATTTCATCCAGAATATTAGCCGCAACATAAATGGGAGATAAAAACTTTAAGGCAATTGCAATTGCATCAGATGGTCTTGAATCAACTTCATCTATTATTTCATTATCAAGTTTTATTTTTGCATAAAAAGTTGAATCCCGAAGTTCGGTAATATAAACTGAATCAACCGAATAACCTAATGTCTCAAGCATTGATTTCAGTAAATCGTGAGTTAATGGACGGGGTGGTTTCTTGCCTTCTAACTCGTATGCTATTGCCTGTGCTTCAAATTGCCCTATAATTATAGGTAATCTTCTTTCCCCGTTAACTTCTTTTAATATTATAGCAAACCCCCCTCCGCTAACGGAAGACGTGAGTGATAATCCAAAAATTTCTACTTGTATAAAATCTTTTGATGTATCCATAAACCCTGTTCTTTGTTTCTTTATACTGTTAATTTTCCAAAATGTTTCTAACAAATATATACAAAAAAATTATCATTAAAAATTAATTTCTTTTCGTTTCTCATTTAAAAAGAAAAGAAATAATATGAAATATTTATATATTTAGTTTCTCAATTTCTATAGTCAATGCCGGTAATATTTCAAAAACATCTCCCACTATTCCGTAATCCGCTATTTGAAAAATAGGCGCATCTTTATCTTTATTTATAGCTACAATACATTTTGATGTTGACATTCCGGCAAGATGTTGAATTGCACCGCTTATTCCGCATGCAATATAAAGACTCGGTGACACTGTTTTTCCGGTTTGCCCTACCTGTTCTGAGTGCGGTCTCCAGCCGGCATCTACAACTGCTCTTGATGCACCGGTAGCAGCACCCAATACTTTTGCAAGATTTTCGATTAGATTGAAATTTTCAGGAGCTCTAAGTCCTCTGCCGCCGGAAACAATTCTGTCCGCTTCAGCTACATCAAGTTTTCCGGTCGAGGTTACAACTTCTTTTACTATAGCTGTGAAGTCTGATGCACCGATATTTAAAGTATTAACATCGATTTTTTCTATCGAAAGATTTCCGTTTATCTTTTCTGCCTTAAATACATTTGGTCTCAATGAAATCAGTATATTGTCAGAATTGAATTTCACTTTTGTATATGCTTTTCCTGCATATACCGGTCTTGTTGCAATAATATCTCCATTGTCTATTTTAATATCAACTATATCAGGACAGAGTGCTGAGTTTGTTTTTACCGAAAGTGATCCGGTTATCTCTTTTCCAAATGCAGTTGCAGATAAGAGTATGATGTTGAAATCGTTGGCTTTTGCAAAATTAGCAATTACTTTTGTAATGGCTGGATAAGAAAAGACACAATCTTTACCGGAAATTTTATTCAATTCATTCAAATCTATTTTATAAATTTTTTCTGCACCATATTCGGAAAGTGAAGTGAAAGCATTATCTTCTGCTGCTGTAATTGATAATCCGGCGAATTCGCATTTGAGTTCTGCTGATAACTTCCGTGCTTCGGAAATTAATTCGAAAGAAGAATTTTTAAATTTATTATCTTTGGTTTCTAATATTGCGAGTATTTTTTTCATTTTCTAAATTTTTATAATTTTCGAATTTAAATTACTTTAGCTTCTTCCCGGAGGAGTTTTACAAGTTCGGGAACATCCGAAACACCGTTCTTTAGAATTTTTCCGGTACCTTTTATTGCCGGAAGTGACATTTCAGTTACCTCTGTAATATTTCCTGTATAAGAAGCCTTTTTCTCTTCCACTGGTTTACTTTTTGAAGCCATAATACTTCTGAGGTTAGGATAGCGTGGATTGTTCAAACCTTTTTGTGCACCAATTATTACGGGCATAGTAGATTCTAAAATCTCTTTTCCTCCTTCTATTTCTCTTTCAACTCGAATAATGGTTCCATCGATATCAAGTTTTGTAACAACATTAATGTAAGGAAGATTCAGTATCTCACCAACCATTGCAGGAATCACTGAACTGTCATAATCAATTGATTGTTTTCCGAAAAATATTATATCGGCATTTAGATCTTTTATTGTTTCAGCAAGATTTTTTGCAGCGGTGAATGAATCAAAATCCCCGCTTGCTTCCACAAAAATTCCTTTGTCAGCGCCCATTTGATAAGCTTTTTTAATAGCATCTTTCGATTTTATGGTTCCAAATGATACTGCGATAACTTCACCGCCATGTTTTTCCTTTAGTTGAACTGCTTCTTCCACAGCAAATTCATCATAAGGATTGATGATAAACGTAACTCCGTTTTTATCTATTTTTAATTTATCATTTGATAATTTCACTTTCGTAGTGCTATCAGGCACTAAAGAAACACATACAGCAATTTTCATTATGTAAAGATTTTATATTAATAAAATTGTTTAGAAATATATTTTTGATTGTAACATAAAACAGGTAAAAATAGTTTATTTATCCATTGAATAAAATACTTATTTATGTTATAATACAAAATATCGCGGGATGGAGCAGTTGGTAGCTCGTCGGGCTCATAACCCGAAGGTCGTAGGTTCAAGTCCTACTCCCGCAACAAAGAATAAAGCCTCAATTAAAATCTTGCGGCTTTTTTTATTTTTAAAAGTGTACTGCGTTTCCCGTCTTACGACGGTTGAAAAAGGTGGTGGAATATTAAAGAGGCTGTGTAAAATTCAGCCTCTTTTTTTTTATATTATATTGTCACTTCATAATGTTAATAATTTATGCTGCTATATCTTATAAATACAATTAAATTAGATTTATTTTAATTATAAATTTAGTATTAATAATATTTAAATATATCCAAATTTAAACTGTCCCTTTTTTCCACATAGAGAAATGTATAAAAACTCCCCAAAAACATCAAGTTGTTACATTTTATCCTTGATAAAACAATACTTAATACTTGGCACAGTAATTGACATTATTAATAGTAGAATTAAATCAAAATTCAAACATATGAAAAAATCATTATTAGTTATTCTACTTATTTGCCTCGGAGCTGGAGTTATTTTTGCAGCACCAAGAGCAAAAATCAAAGTTGAATATGTAACTCCATATAAACTCAAAACCACTCCGCAACTAGTTTCCGATTCATGTAATACTACGGGATTAAATGTCGTTGCTAAAGGAACCTGGGTTTATGTAAATGTTTTCAATTTTGGAGATACCACATCAGTTACTTCAGCTAGCTGGACATTATTGTCGAAACCAGCCGGTTCAGGCGCAACAATAACCTCAATTTCAGGTTTGAATTGGTGGGCTAAATTTTTAGCAGATTCCACCGGTGCTTACAATGTAAAGGTTACAATGGCAACATCTGCGGGTTCTAAAGATACCACTATGTATGTATATGCAGGATACTATGTCGGAGTCGGTAATTTTCAGGGTGTACCTGCTGCTTGGCCGCAATGTATGACCTGCCATGGTTCATTTCCGCTATTTCAAGACATATTCAATCGTTGGAAAGTAAGTGGTCATGCCGGAAGATTCAAATATCAGATAGACAGTTCTGCCTCATATAGCACAAGTTGCATGAAATGCCACACAACCGGATATGATCATAATAAATTTGCTTTAAATAACGGTTTTGATGATGTTGCCAGAATTCTTGGTTGGGTTTGGACATCACCTCCGCATCCAGGAAAATGGGATTCTTTAAAAACTTATTATCCGGGATTAGTAAATTTTGCAACCATTGGTTGTGAAAATTGCCACGGACCGGGAAGTGAACACGCATTCACCGGAGGAGACACTAATAGAATTAATATAAGCTATAAAGTAGGAGTTTGTGCTAAATGCCACGATTCTCCACCTAATCATAATAATTATTCTGAATGGTCCAATAGTTTGCATTCGCATCCTGTTATGGAAGGGCGTTCTGTAGCTGACAGTCTTAGATTTACAACTGCAAGCGATTGTAACCGCTGCCACGATGGTGAATCTTACATACAATATACCAAAAATTTCAAGGGACCTTTAAACCTAACAGGAGCAGACCAGGAAGTTATTGGTTGTCCAACTTGCCACGATCCGCATGGAAACTCAAATGAATTTGCTTTAAGAAATAGTTTGCCCGGTTCTGATACACTTGGAAGTGGTGACCATTATAATATTGGTAATGGGCATGTCTGTCTTGATTGTCACAAATCCAGAAGAAGAGCTTCTACTTATGTTTTAACAAAAGTAACATCATCAACCTGGGGACCTCACGAAAATCCACAAGGTGATGTGTTACTTGGTAAAAATGCTGCAAATTTTGGATCACAATATATTTCAGGTTCACATAGAAATATATCAAACGGCTGTGTTGGCTGTCATATGTCACAAACCACTGATACAGGGACAGTAACAAGGGATAAAGTGGGTGGTCACTCAATGAACATGAATTACGCCCCAACAAATTATGACCATGTTGTTCCATGTCAGGGATGTCACCCGGGAGTAACCAGTTTTGATGATTTCATGGCTCCGGAAGATTTTGATGGAAACGGAACAATCGCAGACTGGCAAACAGAAGTTAAAGGTGTAATCAGGAATCTTGTATTAGCATTACCGCACACTAATGACTCAACAGTCAGCTGGCAGTTAATTGCAGCAGATTCGAATAATGTAAATAAACGAAAAGCGTTTTATAATTATCAGATGATAAAAAATGATAAAAGCTTTGGTCTGCATAATCCATTCTATGTTATTCAAGTATTATTTGCTTCAATAGCCGGAACTACCGGAATTCAACATAACTTTGAGGAAGTTCCGATTGTATATACTTTATCACAAAACTATCCGAATCCTTTCAACCCGACTACAAAAATCGATTTTGGTTTACCAAAAGGTGATTTTGTAACATTGAAAGTATTCGATATAACCGGTAAGGAAGTAGAAAATTTAGTGAATATGAGAATGTTGCCGGGCAAATATACCGTAACATTTAATAACGGAAATAATTTAGCTAGTGGAATTTATTTCTACAGATTAGTCGCTGGAAGCAATGTTATCACCAAAAAAATGATGTTAGTAAAATAAACATTAGAAAAATGTTTTAAGATCAAGAGGCTGTGTTTCACACAGCCTCTTTTTTTTATTCAAAATTATCTGTAGATTTTATTTTTTGATAATTACTGAGATTATTGGTTTTATCATTAATTGAGAATAATTACTATAAATTCATTATTTGATTTTATTTTTCATTTACAATTGTTAGTTTTATCATATGTTAAAAAAGTTATTAATAATTTCGGGTTCATTGATTGTTTTGCTATTACTATTTAATAGTGTGATTATGCCATGGTACGTAAAACATATGAATCTTGTTAAAGTGCCAAGTGTTGTAGGAATGAATTTTATCGATGCTAAGCGTGTGATAGAAGAGTCCGGACTTGAAGTAAAACAAGGGGATTTGAGATACGATGAAACCAAACCAATCGGACAAGTAATTGAACAGGTACCAATCGGAGAACAGTTTGTAAAAAATGGCAGACGGGTTTATTTGATAGTATGCGGAGGTGAACAATTAGTTGAAGTACCACGTCTTATATCCAAAACTCTAAGGGATGCAAAATTCACTCTGGAGCAGCGAAATCTGAAAATTGGCGATGTTGTAAAGAAATTTTCTTCTGAATATCCTGAAGATGTTGTTATATCACAGGTGATACAGCCCGGAAGCAAAGTTAAAAAATCCACCACAATTGATCTGATTGTAAGCAACGGAATTCAAACCGGTAATATTATCGTTCCTGAATTGGTAGGAAAAAAACTTGAAGATGCAAAGAAGGTAATAACAGATGCAAAACTAAAAGTGGGAAAAATTACATATCTTGCCAGCGATTTGCCTCCCGGACAAGTAATAGATCAATATCCTAAGAAAGAAAAATCTGCTACAGAAAATTCGGAAATAGAATTAATTGTTGCAAAAAAGCGTAAAGAAGTAAAAAAGGAATCTGATGAAGAAATTAATGATAATGAAAGTAGTAACACGGATAAAGAAAAACCTGTGGAGAAAGAAATAAAAAAAGAGAAACAACCAACAAAAGCACCCGCTAATAACGATAAAGAAAAAAAAACCAAAGAGGGAACTGAAAACAAATAATCTGAATGAAAAAGATTTCCGCTTCTATATTATCCGCCGATTTTTCAAAACTTGAAAATGAAATAAAGGAGATTGAATCAGCCGGAACAGATATAATACATTGTGATATCATGGATGGACATTTTGTACCTAACATCAGTTTTGGTCCTTACATTGTTAACAAAGTAAATGATGTGACAACCTTACCAATCGATGTCCATTTAATGATTAATCATCCGGAGAAATATATCAATGAATTTCATAAAGCAGGGGCAAATTATATTTCTGTACATTTTGAGAATAATATTCATCTGAATCGCCTTATAAATCAAATCAAAGATCTCGGAATATTTTCAGGAGTTGTAATTAACCCGTCTACTCCGGTCGCTTTTTTAAAAGACATAGTTCAGATAACTGATTACGTACTTATTATGAGTGTAAATCCTGGATTTGGAGGACAAAAATTCATAGAAGGATCGATCAGCAAAATCAAGGAACTAAAATCTCTTATACAAGATAGAAATCCTAATTGTCTGATAGAAGTTGACGGTGGAATAAATCTGGAAAATATCAAAAAAGTATCGGATGCGGGGGTAGATATTATTGTCGCAGGAGCATCGATATTCAGCTCCCGGGATAAAGGCACTACTATTAAAAAAATGAAAATTTTAATCAAATAAAATGAAAAGTGTATTTACAAATAAAGAAGTACTTGAGGCGGAAAGGAAAATAATAACTTCGCTTGGTATTCCCTCCATCATATTAATGGAAAATGCCGGAAAAAATTCTGCTTCTTTTATATTCAAGTATGCTCAGGAAAACTCACTTAAAAATGTATATATTCTAACAGGAAAAGGAAATAACGCCGGAGATGGTTTCGTTATTGCAAGACATCTAATAAATATAGGACTATTTGTGAATGTCTTATTGTTTTTTGACCCTAAAGAATTAAAAGGTGATTCACTCACTAATTTTAATATTATCAGAAAATATCCGGAAAATTATTTATCAGTCAAAAAAATTTCAGGTTTGTCGGATTTTAAAAAAGCTGTAATAACATCAGACAATTTATTTATTGATGCTGTTTTTGGAGTAGGATTTAAAGGGGAGCTTGAAACTCGTCTTAAAAATATTTTCAAATATATAAATTCATCAAATCGTAAAAAAATAATTTCGATTGATATGGTAAGCGGACTTGACCTTGATTATAATACATCAGAGTGTCTTAATGCCAATGTAACACTTTCAATGGGTTCAAAGAAAATTTCAACACTTTTCGGTGAAGGAAAATTAAAAAGCGGCGAAGTCAAAGACGTTAACATAGGAGTCGATTCAAAAGAATTTGACAAATTTAATACTCAAAAAATTTTCGAAGTTGAATTTGATGATATCAAAGGTCACCTTCCAAAGAGAAGCCCATTGGCACATAAATACAATTCAGGAAAAGTTTTTATAGCGGCTGGTTCTCCCGGATTTACCGGAGCGGCTTTTCTTAGTTCGTTATCATCTTTACGAACTGGATCGGGAGCTGTTATTTTGGGAATTCCTGAATCACTCAATCCTATACTCGAAGCAAAAACAACCGAAGTTATTACTTACCTATTACCCGAATCATCAGAAAAGACGATTGCAAGCGGAGCATTTGACAGAATTAAAGAAAAAATCAGTTGGGCAGATGCAGTACTTCTTGGTCCCGGTATCGGAAGAAATCACGATACGGTAAATCTTATCATCCGAATTCTAAAAGAAATAAAAAGCAATTATGTGATAGATGCTGATGCATTATTTGCTTTAAAAAATAATCTCGACATTCTCAAAAGAAATAAAGGCAAAATAATACTTACCCCTCATTACGGTGAATTTTCAAATTTAACCGGTCTTTCAATTTCCGAAATCAAAAAAGATCTTATAAATATTTCAAAAAGTTTTGCAAAAAAGTATGGAGTAATCCTTGTTTTGAAAAATTCCCCGACAATCGTTACAAATGGTGAATATACATTCATTAATTCTTCAGGGAAAGAAAATCTCGCAACTATAGGCACAGGAGATGTGTTATCGGGAATTATTGTAAGCTTATTATCTCAATCTAAAAATTCCTTGCTTTCAGCCATTCAAGGAGTATATATTCACGGAAGATGCGGTGATGAATTATACGGTATTCATAATGTAAATTCAACAATAGCGGGTGATTTAATCGGAAAGCTGCCTGAGATTAAATTATCCCTCTGTTGAGCAAATATATATCTTCAACAAAATATCATTTACCGGCTTTATTTTTATGTTTATTAATTTTTTTATCTTCTTCAATCCCCGGTGACAATCTTCCTCAATTAAATTTCCAATTTTCGGACAAAATTATTCACATTCTTGTTTTTTTCTTTTTATATTTTTCTTTTTTTTATTCCTTAAAAAATCAAATTATTTCTGTTAAATTAAGTCAATTAGCTGATTTGTTCGGAGTAATCTTTGTTTTTATTTTCGGAATTACAGATGAAATTCATCAATATTTTGTACCGAATAGAACTTGCGATATTTTTGATATAATCGCTGATTTATTCGGTGGATTGATGGGATATTTAATTGTTTTACTGATAACCAAAACTGAAATTTATATTAGATTTTCAAAGAGATTTTTTAACTCGGTTTAAATATTGTTTATAACTATAAAAAAGTTTTCTAATTAAGAATTATGATACATTTAATAGATTTTAATTTTGTACTGCCGCTGGTATTTATTGCGATTGGTTCGGTCATAACAATAATAATAGAAATTATTTTCAGAAAATCTCAAAATGTAGTTTATTATTTTTCAATTGCCTGCGTGATTGCTGCTATCGCTGCCTCATTTCTTAAACTTGATGTTGAACAATTTATTTTCAATGAGTTTCTGAAAGTGAATAATTCTTCATATGTGTTTTGTGTCTTGGTTCTTATAAGTGTATTATTAACATTGCTATCTTCAAAATCTTACATTGAAAAATATGAAATAAATTTCTCTGAGTTTTATAGCGTAATATTATTTTCTGCTACAGGTATGCTTACTATGATATTTGCTAATGATTTATTGATCATCTTCCTTGGTTTGGAAACGATGTCAATATGTTTTTATATACTTGCAGGTTTTATGAGAAAAAGACCAAAATCTAACGAAAGTTCGATGAAATATTTTCTTCTTGGTGCTTTTATGACAGGATTCCTGCTTTATGGAATTTCTTTGATTTATGGTTTTACAGGTTATACTAATATTTCAAAGATATTTCTTAATGTTCAGAATTTTGAATCTCCGGTTTTTATAGTTGGACTTGGCTTAATTTTGATAGGTTTCTTTTTTAAGATTGGTATATTTCCTTTTCAGATGTGGATTCCTGATGTTTACGAAGGATCTCCTACTACAATTTCCGGTTTGTTATCCACTTCGGGTAAGATCGCTGCTTTGGGGACTATCGCTCCAATAATACTTCTTCAACCGAGTTTTAGCAAGTTCCAGTTTATTTTTTCCATTCTTGCACTTCTCACTATGCTTTTCGGAAATGTCATCGCAATTGCCCAGACCAATATAAAGAGGCTTCTTGCTTTTTCATCAATTGCAAGTGCAGGTTATTTAATGGTAGGTCTTGCTGCTGTTAACGAACTCGCTTTAAAAGGGATAATGTTTTATCTACTGTCATATGTTTTTATGCAGCTTGGTGCTTTCATCTTAGTATCGGTAATTGAGAAATTTAATTCGGATAACAGAGATTTTAGTATGGTAAATATAGCTGATTATAAAGGCTTGGCGAAAAAAAATCCTTTTCTCGCAGCTATGCTGACTGTATTTTTGTTTTCACTCGCCGGAATTCCACCTTTTGCAGGCTTTTGGGGTAAATATTATTTATTCTATGCAGCTATAAAATCTAATCTTATATGGCTTTCAGTTCTTGCAATATTGTTCAGTCTTATATCCGTTTATTATTATCTCAGAGTTGTTGTATATATGTGGTTCACTGATTCAGAAACAACATTTGAAGAGAATAACCCTGTTACTGCTTGGGGAAGCAGATTATCAATAATTATTTCCTTTGCAGGAACAATTGTTTTTGGATTATTACCTCAGTTGTTTTTTACTCTTTTTAAACTAAAATAAAAGTTAATCTTTATTTGAAAATATTAATAATAATCTTATCCTTTATCTCGATTATAAATATTTCTAACGCTCAGGATATTGTATATTCAGATAAAGGAAACATTGATTTTCTGCCGGCATCAAATTTGTTTGAACCGGTTAAAGCAAGCGTTATCGAAGCCAGAAATGGGGTGATTAAAGATGTCGGGAAAAATAATCTGCTGCTCAATATCGGAATCTCTGCTGATATCTTAAAATGGCAAATCAAAAAACAATACTTCTCTTTAGGAGCAGATTTTTTTACTTATTCCAATCTTCGGACCGAATCTAATTTTAAATTTCCCGTAGATGCAATTGATTATTTTTTTGGATTCAATATTAATTATAAAAAAAATATTTCATCGAACTATTTCATAGGCAGATTAAGAATTTCTCATATATCTGCACATCTCGAAGACGGTCATAAGTATATCGGAAATGATACAATCTTTACACCTTTTGTTTACAGCAGGGAGTTTTTAGATTTATCTGCCGGATATGATTATTACTTATCAAAAGGATTCAATATAAAAAATGTTTTTTCTGTTAATATTCTTTTTCATTCAATCCCTGATGATTTTGGATTAATTTCTTTACAGTATGGTTTCGAATTTAAATATTTTATAAATTCCTTTTTAAGTGTTTATTTCTCAAATGATATAAAGTATCAGACTATCAGAAGTGAAAATTATTTCAATGAAAATCTGGAATCAGGAATAAGATTAGGAAAACAAAATTCAAAGGGATTCAGTATTTCTTTTAATTATTATAACGGTAAAGATTATAAAGGCCAGTATTTCAACGATTTCTTAAATTATAAAGCAATAGGTTTCAATGTTGATTTATAAATTATATATTTTCTTCGTATTAATTCTATTTACAATAATAAGCATATCCGTTGATATTTCTGCTCAGGTAAAGTTTGTAAATGCTGTATCGATGACAATAGATGGAAAAGGTAATGTTTATGTGCTCGATAATGAAACTAATGAAATAGTTAAACTATCAGGTGATTTAAGTTTTCAAAAAAAAATCGGAAAAAAAGGGTGGCTAAACGGTGAATTTGATACTCCTACTTTTATAGATGGTTCTTCAGGTCTTGATATTTATTTATGTGATGGAAAGAATTTTAGAATCCAACGATTCGATTTAAACCTCAGTTATGTATCATCTTTATACACTAATACTGAAACTTTTGATAATAATCTTAAATTCAATAGACCTATTTCAAGTGTTATTTTGAATTCTGCTGATTTATATGTTATTGATGGAGATAATTCCAGGATTGTAAAGTTTATTAATGGTTCAGCCCCCATCTTGTCTTTCGCCGGTTTTCAGGAAGTTGAGGGTTCATTATCAAAACCGGGAAAAATTTTAAAAGATAGCTACAATTCAATTTACGTCCAGGACAAAGGCAGGAATTCGGTTATGAAATATGATAATTTCGGGAACTTTGTAAAATCAATTAAATATGATTCCTTATTGTCATTTTCTATTTACAAAGACAACTTGTTTTTATTAAATTCAGAAATGGAAATAATTGTATATGATATTAAAAAGCAAGCTTACATTGGAAAAATAGAAATAATGTTAAATAATAATCCTGAAGAGGTAAGAGATTTTCTCGTTTTTGACACAGAAAAATTTCTTATTTTAGAGAAAAGTAAAATTAACTTTTATAAATTTTAAATTAATAATATGGCATACAGTGTAAACAAAGTAATACTATTGGGAAATCTCGGAAAAGATCCTGAACTTGCTTATTCCGGTACGGGAACCGCATATTGCAGATTTTCATTGGCTACAAATTACGGTATCAAAGACAAAGATGGGAACTGGAAAAATCAAACAGATTGGCACAGTATCGTAACATTTGGGAAACTTGCTGAAAGCTGCTCTCAAATATTGAAAAAAGGGGGTAAAGCTTATATTGAAGGCAGAATTCAATACGACGAATATGAAAAAGATAATGTAAAAAGAAAAAGTATCAGCATTATTGCCACCGATGTAGTTCCAATCGACAGAAGGGAAAGCCCTGATAAATCTGATGAAAACACTACAGCAGGTTCATCATCTGCAACTGATACATCACAAAACAATGATGATGATCTTCCATTTTAATATTTAAAAAAAGCTGCTCTTGTTTTACAGGAGCAGCTTTAAAAAAATATTATCTGAGATTCTTTAGCCCTTATAATTTAAAATTGATTGATCTATTCCGAACATATATGCAATTAATGCGGTTCTTATCCACATTCCGTTTCGTTCCTGCCTCCAGTACATAGCTCTTGGGTCGGTATCAATTTCTACAGATATTTCTTTTCTTCTCGGCAGAGGATGCATAATAATTGCCTGCTTCTTCATAAGTCCCAAATGCTTTTTACCTAAATGGAATTTTGAATAATCAATATTTTTTGATTCATTATTAATATCATATTCATCTTGAATTCTTGTTATATAAACAGCATCGGCACTTTTCAAAGCGGCATCAAGATTATCAGTTTCTTTATAAGACATTTTATGCTTTGCTAAAAACTTTTTAATATCATCACCTATTCTCAGGTAATCCGGTGATACATATATCAGTTTGACATTCTTATAATTTTTTAAAAGATATGTGAGTGATCTTACAGTACGACCTCTTTTTAAATCGCCTGACATTAATATAGTCTTATTGTCTATACCGCCTTTATCATTAAATGCCCAGTTCAGTGTATATAAATCAAGTAAAGCTTGTGTAGGGTGTTGATCTTTTCCTGATCCGCCGTTTATAACAGGTATCGGACGGTTAATTTTATTCAACATCCAGGCAGATTTTTCTGCGATGCCTTCTTCAAAATGACGCATGATTATTAGATCAGCATATGAACTAAAAGTTCTTATTGTATCTTCAGGTGATTCACCTTTCAACTCAGATGAAGTCGAAGTTGACCTGATTTCACTCACTTTCATTCCTAAGATATAACAAGCGCTCTGAAATGAAACAAAAGTTCTTGTGGAAGGCTGAACAAAATATAGCATTGCTCTTTTGTGTGAAAGAAGCGTCTGAAGCCAGTCGAGACCTTCTTTATTCTTTGCTATAGACCTTATTTTACTTGCTGTTGCGAATAAATGCTCAAGTAAATCTTTCCTGAACTGTTGAGAGAATAAACAGTCAAAAAGCCTTCCGTCTTTTTCAAAATATTTCAGTTTATCATTCATTGGAGTATTGTAAAACTCACTCCAATTTAATTTTTTTAAGTCTTCCGGTTTAATTTTTTTTGCCATAATATTAACTCATTAATAATTTCATAACTGCTTTTTGAGCGTGTAATCTGTTTTCTGCTTCATCGAAAACTATTGAATTCGGTCCATCTACTACATCATCAGTAATTTCCTGTCCTCTGTGTGCAGGTAAACAGTGCATTACCAGTACATCAGATTTCGCCTTTTTCATTAACTCGGAATTTAATTGAAACTCTTTTAAATCCTTTAATTTTTTTGCTTCATCGCTTTCCTGTCCCATGCTTACCCATACATCTGTATAAATAACATCGGTATCTTTCACTGCTTCCGCTGCACTATTGAATTGTTTTATTGTTGAACCTGTCACTTTTGCCACTTCTAATGCTTCGTCTATTACACTTTGTAATGGTTTATATCCCTCGGGTGATGCATAAAATATATTCATTCCTACTTTCACACACCCCTGTATTAAAGAATGGAGCACGTTATTACCATCACCAATATATGTTAATGTTAATCCTTTTAGTTTTCCGCGTTTTTCATAAATTGTATATAAATCTGCTAATATCTGGCAAGGATGATCATAGTCTGTTAAACCGTTTATTACAGGGACTGATGCGTATTTTGCCAAGTCAAGCACTGTCTGATAAGAAAATGTTCTTGCCATAATTCCATCAACGTATCTTGATAATACTTTCGCAGTATCATGTATTGTTTCTCCTCTTCCCATTTGAAGATCTTTTGGAGAGAAAAACATTCCCATTCCCCCTAATTGGTAAATTCCTGTTTCGAAAGATACTCTTGTTCTAGTTGAGGATTTTTCAAAAATCATGGCAAGTGTTTTGCCTTTTAGATATTCGGTATTTCTTGGTCCCGTTTTTAATTTTTCCGTTTCATCAAGGATCAGTTGTATCTCTTCCGAAGAAAGCAGATTTAAAGATATTAGGTCTTTTCCTTTTAATTTTTTCATTTTTGAAATTAATTTTTTAAATTATTGATGTATTATTGTTCCTGAAATTCCTTTTACAGCATTTGCGAGATTTTCTAAATTTGAAATTATTGCTTGTTTTCCTGTTGCTAACACATAGTCAACTGCTGCGGACACTTTCGGACCCATGCTTCCTGAAGAGAAGTGTCCCTGATCTAAATAAGTCATAGCTTCATCCAGGTTCATCTCTTTTATAACAATCTCGTTCTCTTTTTTATAATTAAGACTGCAGAATTCTACATTAGTAAGAATAATAAATTTATCAGCTTTTAGATCTATGGCTAACTGTGAAGATGCAAAGTCCTTGTCAATTACAGCTTCGACACCCTGAATTTTTTCATCCTTATCGAAATAAACAGGAATACCTCCGCCGCCGACTGCTATTACGATGTTATCATTCGCAAGCATTTCGGAAATTGCTTTTGTTTCCATTATTTTTATAGGTTTTGGCGATGCCACTACTCTTCTATATCCTCTTCCACCTGGATCTTCTTTAAATTTCCAGTCTTTTTCTTTTAATATTTCTTTAGTTTGTTCTGCAGAATAATAGGGTCCAACGGGTTTTGACGGGCTTTCAAATGCAAGATCATTCTTATCTACTATGACCTGAGTTAAGAGAGTAACGATGCTTTTACTGAATTTATGCTTTGATAAAATATTTTGAATCGACTTTTGAAGTATATATCCTATTTCCCCCTGAGTTTCCGCTACACATACATCAAGAGGCATTGGAGGTGTCTTGTGAGCAGCTATATCATTTTGAATTAGTAAATTTCCAACCTGAGGACCATTCCCGTGCGTTATAACAAGATGATAATTCTCTTTGATAACAGGATACATTTTCTCAGCGGTAAAATCCGTCGATTCTTCTTTTTCTTCGATTGTACCTTTGCTTTTTGGACCTAATAATGCGTTCCCGCCTAAAGCAATTACTAATAATTCTTTATCTGGATTCAACATAAAATATTTAATCTTATAATTTACAATTTTAAAAAAATATCATCAATTCAAAATTTTATAATAATTCAGAATAAATTTTTCAATTTGTTACTATGCAGATAAAAGAGCAATTGCGATTGATTAATTGAGGTTTGGAACATTGATATTTATAGGAACATTTTCATATATATATTGTTTAAAATAAAAAAAATGCATAAATTTTTAAAAAATACATTTAAAATGAAAAATTATATAAAATTTCAACTTAGGGTTAACAAACAAAAGTTAACAGCAATATTTCTGATATTGTTAAGTGTCTCATTATCTTTGCTATATAGCTGTGGTGCTAATTTATTTTCGACTAAAGAAGATGTTGATCTCGGTCAGCAGCTCGACCAGGAAATAAAAGCAAATCCGAGAGAATATCCTATGCTTCAGGGTAATGAAGCTGTAACTTCTTATGTAAGTAATTTAGGCAAATACATTATTAATAATTCTACATTGATACAATATAAAAATATTTTTCCTTATAATTTCCAAGTAATTAATGATACCATAGTAAATGCTTTTTCCACACCCGGTGGATTTATTTATGTTTACACGGGTCTGATGAAATTTATTGATAACGAAGCTACATTAGCTGGAATCATGGCACATGAAATAGCACATGCTGAAAGGAGACATATGACTCAACGATTAACTTCATATTACGGTGTTAGTTTTGTTCTTTCATTATTATTAGGAAATAACCCTAACGCATTCGCTGAAATTGCGGCAAATCTTTTTGTAGGTATCGGGTTTCTTGCAAATAGCCGGTCAGACGAAGAAGAAGCTGATAATTATTCCATACGATATTTGATGACTACAGATTATTACCCGGGTGCTATCAAATTATTCTTTAATAAAATAGTAAATGAACAAAAAATTGCAGGAACTACACCGGGAGGACTCGATAGGTTACTATCCACGCATCCTTTACCTCAGGATAGAATTGATAACGTTAAAAAGCAACTTATCGAATTAAAAATAAATTCTGATTCCACAAAAGGTCAAAACATTGAGAGGTATAATGAAATTAAATCAAAATTACTTTGAACAAAATCATTTCAACTATGAAACTTAAAATAATCTTATCTCTAATAATAATTTCATTATCAAATATGGCTTTTTCTCAATCCGTTGAGATAAAAGATAGTCATTATAAATTCAAAATATCGCTTCCGAATCAGTGGCAGAAAACGAACACCGAAGAAACTGATAAAAAAGATGCCATTTCCTATTCTTGCAAAAGCAATGATGGAAGACTATTTGTTATGATTCTTGCATTTAAATTGAATACAATTAAAAATCTGGCAGATTTAATCTATACTGTTGAAAAAGATGTAAGTTTAAACATTCCCAAAAGATCCTCAGATTATTCTGATTATGATTTTGGTCAATATGATGGAAGAAGTGCCGTATACAAGAATAATGAATCAGCCGAGACAATTTATTACTTTAGAACTAAGAATGAAAACTTGAGTGATAATTATGCTTATGTTTTGCGTTTTATTTGCCAGTCAACACTTTATAATTCTTCTTTAGAAACAGAAATTAAAAATATCGCTGATACTTTTAAATATGTTTCTGAATAATTTTTAGTTCAGGAACGGATTATACTTTTTTTCATATCCGATAGTTGTACTTTCATTATGACCGGGGTAAACTATAAAATCATCTTTGCAAACTTTTAGTAATTTATTTTTAATATTCGTTATAAGTGTCTGATAATCTCCACCCTGCAGATCAGTTCTACCGATAGAACCCCTGAACAAGACATCGCCTGTAATAACATTCTTATTTGCTATATCTATAATACACATGCTTCCCGGAGAGTGTCCCGGAGTGTGCAGAAATGAAATATCAGATTCTCCTATTTTTATACTTTTTGATTCGTCGATGTATTTGTCAAATGGCGGATAATCCTTAATTTCTAATCCAAATAATTTGGATTGAAATTCCGCATTATCAACGAGAAATTTATCTTCTTTGTTAATCATTAATGGAACGTCATAATTCCTTTTTGCAAATGAATTTCCTAAGATATGATCGATGTGACCATGTGTGTTTATAATATATTTTATTTCAATATCTTTCTTCTCGATGAATTCGAGAATTTCATTTTCTTCTTTTTGAGTATATGCTCCCGGATCAATCAATAACCCTTCTTTTGTTTTTTGATCCCAATATATATAGCAATTAATTTGAAAAGGATTTATTGTAAATCTGCAAATTTCCATAGATATATAAATTGATTTTACTATTTAGTTTAAATATTTTAAACACTTGTTAAAATGAATGACATAAGTAAAATTAAAATAATCGGAACTAATCGGAAAGCTAATTTTCAGTACGAAATTATTTCCAGATATGAGGCCGGTTTAGTTCTTTTAGGGACTGAAGTAAAATCTCTCAGAGAGTCAAAGGTGAATCTTCAGGATAGTTATGGGAAATTTGTTAAAAACGAATTATGGCTTCTGAATTGCCATATTAGTGAATATAAGTATGGAAATATTAATAACCACGACCCTGTGCGTGCAAGGAAACTTCTTTTCTCAAAAAGAGAATTGAAAAAAATCAGAAGCCAGCTGGAAGAAAAGGGTTTGACTTTGATACCAACTAAAATTTATTTTAAGAACTCTTTTATAAAAATAGAAATGGCTGTTTCAAAAGGTAAAAAGTTATATGATAAAAGAGAATCAATTAAAAAAAGAGAAACCGACAGAAAATTAAAAAGAATATAGAATGCATTTATCGTTAAATGAACAAATGGATATCTTACGGAAGGGTACGGTGGAAATTATTCCGGAAGATGAATTAGTACAGAAACTTGAGAAATCTATAAAGAAAAAAAAACCTTTAAAAGTTAAATTGGGATGTGACCCCTCAAGACCTGATTTGCATATTGGGCATTCTGTTGTGTTGAATAAATTAAGAGAGTTTCAGGATCTGGGACATACAGCAATTCTGATAGTCGGGGATTATACAGGTATGATTGGTGACCCGAGTGGTAAAAAAATAACACGTCCGCAATTAACATTTGAAGAAACAAGAGAAAACGGTATCACTTATTATAATCAGGCTTCAAGAATCCTTGATAAGAATAAAACAATTATACGTTATAATTCAGAATGGCTTAAAGAATTGATGCTGAAAGATTTGATTGACATATTAAGTAAGTTTACAGTTCAACGGATTCTTGAAAGGGATGATTTTACCAACAGGTTAAGAGATCAACAGGAAATTTCCTTACATGAAATATTATACCCGATTATGCAAGGTTATGATTCCCTTGCTGTTAATTCTGATGTAGAACTTGGAGGCACTGATCAGAAGTTCAATAATCTGGTCGGAAGAATGATGCAAAAAAGATTTAACAAAGAACCGCAAGTTGTTATGCTAATGCCTCTCCTGGAAGGTATTGACGGTAATGAAAAGATGAGTAAATCTCTCGATAATGCAATAGGAATAACTGATCTGCCGAAAGATATATTCGGAAAGACAATGAGAATACCGGATACATTAATTTATAAATATTTTGTTCTTACAACGAGACTAAATCCTTCTGAACTCGATGGAATAAAAAGTGGTTTAGAAAATCCGGAGAATAATCCCAGAAATTTTAAAAGGAGATTAGGTTTTGAACTTGTCAAATTATATTATGATAATGAAGCTGCCGAAAAAGCAGTCGAAGAATTTGATAAAATATTTATAAAGAAGGAAATTCCTGATGATTTATCTGAATACGAATTAATTGAAAAAAACATTAAATTAATAAAACTCCTGACACAATCAGGCCTTACTGAAACGAACGGAGAAGCAAGAAGATTAATAAAACAAGGAGGTGTCTCTATTAACGGAAATAAAATAACTGATGAGAACCTGGAAATAGAATTTGAAGAAGAATTTATTATTAAAGCAGGAAAGCGTAAATTCTTAAGAGTAATTCCTGCATATAATTGATAAAATATTTTGTTATTTAAGTAATATCGAAAGGAGGATCAAATGTTCAAACCTTCGAAAATTTTCTTTACTAAAGGTGTAGGCAGGCACAAAGATTATCTTCAGTCATTTGAACTTGCATTAAGGCAAGCTGGAATTGAAAAATGCAATATTGTAACTGTTTCAAGTATTTATCCTGCAGGTTGCAGGAGATTAACAAAAGAGCAGGGGATTGCAATGCTCGAAGCCGGGCAAATTACATTTTGCGTAATGGCAAGGAATTTTACAAATGAACCAAATCGCCTCATTGCTTCTTCAATCGGGGTTGCATTACCGTCTGACGATAGTCATTATGGTTATATTTCGGAACACCATCCTTTTGGGGAAACTGAAAAATTATCAGGGGAATATGCCGAAGATTTAGCAGCTACTATGCTTGCTACTACACTGGGAGTTGAATTTGATCCCGAAACAGCCTGGAATGAGCGTGAGAATGTTTATAGACAAAGTGGTAAAATTTTCAAAACATTTAATGTTACACAATCCGCGGAGGGAGATAAAAATGGTTTATGGACAACCGTTATCTCCTGCGCAGTTATGCTTGAATAGTCTCTTCGGTTAAATATCGTCATACTGTATTAATTCCCATTTGAAGTCATTCAAATTGAATGATAATTCGCATATTATGCTCTGCTTTTCGCAGATAACCGTGTAATGCTGGATATAGCTGCTGCCCTTCGGCGTTTTCCAGTTCGAATTGACTTTTGAAACGTTATAGACAGCATTTCTCCACTTAAATCTTTTAATTTCAAATTTAAGATTATGAAAATACCCGATAACTTCGACTTGTTCAAATACCTGTAATGCCATAATTATTTATATCCCATAATAATATATGGAGTATCTCATCTTATGTCAATTCAAAATGGCAGGAATATGGAAATGTATCAAAATTATTATTAAATTTAATATTTAAAATTTATTAGTTAATTTAAAATTAATGTATTTTTTCTCGAAAATTCTAAATGCAAGATTAAATTAAATATGCAGTTTAATAATATATCATATTACAACCAGATCTTTTTAGATTATATTTCTCGTTATGATAAATTGGATCTGTTCTTCAATGGTGATTATCGTAAAGATGATGTTTACAAAAATATAATAGACCGGAAAAGTAAAACATATTTAGATAATAAGCTTTTCGATCGGGATACAATTGCTAATATTTTAAGGGATCAGAATAAATTTTTTAACTCATCACAGAAAACCTTCGATAATATTGAACTTCTCAGAGAACCAAATACTTTTGCAGTTGTAACCGGACAGCAGACAGGAATATTGACGGGTAATTATTATACTGTGTTGAAAGCATTAAATACAGTTCAGCTCTCAATGAATTTAAACCTTAAATTTCCGGATTATAATTTTGTTCCTGTATTTTGGCTGGAAGGTGATGACCATGATTTCCTTGAAGTGAACAATATAAACATTATAAATAAACAAAATATTATTCAGAATTTCAAATATTTTCCCGGGGATATAGAGCAGGAAAAATATCTTAAACCGGTATTTGAAATTAACCTTGATGACTGCATTACAAAATTCATTGATGAACTAAAATCCGGTTTACCCAAAACCGAATTTTCTGAAAACCTTTTTGATTACATAAACAGGGCTTATAAGTCAGGAATAAATTATGTTACAGCATTTGCACGATTCATGAATTACCTCTTTCAAGATAGGGGACTTATATTCTGCAATCCTACTGACGTAGAGTTTAAAAAAATTTTAACACCGGTATTTTTAAAAGAATTAAATACATATCCTCGTACCTGCGAAATTGTAATCGATACTTCGGCAAAACTTGAAGTAAATTATGAACCTCAGGTGAAACCGAAGCCGATAAATCTATTTTTTAATTATAATTCCAATAGATATTTAATCGAACCCGGTACTGATGATTTATTTGGACTGAAAAATACCAGAAAGAAATTTGCAAAAAATGAAATATTTGAAATTCTCGATGCAAACCCGGATTATTTCAGCGGTAATGTTGTATTAAGACCTGTATTTCAGGATTATCTATTGCCAACTGTCGCTTACATAGGGGGACCCTCCGAGGTAGCCTATTTTGCTCAGTTGAAGAATGTATATGAGTTTTTTAACGTGACGATGCCTGTGATATTTCCAAGAACTTCAATTACGTTACTGGAAAACAAAGTCACTGCTTTCTTTGAGAAATATCAATTAAATTTTGAAGATTTTTTGGATAGCAAAACAATTCGCTTTTTATTGCTTGAAAAACTTGATGTAATAAATGTTGAAAATATATTTGGCAAATATAAAGATGAATTCAGAAGTCTTTCGTATACGTTTGAAAAACAATTAGATCTCATCGATAAAAATTTAGTAAATACTTTCCGGAACAAGGGTGATAAGTTTATTGAAAATATAGAAGTTTTAAAAACTAAATTCCTCGAATCCCAGCTAAAACAGAATGAAGCGGCAGTCAATAAGTTAAAATCAATTTCGGATATGATTTTTCCCGAAGATAATATGCAGGAAAGATTTTATAATATTGTTTACTTTCTTAATAAATATGGATTTAAGTTTATAGATTATATTGAATCGAAAATAAATGTTTATTCTTTTGAGCATCAGTTAATAGATATTATTTTCCAACGGTTGAATTCTGCCCCCGAGAAGGAAAATTAAACTATTCTTATCATTGTATTGGAAAATAAAATTATAAAAATTTTAATAATACGATTTTCATCATTCGGAGATATTGTTCTTACTTTTCCGTTAATATCAATAATTAAAGAGAAATATCCCGGATGTGAAATTCACTTCCTCACTAAACATAAATATTCCTCACTGTTGCAGTTAAATGATAATATCGATCTTATACTTTTTTCAAACAGTGACAAAACTAAACACCTTATTAAATATATTAGTGAAGGTAATTATGATCTGATAATCGATTTACAAAAAAACGCTAAAAGTATTTTTTGTACTTTTTTTACGTGGACAAAAGTCGTTAGAGTCAAAAAAGATAATATTTGGAAATTTCTCCTCGTGAAATTTAAGATCAAGCGTAAGAATAAAACAAACCCTGTATTTTTAAAATATATTAACTGTTGCAGGAATATTCTGAATCTTGATGATACTAATTTCAGAACTTCAAGTCTTAATTTCTTTGATGAACGTTTGATAAAGAATAAATATATTGTAATTGCTCCCGCCTCAAGACATTTTACAAAAACATATCCTGAAAATAAGCTTATTCAAATAATAGAATCTGTTCATAATTGTAAAATAGTGCTTATATCTGATAATATAAAAAATGAAGTTACTTTATGTAGGCGTTTAGCTTCGCTGTCAAATAATATTTTAGATTACAGCGGAAAGTTGAATTATGAGGCACTGTCAAATGTTCTTTTTTATTCAGAGCTTGTATTTTGTAATGATAGCGGAATTTTACATTTAGCTGAGGCGCTCGGGAAAAAAGTTATTTGTGTTTTCGGGAGTACTGTGAAGGAATTCGGTTTTTTTCCTCAATTAAAATTGTCTGCTGTATTTGAAAATAATTTATTGAAATGCCGCCCTTGTTCTCATATCGGAAAGAACTACTGCCCGGAAAAACATTTTAAATGTATGAAAGATTTAAATAATTCAAGAATCATTTCGCTTATCAATGATAAAATAAATTAATATATATGTCTTTACCGAAAGTTATTTTAAAGAAAAATGAAGAAAGACGACTTAAATCCGGTCATCTTTGGATTTTCAGCAATGAAATCGAAAAATTTCCGGCTTCAACTGTCAATGGTTCCGTTGTTGATGTATTCAACCATAAAGAGTACTTTGTTTGCAAAGCTTTTTATAATAGAAATTCTCTTATCACTTTACGCGTATTAACTAAAAACATCGATGAAGAAATTGATAAAAGTTTTTTTAGAAAAAGACTTTTGGATGCATTCGAATTTCGAAATGGATATCTCAGAAATAATTCGTCTTTTCGGTTAGTAAACGGAGAAAGTGATTATTTGCCCGGATTAGTAATTGACAAATTTGAAAATAATTATTCGATACAAACTTTCAGTGCGGGCATGGAAACGAATCTGGAAAATATTGTTTCACTATTAGTAGAACTCTTCGATGCAGAAATGATAATTGCTAAAAATGATTTTTCAATGAGGGAACTTGAAGGTTTGGAACGTTATGTAAAAATATTATACGGCAAAAATGATAAATCTCCGGTTCCTTTTATCACTATTATTGATTCAATAAAATATAAGATAGATATTCTTGCCGGACAAAAAACCGGATTTTATTTAGACCAGGTAAATAGTAGATATTTAATAAGGAATTATATTAATGAAAATTCAGAAGTTTATGATCTTTTCTGTAATGAAGGAGGTTTTTCTTTAAACGCTTCTTATGCGGGTGCAAAAAAAGTTGTCGCAGTCGATTCCTCGGCTTATGCCATCATTACTGCAAAAGCAAATTCAGAAATAAATGGATTTAAAAATATTCAGTTTATCGAAGAAGATATTTTCAGTTATTTAAAAAACAATAAAGATGAATTGAAAAATTCAGATTTAGTGATTCTCGACCCTCCTTCATTCGCAAAATCAAAAAAAAATATTGAAACCGCGAAAAGGGGATATATAGATTTAAACAGTAGTGTGTTGAAAATGATTAAGAAACAATCCTTACTTTTTACATTTTCCTGTTCCCATCATATTGATAACAAGTTATTTACCGAAATTATTGCTCGAAGCAGTTCAGAATCTAGAAGGGATATTAAGATTATTGAAGAAATTAACTGCTCTCCGGATCATCCGGTTATACCTGCAATGAATGAGACAAAATATCTTAAAGGATTTCTAATTCTCGTTTCATAGTATTTTTCCCTGCTTATAAACAGGAACTTCGTTAATAACATCATATTAAATGTATTTACATGAAATATGCAACATATATTTAAATTAAAAAATGATACTAAATTACATAGAGTTTATTATTAATATTTAATATATTATAATATATAAAAAGAAAGTATTTTATTTTGGTGGAAGAAAAGGATAAAGAAATAATTAATCAGGAAATTAAAGATACTTCTTCGGATCATGCATCTGATGATGGTACGATTACAGAATTACCTGGAAATAGTTTATTTTTACAAAAGTCAGACAAGAATAACAATTTTTATGTATTTGTCATTCCCATAATTCTTTTCTTGTTTTTAGGTCTATCAATATTTCACAATGGAGAAAAAAATAATTTCTATCAAGAATCCGATTTAAGCGGTTTTATTGAATCCGGAGATGCAAAGTATTTTAAATCACAAAGCAAATTCAATATACTTTCACAGGAAGATTTATCAAAAGGTGTAAAAGACACGGTATATACGACTTTTGATTGCTGGCTGGAACTTCGAATAGATCAGCAGACAGTATATCAGCACTTCAGGAATGGAAAAGTACTTAGCTATCCAATATCATCCGGTAACAAATATTTAAATCGAAGCGTTGAATCCAGACCCGGACTTTTTGCTATTTTTTTTAAAAATGCCCATCATCAGTCCTCACAATACAATAATGCAGATATGTATGATTTTATGCCATTTAATCAGGGTATTGGATTTCATTCGTTAGACGGAACTGGTTATTATGGTTCACTTGGAAAAGCACCTTCGTCTCATGGCTGCATTCGAATGAGACATCAGGATGCACAAAAACTTTTTAATGACTGTCCTTTGGGAACACTTGTTCTTGCTCATAAGGGGTATTCTTCCCGGGTGATTGGATTCGCGGATGAAAACTATAAAAATGAAAAAGAATATTCAAAAGATGAATATAAGACTTTGTTAGCTGCGAATTTATATAATGTTCTCGAAGGAAAATATTATATTGCAGAAAGGAAATTTTTTGTAGTAAATCCTGATATTATTCCTAAATCCGGAATATATATTGCTTACGATAAACAAATACCGGAAATTCAATTATTACCTAAAAGTACATTCAGATTCGTCAATATTAATGACCGGTTAAATAATCAGAAATCAAATTATCGGTTTGAGATTCCTGAAAAACAAATAACAGAAAATAATTTCGAAGAAATAGAAGTTTCCTCATCAGAATCTAATCCTGATGATTTAGTAGTTGCAAACGTAGATAATGATATTCCTATGCCAAAAGACGAATTAATCAAGAAATTCTTTAGTAATCCGATAGGTGTACTTCCTTATTTTCCTCCTGTAAATCAGTAAATTTTATATGTTCTTTCAAAATAATAAAAATTTTATTTTTCATATAAACTATAGGTAAATTTTCTTATATTTGCCTGAAATTAAGGAACAAAAGACAATTTAATAAGTATATAAAAGTAGAAGCTTAAATAATAAAACAAGGAGGTTGCAATGTCAACTGAAAATCAAAATATCGAAACATACGAAGAACCTTTCCTTCAGAAAATGAAGTACGGTGCTCCGGAACTTTTGAAATCTTACAAGAAATTTCTTATAATTTCTTTAATGCTTACATTTGCTCTTTTTACAAGTGGTATAGCAAGTTATGGAGTTTCAATAATTATTGTAGATAAGAATAAACCTGTTAGGACAGGTGGTTTGACTTCTGTCGAATTACAGAATCAAAACACAGAAAATAAGGATGATGAAAACGCACCGCCGCCTGATGTAAACACCGAAAAGGTAACTGCATTAAAGGATGATGCTGCTTTAGTCCCTGAACCGGTTGCTAAAGAAAGAGCTGATACGACTAAATTCAAAACACAAGCTGAATTGGACAAAATTAAAACTGTTGTTTCTTCGGAAGGTGATATTAATGCAGACCCGAATAAAGAATTCTCGGGAGAATTAAAAACAACTGATAAAGATAAGATTGAATCTGAAGTAAAAAAAGATAAAGAAATAAAGACTGAAAAGAAAGTTTATCAGACTTTCGAAGTAGAAAAAGCTCCCGTTGCGGTAAATCTTTCCCAGGTCAGGGGATCAATGAGATATCCTGAAATTGCTAAATCTTCGGGTATTGAAGGTAAGGTAACTGTAAAAGTTCTCGTTGGACCGGATGGAGGCGTAGAAAGAGTTGGAAGCATAAGCGGACCGGATGTGTTCAGCGATGAGGTAAGGGATAAAGTGATGAGTCTGCAGTTCACTCCTGCACTTCAAAATGGTAAAGCCGTTAGCTGCTGGGTCACTGTACCGTTTAGCTTTACTTTAACAGGTAAATTCAAAAAAGATACTGAAGAAGGCGATAAGAAGAAAGAAGAGAATCCTTAATCTATATTCGAGAGTGATTCTTTGAAAACTGTAATTATTATTAACGTTTTTACGTCTGTAATAGTTTTTGTTGCCGGGGTTTTTGTACTGCTTATGCCAGGCCAGAATTCGTCGGCAACTGTCGTTTTTGGGATTATCATGATAGCTTATTCAGTATATAGGTTCATGAATGTAATCAGTAAACAACGCCTTTTAAAGCAGGAAGAAAAAATAGAAAAATTGAAAATTGCTCAGGAAGAAATTATCATGAATGCAAAAAAGCAAAAGGAAAAAAATGAAAACGTCAAACAACAAATATAACATTCAATTTTCAAGAATTCTTTTATATTCAGTTTTATTCTCTTTCTTGTTTTTCCAAAGTTGTGATTTCTTATCCAGGAAAAAAGAAACTATCACACAAAACCCTAACCCTGTTGATACAATTGCTGTTGATGAAAATTTGCAGCCGCTTATGACAATTATTTCCGGTGATTACGAAAGACTTCAGCCTGAAAGAAAAATTTATACATATTATTCACCGACTAAAAATTGCATTGCTGATCTGGTTAATGGAAAAGCATCGTTATGTATGGTTACGAGAATATTATCCAAAGAAGAAGAAGATTTTATCAAACAGAATAATCAGGACATAAGAAAATATGTTTTAGCAACGGATGCATTAGCTTTCATAGTTAATCCTGAGAATCCTGTTGAAAGAGTTACTTCTGAAGATTTGAAAAAGATTTTTTCAGGAGAGTATAAAGAGTGGTCGGAATTGAAAGTAACACTCGAAGGCGGAAAAGATCCTGAAGAACAAAATAAGGCTGTAATAGATAAAATGAAAGGATCAGATAATAAATTTAAATTGTTTATCCAAAGACAAAATTCAGGCACGTATGATTTCGTAAAAGATTCAATTCTTGGAGCATTGGAATACTCGAAAACTGCTCAAATTTGTTCTACAAGTGCTCAAATGTTAGATATGATTCGTAAAAATAAAAATGCGATTGGAATTTCAAACTTGAGTTGGCTTTCAAAAGGGAATCAGGATAGTCTTGATCCCTCGATTAAACCGTTACGGATTTCCAGAATATTTGCAAACGGTAAAAAGGATGAATTCAGACAACTTCATCAGGGATTAGTTTATCAAAAAACTTATCCGTATATAAGAAGCGTGTATTTATATTGTACTGACTTGATTTCGCGAATTAATACGGCATTTATTAGTTTTTTAATAAAAACAAAAGGTCAATCCATTATTCTCGAAAATGGGCTTGTTCCTCTTACGCAACCGGTTAGAGTAATACAATTAAATTAATATAAAGGAAACCATATTATGAATACTAAATTAAGAAAATATTCAGTTTTAATTTTAATAGCAGTCTTTTCATTTGTTATCAATTCTTATGCTCAGGATAATCTGGAAAAAGCTGTTAACCTCATTAAAAAGGGCGATTATGTTGAAGCAAGAGATATTCTGAAAAACATCGTAAAAGATAATAATAATTATGAACCTAATTACTATTACGGTTATTCATTGTTCAAAACCGGCTCAATAGATGAAGCTGAAAAGTTCTTTAAAATTGCGTTAAAGGATGATGACGAAGGAATTGGAGCTCTTAAAGGTTTAGGTGAATTGTACAGCTCACAAAAGAAATATATAGAAGCAAATTCACAGTTCAGAAAAGCATTGAGTGTAGAACCGGAAAATATTTCTGTCATGATTTCACAGGCAAAAAATTTCTCTCTTGAGGGAAAAATTGATGATGCGATAAAAGTACTCACTCTTGCAACCACTTATAGCAAAGAAAATCCTGAAGTCTATGTCGGTTTAGGTGATGCATACAATATTAGAGGAGCTTATGATATTGCTATTAAATATTATAATGATGCTATTAAAATTAAAAAAAATTCTGCTCAGGCATATTTCGGACTGGGTCAGATATTATTTATTCAGGCAAAATATGATGAAGCGATAAAAGCATATCAATCTGCTACCGAATCTGACCCCAATTTCGCAGATTCTTATCTGGAATTTGGAAAGTTATTATATTTTAACGGGGATTATTCTGCAGCAGCTGATAAATTTAAAACATATACAAAATTGGTTCCTGGTTCTCCCGAAGGTGATTTTAATTATGGAAGAACCTTCTACAAGCAAAAGAAATATGATGAAGCAATTGGTATGTTTGATGCAGTTCTCAAAGTATTTCCTAATTTCGCTCCCGCAAACAGGTATTCAGCATTAAGTTATATTGAGAAGAAAGATTACTCAAAAGCAATTGAACTTTTTGGGAAAATTCCGGAAAAAGAAATGGAAGCTGTTGATTATTCGAATATTGCAGGAGCTTATTCTAAAATTAAGAATTTTGATGATGCTTACAAGAATTACAATAAATCAATATCTTTAGATAGTTCGAATGCAAATATTTATTACGAATATGCAATTTCCCAATTTGATCACGAGGAATATGATAAGAGCATTATTACTATGGATATTGCTTTCCAGAAAGGTTTTGATCAATTCACAGGTTATTTATATCAGGGAATTAGTAATTTTTACTTGAAAAAATATGATGATGCTGTAGCGAAATTTCAGGAATCAATTAAACTTAATAATTCATTCCCTTTCACTTATTTGTGGTTAGGTAAATCATATGTCGGATTACAGAAAAATACCGAAGCGATTGCAGCATATACAAAATGCCTTGAATTAGATCCAAATAATGAAGAAGCACAAAGAGATTTAAAATCATTGCAAAAATAAATTATATTGATGAAAGAAGTTATAAATTATATTGAAAATAATAAAGAAAATTTTGTAAATGAGCTGATAGAGTTTTTGAGAATTCCTTCTATAAGCAATAATCCTGAAAATAAACATGATATGGTGAAATGTGCCGAATGGGTGAGGGATAATATGAAAAAAGCAGGACTCGAAAATATCAAAATTTTTAATACAGATGGTCACCCTGTCGTTTATGGAGATTGGCTTAATGCCGGTATTGATAAACCAACAATTTTAATTTATGGACATTATGATGTACAGCCTATTGATCCGCTTGAATTTTGGACAAATCCTCCTTTTGAACCTGTTATCAAAAATAATATTATCTATGCAAGAGGAACAACAGACGATAAAGGTCAGGTGTTTATCCATTTCAAGAGTATAGAAGCTTTTATGAAAACACAAGGTGCTCTGCCTGTAAATGTAAAATTAATGATAGAGGGTGAAGAGGAAATTGGAAGCCCGAGCTTGGATAAATTTTTAAACGACAAGAAAGAATTACTAAAATGTGATTATGTAGTTATTTCGGATACTTCTATGTACACCGATGAACTGCCTTCAATATGCTATGGATTGAGAGGTCTTGCTTATATGGAAATTGAAGTCACTGGTCCAAATAAGGATTTACATTCAGGTTCATTTGGCGGGGCAGTAGATAATCCCATAAACGCTTTATCTCACATAATAGCCGGGTTGAAAAATGAGAAAGGTAAAATATTAATAGATGGATTTTACGATGATGTAGTTGACCTGTCTTCTAAAGAAAGAGAAGAGTTTAAACGCCTTCCTTTTGATGAAAAAGCTTTTATGGATGAACTGGATGTTAAAGAACTATTCGGTGAAGAAGGATATACAACAGAAGAAAGAAAAACAGCGAGACCAACCCTCGACTGCAACGGAATTTGGGGTGGTTTTCAAGGAGCAGGTGCTAAAACTGTTTTACCTTCAAAGTCTGGTGCAAAAATCTCTATGAGACTGGTTCCTAATCAGGACCCCGGTAAAATTGAAAAACTTTTTATAAATTATGTAAATAAAATAGCACCAAAGTCAGTAAATGTAAACGTAACTGCATTACATAGTGCTAAGGGTTCTGTTACTCCTATAGATACTCCTGCTATTAAGGCAGCCGTGAAAGCACTTAGAGAAGGATACGGTAAAGAACCTGTCTTCATGAAAGAAGGAGGTTCGATTCCTATTGTTAATAATTTCAAGGAATTATTAGGTGCTGATACTATTTTACTCGGATTCGGACTGCCAAATGAAAATGCTCATTCACCCGATGAACATCTTAATCTTAATAATTTTCACAGGGGAATCTTAAGTATTTCTTATTATCTAAATGAATTATCAAAAATTAATAAATAATATATGGCAAAAGCTGTTAACACAAAATTCTCTAAATCAAGAAAAGTAAAAGCTGAACATTTCAATCTGGCACTTACTAAATTAAATTACTCAATAATCATAATTGGTGTTCTGCTGATAATTATAGGATACATATTTATGTCCGAAAAATCAGTCAATGGTTTCGGACCAACCGTGATAGCCCCTATATTGTTAGTGCTTGGTTATTGTGTATTTATACCCGTTGGAATTTTGTACAAAGGTAAATTGTTTAAGAAGAGTGAGGAATCAGTACCTCAGAATTTTGAAGGAATCACGAGCAATTCAAAGGTTTCTTCAAACATTAAAACAAACTGATTGTTCTTTGGGAATGCAACGGTTTCGACAGATTGAAAGATGGTTGGAACTGCATATAGTGCTCTCAGTCACCACTTTAAAAAGGCTGAAAAACAATAAACGCAAACAACAACACAGCATATAACTATGCTATGGCTGCCTAATTAAAGGCAACCCGCTTACTGCAGCGTCTTTTCTCACCGGATAGCAGTACGCGCAGGCAGATGAGATAGTATGAAAGATCCGTTTAAGTCTTTTGTGCAAAACTAATTTAAACTGGTAAATCCCGAGTTTGTCTGTTTTTAAGGATTTATGAGAAATAAAATAGAATATATATGTAGAAGTTTCAGTGGTCTTCTTTTTGGACCCGAGTTCGACTCTCGGCATTTCCACAAGTTTAATCAAATTCAAAAGACAGGTTCATGTAACCTGTTTTTTATAATTTTATTATCTCTTGATATTTTTTATATACTTCTTCAGGCTCTATATCGAAAACATTATCAGCATTTTTTGAAAAAACTACAATGCTCTTTGTTGATAATGGAGTAAATCTTTCATAATTCCATTTCACATCAGGGTATAAGCCGATAACCGGAATATTAAAAGCTGAAGCGCAATGAATTGCTGCTGTATCGGGTGTTATGATGAGATTTGAACTTTTTATTATTGATATATATCCGATTAAATCAATAGTTCTGTCATTATAACATTTAAAATTATTTTTTTGATAATTTGATTCAATATAATCTGTTATTTCCTTCTCCCTAAACATACTGTGAATAATAAAATAACAATCTGATTCTTGATTAATCGCATTCATTAAATACACCCATTTTTCTTTTTGCCAGATTCTTGATTCCTGACCTGCAGAAATATTTAATATTACTATAAATTTATTTTCCGGAACGTTAATATTCTTTACCGGATAATCAGTCGGTAAATCAATAATTGGTCTGATATTTGTTAAATTATAATTAAAACCATTTAAACACCGGAGAGCACTAAGATTTAAATCAATATAATGATTTCCTTGTTTATACTGAATCAAATCGTTATCAAATAATCTCTTTCCCGTGTTATACCCGTAAGATTTTTTTGGGTTTGCAAATTTTAATAAAAGAGCTGAAGTTCTCGAATATTCTAATTTACCGTCAATCCAAATATCATAATTTTCAATTCGAAACTTAAGAACAAGAAAGAATAGTCTGAAAATATTTTTTCTGAAAATTAAAATTTTATTAATATCTTTCGAATACTTAACTATTGGATAATTCGATAGTGAGGATAAAATTGAAATATTCCAATCGGGATATTGCTCTTTCATTAAATGAATCAGGGGAGTCGTGAGTATCATATCTCCGACTCTCCCTATTTGAATTATTAATACTTTATTTAAATTCTTTTTGCTCAATCAGAAAATTTTCATTTCCGTCTGTAATTGGGGTTCCTGCTCTTTGTGAATTCTTCGACCTTTTGAAAGAATGATTTTTTATTTGATTTTTTGGGAGCTTCCGGTGGCGGAGCCGGTTTAAATTTAGTATTATAAATCTGCTGGGCAATAGAAAATACATTAAACATAAAATAATATAGATTTAATCCGGATGGGAAACTATAAAAAATAAATGTAAACATAATCGGCATAAGATAAACCATTGCTTTCTGCTTAGGATCGGTATTTGTCATCCTTTGCTGGATTATCATCGTAATACCCATCAATGTCGCAAGTCCTGCAACCTGGTCTATTCCGAATAATGGAATTTTGAAAGGCAGCGTGAAAACAACATCCGGTGCTGCAAGGTCCGTTATCCATCCAAAAAATGGTGTTTGTCTTAATTCAATCGTCGAGCGGAATACTCCGAATAGTGCATAAAGAATAGGTAACTGCAGTAACATGGGCAGACATCCTGCCGCAGGATTAATTCCTTCTTCCTTATAAAGTTTCATTATCTGCTGATTTGCCTTTGTGGAGTCATCTTTATATTTCTCCCTTATAGCTTTCATCTTTGGATTTAAACCGGACATCTTCCGCATAGAATCCGTCTGCTTTTTCGTTAAAGGATTGAGCAGAATTTTAAGAGCTAATGCAAAAACTATTATAACAATACCATAATTCGGAATGAATGAATGAAGAAACGAGAAAAATGGTAAAATAAAATATTGTGCTATGGGTCTTACAATAAAATCCAGCGGGAAGCGCATAGATTTTTCAAGGTCAGCATCATATGATTTCAATATCTTATAATCCATAGGTGCAAGCAGGATTCTTATCGTTGCTTTATCAAGTTTATCATTTTTGATATTCATCTTTAAACCAATTGAATAATGCTTTTTCAATCCTGCATCAGGTAATTTTTCTTTATATCCGAGAAGATATGCACCATCCCCCTTATTTTTATCTGAAGGAATCAAATAGATTCCGAAATATTTAATTCTTGAATTAACATAATCAGTTACTCCGTTTAAATCATCCGGTTTAGGATCTTGACCAAATTCTGATGCATCCTTCGTTTTTAATTCCCCCCCCATATATGCAAATGCTTCGGCAAAACCTGCTTCTTCATCGCTTCGGTATTCAGTGGGGTTTAGGGTTGTTTCCCAAACTATCTGATATTTTGAATCTGAAATAAATTTATCGGAATTTACTAATTCGTAATCAACATCAAATTCATAGGAGTCTGATTTGAAATAATATGTTTTTACAATTTTTTGTGTGCTGTCTTCTGAAACAAAAAGTTCATATTTAAGTTTAAAATCATTTATGTTTTCTATATTAACTTTTTCATTCGGAAGGTAAGAAGAATTGAAAATTAAATCTTTGGTATTTATTGTTCGTCCATCTTTAGTTGTAAATATTAAGTGTAGCTCTTTACCTTTTTTCCAATCAATAAGTTGTAAAGGTTTGTGGTCCCAGGTTTTATAATCTTTCATTGTATAAGTCCTGGGACAACCTCCAAGATTTGTAAATTCAATCGTAACTTTTTTATTTTCTACTGTTATAATTTTCTCACCTATTTTCTTGCTTACGGATGTATCATATTGAATTGTGTTCTTGTAAAAGATCGAGCCGAAAGCATCAGTCGTATTTTTTTTATCAAGAGAATCATTACGAATCGTAATATTAACCTTAGTTGTATCCTTTTGTGTTTTTAGAGTATCTGGTTTTTGCTGCGTCTGCTGAGTCTGTTGAGTTTGCTGAGTAACTATTGGTTTTTGTTTCTGTAAATAGTTAGAATATATTAACCATCCGATTAATATTACACCTATCAAGACAAAACCAAGAATAGATCTTTTATCCATAGTATTAATTTAAACTTTTTTGTATAGTTTTATCCTGTTTTACCGGCACAGGATCATAGCCGCCTTCAAAGAAAGGATTACATTTTAAAATTCTTTTTATTCCTAAGTATGTCCCTGTAAAAAAACCTCGCGATTTCAGGGCTTCAGCAAAATAGTTAGAGCACGTAGGGTAAAATCTGCATGAATCAGGTAAAAATGGCGAAATTGCATGTTGATATATTTTAATCAGAAATATCAGTACGTATTTCATTATTGATGTTCGTTTTAGTATCTAAATAGCTTTTTATTTCGTTTAATAGTATAACCATTTCGCTGTTAATAATAAATAATTTATTAATATCTCTTACTTCATTTGTTGTTTCGGATTCAATATTCACTCCCAATATTAAAGAAATATAGAGGTCAGAATATCCTTTTAAATATATATCTCTGTTAAGTCTGTACGATTCTTTTAGTAACCTTTTAATCCTGTTTCGTTCATTTGCTTTTCTAAACATTTTCTTTGATACAACAAAGCCCACCTTTATGTTTTTAATTTTAAGTGGGCTGTTACTTTCTTTTAAACTGATTTTTTCTGCTATTATATATCCGGAAAGAAAATTTGTTTTGATATGCTTTGATTTTTTAAATACTCTGTCGAATGCTTCAAATCCTCTTAGTATCTCTTCTTTTCGTAATCTTACAAAATTCTCTTTATCCATCTTATTAATAAGAGGAAGTCAAAAATAATTTATTGTCTTGTGTATTCGTCACTAACAGTCAGTTTTTTTCTGCCTTTAGCTCTTCTTCTTGCAAGTACTTTTCTCCCGTTCTTTGTTGCCATTCTTTCACGAAATCCATGTTTATTTTTACGCTTCGTGTTGCTCGGCTGATATGTCCTTTTCATTACTAAATTTTAAAATTAAAAACTGAAAATTAACGTATTTAATTAATATTTACAAGGAAATTAGGATTTTCAAAATCCAATCTATTTTTTATCCTTCATTCCTGTAAGTAAAGGTAACTTTTTTTTAAAAGCAAGAATAATTAATCCTGCTGAAATAGTGATGACGGCTATTATTTGTGCCTGTGATAAACCGAAAATTATTCTCGGATTTACCCTGATAATTTCTATGAGCAGCCTCTCAAAACCACTAAGAATCAAATAATAAGCAAACAACTGACCTGTAAATTTAACTTTTTTGCGTATCCTCCACAGAAAGATAAAAATGATAACTGCCGCAACCAATTCGTAAAGCGGTGCCGGATGAACAAGAACTCCCGGTGCAGTCGGAACAGTTCCTTTTTCATAACTGTATCCAATAAATTGCCAGAACGTTCCATTTACTTGTGTCCCATAATCCCCGTCTCCGGATAAATGGCATCCGATTCTTGCTATTCCGTATCCAAGCATAGCTGCAGGTGCCATTAAATCAAAAATTCTCAACATTGATAATTTTTTAACCCTGCAATATATAAATATTAGAACTATTGAAAGTATCAATCCTCCGTAGAATGTTAATCCTGAAGCAGAAAATAATACATCCGGTTTAAATAATGCCGAAAATGAACTCCCTTTTCCGAAATTCCATTCTTCAATTATAAAAAATAACTTTGCACCTACGATGCCTCCTATTAATGCTAAAAAAGTTATGATTACTCCTATATTTTCATCAAGTTTAACTCTTTTTAATTCTTTTCCGAATAGCCAGCTTCCGATTATGAAAGCAATTCCAAGCATTAATCCATAACTATAGACGCTGAATGGTCCTATTTCAAATAATTTTGGGTACATTATAAAATGTTAAGTTAATACGTTTACAAATTTTCTTGATGATGTTTTCGTTACTTTAATGTCTTTTTTAGAAATTTTTATCGCAAAAAGATATTTTACTTTTCTTTGCTTTATCAATTTTAAGGTGTATTCTGCGTTACTGTACTCATATAATTTATACTGATACCCGGCAACACCATTGTTCGATAGAGATATAAGGGGAGCAGATAATCCTTCTATGTTAAACTCTATTTCTTTTTTTTCAATGTCAATTTTCGGCTGGATATTTATCTTATAAATAAAATTTTCAAAAATCTTGACTGTTCTGAAATCAAATAATATGTATTCCTTGTTATTTAATTCATTAAGTTTTCTTGAAATTCGTAATTCAAATTCATATTCCGTCTTTTCCGGTCTTACTTGTTTTGTTCTCATATTTTTTCAACTATTAAATTTTCAATATTATCAAGTGCGACATTAATAATTTCTCCGTCAATCATCTTTTTTAACTGAGCTTGTCCGCTCTTTATTTCATTTTCACCTAACACAAGTGTATACTCTGAATTAAGTTTATTTGCTTCCCGCATTTGAGCTTTAACACTTCGGTTTAAGTAATCCGTATCACATTTAATGTTTTTCTTACGTAATTCGAATAGCTTTTTTGCAGCAAATTTCTTCGCTTCTTCTCCGATAGTGACTATATATAATTTTAATTTCAACGGTTCAGGAAATTTATAATCTAATTTTTCTAATAGCATCATCAGTCTCTCTACACCGCTTGCGAATCCAATCGCCGGTGTCGGGTTTCCTCCCAGCTGCTCCACCAGTGTATCATACCTGCCGCCTCCTAATACTGCATTCTGTGCTCCTAAATCATTAGAGATGACCTCAAATGTTGTTGAAGTATAATAATCAAATCCTCTGACTAATTTGTAATCAACTTCACATTTTATTCCGAACCCTGTTAATGCCTCGAGTACTTTATTAAAATGTTCTTTCGACGTTTCATTCAGGAAATCAAATAAAACCGGAGCACCGTTCAAAATATCAATTTCGAAATCGAGTTTTGAATCCAGTATCCTCAATGGATTAGTTTCAAGCCGTCTTTTGCTGTCACTGGATAAATCTTTGTAATACTTATTCAGATAATCTTTTAACTTTGCAATATATTCTTTTCGTTCTTCAATTGTTCCTATTGTATTTATCTTTGTTACGATGTCTTTTATACCAAATTCATTTAATATTCTTACACTTAATGAAATCATTTCAGCATCAATAGTAAAATCGGAGCTTCCAATAGCTTCAGCACCAAATTGAGTAAATTCCCTGTACCTTCCTGCCTGGGGATTTTCATGCCTGTACATTTTAGCTATATAAAAAAGCTTGTTGATAGGGGATTGTGAAAATAAACTATTTTCAATATAAGCTCTTATTACAGGTGCAGTCATTTCAGGTTTCAGAGTGTACTTATCATTATTAAACGAATACATTTCCTTTGATACGACATCAGTCTCTTCGCCTATACTGCGTTTAAAAAGAGAAGTCATTTCAAAGGATGGAGTTCTTATTTCCTGGTAATTGAAGTTAGTAAATATTTCCCTGATTTTGTTTTCAACAAACACTCTTTTAACCGCATTTTCGGGTAATATATCTAATGTCCCTCTTGGTCTTTGAATCAATTTTAGCTATTTAATATTCTGTAAAACATTAAAATAACTGATTTATTACATTTGTTAAAGGATATTTATCCTGCTACTGCTCTTTCCTGCTTCTGCTACTGCCCCTGCTACTGTTCTTCCTGCTCCTGCAACTTTCTTTTACTCCTTTTTTAAATTCTTCTTTTTCCATACATTTACTCTTTAGCGGGGTTAATTTCGCATCTTTATGAAGATAATTTTATATTTGATGAAAAACGTTAGATGTATTTTTATATTTTATAAATTATTCAATCATAAAATATTTTAATGGGAAATTTCAAGGAAAAAGCTAATTTCATCTGGAGTATCGCTGACTTATTAAGGGGACATTATAAGCAATCTGATTATGGAAAAGTGGTCTTACCTCTTACCGTTTTAAGACGTCTGGATTTTGTATTAGAATCGACTAAAAAGGATGTGCTAAAAGCTTATGAACTTCATAAAACAAAAAAACCGGAAGTCTTGGAACCTATATTGAATAGTGTTGCTAAAGTAAAATTCCATAATCGCAGCAAGTTTGATTTTTATGAACTGGCAAAAGACCATAACAATATCGCAGCTAACCTTCGCAACTACATTAAAGGTTTTAGCATCAGCGCTTCGGAAATTATTGAATATTTCAGTTTTGAAGATCAGATAAAAAAACTTGATGAGTATGATTTGCTATACATGATTATTAAAAAGTTTGCAGAAGCCGGTGATATGTTCAAAAATGTCAGTACTATGGAAATGGGTTATATCTTTGAAGAACTCATTAGAAAATTTGCTGAACTCAGCAACGAAACAGCCGGAGAGCATTTTACTCCACGGGAAGTAATTCGCCTGATGGTGAATTTACTTTTTGTGAATGATAAAAACATACTTAGGAAAAAGGGAATAGTAAAAACCTTATATGATCCTGCTTGCGGAACAGGTGGAATGCTATCAATTGCAGAAGAATATTTAAATGAACTAAACCCCGACGCAAAGCTGGAAGTTTTCGGACAGGAACTTAATCCTGAATCTTATGCTATTTGTAAATCTGATATGTTGATTAAAGGACAGAATCCTGCCAATATAAAATTCGGAAACTCTTTTACACAAGATGGTTTGGAAGATGAAACATTTGATTACATGCTGAGTAATCCGCCTTTCGGTGTGGAATGGAAAAAATCAGAAAAGAAAATCAAAGATGAATATGCACAAAAAGGTTTTGCAGGTAGATTTGGTGCAGGATTACCCGCAATCAGTGACGGCTCATTTCTTTTCCTGCAACATATGATTTCAAAAATGAAACGAAGTTTTGGCGGAAGCAGAATTGGAATTGTATTTAACGGCTCACCTCTATTCAGTGGCGGCGCCGGCGGCGGCGCCAGCGACATACGCAAATGGATTATTGAAAATGATATGCTGGAAGCAATCATTGCAATGCCCGACCAGTTGTTTTACAACACCGGTATCTCCACTTACATCTGGATTGTAACCGACAGAAAAAGCAAAGAACGAAAAGGTAAAGTCCAGCTTATAAATGCAACTGGAAGTGAGGAAGACGATAAAAATAATCCTTTCTATAGTAAAATGCTTCGCAGTCTAGGCAACAAGCGAAAAGAGATTCATGAACAGGCAATAAAACTGATTACTGAAATTTATGGTGACGGAATGGAAAATGAATATTGTAAAATATTTGATAATGATGATTTCGGTTACCGCAGAATTACCGTTGAAAGACCAAAGCGAAATGAGAATGGTGATATTGAAAAAGACAAAAAGGGAAATCTAGTACCAGATTCAGATTTACGGAATTTCGAAAATGTTCCCTTGAAAGAAGATGTTGAAAAATATTTTAAACGTGAAGTATTGCCTCATTTACCCGATGCTTGGATTGACCACAATAAGACAAAAATCGGATATGAAATAAATTTCACTAAATATTTTTATAAATATAAACCTTTAAGAAGTCTCGAAGAAATTCGGAAAGATATTCTTGCTCTGGAAGAAGAAACTGAAGGAATGATAAAAGAAATAATAAATTAAATGGCTTTACCTATTAACATAGAGGAATTAATAAACGGGAGAACTGTTGAATCGGAAAGAATTGAATTCCGGGAAGGATGGAATCCCGAAAGGACATTAAGAACAATTTGTGCCTTTGCAAATGATTTCAATAATTGGGGAGGAGGTTACGTTATTATTGGTATTGCTGAACAAGATGGTCAACCGGTACTCCCGCCAAAAGGTCTTGAATTAAATCAAATAGAACCTATTCAGCGGGAATTAAATACTATATGCAGAAGAATCTTACCTAATTACTTCCCGATTGCAGAACCTGTTGATTTTCAAAACAAAAAGATTCTTATACTTTGGTGTCCGGGTGGCAGTAATAGACCTTACAAAGCCCCCGATACTCTCGGAAATACTCCCCGGTATTTTTATTATATCAGGAGATTTTCTTTAACTGTTCAACCAAATTTAGAAGAGGAGAGAGAACTCCTGTCAATGGCTAATCAGATTCCATTTGATGACAGAATAAATCATAATACAAATTTAGATGATTTTGATATTAATACCATTAAGACCTTTTTAAAAGATGTTAAAAGCGAATTAGAAGGACAGATTGGTAATCTTTCAATTGGTGACATTGCCAGACGGATGAATATTGCAGAAGGACCTAATGAAAACTTAATTCCTAAAAATGTAGGTATTTTATTTTTCGCAAAAAATACTCAACAGTTTTTTCCCGGAGCGAAAATTGAGGTTATTAATTTTAAAGATGAATCAGGAACAGAATATACAGAAAAGATATTTGAAGGAAATATTCAAAATCAGCTCCGTGATGCACTTTCATATATTAAAAGTTCAGTAATCTCGGAGAAAATAAAAAAAATAGAAGGTAAGGCGGAATCAGATAGATTTTTTAATTATCCTTATGAAGCAATTGAAGAATCACTTTGTAATGCAGTTTATCACAGGGGATATGATAATGATTCTACTATAGAGTTTCGGATTTACCCTGAGCGAATAGATATTTTAAGTTATCCCGGTCCGCTTCCTCCTCTTGATAATCAAAGACTCCAAAATTTTCAGCTTGATGTTCGCAAATATAGGAACCGCCGTATAGGAGAATTTCTAAAAGAGCTTCATTTGACAGAAGGAAGAGCAACAGGTGTACCTTCAATACTTAAATCACTCGAAAAAAACGGGTCACCAAAACCTATTTTAGAAACAGATAATGATAGAACATATTTCAAAACGACATTGAAAATTCATTCATCTTTTTCTGTCGGTGGACAAGGTAAGGAACAAGCTTGGGAACAAGTTAGTGTGCAAGTTAGTGAGCAAGCTAATTTAGCAATAATCAATAACATAGACGAAATTTTAAAAGCATACGAAGAGTTCGGTGAGCAAGTTAGTGAGCAAGTCAGGGAACAAGTTAAAAACAAGGTTAATATAAATAAACTGGATAATTTAATAAAAATTCTGACCTATTCTCAGAATGAACATATAAAAGAAGATATTCTTGCTAATATCGGATTGGGTAAAAGTTATTTAAATTATAAAAGGTATGTTTTTCCTTTAGTAAATCAAGATTTACTTTGCTTGACTATACCGGATAAACCCAAAAGCCCTAATCAAAAATATAAAACAACAGAAAAAGGACTAAAATTACTTGAGATACTATCATAAAACTTTATGAACCGCTACGAAAAATATAAACCCTCAGGTATTGATTGGATTGGTGAGATTCCAAGTCATTGGAAATTGAAGAAAATAAAATATTTGTTTCAAGAGCATTCTGGCAATGGATTTCCAGAAGATATGCAAGGTAGAGATGGAGGTGATATTCCCTTTTTTAAAGTAAGCGATTTAAATAAGTCTGAAATTAATGTCGAGACATCAAACAATTATGTAAGTTATGAAGATGTTCAAGAGAAGAGATGGAATGTTATTCCAGAAAATTCAATTCTTACAGCAAAAATTGGAGAGGCGTTAAGAAAAAATCACAGAAAGATATCCTTAGTGAAATGTATTATTGATAATAATTGCATAGCTCTTTACCCAATTTGTTTGCATCCAAAATTTGCTTTTCATTTATTAACTCTAATAGATTTTGATTGGTTTACAAATCCTGGAACTGTTCCATCGATTTCTGTTGAGAAATTAAAGAACTTTAAAGTGGTTTATCTTAATGTTGAAGAACAAACCATCATCGCCAATTTCTTAGATGATAAAACCGCACAAATAGATAAATTAATTGCTAACAAAAAAAATCTGATTGAACTGCTTAAAGAAGAACGAACAACCTTAATCAATGAAGCAGTAAGCGGCAAAGGAAATAATTGGGAAAGGAAGAAGTTGAAGTATGTGGCTAAATTGAGAGACGAATTAATTGATTACTCGAATTTTAAAATTGCAGTTGAAAATATTGAAAGCGCTTCCGGCAGATTAATAAATATGGAAGAAGAAAAACATTACGATGGTCAATTATCAGTATTCAAAAAAGGAGACACTATTTTCAATAAACTAAGACCTTATTTGCACAAAGTTTATTTGGCCGAAAAAAACGGTGGTTTATTTGGAGAGCTTTTGATTATTTTTTCAATAGGAGAATTAATTCCAGAATTCTTATTCTTCAAACTCTTTTCAAAGAATTTTATTGATGTTGTTGATGGTTCAACACAAGGTACAAAAATGCCAAGAGCAAATTGGAATGATTTTATAAGTCAACTTATGATATCCTTTCCGAGAGACAAAACAGAACAATCTCAAATCGTAAAATATATTCAAACCGAAACAAAACGCATAGATAATACAATTTTAAAAATTGAAAAAGAAATAGAATTAATGAATGAATACAGAACTTCACTCATTTCAGAAGTAGTAACCGGAAAAATTAAAGTAATATAATATGACAAATTTAAATGAAATTCACCACAATATTACTGTTTATCGAAATAGATTTATTCATGGAAGAATCGATTCTGATGATTTGATTAATTCTAAAACGTTATTCGAATATATCAAAATCTTATTTCCCAAGGCGAATACTAACGCATTTAATAATCAAAATAAGTTTGAAGTCGTATCATTAATCGATTTAATATGGATAAAGCCGGAAACTTTCACCTGGTTAAATGATTTGTTAACTGATAAAGAATACAAAAGAATATTATTATTAGATGAAACTGCAAGTCCTCTTTGGGGTTATTTAGGGAAATTAGAAACTAAGTTAATCACTTTTGTTTCAGATAACCTTAAAGGACGTGAATATTTTAAAATATTATTTCCTGACTCTGAAATTCTTACCAAAGAAGAGCTAGATAAGTCTGATATTAAGTTTAATTTAGTACTTGCGAACATTCCTTTTGGGGGAGGTTTATCCAATAGAGAAATAATTACTTTTTCTTCAAATTCCGATGAAAATAGAACTATAGAAGTCGGCAAGTCCGTAGCCTTTCTTGCAAGAGGTTTACAACATCTTGAAAAATCAGGAATCCAATTTACTATTTCAAATAATACTCGTTTATTATTTAAAGATGGATTAAAAGATGTTTTAAAATTTGATTTTCAAATTAAAGGAATTTTTCAACCTACCGATTATACATTTTTTGCTAATACTCCATTATTACCGGAATTTTTGTATTTCAATCATGGAAGTTCAACGGATGTGTTTGTCGGTAAAATAGGTGAAACTCCTGAACAACAAAATCTTCTTTTTAAAAATTTTAAAAAAAATAATAACACGAATATAGTCTCAACCGGGAAAGTAATTCAATTAGAGAAATTCGTTTCCGTAAAAAATCTTGAGTCTAAAGAAAAGTATGAAATAGCCGCTAAACATGCAGGGGGTATTTTAAAACCTATTAGTGAGTTGGTAATTCAGAATGGTTGGGTAAGATTAAGAAGTATTGAAATCAAGGAATTGCAAAATCTTGAATCCTCCGTATTTATTCCCCTGGTTGGCAAGCAACCTGCCGTAACCAACCCATCTTCAATTCAGAGTTCAGTTCAAAACACTGTTCAAGTTATTCTTAACACTGATTTGATTTTACCAGAATATTTTGCTCAAATATTAAATCAAGAATTAGGATATCAATTAAGGATGAATGCAAGTATTGGGAGCGCTCAACAGTCATTAAATAAAGAATTATTTCTTTCATCTGAATTTCCCTTACCAACATTAATTGAACAAAATAAAATCTTGGAATTAAGCCGTAAACTTAATGATTCGATCATTACACTAAATACATTGCATAATCAACTTTGGAAAAAGCCATCTAAAAATGCATTAATATTCAATGAATATAAAAAAAACTTCAAAGAACCAACACCTGATGAGTGGATTGAAGGTTTACCTTTCCATCTGGCATCCATTTTAAAAGGCTATTATTCAAAATCGGAACCATCAAAGAAATTTGAATATCTAATTTTATTTTTCGAGGCTTTATCAGAATTTTTAGCAAATCTTTTTTTGAGCTTTTACTGTTCGGATAAAGATTTTTACAAGGAACATTGTGAAAAACTAATTGGTTATGACTCTCAATACAAAAATTGGTATTTAAACTCTGATTTTGGAGGGTGGAATAATTTATATTCAAATCTCAGTAAATCCACCAGAGAATTTATAAACAATAACGAAATAACAGATAGAGTTCAATCAATACTCGGATTTCCTTCTCAAATGTTTATCGAAAATCTTACTGCAAAAAAGATTTCTGCAATACTCTCTATTGTTTGTAATCTGCGCAATATTTGGAAAGGTCATTCAGGAATCACTTCTGATACGCTTTATAAAGAAAGGGTTTCAACCCTTGAAAATCATCTTGTTTCAATGAAAGAATTTTTAATCAATGCATTTGCTGATTGCACTTTACATGTAGCTGGCAAAATGACATATAATGATGGTACTTTCATTGTAGATACTAAACTTTTGAAAGGAAGTCATTCAATTTTTAAAGATGAAAGATTAAATGTTTCTATACCAATGGAAGAAGGAAAGCAATATATATTACACATTGACCAGAATAAACCAATTTTGTTTCTCCCATTAATAAAACTATTATCGTCACCACAATCAGAAATGAATGCTTGCTACTTTTATAATAGACTTGAAAAAAATAATCATATAAGATTAATTTCATATCATTTTGATGGAAAACCAGAACAAAATATTGAAGATCCAGAATTAGTAGATGCATTGAATTTATTAACTCCTGAAGAAAAAAGTAAAGATTAAATGAGTAATGATATACATACAGAAGCCACCTTTGAATCAGCGATTATTGCTCATCTGTGCAACAACGGCTGGAGACAAGGTGATTCAAATGATTTTAATAAAGATTTAGCTTTTGACAAAAAAGCTGTCCTGAATTTTGTTAAAGCATCTCAACCTTCCGAATGGAAAAGGATGACTGAATATTATAAAGAAGAAGCTGAAGAAAAATTTGTTCAAAGATTGTTTAAAGAACTTGATTTGAGGGGTATGCTCGATGTTATTCGTCACGGTATTACAGACAGCGGAATAAAATTCAAATTAGCATATTTTAAACCTGATAGTAAGTTAAACCCTGAAACTTTAATCCAATATCAATGTAATGTATTGTATGTCACCCGGCAGGTTCATTTTTCAACAAAAAATAATAAAAGCATAGATTTATTACTTTCCTTGAATGGTTTACCTGTTGCAACGGTAGAACTGAAAAATCATTTTACCGGACAAACTGTTAACGAAGCATTTGAACAATATAAAACAAGCAGGGACCCGAGAGAGTTATTGTTCCAGTTTAAAAAAAGAGCATTGGTTCATTTTACCGTTGACCCCGATGAAGTTTATTTGACAACTAAATTAGAGTATCTAAACACAAAATTCCTTCCTTTTAATAAAGGATTCAAGAATGGGGCGGGTAATCCGCCGAATGGTTACGGTTATAAATCTGCATATTTCTGGGAAAATATTCTTCAAGTAGATAGCTGGCTTGAAATAATCGGTCGCTTCTTACATTTACAAAAAGAAAAATATATTATTGATGGCAAAGAATACACAAAAGAAACTATGATATTCCCGCGTTATCATCAGATTGATTCGGTGAGAAAGTTGACGACTGATGCTAAAATAAACGGTACTGGAAAAAGATATTTAATAGAGCATTCTGCGGGAAGCGGGAAAAGTAATTCAATTGGCTGGCTCGCTTACAGGTTAAGCAGCCTCTATAACGAAAAAGATAAAAAGGTTTTTGACTCTATAATAGTTATAACCGATAGAAACGTTCTTGACCAGCAGTTGCAAAATACAATTTACCAGTTTGAGCATAAGACAGGGGTTGTTCAACGCATTGATGTAGATTCGGAGCAGCTTGCGGAAAATATTAAGTCAGGAACAAATATAATCATTACAACATTACAAAAGTTTCCTTATGCTTTGAAACATATTTCAGATTTACCCGGAAGAACTTATGCTGTGATAATAGATGAAGCACACAGTTCACAGGGCGGGGAATCAAGCCGAAAAATGATAGAAGCTTTATCTGCAAAAAACGTTACCCTTGAAGAATCAGAGAATATAGAATCCGAAATTGAAAAAAGCACGGAAGATGAAGATGATTACATCAGAGAAACAATTATAAAAAGAGGTCCTCAGCCAAATATTAGTTTCTTTGCATTCACTGCTACACCAAAACCTAAAACTATTGAAGTTTTTGGAAGTAATAATTCAGAGGGTAAACCTATACCATTTCATCTTTACTCAATGAGACAGGCAATAGAGGAAGGTTTTATTCTTGATGTACTTAAGAATTATACTACCTATAAAGAATATTACAGGTTTTCAAAAACTATTGAAGATGACCCGGAATTAAATAAAAAGAAAGCGGCAAAAGCTATAGGACGATTTGCATCTTTGCATCCCCACAGTCTGGCTCAAAAAACTGAAGTAATGATAGAGCACTTCAGGCAGATAACAATGAAAAAAATCGGTGGCAGGGCAAAAGCAATGGTTGTAACATCATCAAGAAAACATGCTTTACGGTATTATCTTGAATTTAAAGATTACATAAAAGAAAAGGGATACTCAGATATCAAACCGTTAGTTGCGTTTTCCGGAAAACTAATTGATGACTTTTATCCCGAAGGTATCACAGAAAGTGGTTTGAACGGATTCGGTGAGAAAGAACTGCCTGAAAAATTTAAGACAAACGAATATCAGATTTTACTTGTAGCCGATAAATATCAGTACGGGTTTGACCAACCCCTGCTTCATACGATGTATGTGGATAAAAAACTATCGGGGGTGAAAGCAGTACAAACCTTATCCAGATTAAACAGAACTTGCTCAGGCAAAGAAGATACTTTTGTATTGGACTTTGCTAATGACAGACAAACAATAATTGATTCCTTCCAGCCGTATTATGAACTTACAACACTTACAGAAACTACAGATCCGAACCATTTATATGACCTGAAAAATATATTGGATGCATCAAATGTATATTATCAATCGGAAGTAGATGCATTTGCAAAAGTATTCTATAAACAGGGTAATGTATCAATAAAAGACCAGGGAAAACTGTATGCATTTATTGATCCTTCTGTTGACAGGTATAAAATATTGGATGAAGAACATCAGGATGAATTTAAGAACTCAATGACATCTTTTGTCAGAATGTATTCGTTTTTATCCCAGATATTACCGTTTCAGGATGTAGAACTTGAAAAAATATATTCTTTTGGAAGATTCTTATTGAACAAATTGCCAAAAACAGATTATACCGAAAGATTAAAGCTTGATAACGAGGTAGCCTTAGAATATTACAGGTTACAAAAAATCGGTGAGGGAGATTTGGTATTACAGATACAGGGAGAATACGGACTTGATCCGACTACAGAAGCCGGTATAAGCAGGTCAAAAGATGAAAAAGCAAGACTATCGGATATAATAAAAGTTTTAAATGATAAATACGGAACTGAGTTCAACGAAGCTGACAGGTTATTCTTTGAACAGATTGAAGAAGAATTATATCTTGACGAAGACCTGAAACTCCGTGCTTTGAATAATCCAATTGAAAACTTCAAATATGCATTTGAAGAAGTTTTCATAAATAAGTTAATTGAACGAATGGATTCTAATCAGGACATTTTTGATAAAATAATGGAAAACGGAGAATTCAAAAACGACGTAAAAGAATGGATGACCAAGAAAATATTCGAGAGATTTAATGCATACAGTACATAAATTTCTCTAACTTAATTCTTATTTAAATATATTTTAATTAGATGGATGAATTTTTAAACTTATATAATAATTTTCAAAATGAATTTACATTAAAGCAAAGGGATTCAATTAATGTTGTAAGTTCTAAAATTCGAATCTGGTGGAATTTTTATGTTTTATAAATTCCTAATTTTATATACCTTTATTTATGGGATATTATCATGCTTAAATTATAATTGAAGAATTTATAAAGACTAAAATGAAAACCATATCAATGATAATATTGTGGCTGTGTGTTGAACTAACTTTTTACAAAACTTGATAAGTAAGACAATATGAAAAAGAAATTTAAAGGAACTTCAGACGATTTTGTAAAAGCAATAAAATCCTTAAAACAGAAAGGGGATTTCGAAGAGCAAAGCAATAGTAATATTCGCTTCAAAACAATTGATGGTGGAATTATTTTATGGTATCCGACCACAGGAACAATTAGTATTCAAGGTAATGAAATCGCGAAAAAACGACTTGAGGATCTAATAGATAAAATTGACTTTGCTAGTTTATCGTTAACAGAGACAAAAGATTTTGAGGAAGCAGTTGCGGAACAAGTTGCTAAAGTGGGTAGAGATACAAAAATATTTCTTATCCATGGACACGACACAGTTGCAAGAGAGCAATTAGAATTGATAATCCATAAATTAGGACTTGATCCTTATGTTCTTGCGAATACAAGCGGAGAAGGTCTCACAATTATTGAAGCATTGGAAAGAGAAATCGGGAAAGAAGGCGAGGCAAGGTTCGGAATTGTATTAATGACTCCTGATGATTTTGGCTATTCTAAAACAGAAGGACCCGATAAAGTTCAACCAAGAGCAAGACAAAATGTTGTTCTTGAAATGGGAATGGTAATGTCAAGATTGGGAAGGAAGCATGTAGCAATACTTAAAAAGGGTCATTTGGAAATCCCATCTGATGCAAATGGAATTCTATACATCCCATTCAACGACCATGTAAAAGAGACTGTTCCTAAATTAGCTGACAGATTAAGAGCATCAGGTTTTAATATAGGTGCAGATAAAGTTTCAAAAGCAGTTTCTTAAACAATATAAATTCGTAAAATGCCTTTTACTATTTTCATAGGAATAGCAGATGAACAGCGATTACAAACTGGACAACAAGTTATGAGTGGTAAAGCATTAGAAGAAGTCAAAAAACTTTTTGACCTTTCTTTATTAAAGGTCGAAAATGTTGAAAAGTGTTATGCATACTTTTCCAAATCAACAGACAAAACAAAAAAATGCACAGAGCTAAAGATCACAGCAATAAGTTTTGACAACAACAGACTTTCAATTTCATTTACAGTTGGACAAGAAACCAACATCACATCGGAACAACTCAAACAAAAAGCACAGAAGATATTAAGAAGCGAAAGGATATTGGCAACAAACGTCTATATGCCATTCTGCACAGTTTTAAATGAATCTCAAGCGTCAAAATTTTTTAGGTCGGACACTATTTCAGATAAGGTAAATGACTTAATCAAAATAAGCGACTGGATTTCTATTTATAAACTGTTTGAACCGATTAAGAGTTTAAAAGACAAATCTGAAATTTGGAATGATGAAGAACTTCTGGGTCATATAAGTTTTGCGACTGCGAAACTTTCGGAAGTTTACATCAATCTAAAACAGAATTTTCCGAACGACCAACTGAAGAATGAATTCTTAACACAGCAAAAGAAATACCGAGATGCAACAGAATTTCTAAGAAAAAGGTGTCTTGAATTAAATCCAACAAACCCCGCAATTTTTTCTAATCTGGGTTATTCCCATTACCAATATGCAAGAGAGCTTACACAGCCAGGCGGTAGACGTGACGGAAAACCTATAGAAGAAATTGGAAAATCACTTCAATACTTAAACGAAGCACTTATAATACAACCAACAAGAATAAATGATCTTTATCGCAAAGGACAAATGTTATCCGAATTGCTTCCCAAACTTATTCTTTTTTCGAGAGGAGCTATTCCACATACCGACAAATACAAACAAGCAAACGAAAAAATCAGAGAAGGAATAGAAGCATTTGAATATGCTATTTCTGTATATGAAAATTTTCCAAAAGACGACAAATTCAATCGCAAACGCTATTATAAGGAATATGTCAAGTGCTACTATGATGCAGCAAGAGCTTATTCCGATTTGATAACAAACAATTGGGATGAAATTCAATATGTTCTTTCGCTTAACCACAACATTAATGATAATGATAAAGTAACTTATATTCCAGACGACTTAAAAAATATTGACAAAACTTTGATTTTAATTGAAGCTTGTTGTGTAGTAGATAACATTCCTGCAATGTCAAAACCCGGACCAAAAGATATAATTTCTTTAGCAGAATATTCAGGTGCAGTTGAAGGAGTTTACAAACTTTACAGCTTTGGAAAGCACCTCTTTACTAAATATTGGATACTTAGCGGTTACGGGCAAAGAACAAATGGTAACACTGATGTTTGCAGAAATAGAGCAGAAATATTTTACAAAAAGGCATTAGAGTTTCCTTGGTCAGCAGAAAAAGATAAAGCAGATAAATCATTTATTGCTGAAAAACTTTGCAGACTTTACATTTCTCAAGAAGATTATAAAAAGGCTTCGGATTTAATAAAACCATATATTCGCAAAAGGACAGATTATTATATTCGCTACACTTTCGCTTCTGCTTTAATTCTTGAAGGAAAATATACAGATGCAAAACAACAACTTGATCTAGCAATGGAATATCCACAATCAAACAAGGAAATGTGGCTTGGCCATTTTCTAAAATCATGTGCTGACTTACGTAGCAATAAACTAGACAGTTCAAAACAAAACTTAGCAAAAGCAATCAAACAAGCCGAACAAGATGGAAAAAAAAATCTTGACAGCTTATTTATTGCTCAAGGATTTATTTCGATTAAAGAAAACGACAAAGAGAATGCAATAAAGTTTTTGAAACAAGCTCTTGAAATAAATCCTTATAGAGTTTCAATTCAGAAAAGAGTTCCAACTTGGAAAAAATCTGACGACATCGCTTCAGCGGAAAAGGGTGAACACCCCTAACATCGACTAATAATTCAGTATCTATTTTGGTATTTGAGCGTAAATGTCACCAACAAAAATGAAAGAACTGGATTCCTGTTTTCGCAGGATTGACAACAAAACCCAAAGGGAATTTCCTCTTGTAAATTGCTGATATTCCATTATTTGCACTTACCAGTTAATTTAATATTTCTCCTATTGACTATTTAGTTTATTTTCCGCTTTTTTATGATATGATTGATTTACAGTCAGGAATGACTGACTGTCTTACTAACTACTGGCTACTTTCTACTTTTTTTAATTATTCATTATTAATTATTAATTGTTCTCCTTACACCCCACCCTTATATCCCTCCATCCGACAAGTCGAGACTCCAAAACCTTGAATTGAGAGGGAACTATAGAAAAATATTAAAAAATAAAATCATCCCTCTTTCTCCCCCGGAATTTATCCCGAATTTTCGGGAAAGTGGGAAATATTTATAATATACTTTTTCGTATTCGAGACCCGCTTTAGAAATATCTATACATTTGATATTCATATCTCCTTTTAAAAATTTTCTGCTTGGTCTGATAAATTAGAATGGGTTAAAAATTATTTACCGGACGAAGCTTACAAGAGACGTATTTTAACTCATCATAAAAACTTAAATAAAGGCGATTATTTAATTGATGACAGGAAGACAAAAAAGGCACGTGAATTCGAAGGTGAATTAATAGAATTCGGTTCAGAAAAATTTAGAAACTGGATTGATGTAAGAAAATATTTGTTTGAAAAATAAGGTTATCAAAAACAGAAAATTTTATACATTGCCATCAAAACCTCAAAAAAGATATTTATGATAACCTGAAGTTATATCATCTTTGATTTCGTTGATACATTTCATGATTTTATTTATAACTTCATTATTCATAATTGCTCTAAATTCTATATCTCCTGTCTGTTTTTTTTTAGTAAAATAAATTTCTGTTAAAGGGTAATTGATTATAAATAATTGGAGTAAAGTATCTTCTTTGAAAAAATCTTCGTTTGCTTTAAGTAAAAAAGAAAAAATTCTGTGATTACATCCCGGTTTATTTTTTTCGCTATCGAATTTTGTGGTTGCAGTTGCTACGAAGATTGGGTTTCCGGGTTGAAATGCTTTGTTAACTATTAGTAAATATTTATCATCAATATTACCCGCTGGATATATAAAATTCTTATCTAAGTATATTTCACCTCTTTTTACCAAATTTTAATTTAAGTTCCGTAATTTAATTGAAATGCACTCAATTCTCTTACCATTTCAATTGCTTCTTCTTTTGTTATTTTACTTTTATCATCTAATAAATCTAGATATTTAATTATTTCTCCTTCCTTACCTTTTTTTTGAATATTCTTATACCATGGAGTATCTTTTTCGTGAGACGCCTTTGAAGCAGTTGATGGAGTCTCGTTTTTATAAATAAATAAAATTTCTTCTAATATTTTTATTTGCCTTGGAGTAAAAACCTCAAGATTTGGTTTTCGCTTTGCATGGAATTTTAATGATTTTCTCTTCTGTCCATTTTCTGTTTCCCATTCTTCTTTAATACATTTTAATGCGGAAGCAAAGTCATCTGGAATCAATACACAATCATTTTTTCTATCTGAAATTTCTTTATCAAATTCGTATGGTACAGGTCCTCGTTTCCATGCTTGATATACTAAATTTGTAACTGGCAATCCTGTCTCCTTGAAGTGCTCAAAATCCAAAGAGGCAAGAACTTTATACATCATCGTTATAGTAGGGTATTTCAAATATTTGCTAAAATACACAATTGCTTCACGCAATCTTTCACGGTTGATATTTAATTTTAAATTTTTCGACATTTGGATTAGTTTAATATATATAAAAATTATTACGAAAAAAAGTAAATTCTCTTAATTATCATAACATATTTTATCCTATTTACATTTCCAATATATTTTATTAATAATTACTATATCTTTAACAAGCCGTTAAACTACTATTTATTAAATGTTTATAAATTATTAATTAACGTGAATATTTTAACAGATTGAAAGTATCTATTTATATTATTTTTAATATCCATTATTGACTTTTTAGTTTATTCCACTTATTTTTGTATCAGCCATATATAAATATGGTAAACTTTAAATTATGAGGAATTTTAACTATGTACACCGATTCTCAAAAAAATGAATTTCTTATCCTCCGCTCACAGGGGTTCTCGTTTGAAAAAATTAGCCAAAAATTGAATGTTCCTGTCAGAACACTTTTCCGGTGGGCTAAGAATAATGCCGAAGCTATAACTATACTCAAAGATACTGCATTCGAAGCTCTTATGGAATCACTCAAGGTTAATTCCGGCGGTAGACTGCGTATGCTCGCCTCTGATTTAGATGAACTCAATAAGGCAATTAAAAAAGAATCTTTTAGTAGTCTTCATCTTTCGGACATGCTGAATCTTAAAGTAAAGTTTATTAATGAATTATCAAAATTTGATTCCTATTATGGTACCTATAGTCCCGATGAATTTCCTGCTTCAGGTCCTGATGATGACTATAATTCCGATGAACATATTGAAGAAATTATAAAAAGTACTGAAAAGGATTTAAACAAAAATTCCCTTATCCTTAATGCAGTCAATTCCGAAAAACAATTAAACAAAGAACTAAACCTCTTCAGCCAAAAAGAATCCGCCGATGATTAATTTTTTCTCTTATCCCCTCTCAATTCCAGGGGAGGTGCACTGGGGTGAGGTGAAAATATTTTATTTCATTTCAATATTATTTTTGTTCTTTCATTATTCATAACTCATTATTCATTGTTCTCTTGTATTGTTTTGTCAACGTTTTGTCATGATATTTTGTTGTTTTTATAAAATCTTGTAATTTATAGATTTAATGTTTTTCTTATGACATTTCTAAAATGTTCTTTAACATAAACCATTATTTTTTACAGAATAAAATTTTATTAAGAATGTCAGTTTATTTGTCATGAAAAATTTGAATGCTGAGCGAAGCGAAGTCCCAGCCTGTCCCGATGCATCGGGAGCTTGTCGAGATCACCAAAAAGTGCCACGAAAGAAAACGACAGACACGAATGTCTGTCCTACTAACTACTATCTACTTTTATATTTATCTTTGCGCTCTTCGCGCCTACTTTTCGTCCTTAGCGGTTATTTATTTTCTTTTCTTTGTGTAACTTCGAGTTTCTTTGAGTTTCTTCGTGTAATTTTTTAATGTGCTTTTTCTTTTTGCTCAACGAACTTAATAAACTTAACGAATTTAATAAACTTAATGAACTTTCTTTCTTTAAATCCCTGTCGCAGTGCAGCGAAGATCCCGATAACGAAGTGTATCGGGATTAATCCTGTCCTCTTTTCTTTGCTCTCTTCGCGCCTACTTTGTCTCCTTTGCGGTTACTCTTTTTTTTTCGTGTCCTTAGTGTTAATTGCTTTTGTTTTTTCTTTATCCTGTTAATCTTTTCCTGTTTATCCTGTTAATCCTGTCTAACGTTTTTGAATTTAGTTTAGATTAAATAAATTTTATATTAAGTAATAAATAATCAAAAAAAATTAAAACTATATCTATGAACGACTTCCAAATATATGAAAAATTTGAAAATAGACATTTAGGTCCAAATGAATCCGAAAGAAATGAAATGCTGAACGAAATGGGATTCAGTGATATTAATGACCTGATGGATAAAACTATTCCGAAATCAATAAAACTGAAAAGGGAACTTAAATTAGATGAACCAATTAGCGAATATGAATATATAAATAAACTTAGAAAAATTGCTTCTAAAAACAAAATCTTCAAAAATTATATAGGTCTTGGTTATTACCCGGTTATCACTCCTCCGGTTATTCAAAGGAACATTCTTGAAAATCCGGGTTGGTATACCCAATATACACCATATCAGGCCGAAATCTCGCAAGGAAGGCTTGAAGCATTGTTGAATTTTCAGACTGTAATAACTGATTTAACAGGTCATGAAATCGCTAACGCATCTCTTCTTGACGAGGGAACAGCAGCAGCGGAAGCTATTATAATGTGCCACAATATTAAAAAAGGTAAAAAGCAAAATTCAAATACAGTATTTGTATCTGAAGAATGTTTTCCTCAGACTATTGATGTGATTAAAACCCGTGCTGTACCTCAGGGAATAAATGTAATTGTGGGTAATCATAAATCTTTTGAACTTTCTGATGACATTTTCGCAGTAATTGTACAAAACCCGGATTCAAATGGCGAAGTTTTTGATTATACAGGGTTCTTCAAGGATGCAAAAGAAAAGCAAATCTTTACTATAATTGCATCTGATATTTTAAGCTTTATTTATTTTAAAACCCCGGCTGAACAGGGCGCAGATATCTCCGTTGGTTCGACTCAAAGACTGGGCGTACCTATGGCATTCGGAGGACCCCACGCTGCATATTTCGCTACAAAAGATGAATTCAAACGGCATATTCCCGGAAGAATAATCGGTATTTCAATAGATTCAAAGGGTAATCCTGCTTACCGTATGGCATTACAGACAAGAGAACAGCATATCAGAAGAGAAAAAGCTACCAGCAACATCTGTACTTCCCAGGTATTACTTGCTATCATGGCAGGTATGTATGCAGTCTATCACGGTGAAAAAGGTATGAAAGAAATTGTATCTAAAATATTTAAACTTACAAGAATACTCGATAAAGGTTTATCTAACCTGGGTTATAATCAACTTAACAATACTTATTTTGATACTTTAAAAATCTCTTGTACAAAAGATTTACAAAAAATTATAAAAAAATCTGCTGATGCGAAACAAATTAATCTCAGATATGAAAATGAATATATTTTCATTTCTCTGAATGAAACTAATAATTTTGATGATATAAATGATTTATTGGAAATATTTGATACCGATAAAAAAATAAAAAATAAGAAAGAATTTCTTAAAAATACAATTGATGAAACCGATTCTGAATTTCCTGAAGAAATGCTTCGTAAATCTGGTTTTTTAAAACACGAAGTGTTTAATAAATATCATTCCGAGACAGAATTATTACGGTATATTAAATCATTGGAAAATAAAGACCTTTCTTTAACAGGTTCGATGATTCCGCTCGGTTCATGTACAATGAAACTTAATGCTACAACTGAAATGCTCGGAATTTCGATGCCTGAATTTTTAAATATTCATCCTTTTGCTCCTTTAGAGCAAGCCGCGGGATATATCGAAATCATCAAAGAATTGGAAAAAGATTTATGTGAAATAACAGGATTCGCGGGAATTTCCTTACAGCCTAATTCAGGTGCACAGGGAGAATATACCGGTCTGATGGTTATAAGGGCATTCCACATTAAAAATGGAAATAAAAATAGAAATGTTGTCCTTATACCCGAATCTGCACACGGAACAAATCCTGCAAGCGGAGTAATGGCTGGTATGAAAGTTGTTGTTGTAAATTGTGATGATAACGGTAATATAGATTCATTGGATTTGGAAAAAAAAGCTGAGATGAATAAAGAGAATCTTTCTGCTTTAATGGTTACTTATCCTTCAACTCATGGTGTATTTGAAGAAAACATTAAAGAGATATGTGAAGTAGTTCATAAATACGGCGGGCAGGTTTATATGGATGGTGCTAATATGAATGCTCAGGTCGGTTATACAAGCCCTGCAATGATAGGTGCAGATGTATGCCATCTCAATCTGCATAAAACTTTTTGTATTCCTCACGGCGGCGGGGGACCGGGTGTCGGACCAATCGCTGTAGCGAAACATTTGGTTCCATTTTTGCCCGGGCATTCTATTGTGAATATCGGCACTAAGGATTCTATCGGAGCCGTATCGTCCGCACCCTGGGGAAGTGCCGGTGTATTATCCATTTCATATTCTTATATTAAAATGATGGGAACTGAAGGACTGAAAAAGGCAACTGAAACTGCAATATTAAACGCTAATTATATTAAGTCGAAATTGGAAAAATATTATAAAGTTTTATTTTCCGGTTCAAATAATACCGTTGCTCATGAATTAATTTTTGACCTTAACAATTTTAAACACGACCTCAATATTGAAGCTGAAGATTTATCAAAAAGACTAATGGATTATGGTTTTCATGCACCAACTGTCTCGTTTCCGGTTCATGGCACTTTTATGGTGGAACCAACAGAAAGCGAATCGAAAGCTGAACTTGATAGATTTTGCGTTGCAATGATAGCTATCAGGGAGGAAATTCGGGAAGTTGAAACAGGAATCGCTGATCCTCAGGATAATGTACTTAAGAATGCCCCTCATACTGCTTTAGCCGTAACGGATGATGATTGGAACCATAAATATACACGTGAAAAAGCTGCTTATCCAATTCATAGTTTAAAATTGAATAAATTCTGGCCCGCTGTGGGAAGAATTAATAATGCTTATGGAGACAGAAACTTGGTCTGCAGTTGTCCTCCAATTGCCGAATATAAAAGTGTTTGATAAAAATTTCATTCAAGTGTGCAAATTCAAAATATCACTCTTACATTCCCCCCTTTTACAAAGGGGGGCTTGGGGGGTTAAAATTATATAAATGAATCTGAAGGAAAATCATCTGAAATATATTTTCGGTTTTTTTGCTTTTATTTTATCTTTTGGTGTTTACATTATTACATTAATACCGGGTGTCGGGTTCATAGATACCGGAGAATTAGCGACTGTTTGTATCAAACTCGGGATCGCTCACCCTACAGGATATCCATTGTTCACACTTATTGGAAGTCTGTTTGCAAAATTACCGTTTGGAGAAGAGATTTACAGATTGAACTTAATGTCTGCTTTTACATGTGCTGCAGCTGTTAGTGTCTTTTATTTCTTTATGATATTTCTTTTTAATGATTACGTTAAAGTCAAAATAATATCCGAGCAGAAATCTAAGAAACAAAATTTATCTGCATTCAGAACGGATAACATTTCTGTTTATTTAATCGCTCTTAGTTCAGCATTAATTCTTGCATTCTCTCTTACATTCTGGAATACTGCTAACGGTATCGAAGTATATTCTCTTCATATTCTTTTTTTGATTATTGTTATCTGGTCTTTTCTTAAAGCTTGTTTAATGTCTTTGAAATCAGATTATATTCATGGCGGAGAAAAATACTGGATATTTTTTGCTTTTGTTCTCGGACTAAGTTTTACGAATCATCTTTCTACTATCTTTCTTGCTCCGGGTGTTATTTTTATGTACTTCGCAATTAATGGATTTAATTCATTATCGTTTAAAAGAATTTTATTTCTGGTTATACCTTTCTTGATTGGTTTATCAGTTTACATATATTTTCCGCTTCGTGCAGATAATTCAGTGATTAGCTGGGGTTATCCGGTAGATTTGACTAATATTTACCGTCATATAAGTGCAAAGCAATTCAGTGTCTGGATGTTTACTTCTACTGAAACAGCCGGAAAACAGTTTAATAGGTTTCTAAGCTTCTATCCTAAGGAATTTGTTTACTTACCATTGTTAATCTCTATTCCGGGTCTCATTTCCATTTTCACTAAGAACAGAAAATTATTTTATTTTACAGTCATCCTTTTTGTGTTTAACATTCTTTATGCAATCAACTATGATATCTATGATATTGAGTCTTATTTTCTCCTGGCATTTTTCACTACTGCTATATGGAGTGGGTTTGGATTATTTTTTATTATCAATTTCATCAAATCGAATAAAATTCTAATATCTGCTTTTACTCTCTTAATTCCTTTGTTAATGCTTTTTTCAAATTATAAGGAAGCAGATGAAAGTGAAAATTATCAGGTCAGAGATTATACCATGAATGTATTGGCTTCCGCAAAACAGAATTCAATTATAATTTCTTCTCAATGGGATTTCTGGCTCTCTTCCGCATGGTATTTTCAGTTTATAAAGGGAATGCGGCCTGATGTAACAATAATTGATAAAGAATTACTTAGAAGAAGTTGGTATTTACGGCACATAAAGATTCACTATCCCGAATTATACGAACGCAGTCAAACAGAGTTTGAAACATACAATATTGAGCTTCTTAAATTTGAAAATGAAACACCCCGATATATAAAGCCTCAAAATGAATTAGATAAACAAGATCTTGTAAAAATTAATTCAGCATTCATTAATTTACTGAATAGTATTGTTGATAAAAATTATAACGATAAGAGTATCTATACTACAAGCGAGATTGAACAGAGTAAACAGGAAATATTTGGCAAAGAATATTTGAGAATTCCCGAAGGTGTACTTTTACATTATACAAAGAATAAAAATTTAGATGAATCATATATTGAACCTGAATTTAAATATAAAATTACAAAAATTGATTCCTATTATTTTGAATTCCTTATGAAGTCTTATTATGATGCGTACATTTACAGGGCAAATTATCTTATGAATTTTTCTAAATTTGAAAAAGCAGAAGAACTTCTGAAGAAAGCAATTGATATAAACTCTCAAAAACAAGAAGCCAAGAATCTGCTCAAGAAAATCAGTGAATTAAAAGCTGTTCAAAAATAATAATTGTCAATCAATTTAATAAAATTTTTCTTCCTTATGTTTCTTTGCTTTTTCCTATGCGATTCCTCTAAATCACTGCCGCTGCAGGATTCAATAAAACTGAAAACTTCGCAATTAGACTCGGCGAAAAAATTCATTCTTGGCAAAGTATTGATTCAGGGAAATAAAATTACAAAAGATGAAGTTATCCTGAGAGAAATGAAAATAAAAGAAAATATGCCATTTAATTTGGAAGATATTCAGGATGATTTTTTAAGAATATATAATCTCGGACTATTTACTAAAGTTGATATAATGCCTCTGCCAGCAGGAGAAAATACTGTAAACCTTCTTATTATAGTAGAAGAAACTTATTACATCTTACCTATTCCCATTGGAGGTTTTGAAGGAGGGGATTTTAAAAAATTCTGGGGTGGTGTAGATTTACGATGGAGGAATTTCAGGGGAATGAATGAAACTGTTGGTTCCGGTTTTGCACTCGGTTATAAACCATTCATTTCATTTTCTTACTTCAATCCATGGGTAGGGGAGAAATCACATTTATTCCTATCGGGAAATCTTAAATACAGTAAATTTAAAAACCACAGTTTATTCGATTCAACTCAAAATCTTACACTCTATACTGAAAACCAAATTAATGATTTTAATATTGAGAATATATCCGCAAGTTTAACTATCGGAAAGTATTTCAGTTATGCACTATCATCTTCAATCCAGTTAAGTTTTAATTATACAAAACCTTCAGTGAATCTGCCGGGTTCTACTTTAAATCCGGATGGAATTGATAAATATTTATCATTAATTTATGAGTTTAGTTATGATACACGTAACCTTTACGAATATACTACTAATGGTTCTTTATATAAGGTAATATATAATCGTTTTGGTTTCTCATCGGATTATTTTGATTTTAATAAAATTAAAATGGATCTAAGAAGATACATATTAATCAAAACGCACAGTTTTTTTGAATTAACATATGCTTTCAGAGTGTTATCGGTAACATCTTTTGGCAGAGATATGCCTTCTTACCTGAAAGAGATTATTGGAGCAAATGATTATGTAAGGGGATGGAAGGATTATTTTGCAGAAGGTGATAATAAATTATGCTTATTCAATGAAATCAGGATCCCAATTGTCGAGCCTTATTATATTTCCGGAAAAAATATTCCGATTGTGAGAGGAATTTCGATACTTAATCGATTTAGTTATAAATTTGGACTTTTCGGGACATTTTTTTATGATATCGGAGGCGTTTGGAATAAAAACAATAATTTTTTCAAAACACAATTTTTAAATGGTTTCGGGACCGGAATTAATTTGATTTTACCTTTTTCTTTAGTCAGTCGATTTGAACTTGCATATCGAATTACTAATGGAAAACTTATACCTAAATTTAATATTAATTTAAATTCTTCATTTTAATGGAATATTTTTATACCTCAAAAGATAATGTAGAAGAACATAATTCAAGTCTTATAATAACCGGCACAGAACATAAACATCTTACAAAAGTATTAAAGAAACGAATCAATGATAAAATAACTGTGACGGATGGAAAACTTAATGTTTATTTTTGTGAAATAATAAATATCGGAAAACATGAAATACGTTGTAATATTCTCAGCAGGAAAAATAATATATTCGAGCCTGAACTGAAGTTAACTTTATGTTTATGCTTGTTAAAAAATTTGGATCGCTATGAATTCGCAATCGAAAAAGCAGTCGAACTCGGAATCACAGAGATCATACCTGTCATATCAGAATATACAATAAATAAAAGTGGACTTTCGGATTTGAAAATACAAAGATTAAATTCAATAGTTCTATCTGCTATGAAACAGTCACAGAGATGCTACTTGCCCGCGGTTCAGAAGTGTATCGATTTTCAAAAGTTATTGCTAATATCAAAAGACTACGAAACTAAAATATTAATGTATGAATTTGCAGATTCTACATGCAAAATTGAGAATAGAAATTTTAAAAATAATTGTTTATTATTAATAGGTCCTGAAGGAGGATTCAGCAAAGAAGAAGTTAAGTCATTGGAACTTGGCGGATGGCTTATATATTCACTTGGAGATAGGAAACTTAGAACAGAAACAGCAGCTATAATATCAGTATATAAAATATTAAATAATCTTATTTATTAAAATAAAATTGAATAAATGAAAAAATTAACTTATCTATTTATTTTATTGTCGATTACTAATTTGTCATTCGCTCAGTTTGACAAACCCGTATTTCAATTGGGTATTGGATTGGCTGAACCTTTCGAAAATTTAAAAGGTTCTCGGTTTACAATCGATACTATGTACCAAAATATTCCGGTAACTTTAGTTGATTCTAATTTATTTAAAACTACTTATGGTGCGAAAACAGGATTTACAATTTTTGGAAGTGCAAAAATAAATTTTGATAAGTACAATATCATAAGAGGAAAAGCGTTTTTAAGTTACACAAATTTTAATACATTTCAGTCCTCTGTTTCAGGAAATCAGGTAGATGCTTTCATTTCAAACGGCAATCTTGTATATTTTGCTGTTCCGATTAATTATAGTTATTCTTTCAATGCTTTTTCTTTCGGCTTTGGATTAGAAATTGCTCCAACTTCATTCACAAATGTCTTCTCACCATATTTCGGAGCTAATATGAGTTTTAATGTATTTAGTGCAACGCTGGACAGAACAAAAAATAATTCAGATACTGTAGGTTTTAGTTCATCCGGATTTCGAATTGGTGTCAACTTCGATGCCGGAATTGAAGCCAAATTCAGTCAGAATTTTGGAATGGCATTGGGAATTAAATATGATCTTGGAAACCTATTACTCTCATCTTCCAGTAATGGAAATTTAGCCGAAGTTTATGAATGGGGTTCTCGAAGTGCGAGTTTAAATGATGGTGAAGGTAGATACATTTCAAAATTATCAAATTTTCTTTCTGATGGATATGGAAGAGAATATAATGGGACTGCAAAAAAAATATATTGGGGTACGATCTATTTAGCTCTTAATTTTTATCCAAATTTAAATACTACGACTCCTAAAAAGAAATAGTAGAAATAAGATTAATTACATAAATCTAACTATATATAATATAAAAGAGTTATACTATTTTTGCTAAAGTCTTTTAAAATAGAACCTCTAACTCGAATTAAAGATATTTTAAACCGAAAATTGATCAGTTGCGATTTATGTTTTAATAATTGTAATGTAAATCGCAATATTGTTAATGGACTATGTAATTCGGGTGTGAAGGTGATAGTATCATCTTATTGCATTCATTACGGTGAAGAACCTGTTTTAGTTGGAAGTGATGAATTGAAAACTAAAAACGGAGTCGGGAATATTTTCTTCGGAAACTGCAATCTGAAATGTGTATTTTGTCAGAATTATCAAATATCTCAAAATCATCTTTCTGAGGCAAATTTTGTTGTTACTAAGGAGTCTCTTGCAAATATTATACTCGAGCTTCAGGGGAAAAATGTAAATAGTATTGGCTTTGTATCGCCTACTCATTTTATTCCTCAAATAATTGAAGCGATAGAACTCGCAAGCAAGAAAGGTTTGAATCTTCCATTAATATATAATACTAATTGTTATGATTCGCCCGAAATTATTGAATATTTAAACGGAATATTTGATATTTACCTTCCTGATTTTAAATATTCAGATGATAAATTTGCTAAAAAATATTCAAATGCAAAGGGGTATTTTGAACTGGCAAAAAAGAATATTCTAAAAATGTATGAACAAGTCGGAAGTGAACTCATTATTGAAGATAACATTCTTAAGAGGGGACTTATTATTCGGCACTTGATTCTACCAAATAATATTGCAGGAAGCTATGAAATATTAAAATTTATTTCAGGTCTCGATAAAAATATTTCTATTTCCCTTATGTCTCAGTACTATCCTGCATATAAGGCTAAAAATTTTGACCTTATTTCAAGAAATATATCTGAATCAGAGTACAATAAAGTGCTGGATTGGATGGATAGACTCGGCTTAGAGAATGGTTTTGTTCAGGATTTTGATTCTAAAGACTATTATATTCCTGACTTTGAAAATAGAAATCTACCTTTTAAAAGATAAATAAATTAATAAGAATAAATCTAAATCAACAGCAAATAAAATATTATTACAACTACACCACCAACAGCTAATGTTGCATAATCTTGTATTACTCCTGTTTGCAATCTTCGCCAGTCAGCGCTTAATTTTGATATGTAATTAGCTACACCATTTACAAGGCTGTCTATTATCTTTATATCTATTATTCCCCATAAAACCCTGTCAGATACCTTCCTGATAGGTTCCACGACAGAATAATCATAGATTTCATCAATATAATATTTGTTCTCGAGAATTTTTCCAAAACCCTTTTCTGTAGGAAATATTTCTTTTTTCGAGAATTTTTTGAAAGAAATGACTATCGCAAATAATGCTACAACTACAGACAAAACCAATAATAACAATTCAACTGTGACCGCATGTTCTCCTGAAAGTAAAACACTATCTGAAATTACTTTTGCTTTATTAAACACAGGATCAAGCCAGTGTTCAAGCAAATTTGGCAATCCAAGGAAATGGGGGAGTCCGATGAAGCCGCCTATTGCAGATAGAATTGCAAGTATTATTAGTGGTATAGTCATCGTACCCGGAGACTCGTGCGGATGCAAGTTCTTCTCATCGTATCTTGGTTTTCCATAAAATGTCAAAGAAATCATTCTGAACATATAGAATGCTGTAAGCGCAGCTGTAAAAAGTATTATTATATAAAATAATACTCCTGAATTAATGAATGTTTTATATAAAATCTCATCTTTGCTGAAAAATCCGGACAAGGGAGGGATTCCCGAAATGGCTAGAGAGCCTATTATAAAAGTAATGAAAGTAATCTTCATCTTGGATTTTAATCCTCCCATTTTTGTTATATCCTGTTCATTGTGCATTGCATGAATTACAGAACCACTTCCAAGGAATAAAAGAGCTTTAAAAAATGCATGAGTGGTTAAATGAAATATTGCAATAGTATAAGAAAACGTTCCAAGTGCGATAAACATAAATCCTAACTGAGATACCGTGGAATATGCAAGAATTTTCTTTATATCATTTTGTTTAAGAGCAATAGTAGCGGCTATTAATGCTGTAAGAACACCAATTATTAAAATTATATTTGTAGTAATAGGGGATAAAGCATACAAAACTGAGCATCTTGCAACTAAGTAGATTCCTGCCGTAACCATGGTGGCTGCGTGTATAAGAGCAGATACAGGGGTTGGGCCAGCCATAGCATCCGGTAGCCATATGAATAGTGGTATTTGGGCTGATTTTCCCGTCGCACCCAGAAAAAACAATAACGATATTGCGATTAGAATTCCTGAATTAATTGGAGAACCAATAATTCCATTAAGAAAACTCGATATTTCCAGCGTACCGTATGTCGTAAAGACAAGAAACATTGCTATAAGAAAACCGAAGTCGCCAATTCTATTTACAATGAAAGCTTTTTTAGCAGCATCACCGGTAAATTTTTTTTCATACCAGAATCCGATTAATAAGTATGAACATAATCCTACGCCTTCCCATCCAAGAAACACGAATACAAAATTATCTGCAAGTACAAGAATTAACATTGCAAATATAAAAAGATTCATGAAGGAAAAAAATTTGTGGAACCCTGCATCTCCGTGCATATAGCCAATAGAGTAAACGTGTATTAGAAATCCGACGCCAGTTACTATTAGAACCATCACGAGTGATAGGGGATCTATTTGAAAAGCAAAATTTATATTAATATTTCCGCTAAAAATCCATGAAAAATATTTTATGTTTGCTGTTCTTGCTTCGGGGGGTAAATTCAGAAAAGTAATAAATGTAACTGAAGAAATCAAAAATGATATAAAAACAAGTATAGTAGAGAACCATCCTGATATTTTTTCAGAATTTATTTTTTTACCTAAAAGGAAATTTACTATAAATCCCAGTAAAGGCAGAAGTATAACTAAGTAGAAATAATTTATCATCAATTATTTACCATTTTAGAATATTAATATCATTTATATTTATAGTTTCTTTATTTCTAAAGAGAGATATTACTATTGCTAAACCCACAGCAGCTTCAGCAGCCGCAACTGTCATTACGAAAAATACAAAAATCTGACCATTTGAATTCCCAATAAACGAAGAAAATGAAACTAGTGATAGATTTACTGAGTTAAGCATTAATTCAATACACATTAAAATAACTATTGCATTTCTGCGTATTAATACTCCTATTACACCTGTAGTAAATAAAATAATACTTAATATTAAATAATAGTTTAATTCATTCATAACAATAAAATAAAAATTAATTGACATAATAAAAAGTTATTTTAAAAGAACATAAAAATGATACTTTGGTTTATCAATATCTATTTAATAAAGAAACAAAATATATTAGAAACAATCTATTCCTGTATTAAAAGTTATTAACTGAAGTTACGCAAACCATAAAAAACAACCGCGTTTGTCATTCTGAACGAAGTGAAGAATCTCTTTTCATTAATTTTTGAGATGTTTCGCTACGCTCAACATGACAAATGCGTAACTTCAGTTATTAAATATGAAAATATTGAGAAGACTTAACCCTGATTTAAATTAACAGAAAAATGCATTAATAATACAAATCGAAATTGAGGTAATAAAAATTAAAAAATGAAACTATTATCTTATGATGAAAGGGGAGATTGTTTGATACTAAAAATTAAAAGATACTAATATTATATGAACATCTGACTTTACATAATATATATTATATAACATTTTTATTAACATTCTATTGTTAGTTTACCCATTTTTCGAAAGACCTCTCTTGCAATATTAATGCTTTTCCTATAATTTCTGTTTCCACCAAAATGCTTTGTTAGCTCTATTACGTTTGTAATTTCATGGTAATTTGCGCCGGTATTTAGCGAACCTTTAATATGGGAATATAGCTGATGCTCATAATAATTTGTAGCAAGAATTGATACATTTAAAAGTTCTCTTGTTTTCAGACTTAATCCTTTTCGTCCAATGACTTTGCCATAACCTTCAATTATCATCCAATCTTTTAACTCATTACTTAATTTACTGAAATTCTCCATAAGTTTATAATAATTTGATGTATATATTTTCTTACAAGTTAATAGTCCGCGATTTTTATATTTTTCCTGATTGAACTCGTATTTTGGCTTTTTGAAATTAGGAAACATATTATTAAATATCTTTAATGATTCAATTGTTGCCGGAAATCCGCAGAATAAATAAACTTGAAGAATCGATTCATAAATTTTTCTATCTTTAATATTATTTGACTTCATGAATTCGAGCAAATACCTGACAAATTTCATTTTTTTTGAAGATATCATTGAGACAAGAAAGCAAAGCATCAGATTCTCATCTTTAATTATTGAGTTTTTAATATCTTTAAATATAATTAAATTCATAATAATGATTCACTTTTTAATTGCAAATTTAATCTGATTTGAAATTAATAGACAGGTATATTTTAAAGCATTTTATACAAAATTTTCTTTTTGGTATATTATGTTTTCTTTTGATGTTCATATTGATCGACTTATTTGAAAACCTGGATAAATTTATAGATAAAGGTTTAAAATTACATCTTGTTTTCATTTATTATATATACTTTATTCCGGAAATTTTAAAGCTAATAATACCTGTTGGAATGCTCTTAGCATCTCTATTTACTATCTCAAGATTTATTAACTACTCAGAATTAGTTGCCATGAAATCTGCAGGTATAAGTATTTATAGATACCTGTCCCCTATTCTCATATTTGGTTTAATTATTACATTTAGTTCGATATATTTTAATGGCTGGATAGTACCGAAAACAAATAGATTAAAATTGGAGATCGAACGTAATTATCTTGGTAAAAATCAAATTATTTCGACAATTTCTAATATCTACATTCAGGACAGCAAAAACAGATTTATAACAATCGGACTCTATGATAAACCAACAAAAACATGCAATTTAGTTTCTATACAGATTTTTAATAATGATTCATTGAATGTAATGACTGATAGATATGACGCAAGACAAATGCTTTGGGATTCCACAATAAAAGACTGGAAGTTATCAGATGTTTACCATCGACAATTTGGTACTCAAAATTCTGAAAATTTAAAGTACATTAATAATATCAATATTTCGGATATTGACATTATAAAAAAAATTAATATAGTCCCTGATCTTATTTTAAAAAAACAACTTAAGCCTGAGGAGTTAAACCTATCAGAGTTTAGTGAATTTATAGATAATTTATCTAAAAGTGGACAGGATATAGCAAAAGCTGAAGTAGATTATCATTCGATTATTTCTTATCCATTTGCCACTCTGGTCACAATAATTTTTGGGGTATCTGTATCCTCAAACAGGAGAAAAGGAGGAGCAGCACTTCAATTTGGAATCAGTATTTTGGTTAGTTTCATTTATCTGGGTTTTGTAAAAATATCTCAGATATTCGGATATAATGGTGATGTTAACCCGATACTTACCGCCTGGCTGGCAAATATAATATTCCTATCTATTTCAGTTTTAAATTTCGTTCGACTCAATAGATAATAAATTTTATCTAACTGATTTAATATACAGAATTTTTCGTTCTGTGCCATCAATAATTTATATTCGTTTACCTTTCAGTAATCTTAGTTCTAATTTATTTTTTCGTTCTTTACTTTCGGCGGTAACTGAAAACCAAAAGGATTTTCTGTCATTTGATTTGCTATTTTGATTTCGCCGAATTGATTCTCAAATCTCTCTATATTTTCTTTAAGTGCACCCAGAAACATTTTAACATGTTGAGGTGTCATTATAATTCTTGAATGAACCCGTGCTTTTGGAACTCCCGGTAGTACTCTTGTAAAGTCTAATATAAATTCAGCCGGTGAATGCGATATAATTGCAAGATTTGAGTAAGAACCTTCCGCTTCCTTTTCTCCCAATTCAATATTGATCTGTTGTTGGTTTTGATTTTGTTCAGCCATTGAATATTTTTAATTTAATTATGTAATTTACTTAAAAATATGAGCAAAAAAAATGAATCGGTATTTCCAAAAGAAATAGCTTTTCAATTTGTACATCAAATAATTTAATTTTTTTTCAAATTGCAATACAATTAACATTGATAAACCAACTTTAAATTTTTAAATTTATATAATGTAAAAATAAAAATTTGAAAAATGAGTTTATTAGTCGTAGGTTCGCTTGCACTAGATACAATTGAAACACCATTCGGTAAAAAAGAATATACATTAGGAGGTTCTGCAACATTCATTTCAACAGCCGCAAGTTATTTTACTGATAAAGTCAGACTTGTTGGAATTGTGGGATACGACTTCCCTAAATCGGAAATTGATTTTTTGAAATCAAGAAATATCGATATTTCAGGGCTTGAAATCTCTAAAGATAAGAAAACCTTTCACTGGCACGGAGTATACAATTTCGACCTCAATACAAGAGAATCAATTACTACTGAACTGAATGTATTTGAAACATTTAACCCGGTAATTTCAGATAAATTTAAAAAAAGTGAGTACCTTTGTATCGGAAATGTTGACCCTGTGATTCAGAAAAAGGTGATTCTGCAAGTAGAAAATCCCAGACTCGTTATGGCTGATACAATGAATTTTTGGATTGAAGGTAAACCTGACCAACTTCGTGAAACTTTAAAACTTATTGATTTGCTGGTTATAAATGATTCTGAAGCAAGATTGATTTCAGGCGAAAATAATTTATTTATTGCAGCAAAAAAAATAATAAAAATGGGACCGGAAATTATAATTATTAAAAAAGGAGAGCATGGTGCCTTACTCTTTACTCCCCGCTCGATGTTCATCGCTCCTGCATTTCCTCTTGAACAAGTTTTCGATCCTACAGGTGCCGGGGATACCTTCGCCGGTGGTATGATGGGCTGGCTTACCAAAACTGAAGATTTATCAGACGAAAATCTTAAAGTTGCAGTGATTTTCGGAAGTGCTATGGCTTCTCTTGCAGTCGAAAAGTTTTCACTGGAAGGAATTAGAGATCTTTCAAAAGACAAAATTATGGAAAGATTTTATGAGTTTAAAAATCTTATGCATTTTGAACCTAAAATCATATAATTTGAAACTTAATTAAACTGGTTTCGTATGAATTTAACTGAATTGGATGCAATAGTTTTAAAAGGAATGCGGTATAATGAAACCAGTAAGATAATATCTCTTTTTACTGAAAGCTCAGGAAAAATCAATTTTATTGCAAAAGGTGTAAGAAGTATTAAATCCGGACAGTGTGGTGTTTTTGAGGATATGAATTTGATCAGGATTTCTTTTCATAATAAAATTAACAGAAGTTTGCAGGTTATTAATAAGTCAGAAAATATAGATACACACAGTAATATTAAATGTGATCTCGACAAATTAGAATATGCTTACAGGATTCTTGAAATTATGAACAATCTTACACATAATTTTGATATAAACCCAAAAGGTTTTAAACTACTTAGAAATTCCCTTTCATACCTAAATGGAAATGATTTTGATGAATTTAATGTGTATTTGTATTTTCAACTGAATTTTGCAGAAATCTCAGGAGTCGGGTTAAAATCAAATCTCGAGTTTTCTCAAAAAAAAGTAAATTTTCATGAAACTTTTTCATACAAAATTGAATTAAATAGGTATGGAGAATTATTGAATAATAATTTGTTAAAGATATTAAACAGTAATATTGAAGATATCTGTTTATACAAATTTTCGAAAAATGATTGTATAAAATTTATTGATTTGATGGATAATTATTTGTTTAATAATTTTGACACGAAATATTTTTTCAATACAAAGAATATTTTCAAAAAGATTAATATTAATTGATGATAATATAATTTACTCTTTTTAAACTATTTTTAAAAAAATAAAAGGAGAAAAAAATGTCTCGAAAACCGATAATTGCTGGAGCATTGCTCATTTTTTTTGCAATACTAGTTGGAGGACTTCTAATTGCAAATTTCAGTGGACTTAAATATCTTTCTGCAAATTCTCAGATAGATTTTAATACTACTCCACCAATTTCAAATCAAAAAAACAGCGTTAAAGAACTTAATGATGCTTTTGTAGAAATAGCAAAAGCAGTTACTCCATCTATAGTGTATATAGATGTGACGGGCGAAGCAAAAAATAGTACTGATAAAGGAGAAGATTTTAAATTTTTCTTTGGACCGGATTTTAATATGGACGATGCTCCGGTACACGGAACCGGCTCCGGTGTCATAATCAGTAAAGACGGATATATTATGACTAATAATCATGTAGTAAAAAACGCTACTGATAAAGGAATTAAAGTTATTCTCACAGACAAAAGAGAATTCACTGCAAAATTAATTGGGGCGGACCCTGTAGCGGACATTGCCGTAATTAAAATAGAAGCAGAGAATTTGACTGTTGCGTCAATGGGTAACTCTGAACAGGTTCAGGTTGGTCAATGGGTATTGGCAATTGGAAATCCATTAGGTCTGAATAATACAGTAACTTCCGGAATTGTGTCGGCATTGGGGAGAAACATTCCGGTTTCGGGTGACAGTTATGCAATCAATAATTTCATTCAAACTGATGCAGTAATTAACCCCGGTAATAGCGGAGGTGCATTAGTCGATATTAATGGTTTGGTAATTGGTATTAATGCTGCTATTAAAACTACTAATGGATACTATCAGGGCTACGGATTTGCGATTCCTGTTAATATGGCTAAAGATGTAGCTTCAGAATTGATAAAAAATGGTAAGATTGAAAGAGGATATATCGGTGTTTCCATCAAAGATGTTGATAGCAAAGAAGCAAAAGGATTGGGCCTTGATAAAGCAAAAGGAGTGCTTGTACAAAATGTATTAAAAGGTGGTGCAGGAGATGATGCAGGATTGAAAACAGGAGATGTAATTTTATCAGTTGATGGTAAAGAAGTGGATGCGGCAAATCAGCTGCAGACTCTGATTGGTGCTAAAAAACCCGGTGAGGAAGTAACACTCGTTGTTTTCAGAGATGGAAAATCCTTTAATCAAAATGTTGTTTTAAAACCAAGAGTGGAATCTAAAGATCTTATTAATGATAATTCTATACCGCGGGAAGGTTCTTCTGACATCAGAACAAAAACATTTGAAAATTTAGGTTTTGCAGTCAGCGATCTTCCGAATTCTGTTAAAAAAGACCTTAATATTGAAAAGGGAGTTCAGGTGACTAGCGTGAAAAACTATTCCGAAGCTTTCAACAGAGGTCTGAGGGCTGGTATGGTAATTCTTGAAGCTGATAAAATATCAATAGAAAGTGTTGAAAAATTGGATGAAATATTGAACAAAAAAGGAAAAGGCGATGTTTTAGTGTTAAAGGTGATGTTACAGAACAAAGAAATCAGGCTAATTGCTATTGAGTTATAAATTCGAAAAACTTCCCGGGCTATTTTCGACGCGGGAAGTTTTTTACTTGTTATTTTAAATATAATATATTAACTTATCAGGAATGATTAAAACCATACTAAATATTGTATTTATTTTGATGTTTCTTTTTGTCGGCATAGATGTATTTGCAGGCAATAATAAACATTTCTATAATGATCCCGATAAAGGTTCAGGTAGTACAGCTGGTGTTAATGATAATTATAAGTTGTACCAAAACTATCCAAATCCTTTCAATCCCGTGACAAAAATCAGCTATAAATTAAACATAGATGGTTTTGTTTCCCTAAAGGTCTACAATTTAGTAGGTCAAGTCATTCGAGTCATGGTAAATGAATACCAGAAATCCGGTACGTATGAAGTTGAATTCGATGCCGGAGATCTTTCAACAGGAGTTTATCTCTACAAGTTACAAATTAATGATTACACTTCTGTTAAAAGAATGACTCTCGTAAGGTAATAGTTTTATCTATTACTTCTTTTATTAATTAATCTATATTTTAAAATGGTGAAATATTTTAAATTTATCATCTTCTTAATATGTATTTTATTTATTAATTCAGGTTTTTCTTATTCGCAGGATGAAAAACCCGTTACTTTTGATGACTTTACTAAAAAAGATTTATCAAGCTGGATATCAGCCGGTAATTTGGAAATAAAATATTCACATTCAGAAGACAATGCTGAAAATGGCTATTGTGTATTGTATACAAAAAATCCCATTAAAGCAGGCAATTATATCGGAAGACTTTCCAAGTATAATTCAATATTAGTCTCGGCCGGAAATTATATAAATCTTATGGTAAAAGGTGTTTCAAATGATGTCAACTTCAAATTTGGTTTAATGTATGACATAGATAATAATGGTTCCTATAATGATGATAAAGATATTTTACTACTTTCAAAACCTATTTCATTAAACTTCGATGATTGGAAACAGGTAAAAATTAAAATTGACGAGGAAAATTTCAAAATCGTTTCAAAATTTGACGATAATTTCACAGTTGTAGAAGAAGAAGCAATTGGAGTTCTGTTTGAATTTGAAGCCGGTAAAAATTACAAAGAATCAAAATTTGAATCCGGTATAGCGCTGATTTCAGAAATATTCAGCAAAGAATATATTGCAAAACAAGATTTGGTTTCAGATAAAGATAAGAAAGAATCATATTATAATGCAAAAAATTATCCAAACCCATTTAACCCTTCTACAACAATTAGTTATACTTTACAGAATGCAGGCGCTGTGAAATTAACTGTTTATGATAGGATAGGTAGAGAAGTAAAAGTTTTAGTCGATGAAGGTCAGTCTGCAGGAACTCACACCGTTGAATTTAACGCAGCAGATTTACCAAGCGGAATTTATTTTTACAGGATTAAAACTGCAGAAAAGACAGAAGTAAGAAAAATGATTCTCGCAAAATAACAGCAAGGATGAATTTATTTTAGCCCTTTTACTTTTCAGTAAAAGGGCTTTTTTATAAGCATTTCTATTTGAAAATTTTATTTCATTCACACTTCTAAATTGACACTATGATTTTTTGAGAAATATTTATTTTATTATTTGAAGATTTTTTTCGAAAGATCTTATCTCGTTGACAAACTTTTCAGGTAATAGCTCTGAAAGATTGGTATTCAAATTTAAATTTACTAATACTCCCCTGCCTTCGCATATAACAGATTTTGTGTTTTCGTTTATTATCATCTGCTCGAATCCAAAACTTGAAGATTTTATCCACGGAATCCTTGTAAATATGGTAAGTTCATCATCAGCAAATGCAAACGACTTATAGTCAATTGAATTATGTACAACAACTACTTTCAGGCCATCGTTAAACATTCCATTTTTTAGAATCTTATAGCCGTAATTTCTTCTATATTCTATTCTCCCAATCTCTAAATATTGCAGATAAATTGAATTATGAACTATTCCCTGGGAATCAATTTCAAAAGTCTTAACACGAATAATAATTTTATGGTTGTAATCTGTGATTTCCATTTACAATTTATAATTGATTTATTAACTACAACAAAATACAAAATTCTTTAAAAAGATACATACTATTTCCTTAAATATTAATATTAAAAAAGTTATATTTATAAGTATTATAAAAATTAAAAATAGAATACAGGTATGAAGAAAATCAAAGTAATTATTATGGGCGCCGCTGGCAGAGATTTTCATAATTTTAACGTTGTTTATAGAAATAATCCTATGTATGATGTAGTTGCTTTTACTGCAACTCAAATCCCTTACATTGATGATAGAAAATATCCCGCAGCTTTGTGTGGCAAGTTATACCCTAAAGGAATCCCGATCTTTCCTGAAACAGAATTAATAAGTTTAATTAAAAAACATAAACCGGATGAAATAGTTTTTTCATATTCAGATGTTAAGTTTCAATATGTTATGACTAAGGCTGCAGAAATTAATGCTGCAGGTGCCTCGTTTGTAATGCTTGGGGGTGAGCAAACTATGGTAAAATCATCTAAACCTGTTATTGCTGTTGTCGCTAACAGAACCGGTTCAGGAAAAAGCCAAACCTCAAGAAAAGTAATCGAAATCCTTATATCCCTTGGTAAAAAAGCTGTTGCAATCAGACATCCGATGCCGTATGGAGATTTAGTTAAACAAAAAGTCCAGAGATTTGCAACTATTGCAGACCTGAAAAAACACAAATGCACTATTGAAGAAATGGAAGAATATGAACCTCACGTTGCCAGAGGAAACATAATCTATGCAGGTGTAGATTATGAAGCAATTCTTCGTCAGGCAGAAAAAGAAGCTGATGTAATTGTATGGGATGGCGGAAACAATGATTTACCATTTTATAAATCGGATTTAATAATAACTGTAACCGACCCTCATCGTCCAGGCCACGAATTAACCTATTACCCAGGAATGACAAATTTAATACTTGCTGATGTAGTTGTATTAAATAAAATAGATTCTGCCAGTCCTGAAAATATTCAAACCGTAAGAGACAATATATTAAAATATAATCCTAAAGCTACTATTATAGAGGCCGCTTCACCTATATCTTTAGAAAATCCTTCAGATTTAAAATATATCAAAGGGAGAAGAGTTTTGGTGGTTGAAGATGGTCCTACACTTACTCACGGTGAAATGAAGTTCGGAGCAGGAGTTATTGCAGCACAAAAATTCGGTGCTAAAGAGCTTATTGACCCGCGAAAATATGCGTCTAAATCAATTGCTGAGACTTATAAAAAATATCCAAACATAGGAACACTTTTACCCGCAATGGGCTATGGAAATCAGCAAATAAAAGATCTTGAAACCACAATTAACAGAGTTCCATGTGATGCAGTTCTCATAGGAACTCCAATTGATTTAAGAAGATTGATAAAAATCAAAAAACCTGCTCCAAGAGTTGTTTATAATCTTCAGGAAATAGGAAAACCGGATCTATCAGATATCATTACAAATATGTTCAAGAAAAAGAAATAATCCTATGAGTTCTATAAAAAAAAGGCTGATTTTCATCAGCCTTTTTTTGATAATCTCTCGTTCACATCTTCGAAAGCTTATCGAGTTTTTCTTTTGATTCATTCAATTTTTGCTTTTCCTTTTCAATAACATCGATTGCAGCTTTTTCCAGAAAAATTTTATTTGTTAACTTCATTTTTAATGTCTGAATATAAGATTTTAAACTTTCAATTTCCCTGGTATTCTTATTTTCAATTTCTTCAACTTTTATTTGAGGAATTCCATTGGTAAAGTCGAACATAACGGAAAAATATTCTCCATCCGTACCGTTAAATTTAGAATCAGAATTCTCAACAATAATATCACCTTTATTATTAATTAATGATTTCAAAGAAAATCTTAATTGGTCTATATTTTCCCGGGAAGCAGAAGTAAGAGGTTTTACAATGATATTATATTTATAATTATTGATGTTAGAAAATTTTGCTCTTTCAGTTCGGGTTGTGGTAACAAGGTCTTTGAATGTTTCAAAAATCTTTTCTGTTTTAGGATTGATATAATTTTCATTTTGAACAGGAAAATCAGATATTGAAATGCTTTTCTCTTCAACATTTTCATTTAGCAAATGCCATATTTCTTCAGTAACAAAAGGTATTACAGGATGTAGCATTTTGAGAACCTTTTTATAAATATCCAATGCCCGTGAAATAGATTTCCTTGCGGATTCAGGATTAGTTGAAATTTTTACTTTCGTTAATTCGATATACCAATCGCAAAAATCACTCCAAACAAAACTATAAAGAGATTTCGCATAATCATTAAGCCTAAATGAATTTAAATAGAATTCTATTTCTTTAATTGTTTCATTAAACCTGCTGTCAATCCATTTTTCAGTAAAATTATAATCAGGTTCATCATTTCCAAACTCATCAGATGAATTTACTTTTTCTTTATTCATTATCAGGAATCTTCCAGCATTCCATAATTTAGTAATAAAATTTCTTCCGATTTCTGTATTTTTATCTTCAAATAAAACATCTGCCCCAAGAGGTGCGAGGTATATAATCGTAAACCTAAGTGCATCTGTTCCATAATCATCCATTACTTTCAAAGGATCCGGCGAATTACCGAGAGATTTTGACATCTTTCTTCCTTTACTATCTCTGACAGTTGAATGAAAATATACATCTTTGAAAGGAATGTCTTTCATATATTCCAGTCCTGACATAATCATTCTTGCTACCCATAAAAAAATAATTTCAGGGGCGGTCGATAAGAAATCAGTCGGATAATAATATTTCAATTCAAGATTCTGTTTGTCATTTTCTGAATTATTCCATCCAAATACACTGAATGGCCATATCCATGAAGAAAACCAGGTATCCAGTACATCTTGATCTTGTTCCCAGTTTTCTATGTCTTTCGGAGGTTCAACCTCGCAATAAATTTCACCCGTATTTTTATTATACCAGATTGGAATTTGATGTCCCCACCATAATTGTCTTGAAATACACCAATCCCTTACATTATTTAGCCAGTAATAATATGTTTTAGTCCATTTTTCAGGATGGAATTTGATTTTACCTTCTTCTACAACTTTTATTGCCGGTTCCGATAATTTTTTCATTGATACAAACCACTGATCTGACAAATATGGTTCTATTATTGCCCCTGATCTTTCTGAGACAGAAACATTGTGAGTATATTCCTCAATTCTTTCTAAATGACCTTCCTGCTGAAGCCTTCTCAAAATTTTATCACGAGCTTCAAAAATTGATAATCCTTCAAAATCTAAGCCATTATTATTTATTTTTCCATTTTTTGTTAAAACATTAATAAACTCAAGATTATGCCTTTTCCCTACTTCATAATCATTTGCATCATGAGCAGGTGTAATTTTCAAAGCCCCTGTCCCAAACTCCATATCAACATAGCTATCAAAAATAACAGGAATTTCTTTATTAACAACCGGTAATATTACATATTTACCTTTTAGGGAAGAAAATCTTGTATCATCCGGATTTACTGCAATTGCAGTGTCACCAAGCATTGTCTCAGGTCTTGTTGTAGCAATTACAACAGATCCTTTTTCACCTACTATAGGATACTTTATATAATATAACTTATCCTTCTGTTCTTTATAACTAATTTCATCATCACTTAAAGCTGTTTGTGAAATATTATCCCAGTTTACAATTCTTTTCCCTCTGTATATATAACCTTTCTTATACAAATCAACGAATACTTCTTTTACAGCTTTAGAGAGCCCTTTGTCAAGTGTAAATCTTTCTTTTGACCAGTCAACTGATACACCAAGTTTTCGGAGTTGTTGAAATATTATTACGCCGTATTTTTCTTTCCAGTCCCATACTTTTTGTACAAATTTCTCCCTTCCGAGTTCATATTTAGAAATTCCCTGTTTCTTTAAATCTTCTTCCACTTTAATTTGTGTCGCAATTCCTGCGTGATCCATTCCGGGTACCCAACATACTTCGAATCCTTTCATTCTTTTCCATCTACAATATACGTCCTGGATAGTATTATTTAATATATGTCCGATATGTAATATTCCGGTTATGTTAGGTGGTGGTATTACAACTGAGAATTTTTCTTTTGCAATATTAACGGACGATTTATAGATTTTGTTTTTATCCCAATATTCCCTCCATTTTTCTTCAACTAATTTCGCCTCATATTTATTAGGTATTTGCATTAATAATTTTATATTATTTTTTATTTTGATTCTTTTGAATTAATTCAACTGCTAATTCAAGATAAGCTGTTGCACCTAAAGAATTAATTTTATATAAACACAACGGTTTACCATAAAAAGTCGCTTCATTCAATAAACTGGAAGCCGGAATTATGGTTTGCAATAAATGTTCTTTATATTTTAATTTTAATTCTCTTTCAGATATTTCCGTAACTTTCAGATTTTTTTCATACATCGTCATTACAATTCCCTCAATATTAATTTCCGGATTAGAAACTTCCTTTATTAGAGTAATATATTGGAATAATTTATCAATAGCTTCAAGAGATAACTGTCCGCATTTGATTGGTATCAGTACCGAATCAGATGCAGTCAAAGCATTTGTAGTAATTCCTCTTAAAAAAGGAGGACAATCAATTATAATGTAATCATATTTATCTTTTATTGAAGTTATGGCATTTCGAAGAATAATACGATTCTCAGAAGATTTTGAAAATTTTTCATCGAGTTGGATAGAATTAATATTTGATGGAATAAAGAAAAAATTTGATAGTTCTGTTTTATGTATTGCAAATTCAATCGATTTTGATAGACTAAAAATATCCGATATACCGGCCTGAATATTATCTGGATTAAAGCCAAGAGCGATACCTGCAGAACCAAAAGGATCGACATCAATTAGTAAAGTTTTTTTCTCCAAAACTGCAAGTGAAGCTGCGAGGTTTACTGCAGTTGTAGTTTTACCAACCCCACCTTTTGGAATACAAACAGAAATAACTTTTCCCATCAAAAAACCTCAATCTCCAATTTAAGAAAATTACCTAAAATTGCTGTCATTTTATCACCTGAATTTACTTTCCCAACCCCGGCTGGTGTACCCGTAAAAATTAAATCCCCTTTTCGTAAAGAGAATATACTTGAAATATACGATATTAACTTATATATATTAAATATCATTAAATTAGTATTTGAATGTTGTTTTTCAATTGTGTTATGAATTAATTTTATCTCTGTATTCATCGGATCAAAATTTTTGTTCTTTAATATAATTTCTGATATTGGGGCAGAACAGTAGAAACCTTTTGAAACTGACCATGGATTTCCTTTCTTTTTGGCTTCTGTTTGAATATCTCGTAAAGTCATATCCAAACCAATGGCAAATCCTAAAATATAATCTTCAGCTATTTCTTCAGGTATATCGTTTCCATCTTTTGATATAACTATTACTAACTCTGCTTCATAATGCATATTATCTGATATTGCTTTCCCCTGATATTCTGGAATTTTTATCTTCTTACCAGCACTGATAATCGCAGAATTTGGTTTTAAAAATACTATAGGTGTTACGGGAATATCACCACTATTGAGTTCTTTAATGTGATCTACGTAATTTCTACCAATACAAAAAATATTATTTACTTTAATATAATTTTTAGTATTTTTTATTTTAATTCTGCTCAATATTATTTATTATAGTTCTGAAAAAAATATTTTATTTTTATTAATAACTGCGTAAGGTTGACACTGAACTTCAAATCCTGAAAAAGGAGTATTCTTACTCTTGGACAAAAATTTATCGGGATCAATAATCCATTCTTTATTAAGATCTAATATCGTCAAGTTAGCTTGTACACCTTCTTTTATCATAATCGAATCGAGATTTAAAATCTTTCTTGGATTAATTGACATCTTTTCTATCATTTTTTCAAATGTAATAATTTTCTTTTTTACGAGATAAGTATAGGTTAATGCAATAGAAGTCTCCAATCCGATAATTCCAAAAGGAGCCTGTTGAAAACTTTGGGATTTCTCAATTTCAGTATGTGGAGCATGATCTGTGCAAATAACATCTATTGTATCATCTTTTAATCCTTCAATAATATTTTCGAGATCATTATGAGTTCTTAAAGGAGGATTCATTTTCATATTGGTATCGCCTCCGATACATTCATCTTCCGTCAATATGAAATGATGAGGACACACTTCTGCTGTAACATTTGCCTTTTTTCTTTTTCCCGTCCTGATAATTTCAACACTAAGCCAGCTGGAAATGTGCTGTGCATGATATTTTGCATCTTTAAAATTCTGCAATAATAAAAGATCCCTGGCTATCATATATGATTCGCTTATTGCTGGAATTCCCTTTAAGTTTAGGAATTTAGATGTTTTCCCTTTATTCATTGATCCACCTTGAGCAAGAAAAATATCTTCAGAATGCTGAGCAAATAAAGTATGATTTTCTGATATTTTTTCAAATACTTTCATCAAAATATCAGGATTCTGGACAGGACTACCATCATCTGTAAAAGCTACAGCTCCATTATTAAATAATTTTTTAATATCAGTTAGTTTATTTCCATATCTTTTTTTTGTTGCGCATGCAGATATTTCTACATCAATGAGATAATCAGAAGTTTTGTCTTGTATATATTTTATGATTTTCGGATTATCAACAGGTGGTAATGTATTCGGCATTATTAATACACCTGTAAATCCCCCATTCATTGCTGCTTTTGACCCAGTTTGAAAATCTTCTTTATCTGTTTGACCCGGATCTCTGAAATGAACATGCATATCAAACAAACCAGGAATACAGGTGAGATTCTCAGCTTCGATAATTTTTGTTTCATCCGGTATTTTATTCACTGAACCAAATGAACTGATAATTCCATTCTCAATCAGTAAATCAGTTTTTTGGTTAATATTATCCGAAGGTGAAACGATGTGAATATTTCTAAAAAGTATATTCAATAATGTTATTCAAATTGTATTTACTTTAAAATATCTTATATTTTGTGGGCAATACTGGACTCGAACCAGTGACCTTCCCGATGTGAACGGGACGCGCTAACCAACTGCGCCAAATGCCCAATATTCTTATGCTGCTATTAAAAAATTCCAAAGAATCGCATCAAGTATAAGAATCATTGCTGCTGAAATAACAAATGATTTAATAGTCGATAATCCAACTCCCTGAGCACCACCTTTAGTTTGAAAACCTACAAAGCATCCAATCGAGGAAATTGATAAACCAAAAAAGAAAGCTTTTATTGTTCCTGCAAATACATCTTTCATTTCAAAAGTTTTTCTAAATCCATTCATATAGACTGCACCGGGAACATCAAGAAATACTACTGCAACCAGATATGACCCTATAATAGCAATTGCACTCGCATAAACAACCAGTATTGGCATCATGGTCATCGTCGCTATTACTTTCGGCATTGCAAGATATCTCACCGGACTAATTCCCATCGATTCTAAAGCATCAATTTGTTCAGTGACTTTCATTGTACCTAATTCAGCAGAAATCGACGCTCCTACCCTACCTGCTAATACTATTGCCGCTAATACCGGACCCAGTTCAATTATTATAGCTTTAGGAGTTGCTGTTCCAAGATAACTTAATGACATAATACCTTTAATCTGGTATGCAACCTGCCAACTTGAAACTGCACCTGTAAATAATCCAATAATGCCAATTAATACAAACGAATTTACACCAATATGTACCATTTGCTCAACTATCAGTTTTCTGTCTTTAAAAATTCGTGGAGAATATCTCATTATACCAATAAAAAGTACCGCAAACTGACCTAACTCAATCAGAAATATTTTAAATTTTCTATATAATATTAATGTAATCAAAATATTTAATTTTACATTTTCTGAATTTTTACCTGCAGTAATTTATTTCCCATTTTTTTCATAATTGTAAAAATTGTTCCTTTGTAGTCTACTCTTTCATAAATTTCCGGAATATGACCTGTCACTTTTTGAAGAAAACCGCTTAAGGTTTGATATTCATCATTATCAACGGGAATATCAACATTAAATTTCTTGTTGAATTCTTCAATACTAATGATAGGATTAACCAAGTATATTCCTAGTTTATCTTTTTCAATATTTCTAACATCTACATCGTATTCATCTTCAATTTCTCCTACGATTTCTTCAATAATATCTTCAAGTGTTATTAATCCTTCAACTCCTCCATGTTCATTTACGACTAATCCCATATGCAATCGTTTCTTTTGGAAATCTTTCAACAATTCTCCTATATGCTTTGTTTCAGGTATAAAATAAGCAGGTCTTAGGATATCCTGAAGAACGATAATATCTCTGTGTTCCGAAGCACTTATTAAATCTTTTGAGTAAATAATTCCTATAATATTATCAATTGTTTCCCTATAGACCGGTATCCTGGAATATCCTTCCTCGATGACAGTTTGTACAATCTTATCTCTTGATTCATCTATATCAAGTGCCATAATATTATTTCGAGGAATCATTATATCGTTTGCGGTTTTATCATTAAAGTCAAAAATTTTTTCTATAAGTTGATGTTCAGTAGAATCAATTATACCTGATTTTCTACCCTCCTCAATTAAAAGTTTTATCTCTTCCTCAGAATGTACCAATTCAGTATTAGGCACAGTTGCGATACCGAAAATCCTCAAAATTAAGTTTGCAGAAATATTTAATAACCAAATAAAAGGCTTAAATATATTGTAAAATATTTTTAATGGTAATGACAGATATAATGCAATTTTTGTAGGATAACGGATAGCAATCGTTTTTGGAGCAATTTCTCCAATCGTTACAGTAGCAAAAGTTATAAATAATATTCCGAATACTACTGCAAATGTATTCAAAAGCGGATAATTGATATTAAATTTCAAAAGAATTTTAGAAAATAATCCGGTAAATATACTTTCCCCAATCCAGCCTAATAACAAGTTTATTACGGTAATTCCGAGTTGAGAAGCGGAAATATACTTATCAATATTTTCTTTAAGGTGCTTAACAATCTTTGCTTTATTAATACCTTTCGTTATTAGAGTTTCTATTTCTGTCATTCTTATCCTTACCAATGCAAATTCCATCGCAACAAATAAGGCGTTAAGAATGATAAATATAAAAATAACAATTAATTCTAATATAAAAGATTGTATCGTAACCATATAATTATTTAAAAATACTCAAATATATGACCTTCTTCAATTTAAAAATCTACACATAAATATAGGAATTTTATTTTCTATTATTCAACTATGTCTGTTTAAATAACAATAAGTTAATTATGCTAAGTTTGATAAAATAAATAAATTTTTTAATTCCATTCATTTTAGAAGATAATTTCCATGATTTTAAAGCAATTAGCTTTATTAATGGAAGCATACTTACTACATTTTCTATACTTCTTGAATATTTGGAATTCTTTTTATTAAAAATCTTTTTAACAATTTTAATAATGAAAGGAGATAGAAATTTAAACCAGATTAATATAATAATGAATCCCCTTATTATCATTATTAGAATAGAATCAGGACTTATATTGATTTTTTCAGGAGCAAAATAAGATATTAATAGTAAAAATATTAAAAACAGGTAAATAATTATTTTTGCCACTTTGAATCTCTTTTTTTTCTTCTTGTCAAATAAATTATATTCTTTCAAAATATCCTCATTTTCAATAATAATTTTATATTCCGGATTGCTTAAATTTGAAGATAAGTTTTTAATAAACTTAATAGAAAATATTCCTGAAGCTATTCCTATTATTAGATGAACTAGAAAGTATAAACCAACAATATAGTACGAATATTTCACTCCGTTCAATTTTATGATAGATACTTCATTCATTGCATAGTTAAGGAATGAATCGATAGATTCCCAAAAAGTCATACCAAATATCAAAGTAAGAGTTAGTATTTTCTGTATAGATGAAAGTATGGAAAAAACTAACCCCAGGATAAAACAATTTATCGGTTTAAACCTTTTAGAAATAAAAAATAATTCACCCAATACTCCCTGATAAAAGACAGCAAAATATGCCATAACAGGAGTATGGGGACTGATTAGCATTTTCACTAAAATGACTATAATTGCTGCTTGTATTATTTGACCTTTCCTGTGATTGAAATATGAAAGTAAAGAGATATATAACAAAGCAAAACTGCCGATTATTAGTCCCGTGAAAGGTATTTTGGCAGCGTGTAGCAAACCGCCTAAGAAAGCCTCGGTAAATGCCCATAATGCAACTATTTTCTCTGAATTTACAGCAGAATTATTTTCTTTAAATTCCAAATAATTTTAAGACTAAATTAATGTAAAAAATAATCCCGTAAATATAATCATTTACGGGATTAAAATAATTAGAATCAGTACAGCAATTAATTATCTTTCAGTATGTATTCATCATATTCAATTTCAAACCGAAGTTTGTGTCTGGATTCTTCCTGGGCTAAAGAAAGAAATAGTGACTTTAGATTTGGCTCATCCGTTTTAGTAGATAAATTAGAATATAATTTAAATGCTGCTTTTTCCCGATTCATTGCAAGGATAAGTGCATCTTGGTAGCTCATTTCTAATGTAGGTTTTACTACCACTGTATAATCCGCAATTTTTAAATCTAACAATTTGGATTCTGCCAGTTCAAATATTTTTTCTTCTTTTACCTTCTGTAATTTTGCTTTATGCTTAATTTCCTCCTGTGCAAATTCACTGAATACTGATTGCATTTCCGGATTCTTCACACTTTTTGATAAGTCTAAATAAAAATTTACAGCTTTCTGTTCCGCGCTTATTGCAAAATCAAGAATTTCATCAACCGAATTAAAATTTTTCATTATTTTATAAATTTAAATATTTTAATTATTGTTTATTTAAATGAATTTTGAAACATTTCTTCAAATCTCTTAACGATAATATCACATCCGAAATCGAAGATTTTATTTTTGTTTTCTCCGTTTGTATTGACAATATGTCGTTTAATATGTGTAGTATCATTTTTATCAAAAAGAAGTGATGATATCTCTATCGAAATATTATTTGTTAAATCAACCCTGTTTTTTACCCCGAATTTACTCATTAAATCAATTAATTGTTCGTATGTTTTTTTCTCCAATTTTGTATCATATTGCTGTTCGAAAGCAACTACATATTTTTGAGTATTGGAATATGTTCCTCCTGTCTCAAAAGGAAATGATGAAGGCAATATCAAATCTGCCATTTCTGCTGTTCCAGTCATGAAATAATCCTGAACCACCTTAAATACCGGTTTTTTTATAATGCTTTTTATATATTCTTTATCATAAGCACATCCGACAGGATCCTCACCAAAAATAAATAAATTTCTTATTTTATTTTGTTCCAGCAATATTAATTGATTTTCATTAACTGTCACGGGTAATTCATCAACGTGCCAGGTTTTTTTAAGTCTTTCATAAATTTCACCGTTACTGATTTTTTTTGCTCCTACTGTGATATCAGGTGATATTCCCATATCGAACAAACCCTGGGAATTATTTTTTTCTTTTAAAGAAATTAAACCACTTGACTTCTTTCCAAGCTTACCAGTTATTAAAGACAGGTTAAATAATTCTTTGCAAGTTTCAGAAGAAAGATTTTTTTCAGCAAATATTATCAACGCATGAATCGTATTATTGTAATCATTGGCAAAATCAATTAATCTTTTTTCAAAAAACACACCCGATTTCTTTATTAAATCATTAAAGTTTTCTGTCAATAAAGATTTCTTATATTCATCAAAACCTGTAACATTATCATCAAGATATATTTTATTTTCTAAATTATTCGTAAGTAAATAATGATTAACAGATTTTATAAAATAATAATAAGATTTTATAAGAATCATTCTGTCTGCCCTCTTGAGCAATGATGAATTTTCGTTATTCGTAATAACTTCAAGTTTTGTATTATTATTAATTCTTGCATTATTTACGATATAACCAACAACAGGATTTTCATAGTTGATTTCAGAGCCAAGTAGATAAATTTTTTCTGAATTTATGATATCCTCAAAAGGAACATTATCTTTATAGTTTTCCCGGTATGTATCACCCCTCCCGAGGTAATGAAAACTTGATATATTGTTTGTTTTAGCAGCTGCTCTTGCAAATTTTTGAACAAGATATAATTCCTCATTTGATAATCTTGCTCCTGCAAAAAAAGCATTTTCATCTGGTTCAACAGACTTGATCTTGTTGTGCATTATGTCATATGCTTTTTCAAATGTTATTTCTTCAAATTTACCCTTTACTTTCAGTAAAGGTTTAGTGATCCGGTTTTTATCATTAAGATAATCGTATCCGAATTTTGGGAAACGACAGATATTTGTTTCCTTATTAATAAATCCATTTTTGCCTACAACTTTCATAAAGACACCACTTTTATGATTCAATGTTATCTCGCAGCCTACAGAACAATAGTTACATATTGTGTCTATACTTTCAAGTTCCACGGGACCAAATTTAAATTTAACATTTTCGGTTATTGCACCTGTAGGACAAGTAGAAATACACAACCCGCATGATTCGCAATCGGTATCCTGCAAATATTTATTTAAACTCGGTGCTACAAAAGTTTCGAACCCACGGTTAATAAGACCCAAAGCATTTGCATTAACAACTTCCTTGCAAATTCTAATACATCTTGAACAGAGAATACATTTATTATTATCGATTTCTATGAAGGGGTGTGCAAAATTCACTTCGTATTTTTTGTATTCCCCACCGTATCTTTTTTGTTCAACATTATACTCAGTAGAATATTTTTTTAAATCGCAAACATAATACTCTGAGCATCCGCACTCGAGGCATCTTAAGGTTTCCTGATAAGCAGAATTATCTGAATAACCGAGTTCCACTTCGTCAAAATTCCTCCTTACAGAAGGATCTAGAGTAGGCATTTCCTGTCTGTCCTGTTTAACATAATTTCCTTCATAATCATCCTTGATTTGTTTTTCGAAATTATCTTTTTTACTTATAAATTCAAAATTTTCTCCCGAAACTGCTTTTCCAGTAAGAAATTGATGACAGCTTATTGCAGCTTTCTTACCTTGTGCTATAGCTTGAATTAATGTTGCAGGTCCGGTTACCGCATCACCTGCAGCAAAAATGTTATTTATAGAAGTCATGAGGGTTTTTTTGTCTGCCTCTATATCACCCCATTTATTTAATATAAGTTTTGTTTCAGAATTATTATTGATATCATCAATAAAATTAACTTCTGTTTTCTGTCCGATTGCTGCAAGTATAAAATCAAGTTGGATATCAAATTCTGAACCATCTATTTTCAAGGGTCTTCTTCTGCCTGAGGAATCAGGTTCTCCTAACTGCATTTTAAAACATGTCAGAGTTTTTAACTTACCTTTATCATCAATATTTACTTTTGCAGGAGCAGTTAAGAACATATATTCCACTCCTTCAAGTTTTGATTCATGTATTTCAATCGGGTTTGCAGGCATTTCTTTTTCAGTTCTTCGGTAAATAATATAGACTTTTTCAGCTCCGCAACGTATAGATGATCTGCAACAATCCATTGCGGTATTTCCACCGCCAATCACTGCAACTTTTTTCCCTTTAAAATCATATTTTTCTCCTGTCAATTCCATAGTTCTCAGAAAATCAATTCCTGATAGCACATTTTTAGCATTATCATTCTCACATCCTATATTTGTTCCACTTTGAGATCCTATAGCTAATATTAATGAATCAAAACTTTTCGATAACTTTGCATAGTTTAAGTTCTCTCCCAATTTCTTACCATAATGAATTTTAACTCCAAGATCTTTGATACTTTTTACTTCTTTATCTATTATATCATTGGGTAAACGGTAAGGCGGAATCCCATATCTTAGCATACCTCCGGGATCATGACTTGATTCAAATATCTCAACTTCATGACCTTTCAGTGATAAGTAATAACCTGCTGATAATCCGCCGGGACCTGCACCGATAATTGCCACTTTCTTTCCTGTATTGGGTTCAGTTTCAGGTTTATACATATCTTCGGAAGCAAAATCTTTATCTGTAGCATATCTCTTTAGATAATCAATTCCGACTCCGACTCCTTCTACAAGGTTTCTTCTGCAAGAAGTTTCACAAGGTCTTACACACACTCTTCCGCATATTGCAGGTAAAGGATTCGTTTGTTTTATCAAACCGACAGCATCACTGTATAATCCTTTATTGATCAATGATATGTATCCCTGCACATCAACTCCAGCCGGACATGTTTGTTTACATGGAGCTGTACAATCAGCATAGTGATTACTTAATAAAAGTTCGAGAGCAGATTTTCTTGATGCACGAATCCTATCGTTTTCGGTAACAATTTTCATACCTTCGGCAATTTTAGTTGAACATGATGGCTGAAGACCCCGCATTCCTTCAACTTCAACCACGCACAAATAACAAGAGGAAAATGGCTCTAATCTATCATCATTGCATAAAGTGGGTATCTTAATTTTATTTCTTTTTGCAATCTGCAGAATACTTTCCCCTTTAATTCCCTCAACTATTTTACCGTTTAATATTATATTTAATTTATCCATAAAATATGTAATGTCAAACTTTTACTTTTTCAGATTTAATAAATTTTTATTGCGTCAAATTTACATTTGGAATAACATTCACCGCATTTAGTACACAGATCCTGTTTAATAAAGTGGACAACTTTTTTATCACCTTCTATTGCATTAACAGGGCATGCGCGTTTACAAACGACACAACCCACACATTTTTCTTCAATCACCTCATAGGTAAGCAATTTTTTACAGGATAGTGCAGGACACTTCTTATCTCTGATATGTGCTTCATATTCATCTCTGAAATATTTAATTGTCGTTAAAACAGGATTTGGAGCGGTTTGTCCAAGTCCGCATAAAGAGCCATCCTTAATATTTACTGCTAATTCTTCAAGTAATTCTATATCTCCTTGCTTACCTTCTCCCTCGGTTATCCTTCTTAGAATTTCCAGCATCCTCATCGTTCCGACTCTGCAAAATGTGCATTTCCCGCAGGATTCTTTTCTTGTAAAATCAAGGAAGAATCTTGCAATATCTACCATACACGTAGTTTCATCCATCACAACCATACCACCTGATCCCATAATTGCACCAGTTGCATTCACTGAATCATAATCCACAATTGTATCTGATAAATATTCAGGAATACAACCACCTGAAGGTCCACCTAATTGAACAGCTTTAAATTTTTTATCATCAATTATACCGCCGCCTAATTTGTAAATAATATCCTTAATGGTAATTCCCATTGGAACTTCAACTAACCCTCCATTCTTTATCTTTCCTGTCAAAGCAAATACTTTTGTACCTTTACTTTTCTCTGTACCGTACTTAGAGTATTCTTTCGCACCGTTAACTATAATCCATGGGATATTAGCGAATGTTTCTACATTATTAATATTTGTAGGCTTTTTCCACAAACCTGATACCGCAGGAAAAGGAGGTCTCTTTCTTGGCATTCCTCTTTCACCTTCTACTGAAGCTATCAAAGCGGTTTCTTCACCGCAGACAAACGCCCCGGCTCCTTCTTTTACATAAACATCAAAAATAAACCCTTCAATTCCCATTATATCTTCCCCTAAATATCCATTATCCCTTGCCTGCTCTATTGCTATATTCAGCCTTTTTACGGCAAGGGGATATTCTGCACGACAGTAAATTACTCCGTGTGAAGCACCAATTGCATATGCACCGATTATCATTCCCTCAAGAACAGAATGTGGATCGCCTTCAAGCACAGATCTATCCATAAATGCTCCCGGATCTCCTTCGTCAGCATTGCATATTATATATTTATCATTTGACTGACTGTTATTCGCAAATCTCCATTTTAAACCAGTCGGGAAACCACCGCCTCCCCTGCCTCTTAAACCGGATTCAAGGATGGTTTGAATTACATCATGACAGCTTATTTTTTCATTTGATATTTTCTTTATTGCATCATATCCTCCACGCAATTCATAATCCGAAATTGACTCCGGATCTATGTAACCACAATTCCTTAAAGCAATTTTAACCTGACCTTCAAAATAATTCTTATCCGGTGTATCAAATAAATCGGATTTCACAATATATTCTCTTATCGGTGCAAAATTCTGGATATGCTTTTCAATCATTTCATCTACTTTTTTAGTATCGACATTACCATACAAATATGATCCGCTTTCATCGATAATTTCTACCAAAGGTTCACGAAAACACATTCCTACACAACTTGTTTTTTTAAGTTCAAAATCAAGTTTATCTGTTTCTTTTATGCGTTTTATTTCATCATATACTTTACCTGCACCGGCTGCAATTCCGCAACTTCCAAGTCCTACTATAATTTGTGTTTTTTCCATCTGAAAATTTATTTTCTGATTGTAGTAATAAAATTAATATTAATTCTTCGAAAATTTTTCCGTTTGTTTACTTTGAATTTCCGATATTTCTTTTCTTTTAATATCTTTCACAACGTCAACTGCTTTTTTTCCGCTTAACTTTCCATATGTATCTTCACCTATCATCATCACAGGTGCGAGTGAACAGCAACCCAGGCAAGCGACTGTTTCCAGAGTGAATAATCTGTCGTCAGTGGTTTCTCCATCCTTTACATTTAAATATGTAATTAAATCTTCGGTTACTTTAGTCGCATTTTGAACATGGCAGGCAGTTCCATGACATACTCGGATAATGATTTTCCCAACAGGCTTTAAACGGAACTGTGCATAAAATGTAGCCACTCCATACATATCATTCAATTTCAAACCGGTTTCAGTAGATATTTTCAAAAATACTTCGATAGGAATATACCCAAAAAGATTTTGCGCTCCCTGTAATAAAGGAATCAGGTTACCTTTTTTGTGCTTGAATTTTTTGATAAGCGGATTTAATAAATCCAGATCGACATTTGAACTTACAATATTTTGTTTCACATCTGGTAGTTGTATTCTTGCAATTCTCATATTTGATTAAAAATTATAGGATTTAAAATATTGAAATGGGAATATCCATTGGAAAAATTACTAAAACTTTGAATTATCAGATTTTCTGAAAAAGAAATACTATAAAACTGATGTAAATAAAAACTCGAATACAAATCAAATCTTATTTAATGATAATTTCCTGTGTATTGCATTAGCAGCTATTCTTCCTGCACCCATTGCTTGTATAACTGTTGCAGAACCTGTTACGATATCTCCTCCTGCATAAACATAAGGTTTCGATGTCTCATTAGTCTCCGGATTTACTTCAACATAACCCCACTTATTTCTTTTAATATCAGGAGTTGTCTGGAATAGTATAGGATTCGAAGAAGTTCCTACTGCTACGACTATTAAATCACAATCAATTATAAAATTTGATCCTTCTATTGGTATAGGTCTTCTTCTACCTGATGAATCAGGCTCTCCTAATTGCATTCTTATGCATTCCATTCCTTTTACCATATTCTGATCAGTTCCTAAAAATTTTACAGGGTTAGTTAAAAGCATAAACCTTATTCCTTCTTCTTCCGCATGTCTCACTTCTTCATGCCTTGCAGGCAATTCCTGTCTGGATCTTCGGTAGACAATTGTTACTTCAGTCGAACCGGTTCTTATTGCTGTTCTGGCAGAATCCATGGCAACGTTACCACCTCCGATAACCACTACTTTATTTCCTCTCGGTTTTGGTGTATCATATTCCGGAAACTTATAAGCTTTCATTAGATTCATTCTTGTCAGATATTCATTTGAAGAAAAAACATTTCCAAGATTTTCACCTTCAATATTCATAAACACAGGTAATCCCGCACCTACTCCGATGAAAACAGCATTAAAGTGCTCTAATAGTTCATCTACCGTAATTGTTTTCCCGATAATATGATTCATTTCTATCCGGCACCCTAATTCTCTTAAATAATCAATTTCAAATGATACTATAGATTTCGGAAGTCGAAATTCAGGAATTCCGTAAACCAATACCCCACCCGGTTCGTGCAGAGCTTCAAAAATCGTTACCGAATATCCTAGCTGCTGCAAGTCAGCCGCAACAGTCAGACCGGCAGGTCCTGAACCTACAACTGCAATTTTTTTGTTTAATTTAGTTTTTATCACAGGGATCTTTACAAGTCCCATTTTTCTTTCATAGTCAGCAATATATCTTTCAAGGTTACCTATTGCAACTGGTCTATCCCTTGTTCCCAGAATGCATACTGCTTCACATTGACTTTCCTGGGGACATACTCTCCCGCAGATAGCCGGTAAAATATTGGTTTCTTTTATTTTTTTTGCAGCATCATCGAATTTTTCTTCAGAAATTAATCTGATAAAATTAGGAATATCAATATTGACGGGACATCCGGTAACACATTTAGGGTTTTTACATTGTAAGCACCTTCCTGCCTCGAGTTGTGCCAACTCTGATGTATAACCGTATGGTACTTCATTATAATTTGCAGTTCGTAATTTTTGGTCCTGCTCAGGCATTTCCTGCCTTGGAATTTTAAGTTTTATCTTGTTTTCATCTGCTTTTGTTAATCCGTGCCATTCACAACCATTTTTCATGCAGAAGTAATACGGTATCAATTTCGAAAATGCAGTGATGATCATTTCCGACACTTGAGAACCGCATTCACCACATTTAATTTCAGAAACTACTAAACTTTTTTTACATCTAGGACATATCAAGTCATCTATGACATCACCGGATTCAATGGGAATAGTAGATTCGATGTCGAATACGTCAAGGTAAGGACTAAGTTTTAAATCGATTTCCTGTCCTTTATATTTACCTTTGAATGCTAAATATTTTACATCTTTTCTTTCATAGTTGAACGTATTTCTGCAATGAGGGCAATAAGTATTAAGATAAGTTTTAAACTTAAGATATTTTATATCATGCTCAATCATTATCTATATCTATTATTTATATTCATTATCGGATTGAGAATAGTAATGAGTCTTTTTCATCTTTTAAATACATCGAATTTCTTTTGTCTAATTCATCAAAATCCACTTCATGTCCGTCAAAATCAGGACCGTCAACACAGCAAAATTGTGTTTTATTATTAACAGTAACTCTGCATCCGCCGCACATTCCAGTACCATCTATCATCACAGGATTCAGACTTACCATAGTTTTCATATTATACTTCTTCGTAAGTTTACATATATTTTTCATCATGGGAATCGGACCTATTGCATATACTAGTTTGATATCATATCTCTCATCAAGGTATTTTGCCAAAGGCTGAGTTACAAATCCTCTTTCTCCCCAGCTTCCGTCATCTGTACAAACAACAATTTCATCACACATAGCAGTCATTTCATTTTCAAGTATAAGCAATTCTTTTTCTTTTGAGCCGATTATACCAATTACATAATTTCCTGCTTCTTTAAATGCTTTCGTTATATGGTGTAATATCGCAACACCTGTACCACCGCCTACCATAACGACCGTTCCAAGCTTTTCAACTTCTGCGGGTCTCCCCAGTGGACCTACTACATCTTTTAAAAAATCTCCTGCTTTCAATGACCGCATCAATGCTGTAGTTTTTCCGACAACCTGAAATATTAATGTTATGATTCCGGCAAATTCATCTTTATCGGCAATTGTTAGAGGGATTCTTTCCCCTGTTTCATTTACCCTTACAATTACGAATTGTCCGGCTTTCCCTTTTGCAGCTATTTTTGGAGCGCTAACATCAAATCTGATTATAGAACCCTTTGCCATTTCTTGTTTACGGGTAATCTGAAACATTAAATATTATTTTAATTTTGTAAATATTTGCTTACCATTCATCACTATCTTCAAGCTTTATTTCATTAATATCATCTTCGCTCAATCCATGCCAACGGCATCCTTTCTTAGAGCAAATGTAAAAATCTATAAGTCTCAGCCTTGCTCCGATTGAAATGCGTGCAGTGGGTGAACCGCATTTATCACAGCCCTTATCTTTTACTATCAAAGAATGATCGCAATGATAACATTTTAGGTCCTTTACTTGCTTATCTTCTGTAAGAAATACTGTCGATTTTGATGAAAAAACATTTAAATATGGACTTAGCATTACGTATCCGACTTCATTTTTATCATTAATGATTTTTAGCTTTAAAACGTCAGTATCAATTAATGTTCGCTTGCAATAAGGACAATATGCCTGAAGGAATGCCCCTGTTTCTATAATCTCTTCGTCTTCCTCCTCGGGAGTTTTTTCAACTAATATTGATTCAAGCGGATAGTCATGCTGCTCGATGTGATGTGCTTTTGAAATGTATCCGTACTCCTGATAAAATTTTCTTAAAGCATTTGTTAAATCTTCAAATTCTATTAGGTGATTTTTACAACCTTTCCGAGAGCAGACAGATACTTTACCTCCCATATCAAGATGAAAGTCAAACATAGGTGCTTTGCAGACCCGGCATTCAATTTCACCGCTGAGGTCTCCTTTACAATTTGGACAGATGAAATTAGCAACTTCATCAGGTTTTATATCTATATCGCAGTCATAATTATAACTACCGTAAATAGAACTAAGTAAAATTGTACCTGTCTTATGACCTATTTCAATGTTAAGTTTTATACTTGACTCGTTATCAACGAGATTATCTTTGTCCATAAAGGACTCTCCGCATAAGGGACACTTAACACTGAGAGAAACAAAATTAAACATAATATTTCTCCTTTTTATTTAATGCAAAAATAATAAAAAATTACACAAATATCTTTGTTCATTTAAGTATGTTGCTAATTGATTCACAATACCACTTTTATTCTTGCATCGAGAATTTTTGAGGTATTGCGCTCATCAGTAAAATTAAACGGATTCAAATCTATCTCTTCAAATATAGGAAAATCCTCAGATAATTTTGCTAATTTAATAATACTCTCGGCAATGTAATCTATATCAGCACCTTTCTTTCCGCGAATTCCTTCGAGTATCTTATATCCCTTCAGGGATCTTATCATCATATATGCATCTGTTTCTTCCAAATTTGTTAATCTAAACTTTACATCTTTTAATATTTCAACCATTATTCCGCCTAATCCAAACATCACAAGATGTCCCGCACTTCTATCCTTTACAATACCAAGGATAGTTTCTATTCCACCTCTGTAGAAAGGTTGTACAAGGTATCCTTCAAGCTTCTTAAATAAATTCTTGGCTTTTAGATTTAAATTAATTTCTTCAATAGCACTTTTTAATTCTGCTTCGTTCTTTAAATCAAGTTTCACTCCTCCAATATCAGTTTTGTGAATAAGTTCCCTTCCCACCGATTTCAATACGACAGGATACCCAATCTCATTAGCACATTTTAGAGCCGATAATTCATCTTTCATAATGAATGAATCTATTATCGGCAGATCGTATGCATGTAATATTTTATTAACATCTTCGAAGTCAAGATAGAATTCCCCTTTTGTTTTAATTGAATTCAATACCTTCTCTACTTCGTCTTTCTTTATATTAATCTTTATCTTCTTAACCGGTGGTTTTTTCACATACACATTATACTTAATCATTTCCCCTAAAGGTCTTGCTGCTGATTCAGGTGTTTTGTAAATAGGAGGATGTCCGGGAGCAGATTCCTGAAGTTTTGGTATTAATTCATCCTGTGACATTAAAACAAAGAAAACAGTTTTACCGGATTTTTTCACTGAATCATTTACAGCACACATTATCTGAACTGTATCAAGCATAAGCGGAGGACCCATTATCACTATCAGCGAATCAAGGTTATCATCTTCCAGCATATACTCCGCCGCTTTCGCCCACATATCAGCAGTTGCCGGAGGCAGCAAGTCAACAGGATTATGTAGTGATGCTTCTACCGGAGCAAATTCACTTATTTGTCTCTTTACTTCATCCGAAAGTTCAGGTACTTCGAGACCGTTTTTATCGCATTCATCTACGCAAAGAATCGCCGGACCGCCTGCATTTGTGAGTATTCCCACTCGATTTCCCTTCGGTGATTTTGCCTTATCAAATGCTTTTGCGATATCAAACATCTGCTCAATTGTATCCACCCTTATCGCACCTGATTGTTCGATTAATGCATCTGCAATTGCATCACCGCTTGCAAGTGCACCTGTATGTGAACTTGCAGCCTTCATCCCTGACTTCGTGCGAGCTGCTTTTATCAGAATTACCGGTTTATTTTTTGTAATTTCCTTAACAACTTCTACAAATTTCCTGGGATTGGAAAAAGACTCAAGATAAAGCGTAACTACTTTTATATCATTGTTATCTTTCCAGTAATACAGAATGTCATTCTCTGTTACATCTGCTTTATTGCCAATACTAATAAAGTGTCCCATTCCTATGTCATTCTTTTTCACCGTTTTAAGTACCGCTGCGCCTAACGCACCACTTTGTGAGCAGAAGCCGATCCCGCCATAATTAGGTTCCCCCAAAACAAAGGTTCCATTCATACTAATGCCCGGCTTAGAATTTATTATTCCCATACAGTTTGGACCCACGAGACGTATATTATATTCTTTTATTTTTGTCAGCAGTTCATTCTCGAGCCTTTCACCCTCTTCTCCGGTTTCTTTAAAACCAGCAGTGATAAGTATTACAGAGTTTATTTTCTTTTTATAACATTCATCGATAGCCATAAGCACGAGAGTTTTCTGAACCATAATCACTGCAAGATCAATCTCCCCGTTCACATCCGAAACTGATTTATACGCCTTTAGCGTGTTTACAATATCCGCTTTTGGATTTACGGGATAAATTTTTCCTGAATAATTAAATTTTAATAGATTTCCAATCAACTCGTAGCTTAGATTTCCCGGTTTCGTGGAAGCTCCAATAAGTGCAATAGATTTTGGGTAAAAGAAATTGTCGAACGAATTCATAAAAGGAGTGAATTAATTATCGAGATGTTAATAGAAAATCTTATCAATTAAAAATAATTTATTTATACAAAATTAGTTTATATTTTAGACAAAAAAAACGAAGATATTCATTCAGTTGACTCAGATTTTGCTAATTAAGTTAAAAATAATCTGCAAACCCGGGTAATAACGTGGAAATATATATTTTAACAAAAAAACTTGAATTTTTTATCCCATGGGATTATCGGCAGTAGGACCATAAACTCCCGGCAATGTGAATCCCTGAAGCTGGGAAATTATGATTTTATCGTGATAGTTGTTTGATTTACCGTTGCCGGGAACGGCTTTTAATTTAAGTTCAACCAGTTTTTTTACTGTTTGCTGAAGCTCTTTAATACTTACGGGTTTCAGAAGATAATCCACTGCATTTGCTTTTACCGCTTGTATTCCGTACTCTGAATGTGCTGTTACAAATACAAGCATAAAATCCTTATATATCAGACTATCCAACAATTCAAACCCGTTTACCTTAGGCATATTGATATCAAGAAAAACGACATCCGGTTTCAGGTCGTAAATCATCAATTTAGCTTCGTTTGGTTTCCCGCATTTTCCGATTACTTCAATTTCAGGGCAATACGATTTTAGAAGATAATGAAGGTTATTCCTTCCGTTCAGTTCATCATCTATAATGAGAGTATTTATTTTAAGCATATTAAATTTACCGGTGGTAGAAATTTAATTGTTAAATAAAAATTATTATTGAAATAAACCTATTCCCGCCTAAAGTTGAAATTAATATAAATGTTATGAATAAAAAATGAATTATTTTACGTCAATATTTTGTTTATTTTATATGAAATAAGCAGTAAAACGGCTTATTCTATATTAATATAAAAAAAAAGGTTTTATAATATTGATTAACAAAAGTTTTTTAAAGAATCATTTTCCTGTAATATTTTTATGCGTTTTAATATTTGTTCTTTCTTCTATTCCGGGACAATATTATCCTGAGGTCAATTTTGAATTTAGCGATAAAATTGTTCATTTCGGAATTTATTTCGTACTTGCGATTGCATTTTATATGTCTTTAAGTCATCAAAACCGTTATAAACTTCTTGCAGAACACTCTTTTGTGTTTGCCGTAATATTCACGGGAATTTACGGAGCCAGCGATGAACTGCATCAGTATTTTGTGCCTAACAGATCTTGCGATTTTTATGATTTCCTCGCAAATTTATTGGGTGCTATAACCGCTATGGCGTTAATAAATTATTTCGTCGAAGTAAAAAGAAACAGAAAACGTGTTAACGCTAAAATTCGGGATTTTAATAAAACAAGTATTTAAATTTTCATTTACAATTTAAAAAATAAAAAATGAATTACTTTTTTCGTCTCATCGCTATTTCTTTCCTTCTTCTTGGACTGAATATATCTCTTACGGCTCAGAATGCAGGTTACTGGAATGATATTCCCCAGTATAACATTCAGACTTCCGGAGAAAGAATTATTAAACCGCTTATATTCAGAACTTTAACTCTGAATGTGGCTGAAATAAAAAATATATTGCTCACTGCTCCACCGGAAAGCATAACTCTGGCAAAATATTCAAATGTTATTATATCCCTTCCTTTGCCGGACGGTTCTTATTCAAGGTTCAGAATCGTTGATTCTCCCGTTATGGAAAAAGAGCTTGCGGATAAATTCCCTGATATAAAAACTTACGCCGGACAAGGCATAGATGATCCCTATTCAAACGTCAGATTCGACCTTACTCCTGCCGGATTTCATGCTATTATTTTTAACGCAACCGATATCGTTTTTATTGACCCTTACGCGATGAGTGATAACTATAATTATATAAGTTATTATAAAAAAGATTTCAGGAAAGACGCTGATAATTTCACTTGTGAAGTAATTGATAATGATTTTAAGAACACCGATAAAACACCTTTACGTTTTGAAAATCGCACGCAGGGACAGCTCAGAACTTACCGCATCGCCATTGCCGCGACTGGTGAATATACTACGTTTCACGGCGGTACAGTCGTCGCGGGTCTCGCCGCTGTTGTCACTTCATTAAACAGGGTTGACGGAGTTTATGAAAATGAAGTAGCTGTAAGAATGGTTCTCGTCGGAAACAATAATCTAATTATTTATACTAATGCTTCGACTGACCCTTACACAAATAATAACGGAAGTACAATGCTGGGACAAAACCAGACAAATCTGGATAATGTTATCGGAACCGCCAATTACGACATTGGTCACATATTCAGCACGGGTGGCGGCGGAGTGGCGTATTTAGGATGTGTATGCGTGGCTAGCAGTAAAGCAAAAGGCGTTACAGGTTCATCGCAGCCAATCGGTGATCCATTTGATATAGACTACGTTGCCCACGAAATGGGACATCAGTTCGGAGGAAACCATACGTTTAATTGCACGAGTGGAAGCTGCGGAGGCGGAAACAGAGTCGCAAGTGCGGCATACGAACCGGGAAGCGGCTCTACAATTATGGCTTATGCGGGTATTTGTGGTGCGGGCGACCTTCAACCGCATAGCGATGCATATTTTCACTCGAAAAGTTTAGATGAAATAATCAACTTTACTACAGGCGGCTCAGGAAATACCTGCGCGCAAATTACAGCGACGGGAAATCTTAATCCCGTAGTTACGCTAGGAGCAGGAGGAAATACTATTCCAATCTCTACTCCATTTTCTTTAACAGGTTCAGCTACTGATGGTAACGGTGACTCGATTAAATATTGCTGGGAAGAATACGATTTAGGTCCGGCGGGTTTGCCAAATGCACCATCGGGGAACGCCCCTATTTTTAGGTCATTTACTCCGGTTACTTCGGGAACAAGAACATTTCCCAAGCTTGCGAACTTATTAAATAATACGCAAACCATCGGAGAACTTCTGCCAACATATACAAGAAGTTTAACGTTCTGTCTTACTGCCCGGGATAATAGAGCTGGCGGCGGTGGAGTGGGCTTTGATTACATAACATTTGACGTTTCAGCGACTGCCGGTCCGTTCCTTGTTACTTTTCCGAATACTGCTGTTACTTTGAACGCGAATACTCCTCAAACAGTAACATGGAATGTGGCGAATACAAACACAGCACCTGTTAGCTGTGCTAATGTAAATATTTTACTTTCAACAGACGGAGGACAAACTTTTCCGACTGTTTTAAAGACAAACACTCCGAACGACGGAAGCGAAACTGTGAATTTACCGGTAGTCGCTAATTCGACTGCAAGGATTAAAGTTGCAGCGGTTGATAATATTTTCTTTGATATTTCCAACACAAACTTTACGATTTCAACAGTTTCGGGAATTTCGGAAAATCAAACCGAACCTTATTCGTTTAAGCTTTTACAAAATTATCCTAATCCGTTTAATCCTGCGACTATGATAAACTTTACAATTCCAAAAATGGGAACGGTTACGCTGAAAGTTTATGACATCAAAGGAGAACTTGTTGCTTCGCTTATCAATAATGAATTGCGGACAGAAGGAAATTATTCCGTACAATTCGATGGAAGCTCTTTCGCGAGCGGTATGTATTTTTATAGACTGGAATCGGGTAGCTTTGTTGAAACACGAAGAATGGTTCTCATAAAATAATAATTTGAGAGTAACTAAAAAGCCCTGTGAAATCTTTGTTTTACAGGGCTTTTGTTTATACCTTAGTTACTTCAACCTGTAAGCGATTGCTTCCTTCGGTTCGGGGATATGGTGACCAACACCGCCCGCAAGTTTATCGTTGAACGATACGGGAATATTTCCCTGATTCGTTCTTTCTTTCCAGTTGATAACTTCTTTGTTTTCATCTTTCCTGACCATTGTTATGCAATTCTCAACGGGACAAACTATTGAACACAAATTACATCCCACGCAGTTTTCTTCAATGATATGAGGGATTCTGCTGTCCTGGTTTTGAGGTAATCCGATTGCCTGATGCGCGCCGTCTTCACAGGCAATATAACACAATTGACATCCGATGCATTTTGATTCGTCTAATTCGGCAATAACTTTATAATTCAGGTTAAGCTCTTCCCAGTTCATTATATTCGGCAGCGCCTTACCGATCATTTCATCAACTGAATTGAAATTCTTATCCGACATGTATTGTTCAAACCCTGCTAATATTTCTCTTATGATTCCGAAACCGTAATGCATTACCGCCGTGCAAACCTGAACGTTAGTAGCGCCGAGCAGTATGAATTCAACAGCATCCCGCCAGTTCTCGATTCCTCCTATTCCCGAAATCGGTAGATTGTAACCCGGAATTTTCGCGACGTTCTTGACCATATTCATCGCAATCGGTTTCACTGCAGGTCCGCAATATCCTCCGTTAGTGCTTTTTCCGTCAACAACCGGATAAGGCACAAAATTATCTATGTCAACACCGATAATGCTTTGAATCGTGTTAATCAGTGATACTGCATTCGCTCCGCCTCTTTTTGCCGCAATTGCGGGTTCTTGAATGTGTGATACGTTTGGGGTCAGTTTCACTATCACAGGAACTTTCGCGGTTTCCATCACCCATGATACAATCTGTATCAGAACATTAGGCTCCTGCCCGACAGCCGAACCCATTCCCCTCTCGCACATTCCGTGCGGACATCCGAAGTTAAGTTCTATTCCGTCAACGCCCGCGTTTTCAACATCCCTGATTATCTGATGCCACTGCTCTTTTGTTTCAACCATAAGCGAACCTATCACCGCATGCTCGGGAAAATATTTCTTTACTTCTTCTATATCGCGAAGATTATCGGCTAATGGCCTGTCGGATATGAGCTCAATATTGTTAAACCCGACCATTCGCTTATCCCTGTAATTCACTGCTCCATAACGGCTTGACGTGTTAATAATCGGTACTCCCAGTGTTTTCCAGACGGCACCGCCCCAACCTCTATCGAACGCCCTCATAACCTGATATCCTGAGTTAGTCGGGGGGGCGGAAGCGAGCCAGAAAGGATTTGGCGATTTAATTCCCGCAAAATTTGAAAATAGTTTTCCGTTTTTAGTTGTTCGTTGTTCGTTGACAGTTGTTGCTTGTTGGATCTTCATTTTTTATTGTAATTTTTTTAAACTTTTATAATATCTTATAAATCCATTTAATAGTTTTTTACATTCTATTACTAATTTAAATATTGATGCTAATTCATTTTCTGAAATATAATTTTGATCATTACATAAAAATAACTGAGTTTCCAATTCGTACAATGACCCTCTTGAAATATAGAAAAACTGCAAAGAATCATTTGTGTGTTGTCTTCCGCACCCTTCCGCGATATTGGACGGAATTGAAACAGCACAGCGTCTAATTTGATTTGTAATTCCGTATATTTCTTCTTTCGGGAATTTATTCGTTAATTCGTAAATTTCATTTACCAGTTCTCTACATCTTTTCCAAACATCTAACTCAAAATAATTAATTGTCCGTTTTTTGTTGTTAGTTATCAGATTTTCGGTGTTTGTATTCATTGCATATTTTTAAAATGATATCTTTTTATATTTTTGTAATATATAATAAATTAGTTACGAGTTGTTTGTTGTGAGTTGTACTTTGTTGTTATTCATTTATTACTGACAAATGACAACGAAATACTAACAACCATCAACTAACAACGAAATTATGCTTTTCCCTGCTGACTTTCCTTCTGCCACAGAGTTGACTACTTCTTTTCCGCCGTTGACAGCGTCACCGCCCGCGTAATACTTCGAATTTGTAGTGCGGAATTCATCGTTGACTATTATTCTTCCGTCTTCATCTGTTTCCAGATTTTCTATATTCTGAAGCAAACCAAAATGCCTGGATTGTCCTGTTGCTTTGATAACCATGTCGCATTCTTCCACGAACTCAGAACCCTGTACATTCGTTATTACACCGTTTTCAGTTTTTGTTTTTATAAATTTTATTCCTGTTACTTTTTCATCGCCCAGTATTTCCACCGGCGCAACGTTAAAATATGCCTTTACTCCTACACTTTTTGCAAGGTCAAATTCAAATTCATATCCTTTCATATCAATCTTAGCCCTGCGGTAAGCGAGTATAACTGTCTCCGACCCCATTCTAGATGCTTCGGAGGCGGCATCCATTGCCGTATTCCCACCACCAAGCACAATAACTTTATTTCCGAAAACCGTTTTGTGATGTTTTTTTCTTAACTGTTCAATTATTTCTATCGCGCCTACAACATTTATTTTATCCTCTCCGGGAATGTTCAGCATCGTTGTATTGGCATTTCCTACTCCGATAAATACAGCGTCGTATTCTTTTTCGATTTTTTTTAATTCTTCCGTGCCGTGAACATAGTGATTAAAGTGAATATTAAACCCGAATTGCGCGCGGAGATATTCAAGTTCGTCGTCAACTTCCTGATTAGCTATTTTATAAGGGGCTATTCCGTGTATAGCCAGCCCTGTTGCTTTCGATTTTCCCTCGAATATATCTACCTTAATTCCGTTTGACCTTAATTCGCAGGCACAGGATAATCCGGCGGGACCTCCACCTATAATCGCTACTTTCTTCTTTACAGGCTCTCCGGCTGAAAATATTTTTATCTTCTCAGTTATTGCTTTATTTGTAGCGTAATTCTGCAATCTTCCGATTTCAATCGGCTTTACTCCCTCTTTAATATAAACGCAGGAACCTTCGCATAAAACTTCTGTCGGGCAAACTTTCCCGCATGTATTACCGAGATAGTTCGAGTTAAAAATAGTCTTTGCGGCGCCTTTCACATTTCCGTTATTTATCTGCCTTATGAAAAGAGGTATGTCTATCAATGTAGGACAGGCTTTAACGCAAGGTGCGTCATAACAGAACAAACAGCGCGAACTTTCAAAAATCGCTTCTGTTTTATTCATCAGCGGTTTTATCTGGTCAAAATTCTTTGAGAACTCCCGTTCGTTTTTTGGTTGTTTATATTCTGACATAAATAATTTTAATTGTTCTATAAATCAATAATACGTGAATAAGTTTCCGGCCTTCTGTCACGGAAAAACTGCCAGGTCGACCTTACTTCTTCAATCATATCCAGATCAAATTCGGATATCAGCAATTCATCCTTGTCTTCAGATGCCTGCGCAAATATCTGACCTTTAGGATCAACAAAATAAGATGACCCGTAGAACTTTCCTATGTTCCATGGCTTTTCTTCTCCTACCCTGTTTATGCATCCCATGAAATATCCGTTCGCGGCAGCATGCGCCGGCTGTTCAAGCTTCCATAAGTATTGGGATAGCCCGGCAACTGTAGCGGAAGGATTATAAACTATTTCTGCTCCGTTTAATCCGAGTATTCTTGCTCCTTCAGGGAAGTGTCTGTCGTAACAGATATATACGCCCACCTTGCAGTACTTCGTTTGAAATACAGGATACCCGAGGTTACCGGGACGGAAAAAGAATTTCTCCCAAAATCCTGTTGTATGCGGTATATGGTTCTTTCTGTATTTTCCCAGCAGTGTTCCGTCTGCATCAATTACCGCGGCTGTATTATATAATACCCCCGCTTGTTCTTTTTCAAAAATCGGAACAACTATCACCATTGAATATTTTTTAGCGTATTCCTGCATCCGTTCCACAGTTCTGCCGGGTATTGTTTCCGCTGATTTATACCAGGTGTTATCCTGACCCGGACAAAAATACGGAGTATTGAATATTTCCTGCAGGCAAAGTATTTGAACTCCTTTTTTTCCCGCGTCTTCTATATAAGGAATATGCTTCTGAAGCATAGCTTCCTTAATTTCCTCTATCGTGCCTTCGCCTTCTGTCTTGGGAAGGGACATCTGAATTAATCCTGATTTGATTTTTCTTGGCATATTTATTTCCTTTATATTAAATAATTTGTTTTACTTTGTTGCGTTTTATAAATTTTCCATATCCTTTTTTAATTTTCACTTTTCCGTTATCAATTGCAAGCGTTCCGCGCATTATTGTCTGCTTGCATTTTCCTTTAACTTTCCAGCCTTCATACCCCGAATAATCCACATTCATATGATGACTCTTAGCCGAAAGCACGTGATCTTCTTCTGGGTCAAAAATTATTAAATCGGCATCCGAACCAATTCCGATAGTTCCTTTGAAAGGATACATTCCGAATATCTTTGCTGAATTTGTTGAAGTGATTTCAACATATTTGTTAAGAGATATCTTTCCTTTGTTCACGCCTTCACTGAAAAGCAATTCCATCCTGCTTTCAATAGCAGGATGTCCGTTCGGGATTTTCGTAAAATCATCCTTGCCGGTGAGTTTTTGATTCCAGTTGAAAGGGCAATGATCGGTCGCTACAACCTGCACTGAACCCTGGTTTATTCCGCCCCATAAAGCCGTTTGGTCTTTTTTCTCCCTGAGTGGTGGACTCATTACCCATTTTGCACCTTCAAAATTCTTTTCATACAAGGATGCGTCGAGTATAAGATATTGTATGCATGTTTCGGCGTAAACTTTCTGATTTCTCGCCTGAGCCCTTCTTACGGCGTTCAGAGCACCTTCGCAGGTCATGTGAACAATGTATGCCTGCACGTCTGCATTGTAAGCCATATCGGTAAACCTTCCGGATGCTTCCGCTTCTGTTATTTCAGGCTGCGATAGATAATGGTATAACGGCGCAAGTTTGCCTTCCGACTTGTTCTTAGCCACAAGGAAATCAATCATATCTCCGTTTGTTGCATGTACCGTTACTATACCACCTCTGTCTCTAACTTCATTCATCAAACCGGTCATCTGCCTGTCATCAATCATCAGCGAACCTTTATAAGCCATGAAAGTTTTGAATGACGTAATACCGAGTTCGTCAATAAAATATCCAATCTCTTTTTTTATTTCATCATTAAAATCTGTTATTGCAATGTGAAACGCGTAATCCCCGTAAGCATTTCCGTCCGACCTCCCTTTCCAAGTTTCATATGCTGATAACAATGATTTACCCTGGGTCTGCAGTATAAAATCTATCACGGTAGTGGTTCCGCCATGAAGCGCCGCAAGTGTTCCTGTTTCATAATTATCGGTAGAAAAAGTCCCCATGAAAGGCATTTCAAGATGAACGTGCGGGTCTATTCCTCCGGGCATTACAAGTTTACCCATTGCGTCTATCACTTCATCAGCTTTTACGTTCAGGTCTTTTCCGATAAGGGCAATTTTTTCACCTTCTGTGTAAATATCGGCTATGTAATCTTCCGATGCTGTTATAATTCTTCCGTTTTTTATTAAGAGCGACATATAATAATAATTAATTTTACAAACATATTTATTTTAATTCTTAACCGTAACTTTGTTTTTCAGAAGAAAGCTTTACGCTTTCAGGCAATATTTCAGAATCAATTTTCAATAAAATTAAAAATTGTTTTTAATAATTTTTTTACAGAAAACTATGTTATGATAACACATTTAATTGCAGAAATAATGCATATTAATTACAATATTCGTCTGCAATAGAAATTGCTTTTGATATTATCTCCATTCCTTCGTCAATCTGTTCTTTTGTAATGCAAAGCGGAGGAGCAATAAATATCATATTCCATCTGCCCATCGTGTACATTCCGAGTTCGGCAATTTTTGCCATAACTTTATTCATTATTTCCATCTCTGGGGGCGGCGCATTCCATCTCGCCATAGGCTCTTTTGTTTCTCTGTTCTTCACGAGTTCAAGACAACCCAGCAATCCCGTATTCCTGAAATCACCTATGCACGGATGTATGAGTTTCATTTTCTCGACTTTTTCCTCAATGTATTTACCCATCTTAGCTGCATTCTCGATCAGGTTTTCTTCTTCATATATATTCAGTACCGCATTTGCTGCTGCGCAGGATACTGCGTGCGCGGAGTAAGTTAATCCGAGCGGCAGAGGTTTATCGTCATATGCTTTTGCTATTTCATCTTTTACCATAATTCCGCCAAGCGGTAAATACGCTGAAGTAAGACCTTTTGCCATAACCATTATATCAGGTTCCACTCCGTGATGTTCTATCGCAAACCATCTACCCGTTCTGCCGAATCCACTCATTACTTCATCGTCAATTGTAAGAATGCCGTACTTCTCCGCTATAGCTTTTATTTTTTTCCAGAACCCTGCGGGATATTTGATGCACCCGGAAGAACCTGATTCCCCTTCCATTATAATTGCCGCAATATTGGCGGGTCCTTCATACTGAATTACACGCTCTATGTGAGCAGCGGCGTTTATCGAACATTCTTCTTCTGTTTTGCTGTTCCACGGACAGCGGTAGAAATATGGATTTTCAACGTGTACAAAGTTCGGTGCCTGCTGTGTATCAATCGCATGTCTTCGAGGGTCCCCGCCCGCTGATGCCGAAGCATACGTCGCGCCGTGATAAGATTGATAGAAAGTAATAATTTTATGTCGTCCGGTGTAAACTCTTGCAAGCTTGATGGCATTCTCAACAGCTTCCGCTCCGCCAAGTGTAAAGAAAGTTTTATTTAGTGAACCGGGCGCTACCTCAGCAAGTTTCTTTCCAAGTTCACCCCGAACCGATGTAATCATACCCGGATATACGTAACTCACTTCGCTCATTTGCTTTGCTACTGCTTCGGCAACCTTTGGATGCCCGTGTCCGATGTTTACGCAGACTAACTGAGAAGAAAAATCAAAATATCTTTTTCCTTCAAAATCATAAAGAAAAATTCCTTTCGCATTTTTTATGCACATCGGGTTCAAACCTTTTTGCTTTGACCACGACGTAAATGTATATGTCAGGTTATTATGCAGAATTTCTTTCTTATCCATAGTTATATTAAATTTCTTTATATTAAAATTATTAATTCTAAATAAAAATTAATTCGTTTTATATAGTTTTCTTAACTCATCCAGTTTTTTTGTGCTTCCGGATTCCATTTTACACTGATCTTTTTTGGTTGTGTCCAGAGACCGATGGAACTTTTTCCTGTAATATCATTAGTTCCGAATTTCGATTCATTCCATCCTCCAAATGAAAAAGGTTCTCTCGGTACGGGTACTCCAATATTCACTCCTATCATTCCGGCTGAAGCTTTCTCCATAACGAATCTGGCGTAACTTCCGTTTTGCGTGAATACTGATGCCGCGTTGCCGTAGTTTGAACTGTTTTCAATTTCCATCGCTTCTTCAGGTGTCTTTACCCTAATTATCGCAAGCACAGGACCGAATACTTCTTCTTTTGCAATAGCCATACTTGGTTTTACTTCATCAATTACTGTAGTTCCCACATAAAAGCCGCCCTCTTTGTTTTCTACGATGGCATTTCTTCCGTCAACCAGAATCTTCGCTCCTTGCTTTTCAGCATCAGTGATATATTTCTCAATTCTTTCTTTTGATTCTTTTGTGATTATTGCACCCAGATTTTTTCCTGGAATGATTTTCCGGGCTTCCTCACAAAGCTTCTCGATTATATGGTCAACAGGACCTACTCCTACCATAACCGAAGCAGCCATGCATCTCTGTCCCGCACAACCCGACATTGAAGCGGCTATATTTGAAGCAGCCATTTCAGTGTTTGCATCAGGCATTACTATTAGATGATTCTTTGCGCCTCCAAGTGCCGTACATCTTTTAAGGTTTGATGTTGAACGTATATAAACAATTTTAGCTACTTTGGTCGAACCAACAAATGATACTGCTGCTATACCGGGGTGGTCGCATATCGCATCAACTATTTCTTTGTCACCATTTACTACATTAAATACTCCGTCCGGTAATCCGGCTTCCTTCAGCATTTCGGCAATATGACTTGCGGTAATAGGTACTTTTTCCGAAGGCTTTAATATCATGCAATTTCCGAGCGCTATCGCGTTTGGAATTGTCCAGTGCGGAACCATATGCGGAAAATTAAACGGCGCAATTGAAGCTACAACGCCGACAGGAAAGTAATCTATCCTGCATTCAACTCCGTTACTAACTTCAAGTATTTCGCCCGCAATTAATTGCGGCATCGAACAGGCAAATTCAGTAAGTTCTATGCTTTTTTCTACTTCCGCTTTCGCTTCACCAAGCGTTTTTCCGTTTTCTATGTGAGTGATGTATGCTAAATTGTCAAGGTTCTTCTCCAGAATCGCTTTATACCTGAAAAACACTTGCACCCTTTCTTTAACCGGCGTCACAGACCACGAGGGAAAAGCGGCTTTTGCTGCGGCAACCGCTTCATCAAGGTCAGATTTTGCCGAGAGCGGAACTTTAGAAATGAGCTTCCCGTCAAGAGGCGAAATCACGTCAAGAGTTTCTTTCACGTTATCTGAGAATTTCCCGTTTATGTAGTTTTTAGCCTTTTTATAAATCAATTTTTCCATATCAAATAATAATAATTATTTATTAATAAAAGTATTAATATAACAAAACTATGTATGTTAAATAATTCATGAAAAATATTAAAATACAGCAAATAATCATTAAATTATACCGATAATTAATGCAGCAGCTTAGAACCACATTGGCAGCAGAATAATGCCACAGAATATTGAAATCAATCCTCTCTTTGCACCTTTACAGACCATTTCTTCGTTCGAAGTAATAATAAATACTTTATCGTAGATAGAAAATTATCGAAGTAAATTTGGAATGGGTATTGAAAGGGATTTGTTCTTTGAGGAAATGGATGTGACGGGTAGTTAAAAAAATAATTTGTGGCTTGAAAAAAACAACTATTAAAAAAAAATCAAAAATCGTTATATAAAACAACAACTAATACCGATATAAATCTATTCATAACGATTGGATACTTTTTAGATATTAAATGCGATTTGTAAATAATAGTGCTGAAAAAAACTGTCATTAACGTTATTCCCCCATAACGTGTTTAATGTTAATATTATGTTAGAATCTTTTACTAAGAAATAGCAAATAATCCCAACAATCCAATTAAATATGCGAGCATTACCAAGAATGAATCAATGCCCATCCACAGTAATTGCTTTCGAGGTCGGAATATTAATCCGGCCACATAGATGATGGTAAGAAGTATGGCTAAGCCCGTAAGATAAATATCTGTTTTTTGCGCTTGTGGAAGAACAGATTTGCCTGAAAGTACAGTTGCCACCAAAAACAACACGGGCAAAAAAGCATTGCCTCCAAAAATATCACTTATCGCCATTTGATAATCTTTCAATTTCATGGAAGCTAAACCGGTTGATACTTCAGGCAAGGCAGTAGCAGCAGCTAAAATAGTAGCACCGAATAACACTCCAGTCATTCCTATTTGTTTGGCAATGGCATCGCCGCTTAATTCTAACCCTACACCTGCAATTAGAGTAAATAATGAGCACAAAGCAAACACAAGAATAACCGTTTTGATGCTCACCCCTTTTTTTATTGCCACTTCAAGCTTCTTACTCATGCTGTGTCCTCTCTTCTCTTTTTGACTGTTCGGAAGAACACCTAATTGATGCCATGGTAAATTGGTTCTGGCTTTCCCTATCATATAAATACCTGCAAGCCAAACCAGCACAATTATCGCATCAATAGGCGATACTCCCAGGTAAATGACAGAAGGTGTCAACTGGTTGCCAACAACCACTAATGTTAAAACAATAATAACCATTAACCCTTCCAGCACTAATACCAGCGATGCCGCACGATAAGTTAGCGGATCTTTTTTGCCCAACCCAAATACATCCAATACAACAAGCACTACAGTTTGTATTGCAATGCCGCCGAGAATATTTCCGATGGCAAGTTCCAGGTTGTTCTGTAACGCCGCGCTCACAGTAATGGCAATTTCCGGAAGGTTTGTTACAATTGCGAGCAAAATCAAACCGCCTAATGCTTCACCCAAACCAAAGTGTATCGCAAGAATGTCAGCAGTTTCGGATAATTTAATTCCGGCAAACCATATTACCATCGCACTCACGACAAATATGAGCAGCAGCACCGGTATTGAAAGTGATTCAATCATGAAAAAATATTGAGTGAATAATTAGTTTGTTAAGAAATAATAAAATGAAGAAGACATTTCTTCCCCGCTGAATCTTTTTCAGAGTATAAAAGGAGAACCCAAATTGATAAAAGAGCAGATGAAATATTGAACTAATCTTGGAAGAATCGTTATGCATAACTATTTGGTTTGTTCTTAAACGCGAAATCTGGACATATTGTGGTATATTTAAATTATTTTGCCTCATAATAATAATTTTTCGTAAATTGCATAATCATATGTTCAAAATAATAAATTCAAAAATGACTAAATATGATTAAATTAATAGATTTTTTATATTATTTACTTATTTTCATTATTAATTATAAAAATTAAACACAAAATTATGTTAATTATTTAATGATAATAATCAAATTGGAAATAAAAGATTTTAAATAAATTCAGCAAATCGTAGCCAGAATTAAAAAGCATTTAGGAAAAAGTCCATAAGTGCTTTATTTTTCTTGAGCTAGCGAGGGGACTTGAACCCCTGACCTGCTGATTACGAATCTCAATTGAAAATCTTTAAAATCTTTAAATATTATAATTATCAAGCAATTAACGATTCTCTTTTCGCTACGATTTTCTATAAAATACCCTATTTTCTCTATAAATCGTAGCCAAATCGTAGCCAGATTAAGAAATAATATATTAATAAAAGTCTGCGTTATACTTTATAATTTATAATCAAAACCTTTTTTTAAAAAGTCTAAATATTAAAAATTATTTAAAAATAATTCTTAAAAGTTAAGAATTTATTTAGTAATATTATATTCTAATTAGAATAAGTATTTTTATGAATAAATGTTGTAAGGAAATTTAAAAATAAAAGGGATAATAATATAAATTTTCGCCAAAGCAGAGAGGATTAGTAAACATTATCTATTATTTAAATAATTAGATTAGATGGAAGAAGAATAAAATTTATTTAACAAAAATATTGGTATGTATCTTTCAGAAGTTCAAATAGAAGGTTATAAGATTTTCAAAGAGAAATTTAAAGCAAAACTCAATGAAGGCTTAACGGTTATTGTAGGAGAAAATGGCACAGGGAAAAGTGCGATAATTGATTCTATTAGAGTTTTGCTATCCGAAGATGAATTTGGCAGAGTTGGTATTGGCGAATCAGATTTTCATAGAGAACTTACCAAGCAATCAAAGGAAAAAGGTGTAGATAAAATCTTAATTAAAGGATTGTTTTCAAGCCTAAATGACACTGAACAAATTGCTTATTTACCTTGGCTTGATTATTCTGATAATACAAAAGCTATATTAAATGTTTCAATCGAAAATAAGGAAGATAATTTAGGAAAATATAAATGGAATAAATGGGGCAATGAAACAGTTAGCGGAATTTTTGAAGTGGAACTTGTTGATGCTATTCGCTGTATTTATCTTCCTCCATTACGTAATGCACCAGATAAATTACAAGCTTATAAAGGTTCAAGGTTAGCAAGATTAATAAGAAATCTGACAAAAAATGAAGACCCTAAACAAAAGCATGGTTTAGAAGAAAAAGCTAATGAATTCAATAAGGAATTATTGAAGGATAAGGATATTCAGAAAATTGATAGTATAATAAAAGAAAAAATTATTGATGCTGTAGGTTCTGTTTTGGGACAGGATGCAATGATTCAATTTTCAGAAGTAAACTTTAACCGTATAATCGAAAGGCTTAAACTTCTATTTTATCCAAATCTGAAATTGAAATCTGAAAAAAATCCAGATAAAGATAAAATGTATAGAGAACTTGATGAGAATAGCTTGGGGTATAATAATATTTTATATTTGGCAACTGTGCTTGCAGAACTAGAAGGACTTAAAAAAGAAGAAACGTTTCTGAAAATATTACTTATTGAAGAACCTGAAGCACACCTTCATCCTCAATTGCAATCAAAACTTTTACAATATTTGAAAGAGCAATCGAAAATGGATAATTTTCAAATTATTGTTACAACTCATTCTCCTACGATTGCTGCTTCTGTCGGTCTTGATGCAATTAAAGTTATTACAATGTCTTCGGTTTTAGGCCAACCTGAATATTGTGAATTATCTAAGTGCGGATTGAATGATAATAGTAAATTTTTTCTTGAAAGATGGCTTGATATTACTAAATCAACCTTATTATTTGCAAGAGGTGTACTATTTGTTGAAGGGATTGCTGAAGCATTAATAATTCCAGAATTAGCAAAAACTGTAATTAAAAAATATCAATCCTCATTTTCATTAGAAAAAAAACCGGAAACATTAGAAGATTTTGGTATCTCCATTATAAATATGAATGGAATTTATTTTGATCATTTTATGCAACTCTTTTCAGGCTATTTAAGGAATTTAGATGGTTCTATTAATAAAAATGTTGATAAGATAAATATATTATGTGCGGGTATAACAGATAATGATCCGGAAGTTGAAACAAAACCAACGAAAAACAGTTTAGAGGTTGGAAAAAATCGATACCTATATATGATTAACGAACTAGAAAAAAATAGCCTTAAATGTAGGCTTTTTAGCAACCTTAAAACTTTTGAATATGATCTTTCAATGGAAGGTGAAAACTTAAAAGTTATGAATGAAGTTTTATTAGAAACATTTACAACAGATGGCGCTTTAAAAAAACAGGCATCAGAATATTCTAAAACAGATTGGAATAAAGAAGAAGAGAAAGAAAAAGCTGATGCTTCTAAATGGTTATTAGATAGATTAAATAATTCAGATCCAGTAGGGAAGGGGGAGTATGCACAGCAACTTTCTTTCAAGTTATATAAGAAAGAGGCTGACATATTAGTACCTGAATATATTGAAAAAGCAATTAAATGGATAATTAATATTTCGGAAGAGTCGAGTAAATCATGACTGAGGGACAATTGCGAAATATTATCTATACAAAATTAAATATTTCTGTTAAAGATGACAATATTGAACGGCTTACAAAAGAACAATTGGAATTTATTACGCATGATATTAATGTTCCTTGTTATCTTGAAGCTTGTCCCGGTAGCGGTAAAACGGAAGTTGTTGGAATTAAAGCTGCATATGAATTAATTGATTGGAAAGAAAAATTTTCTGGAATAGCCATTGTTTCATTTACAAACAATGCATCCAGCGAAATAGAAAAAAGAGCTAAAAAATATGCTGGTACAAATGCGACTGCTCATCCTCATTTCATTGGCACTCTTGATAGTTTCTTCTACAAATATGTATTATGTCCTTTCTTTTATAGTTATGTTGGATTTAAAGGCAAAAATGGAGATTGCAGCCCAAGAACAATTATAGATGAAAGGTCAGAAGCAGATTTTTTAAATAACAAAAAGTATCAACCTAAAACATACTACGCAATACCAAACAAAAGTACATTGCCAGGAGCTAATGCTTTTGTTGGTATACCAATCAGTGCTAACAGATTTTATTATGATGTAATTATAGATGATTTTATTGTTTTACCCCCTATAAAAAATGTTAGAGTTTCTTCAACATTAAGTGAGATTTTAAATAAACCAGAACAACAGGCATATTTGAGAGACAAATTAGATAGCTGGCTGACTAATAAAATAATAATTGACGGATTTTGGGCTTCAAAAAAAGCTTTTTGGGGTGATGGTTTTCTTACCTTTCGTGATTGTGAATACATTATTTTACAAATACTTCATAATAAGCAAAACATCCGTAAAAACATTATAAAAAGATTTCCATATGTTCTAATAGATGAATGTCAGGATTTATCTCCAATGCAGCTCATAATTCTTAATTACTTAGTCGAAGACGGATTGAATGTATTCTTTATTGGTGATTTAAATCAGTCTATTTATAAGTTCAGAGAAGTCGATCCACAACGAATTACTGAATTCATAGGTGAAAATAAATTAGTCAATCTTCACTTATCAATTAATTTTAGAAGTAATCAAAAAATTGTTGATGTTTTTTGTAATATTTTCTCAAATAGTATTAATGGAAACGAAAAGCAACTTCTCAAAAATTGTTTAATTTTAATTGAATATGATGAAAATGAAGTTCCGCAATTAATAAAACGTTATCAGGAAATAATAGTTGAAGCGAATGAAGAAGCAAAAGAAGAAATAATTAGAGTGCCTCAATCATCAATAATTATTAGGGGCTCAACATTATTAAACAAGTTCCGCCCTTTTAAGACAGATAGTAATAGTCCATTAACAATTTTAGCAATTGCTTTGCAATTATGGAACTCAAAACAAAAAAATACTGAAATAATTGGAAGTGCGATTTCTCTTTTTGGATATTTTTTATCAAAGACTTTTTATAAAAACGAGGGGAATATTCGTAATCAATATTGTCAGGAATCTATTTCTAACGTAAAGTGGCGTACATCTCTTTCTACATTATTGACAGAATTAAGCAATGAGCTATATCCATTTAAGGATGAAAAAAGTAACAACCTTACCTTTAGCCAATGGGCTATTATTGTACGAAAATATCTTCCCGTATTAATTTCAAAACTTCCAATTGAATCATATATTGACATATCAGTCGTAAAAATTAAAGCTGAAAGTGGTTTAGGGACAGCTCTTGTTTCGGATAATGTTTCACAATATAAATCTGGAAGTAAAATTAGAACGACAACAATTCATGATGTCAAGGGAGAAACTCTTGATTCTGTAATGATTGTAAGCTCTTTAGATAAAAAAAGTAAAGGAGGACATTGGGAAGATTGGTTTAATCAAATTCCAAGTAATGCAAATGAATATGAATATAAAAGATATGGATATGTTGCTTTCTCAAGACCAAAACATCTACTTGTTTTGGCTACACCAAAATTGAGCTCCGATGATAGAAAATTTTTTGAAGAATTTGGATTTCGAATTGAAAATATATAAATATCGGGATTTTATCAAACAGAATTTGATAAGCTTAAAAATAATTTTTGTGATATATACGTTCATTTTCAGAACTTGACATTTTTATAGAATAGGTATAGTATAAAAATACATATAATCTATTTAATCCACAATTTTATCCACATTACAAATTAATAATACTGTGCTATAATTTATTTGACCTTTAAATAAGGCAAATTATAATATAGTGCCGATATCAAGTCCTTGATTTCGCAATGCTCAATCACAGGACACCAACCCATTTTGATTACCTCTAATAATCTGATAATACAAAACGTGTTGGTATCCTGTCGGAACTAATATCGGCTTAATAATATAATTTTAATAATATGTCTAAAAAATCCTACCTAGAAAAAATAATAGACATTGGAGGAGTAGCCACTTTAAACAATTTCTACTCACCTAAAGCCACAAGCTACGCTGGCTCCCTTTTGCAAGCCCGCAGGTTTTTTTCATCTTTTGAAAAGAATGGACTTATAAAAAAGTTAGATCCGATTATCAACCCCCGTAATCCATCTCAAGAGGTTTATTATGCTATCACAAAACAAGGAGCTAATTACACCGGGCGAGATGACTATAAATACAGAGGCTTGCCAAAATCGCCTTTTAATGTTTTTCATGAAAGTATGAAATTCGATTTTGCCTTAGCTTGGCTTAATTTTTATGGAAGTAGAAACACTGAAATAAGATATAACCAGAGATTTAGTTCTTTAATGCCTGACATAACTATTACTATAAATGGAAAAGAAACTCATAAATTCCTAATTGAAATAGAAAGAAAGAAAACTATTGATCGTACCGAAAGAGCAAAGTTTAAAATATACAATGAAATGTTTTATAATATGAGAAATAAAAAGTTTGATAATCCTAAAAACTTTACCGTCCTATTTGTTTATACTAATACCTGGTATAATGTTTTCGCCAGACCACAGCAATATGAACTCCTTACAAATGAAATTGTAACACTCCACGAAAAGACAAGAGAATTGGCTAAGTTAGCTAAAAACCTTCCTGACAAGTACCTCTTTATGCCTTTTCCTGACTTTTACCGCCTGAATGAAAAAGTATGGTACACCCCGGATGGTAATAAAATCTCTTTAGTGCTATAATAATCTTAGTTCATTACAACTAAATAAACATTAAAGAAAGGAGTTATTAATGAGATTTATAATCTTATTCCTATTGGCAGAATATATCCTGACAAATATTGAGGGTTTTATAGTTTTAATCCCCATTGGAGATTTTAACGTATTAACTTACTACTATTATTTGCCTGCTATGTATGGTGAATACTTAGAATTAACTTTACATATAAACCATATACTTTATGTTCTTATTCTGTCTTATGTTTTGGAAAAACTAATTCCGAAAACATTCCTCTTAAAACCTAACGCTATCCAGTCTTTTTAATTTTAGCAACACCTCTTTTCTTATCAAGGTAAATTCCACCTTGACAAGAACGAGGTCTCCGTTGCTGTTAAGAAATTGCCGGATAGCGTTAAGACGGGCGCATCCGGTTTTTTATTTTCCGTCAAGAAAGGAAAAATATATGCTTCCAAAAGTAAAGCAGGTTTTAGATCAAGTTATTGAACAATTTAAAACCGCCAATATACCTGAAGCTATTGCTTATTCGATGTACCCTATTCCCAATATACCGTCAGCGAAATGGAGTTTGATGAACCACCTTATTATGTTTTTCTCAAAGACAAGTGATGCCAGAGGTTATCGTCAATGGCTTGAAGTAAACCGACATGTTAAAAAGGGAGCTAAATCGTTTTCTATATTAGTCCCCTATTTCAAGAAGCAGAAAGATAAGAAGGATGAAGAAGTATTAACGCTTGTTGGTTTTGTTTCTGGTAATGTCTTTCGCTTTGAAGACACAGACGGTGAATTACTTGACTATCAGAAGTTAGTCTTGCCTGAACTTCCTTTGATTGAAAGAGCAAAAGAGTGGGGCATATCAGTAGAAGCAATTCCGGGAAACTATGAACATTACGGATATTACAGTCCTGAAAAGAAAATAATCGCTTTAGCAACTCCTGAAGAAAAAACCTTTTTTCATGAATTATGCCATTGTGCTGATGAAAAGATAAAAGGCAAATTGAAAAATGGTCAAGATCCATTACAGGAAATAATTGCAGAACTTGGCGCTCATACTCTTTGCCGAATAATTGGAAAAGACGGTGATAAATATTTTGGTAATTCTTACCGCTATATAGAAAGTTATGCTAAAGACTTGAATATCACTCCACACTCCGCAGTTTTGCGAGTCGTTTCAGATGTTGAAAAAATCTTAAACTTAATTCTAAGAAAGGAGTTAAACCTTGTACACGCCTAAAATAAGGGAGGACTTAATCCCAATTCTTTATAAGAAAGCTAAAGAAGTTAAGAAACCAATGACACGCCTTATTGATGAACTTCTTAGACCCCTACTTATAAAAGATGAAGTCTTAGTAAATGAATCATCAAGGTTAAAAACTGAAGCAATAACTTCACCTGAAATGCTGTACACTATTCTAAAAGAAAAGACCACCGATTATTTTAAAGAGCATTTTTTCGTTTGCTGTTTAGATGTCAGAAACAGGCTCATCTCTGTTGATATTATTAGTATTGGAACATTGACGGCAAGTCTTGTACACCCACGGGAAGTCTTTGAGACCGCTATTAAAAGACACTCTGCACAGATAATTATTGCTCATAACCACCCATCAGGAGAAGCTGAACCAAGCGAGGATGATATTAAAATAACAAAAAGACTTGTAGAAGTTAGTAAGTACATAGGAATAGAAGTTATTGACCATTTAATAATAACCGAAACATCTTATCTATCCTTTAAGAATAAAGGGCTAATATAGAAAGGAGGAACAGTAAGCTCTTTCAATTAACAGGAACACAAAAGCCACTTGAAAATAGTGGCTTTTTTAATAGGTGTGGATAAGTACCCACGATATTATAAAATGCTCTGAAAACCCTTATTTTATAGGGGTTGACAGGTTTATTATCAGGGTGTATAATGAAAGTATAAGGGTAAATAAGCCCTACTATATAAATCAATATGACATACACAATAACTTTGAGAGATGAGAACGGAAATATAATCTCTCGTAATTATCACGAAGCAGCTATTATAGATACAGAATATATTGGTGAACAGATACAATCAATGAAAGAAACATTGGAAAATAAAGAAGTCGAATTTTAATAATATGAAAAAAAGATGGATTTTAGGAAAGTTTAAAACTATCAAGTTAAAACTTTACGATGAAAAACTTAAAAGGTATCAGGCATATCTAAAATATAAATATCCTAAAGGTCGAACAATGCAGGAAGATTTAGAAAACTACATTACAAACTTATTTAAATAATATGGGAACTTATAACAGACCAAATCTACACAAAAAAGAAAATCCTATAATGGAAGAACATAATAAAAAATTGAGAGAAGCATTAGCAGAAACTTTAAAACAAAGAAGAAAAGAGGAAATTCATAATACCGGTGGAAAGTGTTCATTCGCTGATTGTGAAATATGCAATAAATAAAATTTATTATTAATCATTTTTAATATGGAATTACTTAAAACAACAATAACTATTTTATCAGTTGAAGAAAAAACTACAAAAAACGGCAAGACAATGTTTAAGATTAAAGGAAGTGATAACAAGTCTTATCAATTATGGCAATCAAAACAAGACGGAACAGACAGCATGGCTTATATCGCTTTTAGCAGTATTCCTAAAATGGGAGTTGGAAAATCATTTGATATTTCTTATCGTGAAGAACAAGGAGAATATGGAGGCAAGACTATAATTTATCGAACAATCGCAAACGCTATTCCCGTAAAACAGGAAGAGGATGAAATAGAGACGGCACAGTCAAAGGTAACAGGCGAAGATGAAAAATGGAAAGAGATAAGAAATGAAAAGCGGGATGATATAAAATGGATGAATGCAATAAATAATGCTTCTTTAATTATATCAAAAAAAATTGATAGTTTTGCTGAATATAGTATTGAAGACGCTAAGAAAGATGTTAAAGAACTTGCCAATTGGTATTATAAATTAGAGCCTTATTTTATAAATGATGATTTGCCAGATGAATTAGATAAGGCAATAGCTAATATACCTTTCTAATATGGAACAATGGAAATTAGTAATTGAATACGTTAAAGAGTTTGGAAATATTACACCGGCAAAGTTAACCGAAAGGAAATACAAAGAAGGCTTTTTTGGAAGTGAAACTCCAAAGCGTTGTAGAGAATTATTAGCTAAAGGATTATTGCATCGAAAAAAAGACGGTAAATTCAAAACCTTTTATCCTACTGAAAAGTTTATAAAAATATATACACGAGAAAAAATTGTTTTACGACCCGAAAATCAGACGATTAAATATAGACAAGATTCATTATTCACTACTGAATCAAAAGAATTAAATCATTATGAAATATGAAACGAAGCTTTAGAAAGAAAATCCGACCTCAACGGATTAAGGAAATGATTTTAAGAAAAATTAAAAAATCCCACTCGTTAGACAACTACAATTATCTAATAGGTGGAATTAGAAACTACGAACCAAAGCGTAATGGTTGATTGTTGAAAAAATAAATTAAAAATAATACCACACATTCTCATTATAAATGTCAATATCGCTTCGCTCAATGACATTCACTCGAAGTGTGGATAAATAAAAAATATAAATTTATTAGATGAAGCGGAATTATCCGCACTGATTAAAAAGATATGAAAAAAAGAATTTAAAGACAAAAATAAATGAAGATTAGAGAGGATATCAGAATAACTTAGATATAAAAAACATTAAGATTAAAGAAATTTGTGAAAAAATATTAGATAAAAATTAGAGAGATACTGGTGTATAGAGTTGAACCTTGAGATGAAGGAAAGCATAAGAAAGAAATTGAGAGAATCCTTAAAACAGGAAGTTGATATGAATTAGAGAGTCCTTGAACAGGAAGTTGATATGAATGTACAGTTGATTACTTACGATGAATTGAAAATAAATAATAAAGAATTTGACATAGCTACGAATGTATTAGTAGATTTAGATGAGTTGATAAAAACATGGAGAATAGTTAGAAGAGATAAAAGAAAGAGAGTTAAGACCCGCTTACCCGCCCAAAAGACCTTTTATTATGGATGTATGAGATTGTATGAGATACTGGTATAATGTGAGACCGTATATTATACCTAAGTGTTTTATCTATAAAAGGTTATTAGGAAAAAGTCGTATATTTAATTATACGGCTTTTTTTGCTATTTTACGGCACTCGTATAAACTTAATTTATTAAAATGTATAAAATACAGATCAAGAAAGTATTGAATTTTAATTCAAAGTTAGTTGGATTTTTATTAGATGTAGGTTTTGAAGGAGAAACAGCGATTATAGGCTGTAGCCGTAGAGATGAATATGGACTATCAGACTATCCCATTAGAGAATTACTATTTCAGGGTGAATGTTTTTGGTTGATTGAAAAGTATAAAAGTCTTCACGATTTTTACTGTTCGAATCAACACGGTGAGATAAGGTTTTCTATTTGGAGTGATGATAAATTTACCACTAGATTAGCTGATACAGAATGGCAACCATATAATGTTGATAATGAAAGTTTACGTAATAAAATAGATGATATTAAAGAGACGGATAAGAAATGGCTCTTATCTTATAATGAAAATGTATGGAAATTGTTAAAATAGTTAAAATACCAGAATTAGAAGATCAAATTTCAAAGAGTGGTGGTGGCACTTGGAGTAAATTATTAAAAGCATTTTATTATACCCGTTTATTCAAGTACGTACACAAACAACAATACAGAAAGATAGACAACCTTTTTTATAAATGTACAGCTACTAAAAAACTCTTAGTATATTGTGAAAGAGGGTATCTTTTCAGCCCTCAAAAAGACGTTTATTGTGCTACTAAAAAGGTTGACCCTTTTTTAAAAGAAGCTGATTTAGGTTATGTTTTTCCTGATGAACCAAAAGGTAAAGGAGATATAAACGAACTGAATAATACTGATGTATTTATTACACTTTCAAAAGAAGAACACTTTTATACTTTGCTTTTCCCTAGCTTTGGCTATCTTATTCCTGATGCTTTATTAGTTGAGAAAAATAACGATAAGTATAGACTAACCTGTATAGAGGTTGAAGCTTCTAAACCTGACTGGAATAACTGGATATTAGAAAAAAAGGCTAACTATTTAAAACTATCTCAAGATATACAGTTTTATGATTGGTGGATTACTAAGTGTGATAAGTTAGGATTTAAAAAACCGACTATAGAAGAATTTAAATTTAACTATAAAATAATAAAACAATGAAGAAAAAAAGAGGATTTACAGCAAGCGTTGGTCACTGGGTTAATAGTCGCCTTTTGGGTGTGAAAGACTATGATGATATTCAAATCTCTCCCAGTTTTTTAGACTTCATAAATGAAACTAGTAATAATGTTTTTAACATTGTAGATGAATATGAAAGATTAAAAAGAAAACCAATAGATGAATTGAGTTCTGTTGATAGAAGATTAGTAAAATATATAGACGGATTGTTTTATACCTTTGATATGAAAAACGAAAGACAAGAAACCGAGAAGCTACAAGAGTTTTACAAAAGACAAATGATGAATTATGAAATGCTTGATAAGTTACTTCATATACAATATCAGAAATGTATTAATGACGCCGATACAGTTAAGGTTAGTTATTTACAAGAAGGTATTAAGTATTTTCCTTTAATGCCAGATATATTAAAAATTAGTTTGATTAATGCCCTATTTGGTAAAATAGACACTGCTTTTAGTGACATAAATTTTGAACCAAAACTTAGAGATGCTTTGATTAAAGCTAAACAACAGGAAGCTAGAAGTTTAAAAATTGAGAATGATTTAAAAGCTTGGAGGTTTCAACAAAACAAAAATGGATTATAAATTTAGATTTGGTTATCAGGAAGACCTTAGCCACGACTTACCTATTGTTAGAAGTTTAGAAACACGCTATCAGCATACTTACTTGGTTGGAAAAACTGGTTGTGGTAAATCTACTCTACTAGAGAGAATGGCTGAATATGATATTAACTTAGGCTTGGCTACAATCTTTATTGATCCTAAAGGCGATAGTGTTAAAAAGATTTTTGAACTTACCGAAGACAAGTCTCGCCTGATTTATATTTCAGTTGAAAGCCCCCTGGTTATAAATCCTATAAACAAAGAGGGATATAAGTTAGATAACCTGATACAAGAGTTTATTCAGATATTAGATGTACTCATAACACTTACGGCCAGCAATCCTGAAAGCACAGTAATGATGAGACAGATTATTGGCTTTGCTATGCGTTCTATTAAACGTGAAGAAGACAAGAACATTAAATACCTAACAGACCTTTTACTTTATAAAGATGTAAGAAAGAAGTTAGCCGCTACTTTTGCTGAGGGGACAGACGAGAATAATTACTGGAAAAGTTTTGACTACAAAGAAAACTACCAGACAGCAGACAGCGCGAGAAGATTATCAGCTAGACTTTCTGAAATATCTACAGGAGAAATGAAAGATTTTGTCGTTGGCAAGAATGAATTAGACATTTCTAATATAGTTAATAATAACAAAGTTGTTTTGGTTGATACTTCAAAGATGAACCGCAATAGTCGTATTTATCTTTCTAATCTTTTGGTTTATGCTGTACTTTCTTATTGTGAGTTTGCCGAGAATAAAGTAAACCCTTTAATGGTTTATGTAGACGAATTTCAGATTGTTGTCTCTTCCCTATTCTCTGAATTGCTAGCCAGAAGTCGAAGCTCTAAAGTAGGTTTTACATTGGCACATCAGACCTTTCATCAGATACCTAACAACATATTGAGTGATATTTTTGGAACAGTCAGTACACAGATTTGTTTTAGGTGTGGAGACTTAGAAGCTCAAAGATTTGCTCCTATTTTTGACACCACGACTAAGCAGATATTTAATTTAGATGATTATCAAGCTTGGTTAAGAATAAAAAATAAAAACATTCTTATTAAAACATACCCACCAAAACTAAAAGAAACACCGCAAATTAAAATTAAACCACTCAATAAAGAAGTTCCCTTTGTTTATAATTTTCTTGGTGACAGTGACTCTTGGATTTCTTTTTGATATAATTGAAAAGTAAGTCTGAAGTGTGTTGCTTGACTTGGTAGCACTTTTAAGATTGAGTATAATGACCGTATATTCAACTATTTGTTTGCACGCCCTTCTGGTGTAATGCCTTAGGGGGTTTGGGATATATGGGAAGAAGGACTTGCTCAAAATTGCGGTTAAGACGAGTTAGTCCCACAAACTTTTCTTAATTGTTAGACTTACTTAAAGCATTAGGAATAGCATCACAAAGTTTGCTATTTCTTTTGCTATATGGTACAATTAAAGAAACTTAAAATAAGGAGAATTGTACCTTGTCAAACACATATCTTAATTTCGCAGAAATAAGCACGGTTCCTTTCAAAGATTTATTGGACTGGCTTAATATCCCCTATCAACAGAATAACGGGGAATTAAAAGGAGAAGGCTTTATTATCAATGTTTCAAAAAACCTTTTCTTTGAACCTAAAGGTCAAAACAAAGGTTCTATAATAAACTTTCTTTCTAATATAAAGGGAGTTGATTTAAGAACAGCCGCGCTTGAAATAAAAACGCAATTTCAATCACAGGCTCAAGAACCGAAGAAAGAACTTCCAAATCTCTTACTTGAACACCACAAGATGTTAGAGCCTTACGGAATTACAGAAGAAATCGCTAACGAGTATGAAGTAGGTTTTGTCAGACAAAAGAGTATCTTTGCCGGTAAAATTGCTTTTAAGGTTTATGATGAAAACGGGAATCATACAGGCTACATCGCTTATGATAATAAAACAGGAAATTGGCTTTTCCCTAAGAATTTTAAACGAACTGTTTATAACATTCACAGGGTAAAAGAGCCGTTTGCTATTGTAGTACCGAGCACTTTTGATGTTTTTCATCTTTTATCAATCGGTTATCCTAACGCCGTAGCTTTAATGGCTAAATCATTGACAGAAGAACAGGAAAGACAGCTTAAAGCATTCAAGCATATTCTTTTACTTCACTCTGAACCTGATAATATCGTCACCAGACTATCTAAGCACCTTTTTATACAAGCACCCCAGCTTGATAAAAACATATCTGAACTTACAGATGAAGATATTAAGTCCTTTCTATAAATTAAAAGCCCTGTTATCCTCTTGACAGGGCTTTTTACTTGCAATTATTTTCCTGTTTGATATAATATAACTTATAATTCCTAAAATAACATTATGATCGAAATCTTGAATTTAATTAGAAGAATAAAAAATCAGAATAATATTAACATTATATTGCTTTTGATAATTATTTACGTATTAAAAAAAAGAAATCATTAATTATATGATTCGCTTCATACTTTTCCTAATTTTTATATATATAATATTTTTCGTTTTCGGAAATGAGACTCTTGAATTGATTAGTTCGGTGATTTTATTATTGATTAAATTTGTAAATTATTTTGCAAGTATTATTCCAAGTACATATTCGTTTTGAGGAAATAGTTATTTCTATTCTGGAAATGGATAAATAACACTTCACCAGAGGCTAATATTTGGCTTTAGAGAGGCTTTTTTGTAAAAAACGCCCTAACTTAGCTTTGAGCGTATTTTTATTGTATAAAACGATTTTATAAGTGAAAACGATATATATTTTAAAATACATTATTAATGATAAGTAACCTATTTTTCAATAATATAATACTTTGATGAACAAATAATTAACTTTTTAAGGTTTATTAATATTCTTATCTTATAGTTTAATTTGCATTAATCACATTACATGCAAGATATTATTTTGAAAAATGAATAAATTTGCAAAGAGTATATTAAATTATTTCGCAGCATTTACCGAAACCCGCTTCAACTTTGGTCGAAAGATTGATTATGCATGGACTGATGATTCATTGACTGCAGATTTATCTGTCTTTCCAGAATTTCAAAAAAAGGTACTTTCTGAAATAAAATCAGGTAAGACTTTAAATATTTCTATTAAGAAAAACGAATATTGTATAAAAATTGATTCTAATATTTTTAAAAATTCGTTGCTAAATTCTTTAAATGAAAAATATGATATTAATTTCCTTAAACAAATAATAGATGAAGTTAAGGAAAATAATACTAATTGTAATAATAATATTATTCTCGGAAATTCATTCCGGAAATATAATCTTGAATTTAGAAATTCAATACGCGAAGTTATCCTGGATATACAAAAGGAAAAAATCGATGAATTAAAGAATCTCTATAATTTTGATATTCTTCCAATTTCTACGTTTAATCCAAATGCAGTTGAACAAGAAATATATGATAAACTACAAGATATTTCCCGACATACATTAGACCCCAATGAATTTATTCAAAAGATTAAAGATTATGTTTGTAACACAGAATTCAATCTTGTCATGTATGATTTATTTTCAACTATAAGAAAATTGGTGCCTATTATAGGACTTGGTTCTATGTATCTGTTTTTTCATCAAATCAAAATTGATGAATCTCAAGAAAAATATCCTTTGTTTTTAATTGAAATTGAGTTTCAAGATGACCAATACGAAATAATAGTTAATAGTATTAGGGACATCGTTATTATAAATGTTCCCGCAATTAACACTTTCGGTTTTGATAATATTTTAACAACGCCTAGAGCAAGCAGATTTGTTGATGCAAATTACTACTTAAATTCTGTTGATAGATTTTTACAAGTCAACTACAATTGTTTTAATGATTTTATTCTTGAACCTTTTTTTAAATCATTATCATTACCGAATAAACCAGAAATAAAATATAGAATTGGTTTTCAGATTATTCAAAAAGAGAACAGAAAATTATTAGATTACTCTGAATTAATAACGCATATTGATGCTGGTTTAGGTGGTAAATTTCTAGATTTTGTAAAAAATTATGTTTCGGGAAATGTTTATAATACAACAGACGAAGTGGATTTATTATATAACGAAAAATATCCTCGTAAATCAGTACAAAGTTTAATTTCCACGATTCCATTAAACTTAAATAAACCGCAAAAGAGAATATTAACAGCATTAGAAAATGAAAAAAATAAGATAATTGTTGTTGACGGTCCTCCAGGGACAGGTAAATCATATACAATTACAGCTATTACTTATTGGGCTAATCAAGTTAACAAATCAATAGTCATTTCCTCACATAAAAAGGCAGCGCTTGACGTAATCGAAAGAATGCTAACAGATAAGTTCAAGCAACTACATCCCCAATCTAAGCCATCAGTATTGAGATTAGATGATCTTGATAAAGGTATAAATTCCATTCAGAATACTTTATCAAGTCCTGTGTTATCGGCAGCGAATAACAGAGTCAATCAATTTAATGATGAAGCTGTTAAGAAAGATATTGATAACTGGAAAGAAAAAATAAAAAATAATTATTCTGAATTTATTAGTAAAACTTCTATTTACGAAGAATACTTGAAGAAATTATTAATTTTTGAACAACTTGAAGATAAATTAAAGAGTTTAAATATTGTCGAAGAAGACTCAATTGAATTAACTGTGTCAATTAATATAAATTGGGATAGAATTAAGAAGTTATCTCAACTAATTTATGAATCAAATCTTGATTCTATAAACCTCGAACAGCTATCAACTCTTATTAATAAAAAAGATTCTTTAGAAAAAATATCCGAAGTTTGCAAAGAGATAAAGGATTTACCTGTTGATATTAATAACATTGATAAGATTTTACCTTTTGAAAATAATGTATTGGAAGAATTTTCTCAATCTATAAAATTTATATATGATTATTTAAAGCCTGATTCACTGGTCTTTCCGGATGGAAATGTGCTAAGGTTTAAATTCTCTAAGAGATTAAATCTATTAAATGGGAAAAATAAAGAAGCTTTTGAAAATAAATTAAAACAATTAAAAAGTATTAAATTTTCTGTTCTTCTTTCAGACATATCTACAATATATAATAAAGATAAATTTAATTTAACTATTAAAGATTTTTACGATAGTTTAAATACGTTAAAAGATGTTAATCTTTATTTTGATAAAATTAATCTGATTAATCCATTTAAGAAAGAGCTCGGATTCGAAAGTTTATCTGTTTTAGAATTTAATTCCATTTTAACCAAGTGTAAAAATATTATTAACTCTATCGATATCGCCATTATTGAAGACTTCGTTAATATCAATAAATATTTTAGTTCCTTGCTCGGTAAGTTAAATGTAAATATAAATAATCTAAAATCATTTTCTATACTGTTTGATAATAGCGAAATAAGTAATTCCATTATAGAATACTTAAAACTATTAATTTATCTCAATAATAATAAGTCAGATACTTCATTTAATAACAAACTTCTTTCTGATTATTATTCTTATATTCATAAAGAAACTGAATATATAAATGACAAAAGAATAAAGAACCTTAATAATTATACCGGGGATGTAGAAAGAATTAAACTTTCTATTCAAAAAGGAAAAAGGTTAAAAGAACAAGAACTTGATATTCTCTTGAAAAATATTTCTTGTATAATATCAGAACCCGACATTATTTCGAAATATTTTCCAATGAAAGAAGACTCAATTGATATTCTTGTAATTGATGAAGCCTCTCAAGTTTCTATCGCTGAATCAATTTCATTAATATTGAGAGCAAAACAAGTTGTTATATTTGGAGATGAATTGCAATATGGCGCTGTTAGTGCTGTAAATGTTAATCAAAAGTATTCTACTGAATATTTTAAAGAAATATTAAAAGAATATTCCAATGATAATAGTATCCCAATAGATTCAAACAAAATTGATGAGATTTCTAATCTTGCCTCACAAGAAATCAGTGAAGATGATATAATTATTGAACCAATATATAAACCTGAAGATGGTACTGTTGAATGGTTAAAAACCTTCAGCATTAGAACATCAACACTTAATTTTGCAAAAGCAATTAAAAATTATAGTACATCTTTAGATGTTCACTTTAGGAGTTTCCCGGAAATTATTGATTATTCAAATGAATTTTTTTACAGACCTAATCAGATACCTTTAGTTATCAATAGAATCAGAACAAAACCTATAAAAGAAGTATTAAGATTTTTAAAAGTTGAAACCAAAGGAAATTCAGGAAAAAATATTAATATTGATGAAATTGAAGTCATAAAAGATGATATTATTAATTTGATGAATAATGGTTTCAATGGCACAATAGGGATTATCACTTCTTTTAGAGAACAAAAGTATAAAACAGAAGAACTGCTTAATAAAGAACTTCCGGATTTTCATAAATTAAAAAGAGATAATAAATTAACTATTTGGTTTGTTGGAGATGTTCAGGGAGAGGAAAGAGATATCGTTTATTATTCATTTGTAGAGGATAATAAAATAGATAATGCTGATTTAGGTACAATTTATCCTGTTATAGATGGATCGGCAGATACAATAAGAAGTTTAAAAATGCAACGATTAAATGTTGGATTTAGCCGGGCTAAAGATACAATGGTTTTTGTTCACAGTATGCCAATTGAGGAATATCATAAATCAAGGCTTGGAGATGCTCTAAAGTTTTACAAAAATCTATCTGATAATTCCATAGATAACTATATTTCAGACGAAAACATTTTTGGTTCACCTGCTGAGAAAAATTTGTATTCATTAATAACACAAACTGAATTTTATAAAAATAATTCAGATAAAATTAAAATTATTGCACAGTTTCCAATAGGTCAATACATTGAATCAACTTATAATAAGTTTATTCCAAAATATCGAGTAGATTTTCTGTTTACACTCTCCAATAATGGCAAGGAGAAATCCCTTATATTAGAATATGATGGTGTTGAATATCATACTAAAAATCCCCTAATAGTTACTGAACATAATTTTTCTCAGGAATATTTGGATTATGATATAGAACGACAGCTCGAACTCGAAAGTTATGGATATAAGTTTTTACGTATAAATAAATTTAATTTAAGACCAAAAAGTAAAATTGAATCAAGTCTGGATGTATTAAACAATTTACTTATAAATGCTTTTAAATAGAAAAGAAAAATAAAAATATATTAATTAAATGTCCAAAATAAATTTAGCAGAAGAAGAGATTACAAAAGTAATAGAGTGTCTTGAAAATCAATCTGAAATTCCAGAAGAATTGTTATTAAAACTATCTCCGGGATTTTTTGAAAAATTACGCATGGCTGGAAATTTCGATTTTAAAACCCTAGATAGAATGAAAATCCCAAGTCTTGAATATGCCGGGAAAAGGTCTGAGGCCGTAATTCTCGCACAAGCTTCACTTACAGGTGGAGCAGCTCCTTTGCAAATTGTTCGTAGCTTTGCGAACGGTAAAAATGGGGATTGGAAGAATTTAATAGTTCAGGGTGACAACCTTCAATTTCTTAAAACTTGTTTTATGAATCAAGACCCTCTAATAAAAGATAAAATAAAAGGAAAAGTTAAATTATTTTATAATGACCCACCATTCGGAACGGGAGATGAATATGGGGGAAAAGACGGAGAAATGAGTTATAGTGCAAGATTAATGGGTGCGGAATATATAGAATCATTGAAAGAAAGATTTATATATTGCAGGGAATTACTCGCTGATGACGGAAGTATATTTATTAGAATTGATTATCATTTTGGACATTATGTAAAATTAATACTTGATGAAGTTTTTGGAAAAGAAAAATTTTTAAATGAATTAATAATAAATCGAAGGAAGAAAAGTGCACAAGAAACGAATAAATTTAATATCTCAACCGATGTAATATTTTTTTATACAAAATCCATAGATATAGTTATTAATAAACCTTTAAGGAAAAGAATATGTAGTTTTTGTGGTCAAGAAAAGGATCCAGAATGGCATGTTATGATTTCTTCTGGTCTAAGGAATCCGCCTGAAAGAAATATTTTTAACAAAATAATGCTTCCACCACAAAAAATGCATTGGACCTACAGTCAAGATAAAATTAACAAAATGATAGAAGAAGGGAGAATAAGAATTAATAATAATGTCATATATACAAATCTTTATGGAGATAAGATTAGAGGTATTCCGGAATATCTTCAAAGCGAGGAAACTCCGATAGACTCAAATTGGATGGATTTAAAGGGATATACTTCTTTAACAGGATATCCAACAGAAAATTCAGAAGAATTACTGGAAAGAATTATTTTAAGTGTTTCAAAAGAAAATGGTTTAGTAATGGATATATTTGGAGGTTCTGGAACAACAGCTGCGGTTGCAGAAAAACTTGAAAGGAGATGGGTGGTATGCGATTTCGGAAAACATTCGATTTACACTATGCAGAAGAGAATTATGAATATTGCAGAATCAAAAGAACTTGGAACTGATAAAAAGAAAAAATATAGGAAACCTCCTAAACCATTTTGTGTGGTTTCAACAGGTGCTTATGACTTTTCAAAAATAATGGATTTAAGAAAGAATAAAGAATCATATATATCATTTGTACTTGGCTTATTTAATATTCCCAAAGAAAACAAACAATTTTCGAAGAAATATAAGATTAATAATATTTTCGGAGAAAAAGATAATAATCCGGTTGAAGTTTATCCAATTTGGGAGGACGAATATTTAATAAATATCAAAATTGATGAAGACTACCTTCGTGATATAATTAAAGCATCAGGAAGTAAAATTAAAGGAGATTATTATATAATTACTCCTGAATCCTGTACTAATACAAATGATATAACTATTAAAAATGATAATAATGAAAAAGTGAATTTTAAATTTCTCAAATTTCCTTATAAAGTGCTTGAAGATTTTTCTCGTCAATTTCAAATTGAAGAACAAGCGAGTTCACAATCAGATATAAACAAACTGATTTCATCAACTGCTTTTTATTTTAATCAAGAAGTTAAAATAAAAACCGAACGAACTGAAACGGGAATAAAAATAAAAGAATTTAAGACAAATATTCTTAATAAAAATAAAGAGAAATTTGAAGGTCTCGAAGGTCTTGCTTTGATTCTCGTCGATTTTAATTATGATGGCAAAATATTCGAGATGGATACAGCTATCTATGCAAAAGAAATAAAAGAAAATATAATTAAAATTGAGAATTTAACTGATTCATCATATCTAATTGCAATTGATAAACACGGAAATGAAAGTAAACCGATAAAAATATAAATATGGCTGTAGAAAAATTAAATCTTTCAGAACATACTCTGGATATAAACATTAGAAAATGTAGATATGACAAGTTCGACTTTTCTGAGATTGAGGAGTATGTTAGCGAATTAACAAATGGACGTGATTACCAATACGGTGCCATAAAAAATTTATTAATATACCTATGGGGAGGTGCATATGCCAATTTAAAATCATTAGCTGTTGAAAATTACGGAAAAAAAATATCGATTCAGCACCGTTTCCAAAGTGAAGAAAATTTTTTAAGACATCTTCCACTTCCTGATAGAATATCGGGTGTGGTTCATATGGCTACTGGAACAGGTAAATCTTATGTAATATTTGCAATTGCTTATTTATCAATATTACTTGGAAAAGTTAAAAGAGTTTTGGTATTAGGACCTTCATCTACAGTTATTGAAAGCGGTTTAAGAGGAAAATTCAAGGAATATTTATTCGGGACAACAGGTTTACGTCTAAAAGAAAAATTACCTGAAAAATACAGGAATATCCCAATTAACCTACTTGATGAAAATCACCCAATTGAAGATAATTCTATTGTGATTGAAAATATCAACTCCATTTATAACATGGATAATAATGCCATCGGGGACACACTTTTTTCGCAAACCGACGAAGTACTTGTATTAAGCGATGAAGTACACCATTGTTATTCACATTTAAACTATTCAGGTGACCATTTTGAACTTGAAGAGGGTGGAACAGGTGAAGTAAAAGATGAAAGATTATGGATGAAGTTTATACGAACAGAATTTAAAATAAAATGGCACATCGGTTTTACAGGAACTCCTTATAACCAAGATGAATATTTTACTGATGTGATTTACAATTATTCAATAAAAGATGCACTTGACGATAAAATTATTAAAAAGATAAACCCAATCATTCATACTGAATCAGAGACAGGTGACGAACCCGATTTAACACCATATCAAAAGTTTGAGCAAATAATAAAAACACATTATATAAATAAGGAAAAATATTCTTATCCAGATACATTAGGCAAAACAAGGTTAAAACCAATAACAATTTTTATAAACCCTAAACAAACAATAGCAGAAAGAAATACTCAAGAATTTATAAACGTATTATCAGAATACTTGAGAAATAATTTTGAGGATTTTAGAGAATTTCCTACTTCAATGTTGTATCAAATTGCAAATGAGAAAGTAATATGCGTTATAAGCAAACCAACGGATGATGATTATCAGGAAAAATTGGAGGCAATTGAAGAATTAAACCCGGAAAAGATGGGCGGAAAAGTTGAGTTTATTTTTGCGGTTAATAAACTTTCCGAAGGATGGGACGTTGATAATGTATATCAAATAGTTCCAATGGAAGACAGAGTTTTTAACTCAAAGTTATTAATATCACAGGTTCTTGGCAGAGGACTTAGATTACCAAGAAATGTGCCATATACGCAGGTGATGAATAGATACCCTGAAGTAACGATTACCAATCATGAGAAATTTGCTGAGCATATAAAAGATTTACTAGATGCTGTTACAGAGTGCGAAACAAGATTCTATTCAAAAACCTTTAAACTTAATGAAGTGTACGAACGTAATAAGTACAATTTTAATTTACTAAATTTGGATTACATTCCATCACAAAAAATAGAAGATTCCAAACCCCTACAACAGGATTTATCTAACAGAACTTTAATACTAACAAAACCTACTGAAACATTGAAATTAAAAGTTGAATATCTTCTTGACATTAAAAAGTTTTCTTTATCTCATAATTTTTATTCTGTAGACCAGATAGTAGAAGATATAGCAACGAGATTTGAAGTCAGGCAATTTGAAAATACAAATTTTGATTTTGGTAATGGAATAATTTTAACTTCATTGCCTACAAGAGAAGATATTGATAAAGTAATCAGATTAGCTATGGAAGTTGCAGGATTTACTGACAACAAACTTTCAGAAGAAAATAAAAAACAAATTGATATATTCTTTAATCAGTTTTTACCAAGAGGAAATAAAAAAGTTGTTAGAATTAATATTGAAGGTAATCCATTTGGAATTAAAACCGAAGTGATGAAGGCTTCAAGTATTAGAGCGAGTGAATTAGATAAATTCGCATCTATTTTTATTTCAGAGGATTATCAAGAAGAATTGAAGGGAGAAAACATTTTTGTAATAGACGAACTTACTCGATTAGCAAAAGCTAGAAATGCAGAACAAATAGGAATTCAGTTCATTGATGTAGAAGATTCAAAATATTATAGACAATGTATTCAATTCAAACCTGTGTTTGCCGTTAATACATCAATGTTTAAAACCCCGCAAAATTTAGTCATTGTTAATCATAAACCTGAAAGAGATTTTTTATTAAGATTAATCGATAATTCAAAATATATAGATGCCTGGATTAAATCCAGAGATATGGATTTTTACAGTTTAGATTATGAATTCTTTAAAGGGGGCAAAGATAGAACACGAAGAAGTTTTAACCCGGACTTCTTTATTAAAATTGATATAAATAATTACATTATTAAACTTACAAATGAAAATCCAGATATTAATATTTCTAATTTATTAGAACTTCAAGATAAAGGAAAAACAAAAATAATCAAATCGGTCGAAATAAAATCGGATGATGATAAAACTGAAGTTACGAATGCAAAAGAAAGATGGGGAACCGCACACTTTGAAAGTTTAAATAAAGTTATTGATTCATTTAATCCGATTGACATTGATGAGGAATTCAGAATTGATTTAAAAACACTTTATACCTTTGATTTACTGACACCTGAACAGTATGGTAAATGGTTCGCAGACTTGAGAAATGGAAGAATAAATTGATATCAAAAAAAATTATTTGAATATATTTTATTATTATATAAAACAGTTAAGCAATTTAGGTTTTGATAACAGCCCCGAAGAAATTTATAATTTTTTCATCGGAGGTTATCAGGTACTCGACAAATATTTAAAAGACAGAAAAGGCAGAACCATTACCCTCGACGAAATCGAAAACGTAGGAAATATTGTAAAGTTAATCTCATTTACAATAGTTCAAATGAACAAAATAAACACCTTAACAAAAGAATGGATATGATTACTATTAATAAAAATAATTAAATTAAAAATAATTTTTATGGAACTGCCAGGACATTTAAAAAATCAACTTATCGACGGAAAATTAGTTTTATTTCTAGGATCAGGTGCGTCAAAGGAATCTAAAGATTCTAATGGTAAAAAACCACCAACAGGTTCAGAATTAAGAGGTTTAATATCGAATAGATTTTTAAAAGGGAAATTTCTAACTAAAAATTTGATGGAAATATCTGATTTAGCTATAAGTGAATCAGATCTATTTACATTTCAGGGATTTCTAAAAGAAATATTTGATAGATTTAAACCTACCGAAATATTCAAAGGTATTACTACTTTTAAATGGGTTGGAATAGCAACTACTAATTATGATAGACTTATTGAAAACGCATATGAAGAAAGTCCTGAGAGATTACAAAACCCAATACCTTTTATTGATGATACTGATAGAGTAGACACATCAATGCATAATGAAATAAATATTAAATTATTAAAACTACATGGTTGTATTTCAAGAATAACTAATGAAAATTGTCCTTTAATAATAAGTTCCGAACAGTTTATAAATTATGAAAATGAACGAAGAAATGTGTTTAGACAATTCTATTCTTGGGCAAGTGATAGTGAGATATTATTTGTTGGATATTCTTTGAATGATCCAAATTTTAGAAGTATTTTAAAACAAATTGATTTCGAAAATAAATCTAGACCAAAATATTTTGCTGTAATACCATCATTTGAAGATGAAGAACAAAGATTTTGGGAGCAAAAAAGAGTAACATTAATTAAAGGAACTTTTAAAGATTTATTTGAATCAGCAAAAGAAATCTTGCCAGACAATCAAAGAGAATTGTTAAAAATTGAAAAGAAAGAATTTCAACATCCTATAGGTGAAAAATTCATAAAGAATGATTCCTCGATTAGTCCTAGTTGTCTTGAGTTTTTGAAGTACGATGTTGATTATGTTAAATCAGTTATTTCTACAAAAACTATCCGGGCTAAAGATTTTTATAGAGGATATAATGAAGAGTGGTCAGCTATCGAGCAAAATTTGGATGTTAGGAGAGACTTATCTGATGAAATATTATTAAGCCATTTTTTGATTGAAGAAGAAGAGTATAATAATAAACCTGAATTTATTATTGTACAAGCTCACGCTGGTGCTGGAAAATCTATTCTTTTAAGAAGAATTGCGTGGGATGCAGCAAAGGATTATGCCAAATTGTGTCTTTATATCAAAACTGGTGGTTCTATAAAAACAGATTTTATAAAAGAATTAATAATTTTATCCGGTGAACGTTTATTTTTATTTGTAGATAATATTTCAAGAAGAATTAAAGAAATAAGGCATTTATTTAAAAATATTGGTTCCGAAGGTTCGAAATTAACTGTCATTGGCTGTGAAAGAATTAATGAATTGAATATATCTTGTGAAGAATTGTTTCCATTTATAACTTCTAAAATTGATTTAAAATATCTAAATCTTAAGGAAATTGATAATTTAATTGAATTATTAAGAAAACATAATGCTCTTGGTACTAATTTAACTGGAAAAACAAATGACGAATGTAGAAAAGAGTTTGCAGAACGAATGGGAAGACAGTTATTAGTAGCATTGCATGAAGCAACTTTAGGTAAAAAATATGAAGATATTATTGTTGATGAATACAATAATATTACTCCTAATAAAGCGAAATCTATGTATTTAACCATTTGTATTTTAAATAGATTTGATGTTCCTGTAAGAGCAGGAATAATATCAAGATTACATGGAATAAAATTTGAGGAATTTGAAAAAGAATTTTTTAAACCTCTTGAACAAGTAATATTCACAAATGATAATAAATATATTCAAGAATATGAATATAAAGCTAGGCATCCATATATAGCACAAATTGTATTTGATAATGTACTTAGAGATCAAAATGAAAAGTTTGATAATTATTTAAGCTGTCTTCAAGCATTAAATACTTCGTATTCTTCAGATGAAAAAGCTTTTAGACAGATGATAAAAGGTAATGAATTGAAAAATTTATTTTCTGATTCAAATAAAGTTAAGTTTATTTTTAAAGAAGCTCAGAATATACTTGGTGAAGATTCAAGCTTATATCATCAAATGGCTATTTATGAAATGAATAGAGCTGGAGGTAATCTAAAAGAATGTTTGAAATTTTTAACTAAAGCTTCTGACTTATCACCAGATAATGATATTATTAGACATACATTAGCTGAATATAATTTAAAAATGTCAGATAAAGTTGATACTCCACTTGAAAAAGAAAAATATAGAAATGAAGCATTTAATCTTGCTAATAAACTTAAAAATTCATATACAAAAACTTATTATGCTTATCATACACTCGTTAAAATTGGATTAAAAAAATTAGAAGATTTTAAAATTAAAAATTTTGATATCAGTAATAAAGAAATTGAGGACACAATAAAAGATATACAAAAGAATTTAATGGATGGATTACAACAATATCCACAAAATTCATATTTATTATCTGCAGAAGCAGATTTGGCAAAATATATTTACGATTCAGATAAAGTAATAAAATGTTTAGAAAACGCGTTTCATGCTAATCCGACAAATACTTATGTTGCAAGTAGATTGGCGAAAAAATATGTTAAGGATGGAAATTTGATTGAAGCTAAAAAGGTAATGGAAAAAGCGATAGAGTCAAATAGAAATGAAAATAAACATCATTATTTCTATTCAAAAATATTAATTGAACTGCAAGAAAGTGATAATGAATTAATTTTATATCATTTAAAAAGAGCTTTTACTCCTGGTGATAATAATTATGATGCACAGATTCTATATGCGAGGCAATTATATATTATGGGTAAAGATTATCACGAAATGAAATCTTTATTTAATAATCTAGAAAAAGCAAGATTAGCATATGAAGATAAAATAAAGAAACTTTATCTTTTAAAAGATGAATTTATTGGACAAGTAAACAGAATTGGTTCTAATTATTGTATAATACAAAGAGATGGTATTGGAGATACAATTTTGGCAAAGGCAGAAGATTTTGAGGATAATGTTTTTAATCAAATTACATTTAATTCCAGAGTACATTTCAAAATAGCGTTTAATTTTAAAGGTCCTATTGCTTTTGAGATAAAAATTATAAATTACTAAAACGCAAAAACCACCACTTAAAAGTAATGAGTTCATTGCGGCATTGTTTATTAGTCTTGCGGACATGTTATAAATATTATTTTTCTAAAGTCTCTTGTATTTTATACCGGCCAAGAAACTTATCCACCGGCAGATTGAATTGTATATATCCTTATAAAAGTGTTAGACAGTTTAAAAAATAAAAAATCCGCTAACTTAGGCTCTCATTAACTACCCTTGAAGGAATAGGTCCGCAAAAGCCGACTAAGAGCCTAAATCAATGGACTTTTCTCGTTTAGTTTTCTATAAATATATTTTAGGTATTATCATTTTATCATACCAATTATTTTTGTCAAGCCCGTTTATTATTGCTTTATTAAGTTATCAACATTATCTCTACTTAAAACCATAGATACTAATCTTTTTAAATAATTGATATTTTTAATAAATATTGTTTGTAAAAATTATCTGGCTTTGCTATACTAAGAGTATAGTTCTTTACTATTTTTCTTTCCCTGAATTTACCGGACTTTACCTGAATTTTTTGCTTATCTTTTCTTTGTATTTCAAATCGCTCATTCCAACCTTCTAAATATCAAACTTATTTAGTCACACACCACTAATTCAGATTTCTTAACCCGAAAAAGGCGAAGATATTCCTAAATTTACTTTCACAGAGAAAAGGGTTTAATGTACTTTTACAATCTTATATTTAATTTTGAGTAACCCTAAAAATTAAAAAAGAAAGGAGTTACACAATGGGTAAATGGTCAAAAGAATTCAGGCGACAAGCCGGTGGTTTTGGTAGAGAATTTAAAAGGCAAGCAGGAATATTTGCTTTTGGAAAATCTCATAGACCAAACAGAACAAAACATCATCCTAAGTGTTTAAGTACTCATCGTAGATATTGCGGTGGTAAAAAGAGATGATTAAAAAAGCCCACCTAAAAAGGCAGGCTTCAAGGTTAGCGGAGCAGTCCGTGTTTATCACGGCTCTCCGTTACTTTTTTGGCCAAGTGCTTAGTTGTTGCCTTAACTTTCAAATCTGTCATAAAAACCTCTTCATCAATCAAATGAATAGACCCCAACTTAAAGTGTCCAGCGATTTCGCCTTTTACTATAAGTTTATAGACAGTCTTCTCACTGATTCTGACGATAGCGGCTACTTCTTTGACAGACAGGTAGCGGGTAGGTTTCATTACAATTCCTTACCCAACGCCCTTTTAATTTTTCAAAAGCCAAACACACCACCATCACACATATCAGACCAAATTTTTACCACAATCAAAAATAGTTCATTAAAATTAAAACTGAAAGGAGAATAAAATGCTACATTTAGAAATCAAAGAATATTACTACAAAGAAGAAGAAGAGAATATCGTCTTTCACCCTGTAATAGTGAAGATCCCGACTTTTGCTAAAGACATAGATGTTTTAGAATTCAGGCTCAGGAACACATTAAGCATTAACCGCCAATTATATGAAGCCTTAACAGACTGTATTACTGAAAAGATTAATAAAAAGCTTAAAAAAAGAGGTAAAAAATGAGCCAATATTCCCGTAAACTTAAATCAGGCATTAAATACTGGTACAAATTTTCTTATTCAGGAAAAACCTATATCTCTAAATGCATCTATATTTCCAAAGCCGAAGCAAAAAGAGCCGAAAACAGGAAATTTGATGAAGTCTCTAAAAAAGCCCGTGATTTAGATTCCGGAAATGCCTCTATCACTTTACTAGAGGCTATAAACGCCCGACTGGACTACGTTAAGACAAAAAAGTGTAAAGCATATTATAAAGACAATAAACGCTACTATAAGGTAATTTTAGAGGTTTTAGGAGATATTCCGATAGATACCATAAAACGAGCCGACATTGAAAATTTACTATTGCAGACTTCCCAGAGACTTCAAAAACATAATAAAGATAACTATGTTGTTAATGCAATGCTTGCTATTTATAAAGCTCTTTTTAATCACGTTATAGAGCAATATGATCTTTCTATAAAAAATCCTTGTCATGGAATTAAACATTTTTCGGTAGTAAAAAGATTGAAATATATACCAAAGGATAAAGACATAGAAGCAGTTAAAAAAATATGTGATAATAATCAGAAATTTTTAATTGATTTCATAGTCGAAACCGGTGCCAGAATAAACGAAGCCCTGAAAGTAAAAGGTTCTGATATCTTTGATGAATATGTTGTTCTTTATACAAGAAAAAGTAAGAACTCGAATTTAGTACCGCGAAAAATTCCACTACCTAAATGTCTGAAACGTATTAGATTAAAACCTGATGAATTACTTTTCCCGAATTGGATTGAACAACCGAAGTTCTTGGAAAGAAAGGTTAAAACACTTGGGCAGAAATCCTGGGGATTTCATAACTTAAGACACCGCTATGCTTCCCTACTCTCAAAGCAAGGAAAACCTTTGTATGAAATTATGAGTTTATTAGGTCATTCCAATTTATCAACTACGCAGATTTATTTACAACTCATAGCTTAAAGGGGATTTCCAAATCCCCTTTTTTATTTCTATACATCGTATTACTGAAGTGTCAAAAAATGACACCTGAATAATACGTTATATGAGCAAAAATAGCAATAATCATATTGATTTTATAGAGTTAAACCTGAAAAATGGCAGAAAGACATCTTCGCTTAAAGAATTAGATGATTTTAAGGGGAAAAAAGTAAATACTACTAAACAACATATTAAATACTCGATTAATAAAAATGTTATAAAAAATTTATCCTCTGTGAAAACAGGGGGTTTTTTTATAGTTAATGAAAATAAATAAATGAGTAAATTAAGTAAGAGTTAAACTGTCGTGAGAGAAACTCCTAACAACACAGAAAATTTTAAAATAAATTAACTTAAATAATATGAGTTATAGTATTGGTTCTTTATGGAGGATTTGGGATTTACAGGTCCAAACAATAATTGATGATGGATATATTGAATTAAAAGATTATTATGAAGAAATTAAAGCATCAAATCCTGATAATTGGGAAAAATTTGTAACTTCAGTCGGAGGAGAAGATAATGCTCTTAAATTCGATTCTAAACTTTATTTTAATGATTCCTCAATTGATATTAACATACGATGTTATAATTATGTAAGAACATTTATTTCTTTTTGTGAAACTTTCAAAACGGATCTTGGGTGTGTTTTATTAACTGACCATAATTATAACCACGAAATTCTTTATGATAAATTCGTTGAGTTTTCAAAGGGAAGTAACTTAAAAATAATACCCGGCGTTGAAATCAATGTTGAGGGTATTCATATTCTAATCGCATTTGAGAAGCCACCATTTAGTAAACAATCTTATTCAGAAGGCACTAAGACATTTTTAGATAGAATAGATATTCATTCACGTAAGGATGATGATGGTATATTAACTGTTTGTAGTAGTAAAGCTGTTATTGATATAATGAAAGAGACAGGAGATACTAATTTTCTATATATATTCCCACATTGTAATTCAGATAATGGGTTATTACAGGAAAGAACCAAGACGGATAGAACACATTTAGCTAATATTTTCAATTATCATTGTAATATTATCCTTCAAAGCATAAACAAAAAAGCAATTGATGAAGTTATAGCATTTATTAAAACTAAGCCTAATCTAACTACTAATCCTATTCCCACAATTGCCTCAGATTGTCGCTGTTTGAAAGATATTGCAAAACCTGATGAAGAAGGAAATTTGATGTGGATTAAATCGGATCCAACTTATAATGGATTAAAGCAGATTTTGATAGAACCAAATGAAAGAACATTCATTGGTGATATCCCACCTAAAAAAGAATTTGTCGAATATAATAAAGAACTTTTCGTAGATAAGATTACAATAGAAACAAGCAAAGATGATAACGAATGGTTTGACAAACCAAACGAGATTAATTTAAATCCCGGTTTAGTTTCTATAATAGGGAAAAAAGGAAGTGGTAAAAGTGCATTAGCGGATATTATTGGGATGACAGGAAATGCTGATATGAGAAAATTTTCATTTTTAGACCCTCTTAAATTTCTTAGTCATAGCAGCTGTAAAAAATATAAAGCTTCTATTAAACTGCACGACAATTTTGAAAACACAAAACAATTTGCTAAGCCGGATTATGTAAACGAACTTACTTCTAAAGTTGTCTATCTTTCTCAGTATTTTGTTCAAGAACTTTGTGAAGATTTAAGTACATCAAGATTGCAGGATGAAATAAACAGAGTGATTTTTTCACACATACCAAAAGAGGAGAAACCTGATGCAGAAGACTTAGATGAGCTGATCAATATGAAGAGAAAGTCTATTAATAATCAAATTTCTATAATTAAAGAACAGATTGTTGAGATTAATAAAAAGGTAGAAGAATATGAATTGTATGAATTACCGAATAACTTGGAGAAATTAACTAATAAATTAGATGAAAAGAAAAGACAACTAGTTGAGCTTGTAAAACCAAAAGACGTATCAGAACCTAGTAAAAAACTACCAGAAGAGGTCAAAAAACAAATTGATTTATTAAAAACTAAAATAACTACTTCTGAAAATGAATTTAAAAAATTAAATAGTAGACTCGAAGAAATATTATTAGACAAGAAGAACTTAAATGAAGTTATAGATAAACTGAAATATATTAGGATAGTATTCGATAATTTGAAAAAAGAGATTGAAGATAACGAAGCCATAGTTAAATATACAATTGATGTTAATATGTTACTGAAATTAGAAATAGATGATAAAGTCATTAAAGACAAAATAATAGAAATTGAAAAAGAAAGTGAAACTTTAAAATTAAAAAGGGGTGAATCTGAAAAAGAAATAAATGCGAGTAATAAGGAACTAAAAGAAATCAATAAAAAGCTGGATGAAGAACAAAAAGAATATCAAAAATATAAGGAAAGTATTGAAAAGTGGGAGCGGAAAAAGCGAGAAATTATTGGTGACAAAGTTACTTTGGATACTATTTCATATTTTGATGATAAAATTAATTTTATAAAAACCATTATCCCTAGTAAATTAAACAATTTAAGGAAAGATAGATTAACCAAATCAAAAAAAATAGCAGAATTGTTATTAACTTCTAAAGATATCTATCCTTCAGTTTATAAATTTTCAAAAGAGTATGCAATAAATCAAGCTAAACATTTCGGCATAAATGAGAATAATTTTATTACTTTCGATGCAAAATTAAAGTTTGTAGATAACGTTATAGATTTATTTTTAGAATTAATAAATCAACAAAGAAAAGGAACATTTCAAGGTAAAGATGATGGCAAAAAAATACTTCAAGAAATATTAATGAATATAAAATTGCACTCAATAGATGAAATCATAAGTTTACCTGACAAAATAATAGAAGCGTTAAAAGTAAATCATACAACTAAAGAAAAGTTAGATTTTGACTCTCAATTGTTAAAAACTCGTAAGGAACTATATGATTTCATCTTTTCCTTAGATTACATAGAAATAAAATTTGAAATAAAATATGCTGATGGGCAAATAACAAATCTTTCACCCGGTGAGAAAGGAACATTGTTATTAATATTTTATTTACTTATAGATATAGATAAGAGACCGATTATTATCGATCAACCAGAAGAAAATCTAGACAACGAAACAGTATTTCTAAGATTAGTCCCATTTATTAAACAAGTTAAATCAGAAAGACAGATAATTATTGTAACACATAATCCTAATTTAGCAGTTGTTTGTGACTCAGAACAGGTTATCTACGCACATATTGATAAATCAAAAAACAATCTTATCACTTACATTTCGGGAAGTTTAGAAAATCCAATTATTAAAGAAAAAGTTTTAAATGTACTTGAAGGAACAAAGCCAGCTTTCGTAAATCGTAAAGTTAAATATGATATATAATCATCACTACATGTGCACATTAGTCTTCTTAAAGGAACTAATTAAATAAAATTAAAAATAATTTTATGAAATTAACTAGACAAGAACAATTAATCGAATTAGTAATTTTTTCGATAGGTATAATATTTGCAATTTTAACACACTATTATACTAAAATTCCACCTGAATTTGCTTATAAAAATGGTTTTATATTGTTGTAATTTTTATATTTGGGGAAACTTTCGCACATATTGGATATATTTACTATAAAACCAAGATTATGGATGAAAAATTATTATTCTCACGACAGCGAATTTCGTAGCCAAATCGTAGCCAAATCGTAGCCAGAATTTTTTGAAAAAAGAAAGGGAGCTTATAACTCCCTTATTTATATATGAGCTAGCGGGGGGATTTGAACCCCCGACCTGCTGATTACGAATCAGCTGCTCTACCAACTGAGCTACGCTAGCGTTTCAATTAAAAATTATAAATTAAGAATTAAAAATAAATTTATAATTGAAAATAAATTGCGTTTAAATTCCTTTTTTACTCGATATAATAATGCTGCTTAATATCTTCGATATTTCATCACAATCGTTATAAATTGAATTAAAAAGAATCTTTTCCAAATATTCACATTCACTAAGTAATTTCAGCCAATATTTCGTTTCCCTGGTTTTCTTTATATGCAATTGTTAAAACATTGACAAAATCTTTCTTTGTTCTTCCTCCGATTGCTTCTTCTACATTCGCACCAATTGACGTTCCACATCTCAAAACTTGTTTAGAAAGTACATATTCTTTCTTCTCGTCTTTTAAATACTTATGTAATTTAACTATTCTAATCTGCAAATTTAAAAGTTTTATCAAGAATTATGTTATTTTCTTTCATAAAATCTTACTAAATTTAATAACAAATATTCTTAATTTTTAATTCTCAATTTTTAATTGAATTATGTTCCTTCCGAATAGTCATCCGAATACTTAATTTGTTCTTTGGTCAGTTTATCAATATTTATACCCATTGTGGTTAATTTTACACCGGCAATTTCCTGATCCATTTCGTCAGGAAGCTTATGAACTCCTAAAGAATATTTCTTCCCGCTTTTGTACATATTTACCAATGCTAACTGTGCATTAAACTGATTTGCGAAACTCATATCCATTACTTCTGAAGGATGTCCTTCTGCGGCTGATAGATTCACAAGTCTGCCTTTTGCAAGTATAAATATTTTCTTCCCGTTCTTTAATGTGTATTCTTCACAGTTAGGTCTGATTGTTCTCTTTGATTTAGTAATTTTTTCCAATTCAAGCAAATTGATTTCACAATCATAGTGTCCGGTATTACAAATGATAGCACCTTCTTTCATCGATAAGAAATGCCTACCGACTATTACATCCTTTACACCCGTTGCTGTGACAAAAATATCGCCAACTTTAGCGGCTTCATCCATCGTCATTACTTTATGTCCTTCAAGCGTTCCTTTCAAGGCGGCAGTAGGTTTTACTTCTGTGATTATAGTATCAGCACCCAAACCTTTTGCCCTGTTTGCCACTCCGCTGCCGCAATGTCCAAATCCTGCAATAACAAAATTCTTACCGGCGATAAGAACTGAGGTAGCTCTTAAAATACCATCAAGAGTGGATTGACCGGTTCCGTATACATTATCAAAATCCCATTTTGTTATCATATCATTTACTGCAAATACCGGATATTTTAATGCTCCTTTTTCTGCCATTTTTCTTAAACGGTGAACACCTGTTGTTGTTTCTTCTGTTCCTCCGATTATTGTAGGAATTAAGTTAGTATATTTTTTGTGGACCGTGAATATTAAATCTGCACCGTCATCTAAAGTTAGTTGTGGTTTGAAATCAAGCGTTCTATCTATACACCAGTAAAAATCTTTTGTATTCATTCCGTGCCATGCATAGATTGAAACACCTTCTTTAGCGAGTGCCGCAGCAACATCATCCTGGGTAGATAATGGATTGCATCCGCTCCAGGAAACATCTGCCCCTGCATCAATGAAAGTTCTTATTAAAACTGCTGTTTCTTTCGTTACGTGAAGGCAGCCTGCGAGTTTAAATCCTTTAAAGGGTTTAGTTTTTTTAAATTTTGCTCTCAAAGCTGCAAGAACTGGCATTCTCGATTCTGCCCATTGGATTTTCATCTTTCCCTGCTCAGCTAATTTTAGATCTTTTACTTTAAATTTTGCCATTAAATTTTTATCTCCGTTTATTTTTGAATTTGAGCAATATACATTAATTAGTTTTATTATTAAATCCAGAATTGATTGAAATCCCAAGTTCATCAAGCTGCTTTTTGGTAACAGTGCTTGGTGTATCATCCATTAATGATGAGGCGCTTATTGTTTTAGGAAATGCAATTACATCTCTTATTGATTTTAATCCGCAGAGTACTGCTATGATCCTATCAAAACCAAATGCAATACCTCCGTGTGGAGGAGCACCGTATTTGAAAGCTTTCAGAATAAATCCAAATTTTTCGGATGACTCAGCTTCCGTTAATCCAATAACATTAAATACTTTTTGCTGAATATCAGCTTTATGTATTCGGATACTTCCGCTCCCAATTTCATTTCCATTCAGAACAAGGTCATAACAATTAGCTCTTATGCTTTCAATCTCTTCCTTATTTTTACTGTCAAGCAATGGAATATATTCGTCCTTAGGCATTGTGAAAACATGATGTTCTCCATAGAATCTTCCATCTTCTTCTTCATACCTGAAGAGTGGAAAATCTGTAATCCATAAAAACTCATATTTTGTTTCATCAATCAAATTGAAATCATTTGCTATTTTCGAGCGCAGTTGACCAAGTGTAGTAAGCACTTTAATTTTTGTTCCGGAAAGAATGAATATAGTATCCCCTTCGCTTGCTCCGAATTTATTTTTAATTTTATTAAGTGTTTCAGAATCAATGAATCTTGTCAAAGGAGAAGTATATGTTCCGTCAGCATTTATCTTAACATATCCCAGCCCTCCGAAACCTAAAGTTTTCACATAATCGTTTAACATATCAATCACTTTCCTTGTAACTTCAACTTCTTGATTCTTTACATTTTTGACAGATGAAAGTTTTATACCTGCAACTATTCCGCCTTTTTCTAATGCTTCTCTAAATATTTTAAAATCTGTGTTTTTTAACTCATTAGAAATTTCTGAAATCTTTAAATCTCCTATTATTCTCAAATCAGGTTTATCAATACCATATATTGAAATTGCTTCATCATAAGTCATTCTTTTAAAAGGTATTTCAATATCTACTTTCAAAATATCTTTCCAGATATTCTTATAAAGACCTTCTGAAATTTCAAAAACATCTCCCTGATCAACAAAACTCATCTCTACATCTATTTGTGTAAATTCAGGTTGCCTGTCAGCACGAAGATCTTCATCCCTAAAACATTTACAAATCTGAACATATTTATCCAGACCTGCTACCATCAAAACCTGTTTATAAGTCTGGGGTGACTGAGGAAGCGCATAGAATTGACCTTTATGTACTCGTGAAGGAACCAAATAGTCCCGTGCACCTTCCGGAGTTGATTTCATTAATATAGGAGTTTCCACTTCAAGAAATCCTAAGTTTTCATAATATTTATGGACAATCTGATAAACTTTATTTCTGATAATCATATTTTCCATCTGCGACTTTCTTCTTAAATCAAGATATCGGTAAGTGAGCCGCAGTTCTTCGGATGCTTTAACATCTTCTTCTACAACAAAAGGAGGAATATCGGATTCGTTTAAAATTTCAAGATTTACTGCTTCAATTTCAATTTCACCTGTAGGAATATTTTTATTAATACTTTCCCTTTTTATTACCTTACCGGAAACGGAAATAACAAATTCATTCCCAAGTTTTTCAGCAGAGTTGTATATATCAGGAGAATCAGAATTAAATTTAATTTGAGTTATACCATACCGGTCCCGTATATCTACAAATATTAAACCTCCCAGGTCTCTTTTCTTTGCGACCCATCCATTTAAAGTTATATTATGGTTCAGAAAATTTAAATTCAGTTCACCGCAGTTATGCGTTCTTTTCGAAAATTTCATTATTCCTAAGTTAATTAAATATTCAGAATCTTTAATGAGTGAGCTGTTTAAGCTCTATACTAGTAAGTTTATAGATATTATCTAAACGATCTATTAATTTATTTAATTCGGATTTTTCTATTCCATTTATTGATTCGAGTTTCATGCACATCTCTGCCAGCCGGTTTGCACCAATATTAGAACTTGCGCGCCTTAGATTATAAGCTGCTTTTTTAAGTTTTTCAATATTATTTTTTTCAATCGAATTCCAGATATCCTGCATAAGCATAGGGGCTATTTCAAAATACATTTTAATAATTTCCATTAGGTCTTTCGACTGATTGGAGTTTGTATTATCTAATCTATTTATTATTTCCGAGTCAAGCATTAATAATGTCTGACCTTTTTGTTGTTCATTTAACTGACTTTTACTGTTGAAATTAGCCCATTTACGGATTTTCTCCGTTAGTTTATCAATTAATATTGGTTTCCCGATATAATCATCCATACCAGCCTCAAGGCACATTTCTCTATCGCCATGCATAACGTTTGCAGTCATGGCAATAATAACCGGTCTATCATTAGGTTTCCAGTTCTTCAAAATATTTCTTGTCGTTTCCAGGCCGTCCATTTCAGGCATTTGAACATCCATAAATATCAGATCATATCTCTGTCTTTTTATGGCTTCAATAACTTCGAGACCATTTGAAACAACATCTGCAATATAACCCATTTGCGAAAGTATTTTCGTTATTAGCTTCTGGTTAATAATATTATCTTCTGCTACAATAATTTTCAGTGGAATTTCATCTGCTAAACGCGATTTTTGAGGTTGAGGTTTCCGAACAGATTCAATTCTTTCTCCATGAGAGAAAATTGAAAGTATGATGTTGTATAGTTGTGATTGTTTTATCGGTTTAGACACGAAGAACGAAAATATATTTCCTAAATCTTTTTCATTCATTTCCTGTCTGCCAATTGAAGTTAACATAATGATCGGTAATTCTTCTTTTGTTCGATAAGCTCTTATTCGTTTAGATAACTCGAGACCGTCCATTTCAGGCATTTGCATATCGAATATTGCGAGGTCAAAAGGATCGAGAGCTTTAATCCAGTTTAATGCATTCTTTCCGTTTGAAGCTGACCTTGTCATCATACCCCAATTGCGGCATTGAAGTGTAAGTATTTGTCTGTTAGTTTCATTATCATCAACTATCAATACCCTTTTATTCTTGAAAAGAGGAACAGAAACACCATGCAATTTTGCAGTTATATTCTTAGCAATTTTAGTTTTAATTGTAAAATGGAACGTAGTTCCGATTCCCTGTTTTGATTCAAACCAGATTTTTCCACCCATTAGTTTGACCAATCTTTCACAAATCACCAGCCCTAACCCGGTACCACCAAATTTTCTAGTAGTTGAGGAGTCAACTTGTGAAAACGCTTTAAAGATTTTTCCGTGTTTATTTTCCGGAATACCAATACCAGTATCTTTTACCGAAAATTGTAACTCCAATAAATCTCCTTGCTGGCTTAATCTCTTCCCTGTAACAAATACCTCACCTGCATCAGTAAATTTTATTGAATTACTGATTAAGTTAATAAATATTTGCATTAACCTGGTAATATCTCCGATTATATATTCCGGAACATCTTTATCGATTAAATGCAGTAAATCAAGTTTTTTCTTGACAGCCTTTGATGCTAATAAATCAAATGCATCTTCAATACACTCTTTAAGGTCAAATGGTTGCTCCTCAAGATCCATTTTCCCTGATTCTATTTTTGAAAAATCAAGTATATCATTAATAAGCGTTAATAAAGTATCTCCGCTAATTCTGATCGTTTCGACATACTCCCGCTGATCCGGAGTTAATTCAGATTCCAATAATAAGCCTGTCATCCCGATAACAGCATTCATTGGTGTTCTAATCTCATGACTCATCATAGCAAGAAATTCCGATTTTATTTTTGTTTCCTGTTCTGCGGTATCTTTTGCTTGAATCAACTCAGATTCTTTTTTTTCCCATTGATCTAATTTTGATTCGTATTTTTCATAAGTATCTAAAATAGAATTTAGAAAAACAGGAAAATTATCAGCCACATTAGACAATTCTTCGGGAATTTTTATAACACTATCCAGCTGTTTAAACCAGTTTAGTAAATTCTGAAGTTCCGCTTGGTTTTCGAATCCAAATACTTCCTTTATTTGTTTGTCCAGAATTGATTTATTCATCTTTTTTAAAAACCTAATTATTTTTAATTTGTAAGTTTTTTTAATTCATCCGAAGTAATAATAAAACATTCATCCAGTTCTTTTAATAGAATTTCAAGACCGGTCATTTCATTATTTCTTCCTTTGAGTTCCAGGGTCTTACATATTTCGGAGAATTTCTTAGCTCCAATATTTAAACTTGCCCCTTTCAATGCATGAGATGCTTGTGATAATTTTGAAGGAATACCTCCATTGGCAGCCGTTCGGATATCATTCAACAGCCCCGGTGCCTGATTTAGATATAAGTCTATCACTTCTTTCAAAAAAGAAGTATCGTCATCACCCCCGAGATCTTTAAGGTTTTGGATCATATTCATATCCAAAATATCTTCATTAGATAAATCCATTATTTTGTCAGTTTTGTTAAGAGAATTTATTTTTATATATTTATTAATTTCAAATTCAGGATTAGAATTATTTAAATCTTCATCGCTCAAATTAACTTTACGAGAAGAATATGTTTGATTATTAATTAATTTATCAAGTTGAATCCCGGCATAAGAAGACATATTTTCAATAATTACGAGAGCACTATCGAAATATTTATCTTCCGCTTTGAAAAAAATAAAATATCCAAATATTTTATTTAAGATTTTAAGAGGCGAAGAAACACAAAATAAATTATTGTCAGATTCAAACAAAATTTCTCGGTTTATTAATGTCCCGTTTCTTACTTTTAATAATTCAGATTTATTTTCACCGGTCAGAATGTTATATCTTTTAAATGTATCAAGATTAAAAGAATCTCCTGCAAAGAAATATGGATTTCTTGACGAATATAAAATTTTTATCATATTATTATCGAAACTGCAAAACAATCCAAATTCTGAGTTTGTAAGAAGATTACCTAACCGGATAAAGTACTTGAAAAACTCACTGTAGCCGGCAAATTTCTTCGAAAAGAGTTTCGAAAAAGCAACACTGGATACTTCATTATTTCTAAAAAAGTTTTTCAATTGTTATATATTATAATATAATTTATTCAGCTAAAATAATAGATTACTAACAAAATCAAAGTGTTCCTCTCAATTCTTGCTCGCGTTCGATAGCTTCAAATAAAGATTTGAAATTACCTTTTCCGAAACTTTTCGCACCTTTTCTTTGAATTATCTCAATGAATAACGTTGGTCTGTCTTCAATAGGTTTAGTAAATATTTGCAATAAATATCCATCTTCATCTCTATCAACTAATATTCCTAATTCTTTTAAAAATTGAATACTCTCATCAATTTTTCCAACTCTATCTTCCAGGCTATCATAGTATTTATCAGGGACATATAAGAACTCAACACCGTTGTTTATTAAATTACCCACTGTTTCAAGAATATTTCCCGTCGAAAGTGCAATATGTTGTATACCTGCCGAATGATAAAAGTCGAGGTATTCATCTATCCGGGATCTCTTTTTACCTTTTGCAGGTTCATTAATCGGAAACTTAATTTTCCCCGAAGTATTCTGCATTACTTTACTCATTAATGATGTATATTCGGTTGATATATCTTTATCATCAAAGGAAATTAATTGAGAAAACCCCATTACTTTTGAATAGAAGTCAACCCAATAATTCATAAATCCTAATTCAACATTTCCAACTACATGATCAATTGCTTTTAGGCCAAGATCTTGAATTTCAGGAACTGCTTTTGTACCCGGAAGTATAAATCCGGGCATGAATAAACCATTATAATCTTTTCTCTGTATGAAACTATGAATAGTATCTCCATAAATTGAAATTGATGATTTTATAATATAACCATTCTCATCAATTATTTCAGTAGGTTTTAATACCTGTATTGCGCCGCGGGAAGTTGTTTCAATAAAAGACTTTTCTGCATCATCGACTTCAAAAGCAATATCTTTCACACCATCTCCATGTTTTTTAATATGTTCGGCAATAAAGCTATCAGGAGTTAATGGTGTTGTAAGGACAAATTTAATTTTTCCCTGTTCAAGTAAATATGAACATCTATCTTTATATCCTGACTCGAGACCTAAATAACCAGTAACTTTAAATCCAAAAGCTTTCTGAAAATAAAATGCCGACTGTTTAGCATTTCCTGAAAAAAATTCAAGATGGTCAATTCTATTTAATTTCAAAAAATCTTCTTTCATTTTTTGTTTCTGCTTGGGAAATAATTCTATGATTAAGTTATTTTGTATTCTCTTGGATCGATACCAAGTTTAGTGATTTTTTGCCGCAAACTCACAGGATGGAAATTTATATCTTTTGCTGTTGCAGCAACATTTCCTTTGTTGATTTTTAAATGTTTTTTTATGAAATTGATTTCGAATTCTTTAATCATAAATTCTTTGTTTTCGGAATAATCATTGGTAGTTATTTTATCTTTTGTTTTCCCAAGCACATTTAAAGGAAGAAGATCAAGAGAAACCACATTTCCTTCACTTAATATCGAAATTCTTTCGACTACGTTTTTAAGCTCTCTAATATTCCCCGGCCATTCATATCTTGATAAAGCAGCGATAACTTTCGGTTCAATTTTTGGTAACGGTTTTTTATTTAGTATAGAATATTCTTTAATAAAATTGTTAAAGTAATATAGAATATCTTCAGGACGGTCTTTAAGACTGGGAAGGTAAAATTCAAAAACATTTAATCTGTAATATAAATCCTCTCTGAATTTATTATCTTCTATCATCTTTTTTAGATCCTGATTAGTTGCGGCTATTATTCTTACATTAGTAGATTGTATTCTTGTATCTCCTACTTTTGAAAAATGTTTTTCCTGAAGAACCCTTAACAATTTGACTTGAAGCAGAGTATCAATTTCACCGATTTCATCAAGGAATATAGTTCCATTATCGGCAATTTCAAAATATCCTTTATGATCTTTTATTGCACTGGTGAATGAACCTTTCACGTGGCCAAAAAGTTCAGATTCCAGAAGTTGTCCCGGAATTGCCGCACAATTCACCACAACAAATTGTTGTTCTGCTCTGTTACTTTGCTTATGAATATATTTAGCTAAAACTTCTTTACCCGTTCCGTTTGCACCGGTAATAAGAATCGTTGAATCAGATTTAGCAACTTTTTTAGCTTCAAAGAGAATATTCTTAACAACATTGCTGTTGGTTCCATAATCTTCATCACCTAATTCCGAAGGATCGAATTTTTCTAGTTTATGTTTTAATAAAAGATTTTCCTTCAATAAAGAAATTCGCTCGAGTCCCCTGTTTACTGCAAGTAAGAGTTCTTCTTTATCTATGGGTTTTGTAAGATAATCATAAGCTCCGATTCTGATAGCATCAACGGCAGATCTTATAGTTGCAAATGCAGTGATAAGTATAACAATCAAATCAGGTTCAATCTTTAATACTTCATGCGTAAGTTCAATACCATTCATATTTGGCATATTAAAATCCGTAAGCATGATATCAAATTTATACTGCATGATTTTTTCCAGAGCACTATGTGGCTCAGAAACGGTTGTAACACTATGACCTGAATCGACAAGTACTTTCTTCAAAATAGCAATAGAGGTCAACTCATCGTCAACAACTAATATATTTGCCATATAATATTATTAAAATATAGTTTATAGACTATAATTTAATCAAATTATTTCGAAAAAACAAAACTTTAAAAACTTATTTAATTACTGTTAATTTTAGCGTTTTTATAATATTGTTTTCAGAAAACATAGTATAGTAATATATACCTGAAGATAATTTTTCGGAATTCATCTTTACATTATAAATTCCCGGGTTGAAATTATCATTAACCAAAGTCATGATTTCCTGACCTAATACATTACAAATTTTTATAGATATTTTTGCTTGCTTTGAAACAGAAAACTCAATATTCGTTACCGGGTTAAACGGATTCGGATAATTTTGCATTAAATTGAAATCGGATGGAATATTTTCAGAGATTTGTTTCACATCTGTCGTTCCGCCCGCATCTGTTAAACGCTTCACGAAATCCTGATAGTATTGATTTGCTATTAATGAATCATAAATAATAACTACGTTTTCATCATTATCGTAAGATGCTGCATTTGAAAAATTATATGAACCTGTTTCAACAGCAGGATTGCTTGAAGGTGTTTCAGCATCTATTAAGATATACTTATCATGGAATAAATAAGATGTGTTATAATTATCAAGAAATACTTTTGCTGTCGGATTCCAGACTGTTCCGCCTAATCCCGCCATTTCAAAGTAAACTGGACCATTCGTTATATTTCCGTTTGTGCTTCTGTCAAATACACCTCTTACCATTACTGTAGGAGGATTATACTTAGCATGCATTTTATTTTCTATTGAAAATTTTGTAAACGAATATATGCAGAAATTAATTGAATGTTGCGTTTCATTTGTTATCAAATTTTCAATTTTTGTTGCAATATCATCTGATGGTGAGAAGTAACAATCTAATCTCTTTCCATTTATATTAAACAAGTGCGGTGTATTATCTAATTTAGCAGTACCAAACTTTGCATTCGCTGGGTTATTCACATCATTGTGTGAACCCCACATTTCTTCAAACTCTCTTGTATACGTATGACTCAATGCTTCATCCTGAATAAATATTACATTCTGGACATCCTGATAAAATTGCTGGTATGTTATATTTGCTGAACCTGTCCATACCCATTTATGCGAATATGCTGATGCTATTGTATCTCTTCCATCAAACACAAAAAACTTATTATGCATCAATGCCGAACCTGTTGGACGCTGTTGTACTCTAATTCCGGCATTTATTAATTCCTGCATCAATGCTTGAATCGTTCTTGAATCATATACTATCCTTATTTTCACACCACGTATAAATGCATTTAGTAACGCTTGTCTTATATTAGTTAAATCATTAAAAGAATAAATCGCTAAGTCAATTGAATACCGAGTAGAATCTATTCTCTGTATCAATCTTGTTTGAAAATCTGCGCTGCCATTCGCTAAATTGTTTGGTAAGGCAACTGATGGTTCGGTTGGATAATTAAAATACGCTTCCATCTTTCCTGTTGAAGCCGAATGTGAAGATGTTGAAAAATATTTCGGTGAAAATGTACTCGTACCCGCTCCATTTGTAGATGAAACCTGTGCATAATAAATTTTTCCCGGTATTAAATTTGTTAATGTTGCCGTATGCATTGTTACCAATGTTGCATTGTACAATGAATCCGTATAAACTATCGGTTGACCGAGCGAATCAGAGACAAAATACTTTATCTTTGTATCCCCTTCTGCTAATGTATTAAAAGTCAACGTTATGCTTGTTGGATTGATTGCTGACTCTAAAGGAACTGTTGAAATTATCGGACCAACTGCCGCTGTAATTATATCATTAAGATCTCTTGGAATTATTTGATATCCACCAAAATAAGGCGAAGATGTCTTATATTGACTTTCAAGAGCTGTTACTGAAAATGGATACGGCGGAATAATTGTGTTAGCAATATTTGTTGATGTATAAATTCTAATATCCACTGAGTCTGTACCAACAAATATTCTATAATTTGTTCCCGAAGATGATGTTGTCCAGCTTGTTGCGATAACTCCGGCAGTAGTTTTTACTGCTGTTATTCCATTTATCTTAATCAACCTACTTTCATACAGTTCACCGGTTTCTCTCGCTTGAGTCGGAGTCACTACAACTGGAGTTGTAGTTTTTCCTGTTGAAATTACATTAAAAGCACTTATAGGTTGAAGTTCTGTCAAACCATTGTAATTTGTTACTAAACCTGTAACCTGAACACTATCACCTCTGACAACACCTGCACCGAATATTGCGTCATATGCGGCTGTACCCGCTGTAGAACTTTGCAGATAAACTAAAGGAGGACCAAGTTCACCTTGCGTTGTTACAACGCCCTGAACGGTTACTGTTTGACCTAATAATAAAGGAACACCATTTGCGTCTTGTTTTCTTAAAGAGTCAAGTGTAATAACCTGACTATAAACACTGCTGACTAAAACCAGCAAAATTACTAATATGATTGATTTCTTGAACATAACATTAATTATTTAAATTTATAAATTTATTTTATACTAAACTAATTATATTAAAACAAAAACTAAATCCATTAATAACTCAAATAAATCTTCTTACTAAGCCAAATAAAACAAAAAATAACTATAAATCGATTCCAAATTTACTACTTTATTCTATTCCCATAAATCTTCATCGCAGAACTAATCACAATGCCATTTGGATCTTCAGCCATTTTCCTGTCAATTTCTTTCTTCAAAGTAGGTAAATCCTCATTAATCCCCTTCTCTAACACAGGCTTATTATATGCATAATTATACGGTGTCATATATTTATACTCATACTTATCAATCAAATCTTTAAACTTCGGCAAATTCTTTACCCAAAGGAAAGATTTATCATCCCAGAATACCAGTTTCCAATCATTAGAATTTTTTGACAAATATGATATTATAGTCTGCTCCATTTCCTCGGGCATTCTGATTAAATCCGGGGCTAAATATATGACATAGTCAAAATTATAGTCTTTAAATTTCTTTTCAAAGCCGGGTTTTTTTCCTATAATTGTATTATACTCAAAAAATATTGAATCATTAAGATTCCTGCTGTCTATAAAATTCTTTGAAGCAGGAAAATTCCATATTAAAAATCCACCTGTTCCGAAGTGATTAAAGGGTCGTTCCCCTATCTCATTAATTTTATTTTCTTTTATAAAACTAAACATTTGAGTTGGAATAAAATCGGAATTTATTCCAAATCCGGTAACCCTGTAATATTTTAAAAATTTTAGATATAAACTATCATCTTTTACCGGAAATATAAGTAAAATCAGAGCTGCCGAAATTATTAGTTTTGGTACAGGGTTGATTGAAAAATATTTTTTTAATTTCCGAGAATTCACCTTTCCCGACAAATAGTCTATCGAAATTATTGTAAAACAAAACATAACAAGAATATAATCCACAGTAAATCTCATCGCTCTTACAGAATATACCGCAAATACGATGTATAACAATCCTAAAAATAAATCCTTCTTTTTAAAAGCATAATATAATACCAGTATGCCTGAAAATAGAAATCCTTTATATAGGTATGAAACAAAACTATCAGTATATTTTTCGCTAAAAGGAGAAACCCATTCATTAACGGTTTCAAGCATTTTCATTTTCGTGTGGTCGTATGCATAAATATAAGTTGCAATTCCATTTGGGTTAATGAGCATTACAAGCAGGCATGCAATAAAAATCATCAATAATCTTACGATTTCCGGTTTATTTAAATTTCTTATTTCAGTATTTTTAGAAGAATTGGATGAAAAATAAGAAATTAATTCAGAAGATACATAAACTCCTAATAAGAGTATCCCGGCAATTATTCCCATATGAGTATTAGCCCAGAAAAGAAATATTAAAGGAAGGAAAAAGAGTATTTTATAATTATCTCTTTTAAAATACCTGTATTGTATTAGGATATATAAAGTTAATGCAAAAAATACGTAGGACATCAGATGCGGGCGTGGGGTTAATCTGTCAATTATAGAGAATAAAAGTGTAATTAATGCTAAAATAACCAGATTATAATTTACTTTAAACTTCCTCAGAATCAACAAAAAGACAGAAAATACGATTATAAGTAATAAAGTTCTTAAAATTGACAAACCAATATAGCCTGCAATATTGTAAACTGAATATGTAAGTATATCCCACCCCCATTCGAAAGGCATCCATTTCTGTCCTTGTGTTATAAATCCGAAAACATCAGTTGCCGGTACACTCCCCGTTTCTATTATGTACCTACCTGTTGCGAGATGCCAGAAAACATCATCATCACCGGTAATTTTAAAGGTAGTAAAGAAAATCAGAAAGATGAAAAAGACAGCAAGAAGTCCGTAGTTAAAAAGAGGTTTCTCATCATAATTAACTACCTCTTGTTTAGCCGATTTCTTCTTTTCCTTTGCCAATATATTTTAGTTTAAATCGGTAGAAAGTTTAAATCTTACAATTCTATTATTCTGAGTATCGGCTATGTATAAAACTTTATTGAAATGTGCAACTCCCATAGGCGAATTGAACTGACCATCACCACTTCCAAAGTATCCGAAAGATTCAACAAGCAATAATCCTGCACTATTAAATTTATATAAATGATTGCGTAAAGCATCTATCACATAAACATTCGAGTTTACATCTTGAGCAATTCCATTCGGAGTTCCGAATTTAGTATTAACTATATCCTGCATGGGCGAAGTAAATTTAGGGTCATAAGCACCACTCGAAGAATTATAATTAAACCAAATAACTTTATTTAATGAAACAGTATCAGGAGTATTCCTAGCAATAATAAAATCAGCCGAACTGTTTTTAGCAACAGTAATACCCGAAGTATTTTCTATAGAATAAAAACTATTTCCTGATATTTGGAAACCTGTAAGCTTTTCTACATGTGTAATAAATTCAATTCCCTTTAATTTAATTATAGCATTTCCCGGATCAATACCTATCGGGTCGCCAGGACCAATTCTTGTTATAATATAAGAATTATCAGGAAAGACAGAAATTCCTTTGAATTTTCTAAATTTACTTGTATTAGGAGTTGGATATAAACTTGATATCAAAGTGAAAACCGGAGCATTACCTATAATACCTCCACCTGCTACCATTTTCAGACGATAAACAAGAGAAATAGTATCTACATTTGTTATAGAATCACAAATTACCAATAAATCAAAATTTCCATCCTGTGCAATTTTTTTTGGAAATACGTTCGTACCAAAATTTTTAGAACTTATTATCCCACCTGACAAATCTAACTGGACAACGGTATTATTCTTTGTATCAGCGACATAAATCAATGGCTCTTTACCGACGAGAATGTCTTCAGGATTATTAAACTGATACCAAGCCGGATATTGCTGTACGTAAACCGTATCGCTGACGTTCACTGTTCCGTTGTTTGTAATCGGAAACTGAGCAAGGTCTAGTTTATCACCGCATCCGGATAAGATATACGTGGAAATAAATATTGTTATTAGAACAATCCAGCGAACAAAATTATTTTTTTTCATTTTCATAATTAAAATTCTTTATTTATGCGGAAATAATATATTCATAGATAACCTGTGAGTAAATCCAAGTTCTTTATATCTGCTGACAGAATAATCTAAACTTGCCTTTGCAAAGGAAATTGGAAATTTTAATCCGGCTCCGGCAGAAAAACTTTCTGCGTCGACATTGAATTTATAACCACCTCTGAAAAAGAGAAAGTCCTTATAAGCATATTCTGCCCCTATGTTTAAATTTTCTTTATTATCATTAGGACTATTTAATTGAATGCTTGTAGTAATTCTATTAGTTTCATTTAACAATGGCTCAAAAGCAAATCCGATTTTAAATACTGTCGGAGGGGGAAAACTCTGAAAGTCGTTTACTGTTCTCCCTTCTAACAAATTAACAGATCCCGAAGGTTTAACTTGACCTCCGAAATTTGAAATCATCACAGCAAACCGGGAAGTACCTAACCCTGTCATATAATATGTTGCAAGATCACCCAATATGGTTCTCGTTTTAAGTTCCCCTAGGGTTTCTTCAACGTATTTTACAGTTGCACCAAATGAAAACTGAGTAGTCATCTGCCTAGCAAAGCTTAATCCAATAGCAATATCGGAAAATCTGAAATATGAGCCGGTACCTTCGGGTTGAAATTCTGTAGTAATTTTCATATCCTCGGTTCTGAGAGAAGTAACACCTATTCCGATGGCATTGCTTCCGAAATGATATACACCTCCAAAATATTCGAGTCTTGTATCGACGAACCATTCCGTATGCGAAAAAATTACTCCGTTTTCTTTAAACTGAACTAAACCCGCGGGATTGTAGCATAATGCCGATATATCATTAGCCACTGCAGTAAATGATTCTCCCATACCCGTACCTCTTGCCCCATTACCAATTTTTAGAAATTGCAACGAAGCTGTCCCTGTCCTTTGCCCTCCTAAATTAGGTATAAGTTGAGCTTGAACATTTTTTTCGCATATGAAAAGTAATGCAATGGTTATAAAAACATAAAAAATCTTATAAAATATCTTATTTAATTTTTTCAATTAATTTACCCTTTAACATTAAAACTTAAGTGAAATGCCAAATTTAATTTGTCTTGGTGCTAAATATCTAGCCGGATTAAACGGATATGGATCCACAGGGGCTTGTAAATCCGGATAAAGAGGATCATTCCAGCCATTTGGAGTCGGATCTCCAAATTCATAAGCCCTGCCTGTTACGGGATCAATTATTGCTGAGTTTTTATTATTAAGGAGATTCCTGACACCAAAATTAATTATACAACTAATACCCCATAAATCTATATATTTATCAATGTCGAAATCAATATAAAACCAATTATCACCGATGTTTCCATATATATTATTATAATCTGATTCATAAAGTGGTCTGCCGTTTTCTAAATATCCTTCAAATAACTGAGGAGTATATCTTTTCCCTGATTGAAAGAAAATTTTTGTTTTAATATTTATATTATCTAATATATTCCTTCCGAATCCAAAAATACCTTTTCCCTTTTCTATACTAAAAAATAAATTAGCACTCCCCTGGAATGGTCTGTCCCATGACAGGAAGTTTTCGCCTATAGATTCCTGGACACCTTGCGAAACAACGAGAAAACCGGCATCAGATGAAGAACTCTTACCGGTCGCAACAGAATAAGTAAAATTAAACGTTCCGTTAAACCATTGTCCGATTCTTTTCTTATATTCGACTTCAATCCCTCTTGTCCTTGCATAATCCTGATTAAAATAACTTACGAATGATTTACCGAGATATCTGCCACTATTTATAATAATACTTTTGGTCGAGACATAATCATAAATATTTTTATAGTAAGCAGTAATAGTCAACACATCATCATTTGTAAATTGATTTCTGATTCCGAGTTCGTAAGAAACTGTTGTTTCAGGATTAAGATCGGGATTACCAAATTTTTGAAATGTTGATTTCGCAGTCTGAGGATTTAACTTTGCGTAAACAAATTGCGGTTTGGGTCGCTTATTAAAATGTCCGTACGAAAAAAACAATGTCTGATTGTTGGTTATTGGATGTGATATTCCAAGTCTTGGAGAAATTCTCCCTTTCCATCGTCTTCCGAAAAAATCGTATGTATGATCCATATAATTTTTCCTGACTTCATCCGGTATAGTTACAACCTCAGGATTTTTAACGGCATCATCTACAAATTTTCCGGGGAACCAGTAATCGAATCTTAATCCATAATTTAAAATCATACCCTTAAACTGAAGAGAATGCTGGGCATATAATCCACCAAATGCAGGAAATACTCTATAAACATCATTGTTAAGTCCCATTGGTTTAATCCACGGTTGATAAATATCAATTAACTGCATTTCCTGAAAACTTGCTTCAAAACCTGCTTTAAGTTTGCTTTTAGATGTGAAGTTGTTTGTAATATCACCTCTTATAGAATTTTCAATAACATAATGGTCATGCCAGGTATATGGATTTCCAATATCATAAAAACCATTTCCGGGAACTAATGTCCAGCTATTTAGTGAATCATTTGTATGAACGTATATAAAAGGAGGTTTGATTAAATCCAGAGGTTCGTTATATTGATTCCAGTTTGTACCATTCGCATCAACCCTTAAATTTGTATAAAATCGATTCAATTTTATTTCATAATATGATTTTGCACTTGTTGTATGAGTCCATGTCAGAGTGTTTATCATTGTATTCGAAGTGTATGTATTTGCATTATCCATCAATTCCTGAAAATTATACTGATATCCCGGTGAAGGTTCAACATATTCAAGGTTTGATTGCAATGAAGTTGAACTTTGATTTATTGCAACTGATTGATTAAATGAATATGTAAGTTTCATTTGAGGAGTAAATTTCCATGTCACTTTTCCGAGCCAATACCAGTTGTTATCTTGTCTGGGAGCAAACCTTGTTCCTCCAAAAATAGAAGAGAAAACTTTATTTGCTTTTCCTGCTCCGTCGTTATATAAATTTTCAGATTTTAATCTGTTAATATAAAAACCGTCGGATAAACCCATAAAGAAATTGGCAAAAAAAGTAATTTCGCCGGGTGGTTTAATTTTCAATGCTTTAAAAAGGTATTTTGTAATCGGTTCCGGACCTCCTAAATTCATTTCCAATATGTCTGTATTAAAGCTGCCTCCGTCATTTTTATTCTTCCCGAAATTATCTTTTGAATACGAAATATAAAAATTATATTCACTATATCTTCCTTCTTTTGTTCTTGCTGTTACAACTCCACTTGTAGCTTGGCCATATTCTGCATTATATCCTCCGGTTATAACTTCTACTTCTTCCAATGAATTTGCAGATAATTGAAGTCCGAAGCCGGTTCCAGACAAAGGATCCTGAACATTTACACCATCCAGTAGGAAAGAATTTTCATAATTTCGTCCTCCTCTTATATAAAGCTCATTATCACTTTGAACAACCCCTGCCTGATTCGTTACAATATCTTTAACGTTCACGACATTTGTTTTCGAAATATCATCGCTCGACATAATATGCCGGCTTGAAGTTTCCTCAATATCAAGCAACGGTCTTTCACCAATAACTACAATTTCCTGATCAACTGTATACGATGTAATTTTCAATTGAATGTTCATTTCTTTCTTCTCATTATCATTAATTTGAACATCAGTATATTCAACTGTCTTAAAACCGATATAATCTACTTGCATTGTATATGAACCACTCGGAATATTCTTAATCTCATATTTACCATTTAAATCTGTTACAGCTCCCAAATATGTTCCTTTCAGTTTAAGAGTAACCCCTTCTAATGTTCCACTCGATGAGTCCTTTACAACACCGTATATAGAACCCGTGAGTGTTTGCGCTAATGTAACGTTTGCCGAAATTAACATCAGCAAGATTAATAAAATTTTTTTCATATATTACTTAAATTAATATCTTTTAGGATTCTTTTTTTCAAAATGTTCTTCTGTTTCCTCTTGATTTATAACTCATAGTTCCGTAACCAAAATCTGTTATCAGCATCTGATGCATAAATTCTTTCGAGGCATTCACATTTCCGTTTAAATAATATATCGGCAGCAGCATAAACATTAAATTCGGATTGTTTACAGGACTTGTGAATCCGACTGTTATAGTATCGTTAGTGCAATAATTTCTTGGATAAATTCTATACAATATTTTTGTTCCAACCGAAGGATAGATTCCTTTAGTTCCTGCTCCAAAAAAAGGAATAGTATTATTAACATACAATTTTGGATAAGAATTTTCATACCATAGAAAAGTCGTATCAGTATTTTGAATCCCTTGAAGAAAACAAGTTGTTTTTATACTATCTATAGGTGCAAAGTTAAATAATGAACCTTGAATGATTGAAACATTTGGAAAACCAGATGACCAGAACAATTTCCCTCCATTGTTAATAAAATAAGGAAGTGAATTCTGTGCAAGATTCAAGTTAGGATCATCTTCAGGTTTTCCCCCACCATTATGATTAGCAACCCACATAACAATTTTAAACAACTTCAGCGTTTCGATAAACATTGGATTAATAATCTTTGGAATTAAATTTCCGTTGTTTGATCTAATATCAAGTACATCATAATGAATCGTATCCATAACCTGTCCGAAATAAGTTTCCGCAGTACTAAATTCACTTGTTGGCATATCCTTTATTAAAAGAATCTTTGACGTCGTATTTTTCACGTAAAAATATTTTGCAGTATCCTGGGGCATACGAACAATCGGACTAAACGCGTGTGCATTATCCTGTGCCTTCATATAAATGCAGGTTCTTCCCTGTACAAGACCGCTGTCCTTCGTGAGAGTCATAATATTCAGACTTCCAGGAAGTGGTTTAAAATGTATAGTATCATTTATAGAATATAAATAATTTGCAATCGTACCATCGCCGTCAGGGTCTGTACCTATCCATTTCACTGTAGCAATAGGAAATATTGTATCGGGTAAAGTTACTGACGGGTCAAAAATCATTGAAGGAGCACTATTCACAACCGGATATAAGTTCGATGCAGGTGTAGGATCAACAATCCCCTTATCATCAACTGAAGCAACCCAAATTTTAAATAGACTATCCTGACCACTTATTGTAAAAGTAAATGTACTATCATTTTGTGTTGTGAACGCCCAATTTAAGGAATCAAATGAAATCCTAAAACCAACAACTATGCCTGCCGGGCTGTCTCCCCACCACGAAATCTTTTTGACTGTCCTACCGGGTGCGATAGTATCTCCCGGCATCGAAAATACAGATAGATAAGTATTCGGAGGCATATTAGGCTTAATTCCTGTAATAGGGTCACTACATGAAGCAAAATACATAAACCCTAAAATAAATAAGAACAAAGCAGTAAAATTTTTAATCATGTAATTATGATATTATTTCTCTTAAAATATAAATTTAAATATATTTCTTACTAAAACCTCGAAAACAGCTCATTTTTAACTTTTCTTCTAAACCAATCTGCACAGATTCAGAGGAAATTAACACATCCCAAAGCACTAAACACATCTATCTATTAAAAAACATTCTCGTTACGAAACCAAAGTTCCGTAACGAGAATTATAAAATCACTATTTTATTAACAACATTTTCTTGGTATCAGCGAAACTCGTACCATCCCTGCCATCAGCAGTCATCCTGACAAAATAAACACCACTTGCAAGATCTGCGCCATTGAAATCAATCATAAAACTACCCGCATTCATATTTTCATTTACTAATTGTCTGACTTCCCTACCCAATAAATCATAAACTTTCACAATAACCTTCGAATACATCGATAACGAGAAACTAATTCTTGTAACCGGATTAAACGGATTCGGATAATTTTGATTTAATTTAAACGACTTAACTTCACTCGAAATCGGTTTAACTCCAACAGGTATAACAGTTCCAAAGTCAGAATTATTTCTCGGGCAAATTTTATAATTCGTGTATGCATAATATAATATACCTTGCATATAAGAAATAGAATCGTATTTAGTTAGCAAAGTTTTTCCTGAAGTTACACCATCCCAATTATTGGTGAATGTATGATTAGCTCCGGGAAGCATTACTCTTGCCTCTGTGTATGAATTATCAATTACTAAAAACTCACCAAAATTTCTTCTAAATGTAGTATCAATCAAAGGATCAATAGTTGTGCAAGCTGTTCCTCTACTTGCATTAATACAGGTAATCCAAACAGGTGTATTCAACCTAACAAGAACACTTTCCCATTTTTTTATAGATAAATCTCCACCTGCTTTACTGTTAGCAAGAACCGAAGCAGTTAAATTTTCAGGAGTTGGTAAAGGATTTCCTGTTGATAAAATCTGAACGTCCGACGGAGAGGATGTTAAGATTGTATTCATTCCAAAATTATACGTAACCGTTCCTCTAATCCTAACTTGTTGACCTCTGCGTAATTGATCAGTAGGCGGACCACTAATCCAAATACCGCTGAAAATACCTGTACCATTTTGAATTATAACTCTGACAGGCGCAGTAACAGCTCCACCCGGACACGAAGTACAAGTGTAGTTTTTAAAATCAATAGTATCAGCTGTAACAATACCTTCAACTCCTCTAACGATTGCATTTTCATAACCTGAATGTCCACCATCGTTCACACAATATTGTACATCCTGAACTGAAAGCGAATCACTTGCTTTCACGACATAGAACAATTTTGAAATTGAAGTATCTGCAGGAAGAAGTCTTGTTAAACCTGCAGTATTACTTGCACTGAAATAATACTCAACTAAATCATTTAATGGTCTTGGAGGTAATTTTGCTGAGAAAATATTTCCGGCGACATTTGGCATATTTTTGCTTGTAAATGCCCCGCCATTTATTTTATAAACAACGTTAACACCCGTTATCGTTGTTGTGCTTGATACTGTTACCGTCACTTGTACACTATCAGTAGGTGTAGGAACACCGGGAGTTTTACTCGGACCTGAAAGTTGCGGAGGGACACCCCCTAAACTTAAATCATTCGGATAAATAGGAACTATAACATAAGGTAAAGTATTTCCAAGAACACCTTCGTTATTGCAATTGATAATAACACCTTTTATATAATTAACTATAGTACCTTGAGCAGGTGCTGTCCAAGGTCTCAATGTATCAAACACAGGTGAAGGACCACCCGCACCCGGGTAAAAATTTGAATAATCCCTGACGTATAATTTATTTCCGTTTGCATCTACTATACTAAATGGTTGTCTGCTTACTAAACCGGGACCAACTGTAACATTTCTTATCTCAACATACATACCTTCATACTTTTCGCCGCCCACATAATTAATAGAGCCACCTGCATTTGGATAATCTCCAATAGCAAAATCAGTAATATTAACTAACTTTGGAGTTGGTCTGTTTCCGCCTAAAGAATTTATAGTTATTGCGGCTGACGTATCAAGAGCTATTTGAGTTAAATAACCCGACCTGTTTCTATCTAAACCAGTTACCGAAGTTGACCAAAACTCCTGAACAATACCTTTAACAGTTATAATGTTACCTGTGTCAAGATTTTGTAAATATGTATTGGTAAACCTTGAACCTTGTCTTATAACTATACCGCCATAAACACTATTTGAAGTGTCTTGCGCATAACAGGTCCAACTTGCAGTTCCTCTTAAAAGTGTATGATAAACACCACCGATAGAAACTTGTGGAGGTGCAACAACTCTACAAATGAATTGAACAGAATCACCTATCATAGGAGACCAGTCTTTTCCAACCGTAAGAGAATCGTTTGAAACTGTTTCAATTTGCATTAAAGAAACATTCATCCAAGTCATAATATTTGCTATTACTATATAAGAAAACATAACAAATATTACGGACAATGTTAAGTATTTTAATTTTTTCATAAATTTATATTTGTATTTTAATTATCGATTTTAATTTTAAAATTATTTAACAATTAAGAACTTACCTTTTTTAATTTCACCTGTAACTGCATCTTTAACAGTAAATAAATACAAACCCGATGCAGTTGCCTGATTATCTTTAGTGATTAAATCCCAGGCATGCTCACCACCAGCAAATTTTTGATTTCCATCCGAATATGTTTTAAACCATTTAATATCACTGCCATTATAAGTTGAAGCATCGTGAGAAAGCTTTATCACTAAATCTCCTGAGAGAGTCCAGATAGAAATATCACATTTTGATGGCAGATTATAAAAATATATTTTCCGTAATACTTCTTTTTGCCCACCTGTTCCGTCCCAAATAGCACTACCATAATATGGATTTGGATAAACTCCCACTTCGGCATTTGAATTATCCTTGGCAGATGTTCCAACAATTACTCTCTTAATATTAGCTAACAAACTACTTTCAAGCGATTCAAGCCCTTGCGATGGGTCACCTTTATCATAGGATGTTATTGAATAAATATATTGAAATCCGTTTAGCTGATTTGAGAAATCAAACCTGTACCAATATTTATTAGTATCGCCGGAAAACATTTTTGGTTCTGTATCGCTATACTTTATAAACGTAAAACCGGTATTATTAAAATATGCATTACAACAAGAATCGAAGTCTCCGACTAATTTTAATGCAGTCATTAAATCAAGGTTCTGTGTTAAATCTGCTCCAGTATTAGTTCTATAAATTCTATAACCTTCAAAATCTTTTTTCCCTGAAATTGGGTCAACTGAATTTTCAGCATTATTTGTCCACCATAAAGTTACTTTTTTATCAGAAATTTCAGTTCTTGTGATTGGAATATCAGGCGGCGAAGGAAGCTTATAACCGTTATCATAAGACCTTTGCGCCCAACCTGCATTCTTATAAAGTATTTCTCTTTGGAAATCTGTATCAAACCTTGCAGGGTCAGTACCATTCTTCTTAGCACAAACAACAGCAAATACTGCATTTATAGTATCTTGTTGATACCTTAAAGTCAAAGGAGTTCCATTTATATTTTTAAAAGGTCCGTATGAAATTAAAGTAACCCTGTTTGCAGGATTTAACCTTAGATAATTAATTCTATTAGTGTCAATAACTGTTCCGGGAGCAAGGAATCCTTTCATTTTACTGTACCTTTGGATATCATCTGTAGGAGAAAAATAAACAGGATCAGAAGTATTTTTAAACTGCCATATAGTAAATTTTGAACTAACCTTTTCTGTATCAACTCTTGGGTATGCTCCAAGAAGTTTTACACCTACATAATTATCAGTAAATCCTGGATCTCCGTCATAATCATAAGTATACTCCATTCTTAATGAATCAACATAACCGGTGGCTCCATGAGAATAAAATGAAGTTCCCGGACTACAAGGGTTAACAGCTACATTGAGATTACGGACAACACAGTCTTTCCATAAACCAATGTATAAACTATCTATAGAAGAAGTGCTACCATTATATCCAATATTCACAATTTTGTAATTTAAAATTACAAATGAATTCGCAAAGTTCAAATTATAAGTATACGTTTCCAACAAAACTTTGATACCCAAGGGTATGTGGTTCTGCATACCTGTTGTATTTGTATCAACAAATTCGCAAATAAAATCTTGATGTGAAACAGCTTTTGGATCATAAAATGGTGATGTGATCAATGTTGATCTTTCAGTAATTATAGATCCGGGACCGTTAGTATATTCAAATCCTTCAGTTTTGTTAGCATTCGAAACATCAATTGCTCCGGTTGTTACGTATGTTTGTCCACCTTTAATACCGCCGACCCACAAACCGCCGAGCCATAAGTTTTCAATTCCTGAACCCGCAGGATACATACAAGAAGGTTGAGTGCCGCAAAAACCTTTCCCAATAGTACCATAATTAGTAACAGTCATCTGTATGTTACCGGCATTAGTAAACTTATTATTCACATCATCAAAAGGCCTCGGAGATGCAATATATGGAAAATAAATTGAATAAGAAGAAAGTGCAAATACTAAAAACGATGTGAAAAAAAAGGTAATAATCCCTTTGAAGAATGTAACTCTTTTTGATTGCATTAAAAATTCGTATTTAAAATTGAATAAACTCTCTTAAATAAATTATTAAATTCATAATCTTAATCGTAATTTAGTTTGATTAATTATTATATTCAATTGATAAAATTTCAAATGCATTAATAAATTCTCTTATTTATCACATTTTAAATTTTATTGATTTATCGATTCGATTCAATCTTTTAAATTCAAATTTAATTTATTTTTAATTATTTTAAAATTTTACTCCAAAAAATTTAACTTTACTCTATGCAATTTATTGATTGGTTAATACTGGGGCTATATTTTTTATTATCTCTTTTGATAGGTGTCTATTATAGTAAAAAGGCAAGCGGTAGTACAGAGAATTTTTTTCTTTCCGGACGAAACCTTACCTGGTGGATTGCAGGATTGTCAATGGTGGCTACTACTTTCGCCGCAGACACGCCTCTTGCAGTAACAGAATTAGTCGGTAAAAACGGAATCGCAGGTAACTGGCTCTGGTGGAATATGTTGATAGGGGGAATGCTTACAGTGTTTTTCTTTTCGAGATTATGGCGAAGAGCGAATATTTTAACCGATGTGGAGTTTATAGAATTACGATACTCAGGTAAAGCCGCAGCATTCCTCAGAGGCTTCAAAGGGCTTTATCTTGGGATTTTTATGAATACTATTATAATGGGCTGGGTAAATCTAGCAATGATGAAAATTCTGATGGGTATGTTTCCGGAATATATTAATTCCGGTAATGTAATTATTTATGTAGGAATCTGTATGTTGATTACTGCAGGCTATTCGGCGATATCCGGTTTATGGGGTGTTGCAGTTACAGATGCATTTCAGTTTGTTCTCGCCATGACTGGATGTATAATACTCGCCATTATAGTTGTTAATCAACCTCAAATTGGTGGGATTGAAGGACTTCAGGCAAAGTTACCTCCCTGGGCTTTAAAGTTCACTCCGGATATTTCATCTGAAAATGCTGCGTCAGAATATGCAGGTGCTTTTGCAATTACAATCTCAACATTTCTTGCTTATATCGGAATTCAATGGTGGGCTGCCTGGTATCCGGGTGCTGAACCAGGAGGCGGAGGATATGTTGCTCAAAGGATGATGAGTGCAAAAAACGAAAAGCATTCGCTTTTAGCTACTTTCTTTTTTCAGGTTGCACATTATTGTATCAGACCCTGGCCCTGGATAATTGTTGGTCTATGTGCAACAATTCTTTATCCGAATCTTCCTATGGCAGATAAGGGGTTAGGTTATGTTAAAGCGATGAATGATTTCCTCCCTGTCGGTTTAAAAGGTTTATTGCTCGCGGCATTTTTCGCAGCATATATGTCCACTATCTCTACACATCTTAATTGGGGTACATCATATTTCATAAACGATTTTTATAAAAGATTTATTATTAAATCAAAAGATGAAAAGCATTATGTTCTTATTTCGAGATTAATGACGATCGTATTTATGTTCCTTTCAGTCTTAGTTACAACTCAAATGGAAAGCATTTCGGGTGTTTGGAGTTTCGTTATTGAGTGTGGCGCAGGACTCGGTCTCGTTCTTATTTTACGATGGTTTTGGTGGAGAGTGAATGCTATCAGCGAAATTGCTGCTACGATTACTCCATTTTTGGTTTATGGGTTTTTACATTTTGGAAATAAAGCGGATCTTTTTTCAATTTCCTTTCCGCATACATTATTCATAATCGTCCCTATAACAACTCTTGTTTGGATAATAACATCTTTTATAACAAAACCGACTGAAGAATCCAAATTAATTGAATTTTATAAGAGAGTGCATCCGGGTGGTGCAGGCTGGAAAAAGATTTATGAAAAACTTCCTGAAGTCAAATCCGATTCAAACTATTTTTTTCTGTTTATTGATTGGTTTCTTGGTATTATCTTAGTATATATGTTTTTGTTTGGTACCGGAAAAATAATTTTTGGTGATTATATCTCAGGATTTATATTTATTATTGTAGGTTTAATTGCAGGTGCTATTATTTTTTATGATTTAAATAAAAGAGGATGGGAAACTATCCGATAAAATTTATATGAAGATTGGTTATATAATTAAAGAAACATTAAGAGGTTTTAATACAGCAAAGTTTTCAACTATTGCTTCAATTTTCACAATTACGTTATCACTTATTCTCGTTTCAATTTATTTAACACTATCCGTTAATTCCAATAAACTTTTAAAATCCATTAAAGATAAAGTTGAGATTGAAGTTTTCCTGGAAGATAATGTGAGTATGGGAGACTTAAATGCATTAAGAGATAAGATTAAAACAATAGGAGGCGTGAAAACTATAACCTATGTTTCGAAAGATGATGCCTCTAAGATTTTCGAAAAAGATTTCGGGAAGGAAATGCTTGAGATTTTCGAATTCAATCCCCTGCCAGCTTCTCTGAAAATTAATGTATATGAAGAATATAAATCGCTTGATATTATGAATAAAATTAAGAGTCAGATCGCAGCATTCCCAAACGTAGCCGATATTGTATTTCCTGAAAAAAATCTTGAATTATTGGAAAAGAACACTTCCGGTTGGCTGTTTATCAATCTGACTGTATTAATCCTGATTTCCATAACATCAATCTTCCTGGTTTCAAACACAATCCGGCTCGTAATTTCGGCCAAGAAAAAAAATATAGAGACATTATACCTATTAGGTGCTTCCAAAACTTTTATCAAGACGCCATTTGTACTTGAAGGTTTTATTCAGGGACTTCTCGGAGGAGTTTTTTCTATCGGAATTCTTTACTTGATTTTTTTGTATTTTAATACTGTAATGGGTCAGACTGAACTTCAATTTGAGTTTTTAAGTTTCGATTATTTAATATACATCGTTCTTATTGGGATTTTTCTCGGTGTGTTTGGCAGTACATTATCAGCTGGAAGATTTATAAAAGAAAAACATAATTAAAATAATATGTTAAAAATTGGAAATATTGCACCTGATTTTATTTTAAGAAATGAAAAGGGAGAAGAGATATCATTCAAAGATTTTAAAGGAAAAAAAGTTGTTCTTTATTTTTATCCTAAAGATAATACTTCAGGATGTACTGCTGAAGCATGCGATTTCAAGAACAATGTTAAAGTTTTCAAAAAGCATAACGCTATAATAATTGGCATAAGTAAAGACAGTGTTCAGTCTCATTTAAAATTCAAAGAAAAGTTTGAGTTGCCTTTTACTTTACTTTCCGATGAATCGACTGAGGTCATAAAGGAATATGGCGTCTGGAAAGAAAAGAGTATGTACGGAAAAAAATATTTCGGTATCGAAAGAACTACTTTCATTATTGATGAAAATAGAATCATTGAAAAGATATTTCAGAAAGTGAATGTAAAAGGACACGTCGAAGAAGTTTTACTAAATATTTAAAATAAATTTTTAAAGGAGAAAAAAATGATTAATTTAGGAGAGAAATTTCCTGTAATGAAAAAGACTGCAGTAGTATCAGTACTGCCTGGAAAAGAATTCACTACAATCAACACCGATGATAATATTCAGGCAAAAAAATGGATGGTGATGTTCTGGTATCCAAAAGATTTTACTTTTGTATGTCCTACGGAAATTGCGGAATTTAACCACTCTTTTGAAACATTTTCGGGAAAGAATACGATGCTCATCGGTGCATCTACTGATTCAGAATATGTTCACTTAGCTTGGCGCACAAATCACAAGGATTTAAAAGACTTGAAATTCCCGTTATTAGCTGATACTTCGAAGTCACTTGCTGATGCTCTCGGAATACTTACAAATGATGATGAGAAAGTAGCTTACCGGGCAACTTTCATTGTTGATCCCGAGGGTATTGTAAGTTGGGTTTGCGTTAATGATTTAAGTGTAGGAAGGAATGTTACTGAAGTAATTAGAGTGCTTGATGCACTTCAAACAGGAGAATTAACACCTTGTAACTGGGAACCCGGACAAGCAACTCTTTAGTAAATTTCTATTTAAATCGTTAACCGATATATTAACCAGTTAGCGATATAATTTTAAATCTAAAGGATGATCAAGTGAGCGAAAATATTTCCATTATTAATGTTGACAATGAAGTTTTAAAAAACAAATTTATCAGACTTCCCTGGACAATCTATAAAGGAAATCCAAACTGGGTTCCCCCTCTAATGTTAGATGTCAGAAACAATCTTGATACAAAAAATAATCCCTTCTACCAACATTCAAGAATTGAAATGTGGCTTGCCGAAAAAGACGGAGTACTCGCCGGCAGAATAGCAGCTATCATTAATGACAATCATAATAACCTGCATAATGATAAAGTTGGTTTTTTTGGGTTTTTTGAATGTATAAATGATTCAGATGTCGCTAATGCATTATTTCATATGGTATCTCAATACTTAAAAAATTGCGGGATGGATACCTTACGGGGTCCTATGAATCCTTCTACAAACGACGAATGCGGATTACTGATAAAAGGTTATGATAATCCTCCGGTACTGTTAATGACTTTTAATCCTCCATATTATTTAAAATTAATTGAAGAAAACGGATTCCAAAAAGCAAAAGACCTATATGCTTATCTGATTGACAAAGAACAGGTAATGAAAGATAATATATTTTCAAGGCTCGAAAGAATGAGCGAACTTATTAAGAAAAAAGAAAATATAAAGATTCGCAGAATAAATCTTAAAGATTTGTCAAATGAAATTCTGAAGGTTCGGGCAGTTTATAATACCGCATGGGAAAAGAACTGGGGTTTTGTTCCTATGACGGAAGCAGAATTTCACCACAATGCTGAAAACCTGAAATTAATAGTGAGAGAAGATCTTGTTTTTTTTGCAGAAGTTGACGGGAAACCGGTTGGTTTTTCATTATCCCTTCCTGATTTCAATCAAGTATTTATTAAAATGAACGGAAGACTTTTTCCATTCGGCTTTTTTACGTTCCTGAAGAACCGGAAAAAGATTGATACTATGAGAGTACTTATGATGGGCGTAATACCTGAATACCAGAGAAAAGGTATAGATGGAGTATTTGTTTATCATACGATTAAGAATGGTATTGCTAAAGGTATTACAAAAGCAGAAATCTCCTGGGTACTTGAAGATAATACTCCGATGGTTCAAACCGCGGAAAAGCTCGGTGCAACGCTATATAAAATATACCGTATATTCGATAAAAAATTATAGCGGGTTTTTAAAGATGAATTCAATAATTTTCAGATTCGAATTCGTAATCGAATTTATAAAATCTTATCGCTTTATAAATTGATTTCGCAATATCTGATTGACCCTTGTCACTCCTGAGATAATCTTCATCAGATTTATTTGAAAGGTACCCGCACTCTATCAGTACGGATGGCATTGAAGCACCAAGCAAAACATAGTACCCTGCCTGATTCACTCCCCTGCTTTCGAGCTTGGTACCCGTAACAAAAGTGTACTGCAAAATGGAAGAAAATCGGGTACTGTTGTGGAAAATCCCATTCTGTGCAAGAGAAGTCAAAATAAATTTCTGAACGCTTGTATCAGTTTTCTGCTTAAAAATATTGAGTAAATTATTCTCTTCTAAAGAGACTTTAAATGCTTCGGGAATTCTGGCTAAATCAAGAACATAAATCTCAAATCCTTTTTTGTCATTTTCTTCGCTTTTTTTAAAATTGCAATGAATACTAACAAAAAGGTTTGCTCCGCTGTCATTAGCAATTTTACCCCGGTTTCTAACTTCAATGAAATCATCTGAATCTCTGGTTAAGACAACTTTAACATCATTATATTCTGAAACCAGTAAGTCCTTGACTTTTTTTGCAATAGGAAGAACTATATTCTTTTCATAAACTCCGGAAAATCCAATGGTACCCGGGTCCTTGCCTCCATGCCCTGCATCAATTACAATCGTCTCAATTTTTTTCTCTGAACGGATAATTTTGTCCTGTGTTGCCGATTTTTGATAAAAACCGGCAAAAGCAATTAAAATAATTATAGAAAATAATATTTTATAAAACTGATTTTTCATTTATGTAAATATAGTTCATTTTAACCAATTGCTAAATACATTAACCGAGCTCTAAAAATATTTTTCAGGATAAATAGATAAATTGAATAAATTCCTTATTTTACGTATTTTAGAGTATACATTTTATAAACTATTTAACTCGTGCATTATGCACAGGAGCAATTTTATAATGAAACACTATAATAAATATTTTTTTCTATTATTAAGCAGTTTAATAATAGCGTCAACAGTATATTTATCAGGTTGCATTTCCTCACCTGAAACAACAACCGGCAAACTTGCATTCCAGCAAAAAGATTTTGAAAAAGCAGAAATTGAATTATCAAAAGGCTTACAAACTGATAAAGAGGATATTGAAGCATGGTATATGCTTGGAGTATCAAGAGTTGAAATAGGAAAATACGAAGAAGCAAGAATCCCATTTGAAAAAAGTAAAAATGCTTTTGCAAACGAGCAACTTAATTACTGGATATTGAAGTATAATGACGGTATAAAACAATTTAACGATGGATTAAGTTCTAGAAAAATTAAAGACAGCTTAGGTGCAATTAGAAATTTTGATAAAGCATTGAGAAGTTTCAAATCTACAACAATTATCCTTCCTGATAGCATTACAGCATATCAAATGATTGGCGATAGTTATTCTTACCTTGGAAAAACTGATAGTGCACTTTTAGTTTACACGTCCATACTTGATAAATCCAAGAGCAAAGACGATGCGATCAATATTGCCAAAATAATGTATAAAAACGGTATTGAGTTAAGACAAGCAGATAATTATGAAGGAGCACTTACAATTTTCAAAAGAGTTGTAACAATAAATTATCTGCCGAAAGATAATACTTATTACGAAACATCCGTATTCAATATTGGATATTGTAATTATGCACTTGCGGAAAAAGCAGTGAAAGACGGAAAAGACTTTAAACCGTTTCTAAATGAAGCTGTGAATAGTTTGGAACCATTATCTACAACACTTAAAGATAAGGATCTTTTAAGTGCTACATATGAAATTCTTATAAACTGCTATGATGCATTAAATATGCCAGATAAAAAAGATGAAATTTCCAAGAAAAAACTTGAACTTCAAAAATAAATAAAGAAATTGGATAACTCAAATAAAAAATCCGGCAGATTATTTTGGGGAATATTAATTTCCCTGATATTGATTGTATTGATATTCGTAGGAATTTCCTTTATGATTCTTGCTTCGAAGATAATTACTTCAGGAGATAAAGATTATTATCTGGAATCATCAGGTTCTGGTGAAGGTAAAATAGCAATTGTAGATTTGGATTTTACTATAATATCTTCCGAACCGATAGTGAGACAGTTCAAAAAATTTCGTGAAGATAAATCTATAAAGGCAATAGTTCTTCACATAAATTCACCCGGAGGTGGTGTTGCGGCATCGCAGGAAATGTATGAAGAAGTTAAGAAGACACGCGATTCAGGCAAACCTGTGATAGTGTCTTTCGGTTCCATCGCAGCAAGTGGCGGGTACTATACTGCCTGCGGCGGAAGTCTGATAGTCTCAAATCCTGGTTCACTTACAGGTAGTATCGGTGTGATAGCCCAATTTATGAGTGTGAGAGAACTCGCGGATAAATTAGGGATAAAATATACGACTGTGAAAAGCGGAGAACTTAAAGACGCCGGAAGCCCTTTCAGGGATATAAATCAGAAGGATATTATATATTTTCAGGATATCATAGATGACAGTTATGATCAGTTCCTTGACGTCGTTTCTAAAGAGAGAAAAATCGACAAAGAAACTCTTAAACCTATAGCCAGTGGTCGGGTCTATACAGGCAAGCAAGCTAAAGAACTGAAGCTCGTAGATACAATTGGAACATTTCAGGATGCAATAAAGATAGCAGCTGATATGGTAGGAATTAAAGGCGAACCCACACTGGTAAGGGAAAAATCAAAAAGAGGAGTATTAGATTTGTTCTTTGAATCATCTGCTGCTCGTGAACTAAAAGAAATAAAAGAAGAATTCAAAACTGAATTTTTAAATACACCCGTTCTACAATATAAATTTGAAAAATAATTTTATTACAATATGACAAGAGCACAGATAGCGGCAAAAATTGCAGATGCTACCGGATTAAGCAAAAGAGAGACGGAGATTGTAGTAGAAGGATTTATTACCTGCATAATTGAAGCATTAAAAGAAAACGATAGTGTAGAAATAAGAGGATTTGGTACTTTTAAGAACAGTGCAAAGGAACCAAGAATGGCAAGAAATCCCAAAACAGGTGAAAGCATAGAACTCGGAAAACGCTTTATACCAAAATTTAAAGTATCAAAAGAATTCAAGAAGATCGTTCAGGATAGTTTAATAAAAAAATAAATAGTAAATTAAAACTAAATAAAAGGAGCTAAAAATAAATGCCTTGTGGTAAAAAAAGAAAAAGAGCGAAGATGTCGACGCATAAAAGGAAAAAAAGATTACGTAAAAACAGACATAAGAAAAAAATAAGATAATATCTTTTTTGATTTTTAATTAAAAAAGCCCTTTGTAAGAAGGGCTTTTTTAATTAAAAATTTTTGTAACTAAATCATTTCTACTTACATCTATGACTGTCTGAATTCAATTCGGACTTACCCTACAGCTTATTTCTGCTTTTCAATTTTAGACCATGAATCGCGTAATGGAACAGTTCTGTTAAATACTAATAATTTATCTGTTGATAGCGGATCTACACAAAAGTATCCATTGCGAACAAACTGAAATTTATCGCCCGGTTTAGCTTTAACAAGTTCAGGTTCGATTAAACAATTTTTTAATATATCAAGCGAATGAGGATTTATTAGCTCTTTGAAATCTTTTTCATCGTCGGTGGAGGGATCTTCGGATATGAATAAACGATCATACAATCTTATTTCAGCTTTTACTGCATGCTGGGCGGAAACCCAGTGAATTGTGCCTTTAACTCTGCGTGAACTACCTGAACCGCTTTTTGTTTCAGGATCATAAGTGCAATGAAGTTCTTTGATTTCACCTGAATCGTTTTTAATTACATTATTACATTTTATTATGTAAGCAGATTTAAGACGAACTTCATTCCCCGGATATAATCTATGGAATTTTTTATGCGGAACTTCCTGAAAATCATCTTGCTCAATATAAATTTCTTTGGCGAAAGGAATAATTCTCTTGCCCATTGATTCATCTTCAGGATTATTAATAGTTTCAATATCTTCAATTTTGTCATCAGGATAATTTGTGATAACAATTTTTAGTGGATTGAGGACTGCCATAACCCTCGGAGCACGTTTATTTAAATCTTCTCTTATACTATGCTCCAGAAGGGCAAAATCTGTGGTTGCATCACGTTTTGCCACACCAACTTTATCGGCAAAATTGCGAATTGATTCCGGGGTGTAACCCCGCCTTCGAAGACCGCAAATTGTTGGCATTCGGGGGTCATCCCATCCTGAAACAAGTCCTTCCTCAACCATTTCAAGAAGTTTGCGTTTACTCATAACAGTATAGGAGAGGTTAAGACGCGCAAATTCTATTTGTCGGGGAAGATTTTCGAGATTAAGTCCATTAAGAAACCAATCATATAAAGGACGGTGAATTTCAAATTCAAGTGTACATAATGAATGTGTTATTCCCTCTATCCAATCTGACAGAGGATGAGCATAATCATACATAGGATAAATGCACCATTTGTCACCGGTATTGTGATGAATTGTTTTTTTAATTCTGTAAATCACAGGGTCTCGCATATGCATATTAGGAGATGACATATCTATCTTTGCCCGTAAGATTTGCGCTCCGTCTTCATATTTCCCTTCTTTCATCCCAATAAAAAGTCCGAGATTTTCTTCAACAGATCGATTGCGGTAAGGGGAATTTAATCCAGCTTCAGTGGGTGTACCTTTTTGATTTTTAATTTCTTCTGCAGAGGAAGAATCAACGTATGCTTTCCCCTCTTTAACAAGTTGTATTGCAAAATCATATAATTGCTGAAAATAATCAGAAGCATAATACATTCTCTTATCCCAGTCAAAGCCGAGCCATTTCACATCTTCCTGAATTGAATCAACATATTCTACGTCTTCTTTTACGGGATTTGTATCATCAAAGCGGAGATTGCAGAGACCGTTATAATCTCTCGCAATTCCGAAGTTCAGACAAATAGATTTTGCGTGTCCTATATGAAGATAGCCGTTTGGTTCCGGCGGAAAGCGTGTATGAACCTTTTGATTATGTTTATTGGTTTTTATATCCTCCTCAATAATATCTCGAATGAAATTTGAGGGTGTTTTTTTATTCTCTTCCATGTTTAATCAACTTAATTTTTCTATTATTTTATTTATTCTCTCGATTGTCTTATCTTTCCCGATTATGAAAACTATATCAAATATACCCGGACCACCGCTGACTCCTGATACAGCAAGGCGGAGCGGATGTATGACACTACCTTTTCCAGTATTCATTTCTAGAGCTGTTTCATTAAGAGAAGTTTCATAATCTTCTTTCGTCGGATATTCAATCGCACTTATTTTTTCAGTAAACTTTTCAAGAATAATGGAAGAGTCAGTTTTCCATCCTTTCGTAACTGCAACTTCATCATAAACATCCGGTTCTTCGAAAAAATAATAACCTTTTTCAAAAATTTCTTTTATGAACGATATCCTGGGTTTCATAACTGTTATAACTTCAATTAAATATTCATCGGTGAATTCAAGTGAAGAATATTTTGATTTATTTAACTCTTCCCTGAGCATTCTGACAAGTTCTTCGTCTGTTTTTATTCTTAAATGTTCTTCATTCAGCCAGTTCAGTTTTTCAATATCAAACACTGCGCCTGAATCATTTACACGGTCGAGAGAAAAACTTTTAATCAATTCGTCCATAAAATAAAATTCCTTGTCATCACCTGCAGTCCATCCAAGAAGTGCTATAAAGTTGATCAGCGATTCTTTCAGATAACCTTTATTTTTATAGTCTTCTACGGCTACATCTCCCTGACGTTTGCTAAGTTTTGAGCGGTCAGGATTAAAAAGCAGAGGAAGATGTGCAAAAACCGGTAGTTCCCAACCGAATGAATTGTATAAAAGAACGTGTTTTGGTGTTGAAGGCAGCCATTCCTCCCCTCGGATAACATGTGAGATTTCCATAAGATGGTCATCAACAACATTAGCAAGATGATAAGTTGGAAATCCATCTGATTTTATTAATATCTGGTCATCGACCAATTCGCTTAAAAATTCAACTTCCCCACGAATATGATCATTGAACTTTATCACTTTTCCCTCTTCGACATTCAATCTTACTACATGTGAAATTCCTTCGGACAGGTTACGGTTAATTTCTTCATTTGATAGATGAAGGCATAGTTTATCATATTTTGTTTGCGGAAGTTTTAGTTTCTTTTGTTCTTCCCTGAGTGTATTTAGACGTTCTGACGTGCAAAAACAGTTATAAGCTTTTTTATGATTGATAAGAAAATCAGCATGTTCTTTATATATTCCAAGTCGTTCCGACTGGAAATAAGGCTTGAATGGTCCTCCTTTTAAGGGACCTTCATCATAGTCAAGTCCTGCCCATTTAAGAGTGGAAATAATATTTTCAACTGCTCCTTCTACTTTCCTTGTCTGGTCTGTATCCTCGATTCTAAGTATAAATTTGCCATTATTATGCCGTGCAAATAAATAATTGTATAGTGCAGTTCTTAGATTTCCGATATGTATATAACCAGTCGGTGAAGGTGCATATCTTACTCTAACTTCTGAATTCATCTACTTATTATTAATTACTAATGTAAATTCGCCTTTATTAATAAATTTTCCTTTAGTTAAAACATCTTTCAATCTTCCGCTTATAGCTTCCTCAAATTTCTTTGTCAATTCTCTGAAAATACTGATTTCTTTATTTCCGAAAACAGTTAAACAATCTTTAAGTGTTTCCTTGATTCTATATTTCGATTCAAAAATCACGATTGGCATTTTGATATTTTTCAATTCTCCAAATGTTTTATTTCTACCCTTTTTAACAGGCAGGAAACCGTGAAAATAAAATTTATCAATATTATATCCGGATAATATAAGCGAATTTGTAATAGAAGATGCTCCCGGAACAGCTATTACACAAATACTGTTCTTAATACATTCATTTACAAGAATAGAACCTGGGTCAGATATACAAGGAGTTCCCGCATCTGAAATCAATGCGGCTGATTCTCCATTTAATAACTTAGATATAATCAAATCTAATTTTTGGTTTTCAGATCTCGAAAAATAACTTATAACTTTTGTCCTGATATTATATTTCTTCAGCAATATTCCTGAAACTCTTGAATCTTCAGCTAATATAAAATTTACTCTCTGTAATATATTAAGCGCCCTGAAAGAAATATCATCCAAATTCCCTATCGGTGTCGATATAACATAAAGCCTTAATGCAGAAACATTGTTTAAATCTTCGGTCTTCTCTAAAAAATGGTTTAAATCTATTAAATCTTCTTTCATTAAATTTTTAAAACACAATTTATATTAATTTTAAATATAATTATATTGAAAGGTAAAATAAATTGAATAATTATAAATATTAGTTAAAAATATGCTCGTTATTGGTAAAAATCCTATTCTCGAAATTTTAAAATCAACACCGAGGGAAATCCATAAAATAATTTTACTAAAAACCATTAAGCCGGAACCCAGACTTAAAGAAATCGTACAAATTTCAGAAAGAGAAGGAGTAACTTTAATATATCTAAATCATTTCCAATTTATGAAATTCTTTGATAGAAAACATAAAGATGAGGGAATTTCTCAGGGAGTATTAGGTTTTATAAAAGACTATGAATATAAACCTTTGCGAGAAATGCTTGACGATATAAAGCATGTTGTTAATCCTTTAATTATATTACTTGATGAAATCACTGATCCTCAAAACTTTGGTGCAATAATCCGTTCAGCATCGTGCCTTGGAGCAGATGGAATAATAATACCGCGCCATAATTCTGCGGAAGTAAATCATACGGTATATAAAACATCTTCCGGAGCAGTGAAACATATTCCTATCGCTCAGGAAACAAACCTTACGAATAGTATCCTTTATTTAAAGAAAAATGGTTTCTGGATAGTCGGAACGGAGATGAAGGCTTCAAAAACTATTTTTGAAACTGATTTAAAAATGCCTCTGGGTTTAGTTATAGGCAGTGAAGGTGAAGGATTGCGAAATAAAACAAAAGATAACTGTGACTTTCTCGTTAGGATACCAATGGCAGGAAAAATGAATTCGCTGAATGCGTCTGTGTCCGCAGCAATTTTCCTTTATGAAATTTTCCGTCAGAAGAATCTTTAAGGTTTAATTTTACTCGGTAACGGAATATTATACTTACTCATCAATTTATATAAATGACTTCGCTGTATGCTGAGCGCCTCTGCTGTCTGAGAAATATTATATTTATAATCATTAAGCATTTTCATAATGAATATTTTTTCTGACTCATTCTGGAAGTCATTCAGCGAAAGATCTTTGTTAATGAGTTCATTCAGAAATTTCGTATGTTTTGTTTCAGGAATTTCTATATCGTCGACTTCAATCAAATTACTATCAACTGAAAATATCATTCTTTCGACAAGATTCCGGAGTTCCCTTACATTACCAGGCCAGCGAAAGGACATTAAAAAATTCATCGCCTCTTTAGAAAATCTTTTTGGTTTAATATTATAAGATCTGCAAATATTTTCACAATAAATATTTACAAGGTCAGAAATATCTTCCCGTCTTTCTCTTAATGGAGGAATATTTATCAAAAGGACATTCATCCTATGATACAAATCCTCCCTGAAACGGTTTTCGGAAATCTCATTCAGAATATCTTTATTTGTTGAGAATAAAAATCGTACTTTAATTTGAAAATCTTCATTGAACCCTGCAACAGAAAATTTATTTTCTTCAATAACTTTTAATATCTTAGATTGAACTTCTAATGAAAGATTTGATACTTCATCGAATAATATTATTCCATTATCTGCTTCAAGCAGTTTTCCCTTCTTAAATTCTTTATTATTTTCAAATACACCAAATAGTTCGGGATCAATATTGCTTTCCGTAAGAGCAGCACAGTTAATATTGACAAACGGTGATTCTGCTCTTGCAGAATTTAGATGAATTTGTTTTGCAACAAGATATTTTCCCGTTCCGCTTTCACCGCTAATAAGAACATTGGAATCAGCTGCTGCGAATTTTAGAATAAGATCTTTAATATTCTGAATTTGACGGCTTGTACCGATAATATTGTTAGCTTCTATCAAATCATTTCTAAGCTTCTTTAATTCATCCTTTGAATTTTTATATTCTAAAGCATTTTTAATGGTTAATTTCAGTTCGTGAAGATCCGGAGGTTTTTCTATGAAATTATAAGCGCCTTTTTTGGTTGCTTCGACCGCTGTTTCAATATTACCGTGACCGGATATCATAATTACAACAATATCTTTATTGTATTCCTTTATTTTTTCAAGAACTTCCAGTCCATCCATTTTCGGCATTTTAATATCAAGCAATACCAGATCAAAATTATCTTTTTTTATTTTCTCAAGTGCTGAAAAACCATTTAAACATGTTTCGATGGTATAATTTTCATATTTGAGTGTTAACGAAATTATATCAAGAATACTTTTTTCGTCGTCAACTATTAAAACTTTATTCATAAATTTTACTTTAACATTTTATTAAAACTTATAGATAAATATGGCTATTATGTATATCTATTGAAATATGTTTTACTGTCAAAATTGAAAAATTATAATTCAATAATTGTAACCCCGGAATCTCCCTCAGTCCAGTTTCCTAATCTAAATGATTTTACTGAAGAATTTTTCTTTAGTAATTGGCTAACTTTCTCTCGTAATTTTCCTGTTCCCTTTCCATGTATTATTCTAACTTCTCCAATTGAATTAATATTGGCATTATTTATGAAAACATCAATTAAATCTTTAATATCCTCAGTGAATAAACCTCTGATATCCAATTCATTTTTTGGAACCTCATTATCATATCTTTCATGCAACTGATAGTCCGAAACGGTTGATTTGGAAAGAGAGTTCACTTTAATAAGTTCCTTTATTTTACTTTTTACCGTAATCCCATTAAAGTTAATAATTGCATAGTTATCTTTAATTTCAAGGATATTCCCTGCTGCTGAACCGTCTTTTACACGTACAAGATCCTTTACTTTAAAATCAATATAAACATTTTCTTGCGGCTCATTGATTTGAATATTTAAAAGACCTGTTGCTTCATCTTTGAAATTATTTTTTACATCTTTGGGTTTTAAGTCTTTGTTTTCCCTTATTTCTTTAATAGTTTTTTCAACCAATTTATTAGCATCTTTTAGAATGTTTTCTGCCTTCTTCTTTGCTTCTGATAGAACTGTCTTTTCCTGATTCTTCAATTCATTATTCTTTCCCTCGTACAATTTAATTAAATCTTTGAGCCTGGAATTTTGTAGTTGATAATCTTGCTTTAGTTGCTGATATTTTTGCTTATTCTCATTAAGATCTTTTATGGCATTCTCGATATTATTTTCCTGATTTGTCAGGAATGATTCAGAATATTTTAATAAAGCATCAGGGAAATTATACTTACGTGCAATTTCGAATGTAAAACTTTGCCCGGGAACCCCGATTATAAAATTAAAATTAGGAGAAAGAGTTTCAAAATTAAATTCGAGTGAAGCATTTTCGATTTTGGGAGTATTATAAGCATATAACTTAAGATCTCCGATATGTGTTGTTACTAGTGAAATACAGCCTTTTTCAGATAAATCTTTTAATATTCCGCAAGATAAAGCAGAACCGAACGCAGGATCGGTTCCCGCACAGATTTCATCTATTAATACAAGAGAATTTTGATTTGAATTATCAAGAATGTCTTTCATTGCTTTCAAATGAGAACTGAATGTACTTAAATTATTTTGCAAAGATTGTTCATCGCCAATATTTACAAATATTTTAGTGAATATTTTCATCGAGCTGGTTTCTTCGCAGGGAATCAGAAAACCTGACTGTAGCATCATTTGTAAAAGTCCTACTGTTTTTAAAGCTACGGTTTTTCCTCCGGCATTAGGTCCTGTGATAATTAAAGTGTTAAATTTATTACCGATATTCAAATTTATTGGGATTGTTGATTCTTTTTCTAAATTTTCGAGCAGTACGGGGTGATATGCTTTCTGCAATGAAATAAAATCGTCGTTAAATATTGGTTTAATCCCGGATATTTTTAACGAATATTTTGCTTTTGCCTGTAAAAAGTCAAGTTCAGCAAGAATCACATAATTCAATTTGAGTTCATTGTAATACTTCGAAATCTGAAGAGTGAGATTACTTAAAATTTTTTCAATTTCTCTTTTTTCTTCAAATTGAAGTTCTGTGAGTTCATTATTTAGCTCAATAGTTTCCTCAGGTTCGATGAAAATCGTTGCACCTGATGCTGATGTACTATGAATTATTCCCTTTATTTTTCTTTTATTCTCAATTCGTATTGGTAATACAGTCCGTCCGTCACGTAATGTTACAATATCATCTCTTATAATATCATTTTCAGAAAAATCTTTTAATATTTTAAATAATTTTTTCCTTAAATACTCAGATTTTGATCTGATATCATTCCTGATTCTTTTAAGATTTGTGCTTGCAGAATCTTTAACTTCACCATTTTCATCAATAGTAGTACTTATATTATGTTCTAAAATTTTATCAATAAATAGTTCCTCTGCTAAAGTAACCAATCTTGTATAATTTGTTTTAAATTCTTTGCTACGTGAAATAAAATTATTTTTCAATAATCTCGAAATAACAAGAAAATCAAGTATCCACAATAATTTTTCAGGAGCAATAAATAAACCTTGAATTTTAGTTTGTTCAAGAATTGGTTTAATATCCTTTAATTTACTTAGTTCAATTTCTCCTTCTATTCCAACGTATTCACGCATCTGCTCAAGTTTTTCAAGTTCCGGAATTAGTTCCATTCTATCTGTATAGAAAGGAATGTTGTCAAGTAAAATTAACCCCGGCTCCGAACTTGCAAATTTTTTTGCAGATTCAATGATACTATCAAATTCAAGTTTTTTTCTGGTTTCAATCAAATCCATTGATGAATTATATAATTATTTTTTTATTGTGTCTTTAGGAATTATTTTTTTAATTTCGAAATCATTTTTTCCGTTTCCGAATAAGCCACTGACATACTTGTAGACTTCCGGTGCAATGTTTTGTATCTTTGGATAGAGTAATGAATTCCGAAGAGTCGATTCAGAAATCAACGAAAAGCTGCTGAATATTATCCCGGCGATACTTGCTATAATAAGTCCTTTGCAAAAACCAAGTAATAACCCTGATATTTTATCGAGAGTTTTCGTCACTTTATTTATTTTTGAAATACGAATCGCAATTATGATTATTAAAAAATAAACCATAATAAAGATTATCAGGAATGAAAATAAATTTATAAAGCGGTTATCTTGTATGAATATTCTGACAATAGGATTCAGATATGAATGGAACAGCATTGATAAAAACAAACCCGCTATCAAGCCAATAAGAGAGAATATGCTTTTTAAAAATCCTTTTTTAAAACCAAAATAGGTGGGAGAGAGAATAATTATAATTAATATAACATCAACTTTGTTCAAGTTAATTTTGATTTCACAATTTCCTGAATATCTTTTCCGTCGAATTTACCTTTCAGATTTTTCATAGCAATTCCCATCACTTCACCAAAATCTTTCTCAGTAACTTCCCCCAATTCTGCAATGATATTTGAGATAATAATTTCGGCTTCATCTTTCGATAATGGCTTAGGCAGATATTCATTGATAATCGATAATTGCTTACTTTCTTTTTCTGAAAGATCAATTCTACCTGCTTTTTCAAATACTTCTATGGATTCTTTCCTCAATTTTGCCTGATGCGCAAGAAGTTGAATTTCTTCCTCTTCGTTCATTTCCCTGTGCATACCGGATTTATCCATTTTAAGTATTTCGGCTCTGATAGATCTTAATGTATCTAATCTAATGCTGTCCTTATTTTTCATTGCTTGAGTTAAATCGGCGTTTATTTTTTCTTTTAAACTCATATGTCAGAAAATTAATTAATTAGATATTTCGTATCTGTTCAGCTGCAGGATGTATTTCGACTTGGGATATTCTTCTTTTAACTGATTAGTAATTTTTTTAATACTTTCAGCATCTTTGAGATTGAAATAGTTTCTGATTGCATTGTATAAATACTCATCGTTACTGATCACATCTTTGCTAACTTTTGCAGCTTTTTCGTAGTTTAATGCACCTTCTTTGAAATCTCCTTTTGCCTCATTTACAGCCCCTATTCCGGCAAGAGAAGCCGCCTTAAGTATTTCATTTTTACCTGAAAAATCTTTATAATATTTAAGTGAATTATCAAAATCATTCAGAAAATAATAGGAGTTTGCTAAAAGAATTTTTGCGGTTTGTCCGCTTTCTGTAGAGCCATAATTATCAACTATATATAATAATCCCTTTGTCATCCCGAGGGAATCACCGCTAATCGCTTGGTTATAATCACCACTGAAATAAATATTTTGTGTTCTGATTAAATTATCACTTGCTTCGATTTCTTTAGCTTTTTGACTTTTGAAGTAGATGAATACGACAGCAATCAAAACTACTATACCCGTAACAACCCAATAAACTTTATTCTTATTCTTATCAAAATAATCAACGGCTTGATAATATAAAGCTGCTAATTTATCATCCTGATGTTTCTTAACTTTCACTTATATTCTAAATTTAATTTATAAAGTTATAATTATATATATTTTATTGAACATTTTAAAGGTAATTTCGAATCTGTCGGCTTATAAATCCGGTTTTATAATTGTTTACATTTAATTTAATTTCATATATGACTATATTTAAATTCAAATTTGATACAATGTTTATAAATTTTTATTTAACAATATTTTATATTTTAGAAAAATAAGTTGTTTTTCTCTAAAAGGTGGAGATAAAGTTGATTATATAAATCGTCTTTCAACTAATAATTTTTCAGATTTTAAAACCGATGAATTTAAATGGACCTTTTTTACAAATGAGAAAGGAAAAATTATTGATTTATGTTTAGTACTGTTCGTTGAAAATGAATTAATTTTAATCGGCACTAAAGAATTTAGCGAAAATCTTAAATATCATTTAGAGAAATTTATTTTTACAGAAGATATATCTGTTTCTAAGAGTAAAAGATTTGATACGATTGCTATTATTTATAGCACAAGTTATAACGACAATCGTCCGAAAAGTAATTCTGAATTATTCCAATTAGATACTGATAATAAATTATGTTCACTTCCTAATCAATTTATTGACAATTCGTTTTTTTCCCTCTTTGACAGTAAAAATTTTAATTACGGTTTTTTCAATAAATTCAGAACTGTCAATTCATATGAATACAACAGACACAGGATCATAAACAAAATTCCTGAACCGGGAAAAGAGATTACAAATAAAGTTACTCCCCTGGAATGTTTGCTCGATAAATTTGTATCTTTTACAAAAGGATGCTATATTGGTCAGGAAGTCTTAACAAGGCTTAACTCACAAAATAAATTACCTAAGATCTTTAAAAGGTTTTCAATTGAAACAAATTACGAATTTGAAAATAAAGTTTTTTTATTAAATAATAATTCTGAGGAAGAGTGCGGTTACATTACTACAAAAATATTGGATAAGAATAATTACAATTGTCTGGGTTTTATAAAAAACAAATTTATATCTGAAGATTTAAAATTCTTTGTCAAAGCAAATAACCAAAATATATTTATTAACTTTTATTAAAATAAAATAATGTTAGAAAAATTAAAGGAAATATTAGGAAAAGAAAACGAGTCATTACTGACTCATCAATGTAAAACCATACAAAAAAATAGTCTTCATTTGCCCGGACCTGATTTTGTTGACCAGGTATTGAAAGACTCAGACAGAAGTCCGAATGTTTTGAGAAATATGCAAACAATATTCAGTTCCGGAAGATTATCAAAAACTGGATATCTTTCAATATTACCCGTTGACCAAGGAATAGAACACTCTGCGGGCGCCTCTTTTGCTCCAAATCCGGAATATTTCGATCCTGAAAATATTGTTAAACTTGCAATTGAAGGAGGCTGTAATGCAGTTGCAAGTACTTTGGGAGTGCTGGGAGCAGTATCGAGAAAATACGCTCACAAGATCCCTTTCATTTTAAAAATTAATCATAACGAATTTCTTTCTTACCCTAACAAATATGATCAGATTATGTTTGCTAACATTGACCAGGCTTTTGACATGGGTGCCGTCGCAGTGGGTGCAACGGTTTACTTCGGTTCTGATGAATCTTCAAGACAAATTCAGGAAGTAACTGATGCATTTTCTTATGCGCATGAATTAGGATTAGTTGCTGTTTTGTGGTGTTATTTAAGAAACTCTGCTTTTAACGTTAAAGGTGATAAAGATTATCACGTTTCTGCAGATCTGACCGGACAGGCAAATCATCTTGGTGTTACTATCGAAGCTGATATTATAAAACAAAAATTACCTGAAAATAATGGCGGATACAATGCTTTGAAATTCGGAAAAACACATAAATTCGTTTATGAAAAATTAACGACCGACAATCCAATTGATTTGACCCGTTATCAGGTTGCAAATTGTTATATGGGAAGAGCAGGATTAATTAATTCCGGCGGGGCATCAACCGGTAAAGGTGAATCTGATCTTCAGGAAGCAGTAAAAACTGCAGTTATTAATAAAAGAGCAGGCGGAATGGGTCTTATTTCAGGAAGGAAAGCTTTCCAGAAACCGATGGAAGACGGTGTAAAATTACTTAATGCAATTCAAGATGTATATTTAACAAAAGAAATATCTGTAGCTTAAACAATTAAAATAATAAAAATGAACAAACCAAAAAAAGTGGCTTTAGCAAAGCATCGTAAGAAACAAGAGAAAAAAAGACAAAAAATTAAAACAAGCAAATCTAAAGCTTCAAAATAAGTTAATTAAAGGCAAAGGTTCTGACCTTTGCCTTTTCTTTAAATGAAGAAAATATTTATTATTATTTTCCTGACATTTACAACATCTTTTACTCCTATAGCAGCAAAATTTATTGTTTATGAAATTAATCCAATCATTCTAGCGTTTTTCAGATTCGGAACTGCTACAGTTTTACTTCTTATCGTATTTTACTTTAAAAAGTTAGATTTTAAAATCGAAAGAAAAGACAGGTTAAAGTTCTTTTTCCTGGGGGTACTTGTGATTCCTGTTAACCAGGTATGTTTTTTGTATGGAATAAATCTCTCTACAGCTTCCCACTCAGGTATAATTTATTCCTGCACCCCGTTAATTGCATATTTTCTAGCAATTCTGATAAAAAATGAAACTTTTAATTTGAAAAGATTTGGTTTTATTTTTTTGTCAATATTGGGAATAATTGTTATTTTTTATGATAGTTTATTAAAAACAGAATCCAATAATAGATTTTTTTGGGGAGATATTTTGCTTTTTTTTGCTGTTGCATCATGGGCTTCATACATTACGTTAGTTAAGGATATGGTTATTAAGTATGGAGTAGTTAAAGCTTCATCAATTTCTTTTTCAACAGGTATGATTCTATTTATTCCTGTTTTCCTATTAAATCTTGATTCTCTGGTTAGAACAAATATTTCTCCATTAGGTTATTTAGCTTTTTTTCATCTTGCAGTAATTGTTGCTTTTGGCGGATATTTTGTTTTTTCTTATTCAACTAAAATTATCTCTGTCAGTTCTCTGGCAACTTTAACAAATGCTTCACCGATTTTTACAATATTTTTTTCCTGGTTCCTTCTCGGTGAAAGTATTTCATATTACTTCATCATTGGTGCAATAATAACGTTAATAGGAGTAATTTTTACACAAAGAATAAGAGAAAATATAATTATTTTAGAATAAGTCATAAATTCTATGCAGAATACTTCTGAAATAAATAAAAGAAAAATTAATGTAGCTTATACTTCTATTATAGGTGCTTTATTTATTGTAACTGTTAAATTTATTGCTACTGTTCAAAGTGGAAGCTTAGCTGTATTATCTGAGTTATTCCATTCTTCGACTGACCTGATGGCATCATTTGCTACAATTATTTCCCTGACATATTCTGCCAAACCACCGGACAGTAAACATCATTACGGGCACGAGAAAGTTGAAAGTTTTTCAGCATTATTCCAGGTATTTATTTTGATCGCAATGTGTCTCTACGTTCTCTATGAAGCAATTGAGAGAATCATTCATCCCCCGGAAATAAATTTAAATATATTTACATTTTCTGCAATCTCAATATGCATTTTTATAGACTATTCCAGGGCGAAAGCTCTTAAGAAAGTTGCAATCGAAACTAAGTCACAGGCTTTAGAGGCAGATGCTCTGCATTTTTCTTCGGATATTTGGAGTTCAATTGTTGTACTATTCTCTATGGTTTTTTCTTATTTTAATGTGAGCCATTTATTTGACCCTTTAGCTGCAATCATTGTTTCAATGATTATTATATATACAACAATAAATATTACGAAGAAAGCATTTAATTCTTTAATGGATGGTGTCCCGTCAGGATTGACTGATAAGATACGAAATGCAATTTTATCAGTAAGAGAAGTAGAATCCATAAAGTCATTACGCATTAGAACATCCGGTTCTAAAACATATGTTGATATGACAATTCTCATTAGCAGGCTATTATCATTTGCAAATACACACCAAATTATTGATAAAGTAGAATCAAATGTGAAAGAAATGGTACCTGACTCCGATGTTGTAATACATTTTGAACCTATTGAAACCGAAAAAGAAACAATTAATGAAAAAATAAGATTACTCGTAAACGAGAAGGGATATAAATGCCACGATATTTTTTCGTACAGATTAGATAATGAAATATATTGCGAACTGCATATCGAAATTGATGATACAAATGATTTACAACAAGCTCATAATGTTGTTTCGAATATTGAAAAATTAATACTTGAGAAAATTAATATAATTAAAAAAGTAAAAATTCATTTAGATGAACCAAGTGAAAAAATATTTGATACTATCGATATAACAATGAAATCCTCAAATTTGATAAATAAAATTACTCAAATCGTTAATACTTACGATGCAATAATAAAATGCTCTGAATATAAAATTATTGATACTGGTGGTAAGATCAGAATTTCACTTACCTGTGGATTCCAGAGCGAATTGAAATTTGATGAAGTGCATGACAAAGTTACTTTACTTGAAAGCAAAATATATGCGGAATTAAAAGATATCTATCCGAACTTAGTCAATGTGATAATACATGCCGAACCATGCTACAATTAAAATAAATAAAAAATAAATTATTATTAACATAATGAATAAAAAAATAAAAGTTGGTATTGCCGGTTGTGGCCATCTTGGAAATTTTCACATAAAAAATCTGATTGAATTGCAAAAAGAAAGAAATGATTTGGAAATTACCGGTGTTTATGATCTAGTAACATCGAAATCTAATAAAATCAATAGCAAATATAATTTAAAAGTATTTGGTTCCTTAGATGAGCTATTTAAAAATATAAATGCCATAATAATAGTTACGCCCACAACTACACACTATGAGATTTCCAAAATGGCTATTGAAAAAGATATAAATACTTTTATTGAAAAACCCGTAACTGATAAAGTTTCAGAAGCATTTGAATTGCTTGAATATGCTAATTCTAAAAATGTAAAAATTCAGGTCGGGCATATTGAACGTTATAATCCTGCATTACTCGCACTCGAAAAAATAAATATCAATCCCCTGTTTATTGAATCTCATAGGTTATCAGAGTTCAACCCTAGAGGTACTGATGTTTCTGTAATCCAGGATATTATGATACATGACATAGATATAATTCTGAATCTTGTAAAATCGAAAATTGAATCGATAGAAGCTAATGGAGTTGCGGTAATAACTGACAAAATAGATATTGCTAATGCCCGTATTATGTTTAAAAATGGATGTGTTGCTAATCTGACTGCTTCGAGGATATCTCAAAAAAAAATGAGAAAGATGAGAATTTTCCAGAAGAATGCATACATCTCAATTGATTTCATGAAAAACCAATCAGAGATATTCAGTATGATTGATGAAAATGATTTATCATCAAATCCTGAAGCATTATTAATTGGTCCATTTGAATATGATAATAAAAAGATAAAAATTTTATATGAAAACAAGACTGTTTCAAATATTAATCCTATGAAATATGAACTGAACAAGTTTTTTGACAGTATTGTAAATGACTTAAAACCTGAAATCGACATTGAATCTGCAGTAGAAGCAGTAGAAGCAGCGCATTTGATAACTGATAAAATCAATAAATCAATTATAAGATAAATCAAGAATTGTACAGAATTGCTCACATATCTGACCTTCACTTAAGAGCTGAAAATGAAAATAAACATCTTGACTTATTTCTTGCTTTGCTGAATGATATTAAAAGCAAAAAATGCGACCATTTAGTTATCACTGGAGATATTAGTGATACTTCTGATCCCGGTGATTTTAAAATATTCACTGGTATATTAAAGAAAAATAATTTTTATAATCCTGAAAAATTGTCTGTAACAATAGGTAATCATGATATTTTCGGAGGTGCTAAAAAGGGGCAAAGTGTTTTTCTTTTTCCATCCGACAGTAAAAATGTTGATTATTTTTTAAAAGTTCATCAGTTCAATAAATATTTTCAAACAACTTCTGATAACAATAATTACAGGTGTAAGATTGATTATTCGCTTAACTTAAAATTCTTAGCCGGAAATATTGTCCTGATATCAATTAATTCTATTGCAATGTGGTCTGCTAATAAAAATCCTATTTCCTCAAATGGATTCATCAGTTCAAAAAATATTAAAAGAATCAAAAAATTACTTGATAATGAAGATTTAGAAAAGAAAATTAAAATTGTTTTAATTCACCATCACTTTAAAGAACCGAGAAATAATGAACTGAATAATCCGCATTCTTTATGGCTGTACTCAGAACGAAATACTATGAAATTGCATCATAAAGAAAGAATTCTTAAATTATTTGACAAATATGAAATAAATTTTATTTTACATGGTCATACTCATATAACTGAATCTTACAATATTAACGGAAGAACTTTTTTAAATAGTTCGGGATGTATTATGCCTTTCACAGATGATAGAAAATTGCAATATTATATTTTAAATATACCTGAAAAAGCAATACGGTCAGATAATATTACTTTTAGAAAAATTACTTTATAATTATTACTCTTGAACTTCAAATTAAATATAATAAATGAATTAGCAGATATAGCAATTAAAAATGACTATGATGCATATGTTGTTGGCGGTTATATCCGTAATCTCCTTTTGGGAATAAGTTCAAACGATATTGACATTTTGGTAGTGGGTAATGCGATAGAATTTGCAGAACTATGCGCTAAATCATTAAATTCAAGACTTGCAGCTGTTTACAAAAAATTCGGGACCGCACTATTTTATTATGATGAGTATAAGATCGAATTTGCTACCGCCAGAAAAGAGAGCTATAAGTCGGAATCAAGAAAACCTATAATTATACAATCTGATTTGAATGATGATTTATCTCGAAGAGATTTTACTATTAATGCACTTGCAGTTTCATTTACTGACCCTGAAAAAATTATTGATAACTTTAATGGTCTCGAGGATCTTGATAAAAAAATTCTGAAAACTCCATTAGAACCTGAGAGGACATTCGAAGATGACCCCCTGAGAATGCTCAGAGCAATCAGGTTTGCATCCGTGCTAAATTTCAAAATTGAAGAGAATACATTTAGTGCAATAAAAAAAATGAAATTCCGACTTGAAAAAGATCCTATTGTATCTCAGGAACGTATCACAAATGAATTTTTACAGATACTATCAAGCAGTAAACCTTCTCAAGGATTAAACCTTCTTTTTCAATCAGGTATTATGAAAATAATTTTTCCTGAGATAGATAATCTTGCCGGAGTTGAACAAATTAATGAATATCACCATAAGGATGTTTTCAATCATACACTTGAAGTAGTAGATAACATTTCCAATAAGACTGATAATATTTGGCTTAGACTTTCGGCTTTGCTTCACGATATTGCTAAACCCGCTACTAAAAGGTTTGTTGAAGGTTCCGGTTGGACTTTTCATGGTCACGAAGAAATCGGTGCAAGAATGCTTAATAAAATATTCAAAAGAATGAAATTCCCTTATCACAAACTTGAATACGTTGAAAAATTAATAAGATTACATTTGAGACCGATACCTTTAGCAAATGAAGATGTAACTGATTCTGCAATTCGAAGACTTGTAGTTGATGCCGGAGAAGATTTAAAAGATCTATTGACATTATGCAGAGCGGATATTACATCAAAAAACCCTCTTAAAATTCAAACTTTTCTGAACAATTTTGACAACGTCGAGCAAAAGATATACGAAGTTGCAGAGCGCGATAAATTAAGAAATTTTCAATCTCCGGTAAAAGGTGAAGAAATTATGGAAATTTGTAATTTAAAACCATCGAAGCAGGTAGGTATTATTAAGAAAAAAATTGAAGAAGCAATATTGGAGGGATTAATTCCAAATGATTACGAGTCCGCAAGAAAATTTCTATTGGAAATTAAAGATAGAATACTATAATTTACTTTAACTAATCGTATATATTCACTATTTATTGTTATATATTATAACCTTTTCCGTGGTAAATTTTTTATTCCACTTTACAAATTCCTCGTCGTTCATAATATTGCTATTTAAAACTAAATTATTAGATTTATTTTGAGATTTTGATCTTTTATTTATATAAATTTTACATGTTTTAAATTTCTTTGAAATTTTTAAACCTATATTTAAGTTTTCAGTCCAAATCGTTACGCTTTCGAACGAATTATGAGAATTTAGCTTATGAATCAAATCTTCTGAATTTGTTATTTTTTGAAGACAAATTATAGGTCCTGAACATCCTTCAGAATTAATTTGGTGTTTATTTAATACTTCAGTAAGAATAGTAGGTTTCATAAAATAACCTTTTGAATTAATTTTATTCCCTCCGAGTAATATTTTAACACCTTTTCTATTAACCTCGCTTATTTGATTAAGCACATAATTTCTTTTATCGTCGCTTATAAAAGGTACATCATCGAATTCAAGTTTTTCATATTCTTTTCTAATCATGTTTTCTAATTTAGTAAATATTTTATCTTGAACAAAAATTCTGTTAAATTCAAAAAAATGATTCACAGAATATAGAAAACAATTTTCTAAAACAGATTGAGTGGCTCGCAGTAAATCAGCATCTTTTAAAATTAATAATATGTCTTTCTTATATAACTTAGAAACTATCGGCAATAAATTTTTTGATGCGAAAGATTGTATTTTTTTACCCGTTTCTACTCTTCCGGAAAAAGCTATAAAATCAATATCAGAATCAAGTAATGATTCTGAAACTTCTTCAACACCTTGCAATATTGTAATCACTCCTTTAGGTAAGTGTCTGTTCAGTATCTCATAAATCCGTTTTCCACAAATAGGAGTAAATTCTGAAGGTTTAAAAATAACTGTATTACCAGATAAAATATTAGGAAGTAAAAATAATACCGGTATTTTAACTGGATTTTTCCATCCAGTTATTAATGCGCATACTCCGATTGGTTCAGCATTCACTTCAATAACTTTATTATTTAAAATACTTTTTTGATGAGTCAATGCTTTTGCTGATATGATCAAAAACTTCTCTAATTGATTAATGCTGTTTTCAACTTCTTCTAAAGCAAAGTGATTAGTCTTTCCGGTTTCAGCAGATATTAAATTAGCAATTTCTTTTTTCTCTTTTTTGAAGTCTTTCAATATTTTATGAAATCTTGAAATTCTATTCTTTAACGTTAATTCTTTCCACGTTTTGAGCGCTTTTTTGGCTAATTTAACAGCTGATGCAACTTCGCCTGAAGAACTGCATTTAATTTTTTCTATGACTTCACCGCTACGAGGATTAAAATCGATGATGAATTTCTGTTTTATTAACATATCTGGGAATTATACTCTTTTTATAATATTTTTTTAAATAATGATAATATTCCTTGCTTCCAGGCAATTCTATGTGTAATACCTGTTCCTTTTTGTATTTTGTTTTTATTATCAAGATACCATTGGTATGATCTTATTAATGCTTGAGAATTTGAATATTTAGGTTTCCAGCCGAGAGTATTTTGTGCTTTTTCTATCGATACATATGAATCCGTATCAGCTGTACCATATATCCATTTATATAATGGAGATAAATTTAATATTTCGAAAAATCTCAAAACAGGTTTTACGAGCCAGGATGGAGTGCTCATGACTCTTGAACCGGATTTTGCATACTCACACATTGCACCAACATCTTCATTTACCGATCTGTATTCTGCTGCCCCTATATTGAATGTGTCATTAATTTTTTCAGGAGGTAAAGTTGCTGCGAGGTTAATTGCATCAACAAGGTCATCCACTTCCAGCAGTTGATATTTATTCTTTCCATTTCCGATAATTGGAATTTTTGTTCCTGATTCCACCCAGTCATATAAAATTTGAAAAACTCCTAGCCGGGCAGTACCTATAAAACTCTTCGGACGAATAATTGCAACCGTGAGGCCTTTTTTTCTGTATTCTTCGCAAATTTCTTCAGCTTGAATTTTACTTATTCCATAAGGACCTACACCTACACTTGGATGATATTCAAACAAAGGATGTACATCAGGAACTCCATAAACAGATGTTGAAGAAATAAATATTAATCTACCCACTTTATTCTTCAGGCAACTCTCGCACACATTTCTCATCCCTTCTACATTCGTTTCAAAAATATCTTTCTTCTTCCAAAGTGGTAAAGCTGCTGCACAATGTATTACAACGTCTGCACCAACAGTAATATCTTTCATTTGTTTCAGGTCTCTCACATCCCCATAAACGCAGGAAATATCTTTATCAAGCTCCCCTTCTTCGAATTTAGCTATATCAAAGAATAACGAATTTTTAAACTCAGTTATTTCATTTATCTTAAGGGCAATGTGATATCCTAAAAAACCTGCCCCTCCTGTGACTATGACTCTCATAATTTTATTTACCTTAATATTTTCCTAAAACTTTTATTTCAGAACTGTGTACATCGTCAAATTCTTCAGATAAAAGATTTTGAACGATGTTCGCAATACTTTCGGGTGATACCCATTTATTAATATCTTCTGCACTTCCCCATTCTCTGTTTGAAGGTGTGTCAATTATTCCCGGAATAATTGTATTACATTTTATATTGAAATCTTTCATTTCTTCTGAGATAGTATTCATCAACAAATTTACGGCACTTTTGGTCTTAGAATAAAAATACAATGCTGGAAAAACTTTAAGAGATGCAAGTGCACTGATTGAGATTATTCTTCCAAACGAATGATTTTTCATAATCCTTACGGCTTCCTTGGAAAAATTATATACAGACCTTAAATTCAAGTCTATCATATTATCAAAAATGAAATCATCTGAGTCTGAAACGAATACAGGTGAATGAATTCCTCCAATGGTATTGATAAGAGCATCAATCCTTCCTTGTTCCAATGCTGATACAGATTCTATAAATTCTCTTACTGATTCAAGTTTTCTTGCATCACATTGGAAAGAATATATTTTTGATAAACTGAATTTTTTCTCTGATTGTGAGTTATCGAAAATTCGTCGAAAAATATCCACGCTTTGAGATGGAACATAAATTTTATAACCGGCAGTGGCTAATCGTTTCACAATCACCCTACCTAGCTGTCCGGTACCCCCTGTTACTATGATAATTTTTTCTTTGGTTATCTTTTCCTTTGTTTTCATCTATTCCGCTAAACAAATTTTTCCGAGTATTACGTTTTTATTAGCATTTGTGACCGATCTTAAATTTGCTTTATTTCCGAGTACTGTTTCATTTGCTAAAATTGCAAATAAGACGGATTCTTTATTTTCAGTTGTTATTCCTTGATAATCCAATTTTTTAACTTCTACACCCTTAAAATAATTGGATAACGAATTCATAATACAAGGATTTAGAACACCGCCACCGCTTATCAAAATTTCTTTTATATTTTTGTCGTTTATAAAATCTGATACCCCTTTAAATATTGAGAACGCCGTATATTCACTCACAGTCCGAATTATATCTGAAGGAATTAATTTTTCAGAATAACTTACTATAAAGTTCAAGAAATCGTTATTATATCTTTCCCTCCCTGTGGATTTTGGGGGAGGAATCTTCGGGTATTCATCAATACTGCAAATAAAGTTAAATAATTCCTTATTGATTTTCCCGCTATTTGCAATTTCAGCATCCTGATCGAAATCTTTCGAGAAAAATTTTCTCATTAATCCATCAATAATCATATTGCCGGGACCGGTATCAAAAGCAATAACATCTTTAAATTTGCCATTTTTTTTCAAGTAAGTGATGTTTGATATACCGCCTATATTTATTAACACTCTACTAATTTCTTTATTTCTAAACATTATATAATCCATAAAAGGAACGAGCGGAGCACCGTCACCACCTACTGCAACATCAGCAACCCGAAAATCACCTATTGTATTTATCCCTGTCAAATTAGCGATAACAGAAGGATCTCCCAACTGAAGTGTTGATTTTGTACTAAAAGAAAATAAATTTTCAAATTTTGGAATATGATAAACTGTTTGCCCGTGTGAACCAATTAAGTCAACATTGAGAGCGTTGAAACGATTATTTTTTAATAATATTTTTATTGATTCAGCAAAAAAATGCCCTAATATAAAATTCAATCTGCAAATATCTTCGACATTACTTGATGAATTTGAAGAGCATTTCAGAATAAATTCTTTCAAATCAATAGGATAAGGATTCGTATAAAAATCCAGAACTGAGATTTTTATATTTTCTCCGTTTCCAACGACCTTAGTTAAAACAACATCAGCACCATCAAGGGATGTGCCTGATAATATTCCAATTATTATCTTTTCAGTTTTCTCTTCAATCCTAAATAATCTGTTCATCTGGTTACAAATATAAATCAATTAATTTTCTTTTTCTATCTAATAAACCGTAACTTAATACCTTAAAATCAGTATAATATAATGTGAGTATGTTATTTCTATTTATTTTGATGTTTTTTTTTTGAATTTTATGAGTAATAAATTTTAACAAAAAATATGGAAGAATTCAGCATCAGGGAAATAAGTAAAAACAATATTTTTGTACTTCATCTTGATGGTTATCTGGATGCGCATACTTCAACAGAACTTGAAAAAGCATTCGATAAACTAATAAACGAAAAAAAGTACAAAATTATTGTTAATTTCGAAAAGTTATCCTACATCAGCAGTGCTGGTTTAGGAGTTTTCATGGCGTTCATTGAAACTGTAAGAAATAACAAAGGCGATATAAAACTATGTGCGATGAGTGATAAAATATTCAACATATTTGATATGCTGGGTTTTCCTGTTCTTTTTGATATCGCCAAAGAAGAGTCAACTGCAATTAGTAACTTTAATTAATAGTACAATATTAAAATGTTAAGACCTTAAAAGTGAACGGCTTAAAGGAAATAGTGATCCATAGTTCAACCAAGAACTTAGCCATATTAAGAGATTACCTCGAAAAGGAGCTCGTAATTGATGGCATCTCTCAAACAATAACTAATCAAATAATATTAGCAGTAGACGAAGCGTGTACAAATATTATCAAACACGCTCACAAATATGATAATTCGAAAATAATAACTCTTAAATACGAGAAATATCCGGAGCAATTTAAGATCAATATACAGTACGAAGGAAACACGTTCGATCCTACTATTGTTAATAATCCGGATATGGTAGAATATTTTTCGAAATATAAAGTTGGAGGTTTAGGAATACCGCTAATAAAAAAATTCATGAGCAAAATAGAATATACTCACATAAACCCCAACATCAATTCTCTAACCCTTTTTAAAGACTTATATTAAATTGATATTTAAATCCCATTTCGGATTTTAATTTTTATGATATGAAAGCAAAACCCCTTTATTCAAATAAACAACTTGAATTAAATTCACTTATTGAATTCTCTCAGCTTATTAACAGCAACCTTAACCTCGATTTTATATTAGGTAATATTTTACTATCTATTATGGGTAAAATGATGATAACTAAAGCGATGTTTCTAATTAAAAAAGAAAATGAATATTATGTTAAGTCGTTAAAAGGTCTTTCTAAAGAGTTATTGAATAAAGTTGCAGATATTGAGGTTCCTAGCGATTCATTTTTCGACGTGAACAGTTTAAAAAACCGACAAGATTTTTTTTTAAATCTCGGAATTAAATATTTCTTTAAAATTTATTTCTCCAATAAATTACTTGGGATATTATGTACGGGTGAAAAAAACAGCGGAATGGAACTGACTAATAGTGAAATTATATTCATAGAAACCCTTCTTAACATTTCAGCGACATCAATTGAAAATACAATCAAATTTGAAGAAATAAGAGGACTAAATAAAAAACTTGATATTCAGGTTCAGCAAATAACTTCACTGTTCGAATTGAGCAAAGAATTCACAACGAATTTTACAGATTCAGAAAAAATCATTAAATTACTAAGTTATACACTTCTCGGAAATTACGGAATACAGGATCTGTTGATTTTTTCGAAATTCAACTCTAATAAATTTTCTTTATTGAATAAAATTAAAATATCTGATTTTATAAATTTTGACCTGAGTATTTTAGAAGAAATTAAGTCTCCCCTTCTGATAACTCACAATTCCAAAAATAAATTTCTGAATTATCTTAAAGTTAATAATTACCAGCTTTTAATACCTGTTTTAAATAAATCAAATGATGTAGAAAGCGTAGTTTGCTTAGGAAATCGAATGAATAGAATGCCGTATGGAGAAAGTGATGTTGCATTTCTTTCTTCATTAGTAAATATATCAGCAATATCCCTTGATAATTCAATACTATTCAATGAATATCTCGAAAAGCAAAAAATTGAAAATGAAATTAATTTAGCAAAGGAAATACAGAACCATCTGCTTCCTCAGCGAATTCCATCTTTGAACGGATATGAAATATCAGGCAAAAACATTCCTGCATTAAATATTGGAGGAGACTATTTTGATATCATAAAAATAGATGATAACAGGATCATCATTATTATTGCTGATGTATCTGGCAAAGGTTTACCGGCATCGCTGCTTATGTCTAACATACAATCCGCAATTCATTCATTCTTTAAATTTAATAGCGATAAGGAGTTTAATATCTCAGAAGTGACAGGAAAATTGAATTCCCTCATTTATGAAAACACATCATCAGAAAAATTCATAACGTTCTTTTGGGGTGTAATTGATAAAAGAAATCATTCTTTTATTTTTTCGAATGCAGGACACAACCCCCCGCTTTTTTTCAAGAAATCAAAAATTGAAGGAAATGAACACGAAATACCTAAGAGTAAACTGTTCAGTACTTTAAACGAAGGCGGACTTATGCTCGGAATAATTGAAGATTTTCAGTATGAATCCGGAAAAGTAAAAATGATAAAAAATGATATGCTGATATTATATACTGACGGAATTACTGAAGCACAAAATTCCGATGGTGATGAATTTGGGGAAGAACGTCTGCATGATATAATAATTAGTAATCGAAATAAAAAAGGAGAAGAAATCGTAAATATTATTCTTAAAGAAGTCGAGATCTTTGCCGGAATAAATAAACAATATGACGATCAAACTTTAATCATTCTGAGCAGAACTTCCTGAAATATGTTACTCTATCCAGATTTGTCTTGCTGATTCTATCTTTATATTATAATATTTATCGTGTTTTTCCAATTTTCCTTTTGCATAAACATTAAACTCCGATAATTCCTCAAGATTTAATCCTTTTAACACTTCATAGTTTTCCTCATAAATTGTCAGGTCGATACTTTCGCCTCTGCTGTGAGGCATAATCAAAAGATACTTATTACTTTTTGCTAGAACTTCTGAAATCGTTCCAAATACTATAATATCTTTTCCGATTAGTGAATCTAAATCATTAAAATTTCCGCTCAGCAAACTGAATACGTCTGATCTGCCGGTATAATTATTTTCAAAATTTGAAAGTTGATTAGCTCTTTTCTCCCACCAGATTATACGCTGTTCGTAATCCGGATAACATTTTGTTGAATTGTCCCAAATTCCTACTTTTTTCTTTTTTGCTTCATTTTGAGCGTCTACAAAATCCGAATGAAATCTCCTGCTGTAACCGTATTTCATAAAGTATGGACTGTATCCGTTTTTTATGCATTCCAGATTATAATTCATTCTTCTTCCGTTTTTATAAACTATAACGTAAACCAAATTTCTGTTATACATATCAATCGTTCTTATGTTATCATCAAGTTCCAAAGTTACCGAATCAATTCCTTTCATAAATTCTTTTGCCCATAAATAAGCTTCATATCCAAAAGGTGTGTCCACTTTTGCGGGCATTTTAGAATCGCCTTTTTTCTGCAAATAAAATTCAGGCCAGTTAACGGCTATTTCGTTGGCTTTCTTTTCTGCATCTTTTCCCTTGAACATTTCCTCGGTATCAATACATAACAATCTGGTCGAATTGTCCATTTTCTCAAATTTAAAAGTATCCCCATCAACAATTTTTAACAGTTTAAATCTGCCAAGGACAACTGAAGTGTCTATTTCCTGAGGGAATGTAAAACTTAAACGAAAAAGAAAATTAAAAAGAAATAAATAAATTATGATTTGATAATTCTTTCTTTTCATCTTAGGAAGAGAGTTAAAAATAAAAACTCCTTCACAAAATAAAGGAGTTATATAAAATAATTTATTAAATTAAATCTTAGTATTTCGAGCCTTCGCTAACGAAAGGAATTAATGCAAGATGTCTGGCTCTTTTTATGGCAGTGGTTAATTTCCGCTGCATTTTAGCGCTTCCTCCGGTTATTCTTGCAGGTAATATTTTACCTTGTTCATTAAGAAACCTTGTAAGAAGTTTTGTATCTCTGAAATCTATATATGAATCAATTCCTCTTTCTTTGAAAGGGTCCCTTTTCTTTTGCTGTACTGCTTTCTTGGCAGTTTGCTGTGTCAATTTATAATTGCCTTTTACTTTCAGCTTTTTCATTAATAATTCTTATTTATAAAAGATTAAGATACAATTTTTTAAGTATTTTTTCAATATACTTAATCACAATTGAAAAGATAGTTAATTGAATCTTATTGATTTTACAGGGTTTACTCTTGAAGCAAGATATGAAGGAATAATCGTTGCTAGAAGTGCTAAAATCAAAGTAATCATAGATAAAAGGATTACATAATCAGTTTGAATCAAAATCGGCACATTTTTCATATAATATTGTTCCGGAAGACTGAAAAATTTATATTTCAATTCAATAAGGCAGATAGATATTCCTAATATATTTCCAAGTAATATCCCGAAGATACCTATTATTAATCCGTCAAGTATAAATATTTTCATAATTTCCAGTTTTGATGCTCCCAATGCTTTTAAAATACCTATTGATTGGATTTTTTCCAAGATAAGCATCAATAATGTTCCTAAAATGTTGAATGTCGCAACAATAATTATTAATCCCAATATGATAGGAGTTGGTGCTTTTTGAAGTTCTACCCAGGAAAATAAACCCCTATAAAGCCTAAAAAGTGATTTGGGATATAACGGATATTCCAGAAATGTTTTTAATTTTGTAATAACATTTTCTGCTTGATCAATATCCTTGATCTTCATTTCAATACCTGTGACATTTGTACCAAGTTCTGCTAATTTCTGAACCGCCTCTAAATTTGAATATATCAGAACATCATCATAATCCTTTAACCCGGATTCGTAAATACCGCTTATTATAAATTGCTTTATCTTTGGTTGATTAAATGGAGAAGGAATTCCTTTTAATCCGAATATTATTACTTTCTGTCCTAAATCCAAATTTAGTTTTTTTGCAAGTTTATCACCGATTACAAGTCTCGAAAATATAGTGTCAATTGGTGCAAGATTGAATTCGCCTGAAATTATTTTATTTCTTGCCAATGATACATCGCGTGCCGGATCGATTCCTTTAATTAATATTCCTTCTACAGTTTCTTTTGTTCTCAGAATAGCTTCTTTTTGCGTGTAAGGGGATATTCCGGTAAGTTCTGGAATATTTTCCTGAATTTGATGTATAATATTTTCAGCATCTATAACTCCTTCAGGTTTGAATGATGTGATTTGTATGTGAGATACTAATCCGGATACTTTATTTTTTATTTCTTTTTCAAAACCACTCAGGATTGAAACGGCAATTATCAAAGTCGAAACACCCAGTGTAATTCCTATGATGGAAATATATGTAATAAAGGAAATGAACTTAGATCCTTTATTAGCAAATAAAAATCTCCGTGCTATGAAATAGTTAAACAACAATTGTTAACGATTAAAACTTATGATAGCAAAAATGATTTAATAAATTCATCTATATTTCCATCCATAACAGATTGTGTATCGCTCGTTTCGAAATTTGTTCTGTGGTCTTTAACCATATTATAAGGATGAAATACATAGCTTCTTATCTGGCTTCCCCACTCAATTTTTTTCTTCGATTTTTCAATGGTATCAAGTTTTGCCATTTCCTTTTCCTTCTCGAGCATATAAAGTTTTGATCTAAGCATCTTCATAGCATTCTGTTTATTCTGTAATTGGGATCTTTCATTCTGGCATTGAACTACAATATTAGTAGGAATATGTGTTATTCTTATCGCGGTTTCTACTTTATTAACATTCTGTCCGCCTGCACCCCCGGCTCTGAAAGTATCCACTTTTATCTCAGAAGGATTAATTTCAATCTCTATATTATCTTCAATTATCGGATTTACAAAAACAGCCGCAAATGAAGTGTGGCGTTTTTTATTTGCATCAAACGGAGAAATCCTAACAAGTCTGTGAACTCCATTTTCAGCTTTCAAAAAACCATATGCGAATTCTCCTTCTACATCGAGTGTAGCGCTTTTAATTCCTGCCCCATCTCCGTCCAGTCTGTCTATTAATGATACTTTATATTTATTTTTCTCACAATAACGGATATACATCCTTAGAAGCATCTCAGCCCAGTCCTGTGCCTCTGTCCCGCCTGCACCTGAGTTGATAGTCAGAATTGCATTTCTTACATCATCCTTATCAGAAAGCATTTTTTTAAATTCCAGATCATTCAGTTTTTTTTCGAATGAAATAATATCAATATCAATTTCCGTTTCAAAAAATTCATTATTATCTTCTTCCGCCATTTGTATCATACTCTCAACATCCTTAAAATTGTTTTCAACAAGTTCATAATCCTGAACCCATTTCTTAAGGTTAGATATATCCTGAAGCACTTTTTGAGCTGTTTTGTTGTCCTCCCAGAAACCAGGGATTTCAGACTGCTTTTGTAATTCAGATAATTTTATTATTTTCTCATCAACTTCAAAGGAACCTCCTTAAAACTTCGAGTTTCTCCTTGAATTCTTTCATTTTATATTTTTGCTGGTCGAACATATTGTTAATTAGTTTCAATTTCAATTTTTAAAAGCGCAGAGGCAAGAGTCTTCCCCTGAGCATCGAGTTTCAGTGAAACCGTTCCTCCGCCACCCAGAGTGTTATGAAGTACGAAATTCAAAGCATTGATGTTTGGAAGCTCAAATCTTTCTACCTTCCCAATGCAAATTCCTTCGAAAAATTCTTTTACTTTTACAGCAGTAACATATTTTTCAATTAAAGTATTGTCCTCTTTTTTAAAAGCTATTAATCCAATGTTTGCGGCATCGCCTTTATCGCCGCTTCTTCCGTGGCAAATTTCTTTGAGTTTTATTTTCACTTCATTTAAATTTTGTTTGAATAACTTTTAGAGTATCTGAGGCAATCACAAGTTCTTCATTTGTCGGAACAACCATCACTTTTACTTTCGATTTGTCTTTGCTTAAAATCATTTCTTTACCTCTTAAACCCTTATTCTTATCAAAATCGAAATTTATTCCAAAAAATTCCATATCTTTTGCTATCTCAGCTCTTGTGAAGTCAGAATTCTCTCCTATACCACCTGTGAATATGAGCAGATCAAGTCCCCCCATCGCTGCGGTATATGCACCAATATATTTTTTTATCCGGTAATGATACATATCCAGAGCAAGTTTTGCCCTTTTATTATTTTTCTTCAATGCTGATTCTTCTATATCTCTCATATCCGAGGAAATACCTGAAATCCCTATTATTCCGCTGTGTTTATTTATTAAAGTATTCGTAGCTGCGAGTCCTATCTCTTCTTTATTCATTATATAAGTTAGTGCTCCGGCATCGATATCTCCACACCTCGTACCCATTATTAATCCTTCTACAGGTGTCATTCCCATTGAAGTATCGAGTGATTTTCCGTCCTTGATAGCTGCAATAGAAGCTCCATTGCCAAGATGGCAGGTTATAATCTTTAATTTCTCTCTTTTTATTTTAATTATTTCACAGGCTCTTTCAGAGACATATCTATGGCTCGAACCGTGAAATCCATACCTTCTTATTTTATATTTTTCATAAAGTGAATAAGGTATTGCATACAGATACGATTCAGGAGGCATTGTCTGATGGAATGCTGTATCGAAAACACCCACTTGAGGAATATCCGGAAGAAGAGAAGTGATTGCGTAAATCCCCTTTAGATTAGGAGGATTGTGTAATGGTGCAAGTTCAATGCACTCTTCCATCATAGAAATCATTTCTTTTGTTATTAATATACTACCATTGAATTTCTCTCCACCGTGTACAACACGATGTCCTACAGCATCAATATCTTCAATCTTTTTCAAACTTCCGTGTTTTCCACTTATCAATATCCCCAGCAGATATTCAAGACCTGCCTGATGATCTATTATTTCACCTTCAAGTTTCGTTTTATCTCCGTCTTCTCTTTCATTCTTAATATAAGCACCGTTCAATCCGATTTTATCAACAATGCCTTTTGCAAGCAAGGATTTTGCAGGCATTTCGTATAAATTATATTTTATTGACGAGCTTCCGCAATTTAAAACTAATATTTTCATATTCCGTCCTCAATTTTCTTCTTAATTATTTTTCCATTTTCATAATAGTAAAAGCCTTTTCCCGTTTTTCTACCAAGAAGTCCGGCTCTTACTAGTTTCTTTATTACCGGTGATGTTTTATATTTCCTCTCCCCGAATTCTTTATATAAATTATCCATCCAGATAATAAGTTTATCCAGTCCTATTTTATCAGCCATTTCGAATGGTCCTAATTGCAATCCGTATCCCAGCCGCATCGTTTCATCAATATTCTCAATGTTAGATAATCCTTCCATCAATACCTGGCATGATTCATTAATAAGTGACACAATCAATCTCGTACTCACACTACCCGGGCTTTCCCCTACCGATATCACTTCTCTGTCTATCATATTTGCAAACTTGCATGCAAGTTTGAAAGATTCATCAGAAGTTTGCAGGCATCTTGTTATTTCAATCACTTTTACAGTTAACGCTGGAGATAGAAAATGAATCCCCAGTGCTCTGTCCTGATATTTTAGTACAGTTGCCAATTCGGAAATTACTATCGTAGACGAATTAGTGGCAATAATCGCATTTCTCGAAATAACCTTCTCTATCTCTCTGAATACTTCCTGCTTCACTTCCACAATATCTTTCATATTCGATGTTATCAAAGATTCTATAACAATACTACAGTCGCTTAAAATCTGATAATCAGAAGAACCTTTAATTCTCGAAAGTATTGCTCTTTTCTCACTTTTTGTTAATCCCCAGCGGTTAATAATTTTATCAAGTTTCAAACCCATTTCATAATAAATCTCTTTTACTTTATCTTCTGATACATCAATAAATACTACATCAATGCCGCAACTGCTGGTAAGTAATGAAATATCTTGCCCCATTACCCCGCATCCTACGATTCCAATTTTTTTTAAAGATGAGGATTTTTGCTTTATAGTTTTTGATATATTATAATCTTCTAATGATTCTGTCATAAAAACATTTAAAATTTAAAAATTAAAAATACTTAATAAATACTGCTATTTTTTAATTAAAACTAAAAATCGTTTATTGCGAGAAACTCATCGCTAATTGCCTGTCGCTTGTCCGGCAGTAATTGCTGCAAGATAAACAATATCCTCCACAGAGCATCCTCTTGAAAGGTCATTTATCGGTGCTGCCATTCCCTGGAGTACAGGACCTATTGCCTCTGCACCTGCAAGTCTCTGAACAAGTTTATAACTTATATTACCCGATTGCAAATCAGGAAAAATCAGGACATTCGCCCTTCCGGCAATCTTGCTATCGGGGCATTTCTTCTTACCAATTGATTCTATTATTGCCGCATCTGCCTGCAGTTCTCCGTCAATCTTAAGACCCGGCTCCATCTCTTTTGCAATTTTTGTTGCATTTATTACCTTATCACACATTTCATGCTTGGCACTGCCTTTAGTTGAAAAGCTAAGCATTGCTACTCTTGGTTCAAAACCTCCGATTACTCTTGCGGTCTTTGCTGAACACAAAGCTATCTCGGCGAGTTCCTTTTCATTCGGATTCGGATGGACTGCACAGTCAGCAAATACTAAAATTCCGTTCTCACCGAAGTTTACATCATTCAAAAGCATAAAAAACGCGCCTGATACCACACTTATTCCGGGTTGTGTCTTCACAAATTGGAATGCCGGTCTGAGCACATCGCCTGTTGCATTCATCGCTCCTGCTACTTCGCCATCTGCCTCGCCGAACTTTATAAGCATAGTTGCAAGATACAAAGGATTATCCAGAAGTTTCATTGCATCTTCCTTTGTCAAACCTTTACTTTTTCTCATCTCCGCCATTTTTTCAGCATATTCCTCTTTCATATCAAAACTCGTTGAATCAATAATGTTTGCCTTTTCTATATTTGAGAGATTATTTTTGGCGGCAAATTTCAATACATCTTCACGGTTTCCGATCAATATAATATCAGCAATTTCATTTTTGATTAATTCTTCTGCTGCTTTTATTGTTCGTTCTTCGAAAGATTCCGGTAATACGATTCGCTTAAAATGTTTTTTTGCGTTTGAAATAATTCTTTCTTTGAATTCCATTTTTAAATCTCCTGTAATTTTAATATTTTCCCAAATAACGCATTCAGGCTTTCTATAAGGAAAGTGATTTAGCGTATATTTCAATCAGAAAATAAATATTTTAAACGCTACTTTAAACGTAAAATTTCAGTTGATAAGTATAAAGTCGCTAATAACATGAAAATCATATTTAATTTTGTCTCTATTAAAACTCTCGAATTGCATTGAAAGGACAGTTTATTAAAAGTAATTTCTAAATGAAATAAAAATTTAATGGAGGTTCATTTTGAAAAGATTATTAATAATTCCGGTCTTTTTTCTAATATTACTGAATCTATCTTATTCTGGTTACACTACTCCCGGAACAGGGAGAAGCTGGACTCTGGATAGTCTTGTTGCTTATTCAGGCGGTACTATTACTTTTGGTTCAGGTGCTTATTTGTTAAACGGCGATTCTTTAATTGTTTCCAGAACAGATACACTTAAAATATTTACTAATATAAGACTAAATTTCAATTCACTTAGCATACTTTACGTAAAAGGTACATTGATAATAAATCCACCGGATTCTGTAAAATTTTCCGTAGCGGATACGACACTCAGATTTAAGGGTATGGTACTTGATTCAGCTAATTCTTCTGTTTTACGAAAATTAATTTTCGAATATGCAAACTGCATCAATATACTGGATTGCAGTCCATTAATTGATAGCTGCACATTAAGAAATAATTATTATTATGCAACAGGAATGAAAAGTGGAGTAATATCACTTTTCAGGTCAAATGCAATAATTTCAAATTGCAAAATATTTAATAATATCAGGGCTGCAATTGTCGGTGGAGCAAATATAGCAAACTCTCCAACTATTATTAATAATTTGTTTTATGGTAATAATATCTCGAACTATAATACCCCTCAAATCAATCTTGGTTCAGGAGGAACTTCTCCCATTATTATCAGGAACAATTATATACTAAGAGCATCAACAAATTCCGGTGCCATTGCATTTCTTCCAACAGGTGGCATACCTTCATTGATAATTGAAAACAATATTATTAAAAACAACCGTTACGGCATAGCTCTGCTCGCTGGAAGTATAAATGCAATTATCAACAATAACATTATTGACAGTAATAACATACAAGGTAGTCCCTCCCTGGGAGGCAGCGGACTGAATTTCGCAGGTGGATGGACTACATCAAGCGTTATTTGCACAAAGAACACAATCAGATGGAATCTGTGGGGAGTGACAATCCAAAACACAGCAAAACCAAATTTAGGAAATCTATCGAATTCCGATACTACAGATGACGGATTAAATACGATTTATGGAAATGGGAATACAGGAGCAATATATGACCTTTACAACAACACACCTGACTCTATAAAAGCAGAAAATAATTACTGGGGTACTACGATTATAGATTCCGTAGAAGCACATATCTTCCATAAACCGGACAGTTCCGCACTTGGCTTTGTAGATTATATCCCAATTTCGACTATAACGGGAATTGGGAACACACAAATCCGAATTGACTCATACGAAATGCTTGAAGTTTTTCCGAATCCATATAATCCGAGTGTAACCATAAAATTCAACATCCATACACCGGGATTTGTGAAGATGCGAGTTTACGATATGCTTGGACGCGAAGTACATTCTATATTAAACGAAAATCTACAGTCTGGAACATACGAAAGAAACTGGAACTCAGCTAATCTGGCAAGTGGAATTTATATTATTAGTCTTGTAACACAGGAACGCACATTTGCAAAACGGATTGCAGTGATAAAATAGGTCTGAATTAAAAAATTAATCGTAAGCCTGTGTATAAATGCACGGGCTTTTTTTTAATGTGAATTTTAATATTAAGCTTTAGGATGAGCCTGTTTATAAATCTTCTTCAGCTTCTCTGGGGTTATATGTGTATAGAGTTGCGTTGTGGAGAGGCTTTCGTGCCCTAACAGGTCTTTTACTGCTCTTATATCAGCACCATTATCCAGAAGATGAGTGGCAAAAGAATGCCTTAGTATATGAGGTGATTTTTTCTTTGATTCCGATACCTTAGCCATATTCCTCGTAATCATTCTGTAAAGATTCATAGGATAAAGTTTATTACCCTTTTGGTTCAGAAAAAGAAAATCGGATTTTTTAATGTTACAAATTTCTCTTATCTGTAAATAATCCTTAACAGATAATTCTGCTTTTTTTCCGAACGGAATAATTCTTATTTTATTACCTTTCCCTGTTACCTTCACCGTCTTGTTCCTAAAATTTACATCATTGATCTTCAGATTGATAAGCTCGGATAACCTCATACCTGTGCTGTAAAACAGTTCGATAACAGCTTTATCGAGAATTTTCAGATTAATTGAATTCATGTCATCCAGCAAACCTGACATTTCATTTTGGGAAAAGAAATATGGAATTTTCTTTTTTTGTTTCGGGAAGATCAATGAAGATGCTGAATTTTTATCTACGTATTTTTTCCGCTTAAGATATTTGAAGAATGCTTTTAGTGTTGATATCTTTCTCGAGATTGATTTCGTAGAGTAATCCCGCCGGAAATTCTTAGGACGTTTATTTATTTTATTTGCACGGTCGAAAAGTTCTGAAACAAATGATTTAAGGAGATTTACATCAATATCATTAATGCCGTATGATTGTTCTAAGATTTCCGGAGTCTGAATTTTACGATCTGTCTTTGTATGTGATATGTTTGCATTTAAAGAAGTATTCAAAAACATTTCAAGTTGATGAAGATCATTTTTATAGGATATTAAAGTATTTTCAGAATAATTCTTAGATACTCTTAAGTAGTTCAAAAACTCATCAACATATTCTTTGAAAAGCTTTTTCAAAGTAGATCAATTTAGAGTTTGTACTTCTGAATCCTCTTTAATTTTTGCTTTGCAAACGGGACATTCCAGAAAGTTACCATCTTTATTGGTTACTTTTTTAACAAGATAACCATTCTTACAGCTTTCGCATTCCTGAATTACAGGTTCATAATTTGAAATGAAATCGCAATTTGGATATTTAGAGCATCCATAAAATACTCTCCTCATCCTTCCGCCCTTCCTTTCAATGATTTCACCTTCTGCGCATTTTGGACATTTAATGCCCAGTGTAAAAGGTTTGACCCCATTACATTTAGGATAGTTTGAACATCCGTAGAACTTACCGAACTTCCCTACTCTTAGAATCATGCCCGCTCCGCACTTTTCGCAAACCATATTCGTTGAATGGTCTGTAATGATCTCATTTGCATCATCCTTTATCAACGGCATAGCTGCACTGCATTTCGGATAACTCTCGCATGACAGGAATAAACCGTTTCTGCTCCACTTCTTTATCATCTTTGCACCTGTTTCTTTTCCACATTCGGGGCAATCTATATCTGTCTTTTCTATCAATTGCAGTTTGATATCTTTTACTATTTTTTCTGCTGTAAGTAAATCTTTATAAAACGGATGGTAAAAGTCATGTAGAACGTCTGAATAAGTAGCTTTATTATTAGCAATAGTATCCAGTTCCTCTTCCATCTTCGCAGTAAATTGATAATCGATAACATCAAAAAAATATTTTGCAAGAACTCCGTTGACAGCCATTCCAAGATCAGTAGCAAAAAGTCTCTTTTCTTTAAGGTCAACATATTTCCTGTCTACAACAGTTGAAACTATTAGCGCAAATGTACTTGGTCTTCCGATACCTAATGCATCGAGCTGCTTTATAAGACTGCTTTCGGTATATCTTGGTGGTGGATTAGTGAAATGCTGCTCTTTAATCATACTAATAGACTTAAGAATATCGTTGATCGCAAGATCCAACGGGAGTGAAGGATTATCTTCTTCTTCATCTTTGACGATATCTTCACTCAGGTCTTCAAATAATTTCAAATAGCCTGCAAATTTGATTTCTGAACCTGTTGCTCGGAAGAAATATTTATGCTGACTCGTCCCCATACTTATTGAATCAATAATTATAGTCTTTTGAGTCATTATAGCCGGAGACATTTGTGAAGCCAGAAAACGATTTCGTATCAATGTGTATAAAGCAATCAAATCTTTATCAAGTTTTTTCAAATCTTCGGGTTTGATATTCACATCTGTAGGTCTAATTGCTTCGTGTGCATCCTGAACATTTGCTTTTTTCTTAGTTGATTTTTTAATGCTATTATCAACAAGATATTCTTTACCATAATTTTTTTCTATATAATCTGCTGCAGCTTTTTGTGCATCAAGACTTATCCTTGTAGAATCCGTTCGCATATATGTAATGAGACCAATATTACCTTCACCTTTATGTATTTCAATCCCTTCATACAACTTTTGAGCAAGAGACATTGTCCTTTTAGGTGCAAAACCGAGTTTTGAAGAGGCAGACTGCTGTAGACTGCTTGTTATAAAAGGAACAGGTGCAGTGCGTCTTACTTCTTTGACGATAATATCACTAATCCTGAATTTACAGTTTTTTAACTCTTCCAGAATTTTATAAGCTTCATCGATATTTCTTACCCGGGGTTCTTCACCATTAAACTTAAGATTTTCACCATTAATTTTAAAAAGTTTTGCATTAAATGATTTGGAATTTGCCGAAGTCTTAATAAAAGTACCATGAATTGACCAATATTCTTTTGGAGTAAATTGTTCTATTTCAAGTTCACGTTCACATATAAGTTTTAGTGCAACAGACTGAACCCTGCCTGCAGAAAGACCGTAATAAAAAACTTTCCAGAGAAAAGGACTGAGTTTATATCCCAGTAATCTATCCATAACCCTTCTTGCAGTCTGAGATTCGACGAGATGATAATCAATTTTGCGTGGATGCTTCATTGCATTCTCGACACCGCTTTTTGTAATTTCATTAAAAAGGACTCTGAATATATTAGGATTAATCTTCACTATCTCATCTGCAACATCAGCACCGATTGCCTCCCCTTCACGATCCGGATCTGTTGCAATGAATACTTTTTCTGAACCTTTCGCGGCACTTTGTATAACTTTTAAAATTTTATGTTTTCCTTCGATAATTTCAAATGTAGGTTCAAAGTTTTTCTCGAAATCCACACTCAATTTACTTTTAGGCAGATTTTTTATGTGTCCTACGGAAGCCTCAACTATATAATCTGTTCCAAGATATTTCTTTATTGTTTTAGCTTTTGAAGGCGATTCTACTATTACTAAATATTTACTCATCAGTTATTAATATTAAAAATTGTAAGTTAACCTATAGATGTCTTTTGAAACTTGTGTCTTTAAAAATTGTTTCAAATATTGATTTTCTTTTTTTCTCATAAGCAATTTTTGTTTCATCGTTTTATCTTCGTATCCGCATAAATGGAGTAATCCATGAATAATAACCCGGAACAGCTCAGATTCATAATCAACATCATATTTCTTTGCATTATTTATTATAGAATCCATTGATATCAAAACATCGGCATCAATATAGTCTTTTTCAGGATAATAAAAAGTAATTATATCTGTATAATAATTATGAGAAAGATATTTTTTGTTATATTCCAGTATTTCTTCATCGCTGCAAAATAAAAAATTAATGCAACCAAAATTCTTCTTTTCTTTTAATACAATTTCCTCAATTATTATAACAATAATTTTCTTTAAAATATTTCTTTTGAAAATTAATTTACGATTATAATTTACATCAATATTAACATTTGCTTTTTTTTTCTTTTGTGTTTGCAAAGAGGATATTTCTCCGTAGAATTTAGTATAAAGTCTCGGCAACAGAAAGAGCAACAGCAGATATAAGCTTTTCCGAGTTAAGATTTGCGAAATTCTTCCGTAAAGAAGATAGACTTACGTTAGAATAGAGAGAGCAATCTCCTTGCTTTGTTATTATCAAGCCTGATATTTTGCTCCCGTTCTTAGAGATAAAAATGACTTCCCCGAGTAATGAACTTATTATAAACTTATCGCAAGACTGCAATTGAAAATGGCTATTATTCGTGTAAACAGAAACCAAAATGGATTTAACGCCATCGATGATTAGTTCGAGACTAATATCTGTTTTTGATTTTACATTCTTTATATTCGCACTTATGGAACTATCATTCCTGATAAATTTTGCGCCAAAAAAACTTTCGATCTTTTTAATATTTACAGAAGTAAGAATATTATTATTTATCTTTTTCTTCAACAATCCACTTTTAATCTAAATACAGTGATAGAATTAACTTTTAAAATTTAAATTACTAATAAAAATATATATATGAAATCTCAATTTCAATTATTTAACATTTTTGTCCGGGTTATATCCATTTTTCTTGTAATTATTTACGTACATTAGATAGTTCTCGGAACTTTGCTTTATTTTATCTATTTCAGCAACTGTTAAATCCCTGATAATCTTACCCGGAACACCTGCTACTAATACCCCTTCGGGCACTATGAAATTCTCTTTTATGAGAGTACCTGCAGCGATGAATGAATTTGAATTTATCGTACAATTATCAAGTAGAATAGCCCCAATACCAATCAATACAAGATCTTTTACATTACAGCCGTGAATTACTACACCGTGCCCTATTGTCACTTCTTTTCCGATAACTAGCGGATATTTTTTATAAGTTACGTGTAAAATGCTGCCATCCTGAATATTCGTATTCTCTCCTATCCTGATATAATTGACATCACCTCTAATGATGGCATTAAACCAAACGCTGACATTCTTTTCAAGTACAACATCTCCGATAACGTAAGCTCCGTCGCAAATAAAAACGCTTTTATCAATTTTAGGATAAATATTCAAATATGGTAATATCATATTAAAATAAATTAATTTCTATTTGTTTTCCTTCTTCCGTATCATTATATGTTCTGTGAGCTTTCCTCAGTTCAGTATTGTCAAGAGGGAAAAGATTTATGTTTTCTCTTGCCCATTTTGCAGCTATCCCATTAAGAGGGCTTTTTACATTATAAGTTTTATATTGAATCATTTCTCCGATTTTATAAATAATATCTGCCAAATCTTCTCCGGGAGCCCAGTAATCGCCTATGCATATTTCATGCGGATATGCTGATCTAAAATTAGGATGAAAAATATCTGTTTTGATAATACTCATCGGTTTATATCTTGGATAATTTATATGAAGTTCAATATCTACTTTATGTTCGAATATCTCAAGAAATATTTTATTATCTGCAGTAGATTTTGGTGATAATGCTATACTCTTAATTCCTGAATAAACGACAGTATATTTTTCAGGAGGATAAACATCATTAGTATAAAAAATATTAATAAATTGATGATACTTGAACTCTTCTTCAATTTTTTTTAAATCCGATAATAGTCTTCTATTTCTCGGGTTCACGCTATTCAATACCATTATTTATTTTAATAGAATCCTGTTTATTTAATTGATTAATCATCAAGTCATTTACCTTTAATTCAATTTTTTCTATAGAATTCTTTAATACTTTCCATTGTGAATTATTTTCATCCAAATCCTCTATTCGTGATTTGAGTACATTATTATCGAGAATCAACAAAACTGTGATAATGACATTGATTATCAAAGCTAAAGCTAAGAAATAAAATTTGTTTTTGCTAACTGTAAAAATATTTTTTTTAGAGGTTATTTTCTCTTTTGTTATTGAATTATTTAATTCTATGGAAGTTTTGATATTATCATTTATTATATAATATCCTTCGGATTTAATAATTTTATCTTCTTTCCAGTTAAAAAAGGCTTTTTCATTATTAACGGGGTCAAATACATAAGCAACCATAAATCTATCTCTGAAAAAATTTTCCTGGATGAAAATATCATATCCTGATAGAAATACCCTATGCCCGGGATGAGAATGAAACCAACCAAGGATAACTTTATTGTTATAATATTTATCGAGTTCATCATTTATTTCCTGCCAGGTGTCGTGAGTAAATGTTAGTTTTGAAATCCCTGAAATTGTTTTTTCTGCAATTATAAAATTATCTGATATAATAAATAATTGTCCGAAATCGTCTTTAAATACATTACCGATTAAAACCCCACCGCACTCATTTGATTTATCGGTGGAAAGATAAGCATCAATATCTTCAATCGTACTTTTTCGAATGAAGATTCTTAAATCTCCATCAGCCGGAATAATACCGGCAATTTCTGAATTAACAGGAAAATCAGAAAATTCAAATCTATCCTCTGAATCAGATATTTTAGAATTATTATTCAATTAAATTTGATTTATTAATAAATTATTAATCGGATTTTAGTACGATTCTTCTTGGTGATATCCCGGTGGGGAAATTCTTTTCAATCATATTGTCCATATCGATGACCATAAAATAGCCGGTTGACGAAAAATTCCTTGCATCGCATATGTAATGTTTTCTATTTTTAGAATCAAAGGAATATCCGTAAAAGAACGATATTGCAGGATTGAGATTTTGAATTATAGTATTACTGATTTTTGTATTTAAATCAAGTTTAACAATATTTCCTGCAAATGAGATAAAATAAATATTATTTGACTGTGAGTCTATATTCAAATCTTTACCAAATCCTTCCGGTACAGAGAGCGAATCTGTTTTAGTAAAATTATCCGGGTCAATAAGGAATATATAACCATTTCTGCCATAACATCCGACTATCAGCTTATTATTTCGAGTTATAGCAATTGAATAAGGGTCTTTCTTAACATTAATTCTGGCAACTGATAAATCCGTTTGAGAATCAATAACGGAGATAGTAGAATCCTCATTTCCCCCGAAAATACTTGTATTACAAACAAATATCTTACTACCAAAAGATATAATTTCCTGTGGATAAACTCCCGTAGCAATATATTTTATCAAACTGAAGTCGTTCAGATTGAGAACGCCTACATTACTTGAAGGTCCGTTTGTAAAATATATTTTGCTATTGTTAATTGCTAAAGAATAAGGGTTCAAACCTATAATACTTGAGTTGAGTATTTTTCCTGCAGTATCAAGTTTATAAATTTTTCCCGGAGATCCGTAATTACCCTGTTCAAGAATGTATAAATAATTATCATTTAAAATCATACCGCTTGGAAATAGTCCAAGATTTCCAGGATTAAATATACTATGATAGAAAGTATCATTAGGAACATCATACAGGGATAATTTTGATGTCCCTGCTGAAAATCCTCCCTCTGACAAAACATATGCCCCTGCAGTTGACTTAACAAACGGAGGTGGAGAATTGATTAATTCATCTCGAGTACAAGAACTTAAATAAAGTGATAAAATAATTGCTGTAAAACAATATCTAAAAATCATAGTGATTTTCATTAACAAACTTATTGTAAAATTTAAAATTCTATTCCGGGTCTTGCTGGAATACCATTATCAAAATAATGTTTTACTTTTCTCATTTCCGTAATCAGGTCGGCATTATCTTCTATAAATTGCCATATTTTATGTCCGGTCATTACAAATTCGTATTTTCTGTTTTGCTTAAATTTCAAAATTAATCTTTCTATATCTTCTTTAGATAGAAGATTATAAGTGACTGCTGCTATGGCTTCGTCGAGAATTAACAAATCCTGTTGTGGGTTGTCAATAAATTTCTCTGCGATTGCTAATCCTCTTTTTGCTTCTTTGAAATCTTCATCACTATTCTTGAATCTAAAAGTACCGTCTGTATTCATTCTTTCACAACCGGTAGGATAAAGTTCAATATTAAATCCGAGTTCTTTGAGTTGTCTTAATATATTACGTTCTGCATAATGTTCAATTTCACCATCATATCCTTTATCGAACTGTATTATTACAACTTTTTTCCCTGCTCCGAGAGCTCTTACGGCAAGTCCGATAGCGCTTGTCGTTTTTCCTTTACCATATCCATAATAAATGTGTAGGCAATTCTTTTCTTCATCTTTAAGATCTTTATACCCTTCTATGGATTTGAAGATTTTTTCTTTATATTTTTTTCCTCCGGAGTGTTCTTTTTTAGTGTTTGTATTATCCATTTTTTAATAAATAATTTGTAAACCTAATTTATAATTTCTCAGGGGCATCGGATAACCTGATACGAACTGATAATTTTTGTTAAATATATTATTTGTTTCAACACGAAGTACAAATTTCAGTTTATTGATATTAAATCCGTAACTAAAATTTCCATCGAGCAAATCAATTTCCGGAAGGTAATAAATATTTTCTATATCTGTAAATCTTTTAGAAATATATTGGTAGAAGAAATTCATGCTGATTTTTTTGTACTCTATACCAGTGTTCAATTTGAAAACATATTTCGGTACATATATCTGCTGTTTTTCCATTATATTATTATCAACAAATACATTATTTAGCGAACGATTATAATTAAAACTTAAATTTATCAGCATACTGATATCACCGGAAACATTTTTCTTTGATTTGAATTCTGCAATAAAAGAATTAATGTCAGCTTGACCAATATTAACAGGAGACCATAGACCATTCGCATTTGGTATCCAGATAATTTTATCCGAGAGAACATTATTGGAGTATGTCACTTCAAACAGATTATCCGCAAATAAGTTGAACCCGTAAATTAGACCAATATCAAAATTGAAAGATTTTTCCTGTGATAAATTTTTGTTGCCACCCTGTTTCCAGAATAGTTCGTTAAACGTGGGAATCCGGAAATTATTTCCTAAACTGCTTTTCAGGTATATTTCCTTATTGTTTAATATTTTATAATTTAATCCTATTTTCATACTGACATTATTTAGTTTAGTATCCGAGAAATAATCATATCTGACCGATGGGAAAACATTAAGTTTATCGTTCGCTAATAATTTTAAATTTGAGACTATGATCAGTGCAGCTTGCAATCTTTCAGGATCATTCTCAAGTTCATTACTGTAAAGTTTTCCGTAATTTAATTCATATCCGAAAATAATATCCGCAAAAGTTCTGAATTCTACCTGCGAATTATTCGATAATATAATATTCTTGTAATAACTGTTTATGTATGGTTTGTTTTCATAATTCATTTGATTATTCTGGAAACTGAGAGCTGACTTAAAGGAACTATGCTTACTGAATGAAGTTTCAAGATTAACAAAACTATAAAATATATTATCGGTTTGTGTACTTGCTACTGAGGGTGTTCCTGTTTCTATCCCCGGCAGATTTCTGAAATTTGATGTATAATTTGTATTAAGTCGGATAGTAGTTTTTCTGTCCGGATAATAGATGGTGGTGAAACTAAAATCTTTATATCTGTAACTCGAATTTTGTCTTTCTCTCAATACCTGGTCTACTCCATCTGAATAAAAATAGCTGAAATTGTTTCTTGAAGATTCAAAATTCGCAGAACCTGAAAATGAAAATTTACTGAAGCTTTTTGAAATATTTACGTAATACTTATTAAATCCAAAAGAACCGAACTGGGTAGAAATATTAAATTCTGGTTTAATTAAGAGACCGGGAGTTTTTGTTATTATATTCACTACTCCACTGACGGCGTCAGAACCAAATATAGAGCTGTATCCGTTATTAATGATCTCTATTTTTTCTATGTTGTCTTTTGAGATCTGAGAGATATCGATTTGAGAATTCTGAAATGTACCTATTCTATTACCATCTATGAGAAACAAAGTATGTTCTGCTCCAGAACCGTTTAAAGAAACTGTATTCAGAGACGAGTTACTGCCATAAGACTTCACATAAACACTTCCAGACAATTCGAGTATATCTGAGAGTCTTTGTCCATTTTTCGATTTGATTTCATTGCAATCAATTAACTTAATTTTCGTGGGAGAGTAAAAAATATTTTTGAATATTTTGATACCTTCAACAACAATTTCGTCAGTCATAAAGGAACTTTCTTCGTGCTTTTCACTTTGTGCAACGACTACATTCACAAGCAAAATAAATAATATAAATATATAGAATATTTTTCTAATAATCATTATGTAAAAAAAATCCTTAACTCTTTTTTTGCGGTAAATTAAAAATTGAAAAGAATTAAGGATCTTTTTAAAATTTAACTTCTTCACCCCACGAAAGAGTTGAGCTCGTATATTTCCGGCAGGTCTCCTGACTAAAGAGCAATTTTCAGCCCGCCTTCCCGATAAAAGACATCAGTGGCTTTCTGAACTAATCTTCTCCATTACAGTTGCGTGGACAGTCCCGGACTTACACCGGATTCCCTATTAACAACAATACCAGAAATATGTTGAGAAAGAACAAGGATTTAAAATTTTAGATTACAAAATCTATTTTATTTTAAAAAAAACTTTTTTGCATCAAATTCAACATTTTCTTTCTGAAATACTATTTCATCTTTTTGAGGGTTATATATTTTTCTGATAAGAATATTTTTCAATTCATTACCCTCATCGTAACTGAGCAAATATAACGAAGCTGATATTTTATCAAAAGTCACTTTATCGGATTTTGAAACAAGCGGAAATATTTCTTCCTCAAGATAAATCAGTAAATCTTCATCATTAGATTCATCTATAAAAACATCTATCAAAGCAGAACTAAACGATTCTGCAGGTGTTAATTGAACAGTATCGTCAGGTTCCTCAATATCTGTTTCGTTAACAATTACTTTATCCTTATTATTTTGATCTTTATTGCAAGAAAGGAACAGGAATCCGGTGATAATTAAAAAAATCTGTAAACATTTCAAACTAAATTTCGGCATCAGGGAATTAAATTCATTTCTTTGCCTATTTGTTGAAATACTTCCAGTATTCTATCAAGATGTTTATCTTCGTGTGAAGCCATATAAGAAGTTCTTAGCATTGACATTGTGGGCGGTACACCCGGGGAAACGAATGCATTTACAAAAATACCTGCATCAAACAATTTTCTCCAAAATATGAAAGTAAGTTCATCCTGTCCTAAAATTACGGGAACTATAGCAGTTCTACCATCGACGACTCTGAAACCCATTTCTCTGAATCCTTTTCTCATTTTATCGGAATTATAAATAAGTTTATTTATGCGTTCAGGTTCAGCTTTTAATATATCAAGTGCTGCATCGGCTGCAGCAACCGATGCAGGAGTAGGGGAAGCTGAAAATATCAACGCAGGTGAATGATGTTTAAGATAATTTATCACTTCTTTTCTCGCACCAACAAAACCGCCGAGTGAAGAAAATGTTTTCGAAAATGTACCCATTATCAAATCTACATCATCATCTAAATCAAATTCCGAAGCAGTCCCTCTGCCTCCTTTTCCTATGACGCCAGTCGCATGAGCATCATCAATCAAAATTCTTGCATTATGCTCTTTAGATATCCTGACTAAATCGCTTAGTTCAACGATTTCTCCCGTAGTGGAAAAAACACCATCAGATACTACTAATTTTGGAGCTTCGAAAGGTATTGACTTAATTACCCTTTCTAGGTCCTTCATATCATTGTGTTTATAACGAATAAAATTCGCAAAAGCACCTTTAGCCATCATATTAGCAACAACAATACATGCATGGTTATCTTTATCTGAAAGAATGTATTCGTCCTTAGTTACTAATGTAGGTATAATTCCCTGTGCTGTCTGATATCCTGTGGAAAATAAAAGTACTGCTTCTTTCCCAAGAAAATCTGCTAATTTTGCCTCCAATTTTATATGTAAATCTAAAGTACCGGTAAGATACCTAGAACCGGAGCAACCGGTTCCATATTTTTTAATAGCATTTAAAGCAGCTTCTTTTACTTTTGGATGTGTAGTTAATCCATGATAATTGTTTGAGCCTGCCATAATAACTTCTCTGCCTTCAATCCTTACAACTGGTCCTTCATTTTCTTCAATTGTTCTGAAATACGGATAATAACCTGAAGCTTTTACTTCATCTGCGCGGGTAAAACTAAAACATTTCTGAAATAAGTCCATATATTCTATAAATTATTCAATTAATTTTTTAATTACAGGTATTTCTTATATAATTAGAAATTTTAACATAGAAAATACATAATTTAATTAATAACTTCTATATTAAAAATTAACATAAATTTATGAAGGCATTCGTAACAGGAGCAACTGGATTTGTAGGTAGTCATTTAGTTGATAGGTTATTAAGTATGAATTATGAAGTATTTTGTCTTAAAAGGAAAACATCAAATCTTCAATGGCTTGTAGGTAAGAATGTCAATTTGGTTGAGGGTGATTTATTTGATAATCATGTCTTAGAAAATGTAATTAAAAAAGTAGATTTTGTTTTTCACGTTGCAGGAGTAGTCAAATCAAAAAATAAAGACGGTTTTTTTAAAGGAAATGTTGAAGCAACCAAAAATCTCATAGAGATTGCTAACAAGGTAAATCCTAATTTAAAAAGATTTGTATATATCTCATCCTTAGCTGCCTGCGGTCCAAATCCGGATGATAAACCACTCACGGAAGATTATATACCCAGACCGGTTACAACATATGGAATTTCAAAAAGAGCTGCTGAAAAAGAAATTTTAAAGTTCAGAGATAAACTTCCTGTGACGATTGTCAGACCTCCTGCTATTTATGGTCCGCGGGATGCTGAAATCTTAATTTATTTTCAAACATACAAAAAAGGATTGAATAGTATAATTGGTTTTGATAAGAAATACTTAAGTTTAGTTTATGTTGAAGATTTTGTTACCGGAATTATACTTGCTGCCAAATCTGAAATAAAAAGCGGCTCGATATTCTTTATTTCCGATGACGGTGAATACAACTGGAATGAAATTGGAGAAGTGACTTCTAAACTTCTCAATAAAAAGTCTTTTAAAATAAGAATTCCTCACTTCGTAGTTTATACGGTCGGATCTTTTGCGCAAATGTTCTCAATTTTTTCTAAAAATGCAGCTACACTGAATATTGAGAAATGCTTCGATATAACGAGAAAAAAATGGGTTTGCTCAAATGAAAAAGCCAAAAGTGAACTTGGGTTCCGGCCGGAATATAACCTTGAGAGAGGATTTAAAAAAACGATAGAATGGTATAAAGAAAACAAATGGTTATAAAATGAAATCGCGAATTACTGAAGAATTACAAAATTCAATAAAAGATTTTAATTTACCTGATATCAATATTCAGATAGAATATGCTAAAGAAAAAAAATTCGGAGACTTCAGCTGTAACATTCCGATGATATTATCAAAATTACTTAAAAGAAATCCTCAAGAAATCGCAGAGGAAATTATTTCAAGAATAAAAGATGATTCACTTTTTAAAAAAATTGAAATCGCAGGTTCTGGTTTTATTAATTTTTTTATGCAGGATGAACTTTTTATACAAGAGGCACTTGAAATATTAATTAAAAAAGATAATTATGGTAAGAATGATGCGAATTCCGGAAAAAATGCCAATCTTGAATGGGTAAGTGCTAATCCTACGGGACTATTGCATGCAGGTCATGGAAGACAAGTCTGTCTTGGTAAAGCAATAGCTAATCTTTTAGAATGGAGCGGATATAAAGTTACACGGGAATATTATTATAACGATGCCGGGAATCAGATGAAAAAGTTAGCAGAATCTGTAAGAGCACGATATATCCAGATGACGTCTGATCCCGAGTACTCATTGCCTGAAGAAGGATACCATGCTGACACTGTCATTAAAATTGCCGAGAATATTAAAAGAAACTATACTCAAGAAAAAATAAATATTGAGGATTTTGAGTTTTTCCAGAAGGAGGGAGAAAAATATTATTTTTGGGAGATAAAAGAGACACTTGCAAAATTAGGAATTAAACATAATATATTCTTTTCCGAATCATCTTTATACGAAAGTGGAGAAATCACAGAATTGTTAAAAATTTTCGAAACAAAAAATCTTATTTATAAAAAAGATGATGCTGTTTGGTTAAAAATGACGGGGGAAGTAGCAAATGATAAAGTAATTATCAAAGCAACCGGTGAATATACTTACAGATTGCCTGATATGGCATACCACATTAATAAAATTAACCGTGGTTATGATCTGATGGTTGATATTTTCGGTTCAGATCATAAGGAAACTTACAAAGAAGTTTTGCATGGAGTTAATGAAGCCGGATACGATATAAAAAATATTATAGTTATCATTCATCAGATGGTAACCTTTAAAGAAGGAGAGAAGTCCGTAAAAATGAGCAAGAGAAGCGATAAGGTATATTACCTGAATGATTTACTCGAAGATGTGGGAATAGATGCAACCCAATTCTTTTTTGTAATGCGAAGTGCAAATACACATCTAGTGTTTGACGTTTCATTAGCAAAAGAGCAGTCAGATAAAAACCCTGTATATTATTTGCAATATGCCTATGCTAGAATTTGCGGAATTTTGAGACATATTATTGAAGAAAAGGCGGAAGAAATATTTGATAATATAAAAATCGATTTACTTAATTCTGAAGAGGAACTGGATTTAATAAAAATATTAACAAGATTTCCTGATGAAGTTTTTATCTGCTCAAAAAATCTCGAACCTCATAAGCTTATTACCTATCTTAATTCAGTTGCGGAATTTTTCCATAAATTTTATCATAATTATAGGGTATTGAATTCCGGCGATGATGAATTGACGAATCAGAGATTAAAATTATGTAAAATGACTAAACAAGTTTTGCAAAATGGATTTGACATCATTGGAATATCTGCTCCGGAAAGAATGTAATCTAAATATTTAAAACAAAAAAAAGGGGCTATAAGCCCCTTTTTTAATACTTAAAATCAAAGATTATTATTTCTTCTTTGGTTCTTCTTTTTTAGGTTCTACTTTCTTCACGTCTTTCTTGGGTTCTTCTTTCTTTACATCTTTCTTCATATCGTCTTTTTTCTCAGTACCTTCGATAGTCTTTACTTTTCTTACTTTTTTCTTGTACTTCATATCGATTGCTTTATCTTTCATCGTCTCAAATTTTGTAGCCTGGTCTTTATTGAATACTTTTCCTAATTCACCGACTAAAGCCGTTTTTGCTTTTGCGCAAGCATCTTTGCAAGCAGCTTTGTCTTTATTGAATTGCTTCATATTATCTTCGACCTTGAATTCATAAGCTAAGAATGCCTGATAGGTTTTTGTGTATTGATCGATTGATAAACCTAATTTTTTGTAAAGATAATCTGCTTTTCTTCCTGCTTTATCACCGGGTAAATCTTTTGCTGATAAATTTGAGGAGATAGCAAATAAGGCTGCTATTACGATTAAAAGTGCAACTAATTTTGTTCTGAACATTTTTTAAATAATTTATTTTATAAATTGTAATTTATGATGTGCAAATATGAATAAAATTTTTATAAAAAAAAAGTAAATTTTTATTCTTTTTATATATTTTAGTTTTGTTTAACTTTATATTTATTTAATTTTTTAAAAAGGGGTTTAGTTTGGACAAACCAAATATTGCTCAAAAATCACCTATAATAGAAAAAGTAAAAAAAGGAACGTACTATTGGTGTGCCTGCGGACAATCGAAAAGCCAACCTTACTGTGACGGCTCGCACAAGGGTTCAAATTTTGTTCCAATAGAAGTAATAATTCCTGAAGAAAAAAATGTTGCATGGTGCGCCTGCAAACAATCCGGTAATCGTCCATTCTGCGATGGTACTCATAAAAGTTTACAAATGAAATCTCTCTTTATAAATGGTCTAAAGGTCTGTGATTACGGAGGCTCATACCCCCCGCTAATTTTTATTCACGCTTTTCCCCTGTCTAGTAAAATGTGGAAACATCAGGTTGATTTTTTCAAAAGTCAATACAGAGTTATTACTTATGATGTCAGGGGTTTAGGTGAGAGCAAAACAGAAGATAACCAATATATGATGGAAAATTTTGTGGATGATTTTTTCAGCATTATTGATAATCTTAATATTGAAAAGTCCTATGTTTGTGGATTATCAATGGGTGGATATATTATCTTAAGAGCCGCCTCAAAGGCACCCGAAAGATTTAAAGGAATAATACTCGCAGATACTAAAGCAGAAAAAGATGATGATGAAGGCTTGTTAAACCGCTCGAATTCAATTTCACAAATCAAACGAAATGGAGTAAAAGAATTTACCGGTGTTTTTTTAAAAAAATTAGTTACTGAAAAAAATTACGGAAAACCTTTAATCAAAGAATTTCTTGATAAAATTTTGATTGAACAAACTCCTGCAGGTATTTGCGGTGCTTTAATAGCAATTGCAACGAGGACAGATACTTCACAAGTGATTAAGAAATTGGACTTACCAACTTTGATAATTGTCGGAGAAAAAGATATTCTTATACCTTTAAATTTCTCCGTAAATTTGAATAATAGCATCAAGGAATCTAACCTTGTAATCATCCCTGATTCCGGACATTTGACAAATATCGAAAACCCGAAATTATTTAATAAAGTTGTTTCAGATTTCCTTGAACTGAATAAATAAAAAAAGATGAGATTTAAGCTTTTTATTGAGTACGATGGTACAAGATATTCCGGCTGGCAAAAGCAGCAGAATTCTAAATCAATCCAGGAAACGATATCAAATGTGATATTCAAAGTATTTAAGAAAACTAACGGCAAGAACAAATTAATAGATCTACAAGGCTCAGGAAGAACAGATTCGGGAGTTCACGCATTCGAACAGATTGCACACCTTGAATGTGAAACTAATCTTGCACCACATATTTTTAGAATGAAGATTAACGACGAACTGCCATCCGATATAAATATTTTGAAAATTGATAAAGTAAAATCGAATTTCCATGCGAGACACTCTGCTAAATCAAGACAATATGTTTACAGAATTTCAAGAAGGAGAACGGCATTCGAGAAAAAATACGTTTGGTGGATAAAAGATAATCTTGATATAGAAAAAATGAAATCAGCTGCCAGGCTTTTTGAAGGTTTTAATGACTTCCGGTCTTTTACAGATAAAAAAAACGATGCTGAATCCACCACAGTATTGGTGGATGAATTGATTATCGATTCTGAAGGAGATATTATTAAAATAAGAATAAAAGCTTCACACTTCTTATGGAAGATGGTAAGGAGAATTGTAGGGATTTTGGCTGAAGTTGGAAGAGGTAATATGAATAATACTGATATAGAAAATTTTCTTGATATATACTCGAATGAACCCTCAAAATTTACAGCTCCTCCATCGGGATTATTTTTGGAAAAAGTAAATTATTGACAGATGGAAAAGACTATAGGAGTGTTCGGAGGAACGGGTTTATTAGGAACGGCATTAGTCAACAATGAAAATTTCAAAGATTGCGTTTTCTATCTATTCGTCAGATCAAAATCTTCGGTAAGAAAAATACCCTCACTTAACAAAAACCTTGAAATTGTTGAATACGATAATGATGCCGAATATGTTATAAAAGAACTTAATAACTGTCAAGTTGTAATAAATTTTGCAGGAGCTTCTATAGCAGGGAAAAAATGGACTAAAGATTATAAACAAATTATTTATGATAGCAGAATAAATTCAACACGGAGAATCGTCAACTCTATAAAACTTAATGATTCGAAGCCTGAATTATTAATTAATGCATCGGCAACCGGTATCTACGGTTCGAGACAAAATGAAGAGTTGAACGAAAATTCTGAGATTGGAAATGATTTTTTGGCAAATTTGTGCACAGAGTGGGAGAATGAAGCATTAAAATTTACTGGAGTTGGAAATAGAGTGGTATTATTGAGAACCGGTATTGTATTAAGCAGAGAAGGCGGTGCTTTACAAAAATTTATAAATCCTTTCAAGTTTTTTGTAGGTGGACATCAAGGAAGCGGTAAACAATGGATTTCATGGATTCATATACAAGATTTTATTTCCATAATTTATTTTGTGATAACAAATAATAAAATCGAAGATTCTTTGAATTGTACATCAGAATTTCCTGTCACGAATAAAGATTTTGCAAATATTTTAGGTGAAACACTGAATAGACCCTCATTCTTTTTTGTACCTGAATTTATTCTCAAAATTGTATTAGGAGAATTTTCGGAAACAATCTTGACGGGTCAGAGAGTAATTCCTGAGAAATTACTTGCAAATGGTTTTAAATTTGAATACCCTGATTTAAAAAGTGCATTAGATAATTTACTTGCTGAAATAAAATGAAAGTTTTAGAATATCTTTTCCGGAAGACATTTAAAATATCGGTTGATACTATCGAAGAACTAAAAGCTCACTCCTCAGATCGGAGAATATTTCGACTCAAATCCGGAAGTTTTAGATGCATAGGGATATATAATAAATATGTTGAAGAAAATGAGGCTTTCCTTCAGTTTTCTATAGCATTTAAGACATCTAACTTAAAAGTACCTTTAGTATATGCACATTCAAAAAATCTCAAATATTATCTTGAAGAAGACCTGGGAGATTTCACACTTCAGGAATACTTAAACCAGATAAATCCTTCTGACAGAAATAAAATCAAATTATACAAAAAAGCATTGGATAACCTTATAGATTTTCAATTAATAGGAGCATATGTAATAGATTATAAATATTGTTATCAGACTGATGTTTTCAATAAAGAACAAATTGATTCAGATCTAAAGCAATTTAAAAAATATTTTGCACATAAATTTTTAAGATTAAATCAATTAAATCTCGGGTATAATTTTTTAGTTGAATTTTTCAGCAAGACAATTACGGGTAAAAGGAATTTATATTTTATGTATCGTGACTTTCAACCACGAAATATTATGGTGAAAAAAGGAGATTTATTCTTTATTGATTATCAATCCGGGAGAAAAGGACCTTTACAATACGATCTTTCATCTTTTTTATTATCCGGTAGTATCGATATCAGTGATAAGCAGAGGACAATTTTACTTAATTATTATTTGAAAAAATTATCCGAACGAATTAATATTAAAAAAGAATTATTTATAAAAAATTATTACAAAATTTCTATCATCAGATTATTGCAAATGCTGGGAAGTTATGGGTACAGTTATTCTGTAACAGGGAAGAAATTGTATTTAATTAAATCCTTAAAAGCAATTGGAAATATTCAACAAATAATGAAAAATATTAAGAATAGATCTGTAATTAATTTTTTAAACAATGTAGTTACTTCAAAAGAGAGAATTATTCATATCTTAGAGCATCTATAGGATTCAATTTTGCTGCCTTATAAGCCGGATAAACACCAAAAACAATTCCGACAACTGAACAAACTACTAATCCAATAATAACCCAATCATAAGGTATGACTACTTTTGTATTTAAATACAGGCCAACGAGATTACCGGTTAAAACACCTAAAATAATTCCAATTATACCTCCGATTTCCGATAATATAATGGCTTCCGTTAAAAATTGTGAGAGTATATTTACATTTTTAGCACCTATTGCTTTACGGATTCCGATTTCTTTAGTTCGCTCAGTTACAGATACAAGCATAATGTTCATAATACCTATACCTGCTGCGAGTAAGGCAATAAATGAAATAAAACCGGCACCATATTTAAAATACTGAGTGAATTTATTAACTTCTCCAATAAGGGATTCATTTGAGTATATTTCGAAGTCATTATCTTCCCCCGGTTGCAGCTTTCTCACAATACGCATAGCGCTAATAATATTCTCTTGAGTTTCATCATATAAAGTTTTGCTCGGTGCCTGGACAGCGATATTAATGGATCTATTAGTTTTGCCATATATTTCCTGCATCTTCGTTATAGGAATGGCTGCGAAATTATCTCTGCTTTGACCGAAACTTTCACCTTTGGATTCAAACACACCGATTATTGTAAATTCGTTTTTATCTAAAATAATTTTTTTACCAACAGGATTCTCACGTGCAAATAATTTTTCCACAACATCTGTACCGATAACTGTATTATCTGTTGAACTCGAAATGTCATTTTCAGTAAAATATCTTCCATCTTTAATTGTGTAATCATTACAACCGGGGAAATCAAGATTAGCACCGACAATCATATAACTTGGATTTGTGGTTTCTTTCCCATATTTAAAAGTTTTGGAAGACTGATAATCTTCCAATGAAATATATTTGTATAAAGTTGCCTTTTCTATCAAACGAAGTCCCTGCTCATAAGTGATATCCGGTCTGTTTCTAAATTTCGCACGCATCTTAGGGTCTCCGAAATTCATTGCAGGAAATTTCTGTATCTGAAAAGTATTACTACCGAGCTGGCTCAATCCACTTTCAATACCTGCTTGAAGAGCATTCAAAAGTGTCATTATCGCAATAATAGAAAAAACACCTATTACAATCCCTGCTAAAGTAAGGATTGCCCTTAATTTATTAGACTTAATAGTATTTACTGATAACTTAAAAACTTCTGTAACGATCATAATTTATAATAAAATGTTATTCATATCTTAATGAATCCACCGGATCAAGTTTTGCGGCATTATAAGCCGGAAAATAACCGGACATTAATCCGAATAAAATTGAAATAAATAAAGACAAACCCACAATCCATAATGGCATTGAAGTCGGTAATACGAATGCATTAATTATCAAACTAATAGGAAATGCTATCATTATTCCAATAATTCCTCCCAAAAGGCATATAACAATTGATTCAATAAGGAATTGCAATAATATTGTTCTGCGGCGAGCTCCGATGGCTTTTCTTATGCCTATTTCTTTGGTTCTTTCTTTTACGGAAACGAACATAATATTAGCTATACCTACTGATCCAACAATCAGACTTAGTGAGGTAATGAGCGAACCGATAATTTTTATTAATGAAGTAAGTGATTCATATGTACTTTTGAAAGCTTCCTGCTGATTGATTCCGAAATCATCTTTTGCACCTAAAGGGACTTTTCTTGCTTTACGCATAATAGAAATCACTTCTTCTTTCGTCTCATCAAGTTTGTTTATATCTGCTGCTTTTACATTTATTGATAAACTTCTTTTCGTTCCAAAAAGAGTAAAGAATCTTTGAATCGGAAGTATCACTCTGTTATCAAGGCTAAAAAGACCAAGCATGCTCCCCTGCTTTTCCAAGACACCTATTACCCGGAAAGAATAACTACCTATCTTGATCGTCTTTCCGATAGGATTTACATTTTCAAAAAATGCTTTTTTAACATCATAACCTATAAGGCAGACCGGATATCCGCCTTCAGATTCACGTGCATTAAAAAATCTTCCGTCATCTACATTTACCCCTAAAGTTTTTTGATACTCATCAGTAGATGCAAGTGTAAATACATTTTCGAGAGATAGATCACCGTACTTCAATGTTCTCATAGAACCGACCGAAGGAGATATTGAGGCAGAAGTCTGTGAGAATTTTTTCAAGAATTCAAATTGATTCATCGTTATATCTTTCCTGTTTCTGTAAAAAGCCCAGTCTTCCTTTCCAAACCATTCAAACTTCTGGACATACAATACATCAGCTCCTATAGAGGCAATGCTTTTTTCGAATGCCTGATTAATTCCTTCAATGGCTGTCTGCATTAGAGTTACTGCAGTGATTCCGATAACAATTCCGAGAGTTGCAAGAATAGAACGCATTTTATTTCCTAAAATCGCGGTTACCGCAATTATTATACTTTCCTTTATTTCAAGTAATATATTCATAAAGTTATTCCTTAATCACAATTTAACTTTTGAATAATCACTCTCAATTCTTCCGTCCCTTAACTTAACTGTTCGCTGTGCATGCTTTGCGATGTCTTCCTCGTGAGTTACGAGAATGATTGTATTTCCATTCGAGCTTAAATCTGAGAACAAAGCCATTATCTCTTCTCCCGTTTTTGAATCTAAATTTCCTGTAGGTTCATCGGCAAGAATGATAGAAGGATTATTTACTAATGCTCTTGCAACAGCCACTCTTTGCCGCTGCCCACCCGATAATTCATTTGGTTTATGCTTCAACCTGTCTCCTAATCCAACATTCACCAATGCTTCTTCAGCTTTCTGTACTCTGTCCTGATAATGTAATCCTGAATATATTAACGGAAGTTCTACATTATGTAGTGCATCAATTCTTGGAAGCAGATTAAACGTCTGAAATACAAATCCAATTTCTTTATTCCGTATACCGGCAAGTTCATCATCATCCATTTCACTGACGTTTTTGTCATTCAGAATATAATCTCCGCTTGTTGGTGTGTCTAAACAGCCGATAATATTCATTAATGTCGATTTCCCGGAACCCGATGGTCCCATTATTGCAATGTATTCATTTTTCTTTATGTCTAAATCTATTCCATCCAGTGCAAATAATTCTTCCGCACCCATTTCATAGACCTTCACCAAATTACGTATTTCAATAAGATTACCCATACAAATCTTAGTTTTGTTTTTTAATTATTATTCCACTTTTTTATCAAGTGCTTTTTGCTTGTTATCAACTTTCACTTTTGAATTATCTTCGAGGTCTTTATTAATTGCTTTAAAACTTCCTTTTACAACTTCTGCTCCTTCTGATAATCCTTCCACTAATTCGATATAAGTATCATTACTGATTCCTGTTTTCACTTCTTTCTTTTTTGCAATACCATTTTCAATCACGAATACAACCTCTTTAGGTTTCATTTTTTTATTTGATTTTTCTTCACCTGCTCTTATTAAGTTTTCATCTTTTGTTTCATCTTTAACTTCAATTTGCATTTCTTCCCTTGTAGTAACTGATTGTATCGGAACTGCTATTACGTCATTTTTCTTTTGGACTTCAATATCTACCGTACAACTCATACCCGGTCTCAGCTCTACATTTTTATCGATTATTCTGATTTTCACAATAAAATTTACTACTTCTTCCTGTGTACCTGTTGCTTTGGATTGAGCAGTATTAGCAATTTCATAGACATATCCGTTAAAAATCCTGTTAGGAAAAGCGTCTATTTGCACTCTTGCAGTATCACCTAATTTAATTAACGTAACATCCGATTCACCAACTTCCACCTGGCATTCCATATTTGCAAGATCAGAAATCGTCATAATCTGAGAACCAATATTAAAACTCGTCCCTAAAACTTTTTCCCCTAATTCGTTATTTAATTGTGTTACAGTTCCTGAAATAGGTGCATTAATAGTTGTCTTTGAGATATCATACTGAACTGATGATAAAGATGCTCTTTGCTGGTTTATCTGAGCTCTAGTCGTATTCATTTGAGCAAGATTTAAATCATAAGCATTCTGAGCATTATCCAGATCACTTTGAGAAGCTAAATCTTTATTGAATAATTCTTTTGTTCGATTTAACTCTAACAGATATTTTTGTAAAGTAACCTCCTGTGCTTTGAGATTACTTTCCTGAACTTTTATAGCTGCATCTTGCTGTTTCAACTGGGGAAAATAAGCATCAGGTTTTATTCTAACTAGCAGATCTCCTTTTTTAACATCATCACCTTCTTTAAATGGGAGAGCAATTATTTCTCCGCTTACTTCAGCACTAATGTTAATTTTAGTTTCAGATTGGATTTTCCCTGTTGCTGTTACTACCTGAATTATATTTTGCTTTGAAACTTTTTCAGTCTGAACATCAATTAATTTTTCCTTTTTACCTGAAATTACTACTGCTATAATTATTAATAAAATTATAACAATGATTCCTATCCACAGAATTTTTTTACTTTTTCTTTTTTTCTTTACTTTTTTTACACCTGTATTTACATTTACCGGGGCAATAATTTTTTCGTCCGCCATATTATTTTGATTTTAATAATTAATTATTCCAGTTAAGTATTTAATTAGACTTTCAGCAAGCAGAAAACTATATATAGCATTGATTTTATTTATTTTTAGATTGTTTAAGGCTGTAATTGCTGTCTGTAAATCAAGAAGAGTTCCATATCCGATTCTGTAATTCTCTTCAGATAATTTCACATCCTGTTCTGCAGATGCAATGCTTCTATCAAGAATTTCTGCCTGTTTATATGCTGTTTGTAAATCATATACAGCTTTCTTTATATCAGATTTTATCTGCAATTCTAATCTAATTAAGTCTTGCTGTTTTTGCATTATATTCACTTCTGCTATCTGCCTGTTCACATCGAGATTAAATCCCTGAAATATTGAATAATTTAGAGATAAGCCAAATGAAAATGTACGGTTATTATCAATTTCATTTGCCTTGTTACCGCTTATATTATAATTTCCAAACGCACTTAGCGAAGGCCAGTATAAATATTTATTTGCTATCGATAATTTTATCTCATTCACTTTTATATCCTGAAGACCACTTTTATAATCATACCTGTTATTGATTGCCTGAGCCGTAAGTCCTGCAACATTTCCATAATTATTCAACCTTTCTTTTAGTTCAGTTACTGTATAGAAAGGTATTTCTTTCATATCAACTTCAATCTCTGTATCGGTATCAGCATACATAGCAAATAATAAATCTATTTTTGCTTTTTGAACATCATTTGTTGCACTTTCAAGGCTTAGTTCATTCTGTGCAACCAGTACATCTTGTTTATAAATTTCTGCTATTGTTTTTTTTCCTACATTTACGTACTCTTTAATCATAGCAAGTTGGTCTTGAGAATTCTTCAGATTTTCATTTTGAATTTCTACCAGATACGATTTTCTAAGTAAATCAAAATATTTCTGTGTTACATCGATAATGATATCTTTTTTTGCTTTTTCGTACTGTAGATTTAGAAGATTGATATTCTGATTGTTCAGCTCAATATTCTCATAATTTGCAAAACCATTGAAAAGTGTCACTTGTGAATTAATGGATGCACTCCAGTTATCACGGGTCGTATTCTGGTCAGGTACATTTATTGGAAACCCGTTTTGGTAAATCACTCCGCCTTGAGAAACTGAATTCGTTTTATTCCATCCTGTAGATATAGAAAGAGAAGGGATTAAACTCCCTTTTGATAATTTCAAATTCAAGTTTTGAATTGTGAGATTATTTCTTAATGTTAATAAGTCTTTATTATTATCTAAAGCAAGCAGAATAGCCTTATTAAGGGTAAATTTCTCTTGAGCATTAGAATAATTAATAACAAAGAGCGATAAGATAATTAAAAAAATTATTTTTTTCATTAATATTTTGATATTATTTTTTAGTATACGTAAATAAAGATAAGTAGTTTCAATTAAATTTAATATATATAAATTAAAAATTTTATCGATTATGATATAAATGATATTGTAATTAAAGTTCATTTTCAGGGCTCTATTTTGAATTTATATTTGGGTTTAAATTTACTTTATTAAAGAAAAATACTATTATGTTATACGTTACAAGAAAAGAACATTTTTCCGCTTCGCATAGACTCCATAATCCCGAATTTGATAAATTGGGAAATGAAGAACTTTTTGGGAAATGTAATAACTTTCACGGTCATAACTATTATCTTGAGGTTACAATTGCCGGAAAAGTGGATCCCAAAAGCGGTTATGTAGTTGACATGAAAATTCTCAAAAGTATAATTCTGAATGAAATTATCGAAAGAGTTGACCATAAGTTTCTAAACGAAGTGGATTTGTTCAAAGATGTAATTCCCACAACCGAAAATATGGCTTTAACATTTTGGGATATACTTAATAGAAAGATCAATTTCCATAATGCAAAACTTTTTTCAATTAAACTTTACGAGACCGAAAAAAATTTCGTAGAACTGAGAATTGACTAAAAACGAAATCAAATATTTCGTAAACCTTAAGAAAAAAGAATTCCGGGATTCAGAGGACATTTTCCTGATTGAAGGCACTCATCTTATCGGAGAATGCCTATCATCTAAGTATTATAAAAATAATCTGACAAGAATTTTCATTACCAGTAACTATAAGAATGTATTATTAGAGAAATTAAAGACTGCGGGATTTGCATTCGAAGTATTGCAAGAGAATATTTTCAATAAATTATCAGAGACGAAAAATCCTCAGGGTATCATTGCTGTTGTCAAAATAAATGTTGGAAAAATATTCACCGGTATTGACGTTGACCTGGCTATCGCACTCGACAATATTAACGACCCCGGTAATCTTGGTACAATTCTTAGAACTTGCTGGTGGTTTGGGGTGAATAAAATATTTATCAGCTCTAACTCAGTCGACTTATTCAATTCAAAAGTTATAAGAGGAAGCCAGGGAGCGCTTTTCAATTTGGATATAAGCACTAATATTGATTTAAATAAAACACTGAAAGGCTTAAGCAATATCGGATGGAAATTATATGCTACTGATTTAAAAGCGAATAAATATTTAGATGAGATTGATTTTGGCGTAACCAAGAAGAATATTTTTGTTTTCGGAAATGAAGCTAATGGGATAAGCACGGAGATTTTGTCGAATCCATTATTCAAGAAAATTAAAATAAAAGGACATTCAAGTTGCGAGTCGTTAAATATAGGAGTATCAGTAGGTATTGTTCTGGATTATATCCTTAATAGAAAATTAAAAACCCCTCAGTAAGAGGGCTTTTTAATTATTGAGAGGAAATTTTATTCCCAATTTATTTTAATAATATCATTTTCTTAATATCCTTAAAATCACCTGCTTCAATTTTATAAAAGTATACTCCAGTTGAAAGATATCCTGCATCGAAGGAAATATCATGCATACCTCCATCTAATTTCTCATCAATAACTGATGAAATCTCTTTTCCAGTAATATCATAAATTGTTAGTTTTACATTTGATTGTTTAAGAAGATTGAATGATATTTTTGTAAGAGGATTGAACGGATTTGGGAAATTCTGATATAATTTATATTCATTTACAACACCAGCATTTCCTGATACGGAAACCGATGAACTTACCACTAAAGATGCTGTTCTGACATGAATTGGTGTTCCATTCGGGCCATTTGAAGTAACTGTCAAAGTATAAACACCCTCAGTTACACCACCGGTGCAAGCAACTCTGATAGGAACCACTCCCGGGAAATTTGTAAGCTTGTAACCAGACGGATATGTTATAGTAAAATTCCCTGTTGTAGGTACAGGAGTTACGGCAGAACTTACAATTACTGTATCGGAGTATAATTTCACACTAGGTGTATTCATATTGATAATTTTCCCTCCCACATTTGGATTTAAACTATCAACTGTTTTACTAAGCTGCATTGCATAATCCGGAAAATATGCTGAGTAGCTTCCAAAACCACCATTTGTAAAATCTGTATAAGCCAGCATAGCAGATTTTCCGTATGAGGTAATGGCATCATAATCACCCTGATATCTTGGAGTTCCGCCGCCTCCGGAATTTGGGGCATCAATTTTAAAGACTTTGGGAGTAATTCTTTGATTTGTTTTAAAAGTCTGACCGCCATCATCTGAATATGTCGCATAAACGTCCGTGCTGTCACTTGTTGGACAATTTCTGGTATCATACCATTTTATGTACAGCCTCCCATTTTTTTTATCACACCAGATAGCAGGAAACCACTGGTGGTTGGCTGTTGTATTGGGGTCATCGTTCACAATACTGGGACTTGACCAGGTTACACCTCCATCGGTAGAATATCTGCTGAAAATATCCGGTTTATTCAAATCTGCATTCGGCTGGTTTATACAATAAGCTAAATATAATCTTCCTCTGTAAGGTCCGTAACTATTATCAGATGCAATCATAGGATATGGTCTGGTTCTCATTCCTACTCTGGCTGGAGAGGAGGAATAACCGATTGCAAATCTACCATTGGAAATCGTACCTACATAACCTGCAAATTGTTGAGCAGACATCTGAGTAAAGCTCAGACCACCATCAGTTGATCTATGAAAAGTATATGTTGCAGCCGTTGCATTTCCTGAATGAGTTACCACATAAACACAACCTCCGGGAATATCCGTTGTCCCTGAAATATAAGGACCAACAGCAACCATTGTACCGGGCAGTGGTGTTGAAAGTGAGAATGTATTAGTTTGTGTAAAAGTAGCACCATGGTCAGTACTACGAGCAAAATTTGCTCCGGAAAATGCAGTATTAGTCATCGTAGTATAAATATAATTTGCATTAGGTCCACCAGTCTGGTCACATGCAATCCAGTTTTTATCTCCACCTGATATTGCGATTACTCCAGTACCCCAAGATTGAGCGTTATTAGTTGATTTAATAACATAACAACCTGAAATTGAACCATACATATTCTCATAGAACAAATTACCAAGACTATCATAAGCTGTAACTGGATCACCATGCATAGTAACAGGGAAAGATGGATTGTTTATAAACCAATCCCAGCCATTTATTGTTCGATGTGTTCCATTTGTATTATACGCTGAAAAAAAACCGGCTGAATTCTGCATAGAAACAGAAATATGAGGTTCGGCGAAATCTGTTCCGAGAGAAAACACATCATATCCATCTACTGATGTAACAGGAGCTGCCATTACACCATTAGGTGAAGGGGTAAAATTCGGAACCATATAGATATGGTCAACATTAGGATTACCATTATTCATAAAGTTCTGTGCCTGGAAAACCAGACCGGTTAAAGCAACTGCAAAAATTAATAAAATGAATTTTTCAAAATGTTTCACGATATTATTTTTAAAAAAACTTTTTAACGAAGAATAATATTTAGATGCAAAAATAATCTAATTTTTTATATTTGTAAAGTTAAATTATGCCTTAGGATTTCTAATGCCATCATTGAAGCTCTAATTTTCGTTCTTTCTCTTATATTTCCAAAGAAAAAACGTTTTGCATAATTATTTTTTTCATCTGAATATCCGATCCATACAAGACCAACTGGTTTACTTTTTGTACCTCCGGTAGGACCGGCAATTCCCGTGGTTGATATTCCAATATCAGAATTGAAAACTTTTCTTATTCCTAAAGCCATTTCTTTTGCAGTTTCCTCAGATACTGCTCCGAATTTAATTATTGTTCTTTTATCAACTCCAAGATGCTGAATTTTAAATGAATTAGAATATGCACAAATACCACCTAAAAAATATTTTGAACTTCCGCTCACATCAGTAATTCTTGAAGAGAGCAATCCTCCGGTACAAGATTCAGCGGTCGATAAAGTTAGACCTCTTTTTATTAAAATCCTACCTACAATTTCTTCTAAACGGTCATCCTCTTCGCCATAAATATAACCACCTGCCTTTTTCTTAATATTGTTTTCAATTTTTTTAATTTTCTGTGATAATTCATATTTTGTTTTACCTTTTACATCAATCCTAAGCCTCACCCCTGATGCAGATGGTAAAAAAGCAAGCTTCTCCCCACCGGTCAATTTACTGATATCTCCAAGTTTTTCAAAAAGTTCGGATTCAGTAATTCCGATTGTAAGAATTGTTTTACTTCTCAATTTTAATCTCGTCAATTTTAAAAAGTTCTTTCTAATATAAGGAATCACTTCTTTATCAATCATTTCTTTCATTTCAAAAGGGACACCCGGTAAGGCAGTAATAATTTTTTTCTCGTTCTTATATAATATTCCCGGAGCGGTTCCGTAGTTATTCCAAATTACTTTAGCTTTTGAAGGAACCATTGCCTGATGAATGTTTGCTTCGGGCATCTTTGTATTGCGGGATTTGAATATGCGGCAGACTTGTTCAAGAACTTTCTTATTTAATACAAGTTTATCTTTAAAATATTTCACGAGAACGGGTTTCGTTATATCGTCGTGCGTCGGACCCAATCCTCCTGTAATGATTGTTACATCAAAATATTTTATACTATCTTTTAACTCATTTATTAAATCCTTTTGATTATCCCCTATTGTAATTACTCTTTCTACAGGAATTCCAATTTTATAAAGTTTTTCTGATATATAAGAAGCATTAGAATTAATAATCTGACCGATTAAAATTTCATCTCCGATTGAAATAATTTTTGCTCTCATAGATATATTAGAACAACTTTTTAATTAAAATGATTACTAGAGATGATAGTACTCCTGCATAAATACCAGATACAACATCATCCATTACAATTCCGAAACCCGATTTCATTTTATCGAAATAATTTGCAGGGAATAATTTAAAAATATCAAAAATTCTGAATGCCAAGAAACTAATCATCAAAGCAAGCGGAGTAAGAGCGATACTTTCTGAAAACCAAATTATTACTATTAGAACCGTAATCCACATACCAATAATCTCATCTATTACAACAACAGAAGGATCGTCTCCATATCTTTTCATCATTCTTTCAGAAGTATAAATGGATAAAACAAAGACAGCAATTGTAATCGCTGAAAGAACGGAAATATCCGAGAATCCGGGAATAATAAAAAATACTAACCCAAATAGACTTCCAACAGTACCGCTTGCAAAAGGAAAGAAACCAGTAAAAATACCGCTTGATATCAAAACGCTAAAAAAATCAACTTTTTCAAGGGGATTAATTATTATTTTCTTCTTTAATATTCTCAATTTTTCGGAATTTATTCTGAAAGAAATATGAAATACCTGTATAAGCGGTCAATAAAGTTACAAAAAGTATTAACAAAAAATTTACGGGATTTGTTCGTGTGAGAAAATTCTTTAACAAATTTCCAAATCCATCATCGATATCATATGTCAAAAGTAACAGACATATCAATATTAAAAATATATATGACATTTGTATAAAGGTTTTTGTCTTTGCTATAATTGAAGTTTTGAATGAAAAACCTTTGAACTCATCATACGAGCGAAGAAATGTAATAAGAATATCACGGCAAATAATTATTATAACCATCCACAAATAAACTATATTCAGAGAATAAAAAAGAATAAAAGAAAAAGAAGTAAGTACTTTATCTGCTAAAGGATCGAGAAATGTTCCGAATCGTGAAAATGATCTAAACTTCCTCGCATGCCAGCCGTCATACCAATCAGTTAAAACAGCAATCAGGAATACCAGGAGAGAAAGTCTTTTTATGAAAAGATTATCGGATAAGAACATAAAATAGAAAACCGGTGATAATAATATTCTGAGTACGGATAACTGATTCGGAAACGTCATTTATACAAGAGTTAACTGGATAAAAAAATTTATATATCTTAAAATAATTAAAAGAATTTGAAATAAAAATCTTTTAATAATTTCTTATGTTAAAGATAAAAATGAATAATTCTTAAATTGATTTAGTAATTCATTTTAAGTAATTTTTCATTTTATAAATTAATACATTAATGAGTTCAATCGCATTCGTTTTTCCGGGTCAGGGTTCACAATCTGTGGGAATGGGAAAAGATTTATATGATAAATTTGACATAGCTAAAAATATATACAAGCAAGCTGATGAGATTATGGAAATGCCCTTAAGCAAGATATCATTCGAAGGTCCTTCCGAATTATTAAAAGAAACACAAATCACTCAACCGGCGCTTTTTGTTAATTCTTATGTACTGTTTTCTATTTTAAATGAAGAAATTAAAGCTGATGCTGCTGCCGGTCACTCACTCGGAGAATATACAGCAAATTTGTATGCAAAATCATTTGATTTTGAAAAAGGATTAAATTTAGTTAAGACCCGTGGGAGATTAATGAAAAATTCCGGAGAGATACAACCCGGTACAATGGCCGCATTAATAGGACTTAGCGAAGAACAGGTCAAAAAAATTTGTGAAACGGCTTCTCAAAATGATATAGTAGTTCCTGCAAATTTTAATTGTCCGGGACAAATAGTAATTTCCGGAGATATATCGGCAATCGATAGAGCTTTAATAATTGCTAAAGCTGAACCTTACAAATGCAAACTAGCAAAGAAACTTGAAGTAAGCGGAGCTTTTCACTCTCCATTGATGCAAACCTCGGATAGTGAACTAAAGGAAGCATTAACAAATTCTGAATTTAATAATGCTGAAATTCCTATATATACTAATGTGGATGCCGAGCCTGTCCATGACAAAGAAAGAAATAAAAATGCTCTTTACAGGCAGTTAATATCCCCGGTAAAATGGGAAAAATCGATTTTGAATATGATCAAAGACGGAATTACAAAATTTTATGAAATTGGTTCCGGGAAAGTGCTATCGGGGTTAATAAAAAAAATTGACCCGCGTGTAGAAACATATTCCATTTCAAACATTTCGGACTTAGAAAATTTATCAAATAATTGAAAATATAATGCAAAACAAAGAAAATACTTTAGAATACAATGGTTTAAAAATAGACCCGGTAATTTTTACACAAGGATTTGTTCATGGATGCGACATTGATATCTGTAGTGGTCAATGCTGTGACTGGGGAGTTTATATGGATAAGGACTACAAGAATGTGATTATGAAATATGAAAACGATATAAAAGAAGTAATGACCATATCCCAAACGCGCGACATTTCGAAATGGTTTGATTTAGAAACCGTAGAAGATAAAGATTTTCCTTCAGGTCACGCAATTGGAACTGAAGTTTATACAAATAAAGACGGTAATACACAATGTGTTTTTAAAGATGATAATCATCACTGTTCAATTCAGATTATGTCTGTGAAAAAGAATTTTCACAAATGGAAAACTAAACCTACACATTGCATTTTGTATCCTCTTACAATTGTGGAAAATACTCTCACTTATGATGATGATCACTCGAAAGAATTAGACTATTGCGGCATCAGTCACCCGGAAAATTTTACCCAACCCGTATTTGAAGCAATGCATGAAGAAATAAAATATATTCTCGGTGAAGAAGGATTTAATTTTCTAAATGACTATTACATTAAAAACTACAAGAAAAAACATCAGATAGATATTCCGGATTCTGAAAATCAATTAATTAATAAAAGATAAAAAATGGATAAATTATTGATAGATAAAATAGCGATAATAACCGGTGGAGGAAGAGGTATTGGTAGAGCAATTGCTACTGAATTTTTAAAAGAAGGTGCAGTAGTTATTATTTTTGACAAAGTGTTCCCTGCTGACTTCGGTGATTATGTTACTAATGCTGAAGCCGCAGGTAAAAAAGTCATTGGTAAAGAATTGGATATTACAAACTTTGATGAAACGAAAAAAATTAGCGAGGAAATTCTTAAAGAATTCGGGAGAATTGATATTTTAGTAAATAATGCAGGAATCACAAGAGATAAACTTCTTATGAGAATGTCTGAAGAAGATTGGGATTTAGTAATTAAAGTAAATTTAAAAGGTTCTTTTAATACCATAAAAGCAATTGCTCCTATAATGGCTAAGCAAAGGTCAGGTAAAATCGTTAACATTTCTTCAGTTGTTGGTGTAATGGGAAATGCCGGACAAGCAAATTATGCTGCTTCAAAAGCCGGATTGATAGGATTCTCCAAATCAGTTGCAAAAGAATTTGCAGGAAGGAATATTACCGTAAACTGTATCGCTCCGGGATATGTAGAAACTGAGATGACCTCGGTATTAACAGAAGAACAAAGAAATGCATTTTTAAATTTAATTCCACTTAAAAGAGCTACCAATCCGGAAGAAGTTGCAGGCATTGTAACATTTTTCGCTTCTTCAAAAGCTGATTATATTACTGGTCAGGTTTTGTGTGTTGATGGTGGTATGATAATGTAAAATATATTCAAAAATAATTATGAAAAAATCATTATTTCTTTTCTTTGTTATCCTGATAGTTTTATCCTCTTGCGGAAAGCAAAAAGATTTTAATTTCATCGGAAAAATTTACATTTATCAAAATGGGAATGAAAAGCAAACAGTTGGATTTTCCGATGAAAAAATTTACTTTAAGTGGGACGATTCCTTAGGTATAGATGCATTCGAGACAGGATATTCCTTTAGTACTGAAAACGATTCAATTGTCACGATTACACTTACAAAAAAACCGGATTATTTCGAAAACAATAAATGGCAAATTGTGATGAAAGAGCAGGGGTTCTATACTTTGGCTTCCGGGAAGTTCTATAAACTTATTGATGTGATTACAAATAAAAAATAAAAAAACATTAAAATATTAGATGGAATTATTAAATGGAAAAAAAGATTAAATTACGGAAAGAATTATTTAAAACAGATTCAGGGATAATATTTCCTGAATTCTTAAACGAATCAAACCCCGTCCCTGCACCAGATGTTTATCCCTATACAAGAGGTGTTCATAAATCTATGTTTCGTTCAAAATTCTGGACTATGAGGCAGTATGCAGGTTTTGCAACTGCAGAGGAATCAAACAAAAGATATAAATATTTAATCGGAAGCGGAACAACCGGATTATCTGTAGCTTTTGACCTGCCTACTCAGATTGGTTATGATAGTGATGACCCGATAAGCGAAGGTGAAGTCGGTAAAGTGGGTGTTGCTATAGATTCTTTAAAAGACATGGAAACTCTGTTTGAAGGAATTAAATTACAGGACGTTACTACTTCAATGACGATTAATGCCACCGCTTCCATACTTCTTATGATGTATGTAGCGATTGCCAGAAAACAAAATTCGGAAATGAAAAAAATTTCCGGGACAATTCAAAATGACATTTTAAAAGAATATATTGCGAGAGGTACTTATATTTATCCACCAAAAGAATCGATGCGACTTATTACAGATATTTTTGCCTGGTGCAGTGAGCATCTACCTTCCTGGAACACAATCTCCATAAGTGGATACCATATTCGTGAAGCGGGTTCAAATGCAGTTCAGGAAATTGCATTTACTTTTTCGAATGGAATTGAATATGTTAAATCCGCAATGAAAGCAGGACTTGATGTGGATAAATTTGCTAAAAGACTTTCGTTCTTTTTTAATGCTCACAATAATTTCCTTGAGGAAATTGCAAAGTACAGAGCAGCAAGAAAAATCTGGGCAAAAATTATGAAAGAAAAATTCGGAGCAAAAGATGAAAGCAGTATGAAATTACGTTTTCATGCTCAAACTGCCGGTTCTACGCTAAGTGATAAACAAATAGATAATAATATAGTCAGGGTTACAATTCAGGCATTAGCTGCAGTACTCGGTGGATGCCAATCTTTGCACACTAACAGCAAAGATGAAGCTTTATCATTACCAACCGAACAATCAGTACAAACTGCTTTGAGAACTCAACAGATTATAGCGTATGAAAGTGGTGTTGCAGATACCGTTGATGCACTTGGTGGTTCTTACATTATCGAGCATTTGACAAATGAAATAGAAGAAAAGGTTTGGGATTATTTGAACAAGATCGAAGAAATGGGCGGAGGTTTAAAAGCTTTGGAATCCGGTTACCAGATGAATGAAATTGAAAGAAACTCTTATGAATATCAACTTGAACTCGAAAAAAATGAACAAATCATCGTAGGAGTAAATAAATTTGCAACTGAAGAAGATTCTCCTCATAACCTTTTAAAAATAAATGATAATATAAGGACCATTCAGATTAAAAAATTGAAAAAGCTCCGTGAAGAAAGAGATAATATGAAAGTGAACGAAATAATTGATATTATCAAGAAAAAAGCTCTTACTAATGATAATTTACTCCCCTATTTGCTTGACGCAGTGGACAATTACGCTACTATCGGAGAAATTTCAAATTCACTGCGTAGTGTTTGGGGAGAATATAAGAGATAACAATTTCTTTAAATAAATTACTCAATATATGCAACAAAAGGTTATCTGGGTTACCGGGGCTTCTACAGGAATAGGTAAAGAGATTGCAACTGCATTCTCAAAAGCCGGACATATTGTTGTGATTTCAGCAAGACGCAAGTCAAGATTAGCTGCAATTGCAAGTGAGATAAAATTTGCCGGTAGAGAAGCTTCTGCTTTTGTTTGTAATGTTGCTTCTGAAAGAAGTGTTCATAGTACGGCAAAAAGAATCAGGGAAAAGTATGGAAAGATTGATGCACTAATAAATAACGCAGGAGTTACAATTTTTAAATCAATCCTGGAAACTAAAATTCCTGACTTCGATAATGTTGTCAACACAAATCTCAGAGGAACTTTCCTTTGTATTAAAGCTGTTCTGCCTTTCATGATTAAAAATAAGAAAGGGCACATAATTAATATTATTTCCGTTTCTGCTAACACAGTTTTTGAAGAAGGAGCAGCATATTCAGCATCAAAGGCAGGAACTCTTGCATTGACTAATGTTTTAAGAAAAGAAGTAAGAAGGTTCAATATAAAAGTTAGCAGTATTTTACCCGGAGCTGTAGAAACTCCTATGTGGGACAGTAAATCAAGACAGAAGTACCACAGTAAAATGATGTCGCCCGCAGATATAGCACAAATTGCATTAAATATTTTTAACCAGCCTAAAAAAGTCTTGATTGAAGATATCGTCGTTCGGCCAATCAAAGGGGATATATAACATATAGTGGAAATTACTTATATTCATTGGGTTCTTTTTCTTTTGTTTCTTATTACGATGCTTTCAATTGATTTAGGTATTTTCAATAAAAAATCACACACAATCGGATACAAAGAAGCACTTTTGTTTAGTGCTATCTGGATATCATTGGCACTTATTTTCAATTTTGGTGTCTTTAGTTATATGGGCAAACAAAAGGGAATGGAATTTCTTACAGGTTATCTTCTCGAATATTCACTTAGTGTAGATAATATTTTTATTTTTGTTCTTCTATTCAGTTTTTTTAATGTGCCTAAAAGATATCATCACAAAGTTCTTTTTTGGGGAATTGTAGGAGCAATAATTATGAGAGCAGTTTTAATTTCTATAGGTGCCGCTCTTGTTTCTCAATTCCATTGGGTATTATATTTATTCGGAATTTTCCTGGTAATAACAGGTTTTAAAATGGTATTTTCTAAGGATGAAAAAGTCGAACCTAATAAAAACCCAATAGTAAGACTCTTTAAGAAATATTTCCCTGTAAAAGATAATTATGTAGAAGACAAATTTTTTGTTGCGGAGAATGCAAAGAAATTTGCAACTCCCCTTTTTATTGTTTTAATTATTATCGAAACTACTGATCTAGTTTTTGCTTTTGATTCGATTCCCGCAATATTATCAATTACTCAGGATCCTTTTATCGTATTCACTTCTAATGCTTTCGCTATTCTGGGATTAAGGTCTCTGTACTTTGCTCTTGCAAACTTTATGGATAAATTTAAATATCTTAAATTTGGACTGGCTTTAGTTCTTATATTTATTGGTGTGAAAATGTTAATCGTCGAGTTTTATCACATATCTATAACTTTATCCCTTTCAGTTGTTGCCGGATTAATTTTCATTTCAGTATTGCTTTCACTTTTAAAATCAAAAAAAATAAAAAAATAAAAATGGATAACTCATACGAAAAAGTCTTTGAATTGAAAAATCTTGCAGATTTTCAGAGCGATGCAGTAGTAAGTAAAACAATTCTAAAAGGTAACGCAGGAACGTTCACATTTTTTGCCTTCGATAAAGGGCAGAACCTAAGCGAACATACTGCTCCTTTTGATGCAATAGTTCAAATCATTGACGGAAAAGCAGAAGTTAAAATTTCCGGTATTCCTTATAACCTCAAATCAGGGGAAATGATAATAATGCCTGCAAATCAACCACATTCAGTATTTGCAACTGAAAAATTCAAAATGTTATTAACTATGTTTAAAAGTTCTTAAGTTAATTTTTTGGATGGATGTATCCTCTGTAAGGTAAGGCAGATTGAATTGATATAAATGCTTTTGAATCAATACTATCAATTAATTTAATCAATTCCTTTTGTCTTTTACGGATAATAATGATGAGAAGTATCGCAACACCACCTCTTGTACCTTCTCCGGGTAATATTGTCACTCCAATATTGTTCTTTCGTAATTCATCTGCAATTTTATCAGCAAAATACATCGAAATCACATAAATCTGTACATATCCTGTACCTAATTTTTGTTCAAGAGTTATTCCGATTATCGTTCCTAAAGCAAAACCTGTAGAATAACCAAAAATATTGATGATATTATCTAAATGAAGCATTATATGTCTGATTGCAAATACCCATATTGTGACTTCAACAAATCCTAAAGCACCTGCTTGAAACCTCCTTCCCTGAACTGTAAACAATGTTCTTATCGTTCCTATAGATACATCTATTATTCGCAAACACATTATAAATAATGCACCATAAATAAATTCGTAATTTTCCATTTTTATCAAATTATTAAATTCATTTAAAATTAATTAAATTTGTCAATAATTGAAATTTATTAATGTCGTTATTATAGCTATAAATCGAGGTAAAAATGAATAAGTTGTTAATAATGAAATAAATGCATATTTTTTACTGTTTATAACTCAATTTATGTGTTGAAGTGTCCGAACCAATAATACGAAAGATAAAGACTTTTGACCAGAAACATTGGATTAAAGAGAATTTATCATATAAAAAAGATAGTGGCAGCTGGGCGTGGATTTATCACAGAGTTAGTGGAATTGCCTTAATAGGGTATATATTTTTACATTTATACTCTTTAAGCCCGTTAACTAAGGGTGAAATTGCTTTTAACCAGAAAATGGCAGTATATTCGTCCCCCTTTTTTATGATAGTTGAGTGGTTTTTATTCGCTTTTGTTCTTTTTCATTCTTTGAACGGAGTAAGAATTGTGATTGTAGATTGGGCTGATGGGGCAAAATACCATAAACAGTTATATAAATTTGCCTGGATTGCCGGAATAATTTTGTTTATAACTATGGGATTTATAATGTTTTCTCACGAAATTTTAAAAATTTTTAAATAACATTATAAGTTTTAATGTTCAAATTCAATAGCTCAAAAGAATCAGGTTCAAGAAGTTGGATATTACAGAGAATTACCGGTGTTGCTTTGGTAGTTTTGATGATTGGACATTATATTCTTATGCATTATCAGCCGGAATCAGGACATACATATGGTGCTGTTTTGGTCAGAATGCAGTTTTCATGGTATAGAATTATTGATCTTACATTCGTTACTCTTGGTTTATATCATGGATTAAATGGTATTTGGGGAATTTTCAGGGATTATAATATGAAACCCTGGTTGAACCTGACTGTAATTTCTTTATTAATTATTATAGGAATAGCGTTTCTGATGTGGGGATATACAATAATTTTTTCTATCCCTTATCTCGGAAAGACAATTTAAAATAAAATTATCGTTTTACAAACTTTTAACAAAAGGAGCAAAAAATGGAAAAATACCAACAAATCTTAAACGTTCTGGAAGGCATGAAGAAAGATATGGAAAAGTTTTATGACAAAGGTGTCAATGCAGCGGCTACAAGAATCAGAAAAGACTTAAATGAAGTCAGAAAAATTTCTGCTGATTTCCGTAAAGAGATTCAGGAAATCCGTGCAAAAAGAAAAGCCGAAGGAAAATAACAAATACGTATTTTCTTTTTTTCAGTAGGGTGAATTCTATGTTAATTCAATTTGTTTTGAATTATATAGAATTCACTCTCTTATATTTAGAAATTAGAACAGGAATTGCGACAAAAAAAGATAAGAAATTTTTGCATAATTGCACATATTGATCACGGTAAATCGACTCTTGCAGATAGATTTTTAGAGAGAACTGGTACCATTGAATCACGTAATATGACTAAACAGGTTCTCGATGACATGGACCTTGAGCAGGAACGCGGAATCACAATCAAGCTTCATGCTATTCAGATGAATTACACTTCTAAATCCGGAGAAGAATATATACTGAACCTCATTGATACTCCCGGGCACGTGGATTTCACTTATGAAGTTTCCCGCTCTCTTGCCGCATGTGAGGGTGCTCTATTGGTAGTTGATGCGACTCAGGGTATCGAGGCGCAAACCATAAGTAACCTTTATCTTGCTATTGATCAAGGACTCGAAATTATTCCGGTTCTGAATAAAATCGACTTGCAAAGTGCAATGATTGACGATGTGAAAGGGCAGATAGTTGATTTAATCGGAGGCACAAAAGAGGATATTCTTGCTATTAGTGCAAAAGCAGGGTTAGGAATTGATGAAGTCTTGGAAGCAATCGTAGAAAAAATTCCGCCACCCAAAGTAGAAGATAATAAACCCCTTCGCGCATTAATATTCGATTCGATATTCGATATCTATCGTGGAGTTGTTGTTTATTTGCGTATTGCAGAAGGTACCCTTAAAGAAGGCGATAAGATTCAATTCTTTGTAAGCGGAAAACAGTTTCAGGCAGAAGAAGTTGGAGTTCTTAAAATGGAAAGACTGAGAACTAAAGAATTACACTCAGGTGATGTGGGTTACTTAATCGCAAATATAAAAGACGTTAACGACTCTAAAGTCGGTGATACAATAATCGATACAAATAATCAGGCTACCGAACCTCTTCCCGGTTACAAGGATATTAAACCAATGGTATTCAGTGGTATATATCCTATTGCCACAAATGATTTTGAAACACTCCGGGATTCTCTTGCAAAGCTTAAACTTAACGATGCCGCTTTAAAATATGAACCTGAAACATCAGTAGCGCTGGGCTTCGGCTTCAGATGTGGATTTCTCGGATTACTGCATCTTGAAATTGTTCAGGAGCGTCTTGAACGTGAATATAATTTATTAATAATCACTACTGTTCCGAATGTGGAATATAATGTATATCTTATCAACGGAGATGTCGTTGTTGTAGATAATCCTGCTTTAATGCCGGATCAGGTTAAAATTGATCACATCGAAGAACCTTTTATTACATCACAAATTATTACTCCTACTGATTATATTGGTAATATAATGAAACTTGCTCAGGATAGACGAGGGATTTATAAAACTACTGATTACATCGATCCGAAAAGAGTGGATATTAAATTTGAATTCCCTCTTGCCGAAATTATTTTTGATTTTTACGACAAACTTAAATCAATCTCTAAGGGATATGCTTCGTTCGATTATGAATTGATAGATTACAGAAAATCCGACTTAGTTAAACTTGATATTATGTTAAACTCTGAACCTGTAGATGCACTTTCAACGATAATTCATCACGAAAACGCTTATTACTGGGGAAGGAAACTTTGTGAAAAGCTTCGTAAACTGATTCCAAGGCAGATGTTCGAAGTAGCAATTCAGGCGGCAATAGGCTCCAAAGTTATTGCCCGTGAATCCATAAGTGCAATGCGGAAAAATGTAATTGCAAAATGCTACGGAGGTGATATTTCCAGGAAACGAAAACTCCTCGAGAAACAAAAAGAAGGTAAAAAACGTATGAAACAAGTGGGCTCTGTTGAAATCCCACAGGAAGCATTTTTAGCTGTACTTTCAATTGAGAAATAGATTATTAATTTAAAATTATTACATTGAGCTTAATTCAAAAAAGTAATTCTAACACAAGAGATAGAAATTCAGTCCCGGTAAAGAAAAAAGGGAAACCAAGAGAATATTTAGATGCCCTCGTATGGGCGGCATTAGTTGCTTTTGTAATTAAAATTTTTCTCTTTGAAGCTTATCGTATCCCTACCGGTTCTATGGAAAAGACGCTTCTCGTAGGTGATTTTCTTCTCGTCACCAAATTCACTTATGGTGCTACCACTCCACGCAATGTTCCATTTACGGATATCCGTTTGCCGTATGTAAAGCTTCCCGGATTTAAAAATCCAAAACTGGGAGATATAATAGTTTTTGATTTTCCCGGTGATAGGGATGAAAAGCAGTCAAAAGAAGTTTTAAACTATATCAAGCGCTGTGTCGGTCTGCCCGGAGATACTATACAGGTTGTTAATAAAAGACTATTTAACAACGGAAAAGAATTTCCTAATCCGCCCGAATCACAATTCCTCAGCACAACACTGCCGGCTAATGTAACTAATCCTCGAATCTTCCCGAAAGGCTCAGGATGGAATGAAGATAACTACGGACCTATTCGTATTCCGAAAAGAGGAGACATTATTAAAATTGATTCTCTGAATTTCGAACAATGGCGTATGTTCGTCATAAAAGAAGGAAGTACGATAAAATTAACTCAGGATAAAAAAATTGAAGTTGACGGAACCGTTCTCCAGAATGGTGAATACATAGCCAAGCGTGACTATCTCTGGATGATGGGCGATAACCGTAACAATTCACTTGATAGCCGTTTCTGGGGATTTATGCCGATGGAAAATGTCGTAGGTGAAGCATTCATCATTTACTGGTCGTGGGATGCAAATATTCCATTCACTGATTTCTTCAAACTCATTGGAACAATCAGGTGGGATAGAATCGCTAAGTTTATTAAGTAACGAAGTTTTAACATTATTTAATAGTAAACAGCACCAAAATAATTTGGCGTTATTCAATATATTTACAATCATATTATTTTTCTATAAATTTACAAAAGAATAAATAATAAAATGACAGCTTTAACTGCAATAATAGAAAAATATCCTGATACAAATTTATATGTTGGATATATTCCCGGTGTTCCCGGCGCACATTCTCAAGCAGAAACACTCGATGAATTAAATGAAAACCTTAAAGAAGTTCTTGAGTTATTAGTAGAAGAAAAAGTTTATTAACTCATTCCCAAAAAGTACTTTTGAACAATGCGAAACCCACAATTGTCATTCCAGCGAAAGTCGAAGATGCGCTGTGGCGTGCTGGAATCCAGCAATAAAAAACTGTCATACCTGCATGCTCTTGGCAGGTATCCCAAAATCGAGCCCCTGCCTAAAATCAGCAAGAGATATTTATTTGATTTTATTAAGAAGTTGTGTTAAATGTGTTTCAATCACATTTATATCACTTTTAATTTTATCAATATCACTTTTAATACGTTCATCTCTTAGATAGGATAATTTATACAGACCTAATAGAATAGTTTTGGTGTCTTGTTTTTCTAAATTTTTAAATTCTGGATCGTTTAAAACGTTATCTAAAGCATTTAAAAGTTTATCAGGATTCATAATATTAGTTGGTTAATTAAAAAAATAAATTATAATTCGAAATTAAATAATCAAGTTTTCCATATTCCCAAAGTCCTCTTTAGGAACGAGGTGTTAACAAAATTCACCAATCTATATTAACATCAGTCATGTGTTTAGATTTATCTTCTTCCAAGTGATTAAATGACATCATTGATGTTTGTAAAGCTTCCCATAATGCATCTTCAATAGTTTCATGGTTATCTTCCATGCTGACATAAGCACTACCGTTTGGTTTAGTTCCTATGCTAAAATTCATTCGAGAATAAAATTTACCGTTTTCATCTTGAAATATTTTTACTCTCAAGATTTTATCGTAATTTTTTAATTTAACAGCATACTCTTTAACAACCTCATCAACAAATTCAATATGATCAAGTTTTCTAAATTTATTTAAATCTAATGTTGCCATTTTTGATTTCCTTATTTTAATGTTATTTCAAAATAGTCATTTTAATGGTTTTACTGAAATCTCCTGATTGTAATCTATAAAAGTATATTCCGCTCGGATATTGAGAAGCATCAAATGTAACTTCGTAAATTCCAGGAGATTGTTTTTCGTTAACAAGTGTTTCAATTTCTTTTCCGAGAATATCATAAATAACAAGTTTCACAAATCCGTTTTTAGGTATTGAATAGCGAATGTTTGTCATCGGATTAAACGGATTGGGATAGTTTTGTGACAATGAATACGACGAAGGTATTTCCGTACTAATGTTTTGTATTCCTATAATTTCTGTTAAATCGCGACGCCATGCGGATAAGCAATCAGTTCCTGCAAAGATGTAATTGTTTGCTATTAACAATGCATAAACTATTGGAATAACTCTGAATCCCTGATTTTTTTCAATCCAGGTGGTTCCGTTATTTGTGGATAGATAGACTCCACCGGAACCAGTAGGATAATCATACGTCCCAGCAAAAATATTATTTCCGTGTGCCGCAAGGGAAGAAACAGTTTTATTATTCAAAGCAGTTTGTGTCCAGCTTGTGCCGTTATTTGTGGAGAGATAGACACAACTATCTGTCCCCGCAAAAATATTATTGTCGAGTGCCGCAAGGGAAGAAACAGTTTTATTATTCAAAGCAGTTTGTGTCCAGCTTGTGCCGTTATTTGTGGATAGATAAACGCCGCTACCATTTGTCCCGCAAAAAATATTATTTCCGCTGACAGCAAAGGAAGCAATAAGTTGATTATTCAAACCAGTTTGAGTCCAACTCGTGCCGTTATTTGTGGAGCGATAGACGCCATATAGATATGTTCCAGCAAATATATTACTTCCGCTAACTGCAAGAGAATTAACAGTTTTATTATTCAAAGCAGTTTGAGTCCAGTTAGTGCCGTTATTTGTGGAGAGATAGACGCCATATAGATATGTTCCAGCAAATATATTACTTCCGCTAACTGCAAGAGAATTAACAGTTTTATTATTCAAAGCAGTTTGAGTCCAGTTAGTGCCGTTATTTGTAGAGAGATAAGCTCCATTATTATAAAGTGTCCCCGCAAAAATATTATTTCCGCTGACGGCAAAGGAAAGAACAGAATTATTATTCAAAGCAGTTTGAGTCCAGTTATTTCCGTTATTTGTGGAGAGATATATGCCATATAATCCTGTCCCCGCAAAAATATTATTTCCGAGTGCTGCAAGGGAATAAACATATTTATTATTCAAAGGAGTTTGAGTCCAGTTAGTGCCGTTATTTGTGGAGAGAAAGACACAACTATCTGTCCCCGCAAAAATATTATTGTCGAGTGTAGTTAGGGAAAGAACAGTATGATTATTCAAAGTGGTTTGAGTCCAGTTAGTGCCGTTATTTGTGGAGAGATAAACGCCGCTACCATTTGTCCCTGCAAAAATATTATTTCCGAGTGCTGCAAGGGAATAAACAGTTTTATTATTCAAAGAAGTTTGAGTCCAGTTAGTGCCGTTATTTGTGGAGAGATAGACATTATTATCTGCTCCCGCAAAAATATTATTTCCGGATGTTGCAAGGGAATTAACACCTTGATTATTCAAAGAAGTTTGAGTCCAGTTATTTCCATTATTAGTGGAGAGATAGACACCGCTAATATATGTTCCTGCAAAAATATTATTTCCGAGTGCCGTTAGGGAATTAATGTTTCCATAACTCAAAAAAGTAGTTTGACTCCAGCTTGTTCCGTTATTAGTAGAAAGATATACGTTATTAGTTGCCCCCGCAAAAATATTATTCCCGCAAAGGGCAAGTGAATTAACAGTTTTATTATTTAAAGCAGTTTGTGTCCAGCTAGCTCCGTTATTTGTGGAGAGATAGACACCGTTAATATATGTTCCTGCAAAAATACTATTTCCGCTGACTGCGAGAGAATAAACAGTTCCTCCATAAATACCATCACATTGCACCCACTGGCACATACAATTATTAATGTCAAATGTACAATGTAAAATAAGAACAAATGCTAAAGTGTAAATCAATTTCTTCATAATTTATTGTTTAATGTTTTTAAATTTAACTTCGTTACAAGAAACCTATTTAGTAATGTATATCAATTACTTTCTATATTGTTCAGCTTTTAAGAGCGAGCTTACTTCGATTAGGTTTATATCCACTTCGCCTTCTTTCCAGAAAATTTCGACAATCACGGAAAGGTTTTAATTTAGATAAAGTTGAGCTTTTTCTTTCAGTATATTACAATATTGATTTGAAGAACATGTATTTAGTATTTCTATTACTTTTTGTGCAATTTTTCTTTTGTCATCTTTTTCTTTTAACAAAAATTCACATTTAAACATAAGAATCTTTGCGATATTTATTTTGTTTACTTGATTATTATCACAAAGAGTTTCTAATATTTTTATAGCTTTATTATTAAATTTAATTGCTTTATTAATATCAACTTTCATTGAGTAAAAGACACTTGTATTGTTATATACAGCTGACAAAGTAGAGGCAAAATGGATTTTATTTACAGTATATAATTGTTTAGCAAAATCTAGTGCTTTAGTATAGTTTTTCTCTGCTTCTTTATAATCTTTTTCTATCATTAATATGTCACCAAAACTTGTTAATGCAATTGTTAATTTTTCTAATGCTTCGTATGGGGATTTTTCAGAATATTCAAAAAGTAACGATATTACTTCTTTAATATATTTTTTGGCTTCCTTAATATTAAATAAATTAGGATGGAAATAAGAATTTTTAATATTTATACACACTATTGATTTAAGAAGAATATCTTTTAAATCAGTTTCATCAAATGCAATATATGCCTTTAATAAATATTTTAATGCTTCTTTTGGAAAACCAGCATCATTATAAAGATTTCCTATATTACAATATAAACCAATTAATTCATCTGTATACGTTTTACCATATTTTATGCTAATTTGAAAATACAAATTTAATGAATCTTCAAAGTATATTTTTGAATCCTCATATTTACCTAACAATCTATATGCTGCACCTACGGATTTTAATACTCGTGCTCTATTTAATTTATTTTCCTTAGTTTCTTGATTTGGCAGTGTTTTTATTATTTCTAATGATTTTTTGAAATTATCTATTGAAGATTCTAAATCGTCAAGACTTATAAATGTTTCACCCATTATACCAAAAATATAAGAACGGAAATTATCATTATGCTCTTTTTCTAATAACATCTTGCATAGATTTATTATTTCAATAAACTTATAATAATTACTTAAAAACGCTATAAATGGTTGATAGAATTCATACTCGCAACAAATATCAATTGCTTTCTGAAAATTATATAAAGCATTTTCATAGTCATTATTGAAATTACATAGATTTGCTTTAGCTAATCTAAGGCTGGCAATAGACTTTTCTTTCTTATATAATTTCTCATCATTTAATAATTCTATCGCAACATCAAGTTGTCCTGATTTAAATAATTCTAGGACTTTATTTGATAATTCCGAATCTTCATCAATATCTAATTTTAATAAACTATCAATAGTGTTTTTTGCCTTTTCGATTTGAGCATTCTTTTCATTCTCTAATTTAGATAATTTATCCTTTAATGAATTTAATTCATAATCAAATAATCTTTCTGTTCTAATAATAATTGTTTCTTTATCAGATATTATATTCTTTAAATTATTAATTTCTTTATTAAGGTTATCAATAATTGGTAAATAGTTTAAATCATATTTGCATAAATGTATATCTCTTTCATGATTTCGTTTCAATTCTATCAAGTAATCAACTGTATAAATATTTTCATCCGAATCAATTTCTTTATGACAGGCAGGACAAAGCCAAATAGCATTAGAAATATGACTTCTTTCTTCATCAATAATATTAATGTCATAGCGTGTATTCTTTCCAGGATTATTACCTTTTATATGAGCCGCTTCACCTAAATTTATAAAGTCCTCGATAGAAGAATTTGGTTTAGAAGTTGTTTTTTTACATTTAGAACATTTTTCGCCTGCTCTTTTTGCTAAAATTCTTACTGTTTGTTTTGAAAATTCACCTTTCATAAGATATTAAATTTATCTTGTAAAATTAACAAAGGGTCTCACTATTTCCATCGATACTATGCTCCAGCGTAGTATCGTAAAAAAGTTAAATTAAATAATCCGTTTTTACTTCGGAGCTTGTAAAAAATATCTTCGTGAATATCCTTCATCATTTTCAGATTATCCCCGCAACAAATGGTCTGCAATTTTAGTTGGTAAGAGGTCATAAATTAATTCTTTTCTGCAATTTAGTGATTATTCTTTTTAAATAATATTTTAAAAGAATGCTATTATCCTCTCCAAACTCCCAATTACCCTCTACCCTAAGGATAATAATCATTTTTCCAACTCTTCTTTATACTGCTTATAAATGTCCTCAGGTTTCATTTTAATAGCTTCATTAATTTCTTTTAAAGCATTATTTTTATCTTTTAATTTATTGTATAGCATCGAGCGAACATAAGAAACATCTGCTTCAAATTCATCTCCCTTCAAATATTCCTTCGCTTCATTTGTAATTTCAAGTGCATCTTTATAATTCTGCTTTTTTGATTCTTCATCATTAGAAACGATATAACAGTAATAAACCAAAGCATTTCCGTATGATTTTTTTAAAACAGAATCATTCTTCCCATATTTATTAAATGCTATTTCATAATACTTTTTAAGATTTCTTATATCCTTAGACTCCATGTAAAAACTTGCAATAGTAATATAAGCATCCTTCAAACAATTACTTTCAGGATTTAATTTGATGAACTCAATAATTTTTTCCGGAGTTTGTTCCATTTTTGCAAGTTCAAATTCAGCATCGTCTTTATATCCTGAATTATTGTCAGGATCTGTTTTTATAACTTGTTTGAAATATCCTTTCGCAATATCTACATCTCCATTTTTCAACACCTTCATTCCCATTTTGAAATTTGCAAATGGATCATCTATATTATTATTAAGTATTTTCTGCAATGCAAATTTCGTGTTCTCACCTTTATTAAATTCTATCATTGTTTCAAGGAATTCCTTTGAGGGTAAATATCCTGTTATCCTGTCAATTTCAACACCATCTCCATCGACAAATACAATTGTAGGAAATGCTGTTACGTCATATTTTTTTGTAACAACAGGTCCCTCACCTTTCTCCGCATCAATTTTCCAGTTGATTTGATTCAAGTTAGCAAACTCAGCAACATTTTTTTCCGAATACACTTCTAAATCAAGCTTTTTGCACCAGCCGCACCAATCTGTATAAAAATCTATCATTAAAAGTTTGTTTTCTTGTTTTGCTTTTTGTAATACTTCTTTAAAGTTTCCGGTTTCAAATTTAATTTCTTCAGTTTGAGCGTTTATAGAAAAAAAGAAGATTAAAATAATTACTACTAAAATATTTTTCATTTTATATTATTGATTTTTATTTTACAATTTTTTAAATTGGCTGCCAAAGCTCTATCTTATTCCCCTCAATATCAATGAACCATCCGAACTTTCCAAATTCCGATTCCGCTATCCCATTAATGACTTCAACACCATTTACTTTAAGTTGTTCCAGAAGTTCAATTAAATTATCAACTCTGAAATTTATCATAAAATCTTTTTCCGACGGGCTAAAATATGTTGTATCTTTTTTAAAAGGAGACCATACTGTATAACCTGATTTTTCAGAATTATGCATTTCCCTCCATTTGAAAGAAGTTCCCCATTCTTCAGATTCAATTCCCAGATTATTTTTATACCACTCTCTTAAATTATCTATCGCCGCTGTTGGTGTTTGAGCGTAGCGTCACCAACAGCACTAATAATAATTGTTGGTGACGTTTAAACTAAACACCAACAACGGCTCAGTTGTAAATGATTAATATTATTTAGTTCTTTCCTCAACTAATTTTTTCCTGGTATAAGGGACTAATCCTCCGGCTTCGATTATTGCTTTCCGGGCTGCCGGAAGCGGAACTATCTCAAAACTCTTTCCGCTTGTTTTATTTAAAACCTTTCCGCCTTCCAAAACAATATCGTCCCCTACTTTAGCTTCCAGAGAAGGACAGGTTATCAGTTCGAGACCAAGATTGACTGAGTTTTGCATAAATATCCGCGCAACACTTTTTGCAATGACTGTGAGATTATGACCTAAAATAGTGGAAGCCGCCTGCTCGCGTGAACTGCCGCATCCAAAATTTTCACCTGCAATCAGTACTCCTCCTTTCCATTCTCCGCTATTGAGTTTTTCGTTCAGTTCTTTATAATCTGCAAAACAATACTCAGGTGTTTCTGTCGGTAATACAGTTGCCATATATCTGCCGGGATAGATTGCATCTGTGGATATATCGGCATCGAATTTATAAATTACTTTTGCCATAATTAATTTACTCCTTTCGCAGGTTCGGTAATCTCCCCTGTTACTGCGCTTGCCGCAGCAACTGCCGGTGAACATAAATATACTTCACTTTTGGGATTTCCCATCCTGCCTTTAAAATTTCTATTAGTAGTAGAAAGTGCAACTTCACCATCGCCAAGCGCTCCCTGATGGACACCGAGACAGCATCCGCAACCGGGATTCATAATTACCGCACCTGCTTCTGCGAAAGTTTCAAGATATCCCTTTCGCATCGCATCTTTATAAATATTCCACGACGCGGGAAAAATAAGCATTCGTGTACCTTGTGCAACTTTTTTACCTTTTAAAATTCCGGCTGCTATTTCCAAATCATCGAGCCTTCCATTCGTGCAGCTCCCAATAACAATCTGGTCAATTTTAACACCTTTAACCATATCAATTGGTTTTACATTATCCACAGTGTGCGGACAAGCGATCTGGGGTTTCAGTTCATTTGCATTAATCTCAACAATCTGTGAATATTCAGCGTCAGCATCCGGAATCACAAATTCAATTTTATCCGCAGCTCCGTGCTCTTTAAGATACTTTTCTGTTTCTTCATCAGCGGGAACAATTCCTGAAGTGGCTCCTGCTTCAACACTCATATTACAAAGCACAAGCCTTCCGCTCATAGGCATATTTTGAATTGTATCACCATGAAACTCGATGACTTTGAAATTTGCACCCTGAGCACTTAGCTTACCGATGATATACAAAATCAAATCTTTCGGATATACATTTGAGGGCAATTTGCCATTAACAATAACTTTAATCGTTTCCGGTACCTCAACATTTAGTACTCTTCCAAGTGTCCAAACGCTTGCCATTTCCGTTGCACCAATTCCAAATGAAAACGCACCGAATGCGCCATGAGTTGTTGTGTGTGAATCAGTTCCTACAACAACATATCCCGGACGTATATAAGCATACTCGGCAAGAATCTGATGACAAATTCCACCTTCATCACTTCTGATATCGTGAAACTTACGAATTTTATTAGAACGAACAAAATCTCTGATCTTTTTTTGATTGGTTGCAGTCTTTGAACTTTCTGCCGGTACCCTATGGTCAAAAATGATTGCAATTCTATCCGAATCCCATGGTTTTGGTTTTAAACCCGTTCCATTAAAAATATCCATAAATTGATTTATTACAAGCGCTGCATTCTCGTGAGACATTGCGACATTAACTTTTGGTTCTACAACATCTCCTGCCTTCGCATTTTTTTTACCAGAAGCATTAGCGAGAATTTTCTCGACAATTGTCATTCCCATTATTTTTTTTCTCCTTTTCAATACAGAATTCAGAAGGTAAGAAGTTAAGAAGTTACCTTAAGAATTGTACATTTATTATTTTATGTTTGATGAAATTATTTTATTACAATATGAATTCAACATTTTACTAATTTCTTCTATACTATTCAATAATTCTTTCGTATCATGATATTTCAAATCATTCGCCAATATTAAATAAAATCTCGTTTCCTCTAAAGAACTTTGTGAAATATTTAAAAACCTTAATTTTTCAAGTTTACTTTTCCTTTTATATCCTTCGACAATATTCGCTACAATTGATACTGCCGACCTCCTTATCTGAGAAGTTAAACCGAATATTTCAGATTTTGGAAATGACTCCGTCATTTTGTATATTTGAAGAACAAAGGCATATCCTTTTTGCCACAAAATTAAATCTTTAAAGTTATTAGTAGTAATTTCTTAGCTCCTTTCTCTCTTTTTGAAAATTAACTCTTTAACTTCTTAGTTCTTAATTTCTTCATTTCGTAACTTCTTCACTTCTATACTTCTTAATTTCTTCATTTTTTAACTTCTTCACTTCTTAACTTCTTAACTTCTTAACTTCTTAAATAACTTTTTCTTTCTTAAAATTCTCAATCTCCTCAGCATTATATCCAAGCTCCTTCAATATCTCTTGTGTATGTTCAGATAATAATGGCGGCGGAGTATCTACATCTCCGGTAGTTTTATCAAATTTTGCGGTAAGATTAAATACTTTTATCTTTCCTACTGTAGGTGTATCAATTTCTGCTAATGCTTTTCTATGTTCAACCTGTGGCTGATGCAGGGCTTCGTCAAGACTTAAAATTTCACCTGAAGGAATTCCTTTTACATTCAATGCTTCGCACCAGAAATCAGTATTTTTTTCTTTAAGCTTCTCTTCGAGTAAGGGTGTTAGTTCTTTTCTGTTTTTCTTTCTGGTATCTCTTTCCTTAAACCTTGCATCTTCTTTCAGTTCCGGAACTCCAAGAACGGCACAAAGGTCTTCCCATTGTTCCTGTTTATTTGCGGCAATATTAATATATCCATCTTTAGTAATAAATGTACCTGAAGGTGCTGCAGTAAAGTTATCGTTACCCATAAGTACAGGATGTTTACCGCCAATCAGCAAGTTTGCTGCAACCCAACCCATCAATGGCATAATAGAATCGAGCATTGCAATATCGATAAACTGTCCACTTCCTGTTTTCTCTCTATGGTAAAGTGCAGCCATAATCGCAAACGCTGCATTAATACCGCCTACCGTATCGCACACCGGGAAACCTGTACGTAAAGGATTTAACCTTTCATCTCCATTGACTGCCATAACACCACTTAATCCCTGAATAATCTGATCGTAAGCGGGTTTAAATGCATCGGGTCCTGTTTGCCCGAATCCGGAAATCGCACAATAAATTAGTCTCGGATTTATTTCACTCAATATTTTATAAGAAAGTCCAAGACGTTCCATAACACCCGGTCTGAAATTTTCAACCAATACATCAGACGTTTTAACTAACTTTTTAAATATTTCTTTTGCAGAATCACCTTTCAAATTTAAAGTAAAAGATTTCTTGTTTGAATTCTGCGCAAGAAAACTTGTGCCCATTAGTTTTTGATTTAATTCCGGAACATTTCCAAGTTTTCTGGCAAGGTCACCGCCAATGGGATTTTCTATTTTTATTACTTCGGCACCTAATAATGCAAGGTGCAAAGTAGCAAAAGGACCTGCTAAAACATTAGTCATGTCCAGTATTCTTAATCCGTGTAATGCTTTCATATATTTAATTAATTGATAGATGACATTAATATTCAAGAAATCAGAAGTCAGTAGACAGAAGACAGAGAACTAAGAAGAAATTATTCCTGATTTATATACAACACCCGGTAATTCCCTTTTAAGAAATTCAGATGCCTGTTTTGATAATTGAGATAGAACGTCAATTTTAATATCCTTTCTGATATCCATATTTTGGAACATATGAACAAGATCTTCTGTACATACATTTCCACTGGCTAAAGCCGTAAAAGGACATCCGCCTAATCCTGCAAAAGAAGATTCAAAATATTTAACACCTGTAATATAAGCTGCATATGCATTCGCCAAACCCATTCCAAATGTATCATGAAAATGGCAAGCACAGTTTACATCATCTGATAATTTATATATTTCGGAAAATATTCTCTCAACTTGCCCGGGATTAGCATGTCCTGCAGTATCTGCGAGACTAATCATCTTTAAATCATTCTCAAGATATTTTTCTACGATTCCTATCACTCTGGATTCCGGTATTTTTCCTTCATAGCCGCATCCGAAAGCTGACTGAACAGACAATTGAACTACTTTATTTGAAGCCATTACATTTTTTGCCATCGGAATAATTCTATCAAGGGCCTCCAAGGTGGACATACCGGTATTTTTCTGACTGTGAGTGTCACTCGCTGAAACACCCATACAGAACATTTCGACTCCGCACTGAATGCCTCTTTCAAGTCCTTTTTCATTCAAAACCAATCCTGCCAGAGTAACGTTTTTAGGTTTATCGCTTTTTTCCTTTAAAATCCGGAAAAGTTCATCAGTATCTGCCATTTGCGGCATTCTTTTGGGATTAACAAAAGAACCAATTTGAATAATATCCACACCGGTCCTATATAATTCCTCTATCCATTTAATTTTTGTTTCTGTTGGAACTATTTCATTCTCCGCCTGAAGACCATCACGCATTCCAACTTCATGAATAATAATTTCATTCATACTTTATTAATAACTTTTACTTTTTCAAAGAATCTCTTATTTCTGTAAGAAGCTTAACTTCTTCTGAAGGACCTGGAGCAGGTTTTGCTTCCTCTTTATGTTTCATAGAGTTTATCATTTTTACAATAAAGAAAATAAAGAAAGCAATAATTATAAAATCTAAAGTTGTCTGTATAAAATTACCATATGTTAAAGCAACTCCTTCTTTAATTATCTTACCTGTTAAAGGATCAACGACAGCATCTTTCAAATTTAATTTTAATAATGTAAAATTAACTCCACCCAAAACTACACCGATCACTGGCATAAAAATGTCACTTACAAGAGAACTGATGATTTTTCCAAATGCTGCACCGATAATTACACCTACGGCTAAATCAATTGCATTACCTTTAACTGCGAATTCTTTAAATTCTTTAAACATTCCCATAGTAATATTTTATGAATTTTCAAAAGGATTTATTTATAATTTATTTGCAATTGCTTCTGCTACTTCAAGAGTAGTATTAGAACCGCCCATATCGTAAGTTCTTACTTTACCTTCCTTTATAACGTTTGCAACAGCTCTTTCAAGTTTGTTGCCTTTATCTGATTCACCTAACCAATCGAGCATCATTTTTGCTGAAAGAATTGTTGCTATTGGGTTTACTTTATACATACCTGCATATTTAGGTGCAGAGCCGTGAGTAGGCTCAAATACCGCTAACTTTTCTCCGATATTACCGGAACATCCAAATCCTAATCCACCAACCATTTGCGCACATAAATCAGAAATAATATCACCAAAAAGATTCGGCGCAACAAGGACATCGTAATTCATTGGATTTTTTAGCAACCACATAGTAACAGCGTCAATATTAGCATCATCCATTGCAATTTCGGGATAATCTTTCTTAACTTCTTTCGCCATTTCCAGGAATAAACCGTCTGTTGCTCTTACAACATTTGCTTTATGAACCACTGTAACTTTCTTTCTGTTGAAATTTTTTGCAAATTCAAATGCTGCTCTGATAATTCGTTCTGAACCTTTTTTTGTATTTATCTTACAAGATATCGCATATTCACTACTAGGAACATCTTTAAATGGAGCAAAAGGTTTAGAAATTTTTGTAAGTAAATCTGACAATTCTTTTGGTACAGGATTAAATTCAACACCTGAGTACATCCCTTCCGTATTTTCTCTGAAAACGACCAAATCAATATTGGGTTTAAAATTCAAAGCATTTCCTTCATAGGCTTTACATGGTCTGAGACATATATATAGATTAAACAATTGCCTCATTCTTACAATGGGTGAACGATACACCAATCCTTTATCTTGTAATTCCGGAATTAACTCAGCATTTGCAGCTTTTACCGGTTTGGAAGTAATTGCTCCAAACATTGCAGCATTAACAGAGCCTAAAAGATCTATTGTTCTTTGTGGAAAAGCATCACCTTCTTTACACCAAAATTCCCAACCGATATCACCATTAATATATTCTGCATCAAGACCTATTTTTTCTAATACTATACGGGCTGCTTGGAGAACTTCAATTCCAACCCCATCTCCCGGCAGCCAAGCAATTTTATATTTTGCCATAAATTCTCCCAAATTATTTTAAAATTAAGCATTAATTTACTCATAAAAAAACACTCTCTCAATGAATAATAAAAAGGATTTTTAAAAAATAAAAGTTTATTTGAACCAATTAATTTTGCGGTAATCTGATGGCCTTTCAACTCTGAAACTCAAATTATTTTGATTCAATAAAACTTCGGTAAGGAAGAGTGACATTTTTTCTCTTTTGGCGGGTCTTTGAATTACTATTTTCTTAGCATAAGCGCTATTGCTTGTTTTATAGTAATTAAAATATTCTACGGATAAATATATATTATTTATATTGTCGTATTGTAAATATTTTGTAACAGTATAATCATCTTTTCTTACCCAGTATTTATTCGTTTTATTTTCAGATTTTACTGAAATAAGAAAGAAAGTGGGATCATCTTCAGAAGAGACAGTATCCTGTTCACTTACCGGAATAAAGCAAGTTCCGGACATTACATTCATTATATCATCGAAGCTGCATCTGATTCTTGTAATGTAACCTATGTTTGTATCGGTAGTCTTTCCTTCAATAATAGTTTCATTTAAATTGTTGACAAAAACAAAGTTCTTTCTCGTAAAGTACCCGATAAATGCATCTTTAGAAATAAAAGCAAATGACCCATGAATTCTATACCAAATATCATCCTGCTTTTTCACTTTAATTTCGATTGAACCTGACTCATCCATTGAAGGTGTTTTTATTGTTACTTCACCATCTATATGCATAAGGTCAATGAGTAATGCTCTATTATTTACTTCGGCTATCACATCGGAGTCATTCAAAATAATTCTTTTCACATTCGAATCAAAAGTACTGTTACTGTAAGCGTTGTAGAATGATATTAAAAAAAGGGTAACGAATAACAAACGTAAAATAATTTTTTCCATAAGAATTATTAATGGTTATAATTTATTCATAATACTTAAAAATAGAGTTTTTTTTTGTCAAAATAAATTTATTTTGATAGATAATTATGCACAAAAATGGTTTATATATACACATTCCAATATGCAGACGAAGATGCAGCTATTGTGACTTTTATTTAGTAACTAATCTCAGCTTAACACAAAACTTTCTTACCGCATTAAAAAAAGAAATCGAAATTTCATCACATCTATACAAAAAAGATAGTTTTGATACAATATTTTTTGGAGGAGGAACTCCTTCCCTTTTAGAATCTTATCAAATCCGGGAAATCATTGAAACATTGATGAAGCATTATAATGTTGCTAAAAATTCAGAAATTACAATAGAATCAAATCCTGAGGACTTCATCCGGAATCCTGTAAAACTAAAAGAATTACGTCTCGCAGAAGTAAACAGGTTAAGTTTAGGGATACAATCTTTTAATGATAAAGAATTAAAATTTCTTACCCGCTTACATAATTCGGCTCAATCAGAAATTGTGATCAACAAAGCAATGGATATATTCGACAATATCAGTGTTGATTTAATTTATTCACTCCCGGAACAAAATAATGATGATATTAAGAAATCACTACTCAAAGTAATTCAACTCGGAATAAAGCATATTTCAGCTTATACTTTAATATATGAAAAAGAAACAATTTTATACAAAAATTTATTAAAAAACATTTATAAACCTAAATCAGATCGAAAAGAAGCAGAAATGTATAAATTATTCAGTAATATATTACTCGAAAATAATTATCAGCATTATGAAGTTTCAAATTATTCAAAACCCGGATATAAATCACGGCATAACTTGAAATACTGGAATTATTCTAATTACATTGGGTTTGGTCCATCTGCTCATTCTTTCCATTCCGGAAAAAGATGGAATAATTCAAAGAACGTTATAAAATATATAAATTTATTGGAGAAAAATATTCTTCCGGAAGAAAATGTTCATCAACTTTCTGCTGATGAGGCTATACTGGAGTTTATTATGCTTGGCTTGAGAGCAGAAGGTATCGATATTGACACTTTTAATGGACTTTTTAAATCAGATTTTCTTAAAAAATATGAAACGTCTGTTAAATATCTTATAAAAGAAGGTTATGCATTTTTTGACAAGAATAAATTTAAACTTAATGAAACAGGATACGCAATAACTGATGAAATTGTTTCAAGATACTTCTGATACTGTCTCCTTTTTCCATTTTATGCTGAAAAGTTTATTCGAGATTAATATAGTAAGTATTGCAAAAACCAGCCCGCCTATTAAATCAACCACATAATGATACCTGAGATATACGGTCGCAAATATCATAAGTATGGAATAAGGAAAATAAAAATAAAAAGAGTTTGATTTAATTTTTCTGGATAAATAAACAATTAACAGAATAATTATCGTATGTCCTGAAGGAAAAGCATCGCGTTGTGCGAACAATTCTACATTCTGAGTGTTTTTAGGGATTGATTCTCCAAGATTAACGAGATCTCTAAGAAAATTTGTAAACCACAAACCCGGTAAGTCATTGTTTAAATTATAAAAATCGTGAAGAATAAACCTGGGACCTATTGCTGGTAATACAAGATATCCTATGAATGAGAGATAAAAACCGAATAAGATAACAAGGGTAACAAATTTAAGTTCTTGATACCTGTGCCATAAAAATAATTCAAGAGCAAATATTACAGGCATCATATAAAATAAAGCATAGATAATCTGTAAGAATTCTGTTATTAGCGGATGAGAAATTGATTTCAATACCATTGTTGGATTGAATCCGAAGATTAAAAAATCAATTTTAATCAATAGATCATCATGTATAACCGGTGTTAACCCCATCATGATATAATAAATAGTTTTGAAGCAAAATAAAATCATAAACATAGGATACCAGTATCTTAAAAATCTTATCAAGTTTGGATGTTTTTTCCTGAGTTCCGTTTGACTTTCATAAAGGGAAACGACCTGAATTATGATAATCGCTAAAATTATATTAACTAAAATAATAATATTCCATTGTGGAATTGATTTATAATTAATTAAACTAATAAAACTTATAAAAATCAGGAATATCTGATTTACTACATCATGAATTTCGAGATAGGATAATTTTTTTTTAAAATTTTGAACTAAAACGTTAATCAAGTATAGTAGTTGTAGTTTTATTTAAAACGCACATTCGATGTGATTTATTCTATATTCATTATTTTTTTCAAACATAACAGACAAAGTGTCAAATCTAAAGTCATAATTTTCATATTCTTTCATTTTCAAAATAAAGCCTTGTGACGCTTTTTTAATATTTCTTTGCTTAAAATAGTTCACGGATTCTTCCGGTTCTCCGAATGCTTTATTTTTCCTTGATTTCACTTCTACAAATATCAGCGTTTTAGTCTTTTTTTCAAGGAAAATTAAATCGACTTCACATCGTTGAAACCTGAAGTTTTTTTCGATAAGTTTGAGATTTTTCTTTTCCAGATATTTACAAGCAATTTTTTCGCCAAAATCTCCAAACTCTTTTCTATTTTTAAAAAACTTAAACAATTTTGTATTATTCAAGAAATTTTTTACAGAAACTTTTTCTATGAATTCTTGTAATCCCATATTTTTTAATCTGTTCAATATGTTGTTTTGTGGGATAACCTTTATTGTTCTTAAAGTTATACCAAGGAAATTCTTCATCAAAATCTTCCATTATTCTGTCCCTTGTGACTTTTGCCAGAATAGAAGCGCAAGAAATAGCGAATATTTTATCATCCCCTTTCACAATAGTCTCATAATTATATTTCAAATGGTTTTTATTTTTAAGCACAAAATAGTTACCATCGATCATTATTTTCATATTCTTATCATTAATACCCTTCAAACACTTTTCCATTCCAAGCATCGTGGAATTTAAAATGTTAATATCATCAATCGTCAAATTATCAACTGCAACAATGCTATATTCATAACATTTTTCTAAAATTTCGTCAAATAACGATTCTCTTCTATTTTTTGAAAGTTTTTTAGAATCCTTAACTCCTTGGATGAATAAAGTTTTGTCGAAAATTACTGCAGATGTTACAACTGGTCCTGCTAAAGGTCCTCGACCGGCTTCATCAATACCACATATTATTGGATTCAATCTAAATTATTTATTATTAATAATATATCCCAAATATATAATCTAATATTTATTGATTTCATAATCAAATAATTAAAGTCTAGTAAGCTCAAATTCCTTGAAATAAGATATTAAAATTCGTAAATTATTTGTTTTATTAGCAAATTATGTTTGAAGAACTATCGAATAAATTAGAGGGTGTTTTAAAGAAAATTCGCGGACAAGGAAAAATTACTGAAAAAAATGTAGATGAATCCCTTCGCGAAATTCGCCGTGTCTTATTCGATGCTGATGTAAATTATAAAGTTGTAACTAAATTTTTAGAGGAAGTAAAGAAAAAGTCTCTAGGACAAAACGTTCTTAATAGTATCACTCCCGGACAACTTATCGTTAAAATTATTAACGATGAATTAGTGTCGCTGATGGGAGCAGAAAAAGCAGATTTGAAATTCTCAAATTCCATACCATCATTAATCATGGCGGTAGGCCTTCAAGGTTCCGGTAAAACGACTTTCTGTGCTAAATTGGCAAAGTATTTGAAATCAAAAGGAAAAAATCCGGTACTTGCAGCTTGTGATATATACAGACCTGCCGCAATTGAACAGCTTAAGGTTTTGGGAACACAAATTGATGTTCCGGTGATTTCGATGGATAGTAAAGACCCTGTAGAAATTGCAAAAGAAGCAGAAGATTTTTGCAGAAAAAACGCTAAAGATATATTAATTATTGATACAGCCGGAAGACTAGCGATTGATGAAATAATGATGGATGAAGTATTTAACCTTAAAACAAAGCTAAATCCTTCTGAAATATTATTTATTGTTGATTCTATGACAGGACAAGATGCTGTTAACACTGCAAAATCTTTTCATGATAAACTTGAATTTGATGGAATCGTTCTGACGAAATTAGACGGAGATACACGAGGTGGAGCAGCATTATCAATCCGGGCAGTTGTTAATAAACCAATAAAATTTGTAAGTATAGGCGAGAAACTTGAAGCCCTCGAACCATTTTTCCCTGACAGAATGGCTTCAAGAATATTAGGAAAAGGTGATATTATATCTTTTGTAGAAAAGGCCCAGCAGGAATTTGACCATACAGAGTCTGCTAAGTTAGAAGAAAAACTCAAAAAAAATAAATTTGATTTTGAAGATTTTCTGGCACAAATAAGACAGATAAAAAAAATGGGCTCTTTAAACAGTTTACTTTCAATGATACCCGGGGTTAGCAATGCTTTAAAAGGTAAGGAAATAGATAATAAAATATTCTTAAGGACTGAAGCCATAATTTTATCAATGACTAAACAGGAAAGAGAAAATCCAAATATCCTGAATGGAATGAGGAGAAGGCGCATTGCAAATGGAAGTGGAACATCTATTCAAGAAGTGAACAGAATAATTAAACAGTTTGATGAGATGCAAAAGATGATTAAAGGATTTAATAAAGGAAAAATGAAAAATATGATGAAAAATATGAATATTCCTAATAACTTTTTAAATCAGATGTAATATATTAAAACCTTAACATTTAAAATAAAATATTATATATTTAAATAAACCTAAAAGGAGAAATCAAATAAATTGGTAAAACTCAGATTAAGAAGAATGGGTAAAAAAAGAAAACCCATTTACAAGATAGTTGCAGCTGATTCAAGATCCCCGAGAGACGGTAGATTTATTGAATCTGTTGGCTTCTATAATCCAAATACAGATCCTATGGAAGTAAAACTCGATGAACAAAAAGTGAATCAATGGTTGAACAATGGTGCCCAACCCACTGAAACTGTAAAAAGTTTACTGAAACGTGAAGGTATCATTTTCAAAAGACATCTGTCGAAAAAAGGTTTCGATAATATAGCTCTCGAAGAAAAAATGAATACTTTCTTTGAATCAAAGAATTCGAAGCTTGAAACCGAAAAAGCAAAAAAGCTCAGAAGAAAAGAAAGAAAAGCTAGTAAGAAAAAGGAAACTGAAAACAAATCAGAATCTTAAAGATAATTAAATATAAGTTTTTCTCTTTTAAACATTTTTTCAAAATAAATTCATCAGGAGGTTCTACCATGAAAGAATTTTTAGAATTTATTGCGAAACATCTTGTTGATAATCCGGATGCGGTGGTAGTTGAAGAAACTGAATCAGACGGTAAAGTTTTATTAAAACTTTATGTTGACGATAAAGAAATTGGAAAAGTAATAGGAAGAGCAGGCAGAAATGCCAAAGCTATGAGAGTGCTTTTGTCTGCGATTGGTGCAAAAGAAAAGAAAAAAGTTACTCTGGAAATTCCCGACAGAGTTAACAATGCAAACTGACTTTTGGAATTATTGCCAGATATAAATAAATTTTTACATATCGGGAAAATAACGAAAACTGTCGGACTTAAAGGTTCTTTCAAAATAATTTCACTAAGTGATATTCCCGAAAGATTTAAAATTACAAAGGAAATATCAATAATTGATGATGATAATAGATTAGTTCTAATCAACAAAAATACCGGAAGTAACCTGTTTGAAATAGAAAAATTCACTGAGAATAATGGTAAATTTAGTATTAAATTGAAAGGTTATGATGATATTAACAGCGTTTTAGATTTAGTCGGTAAATACATTTGCATAAAAGAAAATGAAAGAAAGGAACTTGATAAAGGTGAATATTATTTGTATGAATTTATTGATATCAATGTTTATTCCGATAATTTATTTTTAGGAAAAATTATCAGGGTTGAAAATTTTGGTGGTGATAACCTATTATTAGTAGAAGCGAACAACAGTAATGAGTTTTATATTCCGTTAAGAAAAGAGTTTATTAAAAAGATAAACCTATCAGAAAAAAGAATTGATGTTCAATTGATTGAAGGATTAAGTGATTAAATTATGGCAATAAGATACGATATAATTAGTGCAAATCCGAAAATTCTAGAAAGTTCTTTAACAAATGGACTGATTGAAAGAGCAAAGAAAAAATCACTGATTGAAGTGTTTATTCATAATCTCAGAGATTATGCTGAAGGAAAGTATAAGCAAATTGACGATTCCCCTTACGGAGGCGGAGCCGGGATGATACTTAAACCGGAGCCGTTTTTCAGATGTATCAATGAACTTTTACAAAAAAATGAATACGACGAAATAATATATTTTTCTCCTCAGGGAAAGACAGTTAATCAGAATCTCTTAAACCAATTTTCGCTCAGAAATAAATATATTTTAATTTGCGGACATTATAAAGGGATTGATCAACGGGTAATAGATAAATTTGTTACTTCTGAAATATCTATCGGAGATTACGTTTTATCTTGCGGAGACATTGCAGCTTTGGTATTTATCGATGCAGTATCAAGATTAATACCCGGAGTTCTGGGAGATGGTGAATCAGCAATAACTGATTCTTTTCAAATTGAATACGGATTTGATTTTCCTCAATACACTCGACCTGATATTTTCGAGGATTTAAAGGTTCCTGAAATATTATTAAAAGGAAACCACGCTGAAATAAATAATTGGCGTAAAGAAAAAGCAAAACAAAAATATGAATTAATTATGAAGTTGAAAGATAATAAATCTTCATAATGAATAAGTTTATAATTAAAGGAGATAATAAAAAATGGACAAAATTAAATTAGTTACAGCCGCTCAAATTAAAAATGATTTACCGAAGTTTCACCCTGGAGATACAATATCAGTATCTGTAAAAGTAATTGAAGGCGACAAAGAAAGAATTCAGCAATTTAAAGGAATTGTGATGGGCATTAAAGGTGAAGGAATTAGCAGATCTTTCCGCGTAAGGAAAATTTCGAACGGAGTGGGAGTTGAAAGGATTTTCCCTCTGCATTCACCTAAAATCGCAAAAATCGAAATTCTAAAAGAAGGAAGTGTTCGGAGAGCTAAACTTTACTATTTAAGAAAACTCACTGGAAAAGCAGCTACAAAAATCAAAGAGAAAAAGAAATTGGAAAGAATTCCCACTGAAGTAATTGCATCTGAAGAAAATCCAACAATGCAATAATCAGCTGATAAATGGAAAGAAAATTTTTTGTATCGATAGCGGGTAATATTGGTTCAGGGAAGTCTTCTCTCACAAGTTTAGTATCAAAAAAATTTGAATGGTTAGCATATTTCGAATCAGTGAGTGATAACCCGTACCTTGAAGATTTTTATTCCGATATGAAGAGGTGGTCCTTTAACTTGCAGGTATACTTTCTTTCCCATAGATTTCGGGTCCACAAAGAAATTCTTCAGCAAAATAAATCCGTAATTCAGGATCGAAGTATTTATGAGGATGTTGAAATATTTGCTCAAAATCTTTATGAACTCGGAAGAATGGAAGAAAGAGATTACGTCAACTACAGAAATCTTTTTAAAGAAATGTGCTCCTATCTCAATCCACCTGACTTACTTCTCTATCTCAAAGCAAAGACTTCAACTCTTGTTAAGCAAATTAAAATGAGAGGAAGAGATTTTGAAAAAGAGATTGAAAATGATTATCTTGAAAGTTTAAATCAGAGTTATGATAGTTGGATTAAAGATTATTCTTATGGAAGAGAATTAACAATCGAAACTGATGATATAGATTTTGTAAATTCCGAGGAAGATTTGCATTATATATGTAATTTACTCCAAAAAAAATTAAGCGAAATTCCTATAAACCCTCAGATTCCGCTTTCTTTTCAATAGGTTTTTCAATGAACTTTTTATGAAGTGAAGTTATTGAAGTAACAAGGGTCAATATAAGTATAATAATAGAAACTAATATTACAGAAATCCAGATAACTAATTCCAGAACAATTTCCTCTTAATCTTATTTTATAAAATTTTTTTAACCAATCAGAAATCAATTTATTAATCTCGGGATACTGAATAAGTAAATCTTTCCCGTGCTTCTCGGATTTACAAATTTCTATTTCTTTTTGAACACCGATAAAGTAATCCATTATATTCTTTGCTTAATCAGAATCCTTAGAACTCAAAATAAATAATACAGAAGATATCTTCTTCTGAGCCATACTCATAGATTTATCATCAATTCCGGTCAAGCCTTAAAATTTCCCTCGACCTCCTGATATCCCAACAACTGTTTTTACTGCAGGAAATAATTTTGAGTACAAAGCAAGTGAAGCACCGATTGATATCCCAATTACAGCAACTTTTGCTGAATCGATAGATGGCTGCAATTTTAATCATTTAAAAATAGATTATAAATCTTCGATGCTAAATCTTTATTTGTTAATATATCATCCAAATTGACATTTGATTTTCCTGATTCACTATAATTCCTTTTATCATAAGTGGCTACTTTGTATCCGTTATTGATTAAAGTATCTATCAGTCCCTTTGCCATTGCTTTCTGTCTGAATGGAATTGATGTATTAAAATAACCAGTGATTCTAATGTGTCTTTTCGTAAGGTATTACAGTAATAATCCCTCTGATAGTCACACCGCCGGAAGTAATAAATGAAATATTTTTTATATCTATATTTAAATCCGTTTTTTTACATCTATCGATTCTATCTCGTTTTTTGAATAAGATAGAAAAAAAATTGACAATGATAAAAAATTAGAAGTATAAAATTACAAGGTTTTACAATAAGGGAAATAGCTTTATTTTATTGATATAATCACCAATAAAATATTGTGGTTATACATTGTTATATAAAGTAAATAATAATGCTAAGAATCAATATGAACATTCCAACTAAAAGTATCTTCTAATTCACCATATTGAATACCGGTAATTGTATCATACATTTTTTGTGCAATGGGTCCAATTCTCATATCATTAATAACCATTTCCTTTTCTTTATATGACAATAACCCAACAGGAGAAATCACAGCTGCTGTTCCTGTTCCAAATATTTCTTTAAGTTTTCCATTTTTATGAGATTCAATAACTTCATCTATTGAAATCTGTCTCTCAGATACTTTATAATTCCAATTTTTTGCTAATTTAAGTACTGAATTTCTTGTAACTCCCGCTAATATATTACCTTTTTCAAGTGAAGGTGTAACTAACTCATCATTTATAACAAACATGATATTCATTGCTCCGACTTCATCGACATATTTTCTATGAACTCCATCGAGCCATAATACTTGTGAAAATCCTTTTTTATGAGCTCTTTGACCTGCGAATAAAGACGCTGCATAATTTGCAGCAGTTTTTGCAGAACCAAGCCCTCCTTCTACTGCTCTTACTTTTTCAGTTTCAACAATTATTTTTATAGGATTTAAACCTTCTGCATAATATGAAGCAACTGGGGAAGTAATAATAACAAACTTATAAGTATCTGATGCACTTACTCCTAAAAAGTTTCCACTACCGAATGAAAAAGGTCTCAGATATAATGATTCTCCTCTCTTCTTAGGAATCCATTTTGAATCAATTTTTACTAATGCTTTCACTGCGTCTACAAAATCCTCAACCGGATATGGTGGAATGCAAACGGCTTCAGCAGAATTCATCATTCTTTTTCCATTCATTTCTGGTCTGAAAATATTAATACCCCCTTTGACCGAAGGAAATGCCTTCAAGCCTTCAAATATAGTCTGTCCGTAATGAAGTGTGCAATTAGCAGGTTCCACTCCAAGATCCGAATATGGACTTATTATTCCATCATTCCAATTTCCGTTTTTATATTCAGCAATATACATATGATCTGAGAAAAATACCCCGAACCTTAAATTATTCCATACCACATCATTAATTTTAGTACTGTTTCCTTTTTGAATTAATATATTTTTCATTTTAGCTCCTGATATTTTTTCTTTTTAAAGATTTATTCTTTTATCACTTCTTTCATCAGTCTTTGTCCTGCTTCAAGTGCTTCGCGGTTGAGCTTCAATAGATGATGATATCTTTCGGGTAATACTTTTTTTAATGCTTCGATAATTGAATCAATATTCACAACCGGCTTCCGTTCTAAAAATGCTCCCAGCAATATCATATTTGCCACCTTTGCATTGTTCATCTTATTTGCTTCATCTGCCGCAGGTATGGGATATATCTCTATATCTTTTCGCTCCGATGCACGAAGTATGTTTGTTGATTCATATATCATTATTCCACCCGGCTTTACATTGT